>Ga0268266_10000023_pt1 | contig 501899 bp, 468 predicted proteins | sample KBSS13metaG_FD_190356 | JGI IMG/M metagenome (GOLD analysis project Ga0268266, IMG submission 190356) | Switchgrass rhizosphere microbial communities from Kellogg Biological Station, Michigan, USA - KBS S1-3 metaG (SPAdes) (version 2) | ecosystem: Host-associated > Plants > Roots >... | reverse complement strand
TCAGTTCAGGCCGCAGTTCCACGCCCTTGCCGTTTTGTCCGGCGATCAGGGCGGTGGCCTTGTTGGTGGCCTTGCAGATGTTGGTCGAGTTCTGCAGCAGCCCCTTCTTGCCGCCTTGCATGCTCAGTACGAAGGAGAAGACCGGCAGGTCTGGGACTCCTTCGAAGGTGGTGCGGATGCCGCCGTTGACGGAGTCGATCCTTCCCACCGCATCTACTGCGATCGGCTGGGAGGGTGGTCCGTGCAGGGCCACCACCAGGTCGGGCAGCTTGTTGTTGGAGCTCCTGAGATAGGCGTTGCCGGAGAGGGTGTAGTCGACCAGGGGGCTGGTTGCTGTGGCGGTGCCGTAGATCGATGCCGCTGGGCAATTGGATCCGTTGCCGTCGCCTTCGGCGAACTGCACCCTGGTGCAGACCGTGCCGATGTGGGACTGATCGAGGAACTCCGAATGCGGGAGTGCGACCGAGGCTTGGGAGATGTTGGCACCGCCGGGGGGCATCGTCACAGTGCCCTTCAGCGCTGGGTGCCCACCGCGCTTGGTGCCACCGAAGAGGCGGATGCCCAGCTTCGGTTTGAAGGCAAGGCCCTGGCACTCACCGAGCTGGTAGCGGGCGGTGAGCGGTGCGATCTGACCCAGGGTCGAGAGTGCTGATCCTTCAAAGGCGCTTGGGTCACAACTCGTGCCCGTGAGAGTGAAGTTGGGCCTATCGAGCTGCAGGTCGATTGAGCGCACGTCGAGTGGGATGCCCTCAAGGATCGAGGGGATCGGATCTGATTCAGCGGTGATCTGGCCCGTTGCGCCGTTGACTCGAAGCGCTGCCCTGACCACGATCGTGCCGAGGTCATAGGGACCTGCGACCGCCGGAGTGATCACCGCCATCGAGAGCGGTGCTCCCTTATAGGGGCCTGCGAGGTAGGCGTCGCCGTGGGCGTAGTAGGGGGATGGTCCTGCTCCTGCTCCTGCGACTACCGATCCCACCTGGGAGCTTGCCGGGCAAGAGGGGCTCGCCTGCTCTTGGGCTCCCGTCTTGCCTGCCGCAGCTGCCAGCGCTGCGTCGGAGCACTGCGCTACTCCCGCCAGCTTGCCGGTGAGCCCGGGTGGCAGCTTGGTGGTGAAGGAGGAGACCTGCTGGGTGCCGTCGTTGCGGCGCAGGTGCAAGACGAAGGGGGAGTACTTGGCGGCCACGGGGCTGACCACACCGGCGTCGAGGCTCGGGTTGTTGGCCAAGGAGGCCCCGCAACCCCCGCCGCTGGGCGGAGTGGAGATCGAGTAGTCGTCTTTGGCAGCAGCCGGCGGGCCTGAGTCAGGTGCCGACCACGGGGTCAGAGACGAGGTCGTCGAGTAGTTGCCGCAGGTGCTTGGGGTGCGAAGCACGCCATGGGCGCCACCGAAGAACTTCAGCTTGAAGTGGCTGAACGGCAGCTGGGGGTTGTTGTCGAAGGTGGTTACGAGTCGACCCGTGTTGGGATCGGGCACCACGTGGCCCGGCAGCTTGATCAGCAGGCCCGCCCTGGGGTCTTCGATCACCGCGTAGATCGCCAAGAGCGAACCAAACGGGTTGTCACCGGGGGTTGCCGCGTAGACCGAGCCCGGCAGCGGATGGTCGACCAATGCCGATTCGACTTCGATCGAGCCGATCCGCGAAGAGGCGGGACAGGCCGGCGCGTTGCCGTTTGGCACCCCGGTTGCGTTGTCGATGCCGATCTGGGCCGAGGAGCAGCCGCTGAGGCCGTTGGCACCCGCGGGGTTGATCGTCAGCCCTTCGGGCAGGGTGACTTCAGCCTTTTTCAGGTTCGCCGTCGCCCGCTGGCTCAGCGAGCTCGTCTGCGGGATTTCCAGGTCGACTTCAAGCCCGCTGGGCGAGTCAGCCGTGCTGGTCGTCGGTCGCGCTTTCAGCGTCGGTTTGAATTCCACTCCCGCGCAGCCGGTGATGCCGATTTCGTTGCCGCTGGCATCGCGCATTACGTCCTGGCGTTTCACCGGCGGACCGTTCGGGTGTTCCCAAGGGACGGCTTCCGCTTCCCCTTCCACCGTTTCCGCGCAGGAGGTGGGCATGCTGAGCGCCGCTACGTCTGCCTCGGGGACCGGGCAGGGGGAGTTTTCGCAATCGCCGTAGAGACTTCTCCGCGCATAATCGAAGCTCGGTGCGCTCGGGGCGCCCCAAAGCAGCAGCTGGGTTCCCATCGCCGGCTTTGATTGCAGGTTGGGAATCCCCTTGGTTTCCGCCATCTCGGTGTAATCTCCGGGGCGCACCCCTCCCTCGATGTGGACGGGGTACTGGAAGACGACGAAGCCGAAGTTCGAAGCTTTGCCGGGCGCCGGCTCCATGTTGTAGACGGGTTCCGCGAAGATCACCGGGACACCGATTGCGGCGAGGACGTTGGCAATCCCGATCTGGGTGTTGGCCGGGCAGGAATAGGCCTCCAATTCCACCTCGCCGCAGCGCCGCGGCGTCGCCGTTGGGTTGATGATCACGCCGCGCGGCAGGTAGGTGTAGATGTCGCGCACCCCACCGTCGGTGCCGGCAGGAGCTCCGCCGCGCAATTCCGAGGAGAAGTTGAGATTGACCGAGAAGACGTGCGGGTGTCCACCAGCCTGCGTTTCGGCGGTGCCGTCATCGCCATACGGAGTCATGCCGAAGCCCGGAATGCCCGACAAGAATTCGAAGGGCGCGGGTGTAGAGGAGATTTCGGTCGTGTTTTCTGCGACCGCGGCAGTCGTACCACCGCCGGATAGGATCGCCTGGTCGGTAACCGTATCGCCCTCCTGAAGGATCGTGCCAGTGCCATCGACTTCAACGCCGATGCTCGCGCCGGTGATTTCCCCAGGTCGGATCGGGGCGGAAAAGACGCAGGTAACGGTCGATGTGTCATGCGTGCAGGTGCCGAGTCCGGGCGGGCGCTGGGAGCTCACGTCCGTCACCGTCAGGCCCGCCGGCACCGTGTCGGTGAGCGTGACCGGGCCGGTTGTCGGCGCGGTGCCGACGTTGGACGCCAGCAGGTAATACTGGGGGAGGCTGTAGCCATTCGGGACTGCGCCCGGTTCGAAGTGGGTCGGGATCGAGAGGATGTCGAAACGCCAAGCAGGAGCTTCGGCCGCGCTCGCCTGAGAGGCGGGGACCAACAGTGCGGCGAGACCCAGCAGGGCGATCGTGATCTTCTTGGTGACGGCGTTCATCGACTCGCCCTCCGGTTGGTGTTGGCAGCTCGCTTGTGGGCCTTGCTCTTGTGCTTGTGGGCCTTCTTCTTGTGCTTCTTGGCCACGCAGCGCACCTTGCCCTTGGCGTGGACGGTGCGCTTGCCCTTCGGGCAGCGGGTCTTGTTGGTGCTCTGCTTCGGGTTGCCGGGGCCTTCGAAGGCGGCCGAACCCGCGCCAGGTGCATTGGAGGGCTGGCTTGAGGCTCCACGGCAGGCGTCGCCTTCGCAGTTCGCCGGGCGCGGTGTGTTCTGGGAGAGGAGGCCGCCGTCGACTTTGACCGCGTAGATGTCCTCCTGGCTGTCTTCATCGCTTGGGACCAGTTTCTGGCGGCTGAAGATGAAGGCGGTTTCACCCGATTGGGAGACGTCGGCCAGGTAGGAGGGGTAGATCCCGGTGCCGGTCGAGAGCAGGTAGATGCAGCCGCCGTTGGCCGGGCTGTAGGAGCCGGAGTTGGTGGTGCAGCTACCACCGGGCGTGCCGGGCGCCTCCCACTCGTAGACGTCGCGGCAGGAGGGACCCGCGCCGACCCTGACTTCTTCTTTTGCGTTGCACGTCGCTTCCCCGTTGACATCGGCCGGAACGAGCTTGTCGGTGCTCTGGAAGAAGAAGCGGTCGCCTTCGGGGGAGAGATTACGGCTGAGGGAGGGCTGGACTTGGAAGTTGCCCGCGGAGGTGGGGGCATGGAACATGTCGGGATTCTTCAGATCCGGTTCACCGTTCGGTGGTGCGCCGGTCGGATTGCAGGTGACGCAGATAATCTGGCCGCTTTCAGCGTCGTAGCGGTAGAACTCCGAGCAGGGGAGAGCTTCGTTTCGTCGGCCACAAGCTGAATCGGGCGGGATGTTGTCGTAGCCCGTGAGCTTGAGCTGGGAACGGAAGATGAGGATGCGGCCGTCGGCGCTGACACGGGACGTCTTGTTCTGCATCTCGTTGATACCCACCCAATTCGAGCTGTCAAGGCCACCTTCCCCGGCATCAACTGGTGCGACGAAGGTGATGCAGCCGCCGGCGGTCGCACAGGTTCCGGTCCCGTCGTCCCGCCAGAGGTAAACCGAACAGTGTCCTGAGTAATAGCTGAAGCAATCACCTGCGACTGCCGGTCCACTGCCGTCTAGGTCGGCATTGGCGGCGAAGTAAACGTACTTACCGTCTTCGGAGTAACCCAGCACGCCGGCGACTTCGGCGCCGTTGGGATCTGCGCTGTCCGGGGCCAGGTCGATGAGGGCGCCACTGGCTGCGTCATAGCGGTAGAGGTCGTTGCCAGGACTTGCTGGGGGTGGTTTTGGAGAAGGATTTGCCGACCAGTAGATATGACCTGCATCAGTCGCGACACCGAAGACACCTTCGACGCCGATGAATTCTGGGTTGGAGCTTTCGAAGTTCAGCCCCTCGCGACCGATCTTGCCATCTTTTACGTCACTCCAATAGATGTGGTTGGAATCGATCGCGATATCCCGAGCTTCCGGAGCAGCAAATTCGTAGCTTTCGCCACCGCCGCCAATGTTCACCTTGATGACGTAGGCATTGCCTTCCTGGTCGATCCAGTACAGGTTGGTGGCGTTGACGGCGATCCCCCAGGGGTGTTCGCCCCCGGTGCGGGCAAGGAAGGACTGTTCGGGACTCGCTCCGGTGATCGTGGCGCGGCCGATGTCAGTGCTGGCGCCGTTGGTCCAGTAGACGTATTCGGAGCTGACCGCAACGTCGTGCGGGTCACCGGCACCGGTTATGAATTCCTTTTCAATGCTGCCCCCCGCAAGCGTTGCGCGACCAATTGTGCCGTGACCTTCTTCACGGTCGCGAGCTTCAGCCCAGTAGATGTGGCCGGAGTCGACAGTGAGCCCTTCGGGGTTCTCGAGCCCGGTGATGAAGCTCGGTTCGGGGTTGCTGCCATCGATTTCGGCGCGGCCGATCGTGCCGGCTTCGGTGTTGCTCCAATAGACGTGACCGGCATCGACTGCCGTCCATTTCGCCGTCGTCGGAACGAAATTCAGCTGCGAGCCGGTGCCGTCGATGTTTGCGCGACCGATGGCCACTGGCGGCGGGGGAAGAATGACGGGTTCAGGGCCGGTGTTGGCATCGTTGGTGAGCTCCTCGCTGCTCGTCAGGAAGGCCTTCGACCCGTCGGGAATTGCGCCCCAAGAGGTCGCCGGCTGTGGCGAGTTACTGGCGACGCCATCCGGGCCGGTTCCGTTGGTCTTGCGGGAAGCGGAGACCGGTGCGGTGGTCGCGCCTGACCCGGCGGCGTCACGACGCAAGTAGAGCTGCCCCGTTTCGCGGTCGGTGAAGTAGATATCGCCGTTCTGGGAAACCGCGTGTCCATCCTGGACGTAGCGGTTGAACGCCGCCGGGAGCTTGGACCCTCCTGCAGGAACGCAGGGTGGGGTGGCGCAAGCCGAGTCAGGGAGTAGGCCGGCGAGCGTGAGTTCGCCGCTGTCGCGGTCGTAGAGATAGACGTTGCCGCCTTCGCTGGCGGTGGAGACCGGGGCCGGGCCGGAGGTCACCGGAACGGAGCCGCCGGCTTCAAAGACAATCTTCGAGTCATCGTCGAAGGCGCCGCCAAGAGTGAAATGCCCCGAATGGGAGGCCTGCGGGACCAAGACGGTGCGCGAGCCATCGACACTGTCGCGCATTACCAGGTTGTAACCAAATCCTTTGACCGTGAAGTTCCAGGCTTTGGCGAAGGTGAGGCGGAGATCGGGAGTCCAAGCAAAGACTTCGGCTTCGTCGCCGTATCTGGGCGGTGTGTTGAGCCCCGCGGTCGACCATTCACCGCCGCGGAAACTCGAGAGGAAGGCGTTGGCGTACTGGAAACCTTCGCTGTTAGGGAAGCCACTGAACGTGTAGGAGGTGATCCCGTCCCCCGACTCGGAGGCCTCGACGGCGCTCGGGCCGCCATAGGCATCTGAGCCAAACTTGTCGTTCGGCGTGACCTGCTCGTAGGCGCGGCAGTCGGGCAGCTTGGCTGAAGGCCCTGTGCGGAAGCGTTCGTTGGGGCAGGTGCCGAAGCTGGGCGGCGCAGGGTAGGTCGCCACGGACAGATTTTCGCTTGCCGCAGAGCCGACCAAGCTGATGGCAACGACCTTGAAGTAGTACGGCGTGGCGGGGCTGAGGCCACCGATAACCGGCGAGATTTCAATCGCTTTGGTGCCACTGCCGACGCTCACCGGTTCAGTCGAAGAACCCAGAGAAGACGAGGTGCCGTATTCGACCACGTAGGTGGTGGGTGCGTGGCTGGGGTCGATCTTCGCGGTTACGCGCACCGAGCGGTCATCGACCGCTCTAGCCTTGGCTTCGGAAATGATCGGCGGGCCAGAAGCCGTGACGAAGGTCTGCACCGTCGAGGTAACCGGATTGAAGCCCGAGAAGTAGGGACGTGTCACCTGCAGGCGGACGAAGTAGTGGGTGTCGGGGTCGAGGCCCGAGACTGGCTGGCGGATGTTCTGAGGGCCACCGGGTTGGCTTAGTACCGAGCAGCCGGGCACATTGACGTCGGTCCAGCTCGTTTCATCAGTCGAATACTGGAACTTGCAGCTGACCAAGCCACCCTTGGGATCGACTTCGCCGTGGAAGGTGGCGCCGCGGGTGGCTGTGTCGGTTACCGAGAGCGTGGCGGCCGTCGGGCTGGGCAGCGAATTTTCATCGAGAACATAGACGCGGTGGGCCGAAGGGAGCGGCCCACCCTGGCCCTGGCCTTCTTCCCCATCGGGGTCGCCGTTGACCGAGATGAAGAGGCGCCCGCTGAGGCTGTCAAAGCCGAAGCCCCGAGCGGTGTAGGAGAAGAGTTTCGCGGCGGCGCCGTGGGTGTCGTCCACGGCAGTCGGAGGTGCGCTTAGGCCAGGTTCATGGGCCGGGCCGAACTGCTGCACGACGAGCGGGCCTTTGTTTGACGCACGCAGGACATAGAGAGCGGTGCCGGCCGAGTTGACGGCTAGCCCGATAGTGGCGGTGGGAGGTTCGCCGATCAGCAGCGGGCCGCCATTGCCCTCCCTGGTGGTAGTGACCGAGCAGCTGCCTGCGCTCAGCGACGCGCAGGTCATCTGCGGCTGGTTGGCGCCAGCCAGGGCGCCCTGGAAGGTGACTGTGATGTTGGGCAGTTCTCCCGAAACCGAGGTGTTGGGGGTTTTGGCTTCGGTTTCAGGATCGACTTCGACCCCGCAAGCTTCTTCGAGACCGCTCTGGATGATCTTTGTGCCGACTCCACCTTCGACGTACGTGAGTTCTTCGGTCTGGGTGCCGTCGGGGCAGGTGAGCTTGAAGTTGTCGCCGATGCCGAAGCCGGTGAAGGCGACTTCCTGCTGCTCGTTAACCGGCGCGACGATCGGGTCGAGGAATCCAACCCCTCCACCATCGACGTTCAGGGAGTCGTAGCGCTGGATGTCGCCGCCGTTGTTGGAATCCGAGGCGTAGACGATGCCGCGCGAGTCGACGGCGACGCTGCGGGGCTGTCTTTCGCCAAAGTTGGCGGAGGAGCCGATGGAGTCGGGGTTGGTGCCGTCGAGGTGGAAAGTGTCGACGCGCTGGCTGCCCGGGTCGGCGAGGTAGACCGTGCCACTCGAGGCGTTTGAGTCGCCCGGGCTGACGGCAATGCCAAAGCCACGTTCGGCGAAGCCTTCGCCGTATTGGCCTATCCCAGAACCTGCTTCGCCTGACTTGCAGGTATCACCGTCTTCTTCGTTGCAGACCTCATATTCCGTACCGGTGTCTCCCGGCCCGGATTCGGCGACGTCGAAACCGAAGGCACGGATGAAGTTGCCTTCGCCGTCGTACTCGTCGATGCGGCGGTTTTCACGATCGGAGACGTAGACGTTGCCGGTGTCTTGGTCTACGGCCAGCGACTGGGGGCTGCTGAGAGCGCCGTTTTCACCTGAGGCCGTTCCCGCCTGGCACTCGGCGGCAACGGTACAGATCTCAAAGCCGGTCCCGGTGTCGCCGGTGCTCGAGGTTCCGTTGACGATCGTGGAGATTTCGACCGAGCCTTCTGTCTGACTCGTGTCAGCGGTCAGCGTCGGCTGGTCGGCGCCGGCGAGGGCGCCTATGAACGTGACCAGCAAAGGCCTGGTGGCAGTGCCTTGGCCCGATACTTCGACATTGCCTTGGCCGATGTTGGGCAGGGCAGCAAGGGCTTCCCGAATGCCGCCGGCGTAGACGTTGAATCGTTCGATTGGTTCGGTCGTCGAGCCGTCAAAAGAGAGGGTGAACGTGCCGTCGGTGACTTCGGCGACGATCCGCTGGCGCTCGTTGACAACCGGGGCAATCGTGTCCTTGCCCCAAGCGCTGACGAAGTTGCCCGTCGAATCGAATCGCTCGATCCGGTTGTTGCCTTCGTCGGCGACGTAGGTGTCTCCCGCATTGGCGGGACCGGCGCCAGCGTCGTTTATCGCAACGTCGCGCGGATTGTTGAGTTCACCGCCGTAGCTACCCGATTCCACCAGGGCGCCGAAGCTGCTGATCACCTGCTTGGAGGCGAAGGCCGAGGAGGCAAAGAGCGCGAGTGCGAACAACGCAGCGGCAAGAGAGAGCGCGACGAGGCGACCCCGGCCTTGAATTGATCCCGCGGACGATGCCTTCGCGTGGCGAGTCACGTAGCTCTCTCCTTGTCCCGTGAGCCCCTCTGCCCGCCGCTTCCCTTAGCGGCTTCCTCGAGGCTCGGTTATGTCCCTGTGATGCTGTCCCTGTGCCGTCTTTCAGAGACGACGATCAACACCGTAAACGATGACTTTCATAAAGTCAAGAAGAGGGTTTTCGGGAAAAAGACTGGCGTTTCAGCGCAAGCGGAAGCCCGGCCGGCCGGCCCCGAAAGACCTGGTTACCGGCCTTTTTTAGAGCTGCGCGGCGATTGCTTCGAGCTCGGCAGCCACGGGCGCTTCGCCCTCGGCGGCTCCCTTGCCCACCCGCGCGAAGATCGCGGCGGAAATGGTCCAGGCAGGATCCGGTAGTGGTGGCTCTCCCCCGCCCCGCAGCAACGCTGCGAACCGCTCGATTGCCTGCTGCTGCGCCCGCACTCCTCGTTCTCCGCAGGCGAGGATCTCGATGCTCAGCAAGCGCGCCGTCGGCGGATCGCCGGCCAGTAGCTCGGCCGTCGCGCGGGCCATTGCGAGGGCCCTGTCCTGCCGATCCGACTCTCTCGCGCAAGCCGCCTCGATCCCCGCGAGCAGGCGCCCGAAGAGCTCCTCGAAGCTAACCAGCATGCACTCGCGGCGGTCCTTGAACTGGCGGTAGAAGCTGGCGGTGGATACGCCGGCGCGCTTGGCGATCTCGGCGACCGAGGACTCGGCGTAGCCACGCTCGCCGCAGACCTCGGCCATCGCCGCGATCAAGCGTTCGCGCTGGTTGCGCTCGACCAGCTCGGGCGGCAGGCCGTGCGGGCCCGGCGGCAGCCGCCTCAACCGCTCACCCTGCAACTGCGCGTGAGGGTGCTGGAGAGCGTACGGCCGTCGGCGAAGGCCATCGAGGCACGGGCGAAGGGGAAGGTCGCGACGGTGAAGCCGCTCGGGGCGTCGCAGGCGGCGCTGAGGTAGCTGCGCCGCTGGCCGCGGTAGGTGTAGTTGCGGTGCAGCCGCAGGGCGATTTCTTCGACGTAGCCGTAGTGGTTGACAGCGTCGGGCAGGGAGCCTTTGATCACGGTCCCATAGGTGCCGCTGCTGCGATGGATGTAGAAGACGATGATGCGCGTGATTGGCACCGGGCTCGCGCCGTAGACGTGGGCGAGGATTACTTCCCGCCCGCGGTAGACGCCGTTGAAGGCGAGGATTCGGCCCCGCGCGGGAAAGGTCGCCTGTTCGGGGAAAGCCGACTTGCCGATGTAGGCGCCGTCCCCGACAACGGCGTCGCCGCACTCTTCCATCGCCCGCGCGGACGAGACCGCGACCAGCTGGCCGTACCGGCAGAGGGGCAACCCGTTCGAGTTGAGTTCGCCACCGCGGTTCAGCTCGATTTCGATCTCTCGCAGCGCTGGCGGCCGCTCCCCCGAGAGCGTTTTCACCCTGCCGGCAACGCTGACAGTGATCGGCGCCCGCTGCGCACGCGGCAGCGCCGCTGGGTTGATCCCGCCCTGAAAGCGCACGAAGAGGTCGCCCCGCTCGGTCAGCTCGGCCCCAGCGATCGAAGCGATCGACAGCAGCGCGATGACCACGATCATCACCGCCACCACGCCTCTCTTCCGTCTCACTTGCCCCATACCCGTCGTTTCAGGTTAGCGGCGGGTGGTGGGCGTTCCCATACCTTGCGCGCGAGGTCTTTCCAGGAACTGCTCAGTCGCCGAGCTCGGCGCGCAGCGCTGCAAGCTCGCCACGCAGCTCCGCCACCTCGCGCTCGAGGCGCGTGAGGCGGTCCTCCGCGGGCGTCAGCTCCTCGGCCGGGACGGCGAGCGGCTCACCTGAATCGCCGGAGGACGAATCGGCGGATGTCGCGGGAGCGACAGCGGGCTGCTGCCCGCCGCCAAGCAGCTGCTCGTAACGGTCCTCCTTCTGGCCCGGCTGGCGCTCGTGACGGGCGACCTGACCCCGCCCGACCAGCTGCTCGAGCGTCGCCTGCACGGCGGCGAGGTCGGCGAAATCGTGCAGGCGCTGGCCGCGCTGCTTCAGCTCGCCCGGAGTCTGCGGCCCGCGCAGCATCAACACGGCGAGCAGGGCCACCTCGGCGTCGTCGAGTCCGAAGGCCTGATCGAGCAGGTGGCGGTACTTGCGGGCGCGGCTGCCAGCGCCGCTAGCGAGCCGGGTCCAGCCACGCAGGGCGAGACGGCGCAGCGCCTCGACCACAGCCTGCTCGTCGTAATCGACGACCGGGTCGCGGTTGGTCGACTGGTTGCAAGCGAGGCGAAGGGCGTTGAGCGAGAGCGGGTAAGCGTCCGGCGTAGTGCGCTGCTTCTCGACCAGGCAGCCGAGCACGCGGATCTCTACGGCGTCGGGCTCCAACTCAGGCGCGGTCCGGGCGGTCCGGGTAGATCTCGTCGATCGTGACCAGGGCGCGGCAGGGTACGCCTGCCGCTGTTGCGATTGCCTCCACGCCGCCGGCGAGGCGATCGACGACAACGAGTGTGCCGGCAATCTCCAGGTTCTGCTCGCGAATCCGTTCGAGCGCTTCGATCGTCGAGCCGCCCGTCGTCACCGTGTCCTCGATCACTAGGCAGCGCGCCCCCTCCTCGACCGAGCCCTCGACCCAGCGCTGCATGCCGTACTGCTTGCGCTCGCCGCGGACGAAAAAGCCCACCAAGTCCCTGCCGGCCGGGACCGCAAGGGCCGCACAGGCGGGTGGGATCGCCGCCGTCGCCGGGCCGCCGACGGCCGTGGCACCGACCTCGGCAGCGGCCGCGGCGATCAGCTCGCCGGCAGCAAGAAAGCCGGCGGGGCGCAGCAGCGCTCGCCGCGCGTCGACGTAGTACTGGGCGGTCGCACCGCTGGAGAGCGTCACCTCGCCGATGACTAGCGAGTGCTCGCGAAGCTCCGCGAGCAGGGTCTCCTTGGCGGCGGCGAGATCAGGCATGCGGCGCACATCCTACGAGTCGCCGGGAGCGCCCGGCGAAACCGAGCTACCCGCGCGCCGCCGGGTCCGCGAACCCCTGGCGCCAACTCGCATAGCGCGGCCGCCAGCCAAGCTGCCGCTTGGCCTTCGCGTTGGAGGCGCCGCGCATCTCCGTCGCCATCGTCGCCACGGTGGAGCCGGCGACGAGACGGGCGAGCCAAACGGAGACCCGGTGCGGCTTCTTCGCGCCCACCGCCGCGGCGAAAACCGGGGCCCACTCGCTCATCGGCGCCGGCTCATCGTCGACCACGTTGTAGACGCCGGGCTCGCCCCGCTCCACCGCGGCAACCGTCGCGCTCGCCGCGTCCGCGACATGGATGAAGGAGAAGGTGCCGGTGCCTTTGCCGACGATCGGCATCCGTCGCTTGTGGAAGCCCTCGGTCATCCAGCCCTCGCTCTCGTAGACGGTGCCGGGGCCGTAGAACGAGCCGTAGCGCAGCACGATTCCCTCCATCCCCTCCGCCCGGGTCACCTGCCGCTCGAGGTCTTCCAGCGCCCTCCCCGCCTCGCCGAAGGGCTCGGGTGCCTCGCCGAATGCGGGAGCGTCCTCGCTCTTCACCCAGTCGCCCTCGGGAACGTAGAAGGCGATGCTCTCGGCGATCAGACGGCGCGCCCCCGCTGCCTTCGCCGCGGCGATCAGGTTGCGCGTGCCCTCGCGGCGCAAGCGGTTGGTAGGCGCCAGCGCGTCTTTGGATTTGAGGTCGAGCCGTGGCGGCAGGGCGGTCAGCTCGTGAATCACCACCTCGGGAGCCGCCTCGACGACGGCGCTCTCCAGCGTCGCCGCATCGAAGACGTCGCAGACGACGGCTTTGGCGCCCGCCGCGCGGATCAACGCCGCGTTCTCCTTGCGCCGGGTCATCCCCGTCACCTCGTGACCAGCCGCCAGCAACTGGGGAACCAGCGGCCGGCCGATCGCACCGCTTGCTCCCGCAACGAAGACCTTCACTTCCGCACCTCCTGCTCGTCGCCCATCGCGTTCAGCCTTTCAGACACCCGGGCCAACCAGGCGGCAGCCACACCGCCAAAGGCGATCGCCAGGGTGTCGCCCCAGCCACGCCCCTCACTCTTCGCTTCGCCGGTGTCAAAAGCGTGGTTGATCGCGTGGAAGCCGTACCAAAGCGCTCCGAGCCAGAGGATCGGCGCTCGCCACGAGGAGCACCAGATCGAGATTGCCACCGCCACTCCGAAGGCGAGCATGAACGCCCCGACGTCGCCGACGTAATGGGAGTTCTCGATCCCGTAGTGCCCGATCTGGTCAAAGAAGGTGTCGGGCGCGACCAGTGCCATCCCACCGGTGACGATGTGCCAGGCCGCGATTACGAGGAGAACCGCTTTCAGGGCTCTCTCGCTGATCACCGGCTCTCCCCTTAGAAGACGAAGATGCTCTCGCCGTAATTCAATTGTTCGTAGATCCGCGGCTGGTCAGCGATGAAGGTGCGCACGCAGCCGTGACTGGCAGCGTAGGTCGGCACTTCGTGGTAGCCGTGGACGGCGTAGCCGTTGTGCCAGTAGAAGGAGTAGTACATGCCCTCTGAGTTGTAGCCCGGTTCCTGGCGGTAGAAGCTGTAGTGGCCAGTAACCGTCGGCGTCGAGGGCTTGCCGGTGGAGACCGGGTAGATCGCGAAGGGCTTGTCCCCCTTGCTGAGCACGAGGACCTGCTTGTCGAGCGGAACCTCGGCGTGCTCACCGGCGTTCGGGTAACGAACCTTGTAGCCGCCGCGGCCGCCGAAGACGTTCTTGACCAGGCCCTTGCCGGCGCGCTCGGTGCGGGCCATGCCGTTGACCTTGCGGTAGGCGAGCACCTCGCGGCCGGTGCGGCCGTCGAAGCACTTGCCGCCGCCGGCGTTGTAGCCGAGCTTCGCCATCGCCTGCTTGAAGCCGCCGACGACCTTGTCGCACTGGCCGGCGTGCAGGGCGGGGAAGCTGACGCGCCAGCTCTTGCGCACGGTGGCGTCGCCGCCGAGGGCGGCGGTCGCGACGTGCTTCGCCGCCGCCGCGTACTTGCCGTCCTTGCGAACGATGATCGAGGCGCTGAAACTGCCGGCGCCGCCCTTGCCGGGTTGGACCGCGGCCTGGCGGGCGAGCAGCTTGTGCCCATTCAGGAAGAAGGTCACTTCGACGTGCTGGCCGGCGACGAACGGCGTGATCGTGCCGTTGACCGGCACCGTGTCGTAGATCCCGGCCTTGCCCCCGTGCAGGTGCCCCACCTTGATCGAGACCGTCGCGTCGGGGGGGCCCGTGGGTTTCACCGGCACGGGCGCCGCGCCGAACGCAACCGGTGCCGCTGCCAGCGCAAGCAGGACAAAGGCGATCAGGACGGGAACGAGACGGCGACTCACGGCCCGGATTCTTACCGATCGCGCGGTCGGGGTGACGAAAGAGTCAATTCTTTGTCAAATAAGAGATACGCCTCTTGATTTGGAGAATGTCGCCAATACGTTTCGTCCAGCGGAGGGCGATGCCGATGGGTATCGGCGACCGATTGACACTCGGAAGTCCGGGCCTATGGTCCGGATGGGGTTCGAGTCCCCCGCCCTCCGCTGGCTATCGAAACGCTTGATAGCCTGGTTCAACGAGTGTCAGTCGGTTAGGGGTTTTAACACCCCTTCGCCCTGAAACGGCCCGCCGATGGCGGGCCGTTTCTTTGCCCGCTACTGCCCGATCAGCGCCACTGAGTTGTTCAGAATGTGCAGCAGGATTCCGGGCCAGATCGAGCCGGTCTTCTCGTAGAGCAGGGCGAGGATGAAGCCGAAGACGATCAGCGGCGGCACGGCGCTGATCCCCGTCGTCGCGTGCAGGCCGCCGAAGACCAGGCCGCTGATCAGCGCCGCGGCAATTCTGGGCCAGCGCTCGCGCAGGCCGCCGAAGAGAAAGCCGCGGAAGCAGACCTCCTCGCTGATCGGCGCCGCGATCACGATCAGCAGGATCTGCACCGGCACCGTGCCGAAGTCTTCGGCGATGTCCTTCTGGTGCGGTTCGCCGAAGATCGCCGTGTAGGCGATCGCGAAGACGAGGTAGGCGCCGATCGCGGCGAACATCCACTTGATCTGCCCCGGCCGGAAGCGGCGCAGGCCAAGCCGGGACAAGGCTTGCCGCACCGTCGCGCCGCGGACAGCGGCGATCGCGATCGGCACCAGCAAGAAGCCGAGCGCGGTGGCCGCCTGCACGAAGGCGTTGGCTGCGTCGCTCAGTTCGCCGCCCGAAGGCGGGTTGTCGATGATCAGCGCCGGAACCGAGAGCACGATCCCCGTGCCCAAGGCCAGGAGAACTCCCAGAACTGCGGCGAGCGGACCCCAGTTTGAGTACGGAAAGTCGAGCCGGGAGGGCTGCCCGACTCCCCCCACCTCTAAGTTGGTCGCCATGAGCCCGGCAGTTTCCCAGGTCTCCCGCTCGACCAAGACGCGGCTGCGCTTCCTGCGCCGCCTCGTAATCCTCATCGCCTTCCTCGTCCTTGTCGCGATCGCGCTCAGCCAGTTCACCGAGCTGAAGCGGCTGGCCACCGGCATCCTTGCCTCGACCGCGGTGCTCGCGGCGATCATCGGCTTCGCCGCCCAGCACACGATCGGCAACATGGTCGCTGGCGTTCAGCTCGCCGTCTCGCAGCCGATCAAGATCGGCGACCGCATCTCCTTCGAAGAAGTCGAAGGGCGGGTCACTGACATGACGCTCTCCTACACCTACGTCAGCCCCGGCGACGGCACGACCGTCGCCATCCCCAACCAGATGCTGGTCGACGGCATCATCCACAACCTCTCGACCGAAGACACCCAGGCCTGAGCGACCCACGGACCGAAGTACCCTCTGCCCATGGCGCAGCGCAATCGGCGACGTCAGCGGCGGCGCGGGGGAATTGGAGGCAAGCTGGCCCTGCTCGGCGGCACCCTCTTCGTCGTCCTCGCCTTCGGCGTTTTCGCGATCGCCTCCTGGGTGCTTGACGTCGCCGCCGACGCTCCCTCGTTGGCGGCCTGCAAACCGGTCGACCGCACCGGCAACTCGGTGATCTACGCCGGCGACGGCAGCAAGCTGGGGCTGATCGACTCAGATGAAGCGCGCGACCCGGTCGCGATCGAGCGCATCCCCAAGCAGCTGCAGCTGGCCACGGTCGCGATCGAGGACCAGCGCTTCTACGAACACGGCGGCGTCGACCCCGAGGGCATCCTCCGCGCCGCAGTAAAGAACCTGGAAGCGGGCAAGACCGTCGAGGGAGGATCGACGATCACCCAGCAGCTCGTCCGCCACCTCTGCCTGCGCAACCCCAAGCGCGACCTTGAACGCAAGATCATCGAGGCAAAGCTGGCGATCGAGTACGCCGAAAAACACTCGCGCGTGGAAATCCTCGACCAGTACCTCAACACCGCCACCTACGGGACGGTCGAAGGGTCGACCGCGGTCGGGGTCGGGGCGGCGGCGCAGATCTACTTCTCGAAACCGGTCTCCAAGCTCTCGCTCGAACAGTCGGCGCTACTCGCCGGCCTGCCGCAGGCGCCCTCCGAGTACAACCCGATCCTTCACCCAGGAGAAGCTCGGCAGCGCCGCAACTCGGTGCTGGCCAAGATGGCCCACCTTGGCTACCTCTCGCCCGAGCGTGCCCGCGAGGCCGAACAACGCGGCCTCGGACTCGACGTCTCGGGCTCCTACTTCGCCCACCGCGAACCGTTCTTCTTCGACTACGTCGAACACGAGCTGATCGAACGCTACGGCGCCGAGACCGTGCGCAACGGCGGGATCAAGGCCTACACCACGATCCAGCCGCGGCTGCAGGAAATCGGCTTGGAAGCGATGCGCTCGGCGCTGCCCTACTCGACCGATCCCTCCTCGGCCCTGGTCTCGATCAATCCCGACAACGGCGAGATCGAGTCGATGGTCTCCAGCTCGAGCTATGACTCCAGCCAGTTCAACCTCGCCGCCCAGGGCCACCGCCAGCCCGGCTCGACCTTCAAGGCCTTCGTCCTGACCACGGCGATCAAGCAGGGCATCGACCCCTACACGACCTACTACACCTCGAAACCGCTCGACCTCAACCTGCCCAAGTGGGGCCACTGGGAAGTGCACACCGCCGATGAGGGCTACCTCGGCCGGGTCAACCTGCAACAGGCGACCGTCGCCTCCGACAACACCGTCTTCGCCCAGCTCGACCTCGACGTCGGCCCGGAACGGGTCGCCGCGACGGCGAAGTCGATGGGGATCACCAGCCCGCTCGACGGCATCCCGGCCGAGGGCATTGGCGGCCTGCGCGTCGGTGTCTCACCGCTGGAAATGGCCGATGCCTACGCGACGCTGGCCAACGGCGGCATTCACCACGACCCGGTTGCGATCAAGCGCGTTGTCTTCCCCGGCGGCAAGACCGAGCGCCCCGGCCGCAAGCCGCCGCGCCGCGTCATCTCCGAAGCAGTCGCCTATGAGGTGACCCGCCTGCTGCACGACAACATCACCGAAGGCACCGGCACCGCGGCCTACACCGGCTGCCCCGGCCAGGCCGGCAAGACCGGCACCACCGATCGCGAGACCGACGCCTGGTTTGCCGGCTATCAGCCCAACCTGACCACGGTGGTCTGGGTCGGCTACCCGCAGTCCAACGCGATCGAAATGACCAGCGTGCACGGCATCACCGTCTTCGGCGGCACCTTCCCAGCAGAAATCTGGCACTCGCTCTACTCGGGCGCCGAAATCCCCTGTGAGGAATTCGGGCAGCCCAAGCACCCGATCAGCTGGGCGCCTTTCTTCGGCCAGTTCACCGCCTCGGCCCCGCGCGGTAAAGACGCCGCGGGACCGGGTGGCGCGGCGGAAGCCGAAGCCGACCGCGCCCGTGAAATCGGTGAAGAAGTGACCGGTGGCTACAACCCCGATGCCTACGCTCCCGGGGCGGGACAGCAGCCGACGCCGGTCCCACCTCCGCCTCCCGCCGCGAACGTCGGCGGCGGCGGCGCGGCTGAAGAAGCCGGGAGCAAGTAGCTGAACCTCGCGCCGGGGGCTGCCTACGCCCTGATCTGGGGTGGATTCGCCGCCTACCTCGGCGCGCTGGCGCTGGCGCCGCGACTCGACCGGCGGCTGGTCTGGGTGGCGATCGCCGCGCTCCTCGTCCTCTTCGCCTGCCTGCCGCCGCTGCTCTCGCACGACGTCTACAGCTACGTCGACTACGCCCGGCTCGCGGTCCGACACGGCCTCGACCCCTACGTCCACGCTCCGCAGAGCGCGCCCGGAGACCCCGCCTTCGCCCACGTCACCTGGACCGAAACCACCAGCGCCTACGGGCCGCTCTTCACGCTGGCGACCTACCCGCTCGCCTGGTTGCCGGTCGAAGCGACCGTCTACCTGCTCAAGGCGGCGTCGGCAGTTGCGGTCCTGGCAACCACTTATCTGGTCGCGCGCCTCGCCCCGGCCCGCGGCATCGATCCCACCCGCGCCGCCGCCTTCGTCGCCCTCAACCCCCTGGTGCTCGTCCACGTCGTCGGCGGGCCCCACAACGATGGGCTCGCCGTCCTGCTGATGACGCTCGGCATCGCCGCCATGCTCACCGCCCGCGAGGGACTTGGGGCCGGCGCTTTTGTCTCGGCATGCGCAACGAAGTCGACGGCCGCGATCGCCCTCCCCTTCGCCCTGCTCGGATCGGAGCGCCGGCCGCGCTTCCTGCTCGGCGCACTCGCGGCGCTGGCGCTTGTCGCGCTTGTCGCCTACATCGCCTTTGGCTGGAGCTGGCTGCACGCCTTTGCCCTGGCCGGCGAGAACCAGGGCCGCACCAGCCATATGAGCATCCCGATCACCACGGCCCGCCTAACCGGCCTCGACCCGGGCCTGGTCCGCGGCGCCCTCCTCGCCCTCTACGCCGCCCTCGTCATCTACCTCCTCGCCTGGACCCACCGCGGTGGCGACTGGCTCCGCGCCACTGCCTGGGCAATCACCGGCCTCCTCCTAGCCACCGCCTGGCTCCTCCCCTGGTACCTCCTCTGGCCCCTACCCGCCGCGGCTCTCTCCAGGGATCGTGCCGTCCAACTCCTACTCCTGGGGTTGACCGCCTATCAGCTCGGAGCTCGCATCCCGCTGTGAGGCCGCCTCTTCCTCTTCGGGAGAGGGATGGAGCACCCCGGTATGCATGGACCATCCCTCTCTCCGGCCCAGCGCGGTGACGATCCCGACGTAGAGGATCTCGACCACGGTCTGCACCCCTCGCACGACGATCGCGATTAGTGAGGCGACGGCGAAGCTGTCGCCCGGCGCCGCGACCTTGAACGACCAGGCGAAGGCCGCGTCGCGGATCCCGAGGCCAGCGGGAGCGACAAGGGTGGCCAGGGCCGCCACATAACCAAAGGCCTGGGCCGCGCCGGCGACGAATATCTGGCTGGGGGGGATCGAGCTGACCGAGCGGGCGACGCAGTAGATGCCGACCGCGATCACGCCCCAGTTGACGACGTAGAAGGCCATCACCGCGATCACCCCGCCCAGTGACATCACCTCGGGCAGCGGCTCGCGGCCGAAGGCGCGCAGCACGCGGTTGGCCAGTGGCCCGAAGACCCGCGGGTGCAGGAGCACGATCAGCAGCGGGATCAGCAGCAAGATCCCCCAGCGCAGTGGCTGACCCTGCAGGTCGGGATGCACGATCAGGAAGTAGGCGGCGACGACGATCGCCGAGGTCGCCTGCAGCGCCTGTTCGTAGACGATGCTGGCGACCGTCAGCCGCCGCGGCACGCCGGCGCGCTCGGAGAGCAGCACCCGACCCAATACATAGAGAACGCTGCCGGGGACGTAGCGCGCGAGCAGCGGCTGCCCCCAGGCGACCTGCGCTCGTCCCGCCCCCAGCTTGTAGCCGAGGAAGCGCAGGATCAGGTCCCAGCCGACCGCGTTAAGCGCGTAGAAGATCGGCAGGATGACGAAGGCCGGGATCAGCCAGAGGACGTGGAAGTGAACGCCCTTGTCCTGGATCTCGGACCACTGGTCGACCACGGTGAGGACGAGGAAGCCGAAGACGATGACGGCGATGCCGAGCTGGATCGCCAAGCGCACGCGTTTGCTGCGCGGCGGCTTGGTTCCGAATTTCGCCCCGGCCTCGCCGATGCGGTGTAGAAGGGGCTGACGGCGCTCCACGTGGCGTCGGACCTTAGTGACGGGGGAGGCTGGGAGGGACAATGGTGCGCATGGGCGAGTTCGAGCTCCTGGCGCGGATACGAGAGCGGCTACCCGCGAGCGGGCCGCGTATGCATCTCGGCAGCGGCGATGACGCGGCAGTCACGGTGCCGGGCGGCGCTACGGCGACCTCCGTCGACGCCCTCGTCGACGGAGTGCATTTCCGCCGTGACCTCGCCAGCCCCGCCCAGATCGGCCACAAGGCCCTCGCCACCGCCCTCTCCGACCTCGCGGCAATGGGCGCGGAGGCGGGCGAGGCCTACGTCGTTCTCGGCATCCCCCCCGACTTCGGCGAGGAGGAATGTCTCGAGCTGCTCGACGGCATGGCCGCGCTCGCCGGCCAGACCGGCACGGATCTCGCCGGCGGCGACCTCACCCGCTCCGAACAGCTCTTCCTAGCGATCACCGTGGTCGGCCACGCACCTGCCCCGGACACCTTCGTCACTCGCGGCGGCGCTCAGCCTGGCGACGTCCTCGTCCTCACTGGCGAGATCGGCGCCGCAGCCGCCGGCCTCGATCTCCTGCAGGACGCTGACTGTTCGATTGACCCACCTATAGAGGGGTCAATCCATCACTCGGCCGCTGATTGGGGAGGCGCCCTACGAAAGCGGCAGCTCGAGCCCACGCCGCGGCTCGAGGCCGGACGGGCGCTCGCCCTGGCCGGGGCCACAGCGATGATCGACCTCAGCGACGGGCTCGGTGCCGATGCCCGCCACCTAGCCCAGGCCAGCGGCGTCAAGCTCGAGATCGAGGCCGCGGCGGTGCCGCTGGCGCCCGCGGCCGTCGCTCTGAGCCGGGCGACGGATCGCGACCCCTGGTGGCTGCTCGGTGGCGGCGAGGACTACGAGCTGCTGGCGAGCATTGCACCAGCGCGACTGGAGCGGGCAAGCGAGGCGGTGTTCAACGAAGGGGCCGTCCCGCTTACGAAGGTAGGCGAGGTCAAGTCCGGCGCCGGGGTCGAGATCAGGCCGCCCGGTGGCGGACTTCTGGAGCCGGGGGGATTCGACCAGCTCGCATGAAGCTCTCACTGGTCAGCAGTTCCCTCACGCCGCGCCGCTGCAACATCGCAGCGGCGACCAGCGAGGGCTCCGGCTTGTAGTGCCCGGTCTCGACGAGGCTCTTCAACTGTCGTGGTTGCATTCTGCGCTTCATATCGGCTCTCTACCCAGCAACCTTAGTACTTGGTACTCGCACATCTGTCCATGACCAATTCCTCCCATGTGCTCCGCGGGCCAGGGCCCTGAAGAACCAGAGATGCACAGGGCCCTGGCCCGCGTCCGCCATATGCGGGTTTGTGCAGGGAATATCCTCTTAAGCATGCCGAACGGATCGACCCGCATTCTTCTTGTCGACGACGAGCAATCGATCCAGACGTTGCTCAGCTATCCGTTGCGCAAGGACGGCTACCACGTCACCTCGGCCCAGGACGGCCGCGAAGCGCTGCAGCGCTTTGAGGAGGCCCGCTTCGATCTGGTCATCCTCGACCTGATGCTGCCCAAGCTCGACGGCGTCGAAGTCTGCCGCGAACTGCGCTCGCGCAGCCAGGTGCCGATCATCATGCTCACCGCTAAGGGCTCGGAGACCGACAAGGTCGCCGGTCTCGAGGTCGGCGCCGACGACTACATCACCAAGCCTTTCTCGATGCGCGAGTTCCGCAGCCGGGTGAAGGCGGCGCTGCGGCGCTCGCGGATGAGCGGGCAACCGGCCGAGGAGGGCACGATCGACCACGGCGACCTCGTCATCGACTTCGAGCGGCGCATGGTCACCCTGCGCGAGGAGGAGGTCAAGGTCACCTACGTCGAGTTCGAGATCCTCGGCGCGCTAGCGCGCTCTCCCGGCCGGGTGCTCAGCCGCGAGACCCTGCTCGAGCACGTCTGGGGCGACTCCGAGTACCGCGACCCGCGCACGGTCGACGTCCACATCCGCCATCTGCGCGAGAAGCTCGAGAGCGATCCGAAGGACCCCGAGTTCCTCTTCACCGTGCGCGGCGTCGGCTACCGCTTCCGCGAGTAGGCACCAATATGCAGCGCTTCAGGCCCCCCAACCTGGGCAACCGGATCACCCTGATCGCGGTCGGCATCGCGGTCGGCACGACGCTCTTGATCTACGTCTACACGGTTGCCATCGGCGGAGCCGCCAGCGGCCTGAGCAGCGTCAAAGAGCAGATCCTGTTTGGTGGCCTGCTCGCCCTGCTGATCTCCACCGGGATCGGCATCTACTACGCCCGCCTTGCCGGCTCAAATATCCGCCGGCTCGAGGACGCGGCCCGCAAAGTCGCCGACGGCAACTTCGAAACGCCGATCCCGATCTCCGCCGCCGGCCAGCTCGGTCAGCTCGCCCGCACCTTCAACGAGATGCAGCGACGCCTCGCCGAGCTCGACAGCGCCCGCAAGCAGTTCATCGCCAACGCCTCGCACGAGCTGCGCACGCCGATCTTCAGCCTCGGCGGCTTCGTCGAACTGCTCGAGGAGGAGGACCCGAGCCCCGAGGAGCGGGCCGAGTTCGTGCGCACGATGCGCGAACAGATCGTCCGCCTGACCAAGCTCACCGCCGACCTGCTCGACCTCTCCCAGCTCGACGCCGGCGCCGTGGCGATGAAGAGCCGCGACGTCGACCTCGGCTCGCTGGCGCGCGAAGTGGCGCGCGAGTTCGGCCCGCGGGCCGACCGGCGGGGCTCGCGGCTGGAGCTGCGCACGCCCGACCTGCCAGTGATCGCCAGCGCCGACCCCGACCGCGTGCGCCAAGTCATCCGTATCCTCCTCGACAACGCCCTCACCCACACCCCCGAGGGCACCAAGGTGACCGTGACCACCTACTCCGTCAACCGCCGCGCCGAGCTGACCGTCTCTGACGACGGTCCCGGCATCCCGCGCCGTGTCCACAGTCGCATCTTCGAGCGCTTCTACACCGCCGATTCCGCCGGCGGCTCCGGACTCGGCCTGGCGATCGCCCGCGAGCTCGCCCAGCGCATGGAGGGCCGCGTCGCAATCGCCTCCAGCAAGCGCTTCACCGCCTTCACGCTCGACCTGCCGCGCTCACGCGCGGCGGTTGCCGAACCGGCTCCGGTGGCTGCGAGCAGGGCCACCGCGTGAAGGGCGCAACGCAAAGTCCCCCAATGAGGGGGTTAAAACGTTGCAGTCTCGCGCTCGCGGCGCTGTTGGCCGCTCTCGCGATCGCCGGCTGTGGTGGGAGTGGAAGCGGGGACACCGTGAGCCAGACGACGACCGTCACCGAGTCGACGCCGCAGGTGGCGGTGCAGACCGCCGAGCACGGCTTCGACGCGGCGCAGGTCTTCCGCGAAGCCTCGCCGGGTGTGGTCACGATCCGCTCGATCTTCCGCGGCGAAGGCGGCGCCGCCGAGGGCTCGGGCTTCGTGCTCGACGACAAGGGCCACATCGTCACCAATGCCCACGTCGTCACCGATGAATCGAGCGGCTCGCGCAAGTCCGCCAAGGAAGTCTTCATCGAGTTCCCCGACCGCAACATCGTGCCGGCGAAGATCGTCGGCTTCGACCCCTTTGCCGACGTCGCCCTGTTGGAGGTCAAGCCCGACGGCTTCGAACTGCACCCGCTGAAACTGGGTGACGACAGCGACCTCGTCGTCGGCCAGCCGGTGGCGGCGATCGGCAGCCCCTTCGGCGAGCAGCAGTCGCTCTCGGTCGGTGTCGTCTCGGCGCTCGACCGCTCGGTCGAATCGCTGACCAAGTTCCAGATCTTCGGAGCGATCCAGACCGATACCTCGATCAACCCCGGCAACTCCGGCGGGCCGCTGCTTGACGCCGACGCCCGCGTGCTCGGCATCAACGAGCAGATCGAGACCGACTCCGGCTCCAACTCCGGCGTCGGCTTCGCCGTGCCGGTCTCGGCAATCAAGCGCTCCGTGGCCCAGTTGGAAGACAAGGGCGAAGCCGAGTACGCCTACATCGGCGTCGCAACCCAGGCGATCTACCCCCAGCTCGCCGACAAGCTCGGCCTCGACACTGACCACGGCGCCCTGCTCTCTGAAGTCGTGCCGGGCGGCCCCGCCGACAAGGCAGGGCTGAAGGGCCCCGACGGCAAGCTCACTTTCCAGGCAACTCCCTACGAAACGGGTGGCGACGTGATCCTCGCAATCGATGGCCACCCAGTCGTGCAGCCCGACGATCTCGCCCGCTACATCGCCACCCACCAGCCCGGCGAATCCGTGAAGCTCGAGGTGCTGCGCGACAACAAGCGCGAAGAGACCAGTGTGACGTTGGGCAAACGACCGCAGGGCTAAAGCACGAGCGACCGCCGGGCGATGTAGAACTCCCGGATGCTTCAGGAAGTCTCACTAGGCCACAAGTCCCTCGCCGACTACACCCACATCGCCGGCAAGGAGACGATCGAACGGATTCGCGAGCTCGCGGAGCCGATGAAAGGCCACCGCGTTCTGCACGTCAGCGCCACCGCTTTCGGCGGCGGCGTCTCGGAGATCCTCTACACGATCGTGCCGCTGATGCGCGACATCGGCATCGACGCGCACTGGCACGTGATCTTCGGCAAAGAGGAGTTCTACAACGCGACCAAGCTGCTCCATAACTCGCTGCAGGGCGCCGAGGAGACGCTGAGCGATTCCGAATGGGCCCTGTTCGACGAAATCAACGCGATCAACGCCGAGGGCCTGCAGGGCGAGTGGGACACGATCATCGTCCACGACCCCCAGCCGATCGGGCTCAAGCGCGGCGCCCAGGCGAAGAGCCGCAACTGGATCTGGCGCTGTCACATCGACCTCTCCGAGCCCAATCCGGCTCCGATCGCCCGCCTGCAGCCGATGATCGAAGAGTACGACGCGACCGTCTGGCATCTGCCGAGCTACGTGCCGAAGGGAGTCGACAGCCACAACGGCGTGCGCATCATCCCGCCGGCGATCGATCCGCTCTCGCCGAAGAACATGGCCTTCTCCCCCGACGACGCCGCCTTCGTCTGCCGCCAGTTCGGCATCGACGTCGACCGCCCGCTGATCACCCAGGTCTCGCGCTTTGACCCTTGGAAGGACCCGATGGGCGTAATCGACGCCTACCGCGAGGTGACCAAGGAGGTGCCGGAGGCACAGCTCGCCCTGGTCGGCTCGATGGCAACCGACGATCCGGAGGGTTGGGAGTTCTTCCAGCACACCTTCGAGTACGCCGATAACGACGAGGACATCAAGATCCTCAACAACCTCAACAACGTCGGCGCGATCGAGGTCAACGCCTTCCAGTCGCAGTCAGACGTCTGCCTGCAGAAGTCGATCCGCGAGGGCTTCGGCCTGACCGTGACCGAGGCGCTGTGGAAGGGACGGCCGACGATCGGCGGCAACGTCGGTGGTATCCCGCTGCAGATCACCGACGGCGAGACCGGCTTCCTGGTCGACTCCCCCGAGCAGTGCGCCCAGCGCTGCCTCGAGATCCTCGCCGACCCCGAGCTGGGCAAGCGGCTGGGGCGGGCGGGCAAGGAACACGCCCGCAAGGAGTTCCTCTCACCGCGCCTGTTGCGCGACTGGGTCGAGCTTCTATCCGAGCTCGATACCTGAGCCGGCGGCGCTAGCCGACCGTCTCGCGCAGCTCGCCGATGTCCTTGAGCTGATCGTCGACCCAGTCACCCGGGTTGCGCGAGAAGACAAGCTCCTTGAGGTGCTGGGCGCGCAAGCGGCGCTCCTCGGGGTCCATCGTCAGTGCCCGGTAGATCGCGTCGGCCTGCTCCTGGATGTCGAAGGGATTGACCGTCAGCGTGCAGTCGGAGAGCTCCTCGTGGGAGCCGGTGTTCTCGGAGAGCATCAGGACCCCGTCGCGGGTATTGACCGCCGGCGCCTCCTTGGCGACCAGGTTCATGCCGTCGAAGAGCGAGTTGACCATCAGCAGGTCGAAGTGCTTGTAGCGGGCAACCGCGTCGTAGAAGTTCTCGTAGATCTTGAGGTCGATCGGCATCCAGTCGGTGGTGCCGTGGCGGTGGTTGACGACCGCCACCAGGGCCTCGATCCGCTCCAGGTACTCGGCGTACTCGGGCACGTCCTGGCGCGAGGGCTGCAGGTGGGCGATAAAGGTGACCTGTTCGCTGAACTCAGGGTGCTGAGTGAGGAAGGTGTCAAAGGCGGTGAAGCCGCGCAGCACGTTCTTGGAGAGGTCGGCGCGGTCGACGCGGATGATCAGGTGCTTGCGCCGACGCTCCAGTACCTCGCGCTCGGCGGCGGCCACCTCGGGTGACTCGGCAGCGCGGCGCAGCCGTTCGGCGTCGATCGAGAGTGGGTAGGCGCGGGTGCGGGTCTCGCCGCCGGCGTGGCGGACGATGCCCTCCTCGTAGTCGACGTCGACCTCGAGCAGTTCGTCGCAGCAGCGGATGAAGTTGATGCAATAGGCATGGGTGTGGAAGCCGATGATGTCGTTGGCGAGCATGCCGCGAAAGAGCGCCTCGCGGATGCGGCCCGGCAGGATGCGCCAGCTGTCGGGTTGTGCCCAGGGGATGTGGACGAAGTGGTGCAGGAAGACGTCCGGCCTGGCCTCGCGGATCATTCCCGGCGCCGTGTAGAGGTGATAGTCGTGCAGCATCACCAGCGGCCGCTCGCGCCCCTCGATCTGGCCCAGGACAGCGTTGGCGATGTCGCGATTGACCGCCTGGTAGCCGAAGTCCCAGGCGTCGAGCTCCTCCTGGCGGATGTCCGGCGCGTTGGAGAGGTCCCAGAGGTAGTGCTGGATGAACCAGAGGATCGGGTTGGCGATCACGTTGTAGAAGCGGTCGTAGGCCTCGGCGTCGGAGCCGACCAGCAACACGCGGTAGTCGATGCCGTCGATCGAGAGCTCGGCCGGCCCACCGCGCTCCTCGCTGACCGCGACGTCCTCGTCGGTCATCGCCGAGGCGATCCAGAGCGCGTCGCGGTGGGAGACCAAGCCCGAGAGCGCCGTCACCAAGCCTCCCCCGCCCCGCCGCACCGTGCGCTCCCCGTTCTCGTCGCGCTCGAACTGGGCGGGGCCGCGGTTCGAGACGATGATCAATGGGTCAGAGTCAGCCACGGATCTCACCCTACCCGGGGGCGGGGGAATGCTGACCTGAATGCGGTCAGTGGGCGGGAGTGGTGCCCCTAGTCAAAACGCGCGGCAGAGCCGCGCTTAAGTGTTTTGACTAGGGGCACCACTCCCACTCTCTCGAGGCTTTCGGGGAGACATTCCCCGGCTCCGGGGCTTAGGGGTGGATGCGTGTCCGGGTCCGTTGGTCTCAAGCTGGACTGGCGCTCCTCGGGATCGCCGCAATACTCCTCGCGCTGCGGATTGCACCTAGCTTTTTGAAGGCGCCGGCGCCTGCTCCGCTTCCTGCCGATGTTGGACTGCCGCGGGTGGAAGCTCGTTCCGGCCGGGTGGTTTCGGAGTCGCGAGAGCATGCGGCCTCTGACGGAGGGTCGAGATCAGGGTCCCAGCCGCATCTCGGGCGGGTGGTGTCGGGTGGGGGTGCTCGGCGCCGTGCGGAGGCTTCTGAGGGGAGGGCTGCGCAGCGCCGAGCGCACCGTCCCATCCCCCGAAGAAGCGCGCAGCACAAGCCGAGCACCCCCACCCGGCGACAGGACCCGCCCGCCACGCGGTCAATCCCTGAACCCGTCCCTTCCCCCGAAGTCGTCCCTCCAGCAAGCCCCGAACCCCCGCCTGAACCCGCTCCCACCCCGTCACCCCCCAACGACGGGTCGATGGAGTTTGCCCCGCACTAGCTATAGTCCCTCGCCGCTTTGGCAGCCCCACGTGAATACGAGTTGGTTCTGATGCTTGACCCTGGTCCAGACGAGGCCGGTCGCGACGCGCTTGCGCAGGATGTACGCAAGCGGATCGAGGGCAAAGGGACGCTCAAGCACGAGAACAAATGGGGCCTGCGCAAGATGGCTTACGAAATCGGCGGACGCAACGAGGCCGACTACCGCTGGCTGCGCTTCGAGGCGCCGAGCGAGCTGCTCGACGAGCTCAACCACAATCTGAAGATCGCCGACGGAGTGCTGCGCTTCCGGATCTTCAAAGTCGACGCTGACGCACCGGTGATGGTGCCGCCCACGGTTGCGGCTCCGGCGCCCGGCGCTTCGCGCGACCGCGGCCCCCAGGGCTCGTCCCGCCCGGCCGTCGCCGCCGAGCCCGACGATGAGTCCGCTGAGCCGGCAGCCGCCGAGCCGGCCGAGAGCGCTCCTGAGAGCACCGACGTTCCCGTCGCCGCCGACGAGTAGTCGGTTTCCTGCGCAGATTGCGGGGGCAAGGGGGCGACTCGCGCCGCCAACGCTCTTAGACTGAATCCCAGACAACGATTCAGAGGAGTTGAGAGCCGTGGCAGCGTCGAACGTAAACGTAGTGGTCATCACCGGAAACCTGACCCGCGATCCCGAGTTGCGCCATCTCGGAAGTGGTACGGCGGTCTGCAAGTTGCGCGTGGCGGTCAACAGCCGTCGCAAGGATGGTCAGACCGGCGAATGGGTCGACAAGCCCAACTACTTCGACGTCACCGTCTGGGGAGCGCAGGGCGAGAACTGTGCCAATTACCTTGCCAAGGGCCGTCCCGTTGCAATTGAGGGTCGCCTGGACTGGCGCGAGTGGGAGAAAGACGGGGTCAAACGTCAGAGCGTCGAGATCATCGCCAACTCGGTCCAGTTCCTCGGCTCGCGCGACGGTTCCGGTGGTGGGGGTGGCAACGAAGGCGGCGGCTTCAGCCCCAGCAGCGACGTGCCCGCCGACTCCACCGATTTCGCCGGTGCAGCCGCCGGCGGCGGTGGCGACGACGACATCCCCTTCTAGTCTCGCGCTGAAGGGGTCCAGCCCTGGGCGGGGATATCTGTAGGATTCCCGACCCAGCATGGCCCGAACCAACGACTCAACTTCATCGACCCCACGCCGCGGCCGCCGCGACGATCGCACACGGCCGCGTAAATACACGCGGATCAACTCCGAGGAAGTCGACTACAAGGACCTCAACCTCCTGCGCCGCTTCCTCTCCGACAAGGGGAAGACCCGCGGTCGCCGCGTCACCGGGCTCTCGCGCAAGCACCAGCGCCAGCTCTCCGTGGCGGTGAAGCGTGCCCGCGAGATCGCCCTCCTGCCCTACGTCGGAGAGCGCTGATGACGCAGGCCATCCTGCTCGAGGACGTTGAGCAACTCGGCCAGCGCGGCGAGCCGGTCGATGTATCGCCCGGCTATCTGCGCAACTACCTGATCCCGCGCAAGCTGGCAGCCCCGGCGACGCCCGGGGCTCTGGAGCAGGCACAGCGCCGCCAGGCAGCGCTCGAAAAGGCCGAGAAAGCCCGTGCCGAGCGCGAAGAGCAGGCTGCCTCGCTGCTCTCCAAGACCGTCCTGACTATTTACCAGCGCGCTGGCGAGGACGGCAAGCTCTTCGGCTCCGTCGGGGCCAAGGAGATCGCTGACGCGATCCAGGATGCCCGCGACCTGCGCATCGACCGGCGCAAGATTCGCCTCGAGCAGCCGATCCGTGAGATCGGTACCCACATGGTCGAGATCGAGCTCGCCGATGGCGCCATCGCCACGGTGAAGACGATCGTCACCGAGGAACGCTGAGCCCAGCGCTAGGCTGCCCGCCATGGGCTCGCCTCGCTTGCCGACCCGTCTGAAGCGGCGCGCCAAGGCGCGGACCCACTTCCACTGGGCGCGCTCAGAGCGCGCAACGATCGGCCTCGCCACGGTTGCCCTGGGAGGAGCGGCGGTCGTCCTCGCCGGCCAGTTCGGCCGCATGCTGCAGCGCCGTGCCCGCGTCGAGACCGACGGCGAGCGGTTGGTCGAAGCGGCGCCTGCGGCGGCGCTCGACACGGTCAGCGTCGCGGTGGGCGGCTATGACGAGGCGCCGCGCTCCGAGACGGTCCTCTTCAACCTGCTCGCCGGTTTCCTCGGCTCCTTCGCGCTGGTCCGCCTCTCCACCCTCGGCATCCGCGATGAGTGGTGGCCGTTTCGCAACGTCAAGGTTGGCGGGCGCCACATCCACCACTTCGTGCCCGGCATCGTGCTCGCCTTTGCCTCGGGCACAACCGCCCTGCTGACTGACGACGAGGCCCTGGAAGAGCGGCTCGCCATCACCACCGGCGTCGGCATGGGGCTGACCTTCGACGAGGCCGCGCTGCTGCTCGACCTGCGCGACGTCTACTGGACCCGCGAGGGGCTGCTCAGCGTCCAGCTAAGCCTCGGCGCCACGGCGATCCTCAGCATTGCGATCCTCACCCAGCGGATGCTGCGGCGCGGCGAGCGCCGGCGCGAAGCCGAGGGACTGATCCCGCCGGCGCCCGCCGACCTGATCGATCCGCGCGACTGAGCGCAGAACGAGCTCGAAGCGGGTCAGCCCTTCGGGGTGCAGGAGCGAACCAGGCTGCCGGCCAGGCGGAGGTTGCCGCTGAAGATGCCGACGCCTTTCGCCTGCAGGTGCCCGTCAGGGCACTTGGCGAGCAGGTAGCTCTGCTTCTTGCCCTTGAAGGTGAACTTGCGGCCCACCTTGAGGCTGAAGCTCAACGGCGAGCCGTAGCCACCCGCGATCTTGGGGACCTTTGCCACCGTTTTCAGGCCATAGCGACCGTGGTGAATCTTCGAGACCGTGACCGGGACGACGACCGCGGCCGAGACCGGCGAGCTCAGGTAAGCGTGAACGAAGACCTTGGTCTTGCCACCGCTGAGGCCGCCGTTGAAGACGAGCAGTTCGCTTTTGATGATGAAGGGCCTCTGTTCGGGAAAGGCGACTTCGACGCTGGTCGTGCCTTCACCGACGATCGCCGATCCGCAGATCCCCCTGGCCTTGGCGGTGGTCTGCGCCTGCAATTTGCCCGAGCTGCAGACCGGCAACCCCTTGGCGTTGATTGAGCCGTTCTTGTCGGTTTCGACGATTACTTCCTGGATCGCGGGAGGGTGGGTGTGATCGAGGGTTTCAATCTTGCCGCTGAGGTTCAGCGTGATCGGCGCCAACTCGTTCTTGGGCAAGAGCGTGGGGCTGAAGTTGCCATTGGCGGTGAGCCTCAGGTTGCCGACCGTGACGACGATCGGCTTTTCGTTCTTCGCGAGCGCCAGGCTGACAACTGTCAGGGCGAGCAGTGCCGCGGCGAAGAGCGTGAGTGTCAGACGCCTGCCCACGTGAGGAACCTACCAGTACCAAAATAGGGATGACTATTTATTTCTTGTTGGGGCAAAAGAAAGGGCGGCCAATGGCCGCCCTTTCTTCCCCTTTTCGTCCTGAGACTTAGTTCTCGTCAGCCCTTCGGGGTGCAGGTGCGGACGAAGCTGCCAATCAGCTTGGTTCCGTCTGAGAACACCGAGGTGGCCTTGGCGTTGAGGTGGCCATCCAGGCAGTTGGCAAACAGGAACGGAGTGTTCTTGAAGCCGCGGTCGAGGGTCAGCGAGAATTCCTTCGCCGAGCCGTAACCGCCGGCGATCTTCGGGATCGTGGCGATCGCCTTGGTGCCGAAGCGACCGTTGTGGATTTTCGAGGTTTTGACCGTGGTGACGACCGCCGCCGAGACCGGCGAGCTCAGGTAAGCGTGGATGTAGATCGTCGTCTTGCCACCGCTGGTGCCGCCGTTGAAGGCGACCAATTTACTCTTGGCGATGAACGGGGTCTGTTCGGGGAAGGCGACCTCGACGTTGGTCTTGCCGCTACCGATGATCGCGTTTTTGCAGATAGCTTCCGCGTGCGCGGTGTCCTGCGCCTGCAGTTTGCCCGCGGTGCACTTGGGCAGGCCCTTGGTGTCGATCGAGCCGCTCTTGTCGGTTTCGACGATGATTTCTTTCACCGCCGGGATGTGGCTGCCGTCGAGCGTCTGAATTTTGCCGCTGACGTTGAGGGTGATCGGGGCCGGCTTGCCCTTCTTGGGCAGCGCCTTGGGGGTGAACCCACCGTTCAGGGTCAACTTAAGGTTCCCCACCTGGACGACGGTGGGCTTGTCTGCCGTGGCGATACCCGCCACCGCGACGGCGAGCGCCGCCCCCAGTGCCAATGTCGTAATCAAACGCTTGCGCATGTGCTCTATCTCTCTCCTTTGCGGCCCGGCCGTGTCAGCCCCGGCCAATAGCTAAGCCTTGGACAATCCCTCCAATGCCCAAATTATCAGTATCCCAATCTAGATAAACCCGGACTTTCACCGAATGGAGCGCTCTTCCCATCATCTCGTTAGCTCTCGAGCATCGAAAGCCGCGTGCGCTCGCGCTCTTCGGCCGCGCCCTCAGGGCCCAAGAAGGGAAGTGTGATCCAGAACATCAGGTCGGGCAGGCGGCTCGGCAGCCGGGCGGCAGCTCCGTGCAGAATCTCGCTGTAGAGCAGCTCGTTGACGCCGCCGGCTAGCGAGAGCGAGGTGATTCCGGGCAGCTCGACCGAGGTCTCGGCGCGCCCGGCATCGAGGAAGCCGGTGAACTGGCGCAGGGCCGCGTCGCGGCGAGCCAGCGCCTTGGGGCCGGCGGCGAGGACCTCGACGATCGCGAAGCGCGCCTCGTCGGGATGCTCGGAGAGGTGTTTGAGCAGCTCGCCGAGGCCGGCCGCGACGCGCTCGGCCCAGGAGGACCCCGGCTTGGACTCGAAGCCGCGGGCGGTGTCGCCGAGCAGGTTGCCGAGCAGCACGTCGTAGGTGGCGAGGAAGCAGTCCTCCTTGCTGGAGAAGAGTTCGTAGAACGTCTTGCGGGAGACGCCGGCGACCCCAATCACGTCAACCACCCGCGTCTCGGGGTAGCCGCGCTCGGAGACGACCTCGATCATCGCCTGGAGGATGCGGATGCGCTGGGACTCCGTCACGGCCTCCCGCGGCAACCCGTGCCGGCCCCTGGGCAGCCGCTCGCTCAGCCTAGCCGTGCGTCTACCTGAAGCCACATCGAAACTGTAGAGCAGATGCCTGCGCAAAGCGACTTTCTGTACCGCCGCGTCTCCCGTGCACGGGAGCGCCAATACAATCGACGCCCTTGACTGGGGAGAAGGCGAAATGGCTCGTTGCGACGCTGCTTGCCGCAGTTCTCGGTGCATCTCTTCTTACCGCCTGCGGCAGCTCGGCCAGCGGTTCGGATCAATTCCGCGACAAGACCGACAGCGCCCTGCTGGACTTCGGCGAAGAGAGCGACAGCGCCGAGCTGGAAGAGGCGGGACAGGTCGTGCAGAGCTTTCTCACGGCCCGCTCGAAGGAAGACTGGCCCGCTGCTTGCGCCCAGCTCTCGCAGGCGCTGCAGAGCAAAATCGAACATCTCGCGGTCTCCTCAACCCAACTGGAAGACAAGTCCTGCCCCTCCTTCCTCGAAGCGTTCCTCAGCATCAGCGAGCAGGAACGCCGGGAAAGTACGGCCATTGATGCCGGCAGCCTGCGCCAGCAGGGCGACAGGGCTTTTCTCATCTACTTCGGAGGACGGGAAAACGTCTACGCGATGCCACTGCGCAAGCAAGGCAGTGCTTGGCGAGTCGACTCGCTCGCTCCCAAAGAGCTGAGCTGACGGTGACGATCAAATACACTCGACCACTGTGACCAGGGAAGGGACACGGCCGCTTGCGGTTCTCCTAGCCGCGGTTCTCCTAGCCGCGGTGCTCGCTGCCTGTGGCAGCTCCGACTCGGACTCGAGCAGTGCGACGAGCACGGAGGCAGGCCGCTCGTCCACCGCTACGACCACAGCGAAGAGCAATTCCGGGCAGCAGAGCGGTGAGTCCGCGCAGAGCGGGGGCTCCCAAAAGGCGAGCGGCGAGGGGAACCAAAGCGGCGGCCAGGACAACCGGCAGCCACAAACGCAGCAGCAGGGCAACAACGACTCCAGCGGCAAGAGCGCCGCGGAAGTCGAAACGCCGCTGAAGGTCTCCGGCGGGGGCTCGGCGCAGTTCCGTAGCAAGGGTGGCGACAACAGCATTCAGGAATTCGGCGATGAGAGTGGCGAATCCGAACTGCAGGAAGCCGCGGAAGTGGTCCACGGCTTCTACGTCTCCCGCGCCACCGAAGAATGGGACAAGGCCTGCTCCTACCTCGCCAAGTCGAACATCAAACAGCTGGAACAACTGGCCAACCAGTCGGCCAAATCGCAGGGCGCCGACTGCCCGACCGTGCTCAAGGCCTTCACCCAGCCGCTACCCGCGTCGGTCGAGCGCGAAATCACCACCGTTGACGCCGGCAGCCTGCGGCACGAAGGCGAACAGGGCTTCCTGATCTACTACGGCGCCGGTCACGTCAAGTACGCGATGCCGCTCAGGGACGAAGGCGGTACCTGGAAGGTCGCGGCGCTTTCCGGGACAACGCTGGGCTGAGCGCGGGTCCGCTGGTCTGATCAGCCGCCGAGCCAGACGACCTGGTCGCGGCCGGGCCCGACGCCGACGAGGCGGATCGGCACGCCGACGAACTCGGCGATGTAGTTGAGGTAGCTGCGTGCCTCGGGTGGCAGGTCGTCCTCCTCGCGGCACTCTTGAAGATCGGCGCTGAATCCCGGTAGCTCTTCGTACTCCGGGGTCGCCGAGTGCAGGATCGACTGGTGATAGGGGAAGCGGTCGAGCAGGGCACCCTCGCGCGAGCGATAGCGCACCGCCACCCGCAGGGTCTCGAGGCCGCTGAGCACGTCGAGCTTGGTGATCGCCAGCGAGCTCATCCGGTTGAGCCGCACCGCGTAGCGCAGGGCGACCAGGTCCATCCAGCCGCAGCGCCGCTCGCGCCCGGTCGTGGTGCCGTACTCATGACCCTTCTCGAGCAGGTGGCGGCCCGTGGCGTCCTCCAGCTCGGTCGGGAAGGGCCCGGCGCCGACGCGGGTGGCGTAGGCCTTTGCCACGCCCCAGACCTCGTCGATGTCGGTCGGCCCGACCCCGGCGCCAACCGTCGCTGCGCCAGCGATCGGGTTGGACGAGGTGACGAAGGGATAGGTGCCGTGGTCGAGGTCGAGCAGGGTGGCCTGGGCGCCCTCGAAGATCACCGTCTTGCCGGCGTCGAGGACGTCCCAGCAGAGGCTCGAGGTGTCGGCGATGTGGGGCTCAAGGCGGTGGCCGTAGTTGACGTGTTCCTCGGTCATCGTGTGCAGGTCGAGGCGGGGGTCCGGAGCGTCCTCGATTTCCGCCTCGCTAACGCCACTGCCCTCGCCCGCCTCCTTGCGCAGCTTGCGCCGCTGCACAGAGAGTTCGCGCAGCGCCTGCTGCTTGGGCTCCAGCGCGGTGCGGATCTTGGCGCGGAGGATCTTCTCGTCGAGCAGGTCCTGGACCCGGATGCCGAGCCGCAGCGCCTTGTCGGCGTAACAGGGGCCGATGCCGCGGCGGGTGGTGCCGAGCGAGAGCTTGCCCAGCTTCACCTCCCCCGCCGTGTCGAGCAGCACGTGGTAGGGCATGATCAGGTGCGCGTTGGCGGAGATCTTGAGGTTGTTCATGTCGACGCCGCGCCGGCGCAGGCCGTCGATCTCGCCGAGCAGAATGCGCGGATCGAGCACGACGCCGTTGCCGATCACGCAGGCCTTGTCGGGATAGAGGATCCCCGAGGGGATCAGGTGGAACTTGAACTCCTCGCCGTCGCGGACGATCGTGTGGCCGGCGTTGTTGCCGCCCTGGAAGCGCACGATCGCATCAGCGCGCTCGGCAAGCAGGTCGGTGACCTTGCCCTTGCCCTCATCGCCCCACTGGGCGCCGACTATTACAAGTCCCGGCATGACCGGGGCATTGTGGCGGGTCGGGCGGCTAGCTGTAGCTACAGCTAGGCGACCTTGCCGTAGCGGCGATCGTCGCCGAAGAGCGGCACCTCGTCGCAGATCTGGCTCAGCCGCGAGACCGTGCGGCTGCCGATCTGCTCCTCGAGCTCCTCGTGCGGGAGGTTGGTCGTGACCAGGACCGAGCGCTGCGCCTCGTAGCGCTCGTTGATCAGCGCGTAGAGCTGCTCGAGCACCCAGTCGCTGCGTTTCTCGGCGCCGAGATCGTCGATGTGGAGCAGATCGACCGAGGTCAGTCGCTCGAAGAAGGCGAGGTAGGAGTCCCCGCCGGGCTCCGAGTCATAGGTGCGGCGGATGTGGGCAAGGAGCTTGGGCAGCGAGTAGATCGCCACCGAGTGGCCCGCCTCCAGCGCCATCTTCGAGACCAGCATCGCCAGGGTCGTCTTGCCGGTGCCGGTGTCGCCGAAGATCCACAACCCCCGCCCCGCTCCGAGCCGCTCCTCGAGGTCGTCGACGAAACCGCGCACCTCGCCCACGGCGGCCTTCGTCTGCAGGTCGCGCGCCATGTCGGAGACCGGCGGGCGGTCGAAGGAGACGCCGCGGTAGCGCGCCGGGATCACCGAGGCGACGCCGCGGACGCGACCGCGTTTGAGCCGCTGGGCCCGGCACTCGCATTCGCGGGCCACGTCCTCGGGGCCGAGGATCCAGCCGGAGCCGTCACAGACCCCGAGCGGGCAGGCCTGTTCGCGGAAGGGTTCGCTGCGCGCGCCGGGCACCTAGAACTCCGGCCCCGCGGCGGCGACGTCGTCGAGCGGCGGGCCCTCGCCGGCCGGTTGCTCGATCGGCTGGTCCTGGCCGGCGAAGTCGGCGAACTTGGGGAAGCGGTCGAGGAAGACCAGCTTCGGTGAGGCGATCGGGCCGTTCCTATGCTTGGCGATGATCAGGTCGGCGAGGCCGTCGGGCTCCTCATCGGGATCGCGGTAGTAGTCCTCGCGAAAGAGGAAGGCGACGACGTCGGCGTCCTGCTCGAGGTTCCCTGATTCGCGCAGGTCCGACAGCATCGGCTTGGGCGGGTGGCGCTGCTCGGGGGCGCGCGAGAGCTGGGAGATCGCCAGCACCGGCACCTCGAGCTCGCGGGCGAGGATCTTCAGCCCACGGCTGATCTGACCGACCTGCTCGACCCGGTTGGCGCGGGGATCGTCGGTGCGCATCAGCTGCAGGTAGTCGACAATGATCAGCCCGAGGCCGCCCTTGTCCTGTTCCTGGGCGTGCAGGCGCCGCGCCTTGGCCCGCAGGTCAAGCACGCCGAGGTCGGAGGAGTCGTCGAACCAGAGCGGCGCCTGCTCGAGCTCGTTGCAGGCCCGCACCACCTTCGGCCAGTCCTTCTGGGAGACCTGGCCCTTGCGCAGCTTGTCGCCGGAGATCCGCGCCCGGCAGGCGATGAAGCGCTGGGCAAGCTCGACCTCGGACATCTCGAGCGAGAAGAAGGCGACCGGCTGGTTGTGTTTCACGGCGACGTTTTCGGCGATATTGGCGACGATCGCGCTGTTGTGGACGATGATGTCGTCGGCGACGAAATTGCGCAGCCCCGGCACGTCGAGGTCGTAGGTCTCTTCTTCGCCCACGTACTCGACCGACTCGACCTCGTCCCACCAGATGTCGGAGTCGCAGAGCTCCTCGAGGGCCGGGGAGGCGATCGCCGTTGTCAGCTGTGCGACGAGCCCACGGGACGGTGAGCGCTTGCCGATGTGCCAGTTGTGAGTGCGGGGACGGCCAGTCAGCTCGCTGACATCAGCCCAGGAGCGACCGCCCTTGGCAAACAGGATCTCCTCCCAGATATTGCGGGGCAGCGTGTCGGTGTTCGTCGACCGGGGAGCAGACCCAAGCCGCTCCAGCACCTCGTCTTGCTTCGCTTCCTTGCCGGGAACGTGGATCAGCTCACAGAAGCGGTGCAGACTCTCCTGAGAGGTGATGCGAATCTCCCGAGCAACCTTCCCCGTTCCCTCGTAGACAGGCCGCTTTAGTGTCCGGATCGTCGCCACGATGCCGAGTCTCAGCAGCAGGTGCTGAACGTCCCGAGCAAGCCGCTCGCTGATCGTCGTGTAGCCGATCTGTGCCAGCCGATCACTGCAATAGACGTGCCCGTCGCAGGCGTACATGACGCCGAGGAAACGCGCGATCTGCTCGTCGCTCAAGCCGAAGATCGCATCGGGTACGAACTTCTCGGCCGAACGGAGTCCCATCAATTCGTGGCGTCGCAGCATTGTCGTAACCGGGTTCCCACCCGGTCGATTGTCAGAGGTGAGATACGAGGCTCCCCTGGCGTCTCGACGAGACGGCTTGAACCGGACATCGAATTCTTCGGCAGCCTCCTCCACCAGCGAGACGACGCCGGAATCAGCGCCATAACAGTAAGCGGGGGTCCCCCCTCCGATGGACCCGTCGGCGATGAGCGCGGCGAGCAAAACGACCTCGGCGTCGGGAAGCTCGATGCTCTTGGTGGGCCGGGGAAGGCGGCGCGGAACCGCAACCCTGGCGCCTGGCTCTACATCGCCGAGCTGTTCCCAGCCGGAGCTGGTTAGCACCGGGTGGTTCGCGGTAGCCTCGGTCCACCTGCCGAGGCGCGTCGTCAGCCGATAGACCTTCTTACGACCGTTGCTCTCCATAGCGAGCACCTTTGCGGGCCGCATCCGAAGGTCGGGAGCGAGGGACGCAACCCACACCTCCTCGCCGCGACAGTGCGCCTCGAAGAGCTCGTCGACCCGGTGGCGAGCCCCCGTAGTCGGGTCATAAACTAGACTTTGTGCGGCCTGGCACTTGCCCATGGCCGGCCTCGCGGCGACGATGATCAGGTTCCCCGGCTGGAACCCCCCCGTGATCGCGTCGATGTCGCGGAAGCCCGAGGGTGTGCCGGTTAGTTCCGCCTCGCCGGTGGAGAGCTTCTCCAGCCGGTCGACCTCGCCGTGGAGGATCTCTGAAAGCAATTTGAAGTCGCTCGCCTGCTCTTTGTGGGCGACGTCGAAGAGCAGCTTCTCGGCCCGCTCGGAGAGCTCGCGCGGTTCGCCGTCGCGCTCATGCACCCAGCCCTGGATCTGCTGGCCGGCGCCGAGCAGGCGGCGCAGCAGCGAGTTCTGCTGGACGATCTCGGCGTAGTGCTTGGCGTTGCCGGCGGCAGGGACCTTGGCGGCCAGCTCGGAGACGTAGTGCTTACCCCCCGCCTCCTCGATTTGGTTGCGCTGCACGAGCGCCTCGGTAACGCTGAGCTCGTCGACCGGCTTCGAGGCCGCGTAGAGATCGTGGACACAGGTGAAGATCGCGCCGTGCTTCTCGAGATAGAAGTCGGCGGCGTTGAGCTTGACCTCGTCGATCACCCGGGTCAGCGTCGGCTCGGAGACCAGCATCGCCCCCAGCACCGATTCCTCAGCCTCGATGTTCTGCGGCGGGACGTGGGCTGTGGGAGCGGAGGCCATCGGTTCTAGTTAAGGGCCCGGAGCGGCGGCAACCGACCGGAATCTCAAGAGAATCAAACGCCGGGCTCGAGCCCTAGAAGCGTCTTTGCAAATTGAGAAGAAAGGATCAGCGGGGGCGCCGCAAGCGCTTTGGAAGCAGGTAGCGCAGCGAAATGCCGTTTGACATGGGCTGCATCGGACTGGGTCGTTCCGGCTGGGGCTCTGACCGCCGCTTAGGATCAGGCTGAACGTAATGTTTTGTCATAGCTCCACTCTACAACGCGTTGAGAGGGTCCAGAAAGTCATCTCGATGGTCACGAGGCCACACGCCGCCTGAAAGAGCGTTGCGAGGCGGTCGAGTGCCTCCATATTGTTGGCGAAGCTGCGGTGCATATGGAGAGCGAGATCGCGATGCAGACGCCCGATCGACTCCGGCTCTGGCGCCTCTATATAGGTCTTGATCATCTCCCTCGCGTCGGCCGAGAACTCTCCCTGGTATGGCAAGAGAATCGCGAGCGACACCAAGGCTGTGACGATGAAGCTGGCCAGCGCCAACCAGGACATCGGGCTCAGCGAGCCGCCCTCCAACGCCCGCGCTCCGAGGAAAGAGGTGGCTACGGCAGCTACCGAAAGAAGAAGGCCCGTACGGCTATGGACGCTGTCGATCTCGAGCCGCTGATCGGAGAGCGCGCGGACCGCCTCGTCGTAGGCGATCTTGTAGAGAGCGTCCCTGCCGGCATCGCCTTTGGTCGCGGTCTGATCCACCCGCCAAGTCTCGGGTCATCGGACCTACGCGTGGTGCGCCGAAGGAACCGAAAGTCGCGCGAGAGTCCATGAGGACCGGGGTTGAGGGGAGCGAGGGGCAGCCTCGCTTCTGGCCACCTTGCGCACCGACTCTGTCAGGCGGAATTTTCTATTCGCTCTGTTCGAACGTGTGCTGGTAAGTCGTCGGGGCCCGGCTTTGCCGATCGGGTTGAAGGGCGCCTGCTGGAGTTCGCCGTCGCGCTCGTGCACCCAGCCCTGGATCTGCTGGCCGGCACCAAGCAAGCGGCGTAGCAGCGAGTTTTGCTGGACGATCTCGGCGTAGTGCTTGGCGTTGCCGGCGGCGGGCACCTTGGCCGCCAGCTCGGAGACGTAGTGCTTCCCCCCCGCCTCCTCGATCTGGTTGCGCTGCACCAGCGCCTCGGTGAGGCTGAGCTCGTCGACCGGCTTCGAGGCCGCGTAAAGATCGTGGACGCAAGTGAAGATCGCCGCGTGCTTCTCCAGATAGAAGTCGCCGGAGTTGAGCTTGACCTCGTCGATCACCCGGGTCAGGGTCGGCTCGGAGACCAGCATCGCCCCAGCACCGATTCCTCGGCCTCGATGTTCTGCGGCGGGACGTGGGCTGCGGGAGCGGAGGCCATCGGTTCTAGTTAAGGGCCCGGAGCGGCGGCAACCGACCGGAATCTCAAGAGAATCAGACATGGACGTGCATATCAGAAGTGTCCATGCAAATTAAGAGGAAGGGATCAGCGGGGCCGAGCTCAACAGCCGGACATCGCCGCCGGTCGAGAGCCAAGCGAGGCAGTTGGGCCAGTGAACAGGTTCGGCCGGCAGCAGGGCTCCCGACAGGAATGTGTCGAGTTTGCAGTCTGGCCGCTAGCGCAATGTCAGTTCGTCTGGGGGCGCTGCGACTGAGTCGCGCAGGACGAAGTGTCCATTAAACGCGCGAACGGGGCTAGTCACTTCCCCACTCCGAACAAGCACGACACGGGTCCCGGTTGGAACGACGCCAACAATGATGCGCTTGCCGGAGATTGGATTGAGCGATGTATTAGCGACCCCGTGACGAACCGCTTGGGCGACACTGGCGCAGACGGCAGCAGGGGATGGCGACTCAGGGGTCTTTGCAATGACGCAGATATTGGCGGCGCCAGGCACCAACCAGTACCTGCCTGGCAGAGAGACCGGGATGCGTCGCGCGAGGTTCCATCTGATTTCCGGAAGCGAGGTCGCCAAGGCTCGACTAGCAGCAGAAGAAATGCCGTCGGGGGGAGTGTGAAACAGCGCGAAGTTGGCCAGCAGCCTGGACGATATGCGGCCGTTCGCTGCTTTCGGCGGTGAGACATGGTGCAAGGCTCTGGGTGTCTGAGTTGGCGATTGTTTGGACTGCTCACGTGGAGTACCGCATGCCGTCGCGCTCACGGAAAGCATCATCGCGAGCAGCAGGCCGAGCTGCCAAAGAGACACGCCCGACCTGATGCTTGCAATGACTCGGCCGACCCCGGATTGCAAAATCAAATTCCTACGGATCGGTATGCGTGTAGTAGCCAACAACGGTGAAGGCCGACGCGGTTCCTATTACCCAGGGAGCGTGTGGCGCGTAGGTCGTGCCGACGATTGCTTGCTGGCCAGCTGGCGCGCATGTCCCTGAGGTTGTATCTGCGCCAACGCATACGCCAGTGCTTTCTCCTTCAGCAATGGCTCTCGCCATCGGCCGACTGGCACCCCAGCACTTGTTCGTATTGTTGACTTTCTGGCCAACGCAGAACGGGGTCGCCGATGCCGACGACGACGCAAGAGCCATCGTGGCAAGCAGCGCTGCGAGCAAGCCCAAAAGCACGCTTCCCTTCTTCATTGTGAGTTGCATATGCCTCCTCCTCCTTTTGGTTGCGATGGCAACGGGCCTTGCGAGCACGAGACACCGAAACCTCGTTGGGCCAATCAATACCACCGGATCGAGAGCTATCCCAATGCAATAAACATCTTTAACGTAACAGGATGTTTATTTTGAAGCAAAAAGATTGGACTTAGATATGAGCGCGTCCAACAAACTGACTAGAGGTTGCAGGCGAAGGCGAACCCCGAGGTTTTGTTTGAGACTCCTTTCCGGCCCCAGAACTTGGCGATGGGGGCCGCTCAGGAGAAGAGATAGGGATAGGGCACAGCCCCGAGTAGATCGTCCGCGAGCCGCACAAGAGCCGAGCTTCAGCGTTTACAACGAGCGCTGAAGCCGGTGCCCCACCATCGGGGCCACCGCTATTTGCTCTGTTCGAACGTGTGCTGGTACGTCGTTGCCGCGCCGCTTGCGCCGATTGGGTTGAAGGGCGCCTGCTGGAAGCAGCCGGGGGCCGGGGTCGCGGCGGAGTCAGTCTGTTCGCCGAAGGCGTATTTCTTCAGGCCTTTGAAGAATTTTTCGGAGAGGACTTCGTTTTCGGCTGCCGTCTTTTTAGGCTGTTTCGTACGGTTGGCGAAGGTCGGGTTTTTGTACGTTTCGGGGCTCAGCGTCGCCGTCACACCCGCGGTGCAGCCGCGGGTGTCAAAGCTAGGCAAGCCAGTGGCAAGGCTCTTGGAGCCAAGCGGCTGTGGGTAAGCGTTGATCCGGTTAGTCGTAGTCAGACTGGGATACGTCGACAGCGAGTTCGGGCTGAAGGGCCCGATTGCCCTTAGGTAGTGGATCTTTTCGCCAGCATTTTCACCAGCGGCGTATTCCGTGGGAAGCACGGCGTTTGAGATCGCAGCAATATTCCCCATCGTCGCCGTCAGCTCGTGCTTATAGAGACCAAGGCCGGTGATCACTGGGTTGAGGTTGCGCAGGAAGGGATCGACGGCGCGCAACAGCGGCGGGAACTCGTCGCGGAAGAGCTTGCGGGCGGCGGGGAAGCCGCTCGGAGCACGGTCGATCACCGGTTCGAGGCCTTCGAAGAAGCCCTTCGCTTCCGGCGCCAGCTTGGAGAAGGCGATCAGGGTCGGCGATAGCTGTTCGGCGACGGGGACCAGCTGCTTCATCACCGGGTCGGCGTTGAGGGCAAAGCTCTTGAGCCGGTCCAGAGTCAGTCTCGACTCGTCCTGGAAGGTCGGGAAGGCGCGGAATAGCGCTTCGATGTCGCGGTTGCGGGCCGCCGTGGTGCTGAAGACGGCGTTGGAGTTTTCGATCAGACCCGCCAGCTCGCCCTGGCGCCCGCGCAGGGCGGTCAGCGCGGTGGAGCCGTTGCGGAAGAGCTGCTTGACCGCGAGCCGCTGACTGTCGAGGACGCGGAAAAGGTGGTCGAAGCTGGTAAAAGCCGGTTCGAGCTCGCCGAAGGCGTAGGAGAGGCTGGCGCCCTGGCCCTCGATCGCCACCGCCGCTTCCTGCTGCCAGGTCTGGAAGGCGGCGCGGGTTTTGGCGTTGAAGGTGCGGAAGATCTCGTCGAGCTGGACCGATTCAGCGATCTGGGCTTCCGGCAGGGTGCCGCCGTCGGCGAGCTTGGGCCCGTTGCGACTGCCGGGGGTGAGTTCGATGTAGGTCTCGCCGAGCAGCGTCTTGGTGCGCAGGACGGCCCGGGTGTTGGCCGGCAGCGGCCCGTACTTGTCGTTGATGTCGACCTTGGCCATCGCCTGTTCGCCGTTGGGGGCGAGGACGATGTCCTGCACCTTGCCAACCGAGACGCCGGAGATGCGCACGTCGGACTGCTGGGCGAGCTGGGTCGCCTCCTTGAAGGGCACGTTGACCTCGTACGGCCGGGCCTTGAACGGGGTGGGGCCGCCGAAGGTGATCCAGAGGAAGAGCAGGATGCCGAAGCAGGAGAGCGCGAAGCCGGCGATCACCAGGAGCTGGGTTGTGCTGGGGGCGCGCTTACTCATTCGGTTTCCGGACCGCAGCCGGTGAATTCTTTCGAGGCCGGCGGGATCAAAGGCAGTTCGCCCTTGCGCGGCACATTGGAGCCATGCAGGACCGTCTGGATGTAATCGAGCCCCGCAGCGGCACCGGCAGCAAGTTCGGTGCCGTTGCAGGAGATCAAGATCAGGCCGCGCCCGATCAGCCCAGCCGGATCGCTGAGGTTGAAGGTCGCGTTGGTGTTGTGGTTGAGCCAGGGCAGATAGAAGAGGTAGCTCTGCCTCGATCCCTTCGGCTTGTAAGCGAGCTCGTTGAGGAAGCTGTTGAAGGCGCCGAGCGAGTTGCCGAAGCCGCGCACGCTCTTGCTGAGAGCGGTGGAGCCCCGCCTGACTTGGGTCAACACGGGGCGGACTTCGCGGGTGAAGGGGCGGATCTGGGTGCGAATCGGTTCGACTGTCTGTTCGAAGAGTCGCTGGTTCGCCTTCAGCGCCGGCTTCAGCGCCTGCGCCTGCGGGATCAGGCCAAGCAGCGCAGGCCGGGCCGCCTTGGAGAAGGCGTTGGCGCTGGCGAAGGCCGATTCGGCCGCGGCGAGCGTGGTGGGGAATTCGGTGAGGATTTCCTGGACCGAGCTCTGCTGGTTGGCGAAGTTGCCGAGAGCGCCCTTGGAGGAGGTGACCCAGCGTTCGATCGCGGCATCGTGCCGGCCCAGTTCCGTGGTCAGCGATCCGAAGTCGTGGATCACGTTGGCGAGCGCCTCGCGCCGGCCCGCCACCGCTTTGTTGAGGCTGGCGATGTAATGGGAGAAGGGCTGCAGTCGACGCAGGGCGTTGCCGAACTGGTGACCGCGACCGCCGATCCCCTGGGCGCCGCCGGCGACGAGCAGCTGGATGTACTGGCGGGTATCGGCGTCGAGGGTGCCGAGGAAGGCGTCGAGATTGACGTTGGGTTCGGTCTGGGAGAGCGGGAAGTTGTGGCCGTCCTCGATGTGACCCTTGCCGCTGCCCGGTTCGACCTCGACCACCATGTCGTTGAGGTTGGTTTTCGGCCGCAGCAGCAGGCTCGCGTTGGGATGGATCAGGGCCATGTACTTGGGCTCGATGTCCATGCCGACGACGGCGTGGCCGTCTTCGAGGTCGACCGAGGTGACCTTGCCGATCTGGATGCCGGCGACGTCAACCGCCTGGCCCTGGCCGGGGGTGACCGCCTGTGCCGTCGCGAAATCACCGGTGATGTGGTCGAATTCTTCACCGACGATCGGCACCCAGTTTGGCAGCGAGGCTTTCTGCTGGGTGAAGATCCAGAGCGTCATCACCACTCCCACGGCGGCGAGGACGATGATCGCGATCGTGTCCTTGCTGCGCCCGCGCGACTGGCGCGAGAGCGAAGCGCGGAAGCTCGTCCAGCGACTCATGAGCCTGGCACCACCGATGGGCTGGGCGCGCCAACCTGGCCGAGCCCCGCATTGACATCGGGGACGGGGTTGCTGTCGCAGCGAACTTCCGGCTTCTTCGGCGGCCGGCCACCGAGCTGAGGCTGGGTGCCGAGCGGCGGGGCGATCGTGTGCGCGTAATCGCGCTTATCCGTGCTCAGATTCCCTTCCGGGTTCTTCTGTTCGACCAGTATGTTGCCGCCGCCAGGCTGCACTCGCAGGAAGGGCCCGTTGCCGTCGAAGTTCTGGCCCCAACCGGAGAAGTCGGTGAGCGTGTAAAGGAACTCGCGGTAGTTGGGCTGGCCGGTGCTGAACCGGTCGTTGATCACCTGGTTGCCGGTGGGAACGAGGACCTTGCTGGTGCAGAGGCTGATCCGGTTGAGCTGGGGCAGCGCGATTGCCTTACCCGCCTGAGCGGCCCCGGCGAGCCCGGGCGTGGCTTCGCGCAGCAGTTTCGCCGTGCCGCCTGCCTCCTTGCCGGAGAGCAGCGGGCGGGCCTGGGCGAGCCAGGGTTTACCGGCCTTGATCACGGCCGGCAGCTCGGCGACGGCCGGGGTCATCTCGATCGCCCAAGCGCGCAGGGGCGGCAGCGCCTTGTTGAGGCTGACCAGCGAGCTGTGGAAGTTCTTCAGGGTCGGCGCCAGGCGGTTGACCGTGGTCGAGAGGTTGGCCGACTGCGCAGCGAGGGCGCCGGTGAAGACGTCGAAGTTGACGATCAGGCCCTTGAGGTCCTCCTCGTTCTTGGCCAAGGCGGCGAAGGTGCGGCCGGTACCGGCGATGAGCCGCGAAAGGTCATGGGGCTGGGTGCCGAGCAGGGCGTTGGTGACCTGGGCGCTGTAGCGGCCGGCGTCACCGCCGTAGTGGAAGGCACCGTTGAGCGCTTCGCCGGCGCTCTTGCCCCGCACCTCGGGTTCCTGCGTGGCATCTTCGGCCGCGGTCGGCTTGCTTGTCAGCGCCGTGCCGTAGCTCTCGAGCAGGTGGCCGAGGTCGGCGCGCACCGGCGCCTGCAGGGCGGTGAGGACTTCGTCGATTTGGACCCAGGTAGAGGTGCGGCTGACCGGGATCGTGTCGTCACTGTCCAGTTCGGGGGCGCTCGGGCTGCCCGGTGAGAGGTCGATGAAGAAGTTGCCCTCGAGGAAGATCCGCGGCCGGATCGCGGCGAAGGCATCGTCGTGAATCGGACGGCCTTTGCCTTCGACCGTGAAGGTGACGGTGGTGGCGTCGCCGTCGCGTTCGGTCGAGATCACCCGGCCGACTTCGACGCCGGCGATCCGCACCGGCGAGTTAGTGGCGATGTTGACCCCGTTGCTGAAGGTGGCCTTGAGCTCGTAGCCGTAGCTGGTGAAGGGCACGTGGCCGGTGAAGGCCAGGTAGGGCCCGACGGTGAAGATGAGGATGAAGATGACCGCGATCATCGCGTTGCTCGGCCGCCACTTGAAGCGGCTGTTGGTCGCCCCCGCCCTGGTGTCTCTCTCCGGAAGTCGGCCCATTATTCGGCCGTTTTCCCCAGCTGTTTCTTGGTCTGTCCGGAGGTCTTGAAGCCGTCGTTCGGTGGCGTGTTGCCGATCACGGTCTTGCCCACTTCGTATTGCTCGTTGCCGGACTCGCACTCTTTGGGTTGACCAGGGGCTGCAGTATTCGGGTAAGGATTCGAGTGCAGGTAGTTGAGCGGTATCCCCTTGTTCGCCCCTTTGGGTTCATTGCCGCTTGCCGGAGCAGAAGCTGGGCCACCCTCGGAATTCGCTCCTTCCGCCGGCTGGAAGGTAGTTGCATTGATCCACCCACCCAGGGGGTTTTCTTCCTGTCCCGAAGCGAGGGCAAGATTGCGGAAAGCAAGGCTGAGGTAGTTGCAGGTGGTCTGGGCGGGGGCAATGAACCTGATCGCGGGGCCGAGCAGTTCGTTGGTATCGATCAAGAGGTCGAGCCCGTTGAAGACGCCAGTCGACTGCTGGAAGGCGAGCAGCGCGTCGGCGGTAGGTGGTATCTGCGCGTTGAGGACCGGCGAGCGGTTGAGCGCCGGGATGCCGGCGCGCAGTGCGGCAGCGATCGTCGGCGAGGTTTCGCCCAGCACCTTCGCCCCGGGCTTGAGCGCGGCGAAGAAGCGTTCGGAGTCGTGGAGGAAGGGATTGATCGCCGGCAGGTCTTCGGTCGCCGTGTCGAGCGTTTCCGGCCCTTTGGAGATCGTTTCCTGGATGTAGGGGCGGGCAACGCGGGCAAAGGCGGCGAAGGTGCGATCGAGGGCGGCGAACATGCTGGCCTGCTGCTCAGCCACCGGCGCCACCGTCGCCGAGAGCGCCTCCAGCGCCTTGAAGAATTCACCGAAGCCGGTGCTAGGCGCGACCAGGTCGGAGAGGGCCGGCTCGCTGCTTTCGGCCAGCATGCGCAGGGCGACGAAGGCGTTGTTGAGCTGCGGGCCGCGGCCGGCGAGGCCGTTGCCGAAGCCGGCGAGGTTGCGCTGGATCGCCTTGCGCGTCTTTTCGTCGAACATGTCGAAGAACTGGTCGATGTCGACCGGTTCGGGATGGGCGGCCTTGACCGGGATCGTTTCCCCGGCGGCGAAGCCTTCCTTCGAGTCACCGGGGACAATCTGCAGGTACTTGAGGCCGAGCGGCGATTTCGGCCGGATGATCATCGTCGAGTTCTTCGGCAGCGGCTCGACGTTCTTGTCGAGGCTGAGGTCGAGTTCGGCGGCGACCTGGCCGTTGCCGGTCTGCACCGGCAACACCGACTTGACCACGCCGACGCGGGCGCCGCCGATCCGCACCTCGTTGCCCTTGACCAGGGCGTTGGCGTTGGGTACGCGGGCGTGGAGGTTGTAAGTCGAGACGAAAGGCAGCCCGTTGTTGGCGTTGTAGGCGAGGAAGACGGCGATGATGATGACCAGCACGGTCACCGCCCCGACGATCACCGGGCTGCTCGCCACTCCCTGTATGCCGCCGCGGTTTCTCATGGTCCGAGGAGGTAGTCGAGGAGGGCGCGCTGACGAGGAGCCGGCAGGTTGGTCTTGCCGCCGAGCTCCCTTCCCTGAGCGATTTCAGGGGCTTCTGGTTGAAGTTGAGCGGAAGGCGAGACGGTCGGTCCTGATTCGCCCGGCCGCGCCAGGGTGCCGCCTATTTCTCCCGCTTCACTAGCTTCCCGTTCGGCAAAGAAGGACCGCAGATCTGCACCGCTCAGTGACGAGGTGCCGGCATTAGTACCGGTGAAGTTGGCCGAGCAGCCACTTTCTTCAAGCTCATATTCGAGACAGTTCGTCAGTGTCACCAGCAGACGCGTGAAGTGACCGTATTCATCAAAACCGTTCGAAGCGGAGGTGAAGTTGTAGATCAAGTCGTTGATGCGGTCAAAGCCCTTGGTTTCCTTGGTGCTGGCGAGGAATTCCGCCAGGGTGTTGGTCGGGCTGACACCGGTGCGGGCCAGCTGCGTCGTCTTGCGCACAACTGGGAGGGCGGCGCGCAGGGTCGGCCCGGCTTCTTCGCCGGTCGCGCCGAGCGACTTGAGGGCGACGGTCGAGGCGGCGGAGAAGGGGGTCAACAGGCGGGTCGTTTCGGTGAACGAGGGGGCGGCCTTGCCGAGGTCGGCGAAGACGGGGGTGGAAACCTCAGAGAAGCCCTGCAGGCTGTGCATCGTGGTGCGGAACTGGCGTAGGAAGGCGGGGAACTTCTGCAGCGATTCTTCAAGCGCCTTGCCGCGTTCGGTCGTCGCCTCGGCGGCGGCGCCGGAGTTGGTGAAGAAGCCTGCCACCTGGGCGCGTTCGCGCGAGAGCGGCCCGAGGATCTGCTCGGAATCGGCCGAGAGCTGGGTCAGCTGGTCGCGCTGGTCGTTGAGGATGCCGATCAGGCGGGTGACGTCGCGCAGCGCCGGGTTGGCCCGCTTGACCACGGCCTCGATGTCGGCGCCGCGGCCGGCGAGCCCGGCGCCGAGTTCGTTGAAGATCAGGCGGAAGCGCTGGGCGTAGGGCAGTTTGTTGATGTCGTTGATCAGGTCCGGGTCGACGCTGGTGCTGTTGTTCTCCAGCGGCAGCAGGTACTGGCCCGCTCCCGGCTGGCCCGACGGGACCTTTTTCAGCGGCGGTGCCTCCTTGGCACCCGGCGCCCGGGGCAGGGTCGGGCGGCAGTCGACGAACTTCTCGCCGATCAGCGACTGCGGGCGGATCAGGCAGCTGGCGTCGCTGCGGAAGTCCTGGAAGCCGGGGTCTTCGATCTTCATCACGATCACCGCCTTGCCGTCGATCGCCCGTTCCTTGCCGCCTTCGTAGCTGTCGACCTCGCCCGGCAGGGTGACGCCGACCGACTCGATTTCGCCAACGTTGGCCCCCGCCACGCGCACCTGCTCGCCCTTAACCATGAAGCCGCCGTTGTCGAAGATCGCCCGCACGACGTAGCCGCTGCTTTCGCTACCGCCCGATGAGATCAGCACGATCGCGACGATCACCGCCGCAACCAAGCCCCCTATGACGATCGCTTTCCTCATGGGCCGGGTGGCGCGTCGGCCGGGTTGCAGTCGGAGGTGGTCACGCCGGAGCCGCTGTGGGGCGGTTCGACGAAGGGGCTGGAGCCGTCGGCAGCGGGCTGGCTGGCGCCGCCGGGGCAGCGCTTCTTGACGCCGGCCGAGGAGCCGAAGACGTCGTACTGTTCGGATGGTGCAATCGGTTCAAGTTCGCGATTGCCGCTGTTGTATTTGAAGAGGTTGAGGTCGCTAAAGCTGCTGCGGATGTAGTGGCCGTTGCCGTCGTAGGGGGCGCTGACCTGGCCGAGGCGGGCGAAGCCGTTGAAGAGGTCCGGCGTGTAGGCGCGGATGAAGTTGAGGTTGGGCTGGAAGGCCGTGATCGCGCCTTCGGAGTGCGGGAATGCCCGCGAGGCGCGCTGCTGCACGGCGGGCAGGAAGCCGAGCAGTTCGGCCGAGTCGTTGGCGAAGCCGTTGCGCCGCACGGTCAGGCGCAGGTTCTTGAAGACCGGCACCGCCTTGGAGAGGACCGGTCGCAGTTCGCCGAGGAACGGCGCCAGGTTCTTGGTCGCCGTCTTCGAGGTGTTGATCAGCGGTTCGACGTCGTCGAGGGCGGCGCGCAGGTTGACGAAGGTCGTGTTGGCCTGGCGGAAAGTCGGTGGCAGCAGCTGCAGGCTGGTGCCGAGGGCCGCGTTCTGCTTGGCGATCGCGCCGAAGGCGGCATTGGCGTTGGAGATCGCACTGGAAAGCTCGGCGCCGCGTTCGGAGACCGTGGTGCCGAGCCTGCTCGAGCTGACGAGGAAGCGGGCGAAGAGCTTTTCGTCGGCGTTGATCTCGTGGGCGAAGGCGCCGGCGCGGTTGAAGCCGACGCCGATGTATTTGAAGGTGTCGTTGGCCGGCTTGCCGGCGCCGGCATAGACTTCGGAATTGCCCTGGATGAACTGGGCGAGGCCGCGACGGACCGGCGCCGGGAAAGTGTTGAAGAGCTGGTCGATGTCGATCGGCGTCGTGGTCGAGGCGAGGCCGAGAGTCGCGTCGTTCCCCAGCGGCGGGTTGCTATTCGGGCCGGGGCTGATCGAGACGTAGTGGTTGGCGACGCCGGAGAGCGAGGTGGCGCGGATCGTTGCCGTGGTGCCCTCGTGCAGTTCCTGTTCGACGCTGACCACGACCTTGGCCAGGTTGTCGTCGGTCAGCTCGATGCTTTCCACCGAGCCGACCGCCTGGCCGCCGATCAGGACCTGGTTGTCGGGGACGAGCTGGCTGGCGTTCTGAAAGAGCAGGTTGTACTTGTGTTCGCTGCCGCCGCTGAAGATCACGTAGCCGAGCGCGATCACGGCGATTGCCAGGACCGCGATAACCGCCACTCGCGCAGGGGTGACCCCCCGGCCTTGCGCCGAGCTAGCGTCCTCGCCTGAGGGATTAGCAGCCACGGATCGTCGCTTGCGGCTCCCCCGGCCTCCGATCCGGGGGAACGGCTGCAGAATCGTATCCGAGCGACCCGCCGCCACGGGCGCGCAGCGCAGGGACTTAACTGGAATTCAACGCGCTCTTTTGCAGCGGATAAGCGGCAGAGGAGCCGCTCAGACGTTGAGCCGTGGCAGCACTCGCTCCAGCGGCCTAGGCAGCCACCAGACTTTGTCGCCGATCAGGAGCATCAGGGCGGGCAGGAGGACCACCCGGACCACGGTCGCGTCGAGAATGACGGCAACGGTGAGGCCGATGCCGATCTGGCTCACGGTGGCGATCGGCGCGCTGGCAAAGGCGATGAAGACGGCCATCATGATCACGGCGGCGCCGGTGATCACCCTCGCCGTCTTCTCCAGGCCGAATTCGATCGCCTTCGCGTTGTCGCCGAACTCGTCGTAGTGCTCGCGCATGCGCACGAGCAGGAAGACCGCGTAGTCGATCGAGAGCCCGAAGACGACGCCGAAGATCATCACGGTGCTGACCGCATCAACATAGGTATGCCCGCCCAGGGGCCAGCCTTCGGGCACGTTGGTCAGCAGCATCAAGACGCCGAAAGCAACGCCCACGGAGGCCATGTTGAGCGCGATCGCGAGCGCGGCCAAGGGCAGCGAGCGAAGGACGAGGACGAGGACGAGGAAGGTGGCGAGGACGATCGCCGCGATCTCGATCGGCAGGCTGTCCCTGGTGACGGAGCTGAAGGTGTTGACGATCGCCGGCCCGCCGGTGACGCCGGTCTTGAGGCCGGATTCTCCGCCGAGCGCTCCTGCATCGTCATCCAGCTTCTTGTTGAGCGCGATCGAGCCGGGAGAGTTGAGTGGATCCTTCGGGATCACCAGCAGAGTCGCCGCCTGGCCTCCATGTTTCAAGGCAACCGCTTCGGTGGCGCGTTCGTGCAGCTCACCGCGGGTTCCGTCAAGGGCCGAGAGCACGAAGTAACCGGAGTCGAAGATGCCCGGCGAGGTCCGCTTCAGCCTCTTGACGCGTTTCTGAATCGATTCGTTCTGCGCTTCGACCCGCACCGCTACTCGCTTGGCGCCGCTTTCAACCGGGTAGGAGCGCGAATAGAATTCGCCCAGCCGGCTCTCCAGTTCGGTGGTGCCGCCGGTCAGCCTGGAGAGACCGGCGACGAGCTGTTCCGCGCCTTCCTGGAAGGGTCCGAGCTGGCTCAGTTCTTTTGAAGCTTCGCGGTCGAGTTCGGCGGTTCCGGCGGCGAGCTTCTTGCTCCCCGTTTCGATTTTCTGCAGCCCGTCGGAGAGCTGCTTGGAGGCAGCGGCCAGTTCTCTCATCTGCTTCAGCGTGCTCCGGATCCACAGCTTCAGTTCGCGGGCTTCATGGGCGTCGGTCGCAAGGCGTTCCTGCAGGACTCCCAGTTCGGTGGTTAGGGCCGAGGCCGTGCCCGAGGCTTCGCGGAGAGCGCTGAGGGTGCCGGCGTAGTTGGGGTCGGACTGGCCGACGGTCATCCCTTCGAGCTCTTTCAGTGCCGCACCCAGCTTTTCGCTGGTGGCCAGGGCAGTAGCCTGAGCCTGCGGAGCGGTTTCAGTCGAGTCTTTGTCCAGCGATCGCTGCAGGCGCTTCGCCCGCGACAGCCCGTTGGCATTGAAGTTTGGAACCAGATCGTGGCTGCCGAACTTGATTCGCAGAGCGCCGACCGCCGCCCTTTCGTTGGCCTTGGCGAGTTCCTTGTTGCCTTCTGCCACCTTGTCGATCGCGTCGATCGCTTCTTCGCTGCCGGAAGCGGCCTGACCGAGGCCGGAGGCGATCTGGATGGCGCCTTCTTCCGCCCTACCCGTCCCCTCGGCCAGCAGCGCGGCGCCGGATGTGGCACGGGAAAGACCGCCGCGGATCGCGCTCACTCCGCCGGCGAGCCGGGTGAGGTTTTTGCCCAGCCGGTTGAGGCTGGCGAGCGGCCCAACCTTTTCGTTGGAGGCGAGCAGGCCCGAAAGGCCCTTCTGCAGCGGTTTCACCGATTTCGAAAGCTGACTCGGGCCGATCACGCTCTGCACGCCCGGCGTGTGGGAGATCCGCCTTTGCCAGCGACCGAGCGCTTCGAGCGTGCCTTCTTCAGTGATCGGCCCATCCGGGGAGGCAGCGACGAGGACGAAGGGCGCTTCCAGGCCGCCGCCGGCCGATTCTTCGATCAGTTCGGCGCTGTGGCGGGCCGGATCGTCCTTTGGCAGCTGGCCGATGCTGAACGGACCGGTTTTGAGGGCAAGGGCGGGTGCGGCAAGCAGCAGCACGACGGCGCCAATCGCGGCCGCGACCGGCGCCGGTCGGCGCAGCGCGGCAGAGACCAAGGACATCAGACGGGAACGCTCGCCGTTGGGAGCGGTCCCGATCCGCCAGCGGTCGATGTTCGTGCCGACCAGGACCAGCACCGAGGGGCCGAGCAGGGTCGCGATCAGAACCGTGAGCACCACTACGAGCGCCAGGGTTCCAGCGAGCGAGGCAAGCAGGGCGCCGGGCACGACGAGAAGAGCGACGACCATCGAGAGAACTAGCGTGCTGCCGGCGAAGACGACCGTGCGCGCCGCGGTGCGACGCGTCGTCCACGCGGCGGTGAGCGGGTCCGCCCCGGCCGCCAGCTCCTCCCGGAAGCGAGAGACCATCAAGAGCGCGTAGTCCACACCCAAGGCCAGGCCCAGCATCGAGCAGACGACGAGCGCGATCGCGCTGACATCGAAGAAGCTGGTCAGAATCGCCAGCAGCCCGCGCGAGGAGAGCACCGACAGTGCACCGAAGCCAAGTGGAATCGCCGCTGCGACCGGAGAGCGGAAGACCAGGAGCAGCACGATCAGCAGAACCGGCAGCGCGATCAACTCGGAATGCTCGGTGCTCGAGATCGACTTGTCCTCGATCGCGCGCGAGAGCGTGGCCACACCGGTCTGGTCGGCGCGAACCGGGGCGTGAATGGTTTCCTCGAGGGCGCTGTTGAGCAACGGCACCTTGTCGTCAACCGCTTCGTTGTTGTTGACGTGAAAGTCGAGGAGGATGAAGGCGCGCCGGGGCGAGGGCCGAAGGCGCGCCGTCGCGCCCCGGTCCCAAGGCGAGAGCGTCGTCACCTTCGGGTCCTGGCGGAGCTTGCGGATCAGCGCCGGGCCCTGTTCGTCGATCGCCTGCGACGGACCCCGAAGGAAGACGACGAACGGGGCCGAGTCGCCGAAGTATTCGTTCAGCATGTCCGTGGCCCGGCTGGTCTCGGTGCCCTTGATTTCGATCGTGCTCGGGTTGAGCCTGCCCTCGAGGCTGAAGCCGAAAACCGATAGGACCGCGACCACGAGGGCACCAATGACCAGCGCCCGGCGAGGATGGCGCAGCATTACGGGCGCCCGCAGCTTGCCGCTCCGCTCAGCGCGCGGACCATCGCCCTGCCCCCTGCTCCTCCTCACAGGCACGTCGCATAGTTTGGCGGTCCGGGCGGGCGAGCGGGGGCTACGTTGCAGAAGACTGTGTTAAGGACGATTCGCGGGGCGGCTTGAGTGGGGCGCTAGCCTGAGTCGTGGAGGAGATCTCATGAAGCGGTTTTTGGCAGCTGGAGCGTTGATCTGCTGCGTCATCTTCGCGGGCGCGGCCAACGCCGCCCTGGTCAGGGTCGGCAACCTCGTGCTGACCGCGGACGGCGGTTTCAAGCCGTCGACTCTGCCGCGCAGCTCCTACGCGCCGATCCACTTCGACGGCGAGGCGAACCTGCGCGCGGTGGACGGCAGCGTGCCGCCCGCGCTACAGCGACTAATGCTCGACTTCGACCGCGACGGAAGGCTGAGCACCGCCGGTCTGCCGGTCTGCCAGCCCGCCGCGCTGGAAGAAGTGACGACCCAGGAAGCACGCAACCGCTGCCCAAACGCGATTGTCGGCACGGGCCACGCCAGCGTGGCGATCAGCGGCGGGGGACAGCCCCTCGTCGTCAGCTCCCCCCTCACCTTCTTCAACGGGCCCCGCCTGGCCGGCAAGCCGACCGTGATCATGCACGCGCGCATCACCGTGCCGGCGGTGCAGAACTTCGTGATCACGATCCCGATTGAAAAGCGCGCCGGGCGCTACCGCTACCGGGCAACGGTCGACCTCCCCCCGATCGCGAGCGGCCACGGCTCGCTGACCCACCTCGACGCCTCGATCGGCAAGCGCTACCGCTCGGGCGGCCAGGAACGCAGCTACGTCTCGGCCCGCTGCAGCGACGGCGTCTTCAGCACCCGCGGTCGCTTCACCTTCGCCGACGGCACGGTAATCGACGGCAGCGTCGAAAAGGGCTGCACGGTCCGCTAGGAGGGATTGGCGAAACCCGCGTGTGCGGCTGGCGAGCGCCGGACCAAGCGGGACAAGGACGCAGGGAGGCCGAATAGCAGCGCTATTGGGCCGACTGAGGACGCCGTACCGCGCCGCGTCCGCCGCCGCCAGACGTGCGCGGGAGTTTCGCCAATCCCTCCTAGGCGCGCCGCCTTCCTATACTTGCCGACCGCGGGCCGTTAGCTCAGTTGGTAGAGCAGGAGACTCTTAATCTCAAGGTCGCTGGTTCGAGCCCAGCACGGCCCACTTTCGCCGCGTCGCTATTCGCCCAGCGAGCCGGTGCTGCCGGAAAGGCCGCCGAGGGGGTTCTGCAGGCGTTCTTTGCCGAATTTGGCTTCTTCTTTTTCGGATTCTTTCTTCTGTTTTTCGAAAGCCTTGCCGCGTTGGCGGAATTCGGCCATCTGTTTGCCCACTTCTTTTGCTTCGGCCTTGCTCGGCGCCTTCGTTTCGGCCTGCTTGACGGCCTTGTCGCCGGCGGCGAAGTTGCCGGCGTAGTACTCGTAGATCGCCAGCGTCGTCAGCGAGTTGATCGTCGGCTGCGCTTCGGCGGCGAGGCGCTGTGTCTTGGCCGCGCCTTCGAGGTTTTCAACCGCTTCTTCAAGGCTCGTCGACGTTTCGGCGAGGCGGAAGTAGCCGCTGGAGACGAGCAGCGCCGTGTTGGCCTTGGGTTCGGAGGACTGCTTCAGGTAGCTGTCCCAGGCTTCGATCCCCCGTTCGAGTTCCCCGCGCCCTTCCGGAGTAAGCACCGTCGCGCCGGTTTCGGAGTTGACTTCGGTGAGGCTGTTCGAGGCCGAGACCCTCTGCCTGGCCAAGGCCAACAGCAGGGTTTCGCTTTCCGGTTCGCGCCGCAGCTTCTGTTCGGTCCGCTCTGCCTGTTCCTGCAGCACCTTGGCGGCGCTGGTGGTACTGCCGTTACCAACCAAGCTGCCGAGGCTGAACGGCCCGACGACGAGGAAGAGGCTGGCGCCCATCAGCAGCGCGAGGATCGCGTAGACGACCCGGACGACGTGCTTGCGTCGTCCCCGGATATCGAACAGCATCCGCCGCTCGCCGCTTTCCGCCAACTCGAATCACCGCTCCTGGGTTGAGGGTCTTGCCAAGCCTCCCGCCTCCCCCGGCCTGCCGAAGGCACGAGCGATCAAGATACTCAACTCGAACAAAACAAGCAGAGGAACCATCTCGAGCAGCATCGAGACCGGGTCGACTCCGGGTAGCGCGGCGGCGACGATTGCGATCACCAGGTAGGCGTAGCGGCGGTTCTTGGAGAGCTGCTCGACGCTGACGATGCCGAGCCTGACGACGGCGAGGATCGCCAGCGGCAGCTGGAAGATGACGCCGCCGGCGAGCATCGTGGTCGAGAAGAAGCTGTAGTAGTCGCGCGCCCGGACTTGGACGTTGAACTGGTTGTCATTGAAGTTGAGCAGGAACTTGACCGCGGCCGGCATCACGACGAAATAGGAGAAGGCGACGCCGGCGAGGAAGAGGATTGGGGCAAAGATCAGGATCGGCAGCACCACCCGCCGCTCGCGCTCGCTAAAGGCCGGCAGCACGTAGGCGTAGAGCTGGTAGAGCAGGACCGGCATCGAGAGGATCAGCGCGCCGTAGACCGAGACGGTGAGGGTGACCGTGAAGGGCTCGGTGATGCCGAAGGTGAGCAGCTTCTTGTGGTCGCTGGGCAAGGGGCCGGAGGCGATTTCGAGCAGCAGGTGGTTCTGCCAAAAGCAGAGGGCGAGGGCCACTCCTAGAACGACCAGACAGACGACGATGCGCGTGCGCAGCTCGTCGAGGTGCTCGACCAGGCTGAGTTGATCTTCGTGGGAGACCGGCCTCATCCGGGCCATGGCTAGTTCCTAGGGGCGATCGTGAGCGACCGTCTCGCCCTCCTCGGCTCCCTTGCCAACAGGGGGCTTCGGTGGCTCGACGGGGGCCTGCGGTGGCTCGATCGCCTCCGGCTTCGCCGGCTCGTCATGGCTCTCGCCACTGACCGATCCGCGAAACTCGCGAATCCCTTTGCCGAGCGACTTACCCAGCTCCGGCAGCCGTTTGGGGCCGAAGACCACCAGGGCGATGATCAAGACGATCGCGAGCTCCATTGGTCCGATATTTGGCATTGGCCCATGGTACCGGCCACCAGCGGCGATCGGATCAGATTTCGCCTCGCATGTAATTGGGGAGGCGGCCTACCCGGTAATCGGGTTTTCTCGCCCCTCTACGGGAAATTGCGGATGGAGTGATCGTTTCGCGGGTTCGATAGTGCAGGCATGAGAGATGCACACGCTCCTCAGACGAAGATTGCCGCGGGCCTCCACGTTTGCCCGCACTGCGAGTCTTCGCTGGTGCAGCCGACCTGCTGGGAGCAGGCTGGGGATCGCGGCCACTGGCGGCTCTGGCGGCGCTGCCCCGAGTGCGAATGGTGCAGCAACGAGGTCCACGCCGAAACCGAGATCGATGCCTTCGACGAGGAGCTCGACCTCGGTACCCGCGCCCTCAGTGACGTCTTGAAGACGCTCGAGCACGAGAACATGGAGTTCGTGGTCGAGACCTTTGCCATGGCACTTGACGCCGATCTGATCACGGCTGACGACTTTCTCTAACCCGCCCGTGGGCGGAATTTATTAGGAGTAGCGCTGCACGACGCCGTCGGCGACGAGACCGAGCAGTTGCCGCTGCTCGGCGTCGAAGGCGTCGCCGTCGAGCTGAGCCTTGGCGCTCGCGACCAGCTCCAGGGCACGAGCGCGCACCCGGTCGAGGGCGCCGGTCGCGGCGATGCGATCGCAGAGGCGCTCGGCGGCGGGAGCGTCGAGGGCGTGCAGATCGGTCTCGCCGATCGATGGGTCGGCCGCGACGGCGACGATCAGCGGCAGGGTGACGGTGCCGTCGAGCAGATCGGTGCCGCGCGCCTTGCCGGTCCGCTCGGCCGGGCCGGAGACGTCAAGGACGTCGTCCAGCAGCTGGAAGGCGAGCCCGATCTGGGCCCCGAAGTCACCCAGGGCGGGGAGATCGCGGCCGATCAGGCAGGCGCATTCGAACAGGGTCGCGGTCTTCAACCGGCAGCGATCGAGGTAGCGCTGTTCGGAGATGCCGGCGTCGAATGCGTCGCTGCGCTGCGCCAGCTCGCCATCTGCCAGTGAGACCGAGGCGGCGGCAAGCAGCGCGATGGCGCGGGCGTCGGCGTGCTCGCCGAGAAGAGCGAAGGCGCGGGCGAAGAGCAGGTCGCCCACTGCCGTCGCCCGCGAGCGACCCGCGGTTGCGGCAATCGTCGGCAGACCGCGGCGCAAGGGCGCATCGTCGAGGACGTCGTCGTGGACCAGGGTCGCCATGTGAACCAGCTCGATCGCGGCGGCCGCCCGCACGGCTCCCTCGCCGGCGTCGGGGCCGGCGCAGAGCAAGACGAGCAGCGGCCGCAGTCGCTTGCCTCCGGCCGCCAGGGTCCTCGTCACCTCGGCGCCGAGCAACTCGCCGTAATCGACGCCCTGCTCGCGCAGCAGCTCCTCGACCTCGCCCAGCCTGGCCGGCAGCCAGCGACTGGACGCGTCGAGCACAGCGGTGACCGGGGGCGGTACCGCGCTGGGCCGAGTCACCCGGCGATGCCGCTGTGAATCGTGACGATCCCACCGGCGAGGACCGTGTAGCGAATCTGGCGCAGCCCGGCTGCATCCATCTTCTCCGCCAGGCCGCGTGGGGCGGGGAAGGTGTTGAGCGACTCGGTCAGGTACGCGTAGGCTTCGGGATCGTCGGAGAGGCGCCCGAGCACCGGGGCAAAGCGGTCGAACCAAAGCGAGTAGAAGGTCGAAAAGGGCGGACGGCGGGGCTTGGTGAACTCGAGCACGACCAGCTTGCCGCCGGGACGAAGCACGCGGTTCAGCTCGCGCAGGCCGCGGTCGAGGTCGGCGAAGTTGCGAACACCGAAGCCAACGGTCGCAAGGTCAAAGCGATCGGCATCGTAGGGAAGGTTGAGTGCGTCGGCCCACTCGAAACGGACGGCGCCGGCGCCGCGGGCCGCCGCCTTGTCCCTGGCCAGGTCGAGCATCGGCTCAGAGAAATCGCAGCCAACGACGTGGCCGTTTGGAGCAACGCGGCCCGCCAGCTCGAAGGCGAAGTCGCCGGTGCCGCAGCAGACGTCGAGAACCGAGTCACCGGGAGCAGGTGCGGCGATGTCCGCGGCGCGCTCGCGCCAGCGGTGGTGAAGCCCTGCGCTCATCAGCGAGTTGAGCAGGTCGTAGCGCCCCGCGACGCGGTCGAACATGCGGTTGACCTGCTCCGCGAACTGGGCCGAGTCGCGGGACGGCTTAGTCGAGCGAGGAGAGGAAATCGGCGAGCTCGTTGAGCTTCTTCGGCGGCAGGTCACGGAAGGAGGGCATGATGCCCGGCCCGATCTCCACCGAACGGATGATCGCGGCGCGCGGGATGCGCTGCGCGATGTGGGTCAGTTCCGGCCCGGGGCCGTTGTTGCCGTTCTCGCCGAGCTTGTGACAGGCGAGACAGCCGGAGCCGGCAACGACCTCCTTGCCGGCTTCATATTGAGGCGCGACCTTCATATCGATCTCGGTCGGCGAACCCCCGGTCGCTCCAAGGAAGGTGAGGTAGGCCATCGCGATGATCGTCAGGATGCCCGCCGTGGTCGCGATCGGGCGGCGGATCGGGTTGCGCTCCGGACCGCGGTCGTAGAAGGGCAGGAGAAGGAGCAGGACCATGCAGACGGTCGGGATCCCGATCGTCGCGATCGGGACCAGCTCGGGCGGCTTGATCACGCGCAGGAGCTCGAAGAGGAAGAAGAAGTACCACTCGGGGCGCGGCACGTAGGTGGTGGTGGTCGGATCGGCCTTCGGCCCCTGCTCGGCACCGAGCAGAACCGACATCAGGATGATCACGCCGACGACGGCGAGCATCATCGCCGAGTCCTTCAGCACCGCGTAGGGGAAGAAGGGCTTGCCCTTCTTCTTCAGCAGCTCGTATTCCTCGAGGTATGCCTGCTTATCTGCTGGCTTCATGCGCTCGCCGATGCTCCATTCCCGGGCGAGGCGCCGTTGCCCTCGACGCCGGCGTCGAGCTGGGAGACCGGGGCCGCGACCTTCGGCTTTTCGGCTTTCAGCCACGGCGGCGCCGTGGTGCCGAGCTTGACCACCAGGTACATGTGGGCGCCGATCATCGCGATGATCGCGCCGGGAACGAGCAGCATGTGGATCGCGTAGAAGCGCGAGAGCGTCGTTGCCCCGAGCTCAGGGCCGGCGCGCAGGAAGTCGCTCAGGTAAGGGCCGACGACCGGCCCGGTGCCGTTGATGTTGATGCCGACGACCGAGGCCCAGAAGGAGCGCTGGTCGAAGGGGAGCAGGTAGCCGGTGAAGGCCATCGTCATCGTCAGGATCAGCAGCACCACGCCGATCACCCAGTTGAGCTCGCGCGGGTACTTGTAGGCGCCGAAGAAGAAGGTGCGGCCCATGTGCAGGAAGATCAGGATCACCATCACGCTCGAGCCCCACTTGTGCATGCCGTGGACGAGCTGGCCGAGGAAGACATCGTTGTTGATGTGGGCGATCGAGGCGTAAGCCTGGGTGGTCGACGGCGTGTAGAACATCGCCAGGAAGACGCCGGTAATCGCCTGCGAGATGAAGGCGATCAGGGTGGCCGAGCCGAGCGTGTAGAACCAGTTGGTCCCCTTCGGCACCTTGCGGTAGAGCATCCCGGTGAGGAAGCCGGTCGCGGCGGTGCGCTGGTCGACCCAGGCCAGCACGTCGGCGGGGGCGTCCTTGGCACGGTCGCCGAGACGCTGCGCGTCGGAGGGACGCTCCGGCGGCGCTGTCTTGAGATCGGCCGGAGCCGGGCCCTTGGCACCGTTGCTCGTGCCGGGCTTAGCCGGTTTGCGCAGCGGGGCGGGGATCAGGGAGTCGAGCTTCATCGTCGCCTATTCGATCGTGCTCATGGGGGCGGGAAGGTGGACGGACGGGGCGGATACAGATATTCCCAGACTCCGCCGGTGAACTCGCCGGGGTCGCGGGCGCGGACGGGCTCCAGCTGCGAGGTGACGCTGTAGCGCGGGCCAACCTCGACCTGGCCTTGGCGCACGCGGGTCTGAAACTGGTCCAGTGGCCGCACCGGCGGGCCGCCGATCCGCTTGCCCTGGAAATCGTAGACGCCGCCATGGCAGGGGCAGATGAAGTTGCCCGCCGCCTCGACGAAGCGCACCGGGCAGCCGAGGTGGGCACAGCGGTTGGAGACGGCGACGAACTTGCCGGGTTCCTCGCCGAGCTGCTTGGAGCTGCGGCGGATATAGGCGGTCGTCTTGCCGGCGTCCCCGATCGACTCGGTTTCGGTGAAGACGACCTGGCGGTAGGTGTCTTCGACGAAGTCGCCGGTCGGGCCGACCGGCTCCCAGCGCTCCTTGCCGCGGTGGAAGATCGGCGCTACGGCGAAGCCGACCGCGGGCAGGACGATCGCGGCCCCGGCGAGACCGCCGATGCCCTGTACCGCAACGGTAAAGGCCTTGCGGCGAGTCATCGACTCGCCCTCGAAGTAGCCAGGCGGCTCGGGCGCTGGGCGCTCCGGCCGACCGCTTGCCTCGGCCCCGTTCTGCTTGTCCGATTCGTCGCTCAACAGCTCAACCTCAGGAGTACGGAGTCTATTGACTCACGCCGCCGCGGGGCGGTCATGGTCCCTGCCGCCGACCGCGAGGGCGGCGGAGCGCCACAACGCGCCCACCTCCTCGAGGCGCTCCTCAGCATGCAACTGGGCGCAGCGGCCGATCAGATCGCCCAACACGGCGACCGCCTCGGTGTCACCGAGGGCGGCGAGGCGGTCGATGCCGAGCGCGTAGAGGTAGTCGCCGGCGAGCAGGGCCAGGTCCTCGTCGTGACCGGCGAGCAGGCGCGGCGTGCCGTAGTGCAGGAGATAGCCCTCGCGCACGGCCTCGACCACGAACGCGTACTCGCCCGGCGCGGCGGCCGAGCGCGGACCGAGCGCGGCGAGCAGGCCGAAGACCGGCCGCTCGCCGGAGTCGATCACGTGGCCTGAGAGCGGTGCTTCGGCCTCGCGCAAGCGCCTGGCAAGTAGATCCAGTGCGTCTCCAGGGCCGGCCATCACCGGTGCAACGCCTTACGGCCCTGTGAGCGCTGCAAAACGTTGCACTTCATCGCAGGGCCTCCTCGAGCGACTCGGCGGCAGCCTCGAGCGTGCGATCGATCGTCGCCTCGTCGTGGGCGAGGGAGACGAACCAGGCCTCGAACTGCGAGGGCGGCGGGTACACGCCGCGAGCCAGCATCGCGCGGCAGAAGCGAGCGTGGGCGTCGAGGTCGCAAGCTGCCGCGGCGGCGAAGTCGGCGACAGGCTCCGGGTTGAAGAAGAGAGTCAGCAGTCCGGGTGCCGAGGCCAGTTGCAGCGGCCGGCCCGCGGCCAAGCCGGCGAGGCCGTCACGGAGGCGCTCGGTCAGCTCGGCAAGGCGCTCGTAGGCGCCGGCGTCGAGCTGTCGCAGGGTGGCGAGGCCGGCTGCGGTCGCCAGCGGATTGCCGGAGAGGGTTCCGGCCTGGTAGACGTCGCCCGCCGGGGCGATCCGCTCGATCAGCTCGCGCGGGCCGGCGAAGGCTGCGGCGGGGAGGCCGCCGCCGAGGATCTTGCCAAGCACGGTCAGGTCCGGCTCGACGCCGAAGAGCTGCTGGGCGCCGCCGGAGGCAACGCGGAAGCCGGTGATTACCTCGTCGAAGATCAAAAGGGCGCCGCTGTCGCGGGCAGTCGCGGTCGCGTGCTCGAGAAATCCACCGAGCGGCGGGACGACGCCCATGTTGGCGGCGATCGGCTCGAGGATCACCGCCGCGACGGCGTGCTCGGCGAGCGCTCGCTCGAGCGCGGCCCGGTCGTTCCACGGCACGACCACCGTGCCGGCCGTCTGGGCGGCGGTAACACCCGGGGTCGCCGGCAGCGCCAGGGTCGCGATCCCCGAGCCGGCCTCGGCAAGCAGGCCGTCGGAGTGGCCGTGGTAGGCGCCGGCGAACTTGACCACGACCTCGCGATTGGTGGCGGCGCGGGCGAGCCGGATCGCGCTCATCGCGGCCTCGGTGCCGGAGCTGGTCATGCGGATCATCTCGGCCGAGGGCACGCGCGCGACCACCTCCTCAGCCAGCTCGACCTCGGCTTCTGTCGCGGCGCCGAAGCTGGTTCCACCGACGGCGGCGGTCTCGACCGCCGCCAGCACGGCGGGGTGCGCGTGGCCGAGGATCAGCGGACCCCAGGAGCCGACCCAGTCGAGGTAGCGGTTGCCGTCGACGTCGATCAGCTCGCAGCCCTCACCGCGCTCAATGAAGATCGGATCGCGCTCGATCTGGCGCATCGCCCGCACCGGCGAGTTGACGCCGCCGGGCAGGACCTTCAGCGCGCGGCGGTAGAGCTCCGCCGAACGCTCGCCGCTAGGAATGCTCTTCCTCCCAGCGCCGGTAGTCGTCGGTGAAGTAGTGCAGCCGGATCTTCTTGTACTCGGTCGAGGAGTAGAGCGTGGCGCGGTCATCGGGGCCCATGCCGCAGTCCTCGGCGATCGAGTCGAGCACCGCGTCGCACTCCTCCTTAGAGCGGCCGTGGGCCATCGTGAAGACGCTGTAGGGCCAGTCCTCGTAAGTCGGGCGCTGGTAGCAGTGGGAGATGCCGCGGAAGGAGGCCATGCGCGCGCCGGTGATCATGATCTCGGCCTCGGGCACCTTCCAGACGCCCATGCCGTTGGCCGAGAAGCCGGCGCGGCGGTGGAAGAGGATCGCGGCGACGCGGCGCAGCAGCTTGCGCTCGACCATGCCGCCGAGGTGGGCGAGCAGCTCTTCGGTCGTCATCCCGACCTCGGCCGCGGCGGCGTCGTAGGGACGCTCGATCGCCTCCATCGGTCCCTGCAGGGCGCGGATCACGGCGATGTCGCGCTCGTCGTAGGGCTGGGCCTCGAGCTCGCGGGGTGGTGCGGCGTCGACCGCAGCGGCGGCCAAAGCGTCGGTGCCCTTCTCCATCTCCAGGTTCATGTTGATCTTGAACAGGGTCAAGGTGGGGAGCTCGCGCATCGACTCGGCGCCGGTCTCGCGCATCAGCGCCTCGAGCGTGCCGGCAAGGCCGAGCTCGGAGTCGGGTGGGGTGGCGATCGTGAACCAGAGATTGAAGTCGTGGGTGCGCAGGTAGTTGTGGGAGACGCCGGGGTGGGAGTTGACGATCTGGGCGGCCCGCTGTGGGTGCTCACTGTCGACCTTGGCGGCGACCAGCATCGAGTCGTAGCCGAGCGCCCGAGTGTCGAAGATCGGCGTGATCTCGCGGATGATCCGGTTCTCGAGCAGGCGGTTGGTGCGGGTGAGGACGTCGTCGAGCCCCAGCTCCGCCTCGGAGGCGACCAGGGCGAAGGGCTCGGGATCAAGCGGGAAGCTCGACTGCAGCAGGTTCATCAGCCGCTTGTCGGTCTCATCAAGCGGAATTGCGGCGCCGTCCTTGCGCGAGCGGGCCTTCGATTGCGGAACCTTCACTGAAGCCACGCGGCGGCCTCCTTGGCGTAGTAGGTGACGATCGCGTCGGCGCCGGCGCGGCGGATCGAGGTCAGCGTCTCGAGCACGGCGGCGCGCTCGTCGATCCAGCCTTGCTCGGCAGCGGCCTTCAGCATCGAGTACTCGCCGGAGACGTGGTAGGCGGCAAGCGGGGCCCCGGTCGCGTCCTTGACCCGGCGCACCACGTCGAGGTATGGAGTGGCGGGCTTGACCATCAGCATGTCGGCACCCTCCTCGAGGTCGAGCTCGGCCTCCCGAACCGCTTCGGCCGCGTTGGCCGGATCCATCTGGTAGCCGCGACGGTCACCGAACTCGGGGGTCGACTCGGCGGCGTCGCGGAAGGGACCGTAGAAGGCGGAGGCGTACTTGGCGCTGTAGGCGATGATCGGCACGCCGGAGTGGCCCTCCTCGTCGAGCTGGTGGCGGATCGTGCCGATGCGGCCGTCCATCATGTCGCTGGGCGCGACCGCGTCGGCGCCGGCCTCGGCGTGGGAGATCGCGACTTTGGCCAGCAGCTCGACCGTGATGTCGTTGTCGACCTCGCCATCGCGGACAAAGCCGCAGTGGCCGTGCGAGGTGTACTCGCAGAGGCAGACGTCGGTGATCACGGTCAGGTCCGGGTGCGCCTCCTTCAGCGCCCGCACCGCCATCTGCACCACGCCCTCGTCGTCGTAGGCCCCGGTGCCCGACTCGTCCTTGGCTGCAGGGACGCCGAAGAGCAGGACCGAACCGATACCGGCGGTGGCGATCTCGGTTGCCTCGGCTACTAGCTCGGAGATCGAGAAGCGCTCGATGCCGGGCATCGAGTCGACGCCTTCGCGGACGTTCTCTCCCGCAACCACAAACAGCGGTTGGATCAAGTGCGAAGGAGCCAGGTTCGTTTCTCGGACCAGGCCCCGCAATGACTCGGTGCGTCGGAGGCGACGCATACGGGTGGCGGGGAACGGCATTGAGAGCGAGTTTAAGGGAGGGAGGATGGTGCCCCTATCCCAGACGCCCGGCTTGCGCCGGTCTGAGTGTCTGGGATAGGGGCACCATCCTCCCTTGCTCAAGCACTGGCTAACAATGCGATTCCTGGCTACGGATAGCGTGCGGCGGCATGGATGCGGGGAGTGGGACGAAGGTGGCCGTGCTGGAAGCACGCGAGCTGGTCAAGCGCTTCGGGGAGCGCGAAGCGCTGCGGGGGGTCAGCTTCGAGGCCGCTGCCGGCGATCTCGTAGCTGTGATCGGGCCCAACGGGGCGGGGAAGACGACGCTGCTCTCGATTCTCGCGGGGATTTCCAAGCCCGACGGAGGTGAGGTTCACATCCCCGAGGGAGAAGTCGGGTGGGTGCCTCAGCAGGCGGCCCTATATAGACGGCTGACCGTGGAGGAGAACCTGCTGCTGTTTGCGCGGCTCGAGAAGCATCCGGATCCGCGGGGGTCCGTCGAAGAGATGCTGGAGCTGACGGGGCTCGGGGAGCGGCGGGGGGAGATCGTGGCGCGGCTCTCGGGAGGGAACCAGCAGCGGATCAATATTGCGATTGGGCTGCTGGCGCGGCCCTCGGTGTTGCTGCTCGATGAGCCGAGCGTGGGGCTTGATCCGCGGCAGCGGGCGCGGTTGTGGGAGTTCATCGTCGCGCTGGCGGCTGAGCGGGGGACGACGGTGATCTTCTCGACTCACGACATCCAGGAGGCCGAGCGCTACGGCAAACGGCTGTTGGTTCTCGCCGACGGCGAGGCGCTCTTCGATGGGTCGACCGAGGGGTTGCGGGGGGTCGTGAGCGAAGAGGCGCCCGAAGCCGCCGGCCTGGACTTCGAGACCGCCTTCGTCGCCTTTCTCCATCACCGAGGGCACTGATGCGCTGGCTACTGCTCAAGGACCTGCAGATCCTCCGCCGCTCCCCCCTGCAGGCGTTCCTGCTGGTCGCCTACCCGGTCCTGATCGCGGTGCTCGTCGGCTTCGCGATCTCGCGCTCGCCGGAGAAGCCGCGCGTCGCCTTCCTCAACGAAGTGCCGGCGAGCTCGCGGGTCAGCGTCGGCACCAAGGAGCTGCCGAAAATCGGAGGCAGCAATCAGATCTGCAAGCGAGTCGAGTGCGTTCACGTAAAGGACCACGCCGAGGCAGTGGCAGAGGTGAGCTCCGGCGACGTGCTCGCGGCGCTGATCCTGCCCGCCGACTTGGTCGACAAGATCAACTCGCTCTCGACGCCGAACCCGCAGACGCCGGAAGTCGAGGTGATCGTCAACGAGGAGGACCCGGTCAAGGCGCGCCTGGTCAACGACCGAATCAACTCGCTGCTGGCCCAGGCCAACCTGGTGATCGCCCGCCAGATCGCTGCCGAAGGGGGGAAATTCCTCGGCCTCGTTCTTAACGGCGGCCAGTTCAGCGTGCTCGGCCAGACGATCCAGATCCTTGGTCTGGCGAACAGCGCCCACATCCTCGAAGCGCTGCGGCCGTCCCTCCCTCCCGGGCCACTGCGCGAATCGGTCGACCAGGTGATCCAGTTCACCACCCTCGCCCGCGAAAACCTCGACACCGCCGGCCCGCTGCTCTCGCGGCTGGCGCAGCCGATAGCGGTCGACAAGCAGGTGGTCAACACCTCGACCCCACCGCTCGAAGTCTTCGCGATCGCGGTCGCCGCGACCTTCACCCTGGCTTTCGTCACTGTCCTGCTGGTCGCCGGCTCGCTGGCCCTGGAGCGGGAGGAGAACGCCTTCCCGCGGCTGACCCGGGGCCTCGTCTCGCGCTCGGCGCTGCTGACCGAGAAGGTGGCGCTCGGGGTGGCCGTCGGTCTCCTCGTCACCCTGCTGATGCTTGCCGGGCTGGCGATCTTCGTGCCCCTGCACTGGGGCCGCATCGGTCTCTGGCTACTGGCGATCATCGGCGGCGGCGCTGCCCTCGGAACGGCCGGTGCCGCCCTGGGGGCGGCCGCGCGGGAGGTGCGGGCGGTCTCGCTGCTCGCCTTCATGGTCACCCTGCCGGTCGCCTTCCTCTCGCTGATCCCCTCCGGCACGGTCGGCCCGGGGCTCTACGACGTGATCAAGGTGATTGCCGCGGTCTTCCCCTTCAAGCCAGCACTGGACGCGATGACGGCGGCGCTTGACCCGGGCGGTCCCAGTATCGCTGGCGCCCTGCTCCACCTCGGCGTCCTGATCGTCGCCTACGGCCTGCTGGCCCGGGTCGCCTTGCGCCGCTTCAGCGCGGTCTGAGCGAAAGTCAGGTCGGAAAAAAGGGGCGCCGTGGGAGCTGGGCGGTGCGCGCCTGCGAAAGGTTCGGGTCGGTGACGTTGCCGAGGACGAAGGTCTCGAGGTCGGTGTCGGGGCAGAGCGAGGAGCGGACCAGCTCCATCGCCTCGGGCTCGGTGATCGCGGCGAAGGTCCGGTCACGGGCTTGGACCGCCGCGAGGGCGAGCTCGGCGTCGTCGACCAGCAAGCAGCCATGGCGGCTGATGTAGGCAGAGACCTCGTTCAGCTCCTCGCCGTCTTCGACTTGGCACTCAATGCCTTCAAGCAGTTCGGGCTCGTAGTTGGGCTCAGTTGCCGAGATGACGCCGATCTGGGCGCTGGTCATATAGATGACGTGAACCCGGACCTCTGTGCCGGGGCTGCCCTGCAGGGTCGCGGGAATGGCCCCGTAAGGCGAGATGTGGGCGGAGTAGACGACGTCGAACTCGCGCAGACGGGCCGGAACGACGAGCACCGGCTGGTCGCTGAGGGCGAGCTTGCGCGAGAGGACTTTGGGAGCGGCGTTCGAGCCGTAGGCCAGAACCGGCGTGCGCTCCTCGCGGTCGATCTCGATCTCGGCCGGGCTGAGGGTCTGGTGGCCGAGCTGGACGAAGGGCCCGGACGGAGCGCCGTAGGGATAGCCCAGGGCGCGCTCGACCACGTCGTTTCGCTCGTTCACCCTGCACACCCTTTCGCAATTGCGCGGATAGGGTCAGGACCGTGAAGGTCCTCTTCATCGGCGATGTGGTCGGCGGCCCGGGTCGGCGCGGCCTCGCCGCCGCGATGCCGCAGCTGCGCGAGCGCTTCGCGCCGGAGCTAGTGATCGTCAACGGCGAGAACTCGGCCGGTGGGATGGGCATCACCGAGAAGACCGCCGGCGCGATCTTCGACGCGGGCGCCGACGTGATCACCACCGGCAACCACGTCTATCGCCACCGCGAGGTCTACGGCTACCTCAACCGCAGCGATCGCCTGATCCGGCCGGCCAACTACCCCTACGCCAATCCCGGCCGCGGCTACACAGTGGTCGAGATCGGCGGCCGGCGCTGCGGCGTGATCAACCTCAGCGGGGCGATCGGCCTGCGGGTCGCGCGCTCGCCCTTCCACGAGGCCGACAACATCCTCGAGAAGATCGAGGCCGATTTCGTCATCGTCGACTTCCACGCCGAGGTGACCAGTGAGAAGGTCGCGATGGGCTGGCACCTCGACGGCCGGGTGGCGGGCGTGCTCGGCACTCACACGCACGTGCCAACGGCCGATGCGCGGGTGCTGCCGCAAGGGACCGCCTTCATCTCCGACGTCGGCATGACCGGCTCGCGAACCAGCGTGCTCGGGGTCAAGCCGGAGCTGATCCTGGAGCAGATGATCACGCAGATGCCGGTTAAGTTTGAGACGGCCGAGGAGGACGTTTGGGTGATGGGGGCGGTGGTCGATGTCAACGACAAGGGGCTCGCTGATTCGATCACGGCCGTGATGGTTCCTGCCCCAGAGCTTTAGGTCGGGGTGGCGGTCAGGTCCCCTATGTCAAACGAGCAGCCTGCGGCTGCTCTTGAGTGTTTGACATAGGGGACCTGACCGCCAAGGCCACCAAGAGCAAGGGGTAGAACCAGACGATGTAGAGGTAGAACCAGTGGTGCATGGTGAGCTGCACGCCGATCAAGAGGGCCGCGCCCAACGCCGCCACTTGAAAGAGCTTCTTCTCCTTGGGGCAGAAGGCGAAGAGCAGGGAGAGGGCGGCGACTCCTATAAGGATGGCTACGCGGAGAGGCTCCAGGGACGGGACTTGGCCCCAGATGCTGAAGGGGGAATTGCGGCCGGCTTGGTAAGCGATGGTTCGCTCGTAGACGGTGTGGAGGCCGGGGTCGATTGCGGGCCAGAGCATCACGGCGATGCTCGTGGCGGCGAAGGCTATGACGAAGCGCCAGCGTTTCTCGCCATAGGTGAGGAGCATCGGGGCGAGGACCGCGGGGGCGAACTTGGCGAAGGTTGCCAGGGCCACCATCGCGCCCCGAGCTGCTGGTTTGGTGAGGACAAGCAGAGTCGCCGCCAGCAGCATCGCCACCAGGGAGTCGTTCGAGTTGGAAAGCAGGGTGAAGGCCGTGTAGGGGTAGGCGGCCCAGCCGAAGGCGAGGGTCGCGGCGAGCTTGTTGCCCGCCGGGCCGGGGCGGATGCGGCGGCCGAGGAAGATCAGCAGGGCGAAGGTGGCGAGGTCGAAGAAAACCGCGGCGCCATGGGCCGCCGGGAGGTCGTTCCAGGTTCCCGACCAGGGCCAGATCCGCTCAAAGGGGACGTAGGCGAGGTAGTTGACCGGGCCGTAGGTGTCTCCCTGGGAGACGTCTTCGGGGAAGTTGTCGTAGACCGGTTCGCCGTGGGCGATCCGGTCGGCGCCGACCACCCCGGCGTAGCCGACATCGATCGCCCCCGAGTCGGCCATGTTGAGGCCGACCCTGAAACCGATCAGGAAGAGGGCGGCTATCAGCAGCCACGCTGCCGGCCAGCGTGGCCTGATTCCCTCCCCCCCACCGCGCATCCCGATCCAAAGCGCCCGGCTGAACAGATAGCCGAGCGGTATGTACTGGAGCGGCACCGAGACGCCGACCTCGGCGCGGTTGAAGAAGAAGTTGGAGACCCCGAAGCCGAGCAGGACAAGCAGGTCGAGGTTGGCGACGCGTCGCAGACGGCGCCAGTCGAGCAGGCCGAGCAGGAAGATCGCGCAGAGCGGCAGGAAGACGTAGGGCGCGTTGAGCTTGTGGCCGAAGGCCCCTGAGTAGCCACGGGCCATTTTCCAGGCGACCTGGTATCCGGTCCAGGACTCGCGTACGAGCCCGGTCTGGGGATCGACGATGACCAGGGCGACCTCGTTGTCGTCGGCGAAGTAGCCGACCTCCCAGTTGCCGTCGACCTTGTTGACCGCGTGGGTGAGGGTCCGGTTGGCCCGCTGCTCCTTTGCGACGTTGGGGTCGCGGCCGGCAATCTGGGCCGCTTCCGAGGCGTTGACTTCACCGTTCGTGGCAAGGGCGGAGGCGGGGAGACAGAGCGAAGCGACGGCAAGGGCGGCCGCCAACCACCTCATAGCCCGAAGTGGGCGAGCACCGCCGGCGCCACGTCGCTGAGGGTCCACTGCTCTCTCTCGCTGGGCGAAGCAGGGCCGCAGCCGACGAAGAGCAGCGGACCGAGCGAGTCGCCCGCGTGCAGCGAGCCGTGGCTGCCACCGCCGGCGTGGGTCACCCCGCCCCAGTCGACGGCCTCGAAGCCGGGCTGCAGCGAGAGTAGGAAGTCACCGGCGTGGGGAGCGCTGAGCGCTGACCAGACGCGGGCGAGCGGATCGGGATAGGTCTCGCTGCGCAGGCGGCCGTCCTCGATCGTCGCCTCCAGCGCCCCCAGGTCCCCGTCGATCTGCCAGCTGCCGCCGCGCTGATCGGCCACCGGTCCCCCGGGTCGGAAGCTGAGCCGCGCCTCGCCCCTTTCGACCACGGCACTGCAGCCGTCTCGCGGGGCGCCCGGCTCGGTTCTCACCAACGGTTTGCCATCGGCCCGCTCGAGCCGGCAGACGAGGTCGACGCCCTCGATCACTGTGAGGGCTTGGCGCAGGGCCTCGGGATCGGCGCGCTCCCCCTCGCCCGCCAGCAGGTAGACGTAAGCTGCCCGGCCGGTCGGGCTGACGGCGATCTGGGCCGCTGCCGGTTCGGACTCGGAGGGTTGCAACACGGCCCACTCGCGGCCGAGTAGCTCGGCGAGCGGCAGCCCACGGTGCACCGGGGTCTGGGCATGATCGGCGAGCAGGATCACGGCGTAGCGGTCGAGGAAGGCGTCGAGGCCACCGGCCGCCTCGACGAGTTTGCCGAAGCAGTGGTCGGCCTTGGCGATCGACTCGCCGCTCGCCTCCGGTCCGTAGCGGTGCGAGTAGTTGTCGTTGTCGGGCAGCGAGAAGAGCAGGAAGTCGAAGCCGTCGGACTTGGCCAGCTCGGCAGAGCAGCAGGCCGAGTAGCCGTCCCGGTTACCGGGGATCGAGGTCGACTTGCAGGGAACCTCGCGGCTGGCGTAGAGGTCGCCGTAGAAGAGCTCGGCCGGGCCCCAGGTGTGGTGGCGGAACTTGAGCCGGGTCGCATCGACCGCGCGGCGCAGCAGACCCTCGAGCGAGACCTGGTGGCGGTGGCGGCCGCGATAGATCAGGAAGGGCGTGCAGGCAGTGCGCAGGCCCGCGTCGTCCAGCTGCTCGAAGAGGGTCGCGGCAGCCGGGTTGAGGTGGGCGAGGTTCATGTTGTAGACGAGGTCGTAGAGGGAGCGAAAAACCCCGAAGGCACGGGTTGCCTCCAGCGAGGAGCCGTACTCGACGTAGCGCCGCTCGAGCCGGTGGTACCAGTTCATGCCGCTGATCCAGTGACCGTCAGCGGCGCGGCCAGTGACCATCTCGGCGCTGGCGACGGGCGTCACCGAGGGGAAGCTGGAGACGCAGTCGGGGATCAGCACGCCGCGCTCAATCAGGGCGCCGAATGTGGGCGCACGACCCTCGGCAATGGTGCGTTCCAGCATGTCCGTGCGCAGCGAATCGACGTAGGTGAGGACCAGCTTCTTGGCAGCCACTGCCGCCATGATCGCGGACCGCGCTTGGCGGCTAGCGGAGGACGCGGAGGCCGGCGTGTTTACGCTGGGCGCGGCGGCGGCGAGAGACGCCGAGCCAGGCCAGTGCCGCGACGATGAGCAGCGTCGCCGGGGAGATCAGAATCGCGATCGCTACGACGATCAGAGCGGCGAGCGAGACGAGAAAGGCGAGGGCCCCGCCGCCGCTGCCCTCGCGGCGACCGGCCGAGCTGACCACGTCGCTGACGATCAGGCAGGCAAAGACGGCGCCGATCAGGCAGAAGAGCGCGCCCGCAAGGTTGGTGACGTCGGCGCTGCCGGAGAGCAGGAAGCCGACGACGATCGCGATCACGCCGGCGAGGATCGTCATCCGCCCGCGGGCGGAGCCGTGCGTGCCGGTGGTGCCGGCGAGCATGCCGATCGCGATGCCGATGCCGAGCTCGAGGCAGATGCCAGAGAAAGATCCCACGCCCGAAAACCTAACTCGCCGGGCGGGGCGATGCGGATTCGCCACACTATCCCCCATGTCCGAGCCACCCCACCGGCGTCGCGCCCACGCCAGCAGCAGCGATCTGGAGCGCTACGCGGGTCTCTTCGCCGAGCGCACGCGGGTGATGCGCTCCTCGGCGATGCGCGACCTGATGGCGGTGACGGCGCGGCCGGAGGTGATCTCGCTTGCCGGCGGCTTGCCCGATACATCGACCTTTCCGCCCCAGACCTTCGCCGCGCAGATGACCCGCATCGCCCAGGAGTCTGCCGCCGAGGCACTGCAGTACGGCCCGACCGAGGGCTTCAGCGAGACCGTCGATTGCATCGTCGAAGTGATGGGGGCCGAGGGAATGCTCCCCGACCCCGACGACGTGATCGTCACCACCGGCGGCCAGCAGGCGATCGACCTGATCTGCAAGGCGCTGGTTGACCCGGGCGACGTGGTGATCTGCGAGGCGCCCACCTACCCCGGTGCGATCCCGGTCTTCTGCAGCTACCAGGCGGAGACGATCCAGATCGAGTGCGACGGCGAGGGGATGCGGATCGCCGAACTCGAGGACACCCTGGAGCGACTCGACCTCGAAGGGCGGCGGCCCAAGTTCATCTACTCGGTGCCGACCTTCCAGAATCCCGCCGGGGTGACGATGTCGCTGGAGCGGCGGCGGCGTCTGGTCGAGATCGCGCGCTCGCGCGAGCTGCTCGTTGTCGAGGACAACCCCTACGGTCTGCTCCGCTTCGGCGGTGAACCGCTGCCGCCGCTCTACCAGCTCGACGGCGGCGATTTCGTCATCTACGTCGGCACCTTCTCGAAGATCCTCTCCCCCGGTATCCGCCTCGGCTGGGCGGTGGCGCCACCGCCGGTGATGGAGAAGGTGGTGCTTGGCAAGCAGGCGGCCGACCTCTGCACCTCAACCCTGACCCAGTACTTCGTTCGCGAGTACTTCGCCGAGGGCCGCTGGCGCGAGTACATCGAGAGCCTGTCCGAGCTCTACCGCGACCGCCGCGACGCGATGATCGAGGCCCTGAGCCGCTACTTCCCCCCGCAGGCGAGCTGGACAGAACCCGAGGGCGGCCTCTTCATCTGGGCGACCCTCCCCCCCTACATCGACACCAGTGACTTGCTGGCCAAGGCCCTGCGTGACGACGTTGCTTTCGTGCCAGGGCAAGCGGCCTACGTCGACGGGCGCGGCCGCAACTCGATGCGACTCAACTTCTCCGGCAGCAGCGAGGACGAGCTGCGCGAGGGCATCCGCCGCATCGGCCGCGTGGTCGAGGAGCAGGTCGAGCTGTACTCAGCGCTGACCGGGAAGGAGCCGCCAGCTCCCGCGGAACGCAAGGAGGAGCCCGTGGACCCCGAGAACGTCGTTCCGTTCCGCAAGGCCGAGGGCGCGTGAAGGTCGCCGTGCTCAAGGGTGGGCGCTCGCTCGAGCGGGGCGTCTCGTTGCGCTCCGGCGCTCGGGTCGAAGACGCCCTGGAGCGACTGGGCCACGAGGTGCTGGCGCTGGAGGCCGACGGTGACATGGTCAAGCACCTGGCGGCCGGACAGCCGGACATCGCCTTCGTCGCCATGCACGGGCCAGGCGGCGAGGATGGCACCGCGCAGGAGCTGCTTGAAATTCTCGGCATCCCCTTCACCGGGCCCGGCGTCGCCGCCTGCGCCCGCTGCATCGACAAGGTGCTCGCCAAGCACGAGCTGCGGGCGGGCGGCATCCCGACGCCGGACTGGTTCGCCTTCAACGAGACCGCCTTTCGCGAGCTCGGCGCCGCCGATGCACTTGCCGGCCTCGAGGAGCGTCTCGGCTTCCCGCTCGTGGTCAAGCCAAGTCGCGGCGGCTCCTCCCTGGGAATCAAGTTCGCCGAGAACTGGTTCGACGTCCCCGAGGCACTGGTCTCGGCCTTCAGCTACGACGATCGCGTCCTGCTCGAGCGCTTCGTCGACGGGCGCGAGCTGGCGGTCAGCGTGCTCGGCGACGAGCCGCTGCCGGTTGTCGAGGTGATTCCCCAGGCCGGCGACAGCTATGACTTCGAGGCGCGCTACGAGATCGGTCGCACCACCTTCGTCTGCCCCGCCGAGCTCTCGGCGGAGGAGTCCTCGGCGGTTGTCGAGGCCGCGCTCGGCGCCTACCGGGCGCTCGGCTGCTCGGGCTTCTCGCGCGTTGACCTGATCCTTGCCGCCGATGGTCCGCAGGTGCTCGAGGTCAACGCGATTCCCGGCCTCACCGACACCAGCCTCCTGCCCCAGGCCGCCGAGGCGGCGGGCATGTCGTTCGAGCAGCTGGTCGAGAAGATCCTCGACCTGGCTCTGGCGCCGGCCGGCGCTTAGGAGTCTTCGCCTTTGGCGAAATCGTCGGGGGTGACCTCGTCGAGGAACTCTTTGAATTTGTCGACGACCTCCTCGGTGTCCTCGACATCGTGCTCGAACTCGATCGCCGACTCCTCGATCACGTCCTCGTCGGCGAAGATCGGCGCCGAGACCCGCACGGCGAGGGCGAGGGCGTCGGATGGGCGCGAGTCGATCTCCATCTCGGTCCCGTTGATCGAGACCGTGATCGAGGCGTAGAAGGTGTTGTCGCGAAGCTCCGTGACCGAGACCCGCTCGCATTTGGCGTCGAGCTGCTCGAGCAGGTCGGAGAGCAGGTCATGGGTCATCGGCCGCGGCGTCGAGGCGCCCTGCAGCTTCATCAGGATCGCCGCCGCCTCCGGGTGCCCGATCCAGATCGGCAGGAACTTGTTGCTGTCAACAGTCTTCAGCAAGACGATCGGCTGCTTGCCGACCATGTCAAAGCTGACACCGTAGATCTGCATCTGTTGCACGAGTGGGCGATCCTGGATTCGAACCAGGGACCTCGTCCTTATCAGAGACGCGCTCTAACCAACTGAGCTAATCGCCCGGAGCCAAGCGAAGGATAGCGGGGGAATCGTGACTGCCTGAGCCCGCCGCTCAGGCGCGGCGGCGGGAGAGGCTGCGGGCCAGGGCGAGCGCTTGATCAAGATCCTCGAGGCGAATCTCGAGTGCGATCTCCCCCCCTCTGGGCCGCAGCTTGACCTCGTGGCCCAGTGCGGACTCGAGCTTGTCGGCCGCCTCGCGCAACGCCTCGGACTCCTCCGGCGCTAGCGCCCTCGCCGAAGCACCCTTCTTCTTTGGCTGGCCAGCCAGCTTAGCCCTGTTCTCGGTCTCGCGGACCGACCACCCTCCCCTCACTGCGTCGCGAGCGAGGCGCCGGCGCATATCGTTGCCCTCGGCAGCGAGCAGGGCGCGGCCGTGCCCCTCGCTCAGCTCGCCCGACTCGAGCAGCTCGAGCGCCTCGTCGGGAAGGTCGAGCAAGCGGATCAGGTTCGAGACTGCCGGGCGGCTGCGGCCGACGCGGCGGGCCAGGTCCTCGCGGGAGAGACCGAGCTCATCGACCAGGGCGGCGCAGGCACGCGCCTCGTCGACCGGGTTGAGGTCCTCGCGGACCATGTTCTCGATCAGGGCGACTTGCAGGCGCTCCGCCAGCTCCTGGTCGCGCACGACGGCTGGCACCTTGGCCAGGCCGGCTGCCTGCGCGGCGCGCCAGCGGCGCTCGCCGGCGATCAGCTCGTAGCTGCCGTCGGGCAGTGGCCGAACCAGCAGCGGCTGGACCACGCCGTTGGCCTCGATCGAGGAAGCCAACCCCCTGAGCGACTCGGGGTCGATCTTGGTCCGCGGCTGGTTGGGGTTGGGCTTGATCACCTCGACCGGCAGCTCGCGCAGCTCGCCGGCGTGCTCGGCGCTCGCCTCGGGCAGGATCGCCGCCAGGCCGCTGCCGAGGCCGCGCTTTGCTGCGCTAGCCACGCTCAGCCAGCTCCTGGGCGAGAGCGCGGTAGGCATCGGAGCCGCGTGAGTGGGGGGAGTGGTCGATCACGGGCAGGCCGAAGCTGGGTGCCTCGGCGACCCGGACGCTGCGCGGTATGACCGTGTCGAAGACCATCTCGGGGAAATGCTGGCGCAGTTCCCGCTCGACGTCCTGCGCCAGGCGGGTGCGCTCGTCGTGCATGGTGACCAAGAGCCCCGACACCTCCAGCGCCGGGTTGAGCTCGCGGCGGATCACCGCCAGGGTGTCGAGGAACTGGACCAGGCCCTCCAGCGCCAGGTACTCGGCCTGGACCGGGACGATCACCCGGTCGGCCGCGGTGAGGGCGTTGACGCTGACCGGGCCCAGCGAGGGTGGGCAGTCGAGCAGTGTGTAGGCGAAGCGCTCGCGCACCGGCCCGAGCCGTTCGCGCAGGCGCGTCTCGGAGCCCTCGATCCGCGGCAGCTCGACTGCGGCGCCGGCCAAGTCGCGATTGGCGGGGACGAGCCAGAGGTTGTCCGGGCCGGCGGGGCGGGCGGCCTCGGCGACCGAGACCTCGCCGATCAGGCAGTCGTAGGAAGAAGGGTGCATGTCACGCTCGCCGCCGAGGGCAACCGTCGCGTTGCACTGCGGATCGAGGTCGACGAGGAGCGTCTGCGCGCCGGTGGCAGCGACGCAGGCAGCGACGTTGACGGCCGTCGTCGTCTTGCCGACGCCGCCCTTCTGGTTGGAGATCGCGTAGACGACGCCCATGCCGGCCAGACTAGTGGTCGCCGCGCGGGCGCTTCTTGGCCATTCCCGGACGACGCGGAAGGTCATCCGGGGTCGAGCCAACCTTGCGGATCAGGTGCAGGTGGCGATGATCGCTGCCGGCGGAGGGCCCAACGTGACGGATCTCATCGGGGCGCATCGCCAGCGCCTCTGCGGCGCGCTCGAGCTGCGCCTCTTCATCTGGATCGCGCTTGCCCTTCCAGGCGACAAGCACCCCACCGTCTTCGAGCAGCGGCGAGGCAAGCTCGGCCAGGGTGGAGAGCCGGCCGACAGCGCGGGCCGTCACCGCCGCGTAGTTCTCACGCCCATCGTCAGCAGCGAGATCCTCCGAGCGAGCGTTGATGACGCGAGCATTGGCAATCCCCGCAGCGGCGATCGCGCGCCGGATGAAGTCGCACTTGCGCCCCACCGACTCGATCAAATCGACCTGTGCATCAGGAAGGGCAACCGCCAGCACCAGGCCCGGAAACCCCGCCCCAGAGCCAATATCCGCGATCCGAGAAGCCTCACGCAGTTGCTCGGACTCCAACCCGGTGAGGCTGTCCGCAACATGGACCCGCCAGGCCCGCTGGGGATCCGTAACGGAGCTGACCGACGCTCGCTCGGTCTCCAGAAGCTCCAGGACCCGCGTGATCGTCGCCCGCTGCGCGTCGTCTAGCCAGCGGTCCGGTAGGGGTGAAGCGTCTTGCACTTTTTCGTCACCAACCCCCGGGCGTCAGCCCAATCCGTCCCACCGAAAAAGTTAAGCGAAACCCCTACCGGACCGCTGGCTACTCGGAAACCAACGGGGCGACGACCACGCACCGCCGCGGCTCGTCGCCTTCGCTATAGGTCTCGACACCCGACCGCTCCTTGAGATGCTCGTGCACCACCCGCCGCTCCTGCGCGCTCATCGGGTCCAGCTCGACCGATTGGTTCTCGTTCAGCGCCTGCTCAGCGGCCCGGTCGGCTCGCGCTGTCAGCGTCTCCCTGCGACGGTCGCGGTAGCCGGCGGCATCGACGATGACCCGCTTACGCTCACGCATCCCCCTGAACGCCGCCTGGTAGGCGATCAGCTGCAGCGCGTCGATCGTCTGCCCGCGCTTGCCGATTAGCAGCCCGTAGTCCTCGTCGCCCACAACCGAAGCGGTGATCCGACCGTCGTCCTCGGCGATCTCCACCTCCCCCTCCAGGTCAAGCTCATCAAGCACCTCCTCAACAAGCTCCCGAACCCGCTCAGCGGGCTCCTGCGGCCAGTCGTCAGCTCCGGTCACGCGCGCAGTCTATGCGCGGAAGACAGTTAAGTGAATGCTTCTGTCTTTCCGTATCTACAGATGCCCTCGCCCGAAGAAGAAGCTTTGGGCCGGCACAGCGGCGGGGGAGGTCCCGTCGGAACCTTCGCGAAGCGGCTCTGCAAAGTACTTCTCAGCCGCGCAAGCGGCTCTAAATTGCACCGCCCCAACAGGGCGGTGCCCGGGTTCCGACGGGACCTCCCCCGCCGCTCCTACCGTCTCTTCTTCTTCTTTTTCGGTGGAGGCGGAGGCGGCTTCGCCGCGGCGATCGCCTCTGGCGTGGCTGCAACCGGCGCGGGAATGACCCGCTGAATCACGTATTGCTGGCCGATCGTCCAGAAGTTGGTCGTGATCCAATAGAGGACGAGGCCGGCGGGGAAGTTGATCACGAAGGGAACGAAGATGAAGGGCAGGAGCGCCATCATCATCCGCTGGCTTTTGTCGGCGGTGACCGACATGATCAGGCCGGAGACCAGCTGGGTCCCCACATAGAGGACGAGCAGGGTGATCAGTTCCGCGCCGTGTGCCTTCGCCGTCAGGTCGTTGATGAAGAAGAACGAGGCTTCTGAGCCACAGTGCCCGGCTTCGCAGCCGATGTCGCTCGGCAGCTCGTGGCGGAGGACGTAGAAGAGGGTGATGAAGACCGGCAGCTGCGCGATCAGGGGGATACAGGAGGCAAAGGGATTGACTTTGTTCTCCTGGTAGAAGCGCATCATCTCCTGCTGCATGCGCTGGCGATCGTTTTTGTATTTCGCCTGGATCTCTTTGATCTGCGGCTGCAGCGCTTGCAGGGCGCGCATTCCCTTGAGCTGGCGGTAGGTGAGCGGGATCAGCAGCGCCCGGGTGCAGACCGTGAGCGCGATGATCGACATTCCCCAGCTGAGGCCGGCGCTGTCGTGAAAGAACTGGAGGACGCCATTGGCGACGTCGATCAGCGGCTGCAGGATGTTTGCCGCCGGGATCACGAGTGCACCTCACCGTGATGAGCAGCGGGATCGACGGGCCCGACCTTGAGCGTAAACCGCCCTGGAACAGGGTCGAAGCCGCCGTGGCTGAAGGGATTGCAGCGCAGCAGGCGCCAGGCCGCAAGGAGGCTTCCGCGCAGGACCCCGAAACGCCCAATCGCCTCCACGGCGTAGCTCGAGCAACTCGGCTCGTAGCGGCAACGGCGGGGCAAGGCGGGTGAAATTCGGCGCTGGTAAATGCCGATCGTGGTCAAAAGGGCGCGTTTCACGTGGAACGCTTCTTCCCCGCGGAGCCCGCGAGAGCCTCCTCGATGCTGGCACGCACCCCGGAAGACCCTTCGCGCTCAATCAGGTCGCCGATTTCCGGGCGGGCGACGAGAACGAAGTCGTGTTGGGCCGGTAGGCGATCGGACAGGCCCCAGAAGGTCTCGCGCATCACTCGCTTGACCCGGTTGCGGTCGACTGCGCCGCCAACCTTGCGGCTGACCGAGACACCGAGCCTCACCTCATCCTCCTCTTCCTCGTCCTTGCGCGGGAAGCTGTAGAGAACGAGGTAGCGGGTCGCATGTGAGGATCCGTCGCGGTAGACGCGGTCAAACTCGCCGCTGCGTGAGAGGCGGCGTCGTTTCCCCGCCATCTAGGGAGTGAGGCGCTTCCGGCCTTTAGCGCGGCGGCGCTTGAGAATCGCGCGACCTCCGCGCGTGCTCATACGCGCGCGGAATCCGTGCGTCTTGGCCCGCTTCCGCTTCTTCGGCTGATAAGTCCGCTTCATCGGGCGTCGCAGTATACGGACGAGCGGCCGAGCGGGGGAACTCCCCGGCGAAATGATTTCAGCGGCATTTGCGGAGCGGCGGATTTCGGCTCCCCTAGGCGTCGCTATGGTCGGCCGCCGGTGCAAGATGACGCGGCGCAACAAGACCTCGACTCCCTCTGGAACGACGTGCAAGCTCGTTTGCGGGCCTCCGTTCCGGCGTCGACCTTCCAGCTCTGGCTGCAACCGCTGAAGGTTGTCGGCAGCCGCTCCGAGACCCTCCTCCTCTCCGCTCCCGAGGGGATCCGGGCTTGGACCGAGCGCCGCTACGCGGGTCTGATCCGCGAGGCGCTGAACGGCAGCGGCTCGCAACTCACCGACGTCAGCCTCGTCGGTGAGGGCGAGGCTGACGCTGGAGCTGAGACCGCTAACAGCCACGGCATCAACGTCAACTACACCTTCGACCGCTTCGTGATCGGCGAGGGGAATCGCGCCGCTCATGCCGCCGCACTGGCGGTAGCCGAGGCGCCGTCGGAGGCTTACAACCCGCTCTTTCTGCACGGACCGCCGGGGCTCGGCAAGACCCACCTCCTGGTCGCGATCGCGAATTACCTCGGGGACTCGGCGGCCGCCCTCAACGTTCGCTACACGACCGCGGAGCGCTTCACCAACGAGTTCGTAACCGCGCTGCGCAGCGCCGGCGCCGAGGAGTTCAAGCGTCGCTACAGAGATCTCGACGTCCTCCTCGTCGATGACGTCCAGTTCCTCGAGGGCAAGCGCCACACCGAGGACGAGTTCTTCCACACCTTCAACGCCCTATACGAAGGCGGCAGCCAGCTTGTGCTCTCCGCCGATCGCATCCCCAGCGAGCTCTCGAGCCTCGAGTCGCGCCTGCGCGACCGCTTCGAGTGGGGGCTGACAATCGCGGTCGAGCCGCCAAACCTGGCCACCCGCCTGACGGTTCTGCGCCGCCTTGTGCGTGAGGCCGGTGTCGACACCGAAGGAGACGTGCTCGGCGAGCTGGCAAGGCGCATCGACATCAACGTCCGCCAGCTTCATGGCGCCCTGACGCGCCTGATTGCCCACGCCTCGTTGACCGCGCGGCCGCTCAGCCCGGAGCTGGTCGATGCCGTAATTCCCAAATCCTCGCGGGGCTCCGAACAGACGCCGGTGGACGAGATTCAGCAGCGCGTCTCCAAAGCCTTCGGTATCTCGAGAGCGGAGCTGGTCGGCTCAACTCGGGCAGCCACCCCGCTCAACGCCCGCCAGGTCGCGATCTACTTGACCCGGGAGCTAACCGACCTCTCGCTGCCTCAGATCGGTCGCCTCTATGGCGGCCGAGATCACTCGACCGTGCTCAACTCGATTCGACGAGCCGAAGCACGCTGCGGTGAGGACCCGACCTTGGCCGCGCGAGTAGACGAGTTGCGAGCGGCTATCCACAACGGCTCCACAGGCCGCTCCTGACGGCCGACGGGACTGTAAGAATCCATGCTTTCCCACAGCGCCCTCCACAGCCAGCAAATCGCGGCTCAATGCGGCGCAGAGGGCCCTTTCCTGCTTTTCCACAAGCACTAACCCAACTTAAGAAGGCATCAATCACTTGAAGCTGACCACCAAACGAGATGAGCTTGTCGCAAAGCTCTCAGTTGTCTCCCGAGCTGTATCAACCCGCGCGGCGACCCAGTCGCTCTCCGGGATCCTGCTCTCCGCCGGCGATGACGGGGTCACTCTCAGTGCCACCGATCTGGAGATGGGACTGAAGACGAAGCTGGAGGCGGAGGTTGACGGCAGCGGCTCGATCCTTCTCCCCGGCCGCCTCCTGGCCGAGGTCTCGCGTTCGCTCGGCGATCCGACGGTCGCGATTGAGCTGCGTGAGTCAGAGCGCGATGTCGAGATCCGCAGCGGCGGCTCGAGCTTCCACCTCCGCGTACTACCCAGCGAGGATTTCCCCGCCTTTCCTGAGGAGGAGGGCGAGGCGCTCTCGATCCCGGCCGGCGCCCTCGCCGCGACGGTGGACCTGGTTGCCCGCGCCGCCTCGCGCGACGACATGCGCCCGGTCCTCACGGGCGTTCTCGTCAGCGCCAGTGGCTCTGAGATGACGATGGTCGCCACCGATTCCTACCGGCTCGCGGTCAAGCGCACCGAGCTAGACAGCGCAATCGGCGGTGAGCTGGAGGCCAATATCCCGGCCAAGGCCCTGCGCGAGCTCGGCCGCATCATATCCGTCGACGGGGTCGAGACGGTCTCGGTTGCCCTGCAGCGCAATCAGGCCATCTTTAAGGCAGGGGCAATCGTCCTCAACACGAGGCTGATTGAGGGGCAGTTCCCCAACTTTCGACAGCTCCTGCCGGAGTCCTACGACCACGACGTGCGACTGCCGCGACCGGAGCTGCTCGACGTTACGCGCCGGATCAGCCAGCTGGCGCAACGCAACGCGCCGCTACGACTCTCGTTCTCGCCCGGTGAGCTCAAGATCGCCGCCTCCACGCCGGACGTCGGCGACGCGGAGGAGACGATGCCAGCGGCCTTCGAGGGCGAGCCCTTGGAGATCGGCTTCAACCCCGAGTTCTTGCGCGAGGGGATCGAAAGCGTCGAGGGCGACGAGGTGATGCTGAGGTTGATCTCGCCATTGCGGCCGGGGCTCCTGCAGCCGGTCGACAACGAAGACTTCCGCTACCTGGTGATGCCGATCCGCCTCAACGTGTGAGCTCGGCCGGTGCTTGTCACCGCCGTCGAAGCGAGTCCGTCAAGGAGTTTGGCCGAGGCGCGGATTGAGCTCGGCGCCGGCATCCTCAGTCTCGTCGGGCCCAATGGCGTCGGCAAGACGAACCTGCTCGAGGCGCTCTACTTTGCTCTTACCGGCCGCTCCTTCCGAACCTCCGATCGCCGCGACCTGATCCCTTTCGGCGGCTCTTTTGCCCGCGCCGAAGCGACGATCCGCGACGAGGACGGGATCGAGCGGCATTTGTTGGCATCGGTCAGTCGCAGTGAGGGCCGCCGCCACCTGCTTGACGGCAGTCCGGCGGACCCGGCGACGCTGGCCCGCAGTCGCCCGCCCGTCGCGGTCTTCTCACCCGACCGCCTCTCGTTGATCAAGGGCCCGCCGTCGGAGCGCCGTGCGCATCTCGACGGCTTCATCGCCGCTCGCTGGCCCAGCCGCTCGGAGTTGCGCCAGCGCTTCGGCCAGACGCTGGCGCAACGCAACGCCCTGGTGGCCCGGCTCGGGTCCGGCCAGGGCACCCCGTCCCAACTCGACACCTGGGATGCGACGCTGGCCGAGTCCGCCGCGGCGTTGATCGCGGCTCGCGGCGAGGCCGTCGCCGAGCTCAACCACCCGTTTACGGTCGCCGCCGAGGAGCTCGGACTAGAGGGCGGGGGAGAGGTCGAGTACGCGCCGCGCGCCACGGGCTCGGCGGAGGAGATTCGAATCGGCTTGGCCGAGCGCCGCGAGGCCGACCTGCGGCTTGGGCGCACGTCCTGGGGCCCGCATCTCGACGAGATCAAGTTCACCGCCGCAACCCGCTCCCTGCGCCGCTACGGGTCTCAGGGTCAGCAGCGTGCCGGTCTCCTGGCCTTGATCTTCGCCGAGCGCGACGTGCTGCTCGCCGCCCGCCAGGTCGTTCCCCTGCTTCTGCTCGATGACGTGATGAGCGAGCTCGACCCCGAGCGACGCGAGCGCCTGGTCGAGCGCCTTGGCGGCGCCGGCCAGGCCGTGATCACCGCCGCCGATGAAGACTCCCTGCCTCCGCAAGCACGGGACAGCATCGTGCGGATGCCGCTGAGAGAAGAGGAGGCCGCCGCATGAGTCGCCGCCGCGCCCCCCGGCCCGCCACCAGCGCGCTCCGCTCCGCGCTGGAGACCGCCGCTCCGAAGACGGGGCTTGCCTCGCTGCAGTCGGTCTGGGCCGAGCTGGTCGGCGAGCGCATCGCCGCTGTCGCGCAACCCGTTTCAGAGCGCGGGGGAGAGGTGACGATCGATTGCTCAGATTCCGTCTGGGCGCAGGAGTTGGATCTGATGCAAGCGCAGCTGCTGGGGCGGCTGCGGGAGAGGCTCGGTGAGCGCGCGCCGCAGAGTTTGCGCTTTCGTGTGAGTAATGAGCGAGACTAATTTCAAATACCGCGATTTGCAGGCCTTTTATTTACTCCCAAGGGGCTTTCGGGAGGTCCGAACTGGTATCCTTATGTCAACTTGCATTTCTGCCCCGACCTTGGGCGGCAAGAGCCCAAACGGTCGGGGTTTTCTATGAGAGCGGGAAGGGATTAATTGCCTGAGAAGACGAATACGGCCGCGCAGAAAAAAGGCGGCTCAGAGTCCTACGGCGCCAAGGACATCACCGTCCTCGAAGGCCTGGAAGCGGTTCGCAAGCGACCGGGCATGTACATCGGCTCGACCGGGCCGCGCGGTCTCCATCACCTGGTCTACGAGGTCCTTGACAACTCGGTCGACGAGGCCATCGCCGGCTTCTGCGACAGCGTTCGCGTGGTCCTGCATCCCGACAACAGCTGCACCGTCATTGACAACGGTCGCGGCATCCCGGTCGGTGAAATGGAGAAAGAGAAGCGTCCCGCGGCCGAGGTGGTGCTAACCACACTCCACGCCGGCGGCAAGTTCGGGGGCGAGGGGTACAAGGTTTCCGGTGGTCTGCACGGCGTCGGCATCTCGGTCGTCAACGCGCTCTCGGAGAGGCTCCACCTCGAAATCAGCACCGACGGAGCGATCTGGACCCAGGACTACGAGCGCGGCAAGCCGCAAGCAGATCTTCACCGTGGCGAGAGCACCGACTCGCACGGCACGACGATCACCTTCCTGCCCGACGACGAGATTTTCGACGAGCTCGAGTTCGACTACGCGACGCTGGCCGAGCGCCTGCGCGAGACCGCTTTCCTTACCCGCGGTCTCAAGATCGAGCTGGTCGATGAGCGGGCGGCAGGTCAGAAGGACACCTTCCACTACGAGGGCGGCATCGTCGACTTCGTCGCCCACCTCAACGAGAACAAGGACCCGCTGCACCGCAAGACGGTTTTCTTCGAAAACGAGACCGAGGACGGCCAGGTTGAGGTGGCGATGCAGTGGAACTCCTCCTACCAGGAATCGATCTTCAGCTTCGCCAACAACATCAACACCCACGAGGGCGGCTCTCACCTCTCCGGCTTCCGCTCGGCACTCACTCGCACCCTGAACGCTTACGCGCGCAGCAAAGGCCTGCTTAAAGAGAAAGACGAGAACCTCACCGGCGACGACGTGCGCGAGGGGCTGACCGCGGTGATCTCGGTCAAGCTCGCCGATCCGCAGTTCGAGGGGCAGACCAAGACCAAGCTCGGCAACCCGCCGATCGAGGGTCTGGTCAAGGAGTCGGTCAACCGCAAGCTCGGCGAGTTCTTCGAGGAGAACCCCGGCGAGGCGAAACGGATCGTCGGCAAGGCGGTCGATGCCGCTCGAGCGCGCCAGGCGGCCCGCAAGGCCCGCGACCTGACCCGCCGCAAGTCGGCGCTGGAGAACTCGACCCTGCCGGGCAAGCTCGCCGACTGCACCGTGCGCGACCCCGCCCTCGCCGAGCTGTTCATAGTCGAGGGTGATTCCGCCGGCGGCTCGGCGAAGCAGGGGCGCGATCGCAACACGCAGGCGGTGCTGCCGCTGCGCGGCAAGATCATCAACGTCGAGAAGGCCCGAATCGACAAGGTCCTCTCCAACAACGAGATCCAGGCGCTGATCACCGCTGTCGGCACCGGCATCGGCGAGGAGTTCGACGTCAAAGAGGCGCGCTACCACAAGGTCGTGCTGATGACCGACGCCGACGTCGACGGTGCCCACATCCGCACCCTGGTGCTCACCTTCCTCTACCGCGAGATGCCGGAGCTGATCGAGGCCGGTTACGTCTACATCGCCAAGCCGCCGCTCTACAAGCTCAAAAACGGCAAGCAGGAAACCTACGTCGAGAAGGAGTCCGAGCTCGAGGAGCTGTTGCTCCGCGACAAGCTTGAGCAGATGGAGGTGACAGACGCCACCGCCGAGACGCACAAGCTGACCGCGACCCGCTGGCAGCGCTTCAACCGGCGGCTGAAGGAGCACGAGGGCTGGGCCGACTCACTGCAGGCAGACTTCGGCCACGAGCTGATCCGTTTCCTCGGCGAGTCTGAAATCCTCGACCGTGGCGTGACCTCGCTGGCCGAGGTCAAGGACGTGCTCAACGGCGATGCCGGCGAGGTCGAGCCCTTCGACACCGAGATCGTCTCCGAATCCGGCGACGAAATCCTCGTCCGCGCGGTTCACCGCCGCGACGGGCTGGCCAAGGCCTTTGAGCTCTCCGCCGGCCTGTTCGAATCGCACGACTACCGCCGCCTGGTCGAGTCTCACCGCGAGCTGCTCAGCCAGGTGGGCCGTCCGCCGTTCAAGGTCTCGCTCGAGCAGAAAGAGAAAACGGCCGAGTCGTTTGCCGAGCTGCGGCGGATGGTGATGGACCTGGCTCGCCAGGACGTCAAGATGCAGCGCTTCAAGGGTCTGGGCGAGATGAACCCCGAGCAGCTGCGCGAAACGACGATGGACCCGGGGAGCCGCACCCTGGAGCGGGTCCAGATTGACGACGCGGCGATGGCGGACAAGATCTTCACCGATCTGATGGGCGACAAGGTGGAGCCGCGCAAGGCGTTCATCGAACGCCACGCCAAGGAGGTCAGGTTCCTCGATGTCTAACCAGGGTCAGGTGATCTGATGGAGGCAGGAGACATTCTCGGCGGAGGGCGGATCGAGGAGCGCGAGCTGACGACCGAGATGCGCTCGTCGTATCTCGACTACGCGATGAGCGTAATCGTCGGCCGGGCCCTGCCCGACGTTCGCGACGGGCTCAAGCCGGTGCACCGGCGCGTGCTCTACGCGATGCACGACCTCGCCCTACAGCCCAACCGGCCCTACCGCAAGTCCGCTTTCATCGTTGGCGAGGTGATGGGCAAGTACCACCCTCACGGCGACTCGGCGATCTACGACACGCTGGCGCGGATGGCGCAGCCCTTCTCGCTGCGCTACATGCTCGTCGACGGCCAAGGCAACTTCGGCTCGATCGACGACGACCCACCCGCCGCGATGCGGTACACCGAGGCGCGTTTGGCCCGCCTCTCGACGGAGCTGCTGCGTGACATCGACGCCGACACCGTCGAGTGGGGACCTAACTACGACGAGTCCCAGCAGGAGCCGCTGGTGCTGCCGGCCCGCTTTCCCAACCTGCTGGTCAACGGCTCGTCCGGGATCGCGGTCGGGATGGCAACCAACATCCCGCCGCACAATCTGAGTGAGTCGATCGGCGCGGTTAAGGCCTACATCGCTAATCCCGGGATCGATCTGACCGGCCTGATGGAGCACGTCAAGGGCCCCGACTTCCCCGGCGGCGGCATCATGAGCGCCGAAGGAGTCGCGGATGCCTATGCCACCGGCCGAGCTTCGGTGCGGATCCGCGCCCGCGCTCACGTCGAGCCTCTCAAGGGCGGCCGCGACGCGATCATCGTCACCGAGCTCCCCTTCATGGTCAAGAAGGGCGGCGAAGGCGGCCTGATCACGAAGATCGCCGACCTCGTCCGCGACAAAAAGATCACCGGCATCTCTGATCTGCGCGACGAGTCTGACCGCAACGGCATGCGCCTCGTGATCGAGACCAAGCGCGGCGGCGACCCGCCGGAGGTCGTGCTCAACCAGCTCTACAAGCGCACGGCGATGCAGAGCACCTTCGGGATCAACATGGTCGCGCTGGTCGACGGAGTGCCGAAGACGCTCGGCCTCAAGGAGCTGATCGAGCACTACGTCAACCACCAGCGCGAGGTCGTGATCCGGCGCACCCAGTACGAGCTGCGTCGCGCCGAGGCCCGCGCCCACATCCTCGAGGGGCTGCTGATCGCGCTTGACAATCTCGACGCGGTAATCGAGCTGATCCGCGGCTCGGCCGATACGGATGCGGCCAAGGCGGGCCTGGTCGAGCGCTTCGAGCTCTCCGAAGAGCAGGCGCAGGCGATCCTCGACATGCGCTTGGCCCGGCTCACCGCGCTGGAGTCCGACAAGCTGCGCGAGGAGCACGAAGAACTGGCCAAGCGGATCGCCGAGCTACGGGCGATCCTCGGCGACCCGGCCCGGATCGACGCTGTGATCGTCGAGGAGCTCGACGAGGTCGACCAGCGCTACGGTGACGAGCGCCGCACCGAGGTCACCCACTTCGAGGGCGACATGAACATCGAGGACATGATCGCCGACCAGCAGATGGTGATCTCGATCACCCACTCAGGCTACGCCAAGCGTTTGCCCCTCGCGACCTATCGCCAGCAGAATCGCGGTGGCCGCGGGGTGATGGGAATGGACCTCAAGGAGGACGACTACATCGAGCATCTGCACATCTGCTCGACCCACGACTTCCTGCTCTTCTTCACCAACCGCGGCAAGGTCTACCGGCTCAAGGTCTACGAGTTGCCCGAGGGCGCGCGGACTGCGAAAGGCCGGGCGCTGGTCAACGTGCTGCCGCTGCGCGACGGCGAGAAGGTCACCGCGGTGATCCCGACCCGCGACTTCAGCGAGAACAAGTACCTCGTCTTCGCAACTGCCGAGGGCCTGGTCAAGAAGACCGAGTTCACGGCTTACAACACACCGATCCGCGCCGACGGCATCATCGCGATCAAGATCCGCGACTCCGACGAGCTGGTCCAGGTCCGCCTCACCTCGGGCGACGACGACATTCTGCTCGTCTCCAAATCCGGCCACGCCTCACGCTTCTCTGAGGAGAAAGTGCGACCGATGGGCCGAGACACCAGTGGCGTCAAAGGGATGAACGTCTCGGCCAAGGTCAACGGCGAGCCCAACCGGGTGCTGGCGATGGACATTGCCCGCGATGACTCCGAGCTCTTCGTTGTCACCGAGAACGGTTACGGCAAGCGCACCTCGGTCGCCGAGTACCCGATCAAGGGACGCGGCACGAAGGGAGTGCTGACCGCCAAGCTGACCGAAAAGAAGGGCGGCCTCGCCGGCGCCTTGATCGTCCGTGAGCACCAGGACCTGCTCTTCATCTCCCAGAACGGCATGGTCCAGCGCACCCGCGCCGGCGGCATCTCCCAGATGGGCCGGCCGACGCAGGGGGTGCGGGTGATGAACATGAAGGACGACGACCGGGTCAGCGCCGTGGCGCTGGTGGTCGATGACGACTCACCCCAAGACGAGTCTGAGGGGCAGGAGCAGCTTCCCGAGTAGAGGAGTAGTGGGGTGGGTCTCTGGGAAACCGGCACCGCCTTTCAGGCGGTGCAACCAGGTGCCTCTTCGCGGCTCTGAATAACTCTGCGGAGCCGCTTCGCGAAGCTTCCCAGAGACCCACCCCACTACTCCTGCGCTCAGAAGCTTCTCGGCCCACCGGAGCGATTCGGGACGAGAGTGCTCCGCGATCCGAGCTCCCGGCCTCGGCCCGTTTGCAGGCTGGGTAGCTACCCCCAAATGCCCTCGACATTCCGGGCGTCTGGACTTCGCCGCTCCGGGGTTTGGCTTCGCTTTGCGGCGCTCCGGAGTGGGCTACGTGGGGCGGGCCCTGATCGAAGAGATGCTGCGGACGGCGCTTTGGCTTTTCGACATCTCCACGTCGCTCCTCGACGACTTGCCTGACGACGCGTTTCCGGGGGAGGATGTTGGAGAGGTGATGGTCGAGATGCTCGCGGGCAGTTGTCGACCCTCGATCGATGCGGCCGGTGTGGACGGCTGCCGCGTCGCCATTGAGATCATGGCCTCAATAAGAGAGAACGTCCGGAATGACGTGCGTGCCGCGGTTGAGCTGGCCCGCAAAGGCGAGGTGCTACATTGATGTACATGAGCGAGATGGTGGGGGTAGCTGAGTTGCGGCAGAACTTGAGCCTCTATCTGCGGCGTGTGGAAAAGGGAGAGCGCCTGGTGGTCACGGACCGCAATCGGCCGGTGGCTGAGCTCGGCCCGGCGCCTAGTACAGGGTCCGGCCTGGATCGGCTGATCGCCGAAGGCAAGGTGTCCCGCCCTCGTCGTTCCGCGCTTCCCGAGCCACTGGAGATGAATGGCGATCCGCACGCTCTGAGCCGAGCGCTTGAAGAAGTCCGCGGCACCAGCTGAGGATGCCGATCTACTACGCGGACGCCTCGGCTTTGGTCAAGCTCGTCCGCGAAGAGGCCGAGTCGAGTGCATTGCATGCCTATATCGAGGGCGGCGACTTGGTCAGCTCCGAGCTGGTGCTCGCCGAGATCCCTCGTGCCGCGCAGCGGACTGCGCCGCGAGACCGTCACTCAGTTGGTCGGATGCTGGAGCGCGCCGGGGAAGTGATCGACATGCTCGGGCTTCGCGCATTGGACCAGCACGTCCTCCTCGCTGCCGGCGCCTTCGCTGAGCCTGCACTCCGCACGCTCGACGCAATACACGTCGCTACGGCTGTCGACCTCCACCCAATCGACTCGTTCGTCACCTATGACGTGCGCCAGGCGGCAGCGGCTCGCCTCGCCGGCCTCCGCACGGTTTCCCCCGGCGCCTGAGGAGAACTACGCTGCGGCCGGAAGATCGGCCGTGGGGAGGTACTGCTGCCAGGCCGCCGGAATGCTTGGACTCGCCACCTGGATGAAGACGTTCGGGCCCGGCGCCTTCGGCGTGTTCTTGGGATGCATGTGAATCTCGCGGGGGAGGCGGTTGCCCTTGCGACGGTTGCAGGATGCGCAGGCGGCGACGATGTTCTCCCAGACCGACTTGCCGCCGCGGCTGCGGGGGATGACGTGGTCGACGGTGAGGCCGGATTTGCGTGAGCCGCAGTACTGGCAGGTCCAGGAGTCGCGGGCGAGCACGGCGCGGCGGGTGATCTTGCGGCGGTGCGCTTCACGGGGGATCCGCACGTAGTTGGTCAGACGGATCACGTCGGGGCGCTCCATCGTCATGTGCTCGGAGTGGATTGCTCCCTCGCGGCGCTCCAGTAGCTCCGCCTTTTCCTTCAGCAGCAGCACAGCAGCCCTTCTCAACGTGCAGACGTTGATCGGCTCATACGTTGCGTTGAGTACGAGCACACGTGCCATGTTGCTCGGGAATTCTACGCAGGCGGCCTACCGCGTCGGGTATGAACCGAGAATTCGTACCGATTCGGCCTTGCCGCGCAGGGCATCGACGGCCTCTTTCACGGCTGGCTCTGAGATCGCGCCCTCAAGATCACAGAAGAACATGTAGCGGCCCAGCCCGAGCCGCAGTGGCCGCGACTCGATGCGGGTCAGGTTGACGTTGCGTGAGGAGAACTCCCGCAGGGCCTCAACCAGCGCGCCGGGATGGTCGTCGCCGAGCTCGGAGAAGACGAGTGAGGTCTTCCAGGCCTCATCGTCGGGCGCGGCGAGTCCGGCGGTCCCCGCCTCGCCACCCCCGCGACCGATCCAGACGAAGCGGGTGACGTTGTTGCCCTCGTCCTCGATCTGCTCGCGCAGGACCGTACAGCCGTACAGCCTCGCCGCCGCCACCGCACCGATGGCTGCCCAGGGCTCGCTCGACTCGCCAACCAGGCGCGCCGCCTCGGCCGTGCTGGGCGCCTCGCGCAGCTCGGCGCCGGACAGGTGCTCGCGCAGAAAGCGGGCGCACTGGGAGAGCGGTTGCGGGTGGGAGAGGACCACGGCGATCTGATCGAGTTCGAGCGGCTCGCGTGCCAGCAGCGCCGCGTGAACGGCGAAGTCGTGCTCGCCGAATATCGATACCGACTTGGTCTCGAAGGCAAGCGTGTCGAGCGTGTTCCTCACCGAGCCCTCGATCGAGTTCTCGATCGGAACGAAGGCGCGGTCCGCCTCGCCCTCCTCCACCGCCAGGATCGCCTCATGGATCGAGGACCTGCGCAGCGGCTCGATGTCCTCACCGACCTCGACCTCGCTCAGCGCGTCCTCGGTGAAGGTGCCCGCCGGTCCCAGATAGGCGATCTTCACGACCGCAGCCGCCTATTCGAAGGCGACGTTGTAGCTGGCTTCGTTGTTTTCGGAGACTTTCTCGCCGGGCACCGTGTCGACTTTCACTTCCAGCGTCACTTCGCCGCTCGGCGCCGGGGTGAGGGGGATCGCCAGCGTTTCGGATTCACCGACACCGATGCTGTCGATCGTGCCTGAAAGGGTCGTGCCGCCGCTGACGCTGACCGAGACGCTGATCCCGTTCTCGGTCGATTCGCCTTGATTGGCGACTTCGACTTCGACTTCGGGGGTGCCTTCGCTGGCGACCGAGGTGGTCGATTCGGCGGTCAGTTCGGCGCCGTTGACGCTGGTGCTGATCAGGCCGAGCCCATGGATGCCGCCGCTGGCCGATTCGCCACTCGCGCCGCTGACCGAGCCGAGCGCAGCGCTCACTTCGCTTTCGTCGAGCCAGCGGTTTTCGTCGGGAAGGAAGATGCTTTTCGGCACGTCTGAGCCCTCGATGCCGTTGGCGGCGAGGACGCCGTTGATCTCGGGTCGGACCACCGCCGCGTAGAGCGCATCGCTGCCGAGCAGCTTGCGCATCTGCGCCGCGATGCTCTTGGTCGCCTGCTCGGCCCCGACGTCACCGAGCGCGGTGCTCATCTTTTCGGCGATTTCGTCCATCGCGCTCGCCCGCAGCTCGTAGGTCAGCTCGAGCGCGCTCTGCGCGTGGCTCATGTCGCCCGGCGCGCTGAGGCCGTCGATACGACCGGCGTAGTTGTCCATCGCGCTGCGATCGGCGCTGACCTGGCTGATGAATTCGGTTACAGAGAGTCCGCCCGGTTCGTCGAGCTTGCCGAAGAAGGACTTGCTGGTCTTATTGGTTTCTTCGACGATCTCGCTGACGTTGCGGGCGTAGTCGCTGAGCTCGCGGCTCTTGCGCGCGTCGAGGCAGCCCTTGACGCCGAGCACGATCAGGATCAGCAGCAAGAGGCCGCCGCCGAGGGCGAGGCCACGGCGCAGCAGGATCTGCTGCCGCTCGGGGCGACGGCGAGGCCGCGGGCGTCGACCCGGCCGGGATGAGGCGGAATCCTCCAAGAAGCAGGGAGTATGTCGCAGGAGGAAGCGGATTCGCGGCGAAGCCGCAGAGTGCATTGGTTGGTTCGCTCGTACTTAACCGCTTCCTGATCGAGCGCCGCATCGGCAGCGGCGGTTTCGGCACGGTCTATGAGGCCTGGGACGGGCGACTCGAGCGGCCAGTTGCGGTCAAGGCGATCGAATCGACCGGCGCGCCGGGGTCCGATCGCGTTCTGCGCGAGGCGCAGGCGGCGGCGAGGCTCAACCACCCGGGGATCGTGACCCTCTATGAGATGGGGGAGGAGGACGGCAACGCCCTGCTCGTTACCGAGCTGGTCGACGGCTCGACCCTGGCCGAGCTCAACCGCGACGGCACGCTCAGCGACCGCGAGGTGGGCGAGATCGGCGCCGATCTCTGCGAGGCGCTCGACCACGCCCACACCCGCGCGGTAGTGCACCGCGACATCAAGCCGCAGAACGTGCTCGTCACCGAGGAAGGGGAGCCTCACGCCAAGCTGATGGACTTCGGCGTCGCCCGGCTCACCGACGCCGCCGCCCTCACTGCCCCCGGCGACGTTGTCGGCACCCTCGCCTACATGGCCCCCGAGCAAGCCGAGGGCCGTACCGCTGGCCCGGAGGTCGACGTCTACGCCCTGGGGCTGATGCTGTACGAGAGCTGGAGCGGCGATCATCCCACCCGCCGCTCGACGCCGGCGGCGACGGCGCGGGCGATCGGCGCCCGCATGAAGCCGCTGCGCAGGCTGCGCCCCGACCTGCCGCGCGAGCTCTGTGAGACCGTCGATGCCTGCCTGCAGACCCGCCCGGATCGGCGCCCGTCGCTGGAGGAGCTGGGCAGCACGATCGAGGGCTCGCTCGACCGCCTCGCCGACCAGCCGCCTCGCAGCGAGCGCACCCTGTCCCTGCGCCTCGGCGCGATCGGCGTTGCCGCTGTCCTGGGGGCCTGGCTCGCCGTCGGTCACGGCGTCCTGCTCCCGTAGGATTCCAGCGGCCTTCCCGCCAACCGGCGGAATGGGCGGCGCACCGCGAGAAGGAGCCCACTGATCAGCGTTCTACGCAACCTCGAGAGTCGGATCGAAGGCCTCGTCGAGGGGGTCTTCAGCCGCGCCTTCAGCTCCGAGGTGCAGCCGGTCGAGCTGGCCCGCAAGCTGGCCAAGGAGATGGACGCCCACAAGACCGCGGGGGTGGCCCGCGTCTACGTGCCCAACGAGTACACCGTCTATCTGTCGACCAAGGACCGGGCCAAGCTCGAAGGCTACGAGCGCTCGCTCGAGCAGGAGCTCTCCGGCTACCTGCTTGAGCATGCCCGCCGCCGCGACTACGATCTGCTCACTCGTCCCGCGGTCGAGTTCAAGACCGACGAGCGCCTGCGCCTCGGCGAGTTCGGCATCCAGACCCGCCTGGTCAAGCCGCCGGCGCACGAGGGGGAGGCCCCGCGCCAAGGGGAGGAGGGCCACACGATGGTCTATTCGGCGGTCAAAGAGCGTCCCGCCGCCGCGGCCAATCCGGAGCAGCGCGCGGAAGCGATGGTCACCACCCGCGCGGTCGTCTCGCTCGACGACCGTCGCTACGTGCTCGAGGGTCCGCGCGCCACGATCGGCCGTTCCAAGGGCGCCGAGTGCGTTCTGCCCGACCCCAACGTCTCCCGCCGCCACGCCGAGCTGCGCCGCTCCGCAACCGGCGACTGGACAATCGCCGACCTCGGCTCGACCAACGGCATCAAGGTGAACGGCCGGCGCGTCTCCTCCTCGCGGCTCAGCCCCGGGGACCAGGTGACAGTCGGCACCACGACCTTCCTGTTTGAGATCGAGCAGTGAGCGAACGAAACATTGACCTGAGCGCCGCGGCCTAGTGGACTACGCCCCGATCTCCGTCTTCCTCAAGTTCGGCTTCCTCGCCGTTCTCTATCTCTTCCTGCTCTGGATCGCCCGCAGCGCCCTCAAGGACCTGCGCCGCACGACCTCGCCAGCGCCGGACGCGACCGGCTTTCACCAGGTCCCCGGCCTTTCCCCGCAGTCACCCGCCGGCGACGCTTGGCTGATCGCCGAGCGCGGCGGCGGCCTCGAGCCCGGCGAACGCTTCGACCTGATCGGCGGCCTCTCGATCGGCCGCTCGGCCGAAGCCGACGTGCGGATCGAGGACCGCTATGCCTCCGGCGTGCACGCGAGGATCTTTACTCGCGACCGACGCACCTTCGTGGAGGACATGAACTCGACCAACGGCACCCTGCTCAACGACGCGACCCTGAACGGCGAGGCGGAGCTGATCGACGGTGACGTCGTGCGGATCGGCGACACCGAGTTCAGGTACGAGGCCTCGGGCTAAATGCTGCGAATCGACGATCAGGCCTTTCGCACCGACACGGGGCGCCAGCGCAACGCCAACGAGGACTCCTTCTTCGTGCGAGCGCCGATTTTCGTCGTCGCTGATGGCATGGGTGGGGCGCAGGCCGGGGAGGTCGCCTCGAAAGCTGCGGCCGATGCCTTCGACGTCGACCTGCCCGAGGGGCCGCCCGAGCAGGTCCTGCGCGAGACGATCCTCGCCGCCAACCGCACGATCCACGAGCTCGCTCGCGCCGATCCCTCGCGGGCCGGCATGGGCACGACCCTGACCGCCGCGATCGTCGACGCGGCCGGCGAAGAGGTGGCGATTGGCCACGTCGGCGACAGCCGCGCCTACCGGCTGCGGGCCGGCAAGCTCGAGCAGCTGACCCGCGACCACTCGCTGGTCGAGGAGATGAGGCGCAAGGGGCAGATCACCGACGCTCAAGCCCAAGACCATCCGCAGCGCTCGATCATCACCCGCGCCCTCGGTCCGGAGCCCGAGGTCGAGCCGGACGTGCAGACCGTCCCCGCCGTTGCCGGTGACGTCTTCCTGATCTGCTCCGACGGGCTGACGACGATGCTCGGCGAGGAGCAGATCGCCAAGCTGCTTGCCGGCGCCACCTCGATGAGCACCGCGGTGCGGGCCCTGGTCGACGAAGCCAACCGGGCCGGCGGCCGCGACAACATCACCGCCCTCGCCTTTCGCCTCGAAGACGCCGCCGCGCCGCAGCAGAGTCACGAGGACGCGACGCTGATCGGCAGCACCGCGGCGGAGGCGGGGCTGACCACGACCGAGGTGCGCCGCCGCGCCGCAGCAGCAGCAGCCCGCGACCGCCGCGACCAGCTCGCGGCGAAGGGACCGCGAAGGGGCCTGCGACGTGCACTCAAGGTGCTCGCGGTGTTGGTTGTACTTGCCGCGCTTGCCTTTGGCGCTTGGTACGGCAACCGTCAAGTCTGGTTCCTCGGCACCGACGACAGCGGCCGTGTCGCCCTCTATCGCGGCATGCCTTACGAACTCCCCTTCGGCATCAAGCTCTACGACGAGCGCTACGCCAGCCCGATCCAGACCTCCTCGCTGCCGCCGCGCCGCCAGGACGCAGTCACGGGTCACGACCTGCGCTCGCGCGGGGACGCGACCTCGCTGGTCGAAGACATCGAACAGTCACAAGGGGTGCGATGAGCGCTCGCAACCGGGAGCTGATGGCTCTCGTCCCGGTGGCCCTCCTCCTCACCGCCGGCTTTGCCGCTGTCTTCGCCCAGGAGAACGCGCAGCTCGACAACCTCAGCCTCACCTACGGCGCCTACTTCTTCGCCGTCTGCCTCGCCACTCACTTTTACCTGCGCGTGCGGCTGCCCAACGCCGACCCATACCTCTTCCCACTGGTGGCTCTGCTGATGGCCTTTGGCCTGGTCATGGTCTACCGGATCGACGCCAGCCTGGCTCGCGACCAGGCCAACTGGTTCGTGCTCGGCCTCGTGCTCTTCGCCGCGACGATCCACTTCCTGCGCGACTACGACGTGCTCGAGCGCTACCGCTACACGATCGCCGTGGTGGGGCTGCTGCTGTTGATGGCGCCGCGCCTGCCGGGGATCGGCCAGCAGGTCAACGGCGCCTACCTCGGGGTCAAGATCGGGCCGCTCGCCTTCCAGCCGGCCGAGTTCTCGAAGATCTGCTTGGTCGTCTTTCTCGCCTCCTACCTGCGCGAGCACCGCGAGGTGCTGATCGTCGGCGCGCGCCGCGTGCTCGGGGTGACCCTGCCGCCGCTCAAGCACTTCGGCCCGATGCTGGTCGTCTGGGGAGCCTCGATGTTCATGCTCGTCTTCATCCGCGATCTCGGCAGCTCATTGATGTTCTTTGCCGCCTTTCTCGCCCTGCTCTACGTCGCCACCGGCCGCTTCTCCTTCGTCGTTATCGGCATGGCGATGTTCCTCGTCGGCGCCTGGTTTTTTGCCGCCACCGTGCCGCACGTGCACGACCGGGTTGAGGTCTGGCTCAACCCCTACCCCCACGCGCGCGGAAGCGGTTACCAGGTCCTGCAATCGATCTTCGCCCAGGCCGACGGCGGGCTCTTCGGCAGAGGCTTCGGCCAGTCACTGATCACAATCCCCGGCACCGATAATGCGCTGCTGCCGGCGGCGCAAACCGACACGATCTACTCGCTGATCGTCAATGAGCTCGGCCTCTTCGGCGCCTGCGCGGTGATCCTCACCTACCTCTTGATCGCGGCCCGCGGCTTCAAGATCGCCCTGCTTGCCGACGACGGCTTCTCGAAGCTGCTTGCCACCGGCCTCACCGCCGTCTTCGCGATCCAGGCCTTCGTCATCGTCGGCGGCGTCACCCGGGTGATTCCACTGACCGGCGTAACGCTGCCCTTCATCAGCTACGGCGGCAGCTCGATCGTCGCCAACTTCGTCCTCCTGGCGCTCTTGCTGTTGGTCTCTGACCGGGCGCGGCGGGAGGGCGCGGCGTGAACCGCCAGATCGTCAAGCTCTTCGGCCTCGTCGTCGTTCTCTTTGCCGTGCTGATCGGCTTCACCTCCTACTGGTCGGTCTTCGACGCCCAGGCGCTGCGCGAAAAGAACGCCAACAAGCGTCCTTTGCTCGAGCAGCAGCAGATCCAGCGTGGCCGCATCCTCGCCGCCGACGGCACCGTGATCGCCCATTCGGTCGCCAAGGGCCATGGATCCGGCAAGCGCTATGTGCGGCGATACCCGCAGGGCCGCCTCTACGGCCACCCGATTGGCTACAGCTTCGTCCAGTACGGCAACAGCGAGTTCGAGCGCTTCCACAACGACGAACTGGTCGGCAACGAATCCGAATTCAGCTCGATCCTCGACCAGCTGCGCGGTCGCAACCAGCAGGGCAACGACATCGTCACCAACCTCGACCCGGCAGCTCAGGCGACCGCGCTCGCCGACCTTGAAGAAGCGGGCTTCGGCGCCGTCGTCGCGATCGAGCCGCAGAGCGGGCGAGTCAAGGTGATGGCCTCGAACCCACCCTATGACCCCAACCGCGTGCCCTACGAATTCTCGAAGCTGAGCACGAACGAAATCGAAAGGCCGCTTTTCGATCGCGCCACCCAGGGCCAGTACCCCCCCGGCTCGACCTTCAAGGTGGTGACTGCCGCCGCCGGCCTGGAAAGCGGCACGATCACCCCGGAAACGCCGATCGACGCTCCGGGGAGTCTGGAAGTCGAAGGCACGCCACTGGAAAACGACTTCGGCGAGAGCTTCCCGGGAGCGACCCTCGACACCGCCCTGACCAACTCGGTCAACACCTGGTTCGGCCAGCTCGGCCAACAGCTGGGCGAGGACACACTGTTCGAATACATGGAAAAGTTCGGCTTCAACTCGACCCCCGCGATAGACCTTCCCTCCGGGGAGGTCTATAAAAGCGGTGTTTTTGACGGAGAAGAACTGCTCAACGCAAATGATCCCGTTGACCTCGCCCGGGTGGCAATCGGCCAGGAGCGGCTGGCGGTTACGCCGCTGCAGATGGCCTTGGTCACGGCCGCCGTCGCCAACAAGGGCAAGGAGATGAAGCCGCAGATCTGGAGCCGGGTTGTCGATCCCGACGGCCGGGTGACGAAAAGGCTTGAGCCCTCCCAATACAGCCAGCCGATTAGCGCCAAGACCGCCGAAGAGCTGACCACCGCGATGGAAGGTGTGGTCACGGAAGGCACCGGTACCAACGCGGCGATCCCGGGTGTGCCAGTGGCCGGCAAGACCGGCACGGCGGAAACTCCCGGCAACGAAGCCTGCGGCGGCGGCGAAGAAGAGAACCAGGCCTGGTTCATAGGCTTCGCGCCGGCCGATGACCCCAAGATCGCGATCGCGGCGACCGTGGAGTGCACGGAAGAATTCGGCAACGACGTCGCCGCGCCGATTTTCCGCGACGTCGCGGAAACCATCCTCAATGGTGAATAAGCGAACGATGACGAAAGGTGAAGCGTGGCTGAGGTGACACAGGGGTCCGTGGTCGACGGGCGTTACACGGTCCTGCAGCGCATCGGCTCCGGCGGCATGGCCGACGTCTGGCTTGCCGACGACAGTCACCTGCAGCGCCAGGTCGCGCTCAAGGTCCTGCACGCGCGCTTCGCCCAGGATCGCGAGTTCGTCGAGCGCTTCCGCCGCGAGGCCGAGGCAGCCGCCGGGCTGCAGCACCCCAACGTCGTCGCCGTCTTCGACCGCGGTGAGATCGAAGGCACCTACTACATCGCGATGCAGTACCTGGAGGGGCGCACGCTGAAGCAGGTGATCGACGCTGGTCTCACTCCCGAGCAGGCCGCCGCGCTGATCCGCCAGGTGCTCGAGGGCGCGCGCTTCGCCCACCGCCACGGCGTCGTCCACCGTGACCTGAAGCCGCAGAACGTGATCGTCGACGCCGAGGGCAAGGCGACGGTGACCGACTTCGGCATCGCCCAGGCCGGCGTCTCAGAGATCACCCAGGCGGGCTCGGTGCTGGGCACGCCCCACTACCTCTCGCCCGAGCAGGCCCAGGGCTTCGAGGTCACCGCCGTCTCCGATCTCTACTCGATCGGGGTGATGTTCTATGAGGCGCTGACCAGGCGGGTTCCATTCGAGGCCGATTCCGCCGTGGCGATAGCGATGAAACAGGTCTCGCAGGCGCCGCAGCGGCCAAGTTCGATCAATCCCCAGGTTTCACCGGCGCTCGACGCAGTGGTTATGCGGGCCCTGGAGAAGGAGCCGGGCCAGCGCTTCCAGAGCGCTGACGCCTTCATCGCCGCGATCGACGCGGCACTCAAGGACCCCGGCGGGGGTGTGGAAAACACCGCCGCCTTCGCTCCCCTCCCGCCGATTGTCGCCGTGCCGGAGGAGCCGGTCGCCGAGGGTGTCGATCCGGAGCGCAACCGCAACCGCTGGCTTTGGGCGCTGGTGGCCCTGGCGGTTCTGATCGGCCTCCTAGTCGGGTTCGCCCTGACTCGCGATACCACCACCGAGGTCCCCAACGTCACCGGCAATCAGCTCAACGTGGCGATCGCTCTGCTGCAGCAGGACGGCTTCAGCGTCGGCGACGTCAAGCGGGTCGAGCGCGAAGCGCCGTCCAACGAAGTGCTCGAGCAGGACCCCGCGGCCGCGCCGCCCGCCGACCAGGCCTCCGAAGACTGCAGCTTCCTCACCTTCTTCTGCTCGAAGCCGAAGGTGACGCTGACGGTGAGCTCCGGCCCCGGCAGCGCCAAGGTGCCCTCTACCGCCGGCCTGAGCGCTGCGACTGCAGAAGAAAAAATCGAAGAAGCCGGCTTCAAAGCAAAGTCGGAATCTGTTCACTCCAAGGACATCGAAGAAGGCTTGGTGCTCAAGTCCGAACCATCCGGAGGAGAGACCGCGACCAAGGGGAGCACGGTGACGCTCAAGGTCTCAAGCGGCCCGAAGCTGGCCAAGGTGCCGGTCGTGGTCGGCTCACAGCGCTCGCTGGCGGTGCAGCAGATCCGCGGCCGCGGCTTCACTCCCTCGGTCGAAGAAGTGGAAAGCAAGCAGCCCGAAGGTCAGGTGATCCGCCAGGCACCGAGCGCCGGCTCGCAGCTGCCACCGGGTTCGACCGTCTCGATCACGGTCTCCAAGGGTGAAGAAAAGGCGACGGCGCCGAACGTGATCGGCAAGGAACGCCCAGAAGCGGTGGAAGCGGTGCGCGCGGCTGGCCTCAAGCCTGTCGTGCAGGAACAGGAAACCGAAGTCCCCTCGCAGGTCGGCCGCGTCACCGACCAGTTCCCGCCGCCGAGCTCCGAACTGAAACCGGGAAGCACGGTGACGCTGGTCGTCGGCAAGGCGGCAGTCGGGGCAGCTGAAACGGAAGCCGAAGAAACGGAATGAGGGTCGCGGTCCTCAGCGGCGGCCGCTCCTCTGAGCACGATGTTTCGCTGCGCTCAGGGGAGGCGGTGGCGCGCGGCCTGGAGCAGGCCGGTCACGAGGCGCTGCGGGTGACGATCTCCCGCGAGGGCGCCTGGACCTATGACGGCGCCAGTTTGGAGCTGGTTCCCGGTGAAGGCCTGCTCGGCGCTGACGCCGTCTTTCCCGCTCTGCACGGCCCCTTCGGCGAGGACGGCAGCGTGCAGGGCCTGCTCGAGTGGTTGGACGTGCCCTACGTCGGCTCCGACGTGCTCGCCTCCGCCGCCTGCATGGACAAGCTGACCCTGAAGCGGCTCTTCGCCCAGGCCGGGATTCCCCAGGTCGAATTCGTCGATGCGGCGGAGCCGAGCTGGCGCGAGCGCTGCGAGCAGCTGGGCTCGCCGCTCTGGGTCAAGCCCTCCCGCCTCGGCTCGAGCGTCGGCATCAGCAAGGTCGCCGGGGTCGGCGATGAGCTCGACGCCGCGGTTGAGCTGGCGCGCCGCCACGACCCGCGCGTGATCGTCGAGGCACCTGCAGCGGGTCGCGAGGTCGAGTGCTCATTGCTCGGCAACGAGGAGGTCGACGCTTCCCAGCCCGGCGAGGTCGTCGCCGACGGCGACTGGTACGACTACGAGAACAAGTACCGCGAGGGGGGGATGGAGCTCGTCGTGCCGCCGCCGATCTCAGCCGAGCAGATCGCCGAGGTGCGCCAGCTGGCGGTCAAGGCCTTCCGCCTCGGCGGCTGCTCTGGCCTTGCCCGCTGTGACTTCTTCGTCGAGCCCGACGGCGCCGTCCTCGTCAACGAGATCAACACCATGCCCGGCTTCACCGAGACCAGCGTCTACGCCAAGCTCTGGGCGGCCTCCGGCCTCGAGTACCCGGCCCTCTGCGACCGCCTCGTCACCCTCGCGATCGAGCGCCACCAGCGCGCCCGCTCCTACGAGTTTTAAGTCCCGGCGGCGCCGGGTCGGAATGTCCGAGGTGCCTATCTGCAAGATTTCTCGTCATGGGAGTGTCATCGCTAGAGCCGGGCCAGACGAGAGACCTACGCTTTCATCTCGAAAAAGCCGCCTTACTGTTACCCCCCCGTCTCGACAAAATTCAGCTACTGGCTGAGCAACTCGATCAGGTCTCTTTTCTCCCCTTGCTGGGCGCGGGAGCCTCTTTTGACTGTGGAATGCGACTCGCCCGGGATTTGGCCTCGGACATGTATGACAATTACGTCCGGCACCGAACTAAACGGTCGCTTCCGGAAGGCCACGAAGACTGGGACAAAGACCTTGGACGCGTCGCGGACGCGATCAGCCTGGCTAGTAACCAGCGCACCGCCGTCGATTCACTTGGCCTGGACGATGAGGCGCTCTGGCCCAACAGCACGCATATAGAAGAACATTTCTGTGGCTACCACGTCCTTGCACGAATGGCGAGGGAGGGGATGCTGCAGGAGGCGATCTCGTTTAACTATGACAGCGGGTTCGAGGCGGCTCTAAGCCGGGAGGGATTTCAAACGGGCGCGACAGCTTCCCGGGGGGGAGAATGGCTCGACTACACCACCGTTGTGGTCGACCACGCCACCCACTGCGAACCGCAGCGCCGCGGCGCGTTCGTACTCAACAAGGTGCACGGATGCGCCGAGCATTATCGACGCGAGCTGAGGAGAAAAAAGCGTTCGAAACCCTGGGAGTCAATAGTTTTGCGCTGGAGCCAGCTGCTGGACTGGCGCACGGATTTCTGGGCGCGAGACGTCTTGGCAGACCGAGCCCGCAGGAACGTGCTGCTCTTGATCGGCTTCTCGGGGCAGGACCCGGTGATCCATGTGGCCCTAACTCGAGTGTTCGAAGAGCTCTACCGGGGCGATGCGCTCAAGCATCAGCGCGTTGTCGTGCTTGACACCCAGCCGCAGAGCCTCTCGCTGAAGATGCTAATCAAAGCCGGTCGCGGCGGAAAGGGCCTCCCAAAGGACGGAGTGACGCACATTCAGGCCGAAAAGGAGGAGAGATTGACCGCCGTTATGGTCACGCTTTTCCTGGAGATGCTGGTAAAGAGAATCGCTCCTGCGCTGCGCCGCGCCAATGTGGAGCTGCCAACCAAGCAGGCGACACGCTTGGCGTTGCTGATGGTGAGCACTCCGATCGCCCTGCGCTGGTCCTACCTGCTGCGATCCCCAGATCCGGATCGGGAGGAAGGCCAGCGGATCAATCTGGAACAGGCTGCCGACAGTGGTTATGTGCCGATGACCGCGGCAATTGGGTCTGCGGTTCGCTCGATCCGCCTGCGCGAAGTTTTGCGCAAGAAGCTCGCCCTCGAAGTCGAAGAATCGATTGATAAAGCAATTGACGATCGCGGCTTTGTCGTCGCCAATTCCCGCGGTAGGGCCTATCTCCCGACGGGCCTGACGATGAACGAGATAGAGGAGATTGACCTCCTTACACTGGATCGCGTGAGAAAAGAGCTCTCCCCGCCTCCTGGACTGGACGCTGTTCTCGTTGCCCAGGGCTCGGTGGGATTGATGGGGGTTTCGCTCAAAAGCGGTGGCCAGGTCGTCGTTCCATGACGGCAACCACCAAAAAGGTCCTGAACCGCCTGCGGGACATCGGTTGTGAGATCCACACCGGCTCCATCGATCCCTACGGCACACACCTCCCTTTCGTTGCTGGCGTGGCGTGGGACTTTCAAACGGCGCAGATTGCCCTCGTGGCTGCCGCCGAGCCGGAAGACCTGACCGAGGTAGAGCTTGAAGATGAGTGGCGCCAGCTTCTCTTTGCTCTGTCGGGACTGCGCAACCACCTCAGCGGATCTCGTCCTCCTGCCTTCGGCACGCCGATCTTGTTCGCGGTGGTCGACGAAGCTGGCATCCGACTTCTGCGCAGGCTGGCCGAGAGCCTCACCGCTGACTACGGAGTGTTCCAGCGCGTTGACCTCAACCTGGTGCCCGAGGAGGTGGTTGATGACAAAGACAAGCTCGATTTCGCGCTTGCGCCGCTTCTGCCAAAGTGCCGGGAGGCTCTGAAGAGCACCGATAAAAAGAGTGGAACCATCGGCCCAGAGGATCTCGAGATCTTTTGGCGGGCCCTGGGCGGGAAGGTCGAGGAGATCGCTCGCGAAAAGCTCGATCCTTCACTCAACCCTTACGCGGAGGGAGCGGCGAAGCAGATCACCGCAGAACTGATCGGCGACGGCGATGACGCCGCCGCCAACGTGGGCCGCCCGCCGTGGCGTGTGCAGCAGCTCGGAATCGAGCGACTGCGGTCGATCGCGACAGCCAAAGTCCCGTTCGGGCAGGTAACTGTTCTCTCCGGTGCTAACGGTAGCGGCAAGACCACCGTGCTTGAGGCACTCGAACTGCTCTGGTGTGGCTCGACGCGACGGCGTCCCGAGGGCGTCAAGGCAAGGGAGTACGAACGCCACCTGGTCCACGACGGAGAGGGCCAGTTCGCTGTCAGCGGAACCGGCCGGGATGGCGCCGTAACCAAAGTGGCAGAGCACCCTGCATATAACCTCGCCCGCAACGCCCTAACGCAGGAAGAAGCGTCTGCGCTTGTCAGCAAGGCACCCAAGGCCCGGATGCAAGCGCTGCTAGAGACCACCGGCCTGGAAGTCCCCGAGCTCGGCCTGCTCACGGGGCGGATGTTCGAAAAGCACCGCGACCGGCTTAACAAGGCGCTTTTCGACGCTGGAATCGATGAGCTGAAGGGCGGACTCCGCTCCAGCGTCAATCACCTCGAAGAAAAACTGGAGCCGGGCTTCGCTACCAGCGCCCCCGATTGGCGGTTGTTGCACACAGCGGAGTTGGCGCTTGAGGAATTCACCGACACCTACGTTGCCACGAGTTGGAGGCAGCTCGAATCGGTGCCATCGGAAGTAGCCGCGCTGGGCAAGATCTTCGCCGCCGCTACCGATGACCTAATGGCTCCCACGCCTCCCGCAGATGAGGCGAAGAAGATATGCGCCGAGCTGCACAGCAAGGTGCGCAAGGTCCAGAGCCGTATCCCGGCGCTCCGCGCTCTGCTCGACGCTACTCGCGACAGCGCACAAGCATCTCCGCCCGTCGCAAAAGCGTCGCCGCCGATTCCCGCGCATGTCGCAGCCACCTGGCTCGCCCACGCCGATGGTCTTGCCGAAGCCGCCACGAGTTTCAGGGAGGATGCTGCGAACCTGGAGGATTCGGAGTGGCGCTCGGCTCTGAGCGAGTACGCGGCTACCCTCGAGAAAACCGCTCGCGATGCCCCCCGCTCGCGCCTGCGTGACATCGCTCGCTCACCTTCCCCAGTGGCACCACCATCTGCCGAAGAGGTGTCATTGCGCCAGCTCGAAGCGGCCGGCTTCTCCAGACCCCCCTCGGATTTCTCTTTGCCTCGTGATCTGGTCTCGAAGCTCGAGCTCGCCATGCGCTCTTACGCAACCCAGCTGGAGGAGCTCTTGGCTGAAGTCGAGGAGCATCCGGTCTGGACCTACGCCATCCATTACGAAAGGCTGCTCGAGTGTGGCGCTCGCTATGAGCTCGCGCGGCGCCTGCGGATGCAGGACAGTCCAACCGATAGGGCGACCGATGATCTGCTCAGCTCCCTCTTTGAGAGTCGGCTGGCACCGGTTTTGAAAGAGCTCGTGGCGGCACTAGTCCGGTTTGACTGGTACTTCAAACCGATCACGATCAGCATCGACAAAGGCAAGGTCGAGGCTGGTGGGGTGTCGGTTGATCGCGCCGGCCTTGACATTCGCCTGCTGCTCAACGCGGCTGAGCGCAGCGCCGTTGGTCTCGGCTGGTTCCTTGCCCTGTTCCTGATGCAGGACGCAGCGCGTCGAAAAGTCCTTGTGCTCGACGACCCCGCTGGAGGCTTCGACTTGGTCAACCAGGCAGGCTTCACCTCGACGCTGAGGGCGTTCGTTCGCCTGCTGCGACCAAGCCAACTGGTGCTAGCCACTCACGACGAGTCGTTTGCGCTGATCCTCGAGGAGGAGTTGCAGCCCGTCGACAGTTGGCCGGACCGCCTTCTTCACCTGCGCTGCAAGCGCGACGAAAACGATTGCAGCAAGGTCGAAGACCGGACGGACACGAGCCGAAACGTCGAGTGCCTCGCTACCTTCGAGGCTGAGCTCACTGCGCTCGGTTCACTCCTAGCGCAGCAGCTTGATGTCGCTGATCTCGACTTGGTAGCCGCCGTACTGGTCGTTGGCTTCGGAGGCCTTGTTGAACCAGAGCAGGAAGTACTTGGCGGGTGAGGAGACGGTGAGGTCGATTTCCTCGGTCGCGCTGGCGTCGACCGCGATGCCGACCGGTTCGCCCCATTCGGAGAGGTCTTCCGGCGGGCCGGAATCGGTGGCGAAGACCTGGGCGTCCCAGCCGGGCGTCGGGGTGCGCACGATCATCTGCGTCGGCTTGGCCGAAGCGCTGGTTGTGACGTAGATGCCGACGCCGGGGTCGGGTCCGGTCTTGGTGCCGGCGAAGGTGTCGGATTCGTAGTGCTCGGTTTCCCAGGCGGTTCCGGTCGGGTCGCCGTCAACCGCCAGTTCAACCTTGCTGCCGACCTCGTGGCCGTCCCCCTGCGGGTCGTAGTCGGTCGCCGAGCTGGTCGGGATCGAGCTGCCCTTGCCCTTGTTCGCTCCACCACCACCGATGTTGCCGTTCGAGATCAGCTGGACCGCCGCCAGCACCGCCGCGGCGATCAGCAGCACGACGATGATCGCGACCCAGCTGCGGCGGCCAGGGCCAGGGAGCTTGCGCTTGGGAGGCGGTACCGCATCGAGCACGCTGGTCGCCTCGCCGGTGGTCGAGCCTGCCCGCGCGGCCTCGACCTCGAGCGCGGTGGAGAGGTCGTCGATCATCTCGCCGACCTGCTGGTAGCGCTCGCTCGGGTCCTTGGCAGTGGAGCGCTCGACCACCAGCGCTACTGCGGCCGAGACCTCGGGTCGGCGCCGCTGCACATCGGGCAGCTCCTCGTTGACGTGCTTCATCGCCACGCCGACCTGGCTGTCGGCCGCGAAGGGGACCTGGCCGACGAGCATCTCGTAGAGGACGACGCCGAGCGAGTAGATGTCGGTGCGCGGGTCGACTTTGCGGCCCATCGCCTGCTCCGGAGCGACGTAGTCGGTGGTACCGAGCACGCGGCCGGTGGCGGTCATGCCGTCCTGCTCGAGCTGGCGCGAGATGCCGAAGTCGGTCAGTTTCGCCCGGCCCTCGGCGTCGATCAGGATGTTCTGCGGCTTGATGTCGCGGTGGACCATGTTGCGCGCGTGCGCCATCGAGAGGCCGCGGGCGATCTCGATCGCGTAGGCGATCGCCTCCTGCGGCACTAGCGCCCCGTCGCGATTGATCCGCTGCTTCAGGGTTTCCCCCTCGACGTACTCGAAGACGATGTAGGGGTGGCCACCGTCCTCGCCGGCGTCGATCACCGAGACGACGTTGGGGTGGGAGAGCTTGGCGACCGACCGAGCCTCCTGGCGGAAGCGCTCGAGCTGGTCGGCCTGCTCGGACATCTCGCGGTGCATCACCTTCACCGCCACCTGCCGGTCGAGCGTCTGGTCGCGAGCCAGGTAGACCGTCGACATGCCGCCGCTGCCTAGCTTCGCCTCCAGCCGGTAACGGCCGGAAAGCACTGTTCCGATCATCGCGCTGCTGGGGCGGGCTTCCATTCAGTGGCGGCGGATCTCGCGCGGCCCGTCAACCGCCGAGCCAATCCGCTTCGCCCCAGGGTAGTGGGGGCGGAGGAGATCGACTGTTTGCTGCTCATCGGCGGCAGCGACTATGCAGCAGAAGCCGCAGCCCATGTTGAAGACCTCGTGCATCTCCGCGTCAGAGGTGCCGGAGCGCTCGGCGATCAGCTCGAAGATCGGCAGCACCGGCAGCGGCTGCTCAATGTCATAAGCGACCTCGGCGGCGAGGCGCAGCAGGTTGCCGAGCCCGCCGGAGGTGATGTGGGCGAGGCCGCGCACATCGACCCCGGAGCGCAGCAACTCGAGTACCGGCTTGACGTAGATCTCGGTCGGCTCGAGCAGCTCGTCACCGAGCGGACGGCCTAGCCGCCCCTCCGGGTCCTCGTCGAGCGGCAGCCCCTCCAGCGCCGAGCGGGCGAGCGTGTAGCCATTGGAGTGCAGGCCGGAGGAGGGGAGGCCGATGATCGCATCGTCCGGTTGCACCCCCGAGCCGTCGACGATCTCCTCCAGGGCGACCGTGCCGAAGCAGGCGCCGGAGACGTCGACCCCACGCACCATCTCGCCGAGCTGGGCGAGCTCGCCGCCGGGGATCTCGACTCCGGCCTGCTCCGCCCCGCGGGCGAGCCCGACCCCGACTTCGGCGCAGACCGTCGGGTCGGCATGGTCGATCGCTATGTAGTCGAGCATCGCTAGCGGCTCGGCGCCGACGCAGATCACGTCGTTGACGTTCATCGCCACGCAGTCGATCCCGATCGAGTCGAAGCGCCCCAGCTCCTCGGCGACCATCAGCTTGGTGCCGACGCCATCGGTTGAGAGCGCGATCCCGGTGCGCTCGTCGAGCTTGATCACGCTGGCGTAGTGGCCCGGCAGCGGCACCTGCCGCGAGGGCCGGCCGAGCTGGATCGCGCCGAGCGCCTTGACCAGCTCGGCAACCGCCGAGTCGGCGGCTCCCTGGTCCACTCCGGCCTTCGCGTAGGCGTCGCTCATGTGGGCGATTCTTTCAGGCGCTCGGGCAGATCGGGAACCGGTTCGAAAATGTAGCCTCGCCCTTTGCTCCGCCGCCGCAGCAACCCACGTGTGTTGAGGTCAGAGAGATCGGAGCGGGCTGTCTCGTGGGTGACGCGATGGCTCGTGGCGTGGCTGCCAAACGTGTAGGCCCCGTCCGGATTTCGAACCGCGTCCGTCAGCAGCGCCAATTGCCGATGGTTGAGGCCTTCGGCGTTTTGCAGCGATCGCTCGACATCGCGCACCTCGGCGATCTTGCGCTTGATGTAGACGTCGTGGCGATCCAGCGCCTTTTCAATCGCCTCGAGTTGGTGGATGAGGAAGTAGGTGAGATCTCCTTCATCCGTCTCGGACTCGACGAAGGCCCGCGCATACTTGGCGGGAGCTTCGCGAATGACGGGGGAGATGGGCAGGTACTCGATCAGCCAGTAACCGCGTCTCTGCATCAGCCAGGAGAAGAGAATCCGCGCCGTTCGCCCGTTTCCATCTTCGAAGGGGTGGTCGTAGCCGAGCCAGAAATGCAGCAAGATCGCTCGCACCACCGGGTGGATGAACCGATTGCCCTCATCGCTTTCGTTGGCGAAATCGCAGAGTTGCTCCATGCGGGCGGGGAGCTCCTCGGCCGGGGGAGGAATGTGGATCGGCTGCACGTCCTCGTCGCGGTCGAACACAGCGACCCGCGGCTCGTCCGGTCGCTGTAGGCGCCCAGCAGCCGAAGGGTCGTCGAGCGTCCCCTCGGTGACGATCCTATGCAGCTCCAAGAGAGCGTCGAGATCGAGCCTGTCGCCCATCTCCTCTCGCACGAATTGGAGGGCTCGGTAGTTGTTAGCGATCATCCGCTCCCCACGGTCCCTCGGTTCCCGGCCTGTGCGCAACATCTCCTTGGCGACGCGCCTGGAGGTAGTCGCTCCCTCGAGCTGGCTTGAGCGGATCGCCTCCTCCATCAGCGAGTTGACCAAGAATCTCTGCCCCGCTTGCCGTTCAGAGGTAACGACCTCGTCCATCGCGACCTCGCCGCTCGCCCGTTGGTCGACTCGCCGAAGCCGTCTGAGCACCAGGTCCGGAAGGCCGTAGCGAAAGGGGATCCCGTCCTTGTCGCTCCACGGAAGAACTCTCGCTTCGGCCATGCGGCCCCCCTTCAACCCGAGCCACCATTCCTCACTGGAGAGACCGTCGGGTGGGTCGAGGTGCCGGAGCTTGTCCCAGTGCAGGTAGTAGTCGCCGATCGGGCCGGTCCCCACGACCTGGAGCCCGTTCAGAGCAGCCTCGGCCCCCAATTTGGAGACCAGCTCAAGGTATGTCGGAGCGCCCTCTACGTGCATGCCAAATCTAATCCAAGTTCATCCAAGTCTTGGAATAGGCTACCTCATTCCAAATCTAATCCAAGTTCATCCAAGTCTTGGATTAAGGCCTGCGCAGTCTCGCAAGCACCGCGGCCGCGAGGCCGGCTCGGTAGGCGGCATAGGGCCACAACGCCCGATCGCGCTCGACTAGCTTGATCAGTCGCTGCGAGGCGAGGGTCGAGGCGAAGGAGGCGGCAACGCCGATTGCCAGCGATCGGCGCAGCTCGGGCGAGGCGCCGCGGCGGGCGAGGCGGGTGCCCTTGAGGGCGGTGGCGCCGACGATGATCGGCAGCGCGATCGTGCGCGAAAGCAGGTTCGCCTGGTCGCGGGAGAAGTGGCGCCAGCGGGCCGCCGCCAGGGTGATGCCGTTGCGCGAGACGCCCGGGGCGAGCGCCGCCGCTTGCGCGACACCGAGCGCGAGGCCGTCAACCGCGCCCGCCTCGCCGCGCCCGCGCAGCTGTGGGCGGGTGTCGGCCACCAGCATCGCCGCCGCACCGGCGAGTAGGCCGTAGGCGGTCGCCCGGGGGCCGCCGAGGTGCCGCTCGATCAGTCGCTCGAACTTGTAGCCGACCACCGCGGCGGGCAGGAACGAGAGCGCCAACACGACGGCGCCGCGGAGGTCAAAGGCGCGCAGCTCCTCGGCGATCAGGTGACGCTGGCCGATTAGCAGCGCCGCCGCGGCGCCGGTGTGCAGGGCGACCTCGAAGCTCTTGCGCACCTCGGGATCGATCGCCTCCCAGTCCCAGCCGGCCAGCCAGGGGACGAGGACGATGTGGGCGGAGCTGGAGACCGGCAGCAGCTCCGCCGGCCCTTGCACGATGCCGAGCGCGATCGCGCGCCCGACTGGAATCCGGCCGTCCGCGGCGACGCTCAAGCGCCCGGCGAGCGGACCGGCTCGGGCGTGGGCGTGGCGTCCCCGTCTTTCGGCGCATCGTCACCACGCCGCCGCTTGACCAGCAGGTAGATCACTCCGACCACGATTGCCGCCAGGACCAAGTAGTCGAGGTAGCCGAGCTTGTGGCGCCAGTCCTCCCAGTTGTTGCCGACCTTTTCGCCGATGATCGCCAGCGCCAATACCCAGGGAATCGAGCCGGCGAGGGTGTAGACGCTGAAGCGCCAGAACGGCATCTTCGCCACCCCGGCGGGCAAGGAGATGAAGGTGCGCACGATCGGCAGCATGCGCGAGAAGAAGACGGTGGGGGCGCCGTAGCGCTCGAACCAGTTGTCTGCCCAAGCCAGGTGTTTGGGACTGATGTGGATCAGCTTGTTCTTTTCCAGCAGGTCCAGTCGCCCGTAGTAGCCGACCGCGTAAGCGATCCAAGAGCCGACCAGATTGCCGAGCACGCCGGCGATAACGATTCCCACCAGCGTCAGTTCCCCCTTGGAGACGCTGAAGCCGGCAAAGAGCATGATCGCCTCGCTCGGAATCGGAATACAGGCCGACTCCAGCGTCATCAACAAGAAAACGGCAACGACCCCGGCAGAGCCGATGAATTCGGTCGCGACGTCGACGATCGGTTCCACGACCTTGTCAGACAAGCTCGCGAGCAAGAGCAGGGCCAGCATCAGCGCACCATCGTAGGGATAGAGCCAGGTGGAGGTAAACTCACTCCGCCCTCTATGCGCCGGTTGAACCATCCCGTCTATCGCAATCGGGTCCTCCAGGTCTGTGCCGACGGCGCCCTCGTGGCGCTCGCCTACTACCTGGCGTTCCGGCTGCGCTTCCTCGACCAGAGCGATCTGCCGCACCGCTACTGGATCCTCTTTGCCCAGTCGGTCGGCTTCGTCATCGCGCTCAAGCTGATCGTCTTCGCCGCCTTCGGCATGTACCAGAAGTGGTGGCGCTACGTCAGCGGCCGCGACTTCTTGCAGATCGTCCGCGCTGTCACCGTCTCCAGCGCGATCCTCGTCGTCGCCTTCACCGTGCTGCGGCCCTTCGCCCACAACCTGCCGCGCTCGGTCGCGGTGATGGACTTCCTGCTCACCCTGATGCTGATCACCGGCGCCCGCCTGGCGGTACGCCTGATCGTCGAACGTCCCTCGCGCTCGGCCCGCGTGCCCAAGCGCGAGGTCCTCGTGATCGGCGCCGGCTCCGGCGGCCAGATGGTGGTGCGCGAGCTGCAGCTCAACCCCGAAATCGGCGTCACCGCGATCGGCTTCGTCGACGATGACCCGCGCAAGCGCGGCATGCGCATGCTTGGGCTCAAGGTGCTTGGCTCGACCAAGCAGATCGACAAGATCCTCGACGAGACCCATCCCGACGAGGTGGTGATCGCGATTCCCTCCGCGCCGGGCACGCTGCGGGCCAAGGTCGTAGCTGCCTGCCGCGAGCGCGAGATCCCCGTGCGCACCCTGCCGACCGTGTTCGAGCTGCTGCGGGGGGGCGTCCAGCTCAACAAGCAGCTGCGCGAGGTGCGGGTCGAGGACGTGCTCGGCCGCGACCCGATCGTGCGCGAGCTCGACCGCGTCGGCGCCTACCTGCGCGACCGCATCGTCCTCGTCACCGGCGCCGGCGGCTCGATCGGCTCCGAGCTCTGCCGCCAGATCGCCCAGGTCAAACCGCGGCTGCTGGTGATGCTCGACCACGCCGAGGACAACCTCTTCCAGATCGACCGCGAGATGGTCGAGGAGCGCCACTGCACCAACGTCGAGTCGGTGCTGGCCGACTGCAAGGAGCCGAGCCGGATGTTGGAGGTGATGCAGCGCTTCAAGCCCAGCATCGTCTTCCACGCCGCCGCCTACAAGCATGTGCCGCTGATGGAGGCCAACCCGCTCGAGGCTGTGCGCAACAACGCGATCGCTACCAGGATCACGGCCGAGACCGCCGCCGCCTCGGACGTTGAGCGCTTCGTCCTGATCTCAACCGACAAGGCGGTCAACCCGAAAACCGTGATGGGCGCCTCGAAGGCGATGGCCGAGTGGATCGTCGAGGCGGCCGGGCGCAAACACCCCGGCACCCGCTTCGCCAGCGTCCGCTTCGGCAATGTGCTCGCCTCCTCGGGCAGCGTCGTGCCGATCTTCCGCAGCCAGATCGAGCGCGGCGGGCCGGTCACGGTCACCCACCCCGAGATGACCCGCTACTTCATGACGATCCCCGAGGCGGTGCAGATGGTGATCCGCGCGGGCGACATCGGCGCCGGCAAGGGCGAGGTCTTCGTCCTTGACATGGGCGAGCCGGTGCGGATCGTCGACCTCGCCCGCAACATGATTCGCCTCGCCGGCTACGAGCCGGAGACCGACATCGCGATCGAGTTCACCAAGCCGCGGCCGGGGGAGAAGCTGCACGAGGAGCTCTTCGGCTTCGCCGAGAGCGGGCAGCCGACGGCGGCGCGGCGGATCCAGCGCGCGGTGCGAGAGGCGCCGCTCGATCCCGAGTGGATCGAGGCGACGCTGAACTCGCTCGAGCACCTGGTTATGGCCGGGGACGAGGCTAATCTGGCGCAGCGTGTCGTCGAGATGATCACCGCCCCTGGCGGTGACGCGGCGGCAGTCGTCTACGACGAGTAGCCTCTCGCAGCCACTCAGTGGAGTTGATCAAGGAAATCGGCGCCTTCGCAGGCCTGGCAGCTTTTCTGGGCCTCGCCGTCCTCGCCATGCTCGTCTTCTCACAGGCGCGCGACATCCGACGTCTGCGCGAGTGGGCTGGCTCGGCGCCCGAGCGCGATACCGAGCGCAAGGACTCGACCTCCGCCAGCGCGGCGAAGCGGGCCGAGGAGCTGCGGGCGCTGGAGGATGCGCGCACCGCCGAACGCGAGGCGCTCGACCAGCGCGAGGAGCGCCGCCGCCGGCGCGACGCGGGCCTGCCCGAACTGACCCGGCGCGAACGCCTCAGCGAGGGCTTCTCCAGCCTCGGCTCTCGAATCGCCGAGCCGCGCTACCTGGTCGGGATCTTTGTCGTCGTGCTGCTGATCGCCGCCGGCGCCGTCTACGTCGCCACCCAGGGCTCGGACTCCGCCGACGGCAAGGGCGGCAAGGCGAAGTCGGCGAAGGCGACCAAGCCGGGCGAAATCGAAGTCACGGTGCTGAACGGCACCGCTGTTCCCGGCCTGGCTGCTGAATTCGGCGACAAAGTCGAGGGCAAGGGCTTCAAGCTCGGCGCCGTCACCAACAGCAGCACCAGCTTTGCCGAAAGCCTCGTTGTGTTCGAGCGTGGCCACGCTCCCGAAGCCCGCAAGGTCGCCAAGGCGCTGGGCATCTCGCAAGTGAAGCTGATGAGCGCCGACATCGAATCGGTCTCCGGCGACGCGCCGGTCTCCGTCATCGTCGGCGAGGACAATGCCGCGACCGGCTAGCCGCTGGGCCGGCCTCGTCTTCGCCCTCCTCATCCTCGCCACACTCGCCGCCTTCGCCTGGTCGCAACGGCTAAAGCGCGACCCGCTGGTCCTGGACCGGACCTCGTTCGTCGCGGTGCCAGTCCTTCACCCGAAGCAGCCGGTCCACAGCTTCACGCCCAACGCCGACTGTCGCTATGACCGGATGCGGATTCGCTTCCGCACCACCCAGTCCGATCAGGGCACGGTCCAGGTGGTGAAGCCCGGCGGCAAGCTGATCGTCACCCTCGCTCGCGACACCTACCTCAAGCGTTACCACTTCCACACCTATTACTGGGACGGGCGCACTCGCAACGACGGAATCGCACCCCCGGGCCGCTACAAGTTGCGGGTCAAACTGCTGGGTCAGGAACGGGTGCTGGTGCCACCAGGGTCGATGAAATTGCACCGCGCGCAGCGGCAGCCGGGGGAAGCTCGGGACTGGTGTCCAACGCTTCGCTCCAAGAGGAAGGGACGATGAGCGACGCGCTCGCCGGCCTCGGCGTCCTTGTCGCGGCTTGTGGCGCCGCGGGCGCAATTCTCCTTCCAGCGGGACGGCTGCGATCGATGGCGATGCTGACCGCGCTGGTGCTCTTCCCGATGCTGATCCTCGCTGACCAGTGGCACTCCCACCAAATTGTCGACCTGCGCCACAGTACCGGCCGCCTCGTCGTGCTTGGCCTCGCGGGACTCGCGCTCACGGCGGCGCTCGCCTACGTCTTCAGGCGCTGGCCCTTGCTCCTGCCGCTCGCCATCGTTGCTGCTCTTCCGTTCCGAGTACCGCTCCACTCCGGCGGCGACACCGCAAATCTGCTCGTGCCGCTCTATCTCGTAATCGCCGGGGGGGTGCTGGCGACCGCGCTACGAACCTGGCGCGCAAGTCATCCGCTTCTGCCGGGGGGTGGCACCGTAGGGGGGCCCGCCCCCGAGGACGCTTTAGCGACCGGAGGGGGTGGGGGGTCCCCTGCGGTGGCAGGACCCGCCGGCCCAAGCGCATGGCTCCCGCGAGTACTCGCCGCAGTTGTTGTTCTGTACGCCGTTCAGGTTCTGTATTCCGAGGACTTCTCCAAGGGGCTACAGAACGTCTGTTTCTTCTTCGTGCCGTTCAGCCTGGTCTACGGGCTGTTGCGAGAGGTCAGGTGGGACCGGAGACTGCTGACGCTTGTCCTCTGGGTGATCGGGATCGAGGCGGTCTGTTTTGTTCTCGTTGGCTCAGTGGAGTTCGTATCGAAGAGCTTGTTCTGGAACGACCAGGTAATTCGGTCGAACGAATTCCACACCTATTTCAGAGTGAACTCGGTCTTCTGGGACCCGAACATTTACGGGCGGTATCTGTCTCTCGTTGCGGTAGTTGCGATGAGCGCATTGCTGTGGGCGCGGGAGCGCAAAACGCTCGCCCTACTCACCGCCCTCATTGCGGTCCTGTGGATAGGGCTGGTGCCCACGTTCTCGCAGTCGAGCTTCGCTGCACTTCTTGCGGGCTTGGTAGTCCTCGCTGCCCTGCGCTGGAGCTTGAAGTGGACGGCGATAGCCGCGGTTGGCGGAGTCGTCCTGACGATGCTGATCGTCACCTTGGCAGGCAGCTTCAGCTTCGACCGGATCAATATCGACACTTCGGGCCGCGCCAACCTTGTCTCCGGCGGCGTCCACCTCTTCACCCAGCGCCCCATCTACGGCTACGGCTCAGGCAGCTTCCCCAAGGCTTACCGCAAGCACGTCAAGACCCGCAAAGCCCCCGTCTCGGTCTCCCACACCGAGCCAATCACCGTTGCTGCTGAGCAAGGCTTCATCGGCCTAGCGCTCTACGCAGCCCTCGTCGTCACAGCGCTCTGGACAATGAGCGCCGGCCTGCGTCCGTCGCTGTCTCGTCTAGCCGCTCCTCGCCCGGGTGGCGCTATAGGGGGTCCCGCCCCCGAGGACGCTTTAGCGACCGGAGGGGGTGGGGGGTCCCCTGCAGTGACAGGACCCGCGCGCCAAGTGGCTCGCGCGGCGGTCTTCGCAACCTTCGTCGCCCTCGTTGTTCACACGATGGCCTACGCCGGTTTCTACGAGGACCCGATCACCTGGGTCCTGCTCGCCGCCGGGGCGTCGCTCGCGGCCGCGCAGCAACGTAGGGTCGAGCCGTGTCCGGATACCTCCGCCGCCTAGCGACGACCGGGGCCGCCTACACCGCGGCCAGCATCGTCTCGAAGCTGATCGCGGTGGCGCTGCTGCCGCTCTACACGCGCTTTCTCACCACCGGCGACTACGGCGCCGCCGAAGTGATGTTCGCCGCCGTCGTCTCGGCCAGCATCGTCGTCCGCCTCGGCCTGATCGAGGCGCTACTGCGCTTCTACTACAAGGACGGCGAGGATCCGGCTCGCGTCGTCTCCTCCTCTTTTGCCGCCCTCTTCTGGTTCGCCACGATCGCGGCGCTGATCGCGCTGCCCTTTGCCGGGCCGATCTCCGAAGCGCTGCTCAACAAGTCGGCCCCCGACCTGGCGCGGATCTCGATCGCCGGCCTCTGGGTGCTGACCCTCAACGAGTACCTGCTCACCCTCTTTCGCCTCGAGGAGCGCGCGCGGGCCTTCTTCATCACCACGATCATCAACGTGCTGGCCGCGATCGCCCTCACGGTGATCCTCGTCGTCGGCATGGAAGAGGGCGCTCGCGGCCTCCTCATTGGCAGCTACGCCAGCGGCGCCGCCGTCGTCCTGGCGCTGATCTTCGTCCACCGGCGCCGCCTCTCGCTGCGCTTCGAGCGACCGCTGCTGCGGCGGTTGATGCGCTTCGGCCTGCCGACGATGCCGGCCGAGCTCTCGCTTTACGGGCTCAACTTCGTCGACCGGATCATCATCGTCCACGCCGCCGGCCTGCCCGAGGCCGGCCTCTACTCGATCGCGGTCAAGTTCGCCCAGGGCGTCAACGTCCTCGTCCGCGGCTTCCAGCTCGCCTGGCCGCCGCTCGCCTACTCGATCCGGAACGACGACGAGGCGCGCCGCGTCTACGCCACCGTGGTGACCCTCTTCGTCGCCGGCTGCGCCTTCGTCGTCACCGGCATGTGGCTGCTCTCGCGCTGGCTCGTCCGCGCCCTCGCCGCGCCCGAATTCTTCGGCTCCTACAAGGCGATCGGTCTGCTCGCCACCGCCGCCACCCTCTATGCGCTCTACATGGTGCTCGTCGTCATCCTCGGTCGCACCGGGCGGACCGAGTTCAACTTCCCCGCCACCGCCGCGGCCCTGGTGGCCAATATCGCGCTCAACCTCGCCCTGGTGCCGCCGCTGGGGATCGTCGGCGCCGGCATCGCCCTCGTCGCCTCCTACATCGTCGTGCTGGCGCTGATGTACGTCTTCACCCAACGGCTCTTCCCTGTGCCCTACGAATGGGGCCGCCTTTTGCGCGTGCTCACCGTCTCAGCGGGGCTGGTCGGACTCGGTGAGCTGCTGCTCCCAACCGAGGGTTTCGTCGGGCTCGTCTTGCGCCTCCTCTTCGCCCTCGCTTACCCGTTCGCTCTCCTGGCCACCGGCTTCTTCACCCGAGCCGAGCGCCGCTGGCTGGCTCGCCTACGCCACCCATCCGAGGTTCTCGCCGGCCTGCAGGCCCTGCGCCCGGCCGATGGAGTCAGTGCCGCGATCCCCGAGGTCTACGAGGCCGAGCAAATGGATGAGGAGTCGCACCTCTAACTACGCCACCCTATTTTCTGTCGGGGTGCCAGTGATATTTTCTTCTGAATCCAGGCCAGCAGCATCTCCCGCTGCTCCTGCGAAAAATCTATATTTTTGAGGGCCACCTCTGCGGAAGCCCGATCCCCGTCCTTTCGAGTTAGCAGCACAGTTCTTGCTAACCCTGCCAATCGGGACCCACCCAGGTTATCCATGCCTCTCTCACCATCAATGGAATCCTCGAAAAAAATTGCCAGCAGCATCAGCACAGCGTAAGCTTGGTCGCCCGATAGGTCGTCCATCGCAACCTCTCGCTGGCCTTGCTTCGGGGAGAAAGAGGCGAGCCAGCTTCCGTTTGTAGCAGCCCTCTCCAAATGATTGGCAGGTGGCAAGTACCTCGCCAACACCGTGAGAACTTCTCGATAAGTCTTTTCTGCCAAGCCGCCGGGATATTTCCAGAGAAGAGAAGCGACCACTATTTCTGCCAGAGGCACTCTTCGGGTAGTCGGAAAAAGGACATAGGCCCGTTCATGAAAAAAGGGTTCAGGACCATGGCTCGCGAGAAACTCTCCCGCATTAAGTGCGTTGTGGGTAATCAGGTCGGTAGCAATTCTGTAGTCGGCCTTGGCCGCTTCTTGTAGCGCGTCCCGATGTTCGCCAAGCAGACTCTGGGTAATCCCGTCGGCAAGACTCTCGCTTTCTCGAAAATTTTGCCGCCTAGCCCCTAGCGTGAGATTAAGGATGAGCTCAGAAGCGTAAATCGAAGCCGACTGATCGTAGAGATAGGAGCCTAGGCGATCAACGAGTGCATCACGAATTGGTTGCACGTTCTCGGGATTTGCACCGAGCAGTACAAGCACCGTGTCGGCGCGAGATTCATCAGGAGTCTCATCTAGGTTCGAATCAACCCCCAATCCACGTGCCGCAGATTGCATGAGCCAATCGACGGCCTTTACGGCAAGACTTTTCGTCACCACTGGGGATGGGACTAGAAACTCAAGACTTCGAACGGCAAAATCTAGACGGTTTGCCTTCGCCTCATCTTCAATATCGACGACACCTGGTACCAAGCTTAATAGCAAAATATCCGCGGCGCCATCAACGTTGTTATCCAGGAGTTGGAACGACAGTTGTGCAACGACATCCCACTCTCGCTCCGATATATGAGATGTCAGGACTTTGAGGAGTTCCTCTGGAGTTGCATTAGTTCGAACGAGGTGTCCTGCCGTAAAAAACTCAAGAAAAGTACGATGAGTGAACTGATAGAGCCGCTCCCCACTAGAGGTGGTTCCTGTGTCAGTGAAAACCCAAGCACGGCCGCGACAAAGTTCAATGAAACGGGTCGCCTCTAGTTCCGCGTCCTCTTGATGCTCAAAGCGACGATTAAGCAGGAAAGAACTGGTGGTGGCGATCAAATCCTTCTCGGTTACGCCGCTTTGCAGTTCACCGTCCGAGTAAATCCAAGCCGCGAGGTGCTGCATCGCAGGTCGGAGGAGACTCTCGATTTTGAGCGGTTTGCCTATTTGGCGAAGTCGGTCCCAGCGGTCAAAGAGCATGACTGCGCAGGCCTCGTATACATCTGGTCTATTACGCGGGATATAGCCAGCGCCCTTATAGAGGTTGCACATGAGCCCCAACATGAGAGCGTTCGATCGCAGGTCGTAGACCGTAGCGCTATCTTTCATAAAGGCATTGGCTTGCACATCGGGGTCGCTTTTACCTTTGTCTAGGGCAAACCAATTTCGAGCGTACTGCTGTATTTGAGGGTCGGAAAATGGGGCAAGGCGGAAAACACTGAAGGTCTCCGGGGAGAGGGGCGCTTGCTGATACCCGACCTCCCTTGAGGTGACGAGAATAGGTACGGCCGGGTAAAGGTTCGCGAAACTCTCGACGTCGGCAGAAATCTCCGCCCTGTAGCTAGTGTCCAGCAGCTCGTCGAGCCCATCAAAGATCACCATGGCCCGACCTGTGAGAAGGAGGTACTCGATCGCCCCTTCGGGCGCTGGCAGCTGATAATGGGAGTTACTGATCGCAGTGAGAAAATCAACGATCGAGCATCGGTCGTCGCGCTTGTGCGCGCCGAAATCTCGGAGCACTACTAGGAAAGGCACTAGACCTGAGGGACGATGATCTAGATGCAGCCTGTCACGCGCGAGGTCCGCAGCAAGCTTCTTGGCGAGAGTGGACTTCCCAGATCCCGGATTGCCGAGCACGACCCGACGAAAAAGAGATCTTCCAAATTCTGCGTAGTCGATAGGTTCCACATGTCCTTCTGGCGCTTCGAGTCTTCCGGGTACATAAAGCGAATCAATTGGGACTTGACGCGCGGAATCGAGAGCCGGTGGGGTGATCGTGCCCTCGCGTACAACCAGCTGACGTCGATACTTGTTCGCGTAATCGTCAATCGCAGCAATATCTAGCCCGGTGGCACTTTCAAACATGCTGAGAGAGCGACTGAGGGTTTCGATTGTTCCGCGGAGCTCAGCATGGCGCTGGGCCGACCGCGCCTCTAGTGCTGTGAGGTTTCCTTGTGCTATCGCGCGGTCAAGTGACTTCTGGCATAGAGCAACTAGGGAGCGAAACAGGCGAGTTACTTCCGGGTCTGCATAGCTAGCCCCACCCGCTCTTTTGCGCCAAAGTTCGCAAAATTGAGTTTCAACCTCATCAATCTCCACGGGATTAACAGAAGCAAAGATCTGACGAACGACGTTGTGGACCTCGGCAGAGCGGAGGAATTCCCGAAGCTGCTCGCCGCCCAGTAGCGAAGAGATTGACTCAACATCTACTGCTTGCTCAACCGCAGCGCTCACAGCGGCCTTAGCCGCATCCTCTTGGCTCTCTTGATCAGCATCGGCTTTGCCGCGAATGGCGAGCTCACTAAGACCGTTGCTAACTAGACCGACAAAAAGTTCTTGGAGTATTGGATCCACGTTTGAAAACTACTGCGTTATTCGGCTGTTGGAGCTGACGAATCGGTCACGCAGCCCCCGCCGTTGGCTTGGTACGAGAGCCTGACGAGCGTGTGCGAAGTAGATGCTCGCCGGTTGGTTGGGCATGACGGTGGCGACCAGCGCCCGCACGGCGTAGGACCAGCAGGTGAGCAGGCGCACCGCGAGGGCTGCCATCCGACCATGGTGCTTGCGCATGTATCGATCTCGATTGCGGTGGAATTCGACGATACGGGGGAGGCCCTTGCCGAGGTCGGTGGAGAGCTGGTCATGGTGGATCGCCTCGGCGGCGGGGACGAAGAGGCTGTGCCAGCCGGCGTCGGCGAGGCGCTTGGCGAAGTCGCACTCGTCGTAGTAGACGAAGAACTCGGGGTCCATGAAGTCAACCTCGGCAGCCGCCTCGCGGCGGACCAGCAGGGCGCTCGACTGTCCCCAGTCGACCCGGCGGGTTGAGTTGCCCTTGCTCTGCACGGTTAGCCAGCGGTGCAGGAAGAGGGCGCCGGCCACGGCCGTGCCAATGCCGGGGAAGCGCCAGGCGCAGGGAACCGGCTCGCCCTTGGAGTTGAGCAACTGCGCCGTTGCCGCGGCTGCTCTCGGATCCGCCTCGAGAGCTTCGACCAGCGCCCCGGCAGCTCCGGGGCGCAGCTCGGAGTCCTCGTTGAGCAGCAGGCAATACCTGCCCCTCGCCTCGCTCATCAGGGCCGAGTCGTTCTCGCCCTTGCCCGTGGGCTTCTGGCGCTCGATCAGCCGGATCTCGCCCCCTCGCGCGCGCACCGCCTCGACCGAGCCGTCCGTGGAGGCATTGTCCAAGACCAGGACCTCCCGCTCCATCCCTTCGGGGTGCGTGCGCTCGATCGCCTCGAGGCAGGCCAGCAGATAATCGCGGCCGTTCGTGTTCACAACGCAGTAGGAGAGCGTGGGCGCCACCGCGGTCACGATAATCGCCGTTCCCGGTGACGACCGGGTACCTGCCATGAAAGTCCAGCTAGTCGACCCCTCGGCCTTCACGCCGCCCTACGACCGCGCCCTCGCCGCTGCGCTGGCTCGCCGCGACGTCGAGGTCGAGTTGCTGACCAGCCGTTTCCTCTACGGGCCCGTGCCCGAGCCCGAGGGGTATCGGGTGCGCGAGTGCTTCTACCGTCGCAGCACCGAGCGTGGCCTCGAGGCTCCTGCCCGCCGCGTCCTCAAGGCCGCCGAGCACCTAGGCGACATGCGCCGCCTGCGCCGTGAGCTCAGCGCCGACGTCGTCCATTACCAGTGGCTCACCATGCCGCGGCTCGACGCCCACGTGCTGCCGCCGAGGCGGCCGCGAGTGCTCACCGCCCATTACATCCTTCCGCCCGCTCCCAGCCGCCGGCAGACGAAGGCCGCGCAGCGGATCTTCTCTCGGATGGACGCCGTCATCACCCATTCCGAGAACGGCGCCGCGCGGCTGCGCGACCAGATCGGCCTCGATCCAGCGCGCGTCCGCGTTATCCCCCACGGCGCCTTCGACTACCTCACCCGGCTGCCCGAGGAGAAGCCGTTGCCAGCCGAGCTCGAGGGCGCCGAGGGGCCGGTGATCCTCTTCTTCGGCCTGCTCCGTCCCTACAAGGGCCTCGACCTGCTGCTCGAGGCCTTCGCCCAGGTCGAGGGCGCCGAGCTCTGGATCGTCGGCAACCCGCGTATGGACGTTGCGCCGCTGCGCGCGGCCGCGCAGGCGGCTTCAGGTCGCGTCCGCTTCGTCACCCGCTTCGTCGAGGACGCCGAGCTCCCGGCGATCTTCCGCCGCGCCGATCTGGTCGTGTTGCCTTACCGCGACGTTGAGCACTCCGGCGTCCTCTACACCGGCCTCGCTTTCGGCAAGCCGATGGTGCTCAGCGCCGTCGGCGGTTTTCCCGAGGTCGCGACTACGGGCGCGGCCCATCTCGTGCCCCCCGGGGACGTCACGCTGCTTGCCGCCGCCATGAGCGAGCTGACCGGCGATTCAGCCGCGCGCGATCGCCTGGCCGCCGCGGCCCATCAGGCTGCAGCGGGTCCGTACTCCTGGGACGCCGTCGCCCGCCAGACCCTCGCGTTGTACGAAGAGCTGGCCTGAGCCCGATAATCGCCTGATGCTCGCCGCGATCTTCTGGATCTCCGCCGCGCTGATCGTCTACACGCACCTCGGCTATCCGCTCGTGCTGCGGCTGCTCGTCGCCCTGCGCAGGCCGGGGAAGGCGCCGCCCGAGCCGCCCGAGCCGCCGCGCGTCTCGCTGATCATCGCCGCCTACGACGAGGAGGAGGTGATCGAGGCGAAGGTTGCCAACGCCCTCGCCCTCGACTACCCGCGTGAGTCGCTCGAGCTGATCGTCGCCTCCGATGGCTCCTACGACGCCACGGTCGAGCGCGCCCGCGCCGCCGGTGCCGACCTCGTCCTCGAGCTGCCCCGCGGCGGCAAGCTGGCGGCGCAGAACGCGGCGGCCGAGCAGGCGTCCGGTCAGATCCTCGCCTTCTCCGACGCCAATAGCGAGTGGCACGCCGACGCCCTGAGCAAGCTCGTCGCCCCCTTTGCCGACCCGAAGGTCGCCTACGCCTGCGGCCAGGTCCGTTTCCTCGACGCCGACGGCGACAACCTCGAGGGCGCCTACTGGCGCTATGAGATGGCGGTGCGCGAGATGGAGTCAGGGCTTGCCGGGATCACCGCGGGCAACGGCGCGATCTACGCCGTGCGCGCCAAGGACTACTTGCCGCTCGACCCCTCGGGCAGCCACGACCTCTCCTTTCCTTTTGCCCTGGCCAAGCGCGGCAAGCGCTCCCTCTACGTGCCGACTGCCCGCGCCGAGGAGAAGATGGTGCCGACCATGGAAGGGGAGTTCGCCCGCAAACGGCGGATGATGGTCGGCATCTGGGACATCGTCGTCGGCGAGGGGATGATCTCCCCGCGCGGCTACTCGACCCTCTACGCCTTCGAGCTCTTCTCGCACCGCCTGCTGCGCTACCTGACCCCGTTCCTGCACTTCGTCGCTTTCTTCGCCAACCTCGCCCTGCTCGGCAGCGGCACGGTCTACATCGTCACCTACGGCATCCAGATCGCCGTGATCGCCGCGGCTCTTTTCGGCGGCAGCTTCCCGGTCGGGCCGCTCCGCGTCGCCCGCTACTACGCGATGACGACCCTCTCGATCGCCGCCGGACTCTGGGACCGCTTCCGCCGCGGCGCACCCGCCGGCACCTGGGAGAAGGCACCGGGCACGCGATGACGCATCGGTAACTGGAATGCCCAGAATTTTGGATATAGCCATCGCGCTGGTCGCTCTCATCGTTTTGTCGCCCGTGTTGCTGGTGGCTGCAGTTGCGATCAAGTTGGGCAGTCGCGGGCCAGTCCTATACCGCCAGCGCCGCGTCGGCCTTGATGGCAAGGAGTTCGAGATGCTGAAGCTGCGCACGATGGTCGCCGGCTCCGATCCGGTCGGGGTGGGCACGATCGTCACTCGCGACGACCCGCGCGTCACCGCCGCCGGCCGCGTCCTGCGCCGCACCTCGCTCGACGAGATCCCCAACCTGATCAACGTCTTGGGCGGCGAGATGGCGATCGTCGGCCCGCGCCCGACGATCCCGGCGCAGGTGATCGACTACACGCCGCGCCAGCACCGCCGCCACGAGGTCCGCCCCGGCATCACCGGCTGGGCCCAGGTCCAGGGCCGTGCCGGCATTCCCTGGGAGCAGCGGATCGAGCTAGACATCGAGTACGTCGACCGGCGCAGCATCGGCCTCGACGCTCGCATCCTGCTGAAAACGCTCCGGCTGCTGATCACAGGCCACGGCCTCGCCCCGGATTGACCTGGTGCAACGCTTTGCGGCGCGGCAGGAGCCGTAACGCGTTGCACCTCGCCGAGGATGGACGGCATAAGGTTTCGCCGTGGCCGATCGACCGCATGTCAGTCTTCGCCCGTTCGAGCCCGGCGATGCCGGAGCCGTCTACCGCTGGTTCAACAACCCGGCCGCCACCGCTTCGCTGATGGAGCAGCGGGACTCGTTCTCCGAGGCCGAAGCCGAGTCCTGGGTGGGGCGGGCGATGGACGACTCGGGCGAGGACCGCAAGTACGCGATTGAGGTCGAGGGCTATGACGAGCCGGTCGGCTTCACTGCCCTCTACGGCCTCTTCCGCCAGACCGCGCCGGAGCTCGGCGCCCTGATCGGCGATGACGTGCGCGGCAAGGGGGTCGGACGTCGCGCCGAGGCGCTGACCCTGGCCAAGGCCTTCGACGAGTTCGGCGCCCACCGCGTCTACGGGCGGATCCCCGCCCGCAACGAGGTGGCGAAGAAGACGGTCGCCGGGCTCGGCTGGAAGCACGAGGGCACGATGCGCGCCCACCTGCGCCGCGAGGGAGCGCCTGCCGACGATTGCGAGGTCTGGGGCGTCCTGCCCGACGAGTTCCGCGCCGCGGCCGCCGACCTTCTCTCGTGAGCAAAGCCGCCGCCGAGCTGATCAAGGACTGCGGCGAGGCAGGGGAGGCCGACGAGTTCTTCCGCTCACGCCCCTTCTTCGACGCCGAAGGCGTCACTCACACGCTGCGAATCATGAGTGATGAGGGCGAGCTTCTCGCTCCGCTGATCGTGCGTGAGATCGACGGCACTGACGAGCGCGACGCGATTTCGCCGTATGGATATCCGGGGCTAGTCGAGAGGAGTCGGGGGGGTGTCCGCCGGAGCCTCCCCGCTGTTGCTCCGGCGGACACCCCCCCGACTCCCCCCACCCTGGACCCGGAATCCATCGACTTCTCCGCCACGGGCCTCGTCACGATCTTCCTCCGCCACACTCTCGGCGACCCGCCCCTCGCCGGCTCCAGCGAGCGCAACGTCGTCCAGATCGCCGACCCCACACTGCCCGCGAAGAGCCGCGGCAGCGACCGCAACCAAATCAACAAGAACCTGCGCAACGGATACGAGCTGAGCCTTACGCCCGGCCCCGAGACAAGCGCTGCCCAGCGGGCCGGGTTCCTCAGCGCCTATGAGCAGACGATGCATCGCACCGGGGCTGCCGATAGCTACTTCTTTGGTGCGCCCTATTTCGATCGCATCCTCGAATCGCCACGGACCTGGCTGGCCCTTGCCCACGCCCCTGATGGCACGGTCGCTGCCGCCTCGATCGCCGCCAGCAGCGACGGCTACCTCCACTACTACCTCAGCGGCAGCGCCGACCCACACCTGCGCGACTCGCCGATGAAGAACATCGTTGCCTCACTGGTCGAGCTGGCCGGCGAGCTCGGCGAGCCGCTCAACCTCGGCGGCGGCATCAGCCGCGGCGATCGTCTCGAGGAATTCAAGCGCGGCTTCGCCAATCGCGAGCTGCCCTGGCACAGCTCCGAGCTCGTCGCCGATCCGGCGAGCTACGCCCGGCTCTCGGCCGGACGCGACGCGGAGGGCTTCTTCCCGGCCTACCGCGCCTAGCCGACGGTCGGTTCGACCGGCGTCGGACCGGTGAAGGGGAAGCCTTCGACCGGCTCGCGACCGTGGCCCCAGGTCTGCTTGCCGAAGTCGCGAATCGCGTCGAGCGTGATCTCGCCCTTGTATTCATTGCAACCGAGCAGGTTGCGCCAGGTCGTTGCCGCGACTTCGTAGGGCATGTTGTCGTTCGGGAAGATCAGCGTCGCTCCGTACATCGTTTCGTAGAGCCCGAGCAGTTCCAGCTGCGCGCTTTCGGAAAGGTCCGGCGAGTACTGGATCTCCAGCCGGCCGTGCTCCATCGAGTGGACCATGTCGATTTCCTGTGGCATTTCCTTGTAGGCGCCGTCGGCCTGCTGGTAAGGCGGTTCGACGTGGTTGCCGGAGGTCGGCGGGTTGGTTTTGTATTCGGGGGTCGGGGCGGTCGGCGGGATATGTTCGTGGCCCTCTTCGGGGAGGTGGAGGCGCAGGTCGCAGCCAGCCTTTTTCGCCGCCTCTTTGAGGTTGGTGACTTTCACCGCAGCGACCGTGGTGCCGCTCCGCGTGTCCGGCTGGACGCCGTTGGTCGAGCCGGACTGCTGGTCGATATGGGCGTTGCCGCTGTCGTTCTTGTTGGCGGCGGAGAGGATCACCGCGACGATCCCGGCCAAGACGATGAGCCCGACCACGCCCGCGGCTCCGTAGCCGATCATCAGGCGGCGTTTTGCGGAGCCGGCTTGCTTCTGCTCGCGCTCCTGTCGAGCTTGGCGAAGCCGCTCCCTCTCTTCCTCCCTGCGATTGGCCATGCGGCGACCAGTTTACTCAGAGTGACTTGGCCAAGTCGCCGCTGTCGTTGCGGCCGCGCTCCCAGGGCCGCGCCGCCTGCAGCGAGCCGAGTACGGCCCGCGTCGCCGGCGCCCGGTTGAGCGCGTAGAAGTGAATGCCGGGCGCGCCCGCGAGCAGCAGCTCAGAGCACTGCTGGGCCGCGTAGGCGACGCCGAGCTCGAACTCTGCCGTCTCATCGCCGCCCGCGGCGGCGAAGGCCGCTGCGAGCCGCGGCGGAATCGAGGCGTCGCAGAGGCTGCAGATGCGCTTGGTCTGGGCGAAGCTGGCCACCGGGATCACCCCAGCGATGATCGGTACCTCGATCCCGGCCGCCCGCGCCGCGGCGACGAAGTCGAAGTAGACCTGGTTATCGAAGAAGAGCTGGGTGATCAGGAAGGAGGCACCGGCCTCGACCTTGGTCTTCAGGTAGGCGAGGTCGGTCTCCAAGTCGGGCGCCTCGGGATGAACCTCCGGGAAGCAGGCGCCGCCGACCGTGAACGACCAACGCGAACCGATGAAGGCGGTCAGCTCGGCAGCGCTCCCCAGGCCGCCCTCTGGTTGGACGAAGTCCTCCTGGCCGCGCGGCGGGTCGCCGCGCAGGGCGAAGACGTTCTCGATCCCGGCCGCCTCGATCTGATCCAATGTCTCCGCCAGGCCATCGGCCGTCTCACCGACGCAGCTCAGGTGAGCCATCGTCTCGTAGCCGAGCTCGTCCTTCAGCTCGCGGGTGATCTCGACCGTTCCGTCGCGGGTCGAGCCACCGGCGCCGTAGGTGACCGATACGAAGTCGGGCTCGAGCTCGCGCAGCGAGCGCGCGGTCGCCAGCAGCCCTTCGCGCCCCTCCTCGGTCTTGGGCGGGAAGAACTCGACCGAGAAGGTCGGCGCTTTGGCGGCGATGATCTCGTCTATACGCATCGGCCGGAGGTTAGCCGCCCCCGGCTCAGGCGGACGTGCCGCGCCGAGCGACCCGGTTCTGGAAATAGGCCTCGATGTCCTCGAGTCGCTTGCCCTTGGTCTCCGGGACGAACTTCCAGCAGAAGGCGAGCGTGAGCAGGCCGATCGCGAAGGAGGCGACGTAGGCATCAAGGCCGTCGCTCATCCCGACAGGACCGTATACCGCGCCGCCGGACGCGCCAATTCACGGAGTTTGCGGGAACGTATTCGTCGCCCCCCTAGCGGCTCGTTGGGGGGCGCGCTAAATTGAAATTGCGACTGGGAGAGACGGTGTTCCGCGGAAGCCCACCGGACACCGCCTCGAGGGTGACGCAACGAGCTTCAGTGTGCGAAGGCTACGCGCACGGCAGGCAACCGAGCGTCTCCGCCAGTCGCATTTTTTTGTGCGTTGGCTTCGGTCGGTTGGGCACGCGCCTGACGGCGGCGAACCCGCGCCATGCGGCGTCCTCACCGGCTTGCGTGGCGCTGCCACGCAAGCCGGCTGCGTCCTTGCCTGGCTTGGTTCGGCGCTCGTCAGTCACGCACCCAACCTCCCTCAGGCAACGCATTGATGGGTCTGTCTGAGGGGATGCCTACTTTGGGCAGTGGTTATCGAGCTCCTGCCCTCGATTTCCTCGCGTGCCGGGACGTAGTGCCTGGGAGCTGGGCGTTGTTGCGAGACCCGGAAGGCCGCAATGACTAGCCCGCCCGCTCCCCACCTCCACTTTCCTATGGGAGGATCCTGGCGATGAGTGGGGAGCTTCGTTACGAGCGGGTTGGCGCGGCCGCGGTGTTGACGATCGACCGGCCCGAGCGGCGCAACGCGGTCGACGGGGCCACCGCCGAGGCGTTCCGCGAGGGGTTGAAGGGGTTCGAGGCGGACGAGGGCGCCCGCGTGCTGGTCCTAACCGGCGCCGGTGGCCAGGCCTTCTGCGCCGGCGCGGACCTGAAGGCGATGGACCTCAACGTCGACCATCCCGACGGTCCGATGGGACCGAGCCGGCTTACCCCAGCCAAGCCGGCGATCGCCGCGGTCGACGGTTGGTGTCTCGCGGGTGGGGTGGAGCTGGCGCTCTGGTGCGACATGCGGATCGCCACCCCGCAGTCGACCTTCGGCCTCTTCGAGCGTCGCTGGGGCGTGCCCTTGGTCGACGGTGGCACCCAGCGTCTTCCCCGCGTTGTCGGCATGGGTCGGGCGCTGGAGCTGATCCTCACCGGCCGCCCGGTCGAGGCCGAGGAGGCCCACCGCATCGGCCTGGTCAACGAGCTGGTCGAGCCCGGCAAGCACCTCGAGCGCGCGCTCGAGCTGGCCGAGCGAATCGCCGCCTTCCCGCAGGAGACGATGTTGGCCGACCGCCGTGCCGCGATCGAGGGCTTCGGCCTGCCGCTTGCCGAGGGGATCGCGCTCGAGCACCGGCTCGGCCGCGAGGTGCTCGAGGTTGCCGCCCGCGGCGCGATGCGCTTCGCCTCGGGTGAGGGGCGCCACGGCGAGGGCGTCTAGGTCAGGTTGCCGGCGTGCTCTCGTGCCACGCGGCGCATCTCGTCTTCGGCCGCTTCCGGGCCGAGGTAGGGCATCAAGACGGCGAAGACTAGGTCGGGCAGGATGCGAGTCAGCTCCGGTCCCCGCCCGGCACGGATCTCGTCGAAGATCATCGATGCGGCGCCGCCGATCGCGAAGCGGGCGGTGTCGGCGGGAAGTTCCTCGCCCTGATTTGCGTACTGGCGACCCTCTTCGAGAAACGGAGTGAAGCGCGCCAGGGCCGAGCGGTAGCGGGCACGGGCGTCGTCGCCCGTGGCGGTCACCTCGACCATCGAGAGACGAGCGATACCCGCCTCGATCGAGAGCAGTCCGACCAGGGCACCGAGCGCGGCGGAAACCCGCTCCGGCCACGGCCGGCCTGCGGCCGCCTCGAAGGCACTGCCCATGTGGGCGAGGAGAACGTCGAAGACCGCCTCGTAGGCCTCGAGGAAGCAGCTCTCCTTGTCGCCGAACATCTGCTCGAAGGTCTGCTCGGAGACCCCTGCCACCTCGATCACGTCCCTGACGGTGGTCGCTTCGTAGCCTTTTGCCGCCGCGACGCGCAGCATTGCCTCCAAAAGACGCTCTCTTTCGGACCGCACCAGGTAGGCGCGCGGCAGGCTTTGCGTACCACCCTGTGTTTTTTCGGCGCTAGAAGTTGAGGACGGATCCATGGGTTCAGAGTAGGGCAGTGTTCTCAGACTGTCCAACCCCGATCCCGCCGCTGGCGTGGCTCAGTCGGTCAGGCCCTTGCGGCCTTCATCTCGGCGCCGGCCACCTCGGCGCCGAAGTAGGGCAGCACCGCGAAGTACATGAAGTCGGGCAGCAGCTGGCGGAAGCCGTCACTATCCCCCGTCGCCAGCTTGGCGTGGACAACCGCGTGCATGCCGGCGACGATCCCCTCGGCGGCGATCGGCGGCGGCAGCTCGGTGCCAGTCGAGGCATGGCGTGCCGAATCGATGAAATCGGTGACCTGTTTCATCGCTTCGGAGCGAATTTTCAGCGCCTCGGGGCCCGCCGCATGGACCTCGACGATCAACGCGCGGCCGATTGCGGGGTCCGCGTCGAGCGCATCGAGGAGCGCGCCGATGCCCGCCCGCAGCTTGGCTCGCCAGCCCTCTTCCGGCTCCGCCGCCGCCCTGGCGATGGCTTCGAACTTGGCCACCCCGTAGGCGAGCGCCTCGAGATAACAAGCGTCCTTATCAGCGAACTCGTCGTAGAAGGCCTGCCTGTAGAGGCCGGTCTGATCCAGCACCATACGCACGGACGCGGAGTCGTAGCCGGCATTGCCGACTGCCTCGAGCATGCCCTCGAGAATGCGCTGACGCTTCGGGGAACTCACCAGTCTGAGTGCGGGAGCTTCGGGGAAGACCTTCCCCGTTGCGCCGGTCCCCTCAGCCCCTGCCCGGACCTTGGTTGCGGCCTGCTTGCCCATCCGACCTTCCTCTGCTGATCAAGGGAACGGGTTGTCTGGAATAAGGAACAGTAGCGGTATCTGGTCCATACGTCCAGCTTGGAAACGGATTCCTATAGAGGTACCCTGGCGTTCGTGCCCGATCGAGCTCCGCAAGCAACGAGGATGCCCCCGGGTCGGCATCAGTTGCCGCGAGAGTTCATCGCCCAGCACCAGCGGGCCCGCATAATCGCCGCCCTCGCCGAGGAGACGGTTGAGAAGGGATATCGCGCCGTCACGGTCGCCGACATCGTTCGCCGCGCCGGCATCGCCCGCAACACCTTCTACGAGAACTTCTCCTCCAAGGAGGACTGTTTCCTCGCCGCCTCGGAGTTCGCGGTCAAGGAGGCGCTGCGCCGCGTAGTTGACGCCGCCAGCAAGGTCGACACCTGGCCCGCCCGGGTCAACGCCGGCCTCGCCGCCTTCCTCCACTACGTCGCCAACGAGCCTGCCCTCGCCCGCACTTGCATCGTCGAGGCGCTCTCGGCGGGGCCCGCCGCGGTCGACCGCTACGAGCGCTCGATCCAGGCCTTCGTGCCGCTCTTCCGTATGGGCCGCAAGGTCTCTGCCAAGGGCGAGGAGCTGCCGACGACGCTGGAGGAGACGATCGTCGGCGGGATCTTTTGGATCCTCTACCAGCGCATCATCATGGGGCAGGCCGAGCAGATCGAGGAGCTGCTGCCGGAGCTGGTCGAGTTCTCCCTCACGCCTTACCTCGGCGCCGAGTCCGCCAAGCGGATCGCCGGCGAAGAAGCACCGACCGCCAACGCGGGTTGAGCCAGGGGCAGGGATTGGGGGTCCCATGACCTAGTGCTTGACCTGGAGACCCGCGAGCGCGCCGCCAGTCCCGAGCGTGAGCGCATCGTCGAGGCCCTGATCGAGATCGCCGCCGAGCGCGGCTATGCCGAGACCACGATCGAGCTGATCCTTGAGCGAGCCGAACTCGACCGGCCCGCGTTCGACCGCCATTTCCGCGGCAAGTACGACTGCTTCCTCTCCGCCTGGCAGGAGATCAACGAGGGCTGCATGCGGGAGATGCTGGAGGCCTACAACAGCCAGGAGAGCTGGCCCGACCGCCTTCGCGCCGTCGCCTGCGAGATCGTCGAAAACCTCCGCAACGCTCCCAGCCGGGCTTCCTTCGCGGTCGAGGTGCTGGCCGCCGGCGATGCCGCTCGGGCGCGGCGCGACATGACGATGCGGGTGATCGCCTCGCTGATCGACGCCGGCCGCAACGAGATGGAGGATCCGGAGTCGGTTCCGCACACCACCGCCGAGGCCCTGGCGGGCTCCGCCTACGGCCAGGTCTACGCGAAAGTGGTACGCGGCGATGCCGACGAGCTGCCCGAGCTGGTGCCGCAGTTGATGTCAGCGGCGGTAATGCCGTATCTGGGAATCGAGGCCGGGCTGGCCGAGTTGTCGAGGGGCTTCGATCCCCCGGCGCGATATCGTCGGGGTGTGGCCAAGAAGAAGCCCTCCTCTCGGGAAACGGGTGACTCGGGAGTGTCAGCGGAGGAATACCCACCGGAGCTCGCGCGCCTACCGCCAGGCCGCCACGGCCTGCCGCGCGAGTTCGTCATCCACAACCAGCGCGAGCGCCTGATCGCCGGCCTTGCCGAGGCGATCGCCGAAAATGGCTACTCGGGCACGACGATCGCCCACATCACCCGCCACGCCGCCGTCTCCCGTCGCACCTTTTACGAGCACTTCTCCAGCAAGGATGAGTGCTTCGTCGCCGCTTATGACACGGTGATGGAGGAGCTGCGCGGCCGCGTCTCGACCGCCTTCGATGCCGAGGACGACTGGCCGCACGCGGTCAAAGCGGGGATCGGGGCGATGCTCGAGTTCCTCGCCGCCGAGCCCCACTTGGCACGCCTCTGCATGGTCGAGGCCCTGGTTGCCGGCCCGGTCGTGGTCGAGCGCTACGACGCCGCGATCCAGAGCTTCGTGCCCTACTTCCAGACCGGCCGCGAGGGGCGCCCCCCGGAGGTTCTCTCCCGCCTCTCGCCAACCACCGAGGAGGCCCTGGTCGGCGGCATGGTCTCGCTGATCTCACGCCGCATCATCGCCGGCAAAGCCGAGGAGTTGGAGGAACTCCTGCCCGACCTGGTCGAGTTCACGCTCACCCCATATGTGGGGAGCGAAGAGGCCGCAGAGCTCGCTCGGGAGCAGAGCTGAGTTCCAGCCAGGCCTCGTCCTCGCCGAAGTAGTTGAGCACGGCGAGGTGGGCGAGATCGGGAAGCAGGCGCTCGACCGCAGCCGTCCGCCCGGCGCCGATCTCGGTGGCGATCGCTTCCTCGACCGCGCCGACGACGAACTGGGCGGTGAGGGGGGTCACGGTGGCGCGCGCGCTGGGCTCGTGGCGGGCGGAGTCGACCGCCCGGGCGAAGCGCTCGATCAGCTGCTGGTGCTTTGCCCAAGCCTGCCCACGCGCCGCTCGCACCTCGACGATCAGCGCCTTCGCCAGCAGCGGCTGCTCGGCGACGGTGCGCAGCAGCCTGGCGAGGGCGGCGCGGAAGCCCGCCCGCCAGCTCTCGGCCTCACGGCCCGCCTCGAGCACTTCCGCGCAGAGTCGATCTGCCGCCATCTCGTAGGCCTGCGCGAAGCAGGCCTCCTTGCCGCCGAAGCGGCGCTGGAAGCGGTCACGGGAGATCCCGCTGCGCTCCAGCACCTCCTGCACCGTGGCCTTGTCGTAGCCGCGGGCGCCGACGCTGAGCAGCATCGCTTCCAGCGCCCCCTCATCGGACGCGCGCTGCGGGATTGCCTCGTCCCATGACCTCACCGCGCGCAGTGTGGGTGGTGCGTCCACTGCGAGGTACCTTAGCCCATCTTTGGGAACTATCAACACTTCATATACTGCCTTCGTACCAATGGGAACGCGCGCTATCCTGACTGCGTGCGTGCATTGCCTGGAAAGGCCTCCCGGCAGCCGCCCGGCCCCGAGCCGGTCAGTCGCGCCGCGTCCGCCGAGGACCAGCGGCGCCGGATTCTCGAGGCCACTGCGGACCTGATTGCCGAGCAGGGCTACGCGGAGACGACGATCGAGCAGATCGTGCGCCGGGCCCGGGTTGGCTACGCCACCTTCTACAAGCACTACGCCGACAAGCAGGAGGCCTTCCTCGCCCTGATGGACGCTGCAGTCGAGCGCACGGCCTACGAGGTGGAGGAAGCTTTCGACCGCGAAGACGGGCCCTGGCCCGACAAGGTCGGTGCGGGGTTGGGAGCGCTGCTGAAGATCGCCGCCGAGCACCCGGGGGTGGCCCGGGCTTGCCTGGTCGAGGCGCCAACTGCCGGGCCAGAGGCGGCGGCGCGCCACGAGGCGGCGCTGAAGCGCTTCGCGCCATTGCTGCGCCCGGGTCGCGAGCTCAACCCGCGTAAGGACCAGCTGCCCGAGGCGCTCGAGGAGACCCTGGCCGGGGGAGTGCTCTGGGTGATCAACCAGCGCCTGATCTCCGGCGAAGCCGAGAAGCTGCGGGCGCTGCTGCCCGAGGCACTCGAGTTCCTGCTGCGGCCCTACGTGGGCGAGGATGCGGCGGCGCGCGAGGCGGGTGGCGTCGAGGCCCTGGGTGGCTGACGAAGAGCTCGGCCCCCTGCCCGCCGGCCGCCACGGCTTCAGCCGCGAGCAGGTCGCCCACAACCAGCGCGAGCGCCTGATCGCCGGTCTCGCTACGGCGGTCGCCGAGAAGGGCTACCGCGCGGTCACGATCACCGACATCACCAAAGCCGCCCGCGTCTCCCGGCGCGTCTTCTACGAGAACTTCGAGGGCAAGGACGAGTGTTTCCTGGCCGCTTTCGAGGTCGTCGTCGGCCACATCCGCGAGCTGGCGCAGGAGGCCGTCGCCACCTCCCCCGACTGGCCCGAGCAGGCGATCGCCGCGGCGCGGGCGGTGCTGCTCTTCTTCGCCGCCGAGCCCGATCTGGCCCGCCTCTGCCTGGTCGAGTCGCAGGCCGCCGGGCCCACTCTCTCCACCCGCTTCCACGAGGCGGTGCACGAGGTCGTCCCCTACCTGGAGCAGGGGAGAGGCCTGCGCGAGGGCGATCGCGAGCTGCCGCCGACCACCGAGGAGTCGACTCTCGGGGCACTGGTTCTTCTCGCCGGCCGCAAGGTCGCCGCCGGCGAAGCCGAGCAGCTGGTGGATCTGCTTCCCGAGTTCGCCGAGTTCATCCTCGCCCCGTATCTCGGCGCCGAGGAAGCAGCACGCCTGGCGCATAGCCAAGCCGCCTAATTCGGTACCCCCGTATACGCCCAGGGAACGCCTCTGGGAACGCTCTTTTTCTTTTGGGAACTTTTCCTTGACAACCCCTGAATCGGGTGCTTCACTGGCGCCACCAGCCGGTACCAAGACCACTTTCTAGGAACAACTCACACCTAGACAAGCGCTCCAGGGAACGGCGAGTACAGGGACATAACCGAGCCTCGAGGAAGCCGCTAAGGGAAGCGGCGGGCAGAGGGGCTCACGGGACAAGGAGAGAGCTACGTGACTCGCCACGCGAAGGCATCGTCCGCGGGATCAACTCAGGGCCAGAGCGCCTGCCTCGGCTTGTTCGTTCTCTGCCTTTCGGTAGTCGCAGCACTCGCGCTCTGCGCCTCGCCCGCCCTCGCCGCCCAGTCCCACCCCTACACCGGCACCTCCTTCGGCCCCGACGGGGTGGGGGGCACTGAAAGCTTCGAACGAGTCCAGTCGATCGCCGTCGATCCTGCCAACGGCGACACCTACGTCTATGACGGCGCCGCCGGCAAGGTCTACAAGTTCGACTCCGCCGGCGCTCCGGTCAACTTCTCGGCCACCGGGACCAACGCGATCAGCGGCGTCGGCGGTGGCGGAGGCGGCGCCGAAGAGGAGATCGCCCTCGCCCCGGCGGCCTCTCCCGCCGGCACCGCCGGCGACATCTACGTCGCCAATGTAAGTCACGCGATCCATGTCTATGCACCAAGCGGGACGGAACTTACCCCCGCAATCGACCAGGGTGGGGAAACCTGCGGTGTCGCCACCGATCCTTCCGGCAATTTTTACGCCGGCGTCTACTCCAGCACGATCAACAAGTACGTGCCCGACGCCAACCCGCCGAGCGCCGCCAACAAGACCAGCGGTACGGTCGAACAGGGGATCTGCAACGTCGCCGCCGACGGACTCGGCAACGTTTACGCCGCCAACTACAACGGCAACGGCCTCTTCAAGCTCGAAGGGATCGCCGACACTACTCCGACCCTGATCGATTCCGCCGCCAACACGATGGCGATTGCGCCCGGCAGCAACGACCTTTACGCCGACCGCGAAAACGAAGTCTTCCAGTACGACTCCTCGGGCACTCCGATCGGCAGCTTCGCCAACGGCGACATCTCCGAATCGCACGGCGTCGCGGTCAACTCCGGCGCCAGCAAGATCTACGTCGGGACGCGGACCAAGGTAAAAGTCTTTGGTCCCTTTACCACGGTGCCCGACGCGATCACCGAAACGGCCGATGCGATCACCAAGACGACGGCAACGCTGCACGGCACGGTCGGCGCCGCCGGCGGCCCGGATGCCACCTGCGTCTTTCAGTACACGAGCGCTTCGGCCTACTTCGAACACGGCTTCGAAGGGGCGAGCGAAAAGCCCTGCAACCCCGCCGGTCCCTTTAGCGGCGCCGGCACCACCTCCGTCAGCGCCGCCGCGACCGGCCTCAGCGCTGAAACCGGATACCGCTTCCGCCTCCTGGCGACCAACTCCAACGGCTCCAACGGCGGCCCTGTCCTCAGCTTCCAGACGCCGGGCGCGGTCAACGTCCAGACCGACCCGGCCACAAATGTCACCGAATCCGGCGCGACGCTTAACGGCACGATCAACCCCGAAGGCACAGAACTCGAAGAATGCACCTTCGAATACGCCAGTGGCTTCGGATCCTTCGAAAGCGCGCCCTGCGCCGAGAGCCCGGCGACGATCGGCTCGGGCAACAGCCCGGTTGCGGTCCATCTCGACCTGACCGAATTGGTCGGCGGCACCGAATACCAGTTCCGCCTGATCGGCAAGAACGAATTCGGGACCAACCAAGGCGTCGACAGATCCTTCAAGACCAAGGGCCCCTCGATCGGTTCGGTTTCGGTCGGTGGAGCGACCGAAACCTCCGCCACCTTCCACGCCACGGTCAACCCCAACGGCGTCGACACCAGCTACGTCTTCGAATACGTCACCCAGGCCGACTTCGAATCGAGCGGCTTCGCGGGGGCGACGAGCGTCCCCGCCGGCGGGGACGACATCGGCGCGGGCACCGACGATGTCGAAGTCGGCGCCACCGCCGAAGGTCTCGAGCCGAGGGGCGCCTACCGCTTCCGCGTTGTCGCCACCAGCGCCGACGGGACCACCCGCGGCACCGCAACGGCTTTCGGGACCTATGGCGCCGCCTCCGTGTTCGGCTCCTGCCCCAACGATCGCTTCCGCACCGGCCCCTCGGCCAAGCTGCCCGACTGCCGTGCCTATGAGCAGGTGACGCCCAACGACAAGTACGGCTCGGATGCCTATGGCGGCCCTTCTACCGTCGAGGCCTCCGCTGCCGGTGATGGGATTACCTCCTACACGTTCAGTGGTTTTCCCGGCAGCGAAGGATTCCAATACGCCAACGTCTTCCTCTCTAGCTTCGGCAATGGCGAATGGTCGACCGCGGGGCTGAACACGCCGCCCAGCTATGGCGACGAAGCCGAAGTCTTTGCCTGGACCCCGGATCTCCGCCTCAGCTTTGTCAAGGCTTACTCCTTCCAGGAAGGAGGAGCGGGTTACAAGCTGGTGATGCGCGACAGCAATGGCTCGCGCACAATTCTGATCCCACAGGCCGCTGGCTCTATCCATCCCGTCTTGGGCGGAGCATCCGACGATGACTCAAAGGTCGTCCTCGAAGCTGACGGCTCGGTCCCGGTGACCTCCGGCCCTGCGCCTGTTTCCACCGAAGGCAACGTCTACCTCTACGATCGCGACACGGGCGAACTGACACTCGCCGGGGTGCTTCCCGACTCGGCTTGCGCCACGCCACCCTGCGTTCCTGCCGGAGGGTCCAAGCTTCCGGCGGCGTTCGAAAGCGACCCCCCGGGATTTTTCAGCGCCTACGTCCGGGAAGGGAACCCGATCTCCTCGAGCGGTGACGTTTACTTCATCGACCGCGGCAGCGATCAGCTCTATCTGCGCCGTAACGCTGCCGCGCCGGGCGCCACGACCGAGCACGTCTCGGCCTCGCGCAAGACCAACGGTGGCGGCCCCGGCGGCGTTGCCACCAACTCGCCGCAACCCGTGGCCCCCTGGGGTGCGATTCCCGGCGGCTCGGAGGCCTTCTTCACGAGCAGCGAGGAGCTCACCAACGACGCCAACACCGGCCCCGAAAGTCCCGGCAAAAGTCCCGGCAATGACCTCTACCGCTACGACGCGGCCAGCGGCGACCTGATCGACCTGGCCCCCGACAGCGCAGATCCCAACGGCGCCGGCGTCATCGGTGTGCTGGGCTACGCCAACGACGGCTCCCGCGTTTACTTCGCTGCCAACGGCGACCTCGACGGTGCCGGTCCGGCAGTCTCGGGTGATTGCGTCAGCGCTAATTCAGTGTCCTGCTCGGTCTACCTCTGGCAGGAAGACGGGGCCGGCACCTGTGCGACCGTGGGTGGCTGCATCAGCTTCGTCAGCCTAATCAGCGCTCAAAGGGACGGTTTGGACTGGTCGGGTGGTAGCGAGGCATACCCGAAGGCCTCCCGCGTCAGCGCCGACGGCCGCGTCCTCGTCTTTCGCTCCCAGCTCCAGCTGACGAGCTACGACAACACACCGTCAAACCGATCTTGCGGCGAAGAATCTGGAGCCCCGCGCCCATGCCCGGAGTACTACCGCTACGACGCCGAAAGCGGACAGGTCACCTGTGTCACCTGCAACCCGACCGGTGCCGCTCCGGTTGGCATACCCGACCTGAAGAACCCCGACATGTTCCACGCTCCCACCTCCAGCGGCACCTTCCTCGCCCAGTCTTTCCTCAGCCGCAACCTCTCGGCCGACGGCGATCGCTTCTTCTTCCAGAGCACCGACAAGCTGGTCCCCGCCGACGTCAACGGGGAAACAAAATGCGATGCGAAAGAAGAAGTCAGGATCGGCGCGGGACCGTCCTGCCGCGACGTCTATGAGTGGGAGGCCCCCGGCGCGCCCGGCGGCAGCTGCACTGTGGGCTCCGGCGCCTACAGCCCGGCCAACGGCGGCTGCATCTACCTGCTCTCGACCGGCACCGGCATCTATCCCTCCTACCTGGCAGACGTCTCCGAATCCGGAGACACCGCCTTCATCTTCAGTCGCCAGAAACTGGTGCCCTCCGACGAAGACAGCCAGGAGGACATCTACGCGGTCAAAGTCGACGGCGGCCTTGCCTCCCAGAACACGCCGCGCCCGGCGAACTGCGAAGGCGATGCCTGCCGCGGTGCCTCGAGCCAGCCCTCCAACGCACCCGGTGCGGGTTCGGGTGTCTTCGAAGGCCCCGGCAACCCCAAGCAAAGCACCAACAAGACGCGCTGCCCGAAAGGCAAGCGCACCGTTCACAGCAAGGGCAAGGTGCGCTGCGTCGCCAAGAAGCACAAGAAGGCCCATAAGCACAAGAGCAAGGCCCACAAGCGAGCTGCCAACACCAACCGGAGGGCGAGTCGATGAACGCCGTCACCAAGAAAATCGCGGTCGCCCTTTGGGCTCTCACGGCGCTGCTGGTTCCCGCCTCGCAGGCGAGCGCAGCCGAAGCCCCGGCCTGGCGCTTCGACATCATCTCGGTCCCGACCAATTTCGCACCGGGCTCCGCTGCCCTGACAGAAGCCAACCTTCCCGAGTACTTCGTGGGCGCGACCAACGTCGGCACGGCACCGACCACAGGCCCGGTCACGCTCACCGACACTCTGCCGGAGGGCCTGACGGTGACGAGCGCGTTGCCCGATAGTCCACCCGAAGCAGGTACCTGCACGCACGATGCTTCGAGCATCACCTGTGTCTTTTCCGCCCCGATTCAGCCCGGCCAGCGTCGCGGCACGAGCATTGGAGTTGAAGTCGATGGGACTGGCACGATCCTGCACGAGGGCGACACGGTCGTCGACCATGCGATCCTCTCCGGCGGCGGCGCCGCTGCTGCGGTTGCCGAAAACACGACAGAAATATCCTCGGCGGTCGCCCCCTTCGAGTTCCTGCCGGGAATACCCGGCTTCGGCATAACCCCCTATGCCGATGACGGCACGGCGGAAACGCAGGCCGGCGGGCACCCGCACGTTGTCTCGGTCAATCTCAACCTCTCCTCGCAAGTGCGCGGCGGACTTCCTGCCGGCGCCGACGGCGGCGTGCGCGACATCAACGCCTTCCTGCCGCGCGGGATGATCGTCAACCCGACAGCGACGCCGCGGCGCTGCGGGGAGGTGGAATTGGAGGCCTACGCCTGCCCGGCCAACACCCAGATTGGGGTCGTCAAGGTCCTCAGTTCAATTTCTAGGCCGCTGATCTTCTCAGAACCCCTCTACAACATGGAACCGGCACCGGGCAAAGCCTCGAACTTCGGCTTCGTCGTCGTCTTCTATCCGGTCCACATCGAGGGCGCCGTGCGCCCCGGCGACTACACCGAGATGGCGGAAACGCGAGGAATCCCCAACCTGCAGTCCAAGCCAGTGATGGGGGTCCAGGTGCTGCTCTGGGGCGATCCGAGCTCGCCGAGCTTCGACTATACGCGGAGAAGTATTTTCGGCGATTGCGAAAGCTCTCCCTGCCCGGTCCCCGAGGTTGACGTGGCGGCTCTCAGCATGCCGACCTCCTGCGCGGGAACGCCGGCCGGCGAAGCAGAAGCTGTCTCCTACGAACACCCCACCGGGCCGCCGGCCAAACGCTCGGACGTGATGCGCGACGCCAACGGCAATGAAATCAGCACCACCGGCTGCGCGGGAGTGCAGTTCAAACCGACGTTGAAGGCAAGACCCACGACGAACGTCGCCGACTCGCCAAGCGGGTTGGAAGTCGACTTGGAAGTGCCGCAGACCAGCTCGCTGAGCCAACGGGCGACATCGAACCTGCGAAAGGCAGAAGTCACCCTGCCCGAAGGTCTCGTGGTCAATCCCGCCGGCGCCAACGGCCTGGCCGGCTGCTCTTCGGCCCAGATCGGGATCGACAACGCGACAGCGGTGCCCAACGGCAATCCGCCGGCCTGCCCCGCTTCATCGCGGATCGGCTCGATCGAAGTCGAATCGTCCCTGGTCGACCACCCGCTGCCGGGATCGGTCTACGCGGCGACTCCCGGCGATAACCCGTTCGGGTCGCTCTTGGCGATCTACGCGGTGATCGAAGACCCGAGGGCGGGCATCCTGGTCAAGCTGCCGGGACACGTCGAAGCCGATCCGAGGACCGGGCGATTGGTCGCCACCTTCGACAACAACCCGCAGCTGCCGTTCAGCCATTTCAAGCTGAACTTCTTCGGCGGCGCTCTCGGAGTGCTGCGCACCCCGAGCACCTGCGGGGAATACTCGACGACCTCGTCACTGACCCCGTGGTCGGCACCCGACTCGGGTCCGCCGGCAACGGCCAAAGACGACTACTCGATCTCCACTCCGCCCAGCGGCGGCGGTTGCGGGGCCTCCTTGGCCAACAACCCCAGCCTCGACGCAGGGGTTGTGAGCCCGGTAGCGGCCAAGTACTCGCCCTTCGTGCTTCACCTACGCCGGGGCGACGGTACCCAGCAGATCTCCTCGTTCACCACCAAGCTGCCGCCGGGTCTGACCGGCAAGCTGGCGGGAGTCGCCGAGTGCTCCGATGCGGCATTGGCCGCCGCGGCGGGCAAGACGGGCGCGGCCGAGCAGGCCTCGCCCTCCTGCCCGGCCTCCTCGCGCCTGGGATCGGTAGTCGCCGGAGCCGGAGCCGGCCCCTCCCCCTACTACGCCCACGGCGACGCCTACCTAGCCGGTCCTTATAAGGGAGCGCCATTGAGCCTCGCTGTGATCACCCCGGCAGTCGCCGGTCCCTACGACCTCGGCACGATCGTGGTCAGAGCGGCGCTTCGCCTCGACGGCGCCACCGGCCAGATCACCGCCGAATCCGATCCGATCCCCTCGATCCTTCAGGGCATCCCACTCGACGTGCGCTCGGTCGACGTGCAGCTCGACCGGCCCAGCTTCAGCCTCACCGGCACGAGCTGCGACCCGAGCGCCTTCGAAGGCTCGGCGCTCTCGACCCTCGGCCAGATCGCACCGCTAACCGCTCGCTACCAGCTCGGCGAGTGCCAGGGCCTCGGCTTCAAACCGAAGTTGGGCATCCGCCTCTTCGGCTCGACCACCCGCGGCGGGCACCCCGCATTGAAGGGAACCGTGACGATGCCAGCGGGCGGCGCCAACATCGCCGAAGCCTCCGTCGCACTGCCCCATTCGGAGTTCCTGGATCAAAGCCACATCGGCACGGTCTGCACCAGGGTGCAGTTCGCCGAAGGAGACGGCAACGGATCCAATTGCCCCGCGGCATCGATCTACGGCACCGCAACGGCGACCAGCCCCTTGGTCGACTACGCCCTGCAAGGCAACGTCTACCTCAGGAGCTCGACCAACAAGCTGCCCGACCTGGCGGTGGCCCTGCACGGGCCGCCCTCCCAGCCGATCGCAGTGGACGCGGTGGGAAGGATCGACTCGGTCAAGGGCGGCATCCGCACCACCTTCGAAGGGGTCCCGGACCTCCCGGTCTCCTCCTTCGTGCTCTCGATGCAAGGCGGCAAGAAGGGGCTCTTGCAGAACTCGACCAACATCTGCAAGGCCACCAACAAGGCCACCGTCCTGATCGCTGCTCACAACGGCAAGGGAGTGGAATTGACTCCGGAGCTGAAGAACTCCAAGTGCGGCAAGGCTAAGAAGAAGAGCAAGGGCAAGGGCAAGAAGTCAAAGAACTCGCATAAGCGCGCGAGCCGCTAGGCAGGGGCGCAGAGACGATGCGCAGCACTGAAAGGCGCCGGCGTTTCCTTAAGTGCGCCGGCGCCGTCTCACTCACCCTCCTTTGCCTCGGAGTGAGCGCGCCGAGCGCTCTTGCAGTTGGTCCGCCGATCGCCGGCAAGCTCTGGGCTTCCCAGGTCGACTCGCGCTCGGCGACCCTGAGCGCCGAAGTCGACCCCAACGGCTCGCTGACCAGCGGCTACTTCGAGTACCAGCCCCAGGCGACCTGGGAAGCCGAAGGCTTCACCGGCGCCAAACGGATCAACATCAACGTGATCGGCACCGAAGCGGGGATGTTCCCTGTCGACTTCCCGACGATCTCGGGCCTTGCCGCAGACACGGTCTACCGCTACCGGCTCGTCCTCACCAACGGCAAAGGCCAGATCGCCAAGCCCACCGCTGCTCCCTACCCCTTCTTTCGCACCGCCCAGGCATCGGGCGCCCCCCTTCTTCCCGACGGTCGCGGCTGGGAGATGGTCAGCCCGGTCGACAAAAACGGCGGCGGCATCGCCGAGCCGGAATCGATCGCCGAAGGGGGGACGCTGCAGGCAGCCGTTCAGGGCGGCATGGTCACTTACTCCTCGGCCTCTTCCTTCGCCGGAGGACAGGGAGCGCCACCGGCCTCCCAGTACGTCTCTACCCGTAGCGCCAGCGGTTGGGCCACCCAGAACATCGCCGTGCCGATCTTCTCGGGCTCCTATGACATCGCCGAAGGCGGCGCTCCCTACCGTCTCTTCTCAACCGACCTCGCTCGCAGCCTGCTCCTCAACGGCAAGGGCTGCCGGGGCGAAGCGAGCGGCTGCCCGGTCCCCAACCCGACCCTGCCTGGAACCGATGCCCCGGCGGGCTACCAGGACTACTACCTGCGCACTACCTCCTCGGGCGGCTTCGAAGCCCTGCTTGGCCCGAGCGAGACCGGGCTCTCGGGTCAGAGCGCCTCGCAGTTCGAAGTGACGCTCGCCGGGGCTTCGGAAGACCTCACCCACGTGGTGCTTTCTTCCTGCACCAAGCTCACCGCTAGCGCCACATCGGGTTGCCCGGGGCAGCTGAACCTCAATGAGTTCTCCGGCGGGGCGCTGAAACAGCTGAACACATCTCCCGGCGCGACCCTCGCTGACCAGGGCGCCAACGCTGTCTCGGCCGACGGCAGTCGTGTCTACTTCTACGAAGCAGGCAACCTCTTCCTGCGCGATGGCGCGACCCTCAAGCAGGCCGACGCGGCAGCCGGGGGAGGGGGGAGCTTCGAGCTCGCCTCTGCCGATGGCTCCACTGCCTACTTCACCAAGGCCGGCGACCTCTACCGCTATGGGGCGCCCTCGAACACGGCCACCAAGCTGACCTCGAGCGCAGATGTCTCGGGAGTGCTCGGCGCCGCGAGCAACGGGGCGAACCTCTTCTACCTGCGCTCGGGAGGGCTCTACCGCTGCGCCGCCGCCAACAGCGCCGCGGCCAACGGCTGCGACGGCGCAGTGAAGATCGCCGCTGAGGCTGACTCCTCCGACTACCCGCCGGCGAGCGGCACCTCACGCGTCACCGACGACGGCTCAAAGCTCCTCTTCGTCTCGACGGTCCCGCTCGAAGACCACGCCGGCAACACCTACGACAACACCGACCTCGTAACCGGGGAACCCGACTCGGAGGTCTATCTCTATGACGCTGCGGCGGGTCTTACCTGCGTCTCTTGCAACCCGAGCAATGGTCGCCCTACCGGCCCCTCGAGCATCCCGGGAGCGATCAAGAACGGCGCGGGCCTCAGGACCTATAAGCCCCGCGTCCTGGTCGATGGCGGCAAGCGCGTCTTCTTCACCTCGGCCGATGCGCTTGTCCCCGGCGACACCAACACCCAGGGCGCCGGCGGTGGAGGAGTGCCCGACGTCTACCAGTGGGAGGCCTCCGGCGAGGGCAGCTGCACCAGGGCAGAAGGCTGCGCGGCGCTCCTCTCTTCCGGCAGAGAGGCGACACCCTCGCTCTTTGCCGACGCATCAGCCGACGGCTCTGATGCCTACTTCCTCACCGGCTCCTCATTGGTTGGAGCAGACCCCGGCGCGATCGATCTCTACGACGCCCGCATCGGCGGCGGCTTCCCCGAAGGCGGCGAAGGGATCCCCTGCGAGGGCGACTCCTGCCAGGCGCTTCCCCCCGAACCGACAGAACCGACCCTGACCACCCTCCTCAGCGGCCCCGGCAACCCCCCCGTGCATTACACCCGCTACGGGTTCAAGGCTCAAAAGAGCTGCCCCAAGGGCAAGGTGCCAAAGACGGTCAAGACCAAGGGCGGCAAGAAGGTGAAGAAGTGCGTCAAGAAGGGGGCGAAGCGATGAGGCGGCTCACTGTCAGCGCGGTTCTTGTCCTTGCACTATTGGGGACACTCGCCTCGACGGCGAGTGCGAGCTTCGGCTTCAAGCCCGGCAAAGAAGGCTTCTCGGTTGCGGTCAAGGCCGAAGACGGCAAACCCTCCTCTGCCGCGGGCACCCACCCCGCCGAATGGAGTATGCACCTGGGCTTCAACCAGTCAGGCGGCTTCCCCGACGGCGACCTGCGTGACCTGCGGATCGAAACCCCGCAGGGGGTGCTCTTGAACCCAACCTTCCAGGGCTCGGTGGCAAGCGAACTGGTCAAGTGCTCTTTGGTCGACTTCCAGACGCCAAGGGTCTCTCCCTATGAAGAAAGCTTCTCGGGAGAGTCCTGCCCCCTCTACGCCCAGGTCGGCACGATCGACGTCCACACCTCCTTCGGCGGCGGAGTGACCAGGCGCTTCGGCCTCTTCAACTTGAAAGCCGCCCCGGGTTTGCCAGCCCAGCTCGGCGCCTCGCCCTTTGGCTCACCGGTCGTCTTCGACACAACCCTCCTCCCCGACTCCCAAGGCCGCTACACCCTCTCGCTCGAGGCCTCCGAATTCTCCCAAGCACTCGATGTCAGTGGCATCGACATCAACCTCTGGGGAGTGCCCTGGGCCACCGCCCATGACCCCGAACGGGGCAACTGCCTAAACGAGGTCAACCCCGCCGCCTATTACGGCGAACTGCACAAAATCGAAATCATCGAAAAAGAAGGCAAAAATGTAGAAAAGTTCATCCCCGGTACCTGCGGGGTTGGCCCTCCGGGCGAATACCCCCCCAAAGCCTTCCTCACTCTCCCTACCGAGTGCTCGCCCTCGCTCTCCTTCACCGCGACCGTCAGTTCATGGCAACAGCCCGCCCAGGTGAGCGCAACGGCGACCAACCCAAACACCCTGGGCCAACCAGAACAGCTGAACGGCTGCGCGGGCCTTGACTTCACCCCGCAGCCAATCGGCCTGCTGAACACGACCAACGCCTCGACCTCCTCGGGCTATGCCTTCCGCCTCACCGCTGATCAGGAAGGGCTGGTCCAGCCGAGCCAGCCGGTTGCCTCTGCGGCGAGGCAAGTGGTCGTTCATCTGCCGCAAGGGGTGACCGTCAACCCCTCGGTCGGAGCCGGCCTAATCGGCTGCACTCCTGCCCAGTACGCGGCGGAGACCGTCTCAAACGGCCAGGGCAACGGTTGCCCCAACGGATCGAAGATCGGTGACTTCATCGTGCAGACACCGCTCTTTGAAAACGTCGCGGGCAGGGAATTCTTCAACGGGGCGATCTATCTGGCCCAACCCAGGGACAACCCCTCGGGCAATCTCGTCGCCGTCTACCTGGTCGCAAAGCTGCCCTCCAGGGGGGTGATGATCCGCCTGGCGGGCAAGATCGACCCCAATCCCTCTGATGGCACGATCACCGCCACCTTCAGCGGCCTCCCCGAGCTCCCCTATACGGACCTCGAAATGAACTTCAGGGCGGGCCAGCGCGCCTTCCTGATCAGCCCCCCAACCTGTGGGGAAGCGATCACGAGGACGGAGATGACCCCGTGGTCAAACGAAACCACGGTCCCCAGCACCCCAACGAGCTCAGACATCACAAGCGGAGTCGAATACGGCCCCTGCCCATCGGGCACCCCGCCCTTCAAGGTCGACGCGGTGAGCGGCGGCATCAACTCCAACGTAAATTCCTACACCCCCTACTACGTCCACCTCACCCGCCACGACACCGACCAGGAGATCACCTCCTACTCCCTGGTCTTGCCCAAGGGGATCACCGGCAAGCTGGCGGGGGTCCCCTACTGCCCGGAGGCAGCGATCCAAGCGGCAAGGGCAAACACCGGCTTTGGCGAGGAAGCCCATCCCTCTTGTCCTGCTGCCTCACAAGTCGGTAGGACCGTGACCGGCTACGGGGTCGGCCCTGCCCTGACCTATGCCTCAGGGCGGATCTACCTGGCTGGGCCCTACCACGGAGCACCGCTATCGCTGGTGACCGTCAACTCGGCCACGGTCGGCCCCTTTGACCTTGGCACGATCGTGATCCGCTCCGCCTTCCAGGTCGATCCCCACACCGCCCAGCTGCGAATCGACTCCTCTGCTTCAGACCCGATCCCCCACATCATCGACGGCATCCCCCTGCACCTCAGAGAGGTCCGCATCTACGTCGATCGGCCTAACTTCACCCACAACCCCTCCTCTTGTGAGCCCTCCCAGCTGGAATCGACCCTGACCGGCTCCGGCGCCACGTTTGAAAGCAAGGCCGATGATTCCTCGCTGACGATCTCCCGCCACTTCCAGCTCCTCAACTGCTCGACCCTGGGCTTCAAGCCGAAGCTGGGCATCCGCCTTAGGGGCAACTTCCACCGCGGTGGCTACCCCCAGCTCAGAGCAACCTTCGCCGCTAGAGGCCCCCAGGACTCCAACCTGCGCCGGATCGAGGTCGAAATGCCCCATGCCGAGTTCTTGGCCCAAAACCACATCCGCGAAGTCTGCTCGCGGGTGCAGTTCACCGCCAAGAAGTGCCCCGCAGGCTCGGTCTACGGCTCCGCCGTCGCCTATACGCCGCTCCTAGATCAACCGCTCAAAGGCAACGTCTACCTGCGCTCCTCCACCGGCAAGCTCCCCGACCTGGTCGCAGACCTCTACTCCGGCGCGGTGCGGATCATCGTCGAAGGCCACATCGGCCCGACCAAGCAGGGCGGTGTCGATGCCTTCTTTGACGAACTGCCAGACCAACCGCTGGAACGCTTTGTGATGACGCTCAGAGGCGGCAAGCACGGCCTGCTGACCAACTCGACCGACATCTGCGCCGCTCCTCCCTTTGCCTCGGTCTCCTCGATCGCCCAGAACAACATCGGGGCCAAGTTCAACACCGTGCTGAGGGGTACTTGCAAGGGCAAGAAGAAGGGCGGAGGCAAGGGCAAAAGCAAAGGGAAGGCTACGAAGGGCAAGGGGCATAAGAAGGGCAAGAAGTGATGAGGGCGCTCTTGGCCTTGGCGATGTGTGTGGGGGTGCTGGTGCTCGGTGGTTGTGGGGGAGGGGACGACAGCACTTCTACTTCCGCGAGCACGAGCGAAACCACACCTGTCACCACCACCGCACAGAGCGAAGACAAGAGCATCGGCGCGGGGGACGCCAAAGGGAGCGAGCGCTCTCCTTCTAAGAGCAACTCCAAGCCCAAGAGCTCTCAACCCCAACAAACCAACGGTGACTCCAACAAGCACCTGAAGCTGGTCAAGGTCCCCCCGATCAGCTCCGCCCCCAAGGCCGGCTCAAAGCACCCGGCTCCGGGCGTGAAGACGGTCCCCGGCGGTGACAACAGCGTGCAGGAATACGGGGTGGAGGCCGATGAATCAGAACGCACCGAAGCGGCGATCGCCCTGCAGGGTTATTTGAACGCCAGGGCACGCGAAGACTGGGGCGCTGCTTGTTCGCTCTTGGCAAAGAAGCCAATGCAACAGCTCGAACGCATACGGAGGGCAGCCGCCAAACAAGGGCAAGAGCTAAACGGCTGCGCCGCCACCATGGCTTTGCTGAAGGAAGGCGAAGCCCAATCCCTCGAACAGGCCCAGATCACCGAAGTGCTGAGCTTCAGAGGCGGCGGGGACATCTCCGGCGATCCCTCCTATCTGATCTTCACCGCCCCACCGGGCGCAACCCTCTTCAGCATGCCGATGTATTTGGAGGGTGGGACCTGGAAGGTCGGCCTGGCAAGAGCGGCTGAACTGCCGGTTGGCTGAGTCTTTGACCACGAAACCCACGAGCGAGGAACACAAACCCCGATGAGCAACCGCAACCGCTTCTACTTTGCCGTGCCGATCGCGCTGATCGCGATCGGCGCCCTCGCCGTCTTTGCCCAGGCCGAGACCGTTCAGCAGGGCAACCTGCGCCTCACCGTCTCAGGCCGCCTCGCACCAAAGAAGCTGCCTAGAGAGGGAGTAGCCCCGATCTCGGTCTCAGTCGGCGGTCAGATCGCCACAACCGATGAAACCCTGCCGCCGACCCTAAAGAAGCTGCGGGTAGAACTAAACCGCCACGGCCGCCTCGACTACAAGGGCCTTCCCACCTGCAACTACGGGCGGATCCAACCGGGCTCAAGCTCCCACGCCCTTGCAGGTTGTCGCTCCTCTTTGGTCGGCGAAGGGACCTTCAGCGCCGACATCACCCTCTCGGGCCAAGAACCGTATCCGACCCAAGGCAAGCTCTTGGTCTTCAACAGCACCAAAGGCGGTAAGCCAGTCCTCTACGGCCATATCTATGCCCCCCATCCCTTCGCCACCTCCTTCGTGATCATCTTCAAGGTCAGCCAGCTAAAGAAGGGCACCTACGGCATCGTCTTGGACGCTCCCTTGCCCAAGGCGATGAAGTCCTGGGGGCGGCTCACCGGGCTCAGCATGACCCTGAAGCGCCGCTTCAACTACAAGGGCCACTCCCACTCCTACATCAGCTCTGGCTGTCCTGCGCCCAAGGGCTTTCCCGGCACCTCCTTCTCGCTGGCACGGACCTCCTTTGCCTTTGCGGGGGGGACGGAGTTGAGCTCGGTGCTTTTGGGGGACTGCAGGGTGCGGGGGTAGGGGCTCGAGTCTTGCGGCAACGAACTTAATTTGACTTGGGCGGATCTCCATACGAACATACGTTCGTATGGAAGTCGCCTGTGTCCTGATCCCCGATTTCGCGCTTGCCGACCCGGTTGAGGCCGGCGAGCTGACCGAGGGGCTGCTGCGCCGACTTGAGAGGATCGGCGCCGCGGTCGAGTCGGAGCGGGCCGGGGAGGCGTTCTTCGTCCTCGATGGGTTGCGCGGAATCCATGGGGGCACGAGCGCTGGGGTGCTGGCGGCGGCGCGGCGTGCGGCGGAGACAGGGGTGCGGATCGGGGTTGCGCCCACCCGCTTCGCCGCTCATGCCGCCGCGCGGAGGGAGACGATCGTCCCGCCGCCTGAGGCAGGCGACTTCCTGGCAGCGCTTCCCGTCTCGACGCTGGTCGGCAGGCTCGAGCTGCCGCCGCGCGAGGCGGGGGGCCTGATCGAGACGATGCGGCGGCTGGGGATCGAGGCGCTGGGCGACCTTGCGGCGCTCTCCCCGGGCCGCATCGCCGATCGCTTCGGGTCGGCCGGGTTGGAGGCGCTGCGACTCGCCCGTGGCGAAGACGCGCCGCTGCGCCCGCGCCGCCCGCACGAGGAGCTGGCCGAGCAGCTCGAGCTGCCGGAAGGGGCTGCCGGTGCCCAGCTCGAGCACGCCCTGAAGCTGCTCATCGCCCGGCTGCTCGCCGCGCCGCAGCGCAAGGGCAGGACGCTGCTGGGGCTGCGCCTCGGCGCCGTGCTCAGCGGCGGCGGCAGCTGGAGCGTCGACCAAGGGCTTGGGCGGCCGACCGCTTCGGAGCGGACCCTGCGCGCGCTGCTGGCGCCGCGGCTTGAGACGCTGCCGGGACCGGTCGCCGCCCTCCGGCTTCGTGCCCTCGGCCTCGGCCCGCCGGTCGGCGACCAGCTCGAGCTCTCCTTGCGCGGCGAAGAGCACCGCAAGCGCCGCCTCGGCGAGGCGATCCGCGAGGTGCGGGCCGCCCAGGGCGGCGACTCGCTGCTGACGATCGTCCCGCTCGACTCCGCCTCGCGCTTCCCCGAGCGCTGGGCGATGCTGACGCCAAGCCCGGACCGATGAGCCCCGGCTTGCGGCGGCTGTACGTGCCGCGACCGGTGAGGGTCGAGGCCGACGAGGCGGGGAGGCCGACCTCGATCGACGGAGTCGCCGTCGAGGCGGTTCGGGAGGAGTGGGTGGTCGAGGACCGCTGGTGGACGCCGAACCCGCTTGGCCGCCACTACTTCGAGCTGGTGCTCGCCGACGGCCGCAACCTGGTCGTCTTCCGCAGCATCGTCAGCAGGCGCTGGTATCGGCAGCGTGGCTGATGGCGTCCGCCGCCCCCTACGTAGAGCTGCACGCTCACTCGGCCTTCTCCTTCCTCGATGGGGCTTCGACCCCGCGCGAGCTGGCCACCACCGCCGCGGATCTGGGTTACGAGAGCTTCGCGCTGACCGACCACGACGGGGTCTGGGGGTCCATGGAGTTCGTCGGGGCTTGTAAGGAGATTGAAGCCTGCGGGGAGGGCAAGATCAGGGCGATCACGGGAGCGGAGGTGACGGTGGGGCTCGCGGATGCTCAGCACGCGCACCTCACCCTGCTGGTTGAAGACGCGAGCGGTTACCGGAACCTCTGCCGCCTGCTCACCGCCGCGCACGCTCGCACGCGCGAGACCCCACAGCGCAGCGCCGGCCAGCCGTCGGTGAGCGTCGAGCAGCTCGAAGAGCACGCCGGCGGATTGGTCTGCCTCTCGGGCTGCGCGGGATCAGGAATGCTTGCCGCTGACTTGGAGAGGGGCGACGTGGCGGCGGGAGCGGATACCGCCCGGAGGCTGCTGGACGCCTTCGGGCGGGACCGTTTCCGGGTCGAGCTGCAGCGGCCCTTCTGGCGCCGCGACCGCGCTCGCAACAAGTGGCTGGCCGGGTTGGCCGAACGCCTAGGGGTGCCAGCCGTCGCCACCGGCAACGTCCACTCGCACGGCAAGCGGCGTGCTTTTCTGCAGGATGTCCTCGTCGCCGTGAGGCTGGGGATGACGTTGGAGGAGTCCGAGCCGCTGCGCCGCGGCAACCACAGCTCGGCCTTGGCCTCGCCGCGGAAAATGGCGGGGCGCTTCGCCGACCATCCCGACGCCGTCACCGAGACCCTGCGCGTTGCCGAGCGGCTCGAGTTCGACCTCAGCCGCGAGCTCGGCTACCGCTACCCACGCGAAGAGGAGCCCGGAGTCGACCGCAAGCTGGGGGAGCTCTGCCGGGCGCTGCTGATCGAACGCTACGGGCCCAAGCCCGAGCACAAGTCGAAGGCGGAAGCAAAGCTCGAGGAGGAGCTGGAGACGATCCGCGCTCTCGGTCTTTCCGGCTTCTTCCTCCTCCATCACGACCTGCTCGAGCTCGCCCGCGAGGTTGCTCACGAGGTGCGGGGACGGGACTCTGCCCGCGCGGCCATGCCCCCGGGCCGCGGCCGCGGCTCCAGCGTCAGCTCAGTCGTCTGCTACCTCACCGGCCTCTCCCATATCGATCCGATCGCCAACAACCTCAACTCAAGCCGCTTCCTCAACGAGGAGGTCGGCAAGCAGGCAGGCGCGACGATGCCCGACATCGACCTCGACTTCCCCCGCGATATCCGCGAGGTGCTGATTCCGCGCGTGCACCAGCGCTACGGCGCAGACCACTCGGCTCTGGTCGCTGCCTTTCCCACCTACCGCCAGCGCGGCGCCGTGCGCGACCTCGGCAAGGCGCTCGGTCTTCCACAAAAAGAGATCGAAAAAGTCGCCGGCATGGTCGGCTTCCACGAGCGCAGCGGTGAGATCGGGAAGGACGTCGTCGCCGCGATCGGGCCCGAGCGCGCAGCCGACAGGCGCTGGCGGGTGCTGTTGCGACTCTGCCCCGAGGCGATGGGTCTGCCCCGCCACGCCTCCCAGCACTCCGGCGGCATGGTGATCTCGACCCGGCCGCTGATCGACGTCTGCCCGGTGGTGCCGGCGGCGATGGAGGGGCGCCAGATCATCCAGTGGGACAAGGACTCCTGTTCTGATGCGGGCTTGCTCAAGATCGACCTGCTCGGCTTGGGCATGCTCTCCGCGGTCGAGCGCTGCGTCGACGAAGTGAGGGAGACGCGGCGAGAGACGCTCGACCTCTCGCGCATCCCCTTCGACGATCCCGAGACCTTCCGCTCGATCCAGGCCGCCGAGACCACCGGCGTCTTCCAGATCGAGAGCCGTGCCCAGATGTCGATGCTGCCCCGCACTCGGCCCGAAACGCTCGACGACCTCACCGTGCAGGTGGCGCTGGTGCGGCCGGGGCCGATCCAGGGCGGCGCGGTGCACCCCTATATAGAGCGGCTGAAGCGGCGGCGCGAGGATCCCGACTTCGCGGTCCCCTACGAGCATCCGCTGCTCGCGCCGGTGCTCGAGTGCACGCTGGGAGCGATCGTCTTCCAGGAGCAGGTGATCGAAGTGGCGATCGCCCTCGCGGGCTTCAGCCCCGCCGAAGCTGACTCGCTGCGGCGGGCGATGAGCCGCAAGCGCTCAGAGGAGGCGATGCAGGCTCATCACGATCGCTTCATCGCTGGTGCCGTGGAGGTGAACGACGTGCCCGAGGCAGTGGCGGAGAGAGTCTGGGAACAGATCCAGGGCTTCTCCGGCTTTGGCTTTCCGAAAGCGCACTCGGCTGCCTTCGGCCTGCTCGCCTACCAGTCGGCCTGGCTGCGGGTCCACCGCCCGCAGGAGTTTCTCTGCGGCCTGCTCAACGAGCAGCCGATGGGTTTCTACCCGCCCGATGCCCTCGTGCACGAGGCTCAGCGCCGCGGCATTCAGGTGGTCGGGCCGGACGCCAACCGCAGCCGGGTGCTCTGCCACGCCGAGCCGATCGAAGGCGAGCTCTGTGTGCGGATCGGCCTCGGCTACGTCAAGGGCGTGCGCAAGGAGGAGATGGAGAGCCTCCTCGCCGAGCGCGAGCGCAGCGGCGACTACGCCGGGATTGCCGACCTCGCCTCGCGCTCCGGCGCCGGCCGCGACGGCCTCGAGCGCCTCGCCTGGGCGGGCGCGCTCGATGACCTGGTCGGTAGGGGAGGCACCGCCTTGGTGCCCACCCTGACGGCGGCCGGTCGCAGGGAGGCGCTGTGGGAGGCCGGGGGGGCTGGGACGGGCCGGCGGCACGGGGAGGACGTGCAGATGGCGCTGCCGCTGGAGCCACCGCGAGCACCTGAGCTGAAGCCGCTCAGCGACTGGGAACGGCTGATCGCCAGCTACCACTCGTTCGGGATCACCCTCGACGCCCACCCGCTGGGCTTGATGCGGGACCACCTCGACGATGAGATCCGCTCCAGCGCCGACCTCGAGCGGGACGACAACGGCGCGACCGTCGTCGTGGCCGGCTTCGTCGTCGCCCGCCAGCGACCCGGGACCGCCAACGGGATCGTCTTCATGCTGCTCGAGGACGAGATCGGCACGATCAACCTCATCGTTCCGCCGCCCGTCTACGAGCGCTGCCGCGCTGCCGTCCGCGCCGCGCCCCTGGTCCGCGCGCTGGGCAGGCTCGAGCGCCACGAAGGCACGACCAACGTCGTCGTCTCGGAGGTGGTCGAGCTGAGCATCCCCAAGGCCTCCGCTCAGCGGGGGAAGGCCGGCGAGGACCCCAGCGACCAGCGCCCCGCGACCCCGCCGATAAAGCCCCGCCAACGCGGCGCCTCCCACCCGTTACGCGAACACGCCGTCGCCGAGCTGCGCGCCGTCGCCCCCAATGCCCACAGCTGGGGCCGCCGCCGTTGACGCAATCGCGTGGTTCAGAGCGCCACGCGTGCGTAAAGCCCTGCGACAATACGTTTCGTGTTCGGTTGCGGCCTAAAGCGCTACTTCGAGAAGCGAGACGAGGAGTTCCGCGAGCTTGTCGAGGAAACGCGGGAATTCAATCGCGAGATCCTGCTCCGCAACGAGAAGGTCTATACGAGGGTGATCGTGCAGATGGAAGAAAACACGGAACAGATTCGAGCGAACACGCAAGCCGTGCTCACCATGCTCGACCGCTTCAACGGCTCGTCTGCCTAGAGGACCCTGCTAGGCGGGCTGGAGCGCTTGCTCGGAGGCGACGCCGGCGCACTCACACGGCTCGGGCATCGGGAAGAGACGTAGGAAACGCTTCGCCGCTTGCTTGGAGCCCTCGATCTGGGCCGCGCCGGAGCCGACCGCCTCGTCGAGGAGAAGCTGGCCGGCGAGAACGGCGCCGAAGGTTGGTGCGTCGACGACCGCGATCGTTGCGGTCGGATCCTCGGCAGAGCCACGGCCGAGCTCGAGCTCGCCGTCGGCGACCTCGATCCGGAACCGGTTCTCGCCGATCCGCAGCTCGTATGTCGCGGTCATGTCGCCGGCAGCCTCCGCGTCGAAGAGCGAGCGCAGGGCGAGCACGATCGAGTCGGGGCCGATCTCCTGCGAGTCCGGCGGGATCGGCGAGCGGGCGCCCCAGGCGCCGAGCTTGGTCACGATCGGCTCCAGCTCACGGCCCCACTCGGTCAGCTCGTAGACTGAGGACGCCGCCGGCGGCGGCAATTTGCGACGCTGTATGACGCCCCCGTGCTCGAGGTCGCGCAAGCGCTCGGAAAGGATGTTGGAGCTGGCGTGGGGCAGCCCGGCGCGCAGGTCGGTGAAGCGCTTCGGGCCGAGCAGCAGTTCACGAACTACCAGCAGGGCCCAACGCTCGCCGACGACGTCGAGGGCGTAGGCGAAACGACAGGCCTCCCCGTATGAGCGCTTTGTCGACATGTAAATAAGTTTACAACCATCAAATGCGGATATGCAAGTAGGTGGTTGTTTTTCTGAACTATTTGATAAGGTGGCCGACATGACGAAGACGAACGACAATCGCTGGCTCGCCCTCTACGTCCTCTGCGCGGGGATGCTGATGATCGTCCTCGACGTGACGATCGTGAACGTCGCCCTGCCGACGATTCAGGACAGCCTCGGCTTCTCCCAGAGCGGCCTGGCCTGGGTCGTCAACGCCTACCTGATCCCCTTCGGCGGTCTGCTGCTGCTGGCGGGCCGGCTCGGCGACCTGCTCGGGCAACGGCGCATGTTCCTGATCGGCCTCGCGGTCTTCGTCGCCGCCTCGCTGCTCTGCGCCGTCGCCGAGAACCAGGCGATGCTGATCGGCGGCCGCTTCTTCGCCGGTGTCGGCGGCGCGCTCGCCTCGGCGGTGATCCTGGGGATGATCGTGACGATGTTCCCCGAGCCGCGCGAGCAGGCGAAAGCGATCGGCGTCTACGGTTTCGTCGCCTCTGCGGGCGGCTCGATCGGCCTGCTGCTCGGCGGCATCCTGACCCAGGCAATCAGCTGGCACTGGATCTTCGTGATCAACCTGCCGATCGGCATTGCAACCGCCTACATGGCCACGCGCCTGGTCGAGGACAAGCCCGGCCTCGGCTTCAAGGCCGGCGCCGACATCCCCGGCGCCGCCCTGATCACCAGCTCGTTGATGATCGGCGTCTACGCGATCCTCGGCGTCAGCGATCACGGCTGGGGCTCGGCCCAGACCCTGATCCTCTTCGCCGTCTCGTTCGTCCTTGGCGCTGCCTTCATCAACCGCCAGACGAGGATCGAGAACCCGCTGATGCCGCTGCGGCTCTTTCACTCGCGCAACGTGGTCGGCGCCAACCTGATCCAGGCCCTCCTCGTCGCCGGCATGTTCGGCATGTTCTTCCTCGGCGCCCTCTACCTACAGCGGATCCTTGGCTACGACGCGCTGCAGGTCGGCCTTGCCTTCCTGCCGACGACGCTTGTAATGGGGACGATGTCACTCGGGTTCTCGGAAAAGCTGATCATGCGCTTCGGCCCGCGGACGACGCTGATTCCGGGCGTGATCATGGTCGGGATCGGCCTGCTGCTCTTCGCCCGCACCCCGGTCGACGGCAACTACCTGACCGACCTGCTGGCGCCACTGCTGTTGGTCGGTCTCGGCGTCGGCACCTCGTTCCCCTCGCTGATGACGCTGGCGATGTCGGGAGCGACGCCGGAGGACTCCGGCCTCGCCTCGGGCGTGGTCAGCACCAGCATGCAGGTTGGTGGCGCGATCGGCCTCGCCGTGCTGGCGACGCTCGCCGCGCAGCGCACCGACAACAAGCTCGCCGACGGCGCCGGCCAGCTGGCCGCGCTCAACTCGGGCTACCACCTCGCCTACGTGATCGGCGCGATCCTGGTCGCGGCGGCGACGGTGATCGCGATCACCGTGCTGCGCGAAGTGCCGATGCCCTCGCCCGAGGCGATGGCCGAAGGCGCCCAGGCACCGGCGGGCGAGCCCGAGCGCGAGCCGGCCTACTCCGAGGGCTGAACTGAGAGCAGCTCGCCCGGCTGCAGCACGCGGGCCTCGACCCCGAGCTCGCGTGCCGCGGCTTCGAACGTGCCCGCCGGATCGATCGCCTGCCTGTAGTTCTCCGCCTCGTGCAGCGGTCCGTAGTGAATCGGCACCACCTGTCGGGCGCCGAGCAGCTTGCCGGCGACCGCGGCTTGGCGCGGATCCATACCTGCCGGCAGCGGGCTGGGGGGCTGCCGTGGGGGAAGATCCACAATCGCCCCGCCGGCCGGTAGGAAGGCGGCGTCGAAGGGACCGCAGCGCTGGGCAGCGAGCCACCACCAACCGTGGAAGAGGGTGTCGCCGGCGTGGAGGATTCGAATGCCATCGGCGGCGACGCACCAGGAGACCTGGGGGTCGCCAAACCCGTCCGCCGCGGGCAGGGCCGTGATCGAGAAGGGACCCACCTCCAAGGTCTCCCAGGCCGTGATGACCCGAGTCGGAAGGCCGCTTGTCGCGAGGTCTGCTTCGGGGCCTTCGACCAGCGCGGTTTCCGTCGGGCCGCCGAACGCGGCCTCCGGTCTGATCGCGCTGCCTCCCGGCTGGAGGCTCGCTGCACGGCGGCGATATCGGCGTGATCTTCGTGCAGGTGGGTGAGCAGGGCTACGTCGGCGCTTTGCTCCCGTGGTGCGGGTGGCAATTCGCTCGAGGGTGGGGTAGAGCCATGAAGGCGGGTGAAGTCTTCGACCAGGTCGATCACCGCGGTCCCGCCGCTGGCTCGGACTTCCAGGCCGGCCCAGGCGAGTCGGCGCAGCTCCACGGCTAGATCGCCGGCGCCGACTCGAGCACGCCGAGCAGCTCGACCACGCGGCAGACCAGCAAGCGCTCCTCATCGACCTCGACCCAGACGCCGGCGGAGGCGGGGAAGACGACGTGGTCGCCGGGCTGGACCGGCATCTCGACGCCGACGTGGGTCCACCAGTCGAGGCCGGGACCGACCGCCAGCACAATGCCCTGCTGGGGCGGCGGCTCGTGGCTGCCCGGCGGCACGACCAGGCCGGAGCGGCGCACGCGGTCGGAGTCGAGCTCCTTGATCACGATCTGATCAAAAAGCGGCCGCAACTGATGGCGCACGGACTCGGTCGGATCAGGTCTCTGGGCAGTGCTCACAGGCCTAAGTCTGCCCGATCTCGGCCGCTGAGTTTGTCGTTAAGGGTGCATATGCGCCCGAAGAGGCGAAGTCAGCGCAGGGTGGCGAGGCGGCGTTCGAGGAAGCGGCGCTCGACCGGGTTGGGTTCGAGAGCAAGGGCGCGTTCGTAGGCTTGGGCAGCCTCCCCGTTGTGGCCGAGGCGGGTGAGCAGGTCGGCGCGGGCACCGTGCAGCGGTTGGTAGTCGTCGAGGCCCTCGATCGCTTCGATCAGCTCCAAGCCGACGTCGGGGCCGTCGCGCATCGCCACTGCCGCGGCTCGGTTGAGCTCGACCACGGGGCCCGGCGCGATCTCGACCAGCCACTCGTAGAGGCGGACGATGCGCTCCCAGTCGGTGTCGGCCGCGCTTGCGGCTTCGGCGTGGGCGGCGGCGATGCGGGCCTGCACCGTGTACGGGCCGGCGGGCCCGCCCGCCGCCGCTTCGCGCGAGAGCTCGAGGCCCTCGGCGAGGCGCTCCGCGTCCCACAGCGAGCGGTCCTGTTGCTCGAGCAAGACCAGCTCGCCGTCGCGGTCGAGCCGCGCCGCCCGCCGCGCGTCGGTGAGCAGCATCAGGGCGAGCAGGCCGCGCGCCTCGGGTTGGCGCGGCAGCATCGCGACGAGGATGCGGGCGAGGCGGATCGCTTCGCCGCTGAGCTCGGTGCGGACCAGCTCCTCGCCGGAAGCCGCCAGGTAACCCTCGTTGAAGATCAGGTAGAGCGTCGCCAGCACCGCCGGCAGGCGCTCGGGCATCTGCTCCACCACCGGCACCTCGTAGGGGATGTTGTTGGCGGCGATCTTGCGCTTGGCGCGGACGAGCCGCTGTGCCATCGCGCTCTCGCTGGCGAGGAAGGCGCGGGCGATCTCGCTGGTGCTGAGCCCGCCGAGGCTGCGCAGGGTCAGCGCCACCCGCGCCTCGGCACCGAGCGCCGGGTGGCAGCAGGTGAAGATCAGGCGCAGGCGGTCGTCCTCAATCTCGCCCAGCCGCTCTCCCGGCCCAGCCTCCGCTTCGGCGCGCATCGCCTCGAGCCGCTCCAGCGCCGCGACCTTGTCGCGCAGCACGCCCTCGCGGCGGATCCGGTCGATTGCCTTGTTGCGGGCGACCTGGGTGATCCAGGCGCCGGGGTTGGCCGGCACCCCCTCGTGCGGCCAGCGCTCCAGGGCGACGATGAAGGCCTCCTGGACCGCCTCTTCGGCGACGTCGAAATCACCGGTAACGCGGATCAGCGTCGCCACCGCCCGCCCGGACTCCTCGCGAAAGGCGCGGGCGGCGACGCTGTCGCGAGCCGCGGCTACGAGCGCTCCGCCTTCTCCAGCAGTTCCTTGCCGCCGGTAACCATCGGCCGGATTTCGACGTGGTCGCTGGTGAAGGGAATCTTCTTCGCCCAGGCAAGCGCCTCGTCGAGGTTCTCGACATCAATGATCCAGAAGCCTGAGAGCTGCTCCTTGGTCTCGGCGAAGGGGCCGTCGGTGACCAGCGGCTCCTCGTCGCTGTAGTGGACGGTGGTTCCGGTGGCGCGCTCTTGCAGGCCGGCGCCGGTGACCATGGCGCCCGCCGCGGTCAGCTCGGCGTTGAACTGACCCATCTCGGCGAGGTTTTTCTTCACCTCGTCGGGCGTGATCTCCTCCCAGCTGCGCTCCTCAGCGATCAAAGCAAGCATGAACTGCATCTCAGTTCCTCCTGTCTCGTGAGCAGCGCCGTTCGCCGCTCTCACCCTAACGACGAACGAGCCGCGCCCAGATCGACACATTCGGCCAGATCGATCCGCGAACGGGACTGTAGTACGCAAAATCGGGTACGAAGCGCACGTAACTCAAGGGCAGGGGAGGAGAGCAACAAATGGGAGCTTCAACCACCTCTGTCCGCCCGCGCCTCGCGCGGGCACTTCTTTGCCTCGCTGCCGTGTTGGCAACCGCTGCTGTCATGGCGGCCTCCGCCAGCGCCGCCAGCTACGTCTCGCTCGGTGACTCCTACGCCGCCGGGCCCTTCATCCCCAACCCGGTGCTGCCGCTCGGCTGTCTCAAGTCCGACCACAACTACCCGCACCTGGCGGCGCCGAGCATCGGCTCGCTCAAAGATCCGAGCTGCAGCGGGGCGAAGACGAATGACATGACCAACCCGCAGAGCGTCGAAATCGACGGGCCCAACCCGCCCCAGTTCAACTCGCTGGAAGCGGGCACCGAAGTTGTCTCGGTGACGATCGGCGGCAACGACATCGGCTTCTCGGAAATCGCCCAGAGCTGCATCACCTTCAACCCGTTCAGCTCGCCCTGCAAGGACAAATACGACGCCGGTGGCAAAGACCAGATCGCCGAACGGATCGCGGCGACGGCGCCGAAAGTGGCCGCGGTGCTGCAGGGCATCCACAGCCACTCCCCGAAAGCGCGCGTCTACGTCGTCAACTACCCGGCGATCTTCCCCGAGACCGGCAGCGGCTGCTGGCCGCAGATGCCGATCAGCTTCAGCGACGCGCCCTACCTGCGCGCCAAGCAGCAGCAGTTGAACGCGATGCTCGCCACCCAGGCAGCCAACAACGGGGCGAAACTGGCCAACTGGTACCAGGCCTCGATCGGCCACGATGCCTGCAAGAGCTCCTCGACGCGCTGGGTCGAACCGCTGGTGCCGAACAACCCGGCGGCGCCGATCCACCCCAACCTGCACGGGATGGAAGGCGGCGCGGCGGTGCTGGTCGCTGCGGTGAAAGCCGGCTGAGCTTAGGCAGACGCGGCCACGAGGGCCCCCGCGAGGCGCTGCGGGTCTTCGAGCTGGGGATAGTGGGCGAGCTCTGGCAGCTCGCTCACCGCCACCCCCGGACGGAGCTCCTGCAGCGCCGACAGCACCGCTGTGGTTGCGACCGGGTCCCGCAATCCCCAGGCGAGGCCGAACTTGCCGGGCCACTCGCGGATCGCGCCGTGCCAGCGCTCGGCGTGTGTTTCGCGCTGGTCCATGTAGGAGATGAGCCGGTGGCCGAGGGTGCGGCCGCCGTTGTGGCAGACCAGCGACCACTGGTCTGCGGCCTCCGCCTCGCCCAGCGGGTGTGCGTCAGAGAAGACCGAGCCGAACTGGTGGCGGAAGAAGCGCTCGCTAGAGAGCCTCGCGACCAGTGGACCAAAACGGCTGCGCAGAGCCTTTTGCGCCGGTGTCGGGCTGGCCGCTTCCAGCACCATGCTGCCGTTGAAGAGCACGATCCCGGCAATCTCCATCTCCAGCCTGCCCTCGAGGTCGCGCGCCATCAGCTCGTTGGCGACCGAGGTGCCCATGTCGTGGGCGACGATGAGGACGGGCCGACCGTCACCGTGGCGGCGCACCAGCTCCTCGCTCAGGTCGGCCTGCCAGAAGAGGCTGTAGTCGTGCTCGCGCGGCTTGTCGGAAAGGCCAAAGCCGAGGAAGTCGAAGGCGAGCCGATTGGGCGGCAGCTCCTGCTCCAGCAGCATCCGCCAGTCATATGAGCTCGAGGGGAAGCCGTGCAGGAGCAGCAGCAGCGGACCCTCGCCCTCTTGGCGGAAGGCGTGGATTCGGTAACCACGGAACTCCTCGCTTTGCCCGCGCTCCTGCCAGGCGCGGACCCGCTCGGTCAGCGCCACGCCCTACTCCTCGCTGAAGCGCTTGACGAAGGCGAGGGCGTTCTCGGCGACCTCGCGCCAGCCGTGATCGATGACCAGCGAGTGATCCCGATTGGGCATCTCGATGTGCTCGGTCACGCCCGGGTTCTTGCTCTGCTTCTTGAACGCTGCCTTGCTCATCGCCGGCGGCACCGCGTGGTCCTTCTCGCCGGTGAAGATCAGCAGTGGTCCGCGCTCGGGGTTCCCGGTGTCGGCCTTGGTCTCGGCGCCGGGGTTGAAATTGGCCATGGCCGCCTGGAAGATCGGCTTGCCCGGCGCGGCGACGTGGTAGCGCTCGTACAGCTCGCGCGCCTCCTTCTCGTCCACCGCGTTGGCCCAGCCGTAGCGGAACTGGTCGAAGCTGAGGGTCACGGCGCGGCCCTTGTTGAGCGGGTTGCCGAGCACCGGCAGGGTAGTGCGGATCGCCGCGATCGGCAGCGGCAGCACGCCCTTGAACGGCGCCGGATCGACCGCGACCGAGGCGAGCGAGAGGCCACGCCCGGCGAGGATCTGGGTGATCAGGCCGCCGAAGGAGTGGCCGATGATCGCGGGCTTCTTATCCAGCGCCCCGATCACCTCGGCGAAGTGGTTGGCAACCTGGACCACGCCCTTGCCGGCGAACGCCTGCGGATTTGCCCGCGCCGCCTCGACCGTCTCGGGATCGTCGGGCCAGCCCGGGGCAAGCGGCGCGTAGCCGGCCTCGGCGAAGAGGTCGATCCAGTTCTGCCAGCTGCTCGGCAAGAGCCAAAGGCCGTGGATGAAGACCACCGGGGTTTTGCCCGATGCGTTCGCTCGCTCGATCTGCTCCTGCTCGCCCTGGGTGATCGTCGCCATCTGCCCGTCCTTAGGTGAACTTCTTTCGCATCGTCATAAGACGAGCGCCGTGGTCGAAGCGTCCATGTTCTCACCCAGAAGCAAGTCCGAGTCTGCGCGACTCGCTGAGGCGCTGAAGCTGAGAACCTCACTCAGTGGCGGGTGAGGCAGCGGACTCGATTGCGGAGAGGGTGCGCTCGGCCTGCGCCTGGGCGGCGGGCCGTGCGCGCTCGGTCCGGATCGACGAGGACGTGATCGGGGCCTACGCGGCAGCTCTGCCGAGCGAGCTGGAGCCGGTCCCGCCCGACCCAGCGACCGAACTGGTCGAGGGCGACCGCGAAACGCGCGCCGCCTTCGTTCTCTGCCTCGACGCGATCAACTTCGGCTCGGGCTGGTGGCCGACGATCCGCAAGCGCCCCGGGCGCAGCGGCTACTTCACGATCGCCGCGGGCCTGACCGAGCGCTTCCGCGAGGGAGGGCCCTGGCCCGCCACTGAGCTCGCGGCGATCGGCCCGGCTGAGATCGCCGGCGTCCTCGGTCAAGACCCCGAGCACCCCCTGATGGGGGACTACGCGGCGACCCTGCGCGATGTCGGTGAGCACGTCGAGCACGATCATGGCGGCCGCTTCGAAGCCGTGATCGAGGCGGCGAACGGCTCGGCGCCAGCCCTCGCCGACCTGCTCGCCGGCTGGCACGCCTTCGCCGACGTCTCGACTTACGAGGATCGCTCCGTCCCTTTCTTCAAGCGCGCCCAAATTGCCGCGGCCGACGTCGATCGCATGGGAATTGCGCCGCGACGAACAGGCGCTCACACTGAGTCGGGCGGGTTGCGCGACCTCGACCGGCTCACCGCCTTCGCCGACAACCTCGTTCCCCATGTCCTCCGCCTGGACGGCGTCCTTCGTCTCGGCCCCGAGCTCGAGCGGCGGATCGAAGTCGGCGAGCTGCTCGAGCACGGCTCGCCCGAGGAGGTAGAGCTGCGCGCCTGCGCCGTCCACACGGTTGAGCTTCTCGCCGCCATCACGCCGCTCTCGCCCGCCGAGATCGACGCAGTCCTCTGGAACCGCGGCGCCGCCGAGCGCTACAAGTCGGTCCCCCGACCCCGCTCTCGCAACACCGCCTACTGAGATAACGCGAAACCGCACCGAACCGTGCATATCGCGGGTCGGTGCGGTCTCGGCGATCAGCCCGCCGCCTCAGCCCGCCGCAAGCCGCCCCGGGCCCAGAGGGCGAAGAGGACCGGCAAGACAACGGCGACCGCGAAGGCGAGGGCGACGACGACCGGTTCGCCGGAGATGAAGCCGCGGCCGGCCTCGAGCAGCGCGGTCACCGGGTTGACCGAGGCGACCGCGTGGATCCAGCCGCTGAGCAGGCTGAGCGGCACGTAGACGGGGGCGAGGAAGAGGATCAGGAAGACCGGAAACTGCATCAGCGGGCCGCCCTGGATCGAGCGCACCCGCATCGCTATGCCGGCTGCCCACAGCGTCGCGGCCAGGTTGGTCAGGATCGCCAGCCCGTAGAGGCCGAAAAGTTCGACTCCGGCGCCGCCGACCTGCATGCCGGCGATCAGGGCGATCGTGGTCAGCACGGTCCAGGTGATCGCCGCCCTGCTCAGCGCCGCGATCGCGTAGCCGGCGATGATCCCGTTGCGGTTGGCGGCGGCGAGCAGGTAGCGGTTGGCGAAGCCGATCTCGAAGTCGCGGGCGATGCCGAAGCCGGTGAAGACGCCGCCGAAGGCGGCCGACTGCAGCAGCACAAAGACGAACTGGAAGGCGGTGTAGCCGCTGGGAAAGTCGAAGCCGGGCACTTTGCCGACCGCCGAGAGGCCGCCGGCGAAGGCGATGAAGAAGAAGAGCGGGAAGACGATCGCCGGCGCCAGGAAGGCCGGGTTGGTGAGGAAGTTGTGGATGCTGCGCCAGGCGACCGCCCGCGCGATCGCGCTGAAGCCGGCCGGGCCGCGCCTCTCGCCTGCCGCGCTCATGTCCGCACCAGCCGTGTCTTCATCGCCCTGCTGGCGGCAAACATGCCGATGATCAACACCGCCGCGGCGATGCCGAAGCCGAGCGCCAGCGCGCCGGCATCCCAGCCTTCGAAGAGCAGCGAGCGGAAGGCCTCGAGCAGGTAGGTGACCGGGTTGGCCGCGGCGACGTCGTGGAACCACTGGGTCTGCAGCAGTTCCAGCGGCAGCGACATCGCCGAGATGAAGAGGAAGACGAAGAAGACCGGGAAGAGGCTCTGCACCGCCTCGCCCGAGCCGGTGCGCAGGGCGGCGAAGAGGCCGATCGAGCCGAAGGCGACCGTGATCGAAACCGAGAGCGCGATGATCACCAGTGCGCCGGCGACACCCGTCACCAGTTCGGCACCGAAGATCAGGCCGACGCTGAGGTAGGTCACCGCCTGCACGAGGCCGAGCAGAACGGTGCCGGCGAGCAGGCCGCTGAGCAGCGCCGCGCCGCGCAGCGGGGTCAGTGCCAGGCGGTTGAGGAAGCCGGTCTCGATGTCGCGGGCGAGGTCGGTGCCGGTGTTCATCACCGAGAAGAGCGCCCCCTGCATGAAGGGCACAGCGAGGGCGAAGGTGAGGTAGGAGCTGGTCGGGAAGCCGGGCAGGTTGGTCACGTCTTTCAGCCCGCCTGAATTCACCGCGAGCAGGAAGAGCGGGAAGACCAGAGCGGGGACGATCTGCGCCGGCTGGCGCAGGGTGCGCCGCACCGAGCGCTGGGCGAGCTGCCCGACCTGGGTACGCAGCCCGCTGCTCACGCCGCGCCGACCGCCTTGGCTTCAGGTTCCTCGGCCTCGTCGCCCGCCCCCTCCAGGGAGCGGCCGGTCTTGGCGAGGAAGACGTCGTCGAGCGAGGGCGCGTGCAGTTGCAGCTGCTCGATCGCGATCCCCTCGCCGTCGAGCGCCCGCACGACCTCGGCCAGCTGCGCCTCGCCGCCCTCCAGGCGTGCCGCGGCGCCGCGCGGCGAGGCCCCGGCGCGCTCGCCGAAGCGCTCCAGCACGGTGGCCAGCCGCTCGCGTTCGCTGGGCTCGCGCGGCGTCGCTTCCACGGTCGGCCGGCCGATCTCGGCCTTGAGCGCGGCCGGGGTGCCCTCGGCGACGATCTGGCCGTGGTCGATGATGCCGACCCGGTTGGCGAGTGCGTCGGCCTCCTCCAGGTACTGGGTGGTGAGGAAGACCGTCACTCCCTCCTCGGCGGCGAGCCGGCCCACCTCGTCCCAGAGCGCGGTGCGGCTCTGGATGTCGAGCCCGGTGGTCGGCTCGTCGAGAAAGAGGATGCTGGGACCGTGGGCAAGCGCCAGGGCGAGGTCGAGGCGCCGCTTCATCCCGCCCGAGTAGCCGCCGACCTTGCGGTCAGCCGCTTCGGACAGGCCGACCCGCTCGAGCAGTTCCTGGCCGCGGGTTTCGCGCTCGGGCTTGCCGATCCCGTGCAGGGCGGTCTGCAGGCGCATGTGCTCGCGGCCGCTCAGCAGCGGGTCGAGTGCCGCCTCCTGCAGCGCCGCGCCGATCGAGGAGCGCACGTGCGGCCCCTCTTTGACGATGTCGAAGCCCGCCACCCGTGCCGTCCCTTCAGTTGGCGGCAGCAGCGTCGTCAGCATCAGCACTGTGGTCGACTTGCCGGCGCCGTTGGGACCGAGGAAGCCGTAGATCTCACCGGCATCGACCCGCAGGTCGATGCCGTCGACCGCCCGCGGCCCGTTCTTGAACTCGCGCACGAGCGCTTCGACTTCGATGCCCTCTTGTCGCTCTGTCGCCATCACAACTCCAGACTGTCGATTCCCAGGGAAAGCGGCCGACGACGTTAGCAAGATAGTTGACGTTGTCAAATATTCTTTTTAGAATGTATTTTGATAAGCTATGAGCAAGGCGACGGAGAAGAACGGAAAGCCCTCGGCGGCCGCGAGCTCGACTGCCGGCGAGGCCTGGGATGTCCTCGCCTCCCTGGTTTACCCGCCGCCCTTCCTCGCGATCGCCCAGGAATCCGGCCTGCGCCCCGCCACCTTCGGCGCCCTGCGCGTCCTCGACCAGCCGCGAACGATGAGCGAGATCGCCAACTTCCTGCGTTGCGACAACTCCAACGTGACCGGGATCGTCGACGGGTTGGAAGTGCGTGGCCTCGCCGAAAGAACGGCCTCGCCCGGCGACCGGCGGGTCAAGCTGATCGCGCTCACCGCCGAGGGCCGCCGGCTGCGGGCGCGGCTGATGCGCGAGGCGAGCAAGCCGCCCGCTTGGCTGAAGGGCCTCTCGCCGGCCGATCAGCGCACCCTGCGCGACGTGCTGCGGCGCGCCACGGCGTAGGATCGCGCCAGTGAAGCCGGTCACCGTCTCGGTCGAAGTGCCCCAGTCCCCCGAGGAAGTCTTCGACTACCTGGCGGTGCTCGCCAACCATGAGGCCTTCCTCGACCACTTCCTGATCGACTGGAAGTTCTCCGGGCCGCCGCGCGGTCTTGGGGCCAAAGCCGAGGCAAAGGCCAGCGCGCCGATGTCGCAGGACTGGACCGACTTCGAGATCGTCGAGATCGAGGAGCCCTCGCGGATCGTCGAGGAAGGCGTCGGCTTGAAAGGCAAGCGCCGCACCCGCGGCACCTATCGGCTGCGCGGCCTGCCCGGCGGCGGCACCAAGATCTTCTTCGAGCTGGAGTGGCTCGAGTCGGCCAAAGCCGAACGGCTGATCCCGCCGATGACGCGGGCCTTCATCCGCCGGCCCAACGCCAAAGCCATGCGCCGCCTCGCCCGCCAGCTCGCCGAGAGCTGAGCCTGCCTCAGCTCAGCGGCGCGAGGACGAAGACCTGGACCGCCATGTCGGGGTCGATGTGGTTGTCGGACATGAAGGCGAGCACATCGCGCCCGGTGAGCCGCGCGACGACCGCCTTCATCTCCTCGGCCATGGCGCGCTGGGAGAGCCGGCGCATGGCGAGCACCGCCTCGCCCTCCTTGTAGGAGACGAGAGTCTGCTCGGCCCGCGTCAGCACCCCGAGCATGACCGTGACCAGGGTGTCGCCGCTGTGGAAGGAGTAGGACTTCCTCGGCCCGCGGCCGATCGCCGCCGTGTGGATGCGGATCAGCTCGCTGGTGATCGCCGCGTTCAGCTCGCCGCCGCTCAGCGGTATGGCACCCTGCTCGACTCGCTCTTCTCTCATCGCAGGTGGAAACGGTCGCTTAAGTAGTGCTGGGCGACGACGATCCGCCCGTTCTCGAACTGCTCCACGGCCCAGAACGAGGACGGGCCGGCCGGGTCGGCGGCCGAGAGCGTGCCGGCGGCGATCACCCTGTCGCCGGCGGCGGCGCTCACCTCGGTGAGGTCGACCCGGTGGCGGTGTTCCATCCGCACCAGATCGGCGAACCAGTCGCGCACGCCGACGTGGCAGTGGTAGACGGCGTCGATCCCGCGCAGCCGCAGCGGGCGAAAATCGACGTGTGCGTCCATGCAGGCGAGCATTGCTTCGAGGTCGCGAGAGTTGAAGGCGTCGAACCAGCGCCTGACGGTGGCCTCATCGGCATGGGACATGCTCCGACTCCACGGGGGGGACCCCGATAGGCCGAATCGCCGCCGCAACAGCTGCGATCGCGCCCACCGTTCTGATGCCAACGCCGAGGCGGCCCCTGCGAGGTGCGCCAGCGTCGGGCGCGATGGTAACGCGTGCTAGGCGTGGACCGGCGGGACCTTGGCGGCGCCCGCGCCGTCCCGCTCGAAGAGCTCGGCCGAGGGAATCCCGATCAGCTCTCCCCGAAAGCGCTTCTCGCGGCCGTAGACGACCCAGGTGGTGTCGATTTCGCCAATGTCGAGGTCGAGCCGCAGTTCCTCGGCGTGCTCGGTGACGTGCTCCATGTGGGTAAGGCCGGAGTCGTACTCGCCCCGCAGTAGGCCCTCGCCGACTACCGGCTTGGAGACGACGTCGATCACCTCCTCCCACTGGGAGAGGTCGACGTAGCCCTTGGTCGCCGGCACGATGCCGATCGAGCGCGGTACCTCGACGTCGCGGCGGCTGAGCAGGACCAGGTGCTTGGTCGGGAAGATGAAGGTGTCGACGACGAAGACCTCGCGCCAGTACTTCTCGGTGATCTCGTGCACCTTGGGGTGGGCGCTGCACTGGACGAGGAAGGCGTTCGGCGTCTTCCGCAACAGCTCCAGGCCGTCGAAGAAGTCGGTGATTAGCTCGATCCGATATTCGTCGATGCCCTGGAACTCGAGGTAGCGCTGCACGGCCCGCTCGTGACATGTTCCCTGCGGTCCGAGCGTGATCATCGTGATCTTGTCCCCTGGGGCTGCAAGCATCGCTACCTCAGCGTAGCGAGTGAACAGGAATCCTCAAGCAGTAGGAAGGGAATTATGAGACGAGTTGCCAAGTCGCTTTCCGTTGCCGCCATTGTCGGTCTCTTCGCAATGGGCATCGCCACCGCGGGGGCCTCGGCCTCGGCCTCGACCAGTGCTGGCTGCACTCCGGCGAGCGACATCGAGGCGATCGTCGACGACTCGATCTCGATGGAATTCACCGATGCCAGTCGCCTGCGCGTGCAGGCGATGAACCTGCTGATCGACACGCTGGGCAAGGGGACGACCCTTGGCGCGGTCGAGTTCGGCTCCGAAGGCTTCGAAACTCCCCCCGCCGACACCGTCTTTCCGCCGCAGCCTGTTGGTCCCAACGGGGCCTCTATGCGCACGGCGCTCGACCAGAAAATCCACGCCGACAACGGCGCCACCGACTACAACGGCGCCTTCGCCCAGTCCGACGCCGACAACCCCGGGGCCAACGCCCGCATCTTCCTCACCGACGGCGGCCACGACGTCGGCACTTACAACGAAGGCCACCTAGCTCACAACGTGCCGACCTACGTGATCGGCTTCGGCGGCATCGCCGCCGGCGAGGACCAGGCCCGCCTGCAGAAGATCGCCAACGACACCGGCGGTCGCTACTTCCCGCTCAAAGACTCGGCTCAGCTGCAGTCGGTGATGAACACGATCGAGGCCGCGCTCACCTGCCAGACGCCGCCGCGCCAGTTCACCGACCTGCTCGCCAAAGGCCAGAGCAAGACGCACTCCGTCGCGATCGGCGGCGCCACCAAGTCGGTTCAGATCACGCTCACCTGGACCAGCCCGCTGGACAAGTTCAAGCTCTCCGGCTTGCGCCTGGTCAACAAAGGCCACCTGCTGGCGGTGGCATCGCGTCCCGGCAAGGTGCCCGGCAAGCTGAAGGTCTCGCGCACGATCAGCTCGACCTTCGCCGTGATCAAGGTCTCACACCTGCACAAGGGCCAGCTGCGCTTCGCGGTCAAGGCGGCAACGGTCGGCTCGGGCGCCCCGAAAGTCAGCCTGACCACCCAGGTCGGTCAGAGCTCACACAAGTAGAGCCTCAGGACAACGGTCTGGCGCTGTGGCCTCCGGGCCGCGGCGCCGGCCGCTGCCCGCGCGAGGCAAGGGCGTGACGCGCGTTGACGGCAATCGCACGCGGGATTGCCGTGGCGAAGAAGCGGGCGGGGCCGATGCTGCGGGTGCCGAAGGCCTCGAAGCGCTCGGCCATTCGCGGGTCGCGGGCGCCGGCGGAGAAGATCAGCCGCTCCCCCGGGTTCATCTTCCTGCCGCTCGCGTACTCGTTGATCATGCTCGCGTGTCCGCGCAGCGCACGCCGGTGCTGCCGCCGGTAGCGGCCGAGCCCGGCTTGCAAGGGCTCATCGCCGGCCAGTGCCGGCGCCACGCTTTTGGCGAGCCACTCGCCCGACTGGAAGGCCCAGCCGCAGCCGACCCCGAAGAGCGGATCCACGGCCATCGCCGCGTCGCCGACAAGCGCCAGGCCCGGCGCGACCGGAACCCGCACTTTGTTCGGCATCTCGATCTTGCCCAGGACCGGGCTGGCAAGGTGCGAGACCTGTATCGGCGGCGCCTCCGGCACGTTGCCGACGAACGAGATCAGCGCGCCCTCGGGGTCGCGGCGAAACTCGGGCAGACGGTCCTTGGTCGGCATCGCCGCGTAGAAGGTGAGCCCACTGTCGGTCGGGAAGGCGGCCGCCCAGTTGGGATCCAACATCCAGATTGAGCTAGCTCCATCGGCGGCCGCTGGCGGTCCGTCGAAGTAGGCGCCGTAGGCGAAGCGGCCGTGGCGCGAGGTCTTCGTCTTGACCGCGCCAAGCTCGGCGATCCGCGAGTCGCGGCCATCCGCCCCGACGACGAGCTGGGCACTCAGCGCCCTCTCAGCGCCCTCGGCGTCGCGGACGACAACCCCGCGAACGGTGTCACCCTCCCGCACGAGGCGCTCGGCGCTGCGGCCGAGCATCAGCTCCACTCCCGGCGTCGCCACGGCCGCCTCGCGCACCATTGGGTCGAGCAGCTCACGGCGCAGGTTGACTCCCTCGCGGGCCTCGGCGCTCGGCGCTTCGATCCAGCCCCAGGGCGTCCAGGCTCGCATCTTCGTGCGCACTCCACCCGCCTCTACGATCGGCTCGAGCAGGCCGAGTCGATCCAGCGCTGGAACCGCCGAGGCCTGGATGAAGTGGGAGCAGACGCGCTTGAAGGCGGCCGGGTCGGGCCTCTTCTCGACCAAGGCGATGCGGGCACCGCTGCGGCCCAGGGCGATCGCGGTCGCGCAGCCCGCCAGGCTGGCGCCTACGATCACCGCGTCGTAATCCACTCGATCGACGTTGCCTTGCCTGCTCTCGTCCATGCGCGCCTCCGGGCTTGGGTTAACCATTCGTCCCGTACTATACGCCTCGAACTATGAAAAGCAAGCCGGTAAAGCTCACCAACACCTCCTATGCCCTGCTCGCCCTCGTCGATCAGCTCGGCGAGGCGACGCCGTATGAGATCAAGCAGGCGATGGACAGCTCGATCGAGAACTTCTGGCCGGTCCCTCACACGACTGCTTACGAGGAGCCGGCACGCCTGGCCGAGGGTGGCTACATGTCGGTGCGCCAAGAGGAGGGGGGTCGCCGCCGCAAAACGTACGCGCTCACGGAAGAGGGGCGGGCGGCGCTGGCTACCTGGGCGGAAGAGGCGACCTGGACGCCGCCGCAGCTGCGCGACGAGGGCATCCTCAGGATCTTCGCGGGCGGCGACCCCTTCGCCCTCTTCGAGCAGCGGCGCTCATGGCACAAAGAGAAGGTGGCGGAGCTCGAGGGCTACCTGGATGAGGTTCGCGGTAATGAGAGCTGGCGCGGCTCCGAGCTGGCCCTGACCGCTGGGATCGCTTATCACCGCAAGATGCTCGAGATGCTCGACGAGCTCGGCCCCTCGACCTAGCGGCCCGCTCTGCTCAGTCCGAGCCTGGGCGCAGGGCCAGCAGCACGAGGTCATCGCGCAGCCGGCCGTCGCTGCGCGCGATCGCGTCCTGGCGCAGGCACTCGGTCATCTCGCCCAGCTCGAGGTCGGCGAAGGAGTGGGCGAGCTCGCCGAGCGCCGAAGACGCCACGTGGGTCTCCGCCGGCCCCGCCTCGAACCAGCCGTCGGTGGCGAGGACCAGGGTCTCGCCGGCCGCCAGCTCGATCTCATGGCTCGGGATCGGCGCGTCCGCCCAGGCACCGAGGACCGCGCCGCCACCGAGCTGCACCGGTCCCTCGCTGGTGACGTGGATCGCCGGCGGGTGCCCGGCGGCGGCCAGAATCACGGTCCAGCGCTCGCCACGGCGGTGCAGGCGCAGCAGCAGCGCGGTGGCGAAGTCGTTGAGGCTGCGGCCCTCGAGCAGCATCTCGTTGAGCTGAGCGAGCAGTTCATGGGGCTCGTCGATCTGGCGGGCGAGGCCGCGCATCGAGTGGCGCAGGGCGACCGAGACGCCGGCGGCGACGCTGCCCTTGCCGGTGACGTCGCCGATCATGATCCAGCAGCCGTCCTCGGTGGGGAGGACGTCGTAGAGGTCGCCGCCGATCTCCATCCCTTCGCCGAAGGCGTCGAAGACGACGGCGATGTCGAGGCCGGGCACGTAGGGCGGCTCGGGCGGGCGCAGGCCGCGCTGCAGGTTCTGCGCGATCCGGTCGCGCTCCTCGTAGAGGCGGGCGTTGTCGAGCGCCATCGCGGCGCGGTCGGCGAGTTCGCCGACCAGGCGCAGGTCTTCGGCGTCAAAGCGCAGGTCGGTGCTGGCGTGGAGGAAGGAAACCGCCCCGAGCGTGGTGCCACGCGCGACCAGCGGTGCCACCGCGGCCGACTGGTAGTGGGTTTCCTCAATCAGTCGCCGGTGGTCCTCGCTCTGGACGACATCCTCGAGCACGCTCGGCGCGGTGAGATCGCGCCAGACCAGCGGCCGGCCAGCTCTCAACACCTGGGCGACCGGGTGGTCGCTGCGGGGGTCGAGCGGGGTGTGCCTGCGGATTCCCTCCAGCCGGGTGCCGACGTCCGGATCGGCGGCGCCGACGACGCTGTCGCCGATGCAGCCGTCACGGCGGATGAAGTCGAGCACGCAGAGCTCGGCCATCTCGGGCACCGCTGTCTGCACGATCGTCCGCGCCGTGCGGTCGAAGTCGAGCGAGGCGTCGAGGCCGCGAGTCGCCGCGACGAGGAAGTCCTGGGCGCGCCGCCGGCGGCTCTCGGCGGTGATGTCACGGGCGATCACCGAGGCGCCGACGATGCCGCGCTGGGGATGCTCGATCGGGGAGATCGTCAGCGAGACGTTGATCCTGGCCCCGTCTTTGCGGATCCGCTCGGTCTCGTAGGTCTCGATCGCTTCACCGCGGCAGGCTCGGTCGAGGATTTCCCACTCCTCGTTTTTGCGGTCGGCCGGGATCAGCAGCGATATGGAGGAGCCGATCGCCTCCTCCTCGCTGTAGCCGTAGAGGCGAACCGCCCCAGGATTCCAGGAGGTGATCACCCCGTCGAGATCCTTGCTCAGCACTGCATCGCGGGTGCTCCGCACCACCTGCGCGAGTCGGTAGATCTCCTCCTCATCGCGGACGGCCGCTGGCGCTCGCTTCGACTGCACCAGACAAAGCTACTCCAGCCATTGGTGGTTTCCATATAGAACCGCGTGAAACTACATATCCATTGACTTAGTAGGCTGACTCTCCGACCTGACACACGGGCCAGCGCGCATGACTTGCAAGAGCTGATCGGCCTGCGGGGGATCTCGATCCAACGTGGTCCGCGCAGAGGTCGCGCGAGGAGCGGTTGAGGTTGGCGACCTTGTCAACCCCGAGCTCCCTGGACCCGATGGCCGGAAAAGAGACCCCAAAAGGAGGCCAGGCGCTGGTCGAGCTCTCCAACGCGATGGTGGCGCTGCACCGCGAGTATTTCGGCCGCGGCCCCGGCGCGGCAAAGAGCTTCATCAACGACGAGATGGTCGTCTGCGTGCTCAGTGACATTTACACCGCGGTCGAGCGCACCCTGATCGGCGCTGGTCAGGCCGAGCACGTGCGGCGCACCCGCGGCCTGCATCAGGAAGCGCTGGAAGACGAGTACAAGTCCAGCGTCGAAAAGATCATCGGCCGCCCGGTCGAGGCGTTTCTCAGCGTCGTCCACGTCGACCCCGACGTCGCGATTGAGGTCTTCCTGCTCGGCGAGCCCGCCGCGGGCTAGTCGCTGCTCTCGGGCTCGGCGAAGAGGAAGAACTCGAGCGCCAGGTTGGCCTCGACGTCGACCTGGCTGAGGAAAACCCGCACGGAGCGGCCAGTTATCCGTTCGACCACCTGGATGAACTCGTCTTTCACCGCCTCCTGGAACTTTTTGCGGGTCTCGCTGACGTGCTCGCTTGACCCGGCGCCGATCAGGGTGCGCTCGGCGGTGGTGAAGATCTCCTCGAGAATGCAGACCGCGTAATCGCTTTGCAGGTAGCTGCGCGCCTTGGTCGGGCCGCGGCCGTAGAGGCGCGCGTGCAGCTGCACGATCTCACGCGAGAGCTGAGAGACGAGTGCCCCATGTGCGGCGGGGCTTTCTGGAGGGTTTGGACGATCCAAGCTACGGCTCCGGGTGGATGAGCCGTTTGCCCTGGCTTCGAATTCGTCGCGCCCTGCAGGTGAGCCTCGAGACTCACGCGCCTGGCTGATGCTCGGCGCCGCCAGGGCACTCAAGCGCGAAAAGCATAGCGTGGGAGAAGTTCCGTCAACCGTGTCGATCTCGGGTCTGCCCGTTCGTCGTAGGGGTAGAAGTCCGACAACGAAGAGAAGGAGAAACGAGATGGGCAAGATCGTTGTAACCGAGTTCGTATCCCTCGACGGCGTGATCGAGGATCCGGGCGGTTCCGAGGACTACAGGCACGGCGGCTGGACCTTCGAGATCGATCGCGGCACCGACGGCGACAAATTCAAGCTCGACGAGCTTCTCGAGGCCGAGGCGCAGCTGCTGGGGCGCGTTACCTACGAGGGGTTCGCCGCCGCCTGGCCGGCGATGGAAGACGGCGCCGGCTTCGCCGAGAAGATGAACTCAATGCCGAAGTACGTCGTCTCCTCGACCCTGCAAGAGGCGAGCTGGGATAACACGACGATCCTCAGTGGCGAGCTTCCCGACGAGGTGGCGAGGCTGCATCGCGAGATCGACGGCGTGATCCTCGTCGCCGGCAGCGCCCAGCTGGTCCAGGGCCTGCTCGAGCACGGTCTCGTCGATGAGCTTCGCCTGATGGTCTTCCCGGTCCTGCTCGGCGAGGGCAAGCGCCTCTTCGGCCAAGTGAGCGAAAAGAAGCCACTGCGCCTTGCCGACTCGAAGACCCTCGGCGATGGCATCGCCCTGCTGACCTACGAGCCGGCGGCGGCCTGAGCGAGCGCCTCGACGGCGGCGCGCTCCTCGGCGAGGACCCGTTCGGCGACGCCGGCGACCTTGTGGTCGCCGGCCCGCCGGGCGGCCCGCTCAAGCAGCTCATAGGCGGCGATCTCGAGGTGCTCAAAGGCGGAGACGAAGCCAACCAGCTTCTCGGTCGTGTCGGGCTGGGCGACGAAGAAGGCACCGACCTGCATCCCGGTCAGCTGCAGCACGGCGTCCGCCGCCCTGCCCGACTTGGCGCCGCGTGCCTCGATTCGTTCGCGGATCATCGCCTCGTGCTCTTCGCTCTCGCGCAGGTGGGCGGCGAAGAAGCCCTTCAAGGCCTCGTCTTCGATCACCCTCGGCCCCGTTTCGAGCAGCTGCAACCCCTGCTTCTCGATCGCGTGGACGTCCGCCATGCAGCGCTCGAGCTGGGCGGCAAGGTCGACCTCGCCACCGCCGTTGAGCGAGGCGTCGAGGACCCGGTCAAAGGAGTCTTCGAGGCGGTCGGCCATCCGCCGCGCCTCCTCTTCGAACTGGCGGGCGGTAACCGCGGTCTCCTCATCGCCCGCTTCCTCGGCCCGCTTTTGCAGCAGCTCATAGGCGGCGATCTCGAGGTGCTCGTAAGCGAATGCGTGGGCGAGGAGCTTGGCCGGGGTATCGGGTTCGCTGGCGGCGAAGACCGCCATGGCGACCCCGCCGGCTCGCTCGGAGGAGCCGTCGAGAACGCCCATGCCGTGTGCCCGCAGCCGCTCGCGCAGGCGCTGCTCGTTGGCCTCGGTCTTTTCGGCGTGGGTGACGAAGACCGCTGCCAGCCGCTCGTCGCCGACGAGGCGCGGCGCTCGCCCCATCTGAACCAGCGCCTGGCGCTCGATCGCGTGCACGCTGACGAGCTGGCGGACCAGTTTCGTTTCTCGCGGCTGCCCGGCTTGCGTTGCCTCGACCTCAGCTGGCCAATCGCCGAGGCGCATGGCTGGCCCGCCGACCGCGGCGTCTGTGCCGTTGCCGGGGCGCCGCCCGGCGAAGAGGTCGGAAAGCGCCTCGGTCGCGTTTACCCGTGGTTCCCAGCCCAGCTCGCGCCAGGCGCGCTCCGAAGAGACCAGCGGCAGGCCCATCGCCATGTCGAGCCAGTCGGGCGGGGTCGGTTGCAGGCGCAGGCGCCAGCTCAGGTCTGCCAAGCGGCGGGCCAACGAGAAGGAAAGCGGAAAGGTCCTCAGGTTGAGCATCGCGGCCAAGTCGTCGGTCCCCAGCAGCGGTCCGGCGGCGAGGTTGAAGGCGCCGCTGACATCGCGGACCGTGGCCAGGGCATAGGCGCGAGCAAGGTCCGAGGTGTGGATTGCCTGGAAGCAGAGTCCGGCCAGCCGTGGGATCGCCGGCAGGAGGCCGCTGCGCAGCAGGAAGTCGGGAATAAATGGCCCGGCCAGAAGTCCGCAGAGCTCTGCCGCGGCGTCGCCCCTGCAGGTCAGCGCTGGTCGCAGCCGAACCACCTGGGTGTTCGGAGCAGCGCCTTCGAAGTCGTCGAGGTGGCCCTCAATCGTCGCCTTGTAGCGCGCGTGGATCGAGGTTTCCGTGCCGCCGAGCGGCCAGTTCTCGTCGATCAGGCGGTCCCGGGGTGCGGGGGAGTAGGCAACCACCGAGGAGGAGTGGATCAGCTTCGGCACACCCGCCGCCGCGACCGCGTCAAAGATTTCGCGGCTGCCGTCGACGTTGAGCCGCTCCAGCTTCTCCGGGCTGTGAGTAGGCTGGACCGCCCAGGCAAGGTGAACCACGGCATCTGCACCGTGGAAGGTTGAGGCGAGGTCGGAGCTGGCGATCTCGGCCGCACCCGCGAGGCCGATGATCTGGCTCACCTCATCGCGCTCAGCAAGAGCCTCGACCACGCTTCGGCCGACGTTGCTGGCAGCGCCAGTCACCACCACTCTCATGAGTGGCCATCTCCGCATTTGTTGTTATCCATGCTTCCTCGTTGCCCCGCTTCGAAGCTGGCTAAACGTTCAACCTTCTTCGAGGAGTGCGCTTAATACGGTACGGCAAAAATTTTCTAACGGGGAGAAGTTCTAATCGGGTGGGTTTTCCCTCCGCTTAGGCGGGTATGAACCTCGGCATGTTCGACGCGATGTCGATGCCCAAGCAGGGCGAGCGCTGGCTCAGCTGCCCGCCGTACACGCTGATCGCCCACGTGCTGGGGGTCGAGCACCCCGACGGGGTGCCACTGGTCAGCTATGAGCTGCAGGACGATGACGGGGCTATCATCGAGAGGGTCGACCGCGCCGTCCTCGACGATGGCTGGTGGAAGGCCTTCCAGCCGATGCGTCAGTACTTTGGCTAGCGCGTAAATCTCGTTGGCCTGTTGCAGGTCCTCCGATAGGGTCGGCTGCAGTGCAGGGGAAGGCCTCGAACAGTACGCGCGTTGCCGTTATCTGCGGCGCGGGCCTGCTGGTTTTCCTCGCCTGGCTCTCGGCCCCCGGGCCTTCCAACATCGGCATCGGGTTCTTTTACGCGGTCCCGATCGCGATGGCGAGCTGGTGGTTTGGGCGCCGCGCCGCCGCAATTGCCGTGCTCGGTTGCGGAGTTCTCTACTGCATGGGCGCGTTGATCGAGCCGGTGCACGAATTCGGCTTCGCTCTGGCCCTGCGCATGCTCGCCTTTGTCGCTCTTGCCGCGCTGGTCGCCCAGCTGCGCGAGCGCCAGCTGGTCCTCGAGCACTCGGCCGAGGAACTGGAAGCGATCCGCGAGGCGCTGACCCCGGCGGCGCTGCCGCAGCTGGCCGGGGTTGATTCGGCTGCGGCCTTCGTCCCCTCCGAGTACGGCGTCTCCGGCGACTTTTACCTGCTCACCAACGGCCACGACGGATCGGCGATCGCGATCATCGGCGACGTGGTCGGCCACGGCCTCGAAGCGGCGCAGCTGGCGACCTTCGTTCGGGCCCGCTTCGCCGCCTTCGCTGCCGGCACCAGCGACCCGGCGGAGCTGCTCGGGCTGGCCAACGGCGTTCTTTTCGAGCGTTCGGGATCCGGCCGCGAGCTGGTCAGCGCGGTCTGCCTTCGTCTACGCGATGGGCAGCTCTCCTGGGCGATTGCGGGGCACCCGCCGCCGTTGCGCTTGCCCGGCCTCGAGGAGCTGTCGCTGGAGGGCTCGACCTACCTGCTCGGTGCTGAAGCCGAGCTGGCGCTGCGCAACCGTGAGATTTCGCTGGCAAGCGGCGAGGGCGTCCTCGTCTACACCGATGGGGCAACCGACGTCCGGCGCGAGGGGCGGATGCTTGGCCTCGATGGCCTGTCCCGCCTGCTGGCGCCGATGGCGAAGCTGCCGGCGAGCGAGATCGTCAGCCGGGTCGAGCGAGCGATCCTTGACTGGGCGGAGAAGCCGATCCGCGACGATCTCTGTCTGCTGGTCCTGAAGCCGCGGTAAGCGGCACGCTGCGGAGTTTCGTTCCGGCCTCGCTGGGGAACCCAAAGGGTTTGAAGACAAGCCGCGAAGTGACCTGGTCACGCGCAAGGCACCGCGGGCAATTCTCGAGCGCCACTGCATGCATGGCGCTGTAGCTGCTCCCACACTTCTCACAACTGAACATCACTACCTCCAATCGACGACTCGGCCATTCCAACGACCCCGCCATTCCGGACAACTCGATGAATGTTCTTTACCCGATGCGCCAGAACGTCTAAACCCGCGCCTGAAGCCAGCCGAAGACACACCAGTATGAAGAGCGAACGCGACCTGGATGCGGGGCCGGGCTTCCGGCACGAGGCGCTGATCTACGAGGGCCCGGAGCAGTTCCTGGCAGTCGCCGTCCCCTTTCTATCCGCGGCTCTCGCCGCCGGCGAACCGGCGCTGGTGGCGGTGCGGCAGGCAAATGCCGAACTGCTCAGGGCTGAGCTCGGCCCCGATGCGCAGGGCCTGGGCTTCGTCTCGATCGAGGAGGTTGGGCGCAACCCGGCGCGGATCGTTTCCTTCTGGCGCGATTTTCTCGCTGGCCAGGCAGGCCGCCCCGCCCGGGGTATCAGCGAACCGGTCTGGCCCGGCCGCGCGGCGGCCGAGATCGAGGAGTGCCAGCGTCACGAGCACCTGCTCAACCTCGCCTTCCCGCCCGGGATGCGCCCCTCACTGCTCTGCTCCTACGACGGCTCGGCGCTCCCTGACGAGGTGCTCGATGGGGTCTTCCGCTCACACCGGGCCGTGCTGCGCGACGGTTCGCGCGAGCTGAGCGACAGCTACCGGCGTGAGTGCGATTGCTACAGCGGCAAACTCCCCCGCCACCCAGACGATGCGGAGACCTTGCCCTACAACCGCGCCCGTCTCGCGGCGGTGCGCAAGCGGGTGAAGGAAGCCGCCGAGCAGACGGGAATCGGGCCGCTGAGGGCGGCCGATCTGGTCGCCGCGGCAAGTGAGCTCGCGGCCAACAGCGTCGTCCACGGCGGCGGCAAGGGCACGATGTCGATCTGGCGCGAGGGCAACTACCTGCTGATCGACTTCGAGGACCGGGGCACGATCGAAGAACCGCTTGCCGGCCGTTTGCACCCGGCGACCGACCAGCGCGGCGGCCGCGGCCTCTGGCTGGCCAATCAGCTCTGCGACCTGGTGCAGATCCGCTCCGGCGCCCTCGGCACCACCGTGCGCGTGCAGGCGGCTGTTGCCTAGGCCGTGGGGTCGGCCCCCGGGCTTGCGCTAACAGACATTCGTGTTTACCATCCGCGCCCCAACGGCAGCGGAGGCGGGGATGGGCGACACGGCACGGCAACCAGACGATTTCGCGTTCGCCTTCGATTCGGCCTTCGCGGCGCTGCAGGTGCGGATCGAGTCGGCCTGCGCGGGGGCGAGCGAGTGGCCCGAGCGGGTCGCGGCCGGGATCAGGGCAGCCTTCGAGTGGGCCGCCGCAGAGCCCGTCGCGGCCCAGCTGCTGACCAACGATGCCCTGGCCGGTGGCAGCGCCGGTTTTGAGCGCTACGAGCGGATGATCGCCTACGTCGCCGAGCAGCTCGAGCCCGGCCGCGAGTTGGCGGCGCATGGCGAGCGCCTGCCGGTGATCACCGAGCGGGCGATGGCGAGCGGGGTGGCGATGCTCGTCGCCCAGCGCCTCTCGCTCGACAGGCAGGCAGAGCTGCCGGCGATCGCGGGCGAGGCGATCCAGTTCGTGCTCACGCCCTACCTCGGTGGCGCGGAGGCTCGTCGCGCGGCGTTCGATTGAGCCCGACTTGACATGTGACTAATTAGGGCATGTATCCCATCTCCGGGGGTAAGATTTTCCCTTTCTGAAGCGCCAAAAAGCCGTCCTTCTGTAGCGCTACGTTCCTCGGCCTGACATAACAAGCGGCCGGGCACCGCGCGAACGGCCCCGGCCCGTCACCCGGGAGGTTGAGTCCCAAGTGAAGGCCAAGAGTAGTCCGAAGATGCGCCGAGCCGTGCTCGGCCACGTCCTCTACGAACACCCAGCAGAACTAACTCCCGACGCTCTACGGCGCGAGTTCGGGGACGAAGCGCGACAGGCCATCGTTGACCTGCTCGCAGCCGATCTGCTGCGTCAGGAGGGCGACCATGTGCGGCCGACACGAGCCGCGCTCAGCTTCTACCGGCTGGACCTGCCGTGAGCGTCGCGAAGCAGTTCGGAGCGAACCTCAGCCGCCTTCGTGAGCAAGCGGGCATCACCCAGGAGGAGATCGCGTTTCGGGCCTCGCTACACAGGACCGAGATTGGGCTACTGGAGCGCGGCGGCCGACTGCCCCGCATCGACACCCTGGCGAAGCTGGCAGGGGCGCTGGAAGTGCCCTCGTCCAGCCTGCTCGATGGCATTGAGTGGACGCCGGGAGCATTCCAGCGCGGCCACTTCGCTGTGAGTGACGGGCGATGACGGGGTGAGAGCGGCCGACTCTCACCCCGTCGCTGGCTGGCTACTCCTGGCCCGACAACATCGCAAGCTGGCTCATCTTCGACTCCTCAAGGACGCCGATGGCGACGTGGGGAGGAACATTCGAGCGAATGCGCATGTTACGAGTCCCGCTCTCCTGATCGATGATCTCAACGAGCGTGATGATCGAGTTGATCTCCGCGCCCTCCGGCACGTCAGGATCTTGTTCGATCGCCTGCATCTGTTCTTGGATGTGCTTACCGAGTTTCGATTGATCAATGGTCATTGGTGTTCTCCTTGAAAGGTGGTGACTTATGAAGCGCATATTTCGGTCCGTCCTCCTGATGGGGTTGAGGAAGCTGGACCAAGGCGGAGCGGACCTCGCGTCAGGCGAAATCGTCGGGCCATGGACGCCGCTCAGGCCGCATAACTAGCTGACCCTCTCGGCGTAGACGAAGGCGACTACTTCGCCTTCGATGCGAAAGAAGATTCGGATGCTGGGGCCCAGCTTCGTCGCTTCGGTCGCATATACGTAGTAGCTACTGCCTGGGATCGGTGCAGAGGCCAGCGCGGCGCGGCGGGCAATGATGAGTTCGATGCTGTCGCAGATCGCGGTCCGCAGTTCGGCGTCCGGTACAGCCTGAACTAGGGCAGCTTCGAAACCGTCTTCCCAGCGGATGGTGAGCATCCGCGACGAATGCGGATTAGGGGATTGTTCGAGGACCTTCTCCAAGGGATTTGCCTTTCGTCTTCGACTGCCAGCGCGCTTCGGGATTCGCTGGCGTGTACGGGGCTCGCTTCATAAAAAGAGTTGTACTCCGCAGCCCGGATCGATCTTTTAGGCCAAAATGCAGCAAGCCCCCCGAATCCCGTCGGGGGGCTTGCCATGAAGCGTCGTACCGGAAGACGAACGACGAACCGCTTGGAGTTCTAAACGGGTCGTCGGACGGACTTTTCGGGTCGAGGACGAAGGTATGAACACCAAGAGAGCGGTCTTGGAATCGCCCTGTACACGTTCTGTAGCATGGATATAGACCCCTAAGAAAAAGGTCTTGATTTGCAGGTATTTCCTATGTCTGTCGAGTCTCAAGAAAGAACGCGGGAGCTGATCCTTTATCTGGCCGAGCAGTCGGAGGACGACCCCCGCTTTGGCCGGGTCAAGCTCGCCAAGCTGCTGTTCTTCTGCGACTTCGCCGCCTACGCTGAGCTAGGGGAACCGATCACCGGAGCTTGCTACCGCAAGAAGGCGCATGGTCCCCTGGCGGACGAGCAACTGCTCGCTGAGCGTGACCTCCAAGACTCCGGCTCAATTGAGATTCAAGAGGTCGGGCGGCACATCTACATGCAGAAACGAATCGTCTCCAAGCGTAAGCCGAATTTGTCTTGGCTAAGCGCCGAGCAACGCGCGCTTGTAGACGAAGTGATTCAGAAGCATTGGAACGACAGCGCCTCGGAGGTACGGAGCCTGTCGCACGCCTTCCCCGGCTACGAAGTGGCCTTCGATGGGGAGGAGATCCCATACCACGCTGTGTTCATTTCACGCGAAGGGCCGACGCAGGCCGATATTGATCGCGGCCTCGAGTTGATCCGCGACGGCGTCCTCACCTGAGAGACACAAAATGCCTAGGCCGAGCAAGCGCAAAGACAAGACGCCTACCGGCCTGACGATTCCTGTTCGGAAGCGCGCCGCCGTCCTTTCCGACTTCGAGAAGGTCGCTGGCCCGCTGCGGGGCCACAACCGGGACCAGAAACCCAAGGCTTAGGCGTCTTCTCAGGTCCGCTTCAGAGGGCCGCTCGCGTGGCCAGTTGCAGGAACATGGCCCGCTCGTCATCGCGGCGGTTGTATCGCCATGTGAACTCGTTGAGGTAGCCCTGTAGCCATTTGCGCGAGACCGCGTGGTAAGTGCCGGCGACTCCCCGCTTGAAGTTGCCGAAGAACCCCTCCACGGTGTTGGTGTGCACTTCCCCTTCAACGTAGATTTTCTCGGCGTGGCGGATGCGCCGATGCTCGGCGTAGTGGTCGCCCAACTTGCGGTAGCCCGCCCACTCATCGGTGTAGACGATCGACTCCGGCAAGACGTGCTGATGCACGATTGAGCGAACCGGGCGATGCTCGCGGTTCTCGGCCAGCGTTGCCTTGACCCGGCCCTTGCGCTCGACCATCGCCACAACGGTCGTCTTGTTGTCCTTCGCCCACTGGACGCCTTCCTGGCGAGTCATGCGGCCCAAGCTGGCGCGAGGTCGTCCACCGAAGGCGGTCTCGTCTACCTCGACCTCGCCGGACAGCGGCGCGTCGTCCTCCTCGTCCATTAGCTGGTTGCGGATTTTGTTCAGCATCCGCCAAGCCGTCTTATACGTGACGCCGATCTCGCGCTCCAACTGTTTTGCGCTGATCCCGCACCGCGTCTGGGAGACCAAGAACATCGCGTAGAACCAAAGCTGCAACGAGGTAGAGGACTTGTGGAAAATCGTTCCTGCGGTCGGGTGCATGTGGTGGCCGCAGTAGTCGCAGTCCCACGCCGGACGGCCGCTCACGCGATGGAACGGCCGGTCTAGTTCGCATTTGGGGCAGAAGGCCCGCTTGCCCTCGTCATCGACGGCGTGGCGGGTCTTCCAGAGCCACTGCAAGCAAGCCTCGTCGTCCGGGAACTCGCGCATGAACTCCATGAGGGAGTAGCGCGACTCTGAGGACTTGGCGCGAACCGGATTTGCTCGATTGACAGGAGGCACGTTGGCTATTCAAGCAAAATCTTTACCCCCTGTCAAGGGATACTTGCCCTAATTAGTCACCTATAGTCCAGGCCATGGACGAGGTATTCAAGGCGCTTGCCGATCCCACTCGCCGCAGCCTGCTCGACGAGCTCTTCGAGCGCGACGGGCAGACCCTGAGCGAGCTCGAGGGCCGGCTGCCGATGACCCGCTTCGGCGTGATGAAGCATTTGCGGGTGCTGGAGGAGGCGGGCCTGGTCAAGACCCGCAAGCGCGGCCGCGAGAAGCTGCACTTCCTCAACCCCGTCCCGATCCGGCTGGTCCACGACCGCTGGGTGAGCAAGTACGCGGAGCCCTGGACAGCGGCCCTGAGCGGCCTCAAGCAAGACCTGGAGAAGGAGGAGTAACGATGGAGAAGGTTTTCGAGATCTACATCAAGACAACCCCGGAGCGACTTTGGGAGGCGGTCACCGATCCCGAGCTGCGGGCGAAGTACAACTTCGGCGTCGGCGTCGATTCGGACTGGTCGCCGGGATCGAGCTACGAGTCGGTCCACCCGGCCGCCGGAATCAAGATCGCCGCCGGCGAGAACCTCGAGGTCGAGCCGCCGCGGCGCCTGGTGCAGAGCTTCACAGCGCTCTGGAGCGAGGACGTCAAGGGCGAAGGAACCTCGCGGGTGACCTGGGAGATCGCGCCGGTTGGCGACTCCTGCCAGCTCACCGTCACCCACGATCAGCTGCCCGAGGGCGCCAACTCCGAACTGTTCGGGGGCTGGCCGATGATCCTCTCCGGCCTGAAGACGCTGCTGGAGACCGGCGAGGAGCTGACCACGCCGGGGTCGCTGCGCTACTCCGGGCAGGAAAGCGAGGCCTGGTCGGCCTAGGTGGTCGAGCTCAGACGACGCCGAGGTCGACCATGCTGCGGCCGGTCTCGGCGATCGTCTGCTCGACCGGGCGCGCCGACCAGCCGAGCGTCGTCTCGGCCTTGGCGCTCGTGTAGGTGAGCTTCTTGCCGAGCTGGTTGGTGATCGAGCGGATGCTGGGGTCGAAGAGCGCCATCGCCCGCACCAGCAGGTTGGGCACGCCGCGGGTCGGCACCTTGGCGGCGTCGTCACCCAGCTCGCGGCGCAGGGTGGCGGCGACCTCGGCCATCCAGAGGAACTCGGCGACGGCGATGAAGCGCTGGCCTCCGGCTTGGGGCGCCGACATTGCCTTCACCTGCAGAGCGGCGACGTCGCGCGCGTCGACGAAGCTGAAGCCGACCTTCGGCGTGCCCGGGATCCCCTTCAGCAGCCGCTCGATCGCCTCCAGTGAGTAGGAGGCATCGCGGCTCAGCAGCGGCCCGAGGATCGCGCCGGGGTTGACGGTGGCCAGGCGCTGCTCGGCTCCCTGCTCGCGCACCAACTCCCAGGCGGCTCGCTCGGCGATCGTCTTCGAGCGCACGTAGGGCGAGAGCCCGTCGAACTCGAGGTCGGTCCAGTCGTCCTCGGTCAGCGGCCCGGGCGTCTTGGCGCCGCCGGCGATCGCGGCGACCGAGGAGGTGACGACGGTGCGCTTGACGCCGGCCGCGAGCGCGGCGCTCAGAACCCGCCGCGTCCCTTCCCGCGCCGGCACGATCAGCTCGTTGGGATCCTTGGGCTGCACCGGTGGGAAGGGGGAAGCGACGTGCAACACGTAGTCGCAACCGGCGACCGCCTCGTCCCAGCCGTCGTCGCTGGTCAGGTCGGCGGCGAGGACCGCGATCCTCTCGCCGGCCTGTCCGCCGGCGGCGACCGCCCCGCGGACCTCCGGCTCGCGGCCGAGGTCGCGCACCGTGGTCCGCACCTCATAGCCCTGCCCGATCAGCTCGACCAGGCACCAGCCGGCGAGGAATCCGGAGCCGCCGGTTACGAGGACCGTCTCAGCCATCGCGTACGACCCTAACCCTTCTTCTTGCGCCGTTCGAGCACTTCGCCGAAGGCCTTCTCGATCTCGGCGGTGAGGGTGAGGCGGAAGGTCGCGTTGAGCGCCTCGGAGGCGAGCGGGCGCAGCTGCTCGACCGCCTCGGTCATCTCGGGCCAACGCTCGTCGGGGCGGCCGGCCTCGTCAAACGGCTTCCAGAGCTCCTCGACGAAGAGCCTGACGAAGGCGCGCGCCGAGGACTGCGCGTTGCGGGTCAGCTTCTCGATCACCGCGAGCGCGGCGGCGAGCGGTATCCCCCGTTTCATCACGTCTTCGGCGGCGCGCAGCAGCGCCGGGCTGGGTGCTTCGAAGCGTTCATCGCCAAGTGGGATCAGCAGCCCCAGCTTCTGCGCCTTGGCCAGCAGCCTGTCGTCGTCGGTCGCGAAGCGCTCGGCCAGCTCCTCGCGGCTGAGGACCTCGGGCGCCTCGCTCTCGAAGGGCGCGGTGATCGCCTGGCGCAAGCCGACGAAGCGGTCGGCGTCAACCCCGTGCTCGCCGATCAGTCGCTCGATCGCGCTCAGCTTGAAGCCCTCCGTCTGCATCTCCTGGATCAGCCGCAGGCGGGCGACGTGGTCCTGCCCGTAGTAGCCGATCCGCGCCCGCACCTCGGGGTGGGGAAGGAGGCCGCGCGACTGGTGGTTGCGGATGTTGCGCACCGACATGCCCGTCTCATAGGCGAGTTGCTCGATCGTCAGCTCCGCCTGCCCGTCCTCAGTGACCGTCTTCACGTTGCGCGCCATCGGGACCAATGCTACCTTGCCTTTGTAACCTCGTTTGAGGTAACCAAGAACTTGCCGTCTATCCGAGAGGCGCCCCGATGATTTCGACCTTCTCGACAGCAGCCGCAGCGGCGCCCCCCGCCGGGGGAGCGACGCTCGGCCAGGTGGTCATCGCCTCGACCGCGGCGATGGTGCTCACCGCCGTCCTTCTGTACATCGGCTTCGGCTACCGCGCCGGCCGCGTCGGCTGGCTACGTCGCCTTGCCGCCTGGTCCGAACAGGTCGGCGGCTACCCGGCCTGGGTGGGAATCCCGGCCGTGGTCGCCACCGTCTCGCTCTTGATCGCGCTCTTCGGCATGTACTGGGACATCTCCCTGCACATCGACGTTGGCCGTGATCCAGGCCCCCTGGCCAACCCCGCCCACTACTTCATCCTCGCCGGCCTCTTCGGCATCTTCACCGCCGGCTTCCTCGCGATCGTCCTGCCCGAGGGCAAGCCGAGCGAGACCGCGATCCGCATCAGTCCCGACTGGTACGCGCCGCTCGGCGGCGTGCTGATCTGCGCCTGCGGCGCCTTCTCGCTGATCGGCTTCCCGCTCGACGACATCTGGCACCGGCTCTTCGGCCAGGACGTGACTCTCTGGGGGCCGACCCACCTGATGCTGATCAGCGGCGCCGCGATGACCCTGGTCGGGATCGGCGTGCTCACGGTCGAGGGCACGCGCATGCGGGCGCGCCGCGGCCAGACTGGCGAGCACCGCGAGGTGATGCTCGCCCGCGCGGTGGCGCTGACCGGTGGCTTCCTGCTCGGCCTCTCCACCTTCCAGGCCGAGTTCGACTTCGGCGTGCCCCAGTTCAACTTCCTCTTCGAGCCGATGATGGTGATGCTGGCCGCCGGCGTCGCCCTGGTCGCGGCGCGCATCTACGCCGGCCGCGGCGCCGCGATCGGGGCCGCCCTCTTCTTCCTCGTCGCCCGCGGCGGCCTGGCCCTGCTGATCGGCCCGGTGCTCGGCGAGACCACGCCGCACCTGCCGCTCTACATAGTCGAGGCGCTCGTCGTCGAGGCGGTCGCGCTGCGGATTTCCACCGATCGGCCGCTTGCCTTCGGCCTCTGGTCGGGACTGGGGATCGGCACCTTCGGCCTCGCCGCCGAGTGGGCCTGGTCACACATATGGATGCCGATCCCCTGGCCGGGGGCGGCCTTCCCCGAGGCGGCGATCGCCGGCCTCGCCGTGGCCCTGTCCGGCGCCCTGCTGGGCGCGTGGATCGGCACCCGCCTTTCGCCCGAGCCGGGACGCCGCCTGCCGGGCCTGCGCCTCGGCGCCTGCCTCAGCGCGGCGACGATCGCCCTACTCACGGTCTTTGCCCTGCACACTCCGGCCGACAGCGGCGTCAGCGCTCGGGTCGCGTTGCACGACGTCGGCAGCGGTCCGGACCGCATGATCAGCGCGACCGTGCACCTGACCCCCCGCGACGCGGCCGAAAACGCTAGCTGGTTCGACGTCACCGCCTGGCAGGGAGGTGGCCTCGTCGTCGACCCGCTCGAGCGCGTTGCCCCCGGCACCTACCGCACCACCGAGCCGATCCCGGCCGACGGCAACTGGAAGACGATGATCCGCCTGCACAAGGGCAGCTCGCTGACCGCCGTGCCGATTTACCTGCCGCTCGACGCCGCGATCCCGGCGCCCGAAGTCCCGGCGAAGGCGAGCTTCACCCGCCACTTCGTCGATGAGACCCAGATCCTCCAGCGCGAGAAGACCGGCGGCTCCCCGGCCCTGGTCGCGATCGCCTACGCGACGGTGGCGGGCATCGCCCTCTCGCTCCTAGTCCTACTGGTCTGGAGCCTGCACCGGCTCGCCTTCCCGCCGCGAGCGGCGGTGCGCCGCGGCCGCCGCGGGGCCGCGGCCGGCTCGACTCCGGCCCTGCAGCGATGACGATGCTGCCGCTCGCCCACCACAACCTCGTCGCCGCCCTGCCGGCCTTCGGCCCGGTGTTGATCGTCACCGTCGTGCTGATCGTCCACGCCTTCCGCAACCGCGGCACGGATGACGAGGAGTCGGCCGGTTAGGCGAGCAGGCCGACGGCGAGCAGCAGGACGCCGGCGCTTGCCGCGGCGCCACCGCAGGCCAGCAGCCAGCGCCGCCGGGCGATGATCGAGACCGAGGCCAGCACGATCCCGACCTGGAGGCCGACCTCGGCCAGCTCGTAGTCGAGGTGCTGCGTGTTGGCGTGGTCGGTCTCGTCTTCGTCGGCGTCGATCTCGGCGTTCAGGTGGACGTCGGCGGGCTTCAGCTCGTGGGCGATTCGGGTCTCATGCTGCAGCGCCTCGGCGGAGGCGCGCCGTACCTGCGGGCTACCCGCACTGAGCGCCTGCAGCAGCCCGGCATTGCCACTGGCGATGTCGATCTTGACCCGGTTGCTCTCCAGCCGCGCCGAGGTGTCGGCGCGGTGGGTCTCACCGGTGACGACCTCCTTCACCGCCTCGTTGGAGAGGAAGGTCGCGAGGGCGAGGAAGGCGGCCATCACGGCGACGGCGAGTGCCGCGTTCCGCCCGTAGTGCGGCCCGCCATGGCCATCGCTCGCCGCGGCGACCCGGTGCCCCTCCTCGAACCGCTCGTATGACCGATGGGCCTCCAAGCTCTTTACAGCCCAAAATCCTGGCGGCGGCCCTCGGGCACGAGGTCGACGTACTGGCGATGCCGCTGGATGTAGTCATTGACGAAGGGGCAGGTGGGCAGGACGGCTAGCCCGCGCTCTCGAGCATCCTGGAGGGCGAACGAGATCAGCTGGCTGCCGAGCCCGCGTCCCTCGAACTCTTCATAGATCTCGGTGTGCACCAGCTCAATCGATTCCGGGCGCAGCCGGTACTGCAGCAGCCCCGCCCGCCTGCCGTCGATGCGAACGACGTAGCGGTGGCTATCGGTGTCGTCGGTTATCGCGATCTGCACGCCGCCATATTGGCTGAATTCTCAGTTTCGGCAGCTTTCGGTCTTGTTGCGTCGGAGTGGGACGCCAAGGATCGCCGGATGACCAAACGGAAAAGAATCGGCCAAATCACCCAACACGACAGCCCTCACTGGGACCCGCTCCTCAAGCTTCTAGCCGAGTATCTCGTCGCCGACTTCATGTGGATGCACGAAGTCGCGCTCAAAGACGGGACTCGCCTGCACGCCTACAAGAACAGGGAAACCAAGCGCTACCTCCATCTGAGCTTGGATGGTCGTGTCTTCGAGTATTGCGGAGAGGACAAATATCGCGAGGTGGAGATCACGCTGCAGATGATGGAGCGGGTTCTTGCCACGGACAGGCTCCGACCGTGCCACGCATGGGCGAATTTTGACGAGGGCTGCGAGTAACACCATGGAGCTACACTTGCTGAAGATGCCTTCCAAGCACCCGCGAATTGCCGTTACTGTCGATTCTGAGCTGAGGGAGGCATTGGCTCGCGTGCGGGCAGCTATGGGCGCTCGCGAGGCCGATGCGACGCTGGTGCGCCGGCTTGCCGTCGAGGGGGCAGAGGCCGAGCTGGAGGCGGCGCGCAATCGTCGCGGGGCCGCAGAAGCGCTGTTCGAGGCGATGGAAGGTGAGCAGTTCGACCTCGATCTCGCCGCGATCGACCGCTTGAACGCACCGCCGGCGGCCTGATGTCCGTCCGGCTTTGGGACGGGACCGGGCCTGTGTTGGTTGACACGTCTGCCTGGATGCAAGCGCGCCGGGACCAGAAGGCCCGCAGTTTGCTGCTGGCGGGGATCGAGCGAGGGGACGTCTGCTGGTGCTGGCCGGTGCGCTACGAATTGATGGTCGATGCTCGCGGGCCTGAGGGAATCGCTGCCATCGAGCGAACGCTGGAGGGGATTCGTGAGATCCCAATGGATCGCAGCGTTCAGCGCACAGCCCTGGCGACGATGCGCGAGCTGGCAGCCACTGGCTCCCATGGCGCTCATCGGTACCCGCTGCCCGATCTGCTGGTCGCCGCGGCTGCCCAAGACGCGGCCGTCGGGATCCTTCATTTCGACCAGCACCTGGAGCGTCTTGGCGATCACCTTGGCCTTAAGGCGCACTGGATCTCAGATCCGTCGGCCGAGGCGATGCCTGGTTCAGGCTGATGTGGGTCCAGCGAACTATCCAACTGGCGCCACAGCCCCGTGGCTTTCACCTGGTCACCGCCGAGGTGCTCGACGCGCTACCCGAGCTAGGTGAGGTCTCGGTCGGGATCCTGCACTTGCTGATCCAGCACACCTCGGCCTCGCTGGCGCTGAGCGAGAACGCCTCACCGGAAGTGCGGCATGACTTCGAGGCCTGGTTCGACCAGGCGGTCCCCGAAGGCGCCTCGTACTGGACCCACACCCTGGAGGGCGACGACGACATGCCGGCCCACATCAAGGCGGCGCTACTGGGCCCATCCTTGACGCTGCCGCTGCGCGAGGGCCGCCCGGCGCTCGGGACTTGGCAGGGCATCTACCTCTGCGAGCACCGCGACCACGGCGGTTCGCGCTCGTTGGTTGCCACCGCCTGGGGCGAATCGAGCACTTAGTCGAAGAAATCGCCGAGGAACCCGCGGTCGCTGTCCGCATGCTGACCGTCGCCGGAGTGGGCGCCCAGGTAGCTGCTCTCGGCCCCGATCAGCCGCTCGAGCTCACCGCGGTCGAGGAAGATGCCGTGGCAGACCGTGCACTGGTCGATCGTGATCCCGTTGCGCTCGTAAGTTCGCATCGTGCCACGGCACTTGAGGCAGATCAGGTCGGCGGCCATCTTGTCTACGAGTATCCCTATGGACCGTTGAATCCGCTCGCGTAGCAGGGCCCGCCGCCGCAGTTGTCGCTTCCGGGGATCGCCCCGTTGAAGAAATCGGAGACGAGCTGCTGCTCGGCGGGCGTCGCCCGCGGCGCCCCGTGTGGGTCCGCGCCGGCACGGTTCGGCACGTTTTCGTAGGGCGGTGGTTCGGTGCCGATCAGGCTGCCGGGGTTGGCGGGGTCTTCGCGGATCGGCCCGGTGTCCCAGTAGTAGATGGCGGAGCCGGTGTAGGGGTAGTGGCGGATCGCCGGCACGCCCCAGAGCACGTCGGTGTCCGGCCAGCGACCCGGGAAGAGGACCGGCCGGTGGGCGCGGGCGCCGATCGTCCGCGCCTCGACGTCAGCCTGGTAATCGCTCACCTGGTGGTCGCCGAAAGCGACGTTCATCAGCACCTGATGGGCCGGCGTGTCCGGCAGCGGGTTGGTGGTGATCCGGTGTGCGTAGCCGTTCGGCTCGCCCCGGTCCCAGAGCATCTGGATCAGGTCGAGGACCAGCGGCCGCGCCGTTTCGTCGGGATAGGAGGGATAGAGGACGCCGGCAAACGGGTCGAAGTCGACCGAGCGCGGCAACAGCACCGAGTAGTTCATCGCCGGTACGCCCAGGGAGGCCCGGGTGAAGTCGGGCGCGAGCGCGGTGAGGGCGCCACCCATGATCCCGCCCTGGCTGTTGCCGTTGTAGAAGAGGGCGCTGGTGTCGAGCGCCGAGGGGCTTGCCGCGGTGCCTTCTTGGTGGAACGCCGCCGCGGTGGTGAAGCCGCTCGAGCTGATCATCGCCCGCCCGAGGAAGAGCTCGTCGAGCAGTCCCTGCTGCAGGCGATCGGGGATCGCCGGGAACCGCGACAACTCCTGCAGGGCGGAGATCGCGACCGGGACGTCGCTTTCGGACATGCCGATCTCATCGGTCGCGCAGGTGACGATGTCGTGCGCTTGGGCGAGGCTGCGCTGCGGCGCCGAGGCCACCTCGCCGGCGCTGCCAAAGAGGCCGTGCCCGTAAAGCGAGAGCCTGGCGGACTGCGGCGAGCCACTGACCGACGACTCGGGCACGATGCAGTCGAAGTTGGCGGTCCAGGTGCCGTTCTGGGTCGGTGTGCCGCCGGCGCCGAGCTGCATGGTCCCGCCTGGCCCACAGTTCGGGAAGAGGTAGCAGGGCACCTCGAACGTGCCTTTGATGCGACGGGCGATTTCACCGGGGACAGGGTTTTCTTCGACGTTGGTCACCTGGAAGCTGGGCGAGACGCCCTGCGGGATCCCGTCGGAGAGGTCGGTATCGCCGAGTTGGGCGAAGGCCGCGTTGCGCATCGCCAGCACCCGGCCGGCGTTGTTGACGTCGCTGGCCACGGTGAAGTCCCAAGCCAGGTAGAGCCCGTGCCGCGAGATGCCTGAGTGCTGCAGCCGCTTGAGGATCGCTTCGAAGTGCGCGCGGCGCGCGTTGATCTCGGGCTGTTTGGACGGGACCTGGTCGCGGTAGTAGCGGAAGGCGGCGGGGGCTTCGATCTTGTCGCCCGCCGCGTTGCGGAGGTTGCGCAGAGCGACGATGTAGCGGTGGCCGGCGGCGAAGTTGGTCGCCGGGTGGATCTCCAGCGCGGCTTTCGAGGGATCGGCGGCGAGCGAGTCGATCTCGACCCAGATTGGCCAGCGCTTGCCGGTCGTGGCGTCGATCACGACCACCGGTGCGTTGCCCTTGCGGTAGCGGCCGATGTGGTTGATCGGCACGGCGCCGGTGGCACGGACGTCGGCCACGGTTTCGATGCCCGGGACCTTGACCAGAATCGTCGCTCCCTGGCTGAACCCGTCGGAGGCGTTGTAGGGAGCGGGGGAGATGTGCGTGCCGAGAACGTTGGCCGGCATTCCTTCGGTCTTGAAGTTAATGCGCCGCCCCGTTGGGCTGCTCGGGTCCGCGACCGTGTAGTAGTCGTCGGGGAAGGGCAGCATGCAGAGCGTGTTGTCGGGCTCGGCGATGAAGTCGCAGTTCTGCGCCTGCGAGGTATCGATCGGCGGCAGTTTCGGCTTGACGGAGTGGTGCCCGTGGTGCCATTGCGGCTGGCCATGGTGATGCCACGGCGGCTTGCCGGAATGGTGCGCCGGCGTCGCCAGAGCCATGGCCGGGACCATCAAAACCACCAGAATCGCCGCACAAGCGGCCCGCAACAAAGTCCTCATCGGTTTCCCTCCAACCCTCGGAGGTCGACCCCCTGCGCGTCCCTCCCAATCGGGACTCGCCGAGCCTCAAGCTCTCGCAGTGGCTACCCGCTATGGCCACCGGCCAAAACCCTGGCCTCGAGCCCATCGCTTCACCTGCCGTCCTGCGTATCTTTAGAGGCCGGGGATGTGGGATGGCACGGGACAGCGAAGGCTTCGCTCGGTGAGGAAACCGGGTCGGATCGCGGCCCTCGCCCTCGCCTTCTTCGCGGTTCTGGGTGGCCCGGCTACTGCCGCCACCTGGACGGACCATCAGCTGCCGTCGGTGGGACAGTCGCCGCTCTTTGACATCTCCTGTCCCAGCACCTCGCTCTGCGTGGCGGTCGGCGGCGGCAACACGCTCGCCAGCACGACCAACCCGACCGGTCCCGCCGCCGGCTGGTCGGTCATCTACCCGGGTGGGGCCGGGCCTCCCAATCAGAGCGGGATCAAGGGGGTCTCCTGCCCCTCGCCCCAACTCTGTGTCGCGGCCAGCTTCGAAGGGTTCATCCTCACCTCGACCGATCCCACCGGCGGCCTCGGAGCGTGGAGCGTTGCCGACCTCAACCCCAGCGGTCCCCGCACCCATCTATACGGAATCTCCTGCCCCTCGCCGACATTCTGCGCTGCCTCTGCCGGCGGCGCCAAGATCCTCACCTCCACAAACCCCACTGGCGGTGCCGGCTCATGGGCGACGACCCAGCTTCCAGGCCCGCTCGAACTGCGTGGCATCTCCTGCGTCTCACCCTCGTTTTGCGTCGCGGTCGGCGATGACGGCGAAAACATCCGGCCCGGCCCGACCGACCAGGGCGAGATCCTCGCCTCGACCGACCCGCTTGGCGGCGTCTGGCAGCAGGTTCAGGTTCCCGGCACGCCGGGCAACCTCTACGGCGTCTCCTGTCCCTCGCCGGCCCTCTGCGTCACCGGCAACGCGCTCGGCAACCTGCTGGTCTCGACCGGCCCTACCGGCCCGGCCGCCGCCTGGCCCGCGACCCCCGGTGGGGGCTCGGTGCAGTTGACCGCCGCAGGGTGCCCAAGCGTCACCCGCTGCATCGCTGTCGACAACAACGCCGATGTCCTCACCTCGACCAACCCGAGCGGCGGACCCGGCGCTTGGACCTTCACCAACTTGATCCCCTACACGCAGATCGTCGGGACCATGATCTCCAACGCGATGTGGGGTGCCTCCTGTCCCACCGTCGCTTTTTGCGCGATCTCCGCGGGCGACGGCCAAGTCTTCACCAGCGAAGACCCCTTCGCGACTTCGCCAGTGCCGGCCAAGGGCGGCGCCAAGAAGCACAAGAGGCGCAAAAAGGGCCCGAAGCGCCCCCGAACGACCCTCGCCCAGCGCCCCTTCCCGGCGATAGAGCTCAACGGCCACAAGCTCACGGTTCGCTTCGGCTTCTTCGCCACGAAGCACGCTCCGGTCAGGGGCTTCGTCTGCAAGATCGACAAGCGGCCACAGCGCCGCTGTCACTCACCAAAGCGCTACCGCGTCGGGGCGGGCAGGCACCGCTTCCGGGTCCGCGCGATCGGCTGGAGCGGCCTGAAGGGCCCACCCGAGTTCGCCTCGTTCCGGGTCTGCCGCGCACCTTCGCCGCCGCCGAGCACGTCGATGCCGCCGTGCTGGCACAGCTCTCACTGAGGGGGCCGGGCGAGCGACCCCTCCGGCGATCCAGCGTGCCTGTGTAGCGTGCGAGCGGTGCGCGTCGCCACCTGGAACGTGAACTCGGTCAAGCAGCGGTTGCCGCGCCTGCTGCCATGGCTGGACGAACGGCATCCGGATGTCGTCTGCCTGCAGGAGACGAAGCTGAACGACGACGCCTTCCAGGAGTTGCTCTGGGACGAGCTGACGGACCGTGGCTACGAGATCGCGCTGCACGGTGAGGCGACCTGGAACGGCGTCGCGATCCTTTCGCGCGTGGGCCTGGAGGACGTCTCGCCGGGCCTCGCGGGGGCGCCGGGATTTCCGCATCCGGAGGCGCGCGCGGTGGCTGCCACCTGCGGCGGGATCCGGGTGCTCTCGATCTACGTGCCGAACGGGCGGGAGCCGGGCTCCGAGCACTACGAGTACAAGCTCGCCTGGCTGGCCGCGCTGCGCGACGTGGTGGCCGCCGGCCCCGAGGCGACTGTCGTCTGCGGCGACGTCAACATCGCCCCGACCGACGAGGACGTCTTCGACCCGGAGGCCTACGCCGGCCAGACGCACGTGACGGCACCAGAGCGCGCGGCGTTGGCGGAGCTGCAAGCGCTCGGGCTCCGCGACGTAGTCCGCGACCGCTGGCCAAGCGAGCGGGTCTTCACCTACTGGGACTACCGCGCCGGCATGTTCCACCGCGACCTCGGCATGCGGATCGACCTGATCCTGGCCGGCACCCCGGTCGCCGACCGGGTCCGCGCCGCCTGGGTCGACCGCCAGGCGCGTAAGGGGAAAGGTCCGAGCGACCACGCGCCGGTGATCGTCGACCTCGACGAGGCTCCCGACGGGGACATCGGTCCCGTCGTGCCGCCGCCGTCGGCTCCGGTCACGAGGCGCGGCGCGGTCAAACTGCCACAGGCGCGAAACGGCCCTGTTACCGAGAGGAGTAGCTAACCCATGACGACGTACACGGTGGACTGGTTCTCAACCCTGGACGGCTTCGGTTCGGGTCCCGTTGCCTACTGGGGCAAGGAGGGCCCCGAGCTGGTCGAGCAGCGGGCCCAGACCTACGCCAACAAGGATCAGACGCTGGTCTTCGGGGCGAACACCTACCGCTTGTTTCAGCGCTTCGCTCCGGCGGAAGTCGATCCGAGCCATGCGCCGCTGAACGAGGCGCAAAAGATCGTGATCTCCCGCACGCTGGAGGAGCCGATGGATTGGGCGAACTCGACTCTCATCGCAGAGGACGCCCTCGACGCTGTCCCCCGCCTCAAGGCAGAATCACCCGTCCCGCTCCGCTCCCACGGCAGCATCGCAATGAACCGCGCCCTTCTCGCCGCCGGTCTGGTCGACCGGCTCGAGCTGATGGTGTTCCCGGTCATAAACGGGGCAACGGGATCCGATCCGATCTACACCGAACTGCCCGATATCGACCTGGAGCTCGTCGACTCACAGGTGTTTGACGGGCGCGTGCAGCAACTTGTTTACGTTCCGACTGTCCGCTGAGCGCAGTCAGTCGGTTCGAGCGAAGCGTTTAGCCATTGAGCGCTTCGACTTCCACATGAGCCGTTGGCGCTGCCACTACCGGCCGCGTTTTCACCGGTCGGGGCAGCCGCCGGCCTCAACCCTCGATAGCGCCCCTCGCGCGAGGCCCAGGTCATGACCGGTAGCCACCCAGCTTCTCGGCCGGGGCGACCACGGGACCCTGCTCGCAGCGCCCATCGAGGCCCACCCGGAACTCGCGGAAGGAGACCAGGTCCCGCAGCGGGAACTCGACGTCGCCGTCGTGAGCGGCGACGTGGACGAAGGTGCGGCCGTCCTCCAGTCGATAGGTGGCGTATTCGAAGCCCGCCGGGCGTGCCTCGGCCAGCTCGCGGTAGACGGCACGGACCAAGTCCGCGTTTTGCTCCTCGAGCCCCGCTTTGACGGTGTAGCGGACGACGGTGTGAGTGATCATCGGGTTCCTTCCGGCGCCGGTACCAACGCCTCGGCGCTTGTCTTGGTTGGCAATGCGGAGCCGCAGATCGCGGCAACCGCTGAGAGGACGGCCGCCACGGCGATCGCGGCGACGAAGCCATCGCTGAATTGGGCCGGGGACACGTAGCTGCCCGCCCCGGCGAAGGCGGCGACGCCGAGCGCGATCCCGAGGACGCCACCGAGCTCGCGCATGGTGCTGTTGGTGCCGGCCGCCTTGCCGATTGCCTCCGCCGGCACCGATCCGACGACGGAGTTCTGCGCGGCCGGGAGGGTCATCGAGATCCCCACGCCGGCCAGCATCAGCGGCGCGACCAGTTCCGCGTAGTTCATCGATGCCTTCGCGATCAGGGCGATCCAGGCTAGCCCGAGCGCCTGCAGCAGGGGCCCGATCACGAGGAAGGGACGCTCCCCGAAGCGGTCGACGAGCTTCCCCGCCAGCGGCGCCACGAAGAACAGCGTCGCCGTCCAGGGCAGCAGCCGCAGACCGGCTCCCAGCGGGTCATAGCCGAGCCCCGTCTGGAGGAACTGGGCCATGAAGAAGACGACGCAGAAGAGCGAACCGACCGCGCAGAAGATCGCCGCGTTGCCGGCCGAGAAGGCACGCGAGCGGAAGAACCGCATCGGCAGCATCGGCGCGGCGCTGCGCAGCTCGAAGGCGACGAAGGCGCCGAGCAGCGCAAGGCCGCCGAGCAGCGCCCCCAGCACCTCGGGGCTCCCCCAGCCCGCGGCGTTGCCGCGGACCAACCCCCAGACCAGGCCGAGCACGCCGCTGCTGACCAGCGCCAGCCCAGGAAGGTCCACCTTCGAGTCGGGGCCGTAGCTCTCCGGGATCCGTTTGAGGGCGAACGGGATCAAGGCGATGCCGATCGGGACGTTGAGCCAGAAGATCCACTCCCAGGCGATCCCCTCGGTGATCGCGCCGCCGACCAGCGGGCCACCGGCGACCGCGAGGCCATTGACGGCGAAGAAGATCCCCAGGGCCGACCCGCGCTGCTCCGCCGCGAAGGCGGCGCTGACCAGCGCCAGTCCCAGCGTCGTGACCGCCGCCGCGCCCGCGCCCTGTACGGCACGCGCCGCCACGAGCATGCCAACCGATGGAGCCACCGCGCAGGCCGCCGAGGCGAGGACGAAGAGGCCGATCCCCGCCGCGAACAGGCGGCGTCGGCCGAAGCGGTCGCCGAGCGCCGCAGCGGTCATCAGCAGCACGGCGAAGCTGAGGTTATAGGCGTTGATCGTCCACTCCAGCCCCTCGACCGAGGCCCCGAGGTCACGCTGGATCGTGCTCAGCGCGGTCGTCACCACCAGCGTGTCGAGAGCCGTCATGAAGGCGGCGGAGGCGGCCAGGACGAGAATCCACTTCTGTTTGGAGGTCATGCCGGTACAGACACCGGGTCGCCCGGAAAATTGAGCGATGAGTTTCGCTGCCGGTCGGTGTCTCTACCTGCCAATTGCAAGAAGGGACAACTGAGCTTGGGAGAATCAGCCGGTGACCGACGCAGTCCTGGAGCGCGCACGAGCAGGCGACGAGGCGGCTTTTCGCACTCTGAGCGACCCCTACCGTCGGGAGCTTCAGGTCCATTGCTACCGGATCCTCGGCTCGGTCCAGGACGCCGAGGACATGGTTCAGGAGACCATGCTTGCCGCTTGGCGCGGGCTGGCCGACTACGAGGGGCGGGCCTCGGTGCGCTCCTGGCTCTACCGGATCGCGACCAACCGCTGCCTCAACGCGCTCCGCGACAGCGGCCGCAGGCCCCAAGCCGTGATCGGCTCTAGCCCGCCGCCGGACGCTCCGGAGCCGACTCGATGGGGCGAGCCGGTCTGGCTGCAGCCCTATCCGGACTCTCTGATCGACGGCCTGCCGGACCGGGCAGAAGGGCCCGACACCCGGTACGAGACGAAGGAGGCGGTCGGCCTCGCCTTCGTCACGGGCCTGCAGCGGATGGCGCCCCAGCAGCGGGCGGTCCTGGTCCTGCGCGACGTGCTCGGCTACCGTGCGTCCGAGGTCGCCGAGATGCTCGACAGCACCGAGGCTTCGGTGAACAGCGCCCTGCAGCGCGCCCGCGCCGCCCTCGAAGCGATGCCGGAGCGGCCTGACGGGGGCGCCCTTCCCGAGTCCGCGGCCGACCGAGCGCTGCTGTCCAGCTTCAGTGACGCCTTCGAGAACGGCGACATCGAGGCGCTCGTCGCGATGATGAGCGAGGATGCTTGGCTGCGGATGCCGCCCGAGCCGCATGAGTACCAGGGCCGCCGCGCGATCGCGGAGTTCTTCCGGACCCGAAGCATCTGGCAAAGCGGCCGTCCGGTTCAGCTGGTCCCGACGCGGGCCAACGGCGAACCGGCCTTCGGCTACTACGTGAGCGACCCCCACGCCGGCGTCGCTCGCATCTCTGGGATCTTCGTCCTCACCCTGGAGGGCGCCGAGATCGCCGCCATGACCCGTTTCGGAGACAACGGGGTGCTCCCCTACTTCTGCCTGCCGCGGACGCTGCCGGGTTAGCCCGTCGCGACGAGCGGCCCACCGCCGGCCGCGATTTCGGCACTAATGCTCGAGATGGCGCGCAAATCAGCGGCGATTGGAAAGGACTTGAAAAAGCGAAGGTGCCAACGTGCAGCGACTTCGTGCGATGGAGCTAGGCGGATTCGAACCGCCGACCTCCTGGGTGCGATCCAGGCGCTCTGCCAGCTGAGCTATAGCCCCGAGTGCGTGGGTGGGAGGATCGTCCCAGCGCCCTCGCAAGGCGAAGGATAACCGCATAGGCTTTAGGTTCCCGCTTTGGGACTCAGCCATGGGCATCCTTGACGAGGCAATCCGAGAGCACCTGGAACTGAAGCGCCAGCACGGCGCCGGCGATTCCGAGCTACAGCAGCTCGAGGACGAGGCGTTCGGTCAGGCGGACCGACCGGGCGACGAGCAGGCGGCGGATCCGCTGGCTGAGGCGCCGACGCAGTTCATGGAGCAGCCGGAGATCGCCGAGGACGAGAGCGCCCGCCGCGAGCCGACGATCGCCGACCTGCAGGAGCCGCCGCCGCTCCCCGAGCCGAAACAGACGGCAGTCGTCGACGACGTAGCCGAGCCGGAGCCCGCTCCCGTCGATGAGGCCCCTGCCGAGGAGGAGCAGCCGGCGATGGAGCACGAGATCGTCGCCGACGCGGTCGAGGCTTCCGGACCCAGCACCGAGGAACGCCAGACGATCGCCGAACAGCCGACCGAGATGTTCGACGTCGAGCAGGAGCTGGGCGGACCGCCGAGCCCGACCGACGAGGAGCTGGTCGAAGAGGAGATTGCCGAGCCTCGCCTGGCGCCCACCGATCCCCTTGCCGGCCTCGCCGAGACCGAAGAGGCCGAGGTCAGCGTCCAGGGCCCCGCCCCCGACGACGATGACGAGTACGACGATGAGGACGACGCCTTCTGGAACGAGCAGCGCCTCTCCGACGAACTCGACCAGGCGCTCGAGGCGCCGCGCGATGCCGAGCCCGAGCCAGCGGCTGAGGTAGAGATCGAGACGGAGCCCGAGCCGGAGATCGAGGAGCCGGCCGAGCCCGACGCGGAGCCCGAGTCCGAGGAATACGAGGCGCCGCCGGAGACGGCTGAAGAGCCAGCTCCCGTCGCCGAATCAGAGCCCGCTTCCGCTCACCATGAGGAGGACGTGCTCGAGGAGACACCGGACTTCCTTGAGGAGACCCCCGAGGACGACCAGCTCTGGTTCGAGCAGAAGCCGCCCAAGGACTTCGACTTCGACGACTGAGCGGCCTGGCCGGCCTAGCGTCGGGCGCCTACACTTCTTCTGCGGGGCCATAGCTCAGCTGGCAGAGCGTTCGGTTTGCATCCGAAAGGTCGCCGGTTCGATTCCGGCTGGCTCCACTTTCAGGGATCGAGATAGTCCTCAGCAGGGCGGGTCCCAAGGCGCTGGCCGTTCCGGGCTGGCGTTAGCCGAAGGCAGAGTGTCGAGCGACCAGCTCCTAGCTCCTTCGCAGGCACGTAGTAGCAACGATCCGATGTGGCGTCATAGACGGCGAGAAGGTCGATGGTCTCCGCCGTGTAGTGCTTCGTGCGCCTGATCTTGCCGTTAGTCAGAGAGTGGGAGTGGCAGCGAACGTTGATCACCGCACCGTCGGATCTCGCGTGCTTGACCTGGACGCGCTCCAATCGGCTGCCCCGGATCAACACGAGGTCGAAGTCGCAGTCCTCTCCGTAAGGAATGGCGATCTTGTGGCCTCGTCGCAGGAGATCAACGGCGACCGTCAACTCCGCCAGGTCACCCTTGGCCTTGAGATTGAGCGGGATCTCGGGTGCCAGCGGCTGCATTTGCCGACGGTAGGCCTAGAGATGTCACGACTCAAGACCTATTCGTGACGAAAGGCGGAACTTTCGTCCGGCCGGTTAGGAAGTTCACACCGATCGCCACGTTTCGGTGTTGAATGGAGTCGTGCGTCTCGTCCGATCGTTCGCGGGGGTTGTGCTTTTGCCGATCGTCCTTGCGGTCGCGCTCTTTGCCGAGCCCACCGCAGCGGCGCCGTTGCCGGTGCTGGTGGGCCAGGTCGGCAGCGGGTCAACCACTGGGTTTGCGACCTCGGCGGGCGGGTGCGACTGCACCGTGGCGCAGATGCACGAGGCCAGTCCGGCCAGCAAGTCCTACGTGTTCCCCTACGACGGAGTGATCGTGTCCAGTGGCACTTACGTCGGCGCCTACGTCGAACCGGCCGACACCGACACAGTGCGGGTCCAGACGGTGCATAGGACCGGCGCGACGACGGGCACCGTCGTCAGCGAGGGCATCGCCCACCACCTCCTCGGGCTGCCAACAAGCACCGTGGATCGGTTCTACGACAGGTTGCCGGCTCACGCGGGCGACGTCCTCGCGGCACGCCTCCACGACAGCGGGTACATCGAATCGACGCCCTACTTCTTCAAGGCCACCGCCAGCGGAGACGAAGTCGGGGTGTCCACACCCACGGCAGCCGGGGGCAGCCTCTCGGGATCCTCACTGGTGGCCGAACGCCGGGTCAACCTCGAAGCCGTGCTCGAGCCCGACGAAGACAACGACGGCTACGGGGACGCGTCGCAGGACCTTTGCCCGGGCTCGCCGATAGCAACCTCGGCCTGCTCGGGCTCGCTCTTCGGCACTGCCCTGCAGGGCGAGCGCTCGGCCCCGCCGGCCGCCTGCCTTCCCTCCTGTCTATACGTGCAGACCGCCCTCGGCGGCGCCTCCACCGCGACATTCTCACCGGGGGTGATCGTTCGCTGGCGGGTGCTGAACGGCAGCAGCGGTGCGTACCGAATCCACGTGCTGACCGACAATCCGGGAGGAAGCGGCGGGGCATTCCACGCCTACCACGTGCTCAGCAGCAGCGAAACCGGGAATGTGACCGCGCCCACCAACTCGGCGTTCTCGAAGATCTCGAGCTTCCCGACCCGGATGCCGATCCCGACGGGCGCCTATGTGGGCCTGACCGTGCCGGGGAGCACCGTCCCCGGCTTCCAATCGAGCGCCGGCGGCCAGGCGAAGTACTCGCGCACGGAAGCGCCCTTCCCCGGCATAACCGGTGTCGGCGGCGAATCCCACAACGGCGCGATCCTCTACGACGCCGACATCGAGGCCGACGTCGACGGCGACGGTTACGGTGACGCCACTCAGGACTCGTGCCCAACCTCAGCCTCGGTCCACGAAGGACCGTGCCCGGTGGCGGTGGCGGCAGGCGGGGGAGCGGCGGCTGGTGCTGGGAAGACTCCTATCGCGTCGACGCACGCCAACCTGGCCCAGCTCCCGAAGATCGGGTCGCTGGCGGTAAAGCCGAAGAGCTTCCACGCCAAGCCGCTCGGAAGGGTCACGCCAGTAGGCGAATGGGGGACCAAGGTGAAGCTCACGCTCTCCTCAGCGGCGACCGTGACGCTCGCGATCGAAGCTCGACAGGGCCGGCGCTTCCACGTCGTCACTCGCCTGACCAGGAAAGCAGCCGCGGGGCGCACTTCAGTCGGTTTCAGCGGTCAGTATCGCCGGGCCGGCAAGCTCACCGACCTTCAGCCCGGCACCTACCGCCTCACCGCCAGCGCCAAGACCAGCGCGGGCACCGGACCGGTCAAGCGCACGACCTTCACCGTCCTTCCCCCGGCCTGAGGCGCCCCGCCGTTCTAAGCGGCGCTTGCGAGGGCCCCCGAAGCAGTCGCGATTGGCTTGCCGTCGGGGTCGATCTCTTCGACGCTGGGAGCCTCATACGGCTCGGGACGGATCTCGCTCATCTATCTCTCCTCCAAAAGTAGATCGCCAGTGTCGGGGAGTCTAATCATCTAGATCGATTCCTCTTAACCTCGAATCCATAGAGGCTGCTCATTCGGTCTTAGGGTATGGATCGATGAGCGAAGCCACGACGATCACGGCCGGGACCACGCTGCAGCGCACTGACCGCGCCGTGCATGGCGATCTGCCCGAGGAGACGGTGCTGCTCGACGTCGATGCCGGCACCGCAGTGCGGCTCAACTCGACCGGGGCCTGGATCTGGGAACGGCTGGAGCAGCCGCGCCAAGTCGGCGAGCTGGCCGGCGGCTTGGCTCAGCGCTTCGAGATCGACGAGGGCCGCGCACTCGACGACGTCATCGCCTTCGCCCGCGAGATGGCGCGGCGCGAGCTGCTCGCCGCGAGCTAGCCGGCCAGCGCGCGCTCGGGCAGGTTCTGGTCGGCGTGGTAGCTGCTGCGTACCAGCGGCCCTGAGGCGACCGACTCGAAGCCGAGCTCATAGGCCGCCTTCTCCAGCGCCGCGAACTCCTCTGGGTGCCAGTAGCGAACGACCGGCAGGTGGTTCTCGGTCGGCCGCAGGTACTGGCCCACGGTCAGCACCTGGACCCGGTGCTCGCGCAGCAGGCCAAAGGTCTCGACCATCTCCTCGAAGCTCTCGCCCAGGCCGACCATCAGCCCCGACTTGGTGACGACGTCGGCCCCACCCATCTCCTTCGCCATCTTCAGCACCCGCGCCGAGCGCAGGAATTTCGAGCCGCGGCGCGCCACCGGATATAGCCGCGGCACGGTCTCGACGTTGTGGTTGAAGACGTCGGGCTTCTCGTGGATCACCTTGGCCAGCGGCATCTCTTGGCCGCGGAAGTCGGGGGTGAGGATCTCGATCTTGCAGCCCGGCGCCTGCATGCGAATCGAGCGGATCACGCCGACGAAGGCGCTCGCTCCGTAGTCGGGCAGGTCGTCGCGGTCGACTGAGGTGACGACGGCGTGACGCAGGCCCATCTTCTTCACCTGGTTGGCGACCCGCAGCGGCTCCAGCGGGTCGTTCCAGGTGGGCACACCCGTCTTCACGTTGCAGAAGCCGCAGCGGCGGGTGCAGACGTCACCGAGGATCATGAAGGTCGCGGTGCCACGCTCCCAGCACTCGCCGACGTTGGGGCAATTGGCCTCCTCACAGACCGTGTGCAGGTTGTCGCTGCCGATCATCGACTTGAGCCGGCGGTAAGTCGGCCCGCCGGGGGCCGGCACCTTCAGCCAGGGCGGCTTGCGGGCGCGGCGGAAGGGGACGGTGCCGTCGCTCTCGGCCGCGATCCCGCCCGGCTTGGCGCGGGACCGGGTGACGTGGACGCGATCTGTGGTCGACTCGCTCATGCGACTCCGAGCCTAGCGTTGTCGAGCCCCAGCTCGGCTGGGCTGGCCTCGGCGGCCCCGCGCTCATAGACCTCGGCGTAGCGCTCGGCGACCGTCTCGGCGAAGGGTGCAAGCTCCTGCCCGCCGCCGAGCTCGCGGCTCAGCGAGCTGACCTGGCAGCCCTCGATCCCGCAGGGCACGACCCACTCGAACGGTTGCAGGTCGTTGCTGACGTTGACCGAGAGGCCGTGGGTGGTGACGCCACGGCTGACGTGGACGCCGATCGAGCCGATCTTGCGCGCCTCCGGCGGCGGCGCGCCGATGCCGTCCGAGGTTTGCACGCTCTCTGCCCGGGGGGCGGCCCCACCCGGTGGCGCACCTTCGGTCCAGACCCCGGTCAGGCCCTCGATCGTTTGGGCGGGGACGCCGTGCTCGCCCAGCGCCGAGATCGCCACCTGCTCGAGGCGCCGCACGTACTCGTGGACGTCGTCGTTGTAGGCGCCGAGGTCGACGATCGGGTAAGCGACCAGCTGCCCGGGCCCGTGGTAGGTGACGCGGCCGCCGCGATCGGTGTCGTGGATCGCGATCCCCTGCATCTCGTACCACTCGGCCGCCATCGGTAGCTCCCCGGGCGTGGAGCGGCGGCCGCGGGTGTAGGTGGGCGGGTGCTCGAGCAGCAGCAGCACGTCGGGAATCGAGCCGTCCTCGCGCGCATCGCGCAGCCAGCGCTGGGCGACCAGCGCCTCGTCGTAGGCGACGAGGCCGCAACGGACCACGAGGACTTCTGCGCTCATCACCGAAATCGTTGCATGGCGCCGCTTTATCCTTTGGCGCCCTCCCTAATGGTCCAGTCAAAGGCCCTCCGACCAGACTGGCTTCCGGCCGTCGCCCTCAGTTCCCTGCTCGCCCTGGCGATGTTGCTGTGGAACCCGCAGGTCGGTGACCTCGCCGCCCAGGTATTCCGCACCGAGCTCTTCCAGCACGCCGGCCTGGCGATCTGGAACGGCAGTTGGTACGGCGGTCACTACACGCTCACTTACAGCTTTCTCTTCCCGCCGCTCGCCTCGCTGCTGGGACCGCAACTGGTCGGGACGATCTCGGTCATCGCCTCCTCCTACTTCTTCGATCGCCTCGTCCGCGACCGCTGGGGCACGCCCGCCCGCTGGGCGACACTCTGGTTCGCCGCCGGCGTGGTCACGCTGCTCGCCGATGGCCAGCTCACCTTCGCTCTCGGCGTTGCTTGCGGACTGGCGGCGCTGCGCTGCCTGCAGGTTCGTCGCGACAAGCTCGCCTTCGCCGCGGCTGCCGCATGTGCGCTCTCCAGCCCGGTCGCGGCCGCCTTCCTCGCCGGGATCGTCTTGGTCGGAGTGGCGGAGCGGGGCAGGCCGGTCAACCGAGTCCCCGTCTTTGCGGCGGCGATCGCGCTCGGCCTCGTCCTCCTGCCCAACCTTGCCTTCCCCGAATCGGGCCAGTTCCCCTTCGCCTTCTCCTCCTACGTCGCGATCCCGCTCTTCTGCGCCGGCGCCCTCTTCGTCACCCGCGGGCTCGGCGAGGACGAGCGCCAGCTGCGCTGGGCCCTGATCGGCTACGTGCTGGCGGCGACCGTGCTGCTGCTGGCGCCGAACCCACTGGGCGGCAACGCCGTTCGCCTCGGCGCCCTCTTCGGTGGGCCGGTCCTGGCCGCGGTGATGCTCGCCCGCCGCCCCCGCCTCGGCGCCTTCTCAGTCGCCGTTTTGGCGCTGGCGATGGCCGGCGGCCTCTACTGGCAGGTGACCGCCAGCGTCAGCCAGATCGCCCGCAGCGTCGGCGATCCATCGACCTCGCGCGAGTACTTCCAGCCCCCCGCCCACTGGCTGCGCGCCCACGGTGGTACCGGCGCGCGGGTCGAGGTTCCGCCGACCGCGAACCACTGGGAGTCGGCCTACCTGGCGACCCAGTTCGAGCTGGCGCGCGGTTGGCTGCGCCAGCTCGACACCACCCGCGACGACATCTTCTACAGCGACGACAATCACCTCACCTCGGCCGCCTACAGCCGCTGGCTGCACCGCAACGCGATCTCCTACATCGCCCTGCCCGACGCGCCGCTCGATTACTCCTCGGTCGCCGAGCGCCGCCTGATCCTCAGCGCGCCCAGCTACCTCGACTTGCGCTGGAGCTCGCCCCACTGGCGGATCTACGCGGTGCGAAATCCCCAGCCCCTGGTCGAGCCGATGGCCGGCGCTGCGGCTCACACGCTCTGGGTCGGGCGGCAGAGCTTCGGCCTCGACGTCACCCGCCCCGGCGACTTCCTCGTCCGCGTCAATTTCACCCCCTACTGGTCGATCGCGCGCGGCGCCGGCTGCCTGCTGCGCCACGGCGAGTGGACCATCGCCCGCGCCTCGCACCCAGGCATCCTCAGGGTCTCGGCCGACTTCTCCCTGGGCCGGGCCTGGAACGCGGTCACCGGCGCGAAGAAGACCTGCTGAACCCGCTGCTGCTCTGCGCCTGGACCGCGCGGTCATCCGCACCGCGATGGGGGTCGATGTAGAGGATCGTGCAAGCCGTCCCCGCGTCCTCGCCGGCGGGTTCGCGGCAGGACTGGTTGGTCGAGCTGGTGTAGGCCTTCACCACGAGGTTGGTGTAGTCGCCGCCCGGAGGGACGTCCATGGTCACGGTCTGGTCGACATTGCCGTCGGCGTCGGGGCCCATGTAGGCGCGCTCGAGCGGCAGGGTGCCGTTGAATTCGAACGGGTGCACGGCGTCGACGGTTAGACCGGGTGTGACCGTTGCGAGGTCGACCTTGAAAGCCAGCCGGTGGTCGGTTTTCAGGTTCGACGCGGTCACGTGAGCCGTCAGCTTTGAGTAGTCATCGCTGAGGGTGGCGGTGATCATCGGTCGCGCCTCTTCGCCGGCGTTGTTGAAGACGAGCCCGAGCGCGAGGACGAAGCCGAGCGTGGTGCAGAGCGCCGCGCCGAAGAAGAGACGCTTCTCCCACCACTTGCCTTTTTTGCTCTCTCCATCCCCGCCGAGGAAGCTGGCAAGCGTCAGCATCGTTCCTGCCAGCAGAACCAGGGCGATCGCGAGCCAGAGCAGGTAGGGATCGTCGCGCTGAAGCCGGCCGATCGATCCGGTCGCCTTGAACAGGCCAAGCGTTGCCGCCAGCGGCGCCACCAGCCCAAAGACGCCGGCGAGCTCGAGTTTGTTCGCGGCGGGCTTGGTCGCGGCGCCGACGATCTGCGCCGCTCGCGATTCGGTTGGCTCTTCGCCACTCACCGATCCCGACCCTCTCAGATCGGCCCCGAATAGACAAGAGTTCTTAAGGGGTGACTCAGAGCGCCAGTGAGAGCGGCTCTTCGAGCAGCGAGCGCACGCGGGCGAGGAATTCCGCGGCGGGGGCGCCGTAGAGGATGCGATGGTCGCAGGCGAGGTTGACGCGCATCAGGTGTGCGCTGGTGGTCTGGCCATCGCGGACGACCGGGCGCTCGCTGATCGCGCCGACGGCGAGGATCGCCGCCTGCGGCGGGTTGATAACGGCAGCGAAGCTGTCGATGCCGAACATGCCCAGATTGGAGACGGTGAAGGTCGCGCCGGAGAGCTCCGGCGGCGTGATCTGCCCGTCGCGCACCCGCTGCGCCAGCGCCCGCGAATCCTGGGCGATCTGCCGCAGGTTCTTCTGATCCGCGTCGAAGATCGTCGGCACCACCAGCGCGTCGCGGGCCGCAACCGCCACCCCGACATTCACCCGCGAGTAGAGCTCAAACCGTCCGTCCCGATAAGCCCCATTGGCCCTCGGATGCTCCCGCAGCGCCAGCGCACAAGCCTTGACCACCATGTCGTTGAACGAGGGCACCACCTCGCCCTCTTTGGCCCCAGCTTTGATCTGCCCCCGAGCCGCAACCAACCGACTCATATCGATCTCGGCCTCAAGGTAGAAATGCGGCGCGGTCGCCTTCGACTCCGACATCCGCCGGGCAACTGTCGACTGCAGCTTCGACGGGTCTTCGTAGCTGACGGTCCCCTTGGCCGTTTCGGGAGCGGGCGCCGCTGACGAGAGACTGACCGCATCGGCTGCGGGTCCAGTCGCTGCAGGGGACCCACCGCCCCTTCCGGTAGCTGAAGCTTCCTCAGGGGCGGTACCCCCTACAGCGCCACCCGCAGACGAAGCGGCCCGTTCCACGTCAGCCTTGACGATTCGCCCGCCAGGGCCTGAGCCCTGAAGCTGCGTGAGGTCGAGGTTCTGCTCCTTAGCGACCCGCCGAGCTATCGGCGATGCGTGCGGACGTCCACCTCCGTTCGACTCGGAAGAGGTCGACTCGGAAGGAGCATTGATCGGAGCTTGCGGTTCCTCGGCGGGGGCTTCCGCAGGTTTGGGAGCTGGGGGCGGTACCCCATCGCTATCGCCGATCCGAGCGATCACCGTCCCGATTGGCAGCGTCTCACCCTCCGCCGCAACGATCTCGGTCAGCTTCCCGGCGACATCGGATTCGTAAGCCATATTCGCCTTATCCGTCTCGATCTCCACCAGCTCATCACCCACGGCGACGTCATCACCCAGCTTCTTCAGCCACTGGAGGATCGTCCCCTCCTCCATCGAGTCCGACAATCTCGGCATTACGACATCGGCCATGACATCCCTCGTCTCGGTTTCTCGCGGCGGGTGGTGACAGGACCCGCCGCGCCGAAACCGCTCACAGGGATCCCTCCAACGCCGCCAATGCTGCCTTGACGACATGCTCCTCGTGAGGAATGGCAGCCTGCTCCAGTCTTCTGGAATACGGCATGTGCACGTCGGCCCCGGTCACCCGCTGCACCGGCGCGTCGAGGTAGTCGAAGGCCTGCTCGGTGATCAGCGTCGCCAGGTTGGCGCCGACGCCGCCGTGCGGCCAGCCCTCCTCGACGATCACCGCGCGGTTGGTCTTGCGCACCGAGGCGAGGATCGTGTCGAGGTCGAGCGGGCGCAGGGTGCGCGGGTCGATCACCTCGGCCTCGACGCCGTGTTTGTCGGCCAGCGTCTGGGCCGCGTCCGCGGCTGTGTGGGCCATTTTGAGGATGCCGACGATGGTTACGTCTTCGCCATCGCGGCGCACCGCGGCCTCGCCGAAGCGCAGCACCTCGTCGCTGTCATCTGTGACCTCGCCGCGGGCGCCGTAGAGGCTCTCGTGCTCGATGAAGATCACCGGGTTGTCGTCGCGGATCGCCGCCTTCAGCAGCGCCTTGCCGTCGGCCGGGGTCGAGGGGCAGGCGACCAGCAGCCCCGGCACCTGCAGGAAGAGCGCCTCGAAGCTGTGCGAGTGGGTGGGGCCGAGCTGGTGCCCGCCGCCGCCCGGCATGCGGATGACCATCGGCACCCGCGCCTGACCATTGAACATGTAGGGGATCGCGGCGGCGTGGTTGATGATCTGGTCCAGCGCGAGCAGCGAGAAGTTGACCGTCATCAGCTCGACGATCGGCCGCAGGCCGCCCATCGCCGCGCCGACGCCGGCGCCGACGATCGTGTTCTCGGAGATCGGCGTGTCGCGCACGCGGCGCTCGCCGAACTCGTCGAGCAGGCCCTCGGTCACCTTGAAGGCGCCCTGGAAGACGGCGACGTCCTCGCCCATCACCAGCACCGCCTCGTCGCGGCGCATCTCCTCCGCCATCGCGTCGCGCAGCGCCTCTCGCATCCGCAGCTCCGCCATCAGTCGGCCCTCTCCTCGACCTCTTCGGCGACCTCGGGCTCGACGCCCTCCTGGGCGTCGCCGTGCGTCGCCGGATTGGGCCGCGGCCCGTCGTCCTGCGTCGCGTAGGCGGCACCGGCCTCGGCCAGCTCGCGCGCGGCGTCGGGCATCTCGCTCTCGTGCTCGCCGCGGTGCGGCTCCGGGCTGCGCTCGTCGACCGCATACCAGCCCTCGTCCTCGCCCAGCACGTAGAGGTTCTCGTAGAGGGTGTCGAGTGCCGGCTCCGCCGAGGCCTCGGCGAACTCGACCGCCGCCAGCACCGTCTTCTCGGCCTTGTCGCGCACCTCCTGCAGCTCGCGCTCGCCGAGCACGCCGGCCTCGATGCAGCGGCGGGCGAAGCTCTCGATCGGGTCCTTCTGACGCCACTCCTCGACCTCGTTGCGCTCGCGGTAGACCTCGGGGTCGGCGGCGGAGTGGCCGCGGTAGCGGTACGTGAAGGCCTCGATCAGGGTCGGGCGGCGCTCCTCACGCGCCAGCCGCACGCCCTCGGCGACGCTCTCGCGCACCGCCATCACGTCCATGCCGTCGATCCGCCGGCCGGGGATGCCGTAGCCCTCGGCCTTCTTCGAGAGGTCGGTCTGGGCCGAGTGGCGCTCGACCGAGGTGCCCATCCCGTAGAGGTTGTTCTCGACCAGGAAGAGGATCGGCAGGCTCCAGAGCGCCGCCAGGTTCATCGTCTCGCCGAAGTTGCCGGCGTTGGAGGCGCCGTCGCCGAACATGCAGACGGTGACCGCGTCTTCTCCCTTGAAGTCGGAGGAGAGCGCCAGGCCGGCGGCGATCGGCAGATTGCCGCCGACGATCCCGTAGCCGCCCATAAAGCGCCGCTCGGCGTCGAAGATATGCATCGAGCCGCCGCGGCCGCCGCTGGTCCCGTCGACGCGGCCGAAGAGCTCGGCCATCACCCGCTCGGGGGCGGTGCCGCGGGCGATCGCGTGGCCGTGGGTGCGGTAGGTGCCGATCAGGTAGTCCTCGTCGCGCATCACCGAAGTGGTGCCGACGATCGTCGCCTCCTCGCCGATCCCTAGGTGCAGGAAGCCACCGGCTTTGGCTCGCTGGTACTGGCGCCCCGCCTCCTCCTCGAAGCGGCGGATCAGCGCCATGCGGGCGAGCAGCTCGTAAGAGGTGGAAGCGTCAGGCAGATCAGCCACGACCTGACCTTAGCTAGCCGCGGCGACCGCCTCCTCGACTCGGTCGTCCCCCCAGAAGACCTCGTCGCCGACGACCAGCGCGGGGACGCCCTTGACGCCCCGCTCGGCGGCTTGGTCGGTCGCCTCGCGCAGAGCGTTTTTGACGTGTTCGGTTTCGACCGCCTTGAGCAATGCCTTGGGGTGCAACTCGCAGCCGGCGGCGGCGATCAGCACGTTGTCGGGCTCGCTCAGATCGCGCCCGGCGACGAAGGCCTGGCGGAAGGCGGCGAGGGCAAAGGAGACGGTGCGGCCGGTCTGCTTGGCGAAAGTTGCCGCCCGCATCGCCATCAGCATGTTGCCGGGCCACGGCTCCGGCCAGACGACTGACGGCAGCCCGTACTCGGCGGCGCGGCGCTCGATCTCGGCCATGCCGGCCTCGCGCTCGGCGCCGTTCCCCCACGAGTCGCGCTCGAAGTGGCGGAACAGCCCGCCGAGCAGGATCGGCTGCCACTCCGGCTGCTCCAGCCCAGCTTCGGTGAAGAGCGCGCTGACCCGCTCCGCGGTCAGGTACGCGTAGGGCGAGCCAAGGTCGAAGTAGAAGGTGACGCGCGGGTGATCCTCAGCCACGCTATGACTCTATGCGGAGCAGGCGGGGCGCTGCGTGACGTAGGTCTCAGGCGTGAATCGCCCCGCCGGCAACCGCGCGAGCCGCTTCGGGGATCGCCTCGGAGATCGTCGGGTGGGGATGGACGATCTGGGCCAGCTCCTGGTAGCCGCCCTCCAGCGCCATCGTCGCGACCAGCTCGGCGATCATGTCGCAGGCGCGGTTGCCGACGATGTGGGCGCCGAGCAGCTCGCCGTACTTGGAGTCGACGACGAGCTTGACCAGGCCGTCTTTGTCGTCGTAGACGGTGGCGCCGCCGACGCCGCCGAGCTTCTGCTTGCCGACCTTGACGTCAAACCCGGCCTCCTTGGCCGCCGCCTCGGTGAGACCGACGCTGGCCACCTGCGGGTGGCAGAAGGTCGCGCCGGCGACGAGGTTCTGGTCGACCGGGTGGGCCGGCTCGCCGGCCGCGTGCTCGGCCGCGACGACGCCCTCCTCGGAGGCCTTGTGGGCGAGCGCCTTGGCGTTGACCAGGTCGCCGATCGCGTAGACCTTGGGATTTGAAGTGCGGTTGTACTCGTCGACCTTGACCTTGCCCTTATCGGTCAGCTCGACCCCGGCGGCCTCGAGGCCGAGCCCCTCGACGTCGGGGGCGCGACCGCCGGCGATGCAGAGGTAGTCGACCTCGATCTTCTCCTCGCCGTAGCTGAGCTTGACCGAGCTCTCGCTCGCCTCGACGTCGCTGACCGGAGTGCCGGTGGAGATCGTGACGTTCTGCTTCTTGAAGGCGCGCTCGACCACGCGGGCCATGTCCTTGTCCTCGGCGGGGAGGATCTGGTCGAGCATCTCGATCAGCACCACCTCGGTGCCGAAGCGACCGTAGGCGGAGGCGATCTCACAGCCCGAAGCGCCGGCGCCGGCGACGGCAATCTTCTTTGGCTGCTCGGGCAGCGACCAGGCGCCCCAGGTGTCGACGACGCGCCCGCCGAACTCGACCCCGGGAATCGGCAGTGCGACCGAGCCGGTGGCGAGCACGACCGCGCCCGCCTCGTAGACCTCGTCGCCGACCTTGACGTTGCCCTCGGGTGTCAGCGAGCCGGAGCCCTCGATCAGCGTGATCTTGTTCTTGTCCCAGAGCATCTTGACCCCGCTGGAAAGCGACTCCGAGACCGAGGCGCGGCGCTTGCCCAGCGCCTCCCAGTCGATCGAGACGTCCTTGGCGACGACGCCGAGCTCGGCGCCCTCGCGGGCCTGCTCGTAGATCTCCGCCGTGCGCAGCACGGTCTTAGCCGGGATGCAGGCGTAGTTGAGGCAGCGGCCGCCGGCCTTGTCGCGCTCGACGACAGCCGTTTTCTTGCCCAGCTGGGCGGCGCGGATCGCAGCCACATAGCCGCCCGGGCCCCCGCCGATGACGATCACGTCGTAGGAATCTGCCACTGGCCTCAGCCTATAGAACAGCCGCTGCCTACTCGCGCGTCGGCATCTGGATCCGCGCCATTGCCTTGACCATGAAGTAGAAGAAGGTGCCGGTGACGGCGAGCAGGCCGAGGGTGGCGAGGATCTGGCCGACCGTTGCCGCCTGCAGGGCGAGACCGTAGACGGCGCTGAAGATGAGGAAGACGAGGATCAGCTGGAAGCCGAGCACGGCCCAGTAGCGGGCTCGCCACATGCCGTAGGCCATCAGCCCCAGCAGCAGTGACGGCGCCAGGACCTGGACGAAGGGCGGTTTCTCGCCGTTGACCTCGGTCCCGGCGAGGTAGCCGATCACGATCGAGAGCACGATCAGGGCGGAGATGACCGCCCCGATCGTCACCACCAGCGGCCGCTCGCCCTCCTCCAGCGGCTCGAGCGCTTCGCGCGCCTCCTGGTTGCGCTCCTCGGCGCGGGCGTAGCCGCGCTCCATCCGCTCACGCGGGGTCGGCGAGGCGCCGCGCTGCTTGCGCTTGCGCGGGTGCTCAGCCACCGGGCGCCTCCTCACCAAGCGGCGCGAAGGCGGCGCGCAGCTCTTCGGCAGCAGCGGTCGGGTTCTCGGCGTCGCGGACGGCCCGCACGACGCAGAGCCGCCGCGCTCCCGCCTCGGTCACGGCGGAGACGTTCGACGAGTCGATGCCGCCGATCGCGAAGAATGGGTGGGGGGCGTTGGCGGCGGCGTGGGAGATCAGCTCCAGGCCGACCGCGGGCCGCCCCCGCTTCGTCGGCGTCTCCCAGATCGGGCCGACGCTGATGTAGTCGGCCGCCGCCCCGGCCGCCGCCGCGATCTGCTCCTCGGAATGGGTCGAGAGCCCGATGATCGCGTCGGGGCCGAGCAGCGCGCGCGCCTCGGCCGCCGCGAGGTCGTCCTGGCCGACGTGGACCCCGTCGGCGTCGCAGGCGCGGGCCAGGTTGGGATCGTCGTTGACGATGAAGAGGGCGCTGTGGTTGTCGCAGAGTCGGCGGAAGGTCTGCGCGGCGAGCTCGATCTCGCGCCGAGGCAGCGACTTCTCGCGCAGCTGCACGATGTCGACGCCGCCGCGCAGCGCCGCCGCCAGCAGCGGCTCGGGATCCTCGCCTTGGGGACGCGCCTCGCAACAGAGATAGAGCCGCGCCGTGCGCAGCCGCTCGCGTCGCAGCGGTCCCTCGGCCTCAGGTGGTGCCAGGCTCACCGCCCCATTATCGCTTGCTTGCCTCGCAGGCCGGGTAGCATCGGAGGGGTACGGGAGCCGAAGAGGCTGAGAGGGTGGCAACGAGGCCGCCGACCGTTTGAACCTGATCCGGGTAATGCCGGCGGAGGCAAGGCTTGAGCGACAGAGGTACCTATGACGTGGTTGTTGTCGGTGGCGGAGCGATCGGCCTCTGCTGCGCTTGGCGGCTTGCCCAGGCGGGAGCCAAAACGGTCGTGCTCGATCGTGCCGAGCCGCCGGCCGGCGCAACCCGCGTCGCCGCCGGAATGCTGGCGCCGATCGGCGAGCTTGCTTTCGGGGAGCCCGAGCTGCTGCGGATGACGATTGCTGCCGCCGAGGTCTACCCGGGCTTCGTCGCCGAGCTCGAGGCGGCAACTGGGCTCGGCAGTGGCTTCGCCCGCCACGGGGCCCTCCACGTCGCCCTCGATCGCGACGAGGCGTCGGAACTGCGCCGCGTCCACGACCTGCAGCGCTCACTTGGCCTTGGCGCCGAGTGGCTGCCGCCGCGTCGCTGCCGCGAGCTGGAGCCCGGCTTGACCCCGTCCTTCAACGGCGCCGTCCACGCCCCCGAGGAGGCGGCGATCGACCCGCGGCGGATGACTACGGCGCTGCTGGCCGCGCTGGCGGGGGAGGGAGTCGAGGTGCGTGGCGGCACCGACGTGGTCGCACCCATCCTCGACGGCGAGCGGCTGGAAGGCGTGCGCACTGGGACGGGGGAGGAGCTGCGGGCCGGCCATGTCGTCCTCGCCACCGGGGCCTGGGCGGGGGCTGAGAGCTGGCTGCCGGAGTTCGCTCGGCCGCCGGTTCGACCGGTCAAAGGCGAGATCCTCGAGCTGCGCTCGCCGGACGGCGCACCGCCCTGCGAGCGGATTGTTGCTTCCGAGCGCGTCTACCTGGTGCCGCGTGCCGACGGCCGCCTGATCGTCGGCGCGACGACTGAGGAGCGCGGCTTCGACGCCACGGTCACCGCCGGTGGTGTGCATGAGCTGCTGCGCGAGGCCTATCGCCTGTTGCCCGACGTCGCCGAGATGGAGCTGGTCGAAGCGATGGCCGGACTGCGCCCCGGCACGCCGGACAACCTGCCGCTGATCGGTCCTGGCGCGCTCGACGGATTGATCCTCGCCTGTGGCCATTACCGCAACGGCATCCTGCTGGCGCCGATAACCGGCGAAGCGGTAGCGGCCCTCCTGGCGGGCCGAGAGCTCCCGGGCCCCCTCGCGGCGGCAGCTCCGGTGAGTTCGCGCTTTCGGATGACTATGCACCCAGAAGGGCGAACTCACCATGGGGTGGTTTCGTGAGGATCGAGCTGAACGGCCGGCGACATGAGTTGCCGGAGGGGGCGACGTTGGCCGATGCCGCTCGCGCAGCCGGTGCCGAGGAGACCCGGGGCGTTGCGGTCGCCCTCGACGGCGAGGTCGCTCCGCGTGGCGAGTGGGCCCAGATGCTGCTGGTGGAGGGCAGCAAGGTCGAGGTGCTGGCCGCGATCCAGGGCGGCGCCGACGGCTGGGAGTTGGGCGGGAAGGCCTGGAACTCCCGCCTGATCGCCGGCACCGGCGGCTTTCGCTCACTGGAGCAGATGGAGAGGGCGCTGGCGGCCTCCGGTGCGGAGATCGTCACGGTCGCGCTGCGTCGCATCGACCCCGATGCCAAGGGCTCGGTCCTCGACGTGCTCGACAAGCTTGGCCTCACCGTCCTGCCCAACACGGCCGGTTGTTACACCGCCCGCGACGCAGTTCGCACCGCCCGGCTAGCCCGCGAGGCCTTCGAGACCGACTGGGTAAAGCTCGAGGTGATCGGCGACGACCGCACCCTCTTCCCCGATGCGGTCGAGCTGCTCGACGCGGCCGAGACCCTGGTCGGCGAGGGCTTCACCGTTCTGCCGTACACCAACGACGACCCGATCCTCGCCCGCCGTCTCGAGGAGGCCGGCTGCGACGCGGTGATGCCGCTCGGCTCGCCGATCGGCTCCGGCGCCGGCATCCGCAACCCGTACAACATCGCGATCATCGCCGAGCGTGCCGCCGTGCCGGTCATCCTCGATGCCGGCATCGGCACCGCCTCCGATGCCGCCCTGGCGATGGAGCTGGGCTGCTCCGCGGTGATGGCGGCCAGCTCGATCTTTGGCGCCGCCGACCCGGTGGCGATGGCCACCGCGCTGCGCCTCGGGGTCGAGGCGGGCCACGCCGCCCGCGGCGCCGGCCGCATTCCCCGCCGTACTCACGCCGAAGCGTCCACTCCAGAGCAGGGCTTGCCCGAACTTTCCTGACCGCAAGTCCGAGTCCCCCGGCGCCCGTCTACCATGAGCGACCACGCCCCCGTAGCTCAGTTGGTTAGAGCGGCGGCCTTTTAAGCCGCGCGGCGCGGGTTCGAATCCCGCCGGGGGCACTTTGGCCGGTTCGAACGGGAGCGTGGGGGCGAAGCGCGACGAGCTGCTGCTCCGCACCCCCTGCGATGTCGAGGAGCAGGATGACCTTCGCCTCGGGCGCATCCACGATGAGATCGAGCGCGGCTTCGACGCTCTGCGCGACATCGAGGACGGAGTCACGATCTTTGGCTCGGCCCGGATCGATGAGGGCCATCGCTGGTATGAGCTCTGCCGCGAGATCGCGGCCTGTCTGGTCGACCACGGCTTCTCGGTGATCACCGGCGGCGGCCCCGGTTTGATGGAGGCGGCCAACCGCGGAGCCGCCGAGGCCGGCGGCCTCTCGGTCGGCCTCAACATCCAGCTGCCGCACGAGCAACAGACCAACCCCTACGTCAACCGCGCGCTTGAGTTCCACTACTTCTTCGCCCGCAAGCTGATGTTCGTCCGCTACGCCCGCGCCTTCGTGATCATGCCCGGCGGCTTCGGCACCCTCGATGAGATGTTCGAGTGCCTGACCCTGATCCAGACCAACCGGATCAAGCACTTCCCGACGATCCTGGTCGACTCCAAGCATTGGGCACCGCTGCTCGAGTGGATCGACGACAGCCTCGAGGACGACGGCATGATCACCGCTGCCGACAAGGAGCTGCTGGTGGTCGTCGACACCCCCGACGAGGTCTGCGAGCACGTGCGACGGGCGAGCTCGAAGCAGAAGGAGCTGGCCGCTTCCTAAACGCGAACGGCCCGCCGAAGCGGGCCGTTGCGAAAACAAGGTTGCCGCCGAACTTCAACGGCCTCGCCCTCACGTATTGGACATCTTAGCCCCCGGGCGGGATTCGAACCCGCCAACCTCGCTTAGTGAGGGCGAGGCCCGCATCCGACGGCCGGGGCGTCGCCGCTCTCGCGGCTCAAGTGACGCTAGCCCCGATGGGCACGCGTATTGCGCTGCAAATCGAACGAAATGCGCGCGAGTAGGGATACGGAGACGCTAGTGCCGGAAATGCCGGTGCTTGGTGAAGACCATGGTCACGCCGGCCTCTTCGCAGGCAGCGATCACGTCGCCATCGCGCTTCGAGCCGCCGGGCTGGATCACGGCGGTGGAGCCGGCCCGCAGGGCTAGCTCGGGGCCGTCGGCGAAGGGGAAGAAGGCGTCTGAGGCGACGGCCGAATCGGCGAGCAGGGCGTCGGCGTCCTCGCCGCGGGCGTCGCGGCACTTCTCGACCGCGAGGCGGACCGAGTCGACGCGGCTCATCTGGCCGGCACCGATGCCGAGGGTGGCGCCGTTCTTGGCGATCACGATCGCGTTGGAGCGGACGTGGCGGACGACGGTCCAGGCGAAGCACATGTCGTCCCATTGCTGGTCCGTCGGCTCGGACTTGGTGACGACTTCCATGATCTCGCGCGGCTCGGGGTCGCCGTCGCGGTCCTGGATCAGCAGCCCGCCCATCACCCGTTTGACGTCGCGTTCGCCGGGTTCGCGCTGGCGGCGCTCCTCCTCGCAGAGGATGCGGATCGCCTCCTTCTGCTGCAGCACGGCGAGGGCGCCGTGCTCGTAGTCAGGCGCGATCAGCACCTCGACGAAGTTCTCGTGCAGGCGTTTGGCGAGCTCCTCGGAGACCGGTCGGTTGAAGGCGATGACGCCGCCGAAAGCCGACATCGGGTCGCAGGCCAGCGCCTTCTCGTAGGCCTCGAGCGCGTCCTTGCCGATCGCCACCCCGCAGGGGTTGTTGTGCTTGACGATCGTGCAGGCCGGCTGCTCGAAGTCGTCGACCAGGCGCCGGGCCGAGTCGAGGTCGAGCACGTTGTTGAAGGAGAGGGCACGGCCGTGCAGCTTGGCGACGCGCGAGAGCACGTGGCTGCGCACGCCGGCTTCGGAGTAGAGCGCTGCCCGCTGGTGCGGGTTCTCGCCGTAGGAGAGGTCGAGCACCTTCTCGTAGGCGACGGCCAGGTGTTCGGGGTAGTCCTCGTACTCGGCCGAGAACCAGCGGCTGATCGCGGCGTCGTAGCGGGCGGTCTGGGCGAAGGCCTCGTTGGCGAGCCAGTGCCGGGTCGTGGCGGAGACCTCGCCGCCCGACTCCTCCAGCTCGGCCAGCACCGCGTCGTAGGACTCGGGCTTGACCACGACCGCGACCCCGCCGTGGTTCTTGGCCGCGGCGCGGATCATCGTCGGCCCGCCGATGTCGATGTTCTCGACCACGACGCCCGGCTCGACGTCCTGGATCGCGACGGTCTGCTCGAAGGGGTAGAGGTTGACGCAGACCAGGTCGATCGGCACGATCGCCTCGCGTTCGAGCGTCGCCATGTGCTCGGGGTCGTCGCGGCGGGCGAGCAGCGCCGCGTGCAGCCGCGGGTGCAGGGTCTTGACCCGGCCGCCGAGGATCTCTTCTTGGCCGGTGAACTCGGAGACGTCGGTCACCTCAAGCCCGGCCTCGCGCAGCGCCGTCGCGGTGCCGCCGGTGGAGAGGATCTCGACCCCGAGGCCGGCCAGGCCGCGGGCGAAGTCGGCTACCCCGGTCTTGTCGGAGACCGAGACGAGCGCCCGGCGCACCCTGATCGCGCCGTCGTCGACGGTCTCGGAGCGGGTGTCTGCAGCGGCCTCAGTCATCGACTACGACCCGGCTCGGGTCGTCGGCGTCGATCCTAACCTTGCCCGCCGCGATCATGCGGATCGCCTCCGAGTAGAGCTGGTGCTCGACGGTGTGGATCGCCAGTTCGAGCGCCTCGCGGTCGCGGTCAGGCGGCACGTCGACCTCGCGCTGCAGGATCGTTGGCCCGGTGTCGACTCCCTCGTCGACGAAGTGGACGGTGACGCCGGTGACGTTGGCACCGGCCGCGAGTGCCTGGCCGATCGCGTCGAGGCCGGGGAAGGCGGGCAGCAGGGCAGGGTGGACGTTGACGATGCGGTTGCGAAAGCGCTCGACAAAGGCCGGGCTGAGCAGCTGCATGTAACCGGCGAGGACGATTAGGTCGGCGCCCCGCTCCTCGACCCACTCGGCCATCGCGGCGTCGCGCTCCTGGCGGTCGCCAAAATCCTCGCGGGGGAAGAGGCCGACGGCGATATGCGCGGCCCGCGCCCGTTCGATCGCCGGCGCCGCGGGCTTGTCGGAGCCGACTCCGACCACCTCGATCCCCTCGCGCATGTGCAGCCGGTCGAGGATCGCCTGCAGGTTCGATCCCGTCCCGCTGGCCAGGACCACGAGCTTGAATCCATCGCTCACGCTGGCATCTTCGCGCAGTAGGTTGCGGCGTGATGAGCGGGCACGACTTCTGGCAGGCAGTCCTCTACCTCCACTTGCTGGCGATGGCCTTCTTCATCGGCGGCCAGATCGTCTTCGGGGTGGCGGTCGTGCCGGTCCTGCGCGGAGGCTCCGACCGCGAGCAGATGCGGGCGATCGCCCGCCGCTTCGGCTTCGGCTCGCTGGCCGCGCTGGCGCTCCTCCTCGTCACCGGCTGGGCGATGGCCTCGCACTACGACCTCTTTGGCAGCTCCATCCTGCAGTGGAAGCTGGCCCTGGTCGGCGCCGTGATCGGCCTCACGGTCGTCCACCTGCGCAGGCCCAAACTGCACGCCCTCCAGGCCGCGATCTTGCTCACATCCCTCGTGATCGTCTGGCTCGGACTCGAACTCGTCGTTTGATGCATTGACCCACCCATAGCGGGGCAAATGCATCAGGCGTTTAGCCGGAGGCCGGCACCACGGCGACGTCCTCCAGGGCGAACTTCCCGTTCGCGTCTTCCGGGTCGCCCAGTGGGTAGCGACCGCTGAAGCAGGCATCGCAGTGATCCTCGGGGGCGGTGCCGATCGCCTCGTAGACGCCGTCGAGCGAGAGGTAGGCGAGCGAGTCGGCGTCGAGCTCATCGGCGATCTCCTGCACCGTGCGCTTGTGGGCGATCATCTCCTCGCGGGTCGACATATCGACGCCGTAGTGGCAGGGGTTGCGGATCGGCGGTGCCGAGATCCGCAGGTGGACCTCGCGGGCGCCAGCGTCGCGCAGCATGCCGACGATCTGCCGGGTGGTGTTGCCGCGCACGATTGAGTCATCGACGACGACGATGCGCTGGCCGGAGACGATCTCGGGCAGCGGGTTGAACTTGAGCCGCAGGCCGTGCTTGCGCAGCTCCTGGCCGGGCTGGATGAAGGTTCGCGCCACGTAGCGGTTCTTGATCAGGCCGTCGTCGCGGGGCAGTCCCGAGGCGCGGGCGAAGCCGGCGGCGGCGGGGTTGCCCGAGTCAGGCACCGAGATCACCAGGTCGGCCTCGACCGGGGATTGGCGCCAGAGGATCTCACCCATGCGGCCGCGCACCTGCTGCAGCACCTTGCCCTCGAGCCGGCTGTCGGGGCGGGAGAAGTAGATGTGCTCGAAGACGCACATCGCCGGCCGCTCGGCCTTGACCACCTGGCGCGTCTCCAGCCCGCGCTCGGTTAGCGAGACCATCTCGCCGGGGTGCACTTCGCGCATCAGCTCGGCGCCGATGATGTCGAAGGCGCAGCTCTCCGAGGCGACGACGAAGCGATCGTCGAGGCGTCCGAGCGAGAGCGGCCGCACCCCGTGCGGGTCGCGGAAGGCGACGATCGCGCGCTTGGTCATCACCACGGTCGAGTAGGCGCCCTCGAGGCGGGGCATCACGTCGCTGACCGCGTCCTCGATCAGTTTGCCATCGTGGGAGGAGAGCAGCGCCGCGATGATCTCCGAGTCCGAGGTGCCGCGGAAGGCGATGCCGCGCTCCTTCAGCTCCCCCCAAAGCTCCACCGCGTTGGTCAGGTTGCCGTTGTGGGCCAGCGCCAACTCGCGGCCGTCGTCGCGCCAGACCGGCTGCGCGTTCTCCCAGGAGCCGCCGCCGGTGGTCGAGTAGCGCACGTGGCCGATCGCCATGTCGCCCTCCAGCGCCTTCAGCTTCTCCTCGTCGAAGACCTGGGAAACGAGGCCTGAGTCGCGCATCGTGGTGATGTGGCCGCCGACGCAGGTAGCGATCCCGGCCGACTCCTGGCCGCGGTGCTGCAGCGCGTAGAGGCTGAAGTAGGCCAGGCGCGAAACGTCGTGCCCGGGTGCGTATACGCCGAACACCCCGCATTCCTCGCGCGGGCTGTCGCGGTCTATGAACTGCCCCTGGGGCGGAGTCAAGCGCGCTTTCCTCGCGGTTGGGGAAGGACGTGACGCGCAGGCGGACTGCCTACCCCGGCAGGGTAGCAACGGCAGGCGGCCGGTAAGCCGCAGCCGAAAGCTCGCGATTTGCGGCGTTCCGGCGCTAAGGAGCCCCGGCGGAATGGACTGGGCCGCGGCCGTGGAGCCGGATCGTGACCGTGTGTTCCGTTACCCGGCCGGCGAGGTCGGTCGTCTGCGCCGTAATCGTCCCCTTCACCCCCTGTTTCGGCGAGATCTGGTCGAGGTGGCGCGTCACCGATTTGGGCAGCTTGACGTTGTAAGGAGTTACTTCGCCGGGTTTCGTGATCGTGGTGCCGCCGCTGAGGCCGACGATCACGCCCGTGCTGAGATGGTCGCCAGGCTTCTTCGGGGTCTTCGAAGCCAGTGCCCCACCTTTGTGTCGCGGCCGCCAGCCGACCTGGCCGAAGACGTGGACCCAGGAAGCTTCGCTGGCGCTGACGAGAACGAGGACCGAGCGCTTGAGCACGATCGGGAAGGTGTCGAGTGAGATCGTCGGGCAGGGGCCCTGGTAGTCGGCGCTCTGCGGGCAGCCGTCCTGGGTCTCGTCGCCGTAGCCATCGCCGTCGCGGTCGGGCTCGATCACAGCGATCAACGGCACGCGGGTTTTGACTCCGGCGGCGAAGAGATGGGTAGAGCCGACGCCGACGCTGCCGGGGAAGGACCAGGTGTGGTCGGCGTTGCTGGCCGAAGCGCAGAAGAGCGGGCTTTCGTTGGTAACGGCGACTGGGCCGAAGCGGTCGCCCGCATGGACCGGGATCCGGGTTGAGAAGACGTTTGGCCCAGGGCTGACGTTCTCCTCGTTGCTCTCGCCAACCACCTGGAACGTTCCAGCCGCGCCTGTGGGTCGGAAAGCCGCCATTGCCTCTGGCACCGCTGTCGGGTAGGCCGAGTTGACCTTCCACTTCGTGACGACGCCACTGGTCGGCGCTGCCAGTGGCAGCGGACCTTCGACAGCGCGCGCCTCCGGGACCAGGCTGAAGGGGCCTGAGGCGGTGTCACCGGTGCAGTTGTCGCCGACTTCGGTCGCTGCCGAGGCAGTCGGCGCACCGATCAGAACTATGGCCAGGGCCATTCCGACTAGGGCAACTGCGCGCAGCGACCGCATCCGTTTCCTCCTGGTCGACGACGACCGCCGAGAGGTTAGACGCCTAAGGCGACGCCGGCGAGCCCTCGAGCAGCCGGTCCAGCGCATGTCCGAGGCCGTCGATCGCCGAGTCGAGCGGCTCCTGGCTGCCGGCGGCGCGGGCGCGCAACAGCGCGCCCTCGACCGTTGAGACGACGAGGCCGGCAAAAGCCTCGGCGTCCTTCGCGCTGACGCCTTCGTCGCGCAGGGCAGCGGCGATCGGCCGTTCCCAGCTCTGGAAAGCGGCGGTCGCGACCGCGGCAAGCTCCGGGTCTTCCGGTCGGGCCAAGGCGACGGCGGCGACGGGGCAGCCGATCCGCTCCGGGTAGTCGGCGACGCGGCGGCGGAAGACGTCGCCGAAGAGGGCAAGAGTCTGCTTCAGCCCGCGCTCCTCAAGCGAGCGTTCGATCAGGTCGCGGATCGTCGTGCCTTCGAGTTCGGCGGCCTCGCGGGCGAGCTGGACCTTGCCGCCGGGGAAGTGGTGGTAGATCGAGCCGCGCGGGGCATTGCCGCGCTCGGCCACGTCGCGCAGCTCCATGCCCGCGTAGCCCTTCTCGGCGAGCAGCTGACGGGCGCCTTTGAGCAGCAGCGCGCGACCGTCGCGGCGCTTGCTCTCCTTCGGCTCCCCATCGGCGATCCTCGCTATGACCACGGTCATAGTCTATAGTCAGCGCCGATGTATGACCGTGGTCATAAAGGGATCGTCGCGATTGCCTGCGCCGGCGCCTTCCTGGCCTTCCTCGACGCCACGATCGTCAACATCGCCTTCCCCGACATCTCGCGCTCCTTCGCGGGTTCGGGACGGGACGCGCTCTCCTGGGTGCTCGACGGTTACTTCGTCGTCATCGCGGCGCTGCTGGTTCCGGCCGGCGGGCTGGCCGACCGTTTCGGCCACAAGCGGATCTTCCTGCTCGGCGTCAGCGGCTTCACCGCCGCCAGCCTGCTCTGCGCCCTGGCACCCACACTTGGCTTCCTGATCGCCTTCCGCGTCGTCCAGGGCCTTGGCGCGGCGCTGATCGCGCCGACCTCACTGGCGCTGGTTCTCGACGCCTTCCCGGCCGAGCGTCGCGCCGCAGGCGTCGGCATCTGGGGCGCAGCGGCAGCGGCCGCAGCTGCCGTGGGGCCGACCCTGGGCGGCGCCCTGGTCGAGCTCTCCGACTGGCGCCTCGTCTTCCTCGTCAACCTGCCGCTGGGAGCCGCCGTGGTGTGGTTTGGCTCCAAAGCACTGCGCGAGCGCCCGCAGCTCGACAGCCGCCTGCCCGATCTGCCCGGCGCGGCGATGCTGGCCTTCAGCCTCGCCCTGGTCACGCTTGGCATCGTCGAGGGCAACGACTGGGGCTGGACCGCGACCGCGACACTCGGCTGCTTCGCTGCCTCGGCTGCCCTGCTCGGCGGGATGATCTGGCGCAGCCGCGGCCATCCGCGACCGATCGTCGAGCCGGAGCTCTTCCGCCACGGCTCCTTCCGCCTCGGCAACCTCGGCACGCTGCTCTTCGCCGCCGCCTTCTTCTCGCTAATTCTCGGCAACGTCGTCTTCCTTACCTCGATCTGGGGCTACACGGTGCTGCAGGCAGGCGCCGCCACGCTGCCCGGGCCGACGCTCTCGACCATCGTCGCTGGACCCGCCGGCAAGCTCGCCGACCGCTTCGGCCACCGCGCCGTGATCGTCCCCGGCACCCTCTTCTTTGCCGCCGGGGTGATGGTGCTGCGCTCGGCCGGCGCCACGCCCGACTGGCTCGGCCTTTGGCTGCCCGGCGCCTGCCTTACCGGCATCGGCATCGGGCTCGCCTTCCCGATCCTTGGCGCCGCCTCGGTGCGCGACATCCCGGACGATCGCTTCGCCACCGCCAGCGCCGTCAACGCCGCCTTCCGCCAGGTCGGCGCCGTGCTCGGCACCGCAATCCTCGTCGCCATCGTCGGCGAACCGGCAACTCTGCAAGCGGCCCTCGACGTCTCCAACGCCGCCTACCTCTTCTCCGCTATTGCCGCCCTCGTCTCAGGCGCCGTCGTGCTCGGCCTGCGAGCTCAGCGAGAGCCAGGCACTCTCGGCGGTGCCAACGCCGACGGTGAAGCTGCGGTCGCCGGCGGCGACCTCGATCGTGCTGCCGCCGACCTCGCCGATCAGCGTCGCCCCGAGCGCGTTTAGCGCCTCGCGATCGCCGCTGAGCAGGAAGCCGCCGGAGCCCTCGCCGAAGAGGGCCTCCTCGGGCGAGCAGCCGCGTTCGCGCAGCGGCTGCAGGTCGACCTGGCAGCCGATGCCCCCGCCGATCGCAGACTCGGCCAGGGCGCAGGCGAGGCCGCCGTCGCTGACGTCGTGGACAGAGGAGAGCTTGCCGGCGCGGACCGCGTCGCGGACGGTCGCGCAGGCGGCGGTCACCGCGGTGACATCTGAGCGCGGTAGGCCGACGTCGAGCTCGCCGCGCAGCTTGGTCAACTCCGAGCCGGCCAGCGATGGTTCGAAGGGGCCGAGCAGGGCGATCGCGTCGGTCTCGCGGAGGAAAGCGCTGCCGCAGGCCCTGGCCGGGTCCGGCAGCTCGCCGACCATGCCGACCACCGGGGTGGGGTAGATCGGGCCTTCCGGACCCTCGTTGTAGAGGGAGACATTGCCGCCGACGACCGGTACGCCGAGCTGCTCGCAGGCCTCGGCGAGGCCGCTGACCGCCTGGTCGAGCTGCCAGGCGGGCGCGGGTTTCTCCGGGTTGCCGAAGTTGAGGCAGTTGGTCAGGCCGAGCGGCTCGGCACCGACGCAGGCGAGGTTCTGGGCGCACTCGAGCACCGCCTCGATCGTGCCGGCGTAGGGGTCGCAGGCGACGCGGCGGCCGTTGCCGTCGATCGAGACCGCGATCGCGTTGCCGGCCTCGGGGATCTGCAGCACCGCTGCGTCAGCCGACTCCGGCCGGCGCACGGTGCGGGAGCCAACTACGGAGTCGTACTGCTCGAAGGCCCAGCGCTTGGAGGCGATGCTGGGGGAGGCGAGCAGCGCCAGCAATGTCTCTTCACTCGTCGCGTCCTCGCGCAGCGTCGCCCGGTTGCCGTACATCCATCCCTGCGGCTCGGCCGGCTCCAGGTCGTAGAGCGGACAGCCGTCGACCAGCGCCTCGACCGGCATCTCGCCGACCAGGTCGCCGTTGCGAAGAATGCGGATCTGCCCGGAATCGGTGACGACGCCGATCTCGGCCGAGCCGGTCTGCCATTTCTCGCAGACGGCGAGCACAGCCGCCACCTTGTCCGGCGCGACCACGGCGAGCATCCGCTCTTGCGACTCCGACACCATGATCTCGAAGGGCTCCATATCGGCCTCGCGCAGCGGTACCAGGGCGACGTCGAGGTCGATGCCGACGCCGCCGGCCGAGGCCATCTCGCCGGCCGAGGAGGTCAGCCCGGCGGCGCCGAGGTCCTGCAGCGAGACCAGCAGACCCTTCCCCAGCAGCTCCAGGCAACACTCGAGCACCTTCGACTCCTCGAAGGGGTCGCCGATCTGCACCGTCGGCCGCTTCGCCTCGTCGCCCTCGCCGAGCTCGGCCGAGGCCAGCACCGAGGCGCCGCCAATGCCGTCGCGCCCGGTCGAGGCGCCCATCAGCACGACGACGTTGCCCACTCCGGCGGCGGCGGCGCGGACCATGTCGGCCTGCTTGGCGATGCCGAGGCACATCGCGTTGACCAGGCAGTTGTGCTCGTAAGGAGCCTCGAAGTAGATCTCGCCGCCGACGTTGGGCACGCCGATCGAGTTGCCGTAATGGCCGATCCCGCGCACGGCGCCGTCGAGCAGGTGGCGCGAGCGCACCGAGTCGAGCTCGCCGAAGCGCAGCGAGTCGAGGATCGCGATCGGCCGCGCCCCGATCGCGAAGACGTCGCGGAGGATGCCGCCCACGCCGGTGGCCGCGCCCTGGAAGGGTTCGACCGCGCTCGGGTGGTTGTGGGACTCGACCTTGAAGGCGATCGCGTGGCCGTTGCCAATGTCGACCGCACCGGCGTTCTCCCCCGGCCCCATCACCACCCGCTCACCCTCGGTCGGCAGCCGCCGCAGCAGCTTGCGCGAGTGCTTGTAGGCGCAGTGCTCGGACCAGAGCAGGCTGAACATCGCCAGCTCGACGTCGTTCGGCTCTCGCCCGAGCTTCTCAACGATCAGCTCGAACTCGGAGTCGGTCAGCCCCAGCTCGCGGTGCTTGGCGAGCTCGACCGTCATGCCGCCACTCCCGCCGCGGCGACGGCCTCGAAGACCCGCAGCCCGTCGGTCGAGCCGGTCAGCGGGTCGACCGCGTGCTCCGGATGTGGCATCAGGCCGACCACGTTGCCGGCCTCGTTGCGCACGCCGGCGATGTCCCGCGCCGAGCCGTTCGGGTTCTGCCCCGGCGCGTAGCGATAGGCGACCCGCCCATTCTCTTCGAGCGTGTCGAGCACGTCGTCTGGGGCGTAGTACCGACCTTCCCCGTGCTTCGCCGGGATCGAGAGATGGCGTTTGATCGATTGACCCCCTTTTTCGGGGGCAAATGCATCAATCGACGACTCCTCCACTAGGTCGAGCTGGCGGCAGGTGAAGCGCATGCTCTCGTTGAGCAGCAGCGCACCCGGCAGCAGGCCGGCCTCGCAGAGGACCTGGAAGCCGTTGCAGATGCCGAGCACCGGACCGCCGCTCGCGGCGAACTCGCCGACCGCCTCCATCGCCGGCGAGAAGCGGGCGATCGCGCCGGCCCGCAGGTAGTCGCCATAGGAGAAGCCGCCGGGGACGACGATCGCATCGATCCCGGCCAGGTCGCGCTCTTCGTGCCAGACCAGCCGCGCCTCGGCGCCGCTCCGCTCGCAAGCCGCCAGCGCGTCCCGCTCATCGCAGGAGCCGGGGAACTGGAGCACTCCCCAGCGCATCAGGCGGCGCCGTCTAGCTGCTCGATCTCGTAGTCCTCGATCAGCGGGTTGGCGAGCAGCTTCTCGCAGAGCTCGCCAAGGCGCTCCGGGTCCTCGACGTCGAGCTCGACCATGCGACCGACGTGCACGTGCTCGACCCCCTCGAAGCCGAGTGCCGGCAGCGCCCGCTCCACGGCCTTGCCCTGGGGGTCGAGAATCCCCTCCTTGGGCCGGATCAGCACCCGGGCCCTAGCGGCCATTCGAAACCCCCCCGCGCACGCCTGGCGGCACCGGACCTGCGCGGTGCTGTGTCCTCAGTCGGCCAAATAGCGCTGCTATTTGGCCTCCCTGCGTCCTTGCCCCGCTTGGTCCGGCGCTCGCCAGCCGCACACGCGGGGATTCCGAAGGGCCGCGCACTAGAAGGACAGCTCCGTGAGCCGCTCGTAGGCCTCGACGTACTTGGCCCGCGTTTGCTCGACCACGTCGGGCGGGATCTCGGGGGCGGGCGGGGTCTTGTCCCAGCCGCTCTCGGTTGCCCAGTCGCGCACGTATTGCTTGTCGAAGGATGGCTGCGTCTTGCCGGGCTCGTAACGGTCGGCGGGCCAGAAGCGCGAGGAGTCGGGCGTCAGCACCTCGTCGGCGAGGACGATCTCGGCGCCGGCGTGGCGGCCGAACTCGAACTTGGTGTCGGCGAGAATGATGCCGCGCTCGGCCGCGTGTTCGGATCCACGCTTGTAGACCTCGATCGAGATCCGCCGCAGCTCCTCCATCAGCGCCCGGTCGCCGACGATCTCGGCGGCGCGGTCGAAGTCGACGTTCTCGTCGTGGTCGCCGATCTCCGCCTTGGTCGCTGGGGTGAAGATCGGCTCTGGCAGCTTGTCGGACTCGAGCAGGTTGGGCGGCAGCTCGATCCCGCAGACGGCGCCGCCGTTCTTGTATTCCTTCCAGCCCGAGCCGGAGAGGTAGCCGCGCACCACGCACTCGACCGGGTACATCTCCAGCCGCCGCACCCGCATCGCCCGTTCCGCCACCTCTTCCGGCACGTCGGCCGAGATGAAGTGGTTGGGGACGATGTCGCCGGTCAGCTCGAACCAGAATTCGGAGATCCGGTTGAGCACCTTGCCCTTGTCGGTGATCGCCGTCGGCATCACGATGTCGTAGATCGAGATCCGGTCGGAGGCGACCATCAGCAGGTCGTCATCCCACTCATAGATCTCGCGGACCTTCCCTGAGGAGTGGAGCTTCAAGTCGGTTAGAGGCGGCATTGGCGCGATGCTAGCGAGGAGCGCGGCGTGGCTGAACCGAGCCTTCATACTGGCTGGGCAGCCAGTATGCGATCCTTGCCGCCGTGACCCTGCCGCCCGAACCTAAGAGCTCGCCCCTGGTGCAGACCCTGCGCTGGAGCTTCCGGCCGCTGCCCTTCATGCAGGAGGCGCGCGAAAAGTACGGCGACAACTTCAGCGTCAAATTCCTCACCTTCGAGCGGCCGATGGTGATGATCTCCGACCCGGCCGCGATCAAGGCCCTCTACATGGAGCGCTCGCACGGCCTGCCGCCGGGGCGCGACATCATCCTCACCCCGATCGTCGGCCCCCGCTCGCTGCTGGTCACCAAGGGCGCTGACCACCTCGCCCACCGCAAGCTGATGCTGCCCCCCTTCCACGGCGAGCGGATGCGCTCTTACCAGCCGCTGGTCGAGGAGATAGTCGACCGCGAGATCGATTCCTGGCCGCTCGGCGAGGAGTTCCCGATCCACCCGCGGATGCAGGTGATCACGCTCGAGGTCATCCTCAAGGTCGTCTTCGGCATTGCCGACGGTCCCCGCTTCGAGCGCCTGCGCACGGTCCTCACCCAGGTGCTGGAGGAGACCGCCTCGCCCGTGGCCCAGTTGAGCGGCCTCGCCTCGCGCCGCTTCGGTGGTCGCGGCCCTTGGGCCAAGTTCGAAAAGCAGCTCAAGCTGGCCGACGATCTGCTCTACGCCGAGATTGCCGAGCACCGCGCCAGCGGGGCCTACGAGGCGCGCGAGGACATCCTCTCGCTGATGATGCAGGCCCGCTTCGAGGACGGCAGCGAGATGAGCGACTCCGACCTGCGCGACCAGCTGATGACCCTGCTGCTGGCCGGCCACGAGACCACCGCGACGGCACTGGCCTGGACTTTCGACCTGCTGCTGCGCCACCGGAGCTCGCTGCAGCGCCTGCGCGAGTCGCTCGAGGCGGGTGAGGATGACTACCTGCGCGCCGTGATCAGCGAGTCGTTGCGCCTGCGGCCGGTCGTGCCGCTCGCTGGTCGCCGCCTCAGCGTCGACCTCGAGACCGAGAACCTGAGCCTCCCCGCTGGCACCGACGTCACCCCAGCGATCTGGCTTACCCACACCCGCGCCGACTCCTATCCCGAGCCCTTCGCCTTCCGCCCCGAGCGCTTCCTTGACGATCCGCCAGACACATACGCCTGGATCCCCTTCGGCGGCGGCATCCGCCGCTGCATCGGCGCCGCCTTCGCCGAGTTCGAGATGCGGATCGCCCTGCGCGAGGTGCTGACCCGCTGCGAGCTGCACAAGGCCAGCCCGGCGCCGGAGAAGATCGGCCGCCGCAACATCACCCTCTCGCCGCGCGCCGGCACCCCGGTCGTCGTCACCGCCCGCCACCCGGCGCGCGAGCGCGATTTGGTCGCGGCTTAGCTCCGCCCAAATCGTCGGCCTCGACAGGCGCCCATTGTCCGGGGATGATCAAGAGATGGGCGAGGATCGCGAGGCGGATCGGTTGACGCCTTGGCAGCGCCTGGCTCTGCGTCGGGTCCGCAAGGCAGCTCGCAAGGCCCGCGACGAGCCGCTCAGCTCCGAGGACTGGGCCGCCTACTTCGAGCTGGTCTCCGGTAGGGCGGGGCGGGGAATGAGCCGGCTCCTGCGCACACTTCCATCCAGTCCCCGTTGCGGCATCTGCGGCGCGCCTTTCTCGGGCTTCGGTAGCCGCCTCATCCGTCCGCTTGGCTACCGCCAGTCGCGCAAGAGCCCCAACCTATGCGCGACCTGCGTCGAGACCGCGCCACCGGGCGGGATGACGACCGAGGCTGGGGTGCTGTTCGCCGATCTGCGCGGCTTCACCCGCCTCTCGGAGCAGTCCGATCCTGAGGCGGTCAGCGTCCTGCTGCGCCGCTTCTATGCCTGCGCCGAGGACGTTCTCTTCCCCGAGGCGGTGATCGACAAGCTGATTGGCGACGAGGTGATGGCGCTCTACCTGCCGATGTACGGGCGCTTCGAGGAGGCCGCGCCGGTGATGCTCGACAGCGCCCGCGATCTACTGCGAAAGATCGGCTATGGCGACCCGGAGGGCCCATTCGCCGAGGTCGGGATCGGCCTCGACTACGGCGAGGCCTTCGTCGGCAAGGTCGGCAGGCGCTCGCTCAGCGATTTCACCGCGATCGGCGACGTCGTCAACGTTGCGGCGCGGCTTCAAAGTGAGGCGGCAGGCGGCGAGATCCTCGTTTCGGGGCGCCTGGCCGAGCGGCTTTCCGAACCTCCCGGCGAACGTCTGGAGCTCTACCTCAAGGGCAAGGCAGAGCCAGTCGTCGCTTATCGCTGCGGAATCGGCTGATCGGCGCGAAGCGGTAGCCCTCAGGCCTTCGCCGCTTCGCGAGCGGCAGGATGCTCCTGCGCCCAGCGGGCGATCGTGCTCGAGCCGGAGATCACTTCGCCGTCGTCGAGGACGAGGATCGGCACCTCGTTGGTACCGCTCAGCTTCTTCACCTCGGCCCGGTCCTCGTCGCGGCTGCCCCAGGTCCAGGGCATCAGCCGGTAGCCGCCCATCACCTTCAGCTCGTAGGTGTAGCCGGCCGCGTCGAGAGCCTTGCCCGCCTTCGCGCACGGATGCGCGAACGCCGGGCCGGTGGTCTTCTGTCCACAGGTGTAGAGGAGCACGGCGGACAGCCTAGAGGGCCAGCGCCTCCAGCACCTCGTCGGCGGCGCGCTCGCCGGACTGCACGGCGCCGTCCATGTAGCCGTTCCAAACGGTCGCTGTCTCGGCGCCGGCCCAGTGGATGGAGCCGATCGGCGCGCGCAGAGCGCGGCCGTATTCGGTCCAGCCCCCGGTGGTCATCAAGCAGCCGTAACAGCCGCGCGTCCACTCCTCCTCCGCCCAGACCCGCTCGATGAAGCGTTGCGGCCGCGCCGCCCGCTCGCCGAAGAGGCGTGCGTGGCCGGCGAGGATCGCCTCGCGCCGCCCGGCCGCCGAGCGAGCGCCCCACTGGCGGGCCAGGCGTCCCTCGAGGAAGCCGAGCAGGACACCGGGACTGCCGTCGGGCGGCGAGTTGTCGAAGACGACTCGAGCCGGCCCGCCGTCGCTGGCCGCCTGGCCGGAGAGGCCTTCCTCGCGCCAGAAGGGCCGCTCGTAGATGGCCATCGTCTTGATCACCGTGCCCTGCGGCATGCGCTGGGTCAGCTGGTCGCGCCGAGCGGGCAGCGGCGGGTCGTAGGTGATCCGGCCGGCCAGGGTCGGCGGCACGGCGACGATCGCGCGGCGGGCGCGCACGGTCAGCCCGCCAGGTTCGCCACTGGCGCCGTCGGCGTGCAGGACGACGCCACCGGGCCCGTGCTCGATCCGCCGCACCGGCGCCGCCAGGCGCACGCGCTCTGTCCCCAGCTGCTCGGCCATCAGCAGCGCGAGGCGCTGCGAGCCGCCGTGGAAGCGGTCCTGCTGGGCGCCGCCGTCGGTGCCGAGCAGCGTGTTGAAGCCGCTGCCGGAGTGCGTGTAGAAGAGGACGTGCAGCAGCGAGACGTCGCTTGGCTCCGCTGCCCAAACCGCCTCGGTGGCGAGCTCGAAGAGCGTGCGAGCGGCAGCGGTGCGGGTGTTGCGCCGAACCCAGGTGGCAAAGGTCTGCCCATCCCAGTCGAGCGCCTTCGCCGCCAGCCACGGCTCCTCCAGCGGCACGCTGCGCGCCATCCGGTCGAGCCGGGCGCGCGCCTGTTCGAAGTCGATCAGCGCCAGCGGCGAGATCGCCCTCGAGAGGTCGCGGACCAGGCGCGGGCTGGCGTCGGTGATCGGGCCTGAGTAGGAGGCGAGCTTCCCCGCGATCTCGATCAGGTGCCGCCCTTCGTCGTAGGTCGGAAAGGTCTCGACGCCCAGCTCACCGGCGAGCGCCGCGATCCGTTCCTGCGTCGGTCCGATCCACTGGCCGCCGACCTCGACCACCTTGCCCTCGCCAATCTCCTCGTTGAGCAGCCTGCCGCCGACCCGGTCGCGGGCCTCGACCACGATCGGGCGCTTGCCCGCAGCAGCGATCCGGCGGGCGGCGACGAGCCCGGCAAGCCCGGCGCCGACGATCGCGACGTCGGCCTCAATCTCGCCTTGCGCTCCGTGCTCCATCGACAACGAGCCTAGTCCGCGGCCTAAATGGGCATCGACATCGGATGCTACGATCGTCGCACTATCGTAGAAGTAGCGACACGAGACCTGCGGAACAAAACCGCCGACCTGCTCAAGCGGGTCGAGGCGGGCGAGAGCATGGTGATCACCGTGCGGGGAAAGCCGGTGGCGACCCTCTCGCCGTATCGAAACGACGCGCCGAAGTGGATGCCTCGCGATGAGTTGATCGAGCTCCTGAAGACGCACTCGGCAGATCCCGGCCTGCGTGACGATCTCAAGCGCCTTGGCGAAACGACGGACGAAGACAGCCTCAACCGGCTGTGGCAATGAGCCGGAACGACTCGCGAGGCCTTCTCGATACCTCGGTTCTCATCGCGATCGAGCGCGGTCGATCGCTGCGCACGGAGGCGATGCCCGAGACAACTGCGATCTCGGTTGTGACCAAGGCCGAGCTGCGAGTTGGCATCTTCGCCGCTGAAGATTTGGAGACGCGTAATCGCCGACTGATGACCTTCGAGCTAGCGAACCGCATCGTTTCGCTTCCTGTTGACGAGGCCGTGTCTCGGGCATGGGCCCAGATGCGCGCCTATGTGCAAGCGTCAGGTAGGAAGGTGGGGGTCAACGACATGTGGATCGCGGCGACGGCAGCAGCCAATGGGATCCCGGTGCTAACCCAGGACGGCGATTTCGATGCTCTCAATGGAGTCGCCGGCCTCACGGTGATCCCGGTCTAACCGGGACCGGGCGCTCTAGCCGCGCAGCGCTTCCAGCCGCTCGAAGATCTCGGGCAGGTGGGTGAGGTAGGCGCTGTAGTCGAAGACTGCGTCGAGGTCGAGCTCGGGTGCCGCCGCTCCGAGCAGCTCGCGGAAGTGGGTGCCGGTGTCCCAGGCCTGCTGGGCGTTCTCCTGGACGACGCGGTAGGCCTCGTCGCGGGTGAGGCCGGCCTCGACCAGGGCGGTGAGGGCGCGCTGGCTGAAGAGGGCGCCGTGGGTGAGCTCGAGGTTCTCGCGCATGCGGTCCTCGCGCACAGTCATCCCACTGACGACCTTGGTCGCCAGGTCCTGCATGTAGTCGAGGCCGATCGTCGCGTCGGGCAGGATCACCCGCTCGGCGCCGGAGTGGGAGATGTCGCGCTCATGCCAGAGGGCGACGTTCTCGAGGCCGGTCTGGGCGTAGCCGCGGAGGACGCGGGCGAGGCCGGTGATCCGCTCGGTGCGGATCGGATTGCGCTTGTGCGGCATTGCCGAGGAGCCCTTCTGCGCGCCCGAGGCAAAGGGCTCTTCGACCTCGCGCACCTCGGTGCGCTGCAGGTTGCGGACCTCGGTGGCGAAGCGCTCGAGGCCGGCGCCGGCGAGAGCGACCTCTGAAAGCAAGACCGCGTGGCGGTCGCGCGGGATCACCTGCGTGGCAACGTCCTCGCGTTTCAGTCCCAGCCGCTCCATCACCCGCGCCTCGACTGCAGGCGGCACCGAGGCGTAGGTGCCGACCGCGCCGGAGAGCTTGCCAAAGGCGAGCTGCTCGAAGGCCTCGCCAAGGCGGGCCAGGTTGCGGTCGGCCTCGAAGGCGAAGCCGGCGAGCCGCAATCCGAAGCTGGTCGGCTCGGCGTGGACGCCATGGGTGCGGCCGACGCAGAGCGTCTCGCGGTGCTCGAGTGCCCGCTCGACCAGGGCGTCGCGGTAGGCGCGGGCGCTCGCCAGCACGACCTCGCCCGCCTCGCGCAGCTGCAGGGCCAGCGCCGTGTCAAGCACGTCGGAGGAGGTCAGCCCGTAGTGGACCCAGCGCCCATGCTCGCCAACCGAGGCGGCGACGACGTCGACGAAGGCGGCGACGTCGTGGTCGGTCACCTTCTCGCGCTCGTTGACCGCCTCGACCGTGAAGGCGGCGCTGGCCCGCGCCGCCTCGGCGGCCTCGCGCGGCACCGCGCCCTCCTCGGCCCAGGCCTCAGTTGCCGCCAGCTCGACCTCGAGCCAGCACTCGAACTTGCGCTGTGGAGACCAGACGGCGCCGATCTCGGGGCGTGTGTACCGCGGGATCACGCGTTGATGATTCTCGCCGCCAAGATCCCGGCGTTTTTGGCGCCATCAATTGCCACGCAGGCAACCGGGATCCCGGGCGGCATCTGCACGGCGGAGAGCAGCGCGTCGAGTCCACCGAGGGATTTGCCGAGAATCGGCACGCCGACGACCGGCAGGTCGCTATGGGCGGCGGCCACGCCCGGCAGGGCGGCGGACATCCCGGCCCCGGCGATGATCACCTTCAGGCCGCGCATCCTTGCGTTGGTGCAGTACTCGCGCACCAGCTCGGGATCGCGGTGGGCGCTCATCACCCGCACCTCGTAACGAATACCCGCCTCGTGCAGCGCTTTGCCGGCCGGCTGCATCTTCGGCTTGTCGTTCTTCGAGCCCATGATGATCCCGACCAGGGGCTCATCGACGTCGATTTCCTCGAAGGCCTCCTCAACCGCCGGCATCGCCAGCGCCTCGCCGACCTGCGGCTCGTTGGCTTCGCCTCCGGTGGGCTGGGGCTCGTCTGAAATCTCGCTCATCTGATCCTCTCTATGTGACTGGCTAACTGGCGACTCGATCGACCGCGCGCGCGGCGATGTCGGATCGCATCTGCATTCCCGCGAACTCGATCCGGCCCGCGGCATCGTACGCACGATCGCGGGCCTCGGCCGGCGTCGCTCCCAATGCCGTCAGGTTGAGTACCCGACCGCCGGCGGTGACTATCTCGCCGTCGCGCGCGGCGGTGCCGGCGTGGGTGACCTCGGCAAGCTCGGCGGCGGCCTCGAGGCCGCCGATCACGTCGCCCTTCGAGGAGGACTCGGGGTAGCCGGCCGAGGCAAGCACCAGGGTCACCGCCCACTCCGGGGCGAACTCGGCCTCGGCTCCGGCCAGGCCCCCGGGCTCGCGCGCGGCGAGGCAGAGGTCGACCAGATCGGAGCGCAGCCGCGGCAACACTGCCTGGGTCTCGGGGTCGCCGAAGCGGGTGTTGAACTCGAGCACCTTGGGCCCGTCGGGGCCGATCATCAGGCCGGCGTAGAGGACGCCGTGGAAGGGCCGCCCGCGCTGCGCCATCGCCGCCACGATCGGGCGGTGCACGGCGTCAACGATCTCCTCTACCTCGGCCGAGCCAAAGCCCGGCACGGGGGAGTAGCTGCCCATGCCACCGGTGTTCGGCCCCTCGTCGCCGTCGAAGATCCGCTTGTAGTCCTGCGCCGGTGCCAGCGCCACGACGTTCTCGCCATCGCAGAGCGCCAGCAGCGAGAGCTCCTCGCCCTCGAGGAACTCCTCCAGCACCACGGTCGTCTCGCCAAAGCGCTGCTCGGTGAAGAAGACGTCGACCGCCGCCCTCGCCTCCTCCTCCGAGGAACAGATGATCACGCCCTTGCCCGCGGCCAGGCCATCGGCCTTGAGCACAGCCGGGTAGGCAGAGCGGCCGATCTCGGCAATCGCCTCCTCATGACTGCGCAGCAGCACGTGCGCCGCGGTAGGCACCCCGGCCTCGCGCATCAGCTCCTTGGCAAACGCCTTCGACCCCTCCAGCTCAGCCGCCGCCGCACTCGGCCCAAACGCCGGTACCCCAGCGTCCTCGAGCGCATCGACGACCCCGGCCACCAGCGCCGCCTCGGGCCCGACCACGACCAGGTCGACCCCCCGCTCGCGCGCCGCCGCGACGATCCCGTCAACGTCGTCAGCTGCGATCTCAGGCAAGCAGTCAGCGTCGGCCGCTATGCCGGCATTCCCCGGCGCACAGAGCAACTCGGGCGCATGAGCGGAACGCCTCAGCGCCCGCACAATCGCGTGCTCGCGCCCACCCCCACCGACGACAAGGATCTTCAAGCGCCTGCCCCGCTAGAGCGAGCCGGTCAGATCGTCGGTCGACATCGCCGCCAGCGTCTGGCTGGTCATCGTCCCCCGCGAACCGAGCTCAACCGACACCTTGGCCATCACCTTCTCATCCGGCGCCTCAACAACCGTGACGAAGTCGTACTGCCCCAACGTCGCGTACTGCGCAATCACCTTGGCCCCAATCTGCTCGACCTCTTTATTGACCTCGGCAACCCGTCCCGGATTGTTCTTGAGAGTTCTGACTCCCTCGGCAGTGAGGTTCGTAAGCATCACGTAGGTAGGCATTGCAATCTCCTTGTCGACTGGGGCTCTGCTCCTACGTTACCCGGCCCAAGGAGCGTCGGGGTCCCTCCCCAGGAACTCCCGCGAAGCGGCCTGGGGAGGGACCCCGACGCTCCGTGAGTCGTCGCAACCGAAGGCTCAGTACCCAGCCGGATGACGCACAACAAAGCCTTCTGGATAAGGAGGCTCAGCGTGCCAGCGCGGCCCGGTCCCCTGGGCGTCGCCGACCGTGTCCCAGCGCAATCCAGCAATCTCGGCATAGGCGTGGGTCGCGTTCGCGTAAATCGTGATCCAGCGGCCCGGCCCCGGTTCGCCATAGCTCTCGAGTGAGCCCGAGGTGAGTGGCGTGTCGAGTAGCCCGGCGCCGTAGAGGGCGAAGCTGACGGCGCCGGAGCAGTCGTAGCCCGAGGCGTACCAGCTGCCGTGCCCGCCGCCCCAGATATAGGGGGTGGTGGCGATCGAGTTGGCGGCGGAGATCGCCGCCTTGACCGCCGCCGGCGCATCTTCGGGAGCGCTGGCGAAACCGTTGTCGAGCACCGCGCTCGGGCCCGGCGTTTCGAAGCCCGAGGCAAGCGGAGCAACGCGCCAATCGACGTAGCTGGTCTTGCACTTCCCTTCGAGGTCTTCGGCCTCGCTCAGCACCGCCTGCACGTACCAGGCGGCCTGGTTGTGGGCGAATATCCCGGCGCGGAGGCTGCCCTTCGACCAGATCAGCCGTGCCAGGGTCGCCGCCGAGTCGGCGGGATCGGCACGGCGGACGTGGCCGTCTTCATCGCCGTCGACCGCGTATTCGCTCCACTCGCTCGGTTCAAGGCCAAGCGGGCCGCGTTCGCGCATCTGCTTGGCGCCCATGCCGCGGCCGAAGTTCGACTCGAGCCGGGCAACCGCGGCCAGGGCCCACACTCCCCGCTGCCCCAGTTCATAACGAGCCGCCGCGTCCTCGAAGGCAGCGAGGTAGTCGGCGGGGATTCGGTCCCGCCAGGCTGGCGCCGGCTGGCAGGCAAGCACCGGCATCTGCGGGGTGAGGGCGAAGCCACCGCCGGTGCTGCCGCCGAGCGAGCCGTAACAGCTGGCGTTGGCCAGGACCTCGGCCACGTACCAGTCGGCGTGGTTGTAGGAGAAGATCGCGTTGTAGGTGTCGGTTGGCATGCCCGAGGCGTTGAGGTAGCGCGCCGCCCCGAAGATCGCGTCTTCGGGGTCGTAGGGGTCGCGCACGCCATCGCCGTTGGCGTCTACTCCCCATGTTTCCCAGGTCGAGGGCAGGAACTGCATCCAGCCGATCGCGCCGGCCGAGGAGGGACCCATGTTGGTGCCGAAGGCGCTCTCGATGCCGTTGATCGAGGCGAGGATCGCGGCGCCCTGGGGACCGAGCCCGTAGGCGTTGGCCGCGCGTTGGTAGATCGGGATCAGCACCGGCGGCACTCCCGAGCTGGCACAGCTCGAGCTCGGGATCGACGGCACTTCGAAGACTTCGGAGGGGGTGGGAGAGGGAACCGCACCGTCTGGTTCGTTTTCCGGCGTGGCTTCGGCTGGTTCGGCCGTTTTAGCCTTTTCGGGCTCGTCTTCGGTCGGCGCTTCGACCACAGTGCCCCCACTCGGCGCCGGTGCCGGCGTTGCCGCTGGGGCGGCGAGCGTTTCGTTCTGTTCGAGCGCTGGCGCGATCGTTTCTGTCGGAGCCGGCTCCGCGGCGCTCGCCTGCGTGGCGCTCAGCGCGGCGCCGACCGCCGCGACGGCGAGGGTGTTGCGCAAGCGACCCATCAGCCGAGTGAGTTCCCGACCTGCCAGACGCCGGTTTTCGGGTCACGCTGCATCTCCAGCCGCAGCTCACTGGTGACGCCGACGCGCAGCAGCGAGACGCTCAGCGTGAAGGTGTCCCCTTTGTGCGGCCCGGCCACGACGTTGAGCACCTTCGCCTTTGGCACCTCGACGCCTGCCGGCTGTCGCGGCGGCCGCCGCAGGAGCTCATGGGCAAGCCGCGGGGTGGCGGTTTGGTTGAAGGTGGTTTCGACCTGGGAGGTCTTGCGGCCGATCTCATAGAGGACGAAGGCGCCGGCGAACTGGCGGGCGACCTTGGCCGCCGGTGGTCCGGCGGGTTTGACCGTGGCCGCGCCAGCTGTCTCCGCGCTGCTCGAGCCCGTCGACCTCGCCACTTCCGCGGTCGAGCCGCCCTCGGTGGTCGACTCGCTGGTTGCGGCGGCGCTTTCCGCGCTGGAGCTCGAGCTCTTCGAGACGCCGCTCGACGGCGCGTCGGCGAAGTCGGGCTTTGCTCCTTGCAGTACAGGCGCCGCCGCCGTGGCCGGTGGAGCGGCCTGTCGGACGATTGGAGCCGTGACCGGGGCGCTTGCCTCCGGCGCAGGAGAAGTCCCTCCACCGCCACTGCCGGAAGCCCAGAGCAGGCCGAGCACCCCGGCACCAGCTGCAAGCAAGACCAGAGCACTCACGCCGAGCGCGCGCAGCGGCGGATCCCAGTCCCCGGTGCGCTCCTCTAGCGGCCAGACAAAGCCGCGCTCGACCGCCCAGATCACTCGCTCAAACGGCCACTTGACCACGTCGACGATGCCGCGCAGGACGTCGGCGCCGCCCCAGACCACGCGCTCCTCCACCGCGAAAGCGGCGTGGGCAAGCGAAGAGCGGATTGGGGCGGGGGTATCGATACGACGTCGTCCGAGCATGGAATGGTCAGGTTGAGAGCTTATTTCGGATTCTCCAACCTTTCCCTTAACACCAAATAATGGGCTTTAGTTCCCATCGGCGCCCTCAGGCGGCAATTTTGGCGCCCGCACTCTCGAAGACGAGCTCGCCGTCAGCGGCGTTGACGCTCACCGTGTCGCCCTCGCGGAACTCACCCTCAAGCAACTTCAGCGCCAGTTTGTCGACCAGCTGCTTCTGGATCACACGCTTCAGCGGCCGGGCGCCGTAAGTTGGGTCGTAGCCGAGGTTGCCGAGCAAGGTCTTCGCCTCGTCGGTTAGTTCGACCTCGATCCCGCGCTCGTGCACGCGGCCGATCAGCTGATTGACCTGGAGCTCGACAATGCGGCCGATGTCCTGCTTCGAGAGACGGTGGAAGATCACCGTGTCGTCGATCCGGTTGAGGAACTCGGGCTTGAAGGTCGCCGCCAGCACCTCTTCGATCTGCTCGCGAATCTGCTCGTCGACCTGCTCGCCGACGATCCGGTCGCTGCCGACGTTGGAGGTCATGATCAGCACCGTGTTGGTGAAGCTGACCGTGCGCCCCTGGCCGTCGGTGAGGCGCCCGTCGTCCATGATCTGCAGCAGGGTGTTGAAGACGTCGGGGTGGGCCTTCTCGATCTCGTCGAGCAGCACCACCGCGTAGGGGCGACGCCGCACTGCCTCGGTCAGCTGGCCACCCTCCTCGTAGCCGACGTAGCCGGGCGGGGCGCCGATCAGCCGCGCCACCGTGTGTTTCTCCATGTACTCGGACATGTCGAGGCGGACGATCGCCTGCTCGGAGTCGAACATGAACTCCGCCAGCGCCTTCGCCAGCTCGGTCTTGCCGACCCCGGTCGGGCCGAGGAAGAGGAAGCTGCCGATCGGCCGGTTGGGATCGGAGAGGCCGGCGCGGGAGCGGCGCAGCGCATTGGAGACCGCCTCAATCGCCTCGTCCTGGCCGATCACCCGATCGTGCAAACGCTCCTCCATCTGGATCAGCTTCTCGACCTCGCCCTCCATCAGGCGGCTGACCGGGATGCCGGTCCACTTGGCGACGACCTCGGCGACGTCCTCCTCGGTCACCTCGTCGGCCAGCATCGAGGCGCCGCCGGCGTGCAGCTCGGCGATCCGCTGCTCCTGCTCGGACACTGCTTTCTCCAGCTCCGGAATCTCGCCGTAGCGCAGCTTGGCGGCGCGCTCGAGGTCAGCGTCGCGCTCGGCCCGCTCGGCTTCGCGGCCGGCCTCCTCGAGCCGCGCCTTGGCCTCGTTGATCGAGTCGATCGCGCCCTTCTCGTTCTGCCAGCGGACGTTCATCTCGTTGAAGCTCTCGTTGAGCTCGGCGAGGTCGGCCTCAAGCGCCTCCAGCCGCGCCTTCGAGGCGTCGTCGGTCTCCTTTTTCATCGCCGCTCGCTCGATCTCGAGCTGCTGGATGCGCCGCTTCACCTCGTCGATCTCGGTTGGCATCGAGTCGATCTCGATCTTCAGCCGGGAGGCCGCCTCGTCGATCAGGTCGATTGCCTTGTCGGGCAGGAAGCGGTCGGCGATGTAGCGCTCCGAGAGGGTCGCCGCGGCGACGATCGCCGAGTCGGTGATGCGGACGCCGTGGTGCTCCTCGTAGCGCCCCTTGAGCCCGCGCAGGATCGCGATCGTGTCGTTGATGTCGGGCTCGCCGACAAGCACCGGCTGGAAGCGCCGCTCCAGTGCCGCGTCTTTCTCAATGTGCTTGCGGTACTCGTCGAGCGTGGTCGCTCCGACCGCGCGCAGTTCGCCGCGGGCCAGCATCGGCTTCAGCAGGTTGGCGGCGTCCACCGCGCCTTCGGCGGCGCCGGCACCGACGATCGTGTGCAGCTCGTCGAGGAAGAGGACGATCTGGCCCGCCGCCTCCTGGACCTCGGTCAGCACCGCTTTCAGCCGCTCCTCGAACTCGCCGCGGTATTTCGAGCCGGCCAGCAGCGAGCCGATGTCGAGCGCGATCACGCGCCGGTCGCGCAGGCTCTCGGGAACGTCGCCGTCGACGATCCGCTGCGCCAGCCCCTCAACGATCGCGGTCTTGCCGACGCCGGGGTCGCCGATCAACACCGGGTTGTTCTTGGTCCGCCGGGAGAGCACTTGGACCACGCGGCGAATCTCCTCGTCGCGCCCGATCACCGGGTCGAGCTTCGCCGCCCTGGCCGCGGCGGTGAGGTCGCGGCCGAATTTCTCCAGCGCCTGGACGCTGTCCTCCGGGTTCTGCGAGGTGACCTTGTGCGGGCCGCGCACCTCGGCCACCGCCTGCTCCAGCGAGCCGCGGTCGGGGAGCAGGTCGGCGACGCCCGAGGCCGAGTCGGTCAGCGCCAGCAGGACGTGCTCGGTCGAGATGTACTCGTCGCCGAGCTTCGCCATCTCCTGCTCGGCCCGCTGCAGGGTCGCGACGAGCTCGGCGGAGGGGCGGACCTCGGCGGTCTCGCTCAGCTTCGGCAGCTCCTCGACCGCCGCCACCGCGCGGCTCGCGATCGCGCCCGGGTCGGCGCCGAGCTTCTGCAGGATCGGCACGACGAGGCCGTCTTCCTGGCGCAGCAGCGCGACCAGAACGTGCGCCGGCGTCACCTGCGGGTTCTTGCGCTCGGCGGCCAGGGCCTGTCCGGCCGCAACCGCTTCCTGCGACTTGACGGTGAACCTATCCGGTTGCATCGGCGCCTCCTTCCAGTTCTCGCAACCTGCGTTCCAGCGCCAGCACCCTCTCCACTCCGGCCAGGTTGAGGCCTTCGGCGGTCAGCTGCTGGATCCGCCGTAGCCGCTCAACGTCGCGCTGCGAGTAGAGCCGGGTGTTCTTCGGCGAGCGCTTGGGCTGGATCAGGCCACGCGCCTCATAGATCCGCAATGTCTGCGGGTGCATGTGGGCGAGCTCGGCGGCGACCGAGATCATGAAGACGCCCTGGTCGGAGTCGATCGAGACCTCGATCCGTTCGCGCCGCACGCTCATCGCCTCGCCCTTTGCAGCAGCTCGGCCCGCGGGTCGGAGCCATTGAAGGCCTCGGCCAGCTTCTCCGCCGCCTCCTCTTGCTGGGCGGTCAGCTTCTCCGGCATCTCGATCTCGAGCCGGTAGCGGATGTCGCCCTTGCCGCGCCCCTTCGGCTTCGGCGCGCCCTCGCCTTTCAGTCGCTGGATCGAGCCATGCTTCGTCCCCGCGCCGACCTTGATCTTCTTCGTTCCCTCCAGCGTCGGCACCTCGATCGTCGCCCCGCGCAGCGCCTCGGCGATCGTGATCGGCACCGTCACCTCGAGGTTGCCGCCGTCGAGCCGCTTGAAGACCGGTGAGGCGGCGACGCGGGTGACGACAAAGAGATCGCCCGGCGGCCCACCGCGTTGGCCGGCCTCGCCCTTGCCGGCGAGCCGGATCCGCGCCCCGTCCTTTACCCCGGCCGGGATGTTCACCTTGTAGCGCTTGGTCTGTTTGGTCAGGCCCGAGCCGCCGCAGGTGGGGCAGGGGTCCTCGATTATCTGGCCCTGGCCGCCGCACTGCGGGCAGGGCTGGCTGATCGAGAAGAAGCCCTGACTCTGGGCGTCGATGCCGCGGCCTTCGCAGCGCGGGCAGGTGACCGGGCTGGTGCCCGGTTTGGCGCCGTTGCCGTGGCAGGTCGGGCAGCGTTCTGCCTTCGGCACCGTGACCTGGACCTGGGCGCCGTTGACCGCCTGGTCGAAGCTGAGGCTGAGTTCGGTTTCGAGGTCGCGGCCGCGCACCTGTTGGGCCTGCCCCCGGCCACCGCCGGCACCGCCGCGGCCGAAGAGGTTGGAGAAGATGTCGCTGACGTCGAAGCCGCCCGCCGCGCCGCCGGGCCCGAACGGACCCGCCCCGCCTGGACCACCCGGCCCGCCGCCACCGAAGCCACCAAACATTCCCCCGCCGGCGTCGTACTGCTTGCGCTTCTCCGGATCGGAAAGCGTGTCGTATGCACCCTGGATCTCCTTGAAGCGCTCCTCCGCCTTGGGGTCGTCGGGATTGCGATCAGGGTGGTACTGGCGCGCCAGCTTGCGGTGCGCCTTCTTGATCTCGTCCTCGGAGGCGCCTTTCGGGACCCCGAGCACCTTGTAGAGATCCTCAGCCACCAGCTACTCGCTCACCACCACACGCGCAGGCCGGATCAGCTGCTCACCGAGCCGGTACCCCTTCTGCATCACCTCGACGACCGTCCCCGACTCGACCCCCTCCGCCGGCTGCATCGAGAGCGCCTCATGCTGCATCGGATCGAACTTCTCTCCCTGGGGATTAACGGCCTCGACCCCATTCCGCGTCAACGAGTCCCGCAAGCTCCTGAACACGAGCAGCACCCCATGCGAAAGCCCATCCTCCGAGTCCCCCTCGGGATCCAGCCCAGCCGCCTGAATCGCCCGCTCCAAGTCATCCAGGACCGGCACCACCTCCCGAATCACCTCAGCTTTCCCCCGCCCGGCGGCAGCCTGAACCTCTGAAGCCATCCGCTTCCGGTAGTTCTCGAAGTCGGCCTTCGACCGCTTGGCGAGATCGAGATACTCATCTCGCTCGCGCTGGGTGTCAGCCAGCAACGCGTCAAAGTCCTGTTCGACCTGGTCAGACGCATCTCCCGCGGGTGGCGGCGTAGGGGGTACCGCCCCTGAGGACGCTTTAGCGACCGGAGGGGGCGGTGGGTCCCCTGCGCCGACAGGACCCGCGGGCTGATCCGTCTGTCCTTGGTCGTCCTGAGGAGCGATCACTTGTCGTCACCCTCATCGACGACCTCGGCGTCAACAACCTCCTCCTCATCAGCGGAGTCGCCGCCCTCGGCAGAACCACCGTCAGCCGACTGCTGCTGTGCCTGCTCAGCCTGCGCCGCCGCATAAAGCTGCTCCGACACTTTCTGGAAGGCAGCCGTCAGCGCTTCCGTCTTCGAGTTGATCTCCTCGACGCTCTCGGAAGTGAGCGCCTCGCGCACGTCCTTGATCGCCGCCTCGATCGCCTCTTTGTCGGCGGCCTCGACTTTGTCGCCCAGGTCCTCGAGCTGTTTCTCGGACTGGTAGGCGGCGTTCTCGGCGAGGTTGCGCGCCTCGGCCAGCTCGCGCTGCTTTTTGTCCTCCTCAGCGTGGCTCTCGGCGTCGGAGACCATGCTCTGGATTTCCTCCTCGGAGAGGCCGGAGCCGGACTGGATCTCGATTTTCTGCTCGGTGCCGGTGCCCAGGTCTTTGGCGGTGACGTGGATGATCCCGTTCGGGTCGATGTCGAAGGTGACCTCGATCTGGGGCATGCCGCGCGGCGCCGGTGGGATGCCGGTGAGCTGGAACTTGCCCAGGCTCTTGTTGCCGCTGGCCATCTCGCGCTCGCCCTGCAGCACGTGGATCTCGACCGAAGGCTGGTTGTCGTCGGCGGTCGAGAAGATCTCCGACTTCTTCGTCGGGATCGTCGTGTTGCGCTCGATCAGCTTCGTCATCACACCGCCTTTGGTCTCGATGCCGAGGGTCAGCGGGGTGACGTCGAGCAGCAGCACGTCCTTGACGTCGCCGGCCAACACGCCGGCCTGGATCGCGGCGCCGACGGCGACGACCTCATCCGGGTTGACGCCCTGGTGCGGGTCCTTGCCGGTCAGCTCCTTGACCCGCTCGCGCACGGAGGGCATCCGGGTCATGCCGCCGACGAGGACGACGTGGTCGACTGCCTCACCGGCGTCGTCGAGCGCCCGTTTGACCGGACCGACGACCCGCTCCAGTAGGTCCGCGGTCAGCTCGTTCAGCTTCGAGCGCGAGAGCTTCATGTCGAGGTGCTTGGGCTGACCCTCGACCGCGGTGATGAAGGGCAGGTTGATCTGCGTCTCCTGCGCCGATGAGAGCTCGATCTTCGCCTTCTCCGCCGCCTCATAGAGGCGCTGCAGCGAGTTCTTGTCGGCGGCGAGGTCGACGCCCTGGTCGCGTTTGAACTCGGCCACCAGCCACTCGACGATCGCCTTGTCCCAGTTGTCGCCACCGAGGTGGTTGTCGCCGGCGGTCGCCTTTACTTCGAAGACGCCCTCGCCGATATCGAGCACCGAGACGTCGAAGGTGCCGCCGCCGAGGTCGAAGACGAGGATCGTGTGGTCCGCCGTCTCCTTGTCGAGCCCGTAGGCGAGCGAGGCCGCGGTCGGCTCGTTGATGATCCGCTTGACCTCGAGCCCGGCGATTTTGCCGGCGTCCTTGGTCGCCTGGCGCTGGTCGTCGTTGAAGTAGGCGGGGACGGTGATTACGGCGCTGTCGACCGCCTCGCCGAGCTTCGCTTCGGCGTCGGCCTTGAGCTTCTGCAGGATCATCGCGCTGATCTCCGGCGGGCTGTACTGCTTGCCGCGCACGTCGACGCGGACGTCGCCGTTAGGGCCTGCCTCGACCTTGTAGGGGACGATCGTCTCCTCCTCTTTGACTTCGGCCTCCTTGCGGCCCATGAAGCGCTTGATCGAGAAGATCGTGTTCTCGGGGTTCATCACCGCCTGGCGCTTGGCGACGGTGCCGACGAGGCGGTCGCCGGACTCGCTGAAGGCGACGACGGAAGGCGTCGTTCGCCCGCCCTCGGAGTTCTCCAGTACGGTCGGCTCGCCGCCCTCCAGTACGGCGACGCAGGAATTGGTCGTGCCCAGATCGATCCCGATCGTCTTACCCACTATTCACTACCTCCAACTCTAGTTCGTTCTGCCTAAGAAATCTAAGCGGCAGTATGGCAGATTTCTCCCACGATGCCAAGCATCTGCTTATAGTGGGTTTGCGTTTAGCAATGCCGGGCAGCCACTTGGGGTGGGCGCCTGGCGGGGAGGCGCCTCGACGACTCGACTCGCCGGTTAGCGGCGGGTCGCCAACGAAGAGGAGCCGATGTGAATCACCTTCATTTGTGGAACCGACGACCGGTGACGCTGCTGGCGATCGCTGCGGCGCTGATCTTTGCCCTGCTGCCGCTTGACGGTGCAGGAGCGCATCAAGCTCACCACGGCAAGTCTCATCACGCCCTGCACCATCACGGCTGGGACCACCACGGTCATCACGGCAAAGGACACGGCCACGGCAAGCGCGACCTGACGGTCATGACCCAGAACCTCTATCTGGGTTCCAGCCTCAACCCGGCGCTTGAAGCAAAAACCCCGGAAGCATTCGTCGAAGCCGTCGCGCGGATCTACGCGACCGTGCAGTACACGAACTTCCCCCAGCGCGCCGAAGCGATAGCCGACGAGATCGAGGAAAACGAACCGGACCTGATCGGCCTGCAGGAGGTCTCGAAGTGGACGACGGGTGGCTTGAACCCGCCCGCCGGCTACGACTTCCTCGCGATTTTGGAAAACGATCTCCAAGCCCGAGGGCTGCACTACACGGCCGCGTCAATCGCGCACAACGCGAAAATCGGTCCGGCGCCGCTCGCTCTGGCCGGACAGGGCTGCGTCCAGCCAGGACCGGTGATCACCTGCTCAGTGGAACTCGAAGATCGCGACGTGATCCTCGTCAATGACGACACGCCAGGACTGACCTGGGGCAACCCGCAAAGCGGGCGCTACGCCACCCAGCAGGCGATCGAATCACCGGTTGGCCCGCTCTCGTTCGACCGCGGCTGGGCCAGCATCGACGCGAAGCTGAAGAACCTGCCGTTCCGCTTTGTAGACACCCATCTCGAAACCGAGGAATCGCCGCTCGTACAGCAGACTCAGGCGACCGAATTCCTCGCCGGTCCGGGCAAGGGCGGGACCGTCATCGCCACCGGCGACTTCAACTCCGCCTCGGACGGCTCGACCACCACCTCCTACGCGCAGCTCACCGCGCCCGGCAAGTTCCGCGACAGCTGGAATGAGAAACTGCTCGGGCCCGGCAACTCGTGCTGCCAGGAGTCGAACACCCCGCCGCTCGCCCCGGGGGCGCTGAACAACCCGGTCTCGACGTTGCGGACCCGGATCGACCTGATCCTCAGCCGCGGCGCCGCCCGCTCAGACGGAGACGATGCCCATCTAATCGGCGACACGCCCTTCCAGGCAACCCCGCCGTTCTGGCCCTCCGACCACGCCGGAGTCGTGAGCGAACTGAGCCTAGGAGGCTAGCCAGCTAGACCAGAGCCGATCCCGGAAGGGGTGGAGCGTCTTGCACTTTTTCGTCGTGAGCTAGCGGCGCCAGCCCAACCACGATCCACCGAAAAAGTTAAGCGAAACCCCTTCCGGGATCGGCGCCGGCTAACCCTCTCCCGCGGTGTGGGCGACGAATTCGGCGACTTCTTTCGCCTGCTGCTTGTTAAGGATGCCGCCCGGCATCCGGCCCGTCGTCGTAGTGCTGTCGACGCCGTTTTCGACCGCGTTGAGGACGCGTCCTTCGACCTGTCCAAGCGCTTCGCCTGTTGCCGGTCCCGAGGGAGACAGCAGTTCGTCGAGGTTGGGTCCGTAGTTGCCGTCAGTGCCGGCGGCGTAGAGGGTGTGGCAGGTGCCGCAGTTGGTTTGGAAGAGGCTCTGGCCGCTCTTCAGGTCCGCCGGCACGCTCTGGGCGCCGCGGGCCGCGTCGCCGTCATTGCGAAAGGCGAGCCAGGGGATCAGCACGGCCAGGACGACCACCACCAAGCCAAAGACGATGAACGTTTTTTTGCTCATTTGCGCCCGGCACGGTACCAGGGACACATTCGGCGCAGCTCGCACTCGCCGCAGCGCGGTTTCGGCCGGCAGACCTCGCGCCCGTGGCGGATCAGGTTCATGTGCAGCTCGTACGCGTCCTCGGGGTCGACGAGGGCCTGCATCTCGTCGTGGGCGCGTTCGAAAGAGGCCTTCTGGGGAAAGAGGCCGAGCCGCCCCCCGACCCGGTGCACGTGCACGTCGACGGGGATCTCGGGGATGCCCCAGGAGAACATCAGCACGCAGGCCGCCGTTTTGCGCCCGACCCCCGGCAGCGAGTCCAGGTAGGCCATCGACTCCTCCGGCGGCGCGGTCTTCGTCCAGTCAAGGCTGGGTTGCTCGCCAAGCTGCTCGAGGATCGCCTGGATCCGCGGCGCCTTCTGCTTGCCCAGGCCGCCGGGCCGGATCGCCTCCTCGACCGCGCTGACCGGGGCGTCGCGCACTTCCTCCCACTCGGGAAAGCGCTCACGCAGGGCGGCGAAGGCTCGATCGCGGTTGCGGTCGTTGGTGTGCTGGGAGAGCACCGTCTTGATCAGCTCGGCGATCGGCTGCCCGTGCGGCTCGTTCAGCGGTTGCCCGTACATCTCGCGCAAGCGGTCACGGATCGCGCGCACGCGGCGCTTCGGCGGTCGCTTCCAATCCATGGCGCGGACCCTAGCCAGGCATATGGTTCGGGAGTGGCCGCAATCGAAGAGGGACAACTGCGGCTCGACGGCGTCAACGTCTTCTACCGGCGCGTAGCCGGTGAGGGAACGCCAACCGTCTACTGCCACGGCAACCCGACCCACGGCGAGGACTGGCTGCCGTTCCTCGAACGGGGAGGTGGTCCGGCGATCGCGATCGACATGCCCGGCTGGGGGCGTTCTGATCACCCGGACCCAACCGACTTCGATTATTCGATGTCCGGGCTCTCGGCCTTCCTCGACCGTTGCCTCGAGCAGCTCGGCATCGGCCGTCGCAAGCTGGTGGTCCACGATTGGGGCTGCCTGGCGCTGATCGGCGCTCAGCGACGGCCGGAGCTGATCGAGAAGCTCGTGGTGATCAACGCGGTGCCGCTGCTGCCCGGCTACCGCTGGCACTGGGTCGCCCAGATCTGGCGCCGCCGCGGTCTCGGTGAGCTCGCCAACGCGACCACCACCAAGGCCTCGATGGGGTTGATCATGCGCCAGCTCTCGGGCGACCGCCGCGCGATGCCGCCGCGGTTCATCGAGATGATCTGGCGCCACCTGGACCACGGCACCAACGAGGCCACCCTCGCCCTCTATCGCCACGCCGACCCTGGCCGACTCGCCCTCGCCGGCAGGGACCTCAACCGCATCGCTTGCCCCGCGCTCGTGCTCTGGGGCGCCAACGACCCCTTCCTCAAGCCACGCTTCGCCGAGGCCTACGCGGAGGTCCTGCCCGACGCTCAGCCCGAGCTCGTCCCGGCCGCCGGTCACTGGCCCTGGATCGACGACGCCCGCGTGATCGATCGCGTTCTCCGCTTCCTCGGCTGATCCTCGTCCTTTCGCCCGTTAACGGGCGAATTACAATTGGCTGTCCCGTGTCTCGCGCCCTCGCCCGCATCGGAACGAAGCTCCCCCAAGGTTGGGGTGACGCCGGCCGCCAGCTGGGCATCCTGGTCCTGGTCGACATCGCCTACGAGCTCGTCCGCGGCATCGCCGACGGTCAGCGCTCCGAGGCGATCGGGCACGGCCAGCAGGTGATCGACTTCGAGCGCTCCACCCACCTCCTCTTCGAGCCCAGCGTGCAGTCCTTCTTCCTGCCCACGCGCTGGGTGATCGACCTCGCCAACCAGCTCTACCTCAACGCCCAGTTCTCGATTGCCCTGGGCTTCTTGATCTGGCTTTACCTCTTCCGCAACGAGTCCTATTACTTCGTGCGCAACATGTTCGTCGTCTCGATGGGCTTCGCCCTGGTTGGCTACACGCTCTTCCCGACCGCGCCGCCGCGGATGTTCCCCCACGACGGCTTCGTCGACACGATCACCGACTTCTCCAACGTCAACCACGACTCCTCGTTGGCCAAAGTCTTCATCAACCCCTACGCGGCGGTGCCGAGCATGCACTGCGCCTTCGCCGCGATGATCGGCATCACCGGGGTGCGCGTCTGCCGCCACTGGTGGTCACGGGCCTGGTGGGCGTTCTGGCCGCTCCTGATCGCCTGGGTCGTGATCGTCACCGGCAACCACTACTGGGTCGACGTCGCCCTCGGCTGGATGGTGGCCGGCGCCTCCGCCCTCGTAGCCCAGCGCTTGTTGGCCAGAGCGAGACCTGAAGCTTGGTCCTGGGGCCGCCCCGCTCAACCCCGAGAGGCAGAGGCGTAGGAAGTTAAGCGGCCCCTACTGGGACCGGCCCATCGTCTAGCCTCAGCGCGATGGAGTCTTCGGCGCCCCCCCGGGCCCCCGGCCCTCGCCGCAACGGTCGCCAGGCACGCAATGGCCAGGAGCTGCGCGCCTACGCTCGCGAGCGTCTGATCGAGTCGCGGCTGACCCCGAACGCGATCTCGATCGCCGGCCTGATCGGCAACCTGATCGCCGCCGGCCTGGTCACCCAGCGCTATTTCTTTCTCGCTGGGGTTGCCTTCATCGTCGGCTCGGTGATGGACACGCTCGACGGGCGCTACTCGCGCATGTCGGGTAAGGGCTCGCTCTTCGGCGCCTTCCTCGACTCGACCCTGGACCGGATCGAGGAGGGGATCGTGCTCGCCGCCGTGGCCGGCTATTTCGCCGTGAACGGCCAGGACTTTGCCGCCGCGATGTGCGTGGTCGCCGTGCTCGGTTCGCTGATGGTCTCCTACACGCGCGCCCGCGCCGAGGCGCTCGGGGTCGAGTGCAAGGTGGGGTTGGCCACGCGTCCCGTGCGGGTAGTCATACTCTCCATCGGCTTGGTCTTCGCCAAGGGCGCTGGGATTGGCGATTTCGAGCTGCTGGCGCCCTCGGTCTACCTGATCGCGGGGTTGACCATCATCACCACGATCCAGCGCGTATGGCACGTCCGAAACCAGCTATCCAACGAGGGGCCGGACCCAACAGATCTGTAACCAGTCGCGGCCCAGGGTGTCCCTTGCCACCTAGCCCGATCGAGGAAGGACTTCGAATTACATGAGCGATAGCAACGGAGCAAATGGCAGCAACGGCACCGGCCGCACGGACGAGAAGGTCCGCGTAGCGATCGTCGGCACCGGCAACTGCGCCAACAGCTTCATCCAGGGCGTCCAGTACTACAAGGACGCCGACCCCTCCGAGGAAGTGCCCGGTCTGATGCACGTCGACCTGGGCGGCTACCACGTCGGCGACGTCGAGTTCGTCGCCGCCTTCGACATCGACTCCGAGAAGGTCGGCAAGGACCTCTCCGAGGCGATCTGGTCCGGCCAGAACGACACGATCAAGTTCGCCGAGGTGCCGAACCTGGGCGTCAAGGTCGAGCGCGGCATGACCCTCGACGGCCTTGGCAAGTACCTGAAGGAGAAGATCACCAAGGCGCCGGGAGAAACCGCTGACGTCGTCGGCATCCTCAAGGAGACCAAGGCGGACGTGCTGGTCTGTTACCTGCCGGTCGGCTCCGAGGACGCGACCAAGTGGTACGTCGAGCAGGCGCTCAAGGCCGGCGTCGGCTTCGTCAACTGCCTACCCGTCTTCATCGCCCGCGAGGACTACTGGGACAAGCGCTTCAAAGAGGCCGGCCTGCCGATCATCGGCGACGACATCAAGTCCCAGGTCGGGGCGACGATCGTCCACCGCCAGCTCGCCCGCCTCTTCCACGACCGCGGCGTCCGCGTCGAGCGCACCTCGCAGCTAAACGTCGGCGGCAACATGGACTTCTACAACATGCTCGAGCGCGAGCGGCTCGACTCGAAGAAGATCTCGAAGACCAACGCGGTCACCTCGATCATGGGCCACGAGCTGCCCGCCGAGGACGTTCACGTCGGTCCTTCCGACTACGTCGCTTGGCTGACCGACCGCAAGTGGGCCCACATTCGGCTCGAGGGCAAAGCCTTTGGCGACGTGCCGCTCAACGTCGAGCTCAAGCTCGAGGTCTGGGACTCGCCCAACTCGGCCGGCGTCGTGATCGACGCGGTGCGGCTGATCAAGCTGGCGCTCAACAATGGCATCGCCGGTCAGCTCGACGGGCCCTCCAGCTACCTGATGAAGTCGCCGCACTCGCAGCGTCCGGATGACGAAGCGCGTGAGCAGACTGAGGAGTTCATCGCGGCTAACGCGCGGGGGAAGGGCGGCACTCCTAAGGCCGAGAAGCCGGCAGCAGAGGTCGAGGCGTGATGGGGCGCCGGGGATGAGTTCCCGGGCCGGCCTTCGGCCGGGAGTTCCCGGAAACCCATCCCCGGCGCCCTAGCCCACACCGATCACTGCTCGGATCGGTCTTATGCTGCGGCCAGTGTCCGAGAAGCTTTCGATCGTGCAGGTCACGCCGCATCGGCGGGGCACGGAGAATCCGGTCAATCGCTACATCGAGCGGGTCTCGGGGGAGTTGGAGCGGCGTGGTCACTCGGTGCGGGTCGCCGGGGTCGGCGATCAGGTCAAAAAGTTGCTGCGGGCGTCGAGCGCGGACATCGTCCACGTCCACGATCCGTTCGCGCCGCGGGTCTCCTCGACTGCATTGCGTCACTCCTCGGCGCTCAACGTCGCGACCTTCCACGCGCCACAGGAGCGGGTTCTCTCGACCCAGGTAGCACGGCCTCTGATTGAGATCTTCTTCGGCCGGCTCGATGCCCGCACGGTGGCCTCGGCGCAGACAGGGGAGCTGCTGGAGCGCTACTTCCCGGCTTCCTACGAGCTGGTGGAACCTGGGGGAGACGATCGCGAGTGGTCGCAGGTCGTCGACGAGCTGGAGGCGATCTACATGCGCCTGGTAGCGCGGCGCCACGACCCGAGCGGTAACGAAGCGGTGCGCCGGCGCATTGCCAAGCGGCCGTTGATCGAGGTCGACCTGCACATGCACACCGACCACTCGCCCGATTGCGCCACCCCGGTCGAGGTGCTGCTGGAGACCGCCCGCGACCGCGGCCTCGGCGCGATCGCGATCACCGACCACAACGAGGTCTCGGGCGCTCTGGAGGCGCGCCGCATCGCCGAGGGGATGGACGACATCAAGGTGATCGTCGCCGAGGAGGTGAAGACGGCCGAGCAGGGCGAGGTGATCGGGCTCTTCCTCGAGGAGAAGATCCCCAAGGGGATGACGATGGCGGAGACGATCGCGTCGATCCGCGCCCAGGGCGGCCTGGTCTACGTGCCGCACCCCTTCGACCGCTTTCACTCGGTGCCCGACTACGAGCACCTGCTCGAGATGGTCGAGGAGATCGACGTGCTCGAGGTTTTCAACCCGCGCGTGGCGCTGACCGCCTTCAACGAGGAGGCCGAACGCTTCGCTCGCAAGTACCGGATCGTGCCGGGCGCGGGCTCCGACAGCCACGTCGCCCAAGGTCTTGGCAGCGTGCGGGTGCGGATCCACGACTTCGATGGGCCGGAGGAGTTCCTCGAGGCGATGCGGGACGCCGACATCACCCGCAAGCACAAGAACCTGGTCTACGTGCAGACGCTGAAGCTGCTGCAGACGGCGGGTCGGCCGAAGGCGCCAAAACGCAGCGTTCCCGACGCCAAGCCGGTGCGCGGCGGCCGCCCGCGCAAACGCCGTCCGGCGAGCAAGAGCTGATGCAGTCGGGCCAGGCGAGAGGAGGCGAGGCGGCCTCGTCAAAGAGAGCGCCCAGCCCCATGCCCACCACCGATGACGAGATCAAGGAGAAGTACCTCGAGCGCGCGATCCGCGAGCTCAACCAGCTGACCCACGATCTCCAGGCCTGCCCCCACTGCCCCCGCGGCAAGCTGATGCCGGTGCTCGGTTCCGGTCACCCGCAGGCCGACGTCTTCATGCTCAAGCAGGCTCCTGCGGCGGCGGAGATCGAAGAGGGAGTCGCCTTCTACGGCCGCGCCGGCAACGCCTTGATGAAGAGCTTCAAGCGACTCGGCATCGACCCGCTAGTCGTCTACGGCACCCTCTGCGTCAAGTGCCCGATTGCTGAGCCCGACCTCGCCGCCGAGCCCTGCATGCGTCGCGTGGTCGAAGAGATCGCGATCGTGCAGCCGAAGATCGTCGTCGTCATGGGTGAGCCCGCCCTGCGCGTGCTCAACAACCTCCAGGTCCCGCTCTCCCGCACGATCGAGCCCCGCGAGGGCGAGATCCAAGCCTTCACCCCCACCGTCGATGCCCTCTACACCCCCGACATCGACGACTCGCTTGACGAAGAAGACGCCAAGGCGCGCTTCTGGCGAAGCTTCAAGATGCTTGGAGACTGGTACGAGGATTTGCCGCCCTACTGAGGTGGGGAGGGACCGGGGGCAGCGGCCTCGGCTACGGCGACCATCGGATCGACCCTCGCGGAAGCTAGGCCGCGGACGACGATGGTGTCGAGGGCTGTGTAGGCGGCCAGCTTCTGCTGGGCGTCTGAGGCGTCGGTGGCGGCAACGCCGACGGTGCCCTCGGGCTCGGCTAGGCGGTCGAAGTGGTTGCGGTAGCCGGCGTGGAGGTCGCGGTAGAAGGACTCCTCCTTGGCCAGGCGCTCGGCGGCATCGGGGCCGACGGCGGTGCGAACGTAGCCGAGGACGGGCGGGGCGGAGCGGCCCGCGTCCTGGGCGCCAGCCTCGACCTTGGCGCGGGCGCCGGCGGCGAACTCGGGAGTCATCCAGTTGAAGAAGACGCCGTCGAACTCGGCCCCGGCGAGGGCGCACATCTTCGGGCCCATCGCGGCGAGGACGAGGCGGACGCCGGGCAGCTTCTCGCGAAGCTCCGGCAGCGACTCGCGCATTCGCGTCAGCGGCTTCTTGGAAAACCCGGCGCCAACGCCGAGCCAGAGGCGGGCGGGATCGAGGCCGAGTCGCTCGATGTCGGCGGCGATCGCCTCCGGCGGCGTGCGGTCGAGCGCGATCACGGCAACGCCGAGATCTAGGCCGGGCGCAGCGGTGCCGAACTCGGCAAGCGTGTCGAGGCCTTTGGCGCCGGGATGGTCGTTCGACCACATCGAGCCATAGCCGGCCTCCGCGCAGCGTTCGGCCAGCGGCCGCGCCACCTCGGGATCGAGACCGGCGGCCACTCCGAAGCCCCTGCTTTTGCTGTCCTCCATGGCCGAGAAGCCTATTGCCTGGCATTCGTGTGGAAGCCGTGATGAGTTCCCAATCTCAGCTCAACCACAGACAACAAGTTTCTATCTAGCCTGGCATCATGGAGGCAATGGCACGGGAATGGAACGACGATCGGCTCGACGGGCTCAGCGAAAGGGTCGATCTCGGCTTCAAGCACGTCGATAGGCGCTTCGAGCAAGTGGATAAGCGCTTCGAACAGATCGACAGGCGTTTTGACGAGGTCGACAAGCGCTTCGAGCAGATTGACGGGCGCTTCGAGAAGGTCCATGCCGATATCCGCGAACTGGGTGGTGAGATGGCGGAGATGCGGCGCACGATGACTCAGGGGTTCATCGGGCTCGCCGGGGTAATGCTGACCGGCTTCGTCGGCCTCTTCACGCTGATCGTTATCGCTCAGCTCTAGGCGTTACTTCTCCAACAGCGCCACGCACTCGATGTGCGGGGTCTGGGGGAACATGTCGACTGGCTTGACGCGGCGCAGCTTGTAGCCGGCCTCGACCATTTGGGCGGCGTTGGGGGCCAGGGTGGTCGGGTTGCAAGAGACGTAGACGATCTTTTTCGCCTCGCACTCGAGCACGCGGCGGACGATCTTCTGAGAGAGGCCGGCGCGGGGCGGGTCGATGATGACGACGTCTGGTTTGCCGGCCTTCTCGATCAGTGGGCGCACGCCGGTGCGGGCGCTGCCAGCCATGAAGTGGGCGTTCTCGATCTTGTTGCGCTTGGCGTTGCGCTCGGCGTCGGCGATCGCCTCGGGGACGATCTCCAGGCCCCAGACCTCGCCTGCCCGCTTCGCCATCGTCAGCCCGATCGTGCCGATGCCGCAGTAGAGGTCGAAGACGCGCTCGCTGCCGCTGAGGCCGGCGAACTCGGCGGCGATCGCGTAGAGGCGCTCGGCCATCTCGGTGTTGGTCTGGAAGAAGGCACCGTGCGACATCTCGAGCTTCAGGTCGAAGAGCTCCTCGCGCAGGCGTTCCTCTCCAAGCGCACCGGTCGGCCCGTCGGTGCCGCCCGAGTCACCCTCGATCGCCGTGTGCAGGTCGACCGGGGGTTTCGGAAAGCGGGCCGCTGAGGTCACCAGGCGGGTCTGGATCTGGCCCGTACGCCAGCCCTCGCGCACCACCAGGTTGCGCAGCACCCCGGTCCGCTCACGTCCGTCGTAGGCGGGAACCGACTCCAGCCGCGCCCAGTCGCGGATAGCGTTGCGCGCCGCGTTGCCGCGCTCGGAGGCGAGCTGGCAGTCGTCGACGTCGACGATCAGGTCCCAGCGGCCACGGGCGTGGAAGCCGAGGATCGCCTCGCCATTGCGTTCGCCGAAGGAGTACTCGAGCTTGTTGCGGTAGCGCCACTGCTCGGCTGCCGGCTCGATTTGCTCCAGCTCGAAGCCGTCGAGCCCGCCGATCCGCCGCAGCGCCTCCTCGACCTGGGCGCTCTTCTCGGTCAGCTGGCGTGCGTAATCAAGCCCCTGCCAAGGCGCGCCGGGGCAGGGCTCGCCTTCGTGCGTGCAACGGTCGGCGATGCGTTCGGCCCCGGGACTGAGCAGCTCCACCGTGCGCGCCTCGGCGAAGCGCTTCTTCGCTTTCGTGATCTCGACCCGGACTCGGTCACCCGGCAGCGCCCCGGAGACGAAGACGACCAGCCCGTCTGCCCGCGCCAGCCCGCGCCCACCGAAGGCGAGCGAGTCGATCTCTACCTCGAGCTGCTCGCCCCGATGGCGACGGACTGGTGCCTCACCGGTGGCTTGCTCCACTAGGGCAGTTTCTTACGGGCGCGTCGTGCGGCCTGCGTTGCCTGTTTGCGCACCGGCTCGGCTCGCCCGCCAACCTCGCGGCGTGCCTGTTTGACCAGTCGTTCAAGTTCTTTGAGTAGCGAGTCGGTCTGGCGGCGACCTTTTTTAACCAGTTCGGAGAGCATTTTCTCGGCGTCGCTGCGGGTCATCCGGCCGCGTTTGACCGCGTCGTCGACGACCTCTTGCAGGCGGTCGCGGCTGACCGTGACGTTGCGCTCGAGGCTTTCGCGGAACTGCTCGACGCTCTTGTCGAGCCCCGTGGTCGCACCTTTGCTCGCTGCTTTTTTGGCTTTGGCTTTTTTCGCGGCTGGTTTCTTAGCCGCGGCTTTTTTCGTTGCCGTTTTTTTGGCGGCCGGTTTTTTGGCACGCGCGCCGGCTTTGGCTTTTTTCGTCGCTTTGCCGGTTGACTGTTTTTTCGCGGCCATTTCCGTCATCGCCTCCTGGTCGTTTTGGCGGGAGTTCTCCGCCTGACTATCGCATTCCTGCCGATCGAGCGACTATGGGCTACAAGTTTTGAAGCGAGCCTGGACCGGGGCGTGGTCGGAGAGGCGAAGCCGGAGGCCGTCCCGGGGGAGCTCCCGCCGCTCGGGGGGCCAAGCCCTTGGCGGCGCGGCAATCTCGAGATTGCGGGCGAGCAGGTGGTCGATCGCGCGGGGGTGGGTGGGACCATCGAGTCCGAAGCGCTCGCCCAGCGCCTCGAAGGCATCGGGGTTCTCGGCGGGCCGCAGGTTGAGGTCGCCGCCGAAGAGCAGCGGCGAGCTCCCTGCCCACTCGGTCGCGACCTCGGCGGCGCGCAGTACGTCTGCCGTCGCCAGGTCCGGCTGATCGTTGGTCGCGTGCAGGTTGGCGACGCAGAGGTCGCCCTCGCCGAGATCGACGCGGGTGAACGCCATCGTCCGCCGCTCCGGCGGCCCGGTGTGGATCGCCAGCTCCCGTCGTTCCACAACCCCCTGGAACGGCGATCGCACCAAAGTCAGGTTCGAGCCGCCCTCGCCGGAGGCGATCAGGTCGGGATTGCGACAGGCGATGAAGGCGCGCAGAGGGCTGAGCGAGTTGCGTGAGGTGAGGACCCGATGCACCTCGGCGCCGCACGTCTCAGCGAGAGGACCGGCGAACCGCGGCGGGCACTCCTGCAGCAGGGCCACGTCCCACTCGGCCGCGACGAGCAGCTCGGCGAACTCGTCGACCAGCTCGCGGTTGACCTGGACGTGCGTCCCGTTTCGCTCCTCGATCCCGAGCAGTCGCGAGCGCCAGGTGAAGAGCGCCGGGTCGGGGGGGAAGTCGCGACCGTGGAAGAGGTTCCAGCTGACCGCCGTGAATTCCACCGCCGTAGTATCCGCTGCTTGAAGCGGGACTTCCTCACAGGCGAAGAGCTGGGCGCCTTCGAGCTCGGCAAGCTGCTCGACCGCGCCGCGGCGCTGAAGGCCGGTCGCGCCGACCGTCTCGGCGCCGAATCCTTGGCCGGTCGCAGTATCGCCCTCGTCTTTGAAAAGCCCTCGACTCGGACGCGGATCTCCTTCGACGTTGGCGTTGCCGAGCTGGGCGCCCACCCGATCGTGCTGCGTGGCGACGAACTGCAGCTCTCGCGCGGCGAGTCGATTGGCGACACCGCGCGGGTGCTCTCCCGCTACGTCGACGCGATCGTGATCCGCTCCGGCTCGCACGAGGCGGTTGTCGAGCTCGCCGCCGGCGCCGAGGTGCCGGTCGTCAACGCGCTGACGCCGCTCCATCATCCCTGTCAGGCGCTGGCCGACTTGCTCACCTTGCGCGAGCGACGCGGCGATCTCAAAGGTCTGCGTCTTGCCTACGTCGGCGACGGCAACAACATGGCCCGCTCGCTGGCGGTCGTCGGTGAGCTTGCCGGGGTTGAAGTCGTCGTCGCGGCGCCGCAGGGCTACCAGCTCGAGGAGGGTCACGGAGCGAGGCTCACCGCCGATCCGCGCGACGCCGCCGCCGGTGCCGACGCGCTCTACACCGACGTCTGGGTCAGCATGGGAGACGAGGATGAGGCGGCGCAGCGGCGCGCCGATCTCGCCCCGTTCCAGATCGACGCCGACCTGCTTGCCGCCGCTAAGGACGATGCAATCGTCCTGCACTGCTTGCCTGCGCACCCCGGTGAGGAGATCACCGCCGAGGTGCTCTACGGGGATCGCTCCGCCGTCTGGGACCAGGCTGAGAACCGTCTGCACGCGCAGAAGGCCCTGCTGGAGATGCTGATCGCCGGCTGAGCGATGTACCCCGAGCTGCACATCGGCCCGCTCACCCTGCAGACCTTCGGCCTGATGTTTGCGCTCGCCTTTCTCGCTGCCGGCGCACTGATCGCCAAGCGGCTGAGGGAGATCGGCAAGCCAGTCGACTGGGCCTATGAGATGGGCTTCGCGGCGCTGATCGGCGGCATCGTCGGCTCGCGGATCTACTTCATCGTGCAGAACTACAGCAGCGTTAAGAGCGATCTGATCGGCAATCTCTTCTCCGGCTCGGGACTGGTCTGGTACGGCGGCGCGATCGGCGGCGCCCTCGCCGTCCTCGCCTGGGCCTGGTACCGCGACTTCCTTGGCTTCACCCTGCTCGACCTCGCCGCGCCCGCGCTGGCGCTCGGCTACGCGATCGGCCGCTGCGGCTGCCAGCTCTCCGGCGACGGCGACTACGGCAAGCCCTGGAACGGGCCCTGGGCGATGTCCTACCCCGACGGGACCGTGCCCACCGATCGCACCGTCCACCCGACGCCGATCTACGAGACGCTGGCGATGGGTCTCGGCGCCTGGATTCTATGGCAGCTGCGCGACCGCTTTCGCGTCGGCGTCCTCTTCGCGATGTACCTGATCTATGCCGGGGCGGAGCGCTTCTTGGTCGAGTTCCTGCGCCGCAACAGCGACGCCGCCCTCGGCCTGACCACCGCCCAGTTCGAGAGCCTGGGAATGATGGCGATCGGAACAATCTGGATCCTCGCCGTGCGGCGCCGACACGGTAGCCTTGCGACCGTGGCTTCCAGCGAACCGATCAGACCTGTAGCGGGCCTGTAGCCGTGGGAGCCCAGACGGAGGGAGCGCCGGCAGCGGCGAGCACTGCCGAGATCCTGGCGCAGGCAACCGAGGCGATCGCGGCCGCTGGCTGCGAGACCCCCGAGGTCGACGCGAAGCTTTTAATCGCCAAGGCGCTCTCGATGCGGGTCGAGGAGCTCGAGCGCGACGGCACCACGGTCGTCACCCCCGAGGCCCAGGCGGAGATTGAGCGCTACGTCGCTCGCCGCCGCGAGCGCGAGCCGCTCGAGTACATCCTCGGCAGCTGCCGCTTCCGCGAGATCGAGATCACGGTCGACGATCGGGTCTTGATTCCGCGCCGCGAGACCGAGTTGCTGGTCGCGATCGGTGGAGAGCTGCCGCAAGGCGCCCGCGTGCACGAGGTCGGCACCGGCTCGGGGGCGATCGCCCTGGCTCTGCTCAGCGAGCGGCCCGACCTGCGCGTCACCGCTTCTGACCTCTCGCCTGAGGCGGCCGAGAAGGCGCGTGAGAACGCCCAGCGTCTGGGCATCGCGCTCGAGGTGACCGTGGCCCAGGGGATTCCCGACCACGTCGAGGAAGTCGACCTGCTGATTGCCAACCTTCCCTACATCACCAACACCTCGATCGACGAGCGCTCGCCGGAGATCCGCCGCGAGCCGCGCGTCGCGGTGCAGGGGGACCCTGAGGCCGGCGACGCCGGTGACGACGGCCTCGACATCATCCGCGGCCTGATCGAGGAAACGCCGAGCGGCTGGCGGCTGGCGCTCGAGCACGACACCCACCACGGCCCGGCGATGCGGGGGCTGCTGCGCGAGGCCGAGACGCGCCCCGATTACCGGGGCGATGAGCGGGTCACGGTCGGCCTGGCGCCATGAGTGAGGGGGCACCTGCGAAGGCCGAGCCTTCGCAGGGCTCGACCGAGAGCGTCCGCCGCGAGAAGCTCGAGCGGCTGCGGGCGGAAGGGATCGACCCCTACCCACACGAGGGCTTCCCGGATCGCGACAAGATCTCGGCGATCCATACGGCGCACGATCCAGAGCAACTGGAGGAGGGTGCGCAGGCCGGGTTCTCCTACCGGATCGCCGGCCGCGTGGTGGGACGCCGCGGTCACGGCAAGACGATCTTCCTCGACATCCGCGACCTGACCGGCTCGATCCAGGCCTACGCTCGCGTCGACGCCATCGGCGAGGAGGCCTTCGGCCGCATCGACGCTCTTGACATCGGCGACGCGGTCGGCATCGAGGGTGACCTCTACGTGACTAAGCGCGGCCAGCTGGCACTGGCGGTGCGCGAGTGCACGATGTTGGGCAAGGCCCTGCGCGACCCGCCGGACCTCTTCCACGGCATCTCCGACCCAGAGGTCCGCTATCGCCAGCGCGAGCTCGACCTGATGGCCAACGAGGACTCGCGCAAGACCTTTGCGATGCGGGCGAAGTTGGTCGCGGCGATCCGCGGCTACCTCAACGAGCACGACTTCGTCGAGGTCGAAACGCCGATCCTGCAGACCCTCGCCGGCGGCGCCGCGGCGCGCCCGTTCACCACCCACCACCACGCGCTCAACCGCGAACTGTTCCTGCGCACCGCGACCGAGCTCTACCTGAAGCGGGCGATCGTCGGCGGCTTCGAGAACGTCTACGAGCTGAGCAGGTTCTTCCGCAATGAGGGCATCTCGCCCAAACACAACCCCGAGTTCACGATGCTCGAGTGGTTTCTCAGCTGCGCCGGCTATGAGGGGGTGATGACCTTCGCCGAGCAGATGATCTCGACCGTGGTCGAGCAGGTGCTGGGGACGACGGTAGTCGAGCGCGGCGATCGCACGATCGACTTCAAGGCACCGTGGAAGCGGATCACCCTGCAGGACGCGATCCTCGAGGAGACCGGCGTTGACATTCTCAGCGCCAGCCGCGAGGAACTGATCGAGCTCTTAGGAGAAGAGGTCGAGCCGGACACGGATTGGGCCTGGATTGTCGATGGCATCCAGGGCAAGCTGATCGAGCCGAAACTAGTTCAGCCCACCTTCCTCGTCGACCTGCCGCGCGAACTCTGGCCGACCGTGAAGCCGGTGCCCGAGTATCCCGACCTACTGGGGGAGGCCTTCGACGGCGTTGTCGACGGGATGGAGATCATCGGCGGCGGCACCGATACCAACGACGCCGACATGCAGCGGGAGAACTTCGTGCGCCAGCGCCAGCGCCGGCATCCCGAGAGCGAAGAGGCGCCCTACCCGAGCGACGACGAGTTCGTGCGGGCGCTCGAATACGGCTCGCTGCCGGCGGGCGGCTCGGGCATCGGCATCGATCGCCTGACGATGATCCTCGCCGGCGCCGACAATTTGCGGGACGTCATCCTCTTCCCCTCGATGCGCCCGTCCCAGGAGGGCTAAAACGCGGAGTGCAGCAGGCCACCGTCGATCGGGATGACGGTGCCGGTGATGTAGGCGGCGCGCTCGGAGCAGAGGAAGGCGACGAGGTCGCCGTACTCCTCGGGTTGGCCGAGGCGGGCGGCGGGCACTTCGGTCTTGGCGGCCTCTTCGGCGCCCGCGAGCGAGCCGCCGGCGTCGGCGAGACGCTCGGTGGCGAAGCGGCCGGTGGCGACCGTGTTGACGGTGATCCCGTCGCCGGCGACCTCGCGCGAGAGCGTCTTGAGGAAGCCGACCGCGGCCATGCGGTGGGTGTTGGAGAGGTTGAGGCCTTCGATTGGCTCGCGGGTGGAGCTGGAGCCGACGTTGACGATCCGCCCCCAGCCGCGCTCGCGCATGCCCGGCACGACCGCGCCGGTGAGCACGCGAGGGGCGAGGACGAGCGAGCGGTAGGCGCTCTCCCAGTCATCGATCCCATGGTCGAGGGCGCCGCCGAAGGGCGGGCCGCCGGTGTTGAGGACGAGGGCCTCGATCGGGCCGAGCTTGGCTTCGACCTCGCCCGGCAGAGCGGCGAGGCGATCGAGGTCGGCGGCATCGGCCGCGAACGGCGTTACGCCCTCGCCGATCTCCGCCACTGCTTCCTCCAGCTTCTCGGCCGAGCGGCTGGCGATTGCCACTTTGGCGCCTTCGCGCGTCAGCGCCGCCGCGATCGCCCGGCCGATGCCACGGCTGGCGCCCATCACCAGGGCCACGCGGTTCTCGAGCCCGAGCTTCACGGCCGCAGCTCGAGACCGGTTTCGCGCTCGGAGACTTGCCAGAGCTTCTCGATCGCCCGGCTCAAGCCCAGCCGTCGCAGTACCGGCTTGCGCACCGGCGGGCCGCTGTTGACGAAGAGCGGGCCGTAGAACTCGCCGCCTTTGGCGCCCGGGTCAGTCGCTGCGCGCAGTTGCGAGAGCGCGCCCTCGCCGGGGGACATGCCGATCGTGCGGGCGAGCATCAGGAAGAAGCGCTGGGAAAGGCCGCCGCCGGTCTCCTCGACGCTGACCGCTTGTAGCTCGGTGTTGGAGAGGCCCGGGTGGGCGATAAGGCTGGCCGCAGGCGCGCCGGCGGTGCGCAAGAGACGGTCCAGCCCGAGGCCGAAGTGGAAGTTGGCGAGCTTGGCCTGCCCGTAGGCGCGCCAGGGCCCGTAGCGGCCGTCGAGGTTGGGATTCTCGGGGTCGACCGCGCGACCCATGTGATGGGCGGTGCTGGTGACCGTGACCACGCGCGCTGCCGGCGCCTTCAGCAGGGCGGGAAGCAGCCGCGCCGTGAGCGCGAAGTGGCCAAGGTGATCAACGCCGAACTGCATCTCGAAGCCATCGGTCGTGCGGCTCTGGGGAATGCCCATGACGCCGGCGTTGTTGACGAGCAGGTCGATCGCCTCATGGGACGCCAGCAGCTCTTCAGCCGCCGCCTTAACCGAGTCAAGCGACCCAAGATCCAGCTTGACGATCGTCAAGCTGGCCGCGGGGACCGCCGCCTGGATCCGCTCCTTCGCTTCCGCGGCCCGCTCCTGGTTGCGCGCTGCGATCACGACTTCGGCCCCGGCCGCGGACAGGGCCCGCGCGGTGGCGAGGCCGAGGCCGCCGTTGGCCCCGGTCACTACCGCGACGCGGCCGTGCTGGTCGGGAATGTCGGCGGTGTTCCAGCTCACGAAGCCATCCACCTCGCGTCCGCGCTCATCGAGGCTTCAGGCCGAGCAGGCGGAAATTGATCGCGCAGAGGTAGGCAAAGAGACCAACGGCGACCAGGGCTCCCAGCCAGTGTTGGCCGATCAGCACGGCGAGCAGGCTGATGACCCCCGCCAGCATCGCTCGCACCAGTGTTTGCTCCGGCTCCAGTCCCACGATCCTTGCGGTCAGCCAGGCGCAGCCAAGCCAGGCAAGCGGACCGACGAGCCAGCCCCAGCTCTCGAAGAAGCCGTGGGAGAAGATCAGGGCGAGCAGCAGCGATAGCAGCGCCACGGCAATTAGCTGCACGACCGCGACCCGCCAGAAGACCTCGAATCTCACGGCGCGGATTCTCCCATTCCACCGACCGCGCCACCTCCTCCTCCCCCGTGTTCCATAATCAGAGCGTTGCGCCTGGGCGGTTAGCTCAGCTGGGAGAGCACCTGCTTTACACGCAGGGGGTCACTGGTTCGAACCCAGTACCGCCCATCGGGGATGGAGATGCTGCGAACAATTCGAGATGGAATTTTCCTGCTCGGGCTCACCGTGGGGATGGCCGCTGTATTCGTGGGATCTGCGCAGGGCGCTTTCCCCGGCAAGCCGGGCCCGCTCGTCTACCCACGGGTCAGCTTCGGCGAATCCGCCGACAGTGGCGGGCTAGTTCTGCACGGACCGCGACAGCGGCAGAAGCCGCACCCGCTAACGGCGAACTCAGGCGACGACACACCGTCGTTCTCGGCCGACGGGCGCTTCGTTGCCTTCGCAGGGAACTACGAAGCGGGCACTCCGCTGCCCCCGGGCCGCCACATCTACGTGGTCAATGTGGACGGCAGCGGCCTGCGCCAGCTGACCAGCGGCCCCGACTTCGACGAAAACCCGTCCTTCTCGCCCGACGGCAAGAAAGTCGTCTTCGACCGCCACACCAGCGCCGGCAAGGCGCACATCTTCCGTGTCAACATCGATGGCGGCGGCCTGCGCCAGCTGACCAGCGGCAGCTCCAACGACTCCGAACCGGTCTATATGCCGAGCGGCAAGCGCATCGTCTTCGTCAGCGATCGCGACCACGACGTCAAGACCGACCGCAGCGACATCTTTGCGATGGGCCCCAGTGGGGCCAACCAGCGGGTCCTGGTCGACGGGCCGCGCAACGAGGACGAACCAGACCCTGCGCCGAATGGCAGGAGCATCGCCTTCGTCAGCAACCGCGCGCCTGGCATCAACATCTTCGTCGCCGGTGCCAATGGCAAGCACGTGCGCCAGCTCACCCACAACAAGCGCGATTGCTTCAGCGGCAACTGCAACCTCAGCCCCGCTTGGTCACCCGATGGCAGTCACATCGCCTTTCTCGCCGTCGGTCGCTTCAGCAGCGATCTCGAGGTGATGCGAGCCGACGGGGGCGGCGAGAAGGAGTTCTCCAACGGCAGTACCGAAGAAGAAGGCTTCGGCACCAGGGTCGGACCCCCGAGTTGGGGACCCGCTGCCCGACCTTAACATCGATTTGTGGCATGTTCGCTATCTTGAAATTTGGGCAAACGGGAGGGGAAGTAGGTCTATGAAGAAGAGGATCGCTGTTGTTGCTGTGCTCGCCTTGCTTGTCGCCGCTGCGACAGCCAGCGCGTTCAAGACGCACGTTGTGATCGGCAATCTGGTGCTTGACGCGCACGGAAACTTCGCGCCGAAGGCCCTGCCGAAGCACGAAAACGCGCCGATCATGACTGAAGGCGGCGGCAAACTGTCGACCCTCAGCGGTGAGCTGCCACCGATCCTCGACAAATTCGTGCTCGAATTTGACAAGCATGGCGCCCTCGACACGACCGGCCTCGCGGTCTGCACCAAAGGCAAACTCGTCGCCACAGACGTGCCCGCCGCCCGCAAGGCCTGCGGCCCGGCGATCGTCGGCGAAGGCTTCGGCACCGCAGTGGTCAAGTTCCCCGAACAGGCGCCGATCAAAGTCGGCTCGCCGATCACCCTCTTCAACGGCCCGAAGAAGGGCAACAACGACACGATCATCGCCCACGCCCACCTTGACTATCCCGGGCCGACCACTTTCATCGTCCCGATCGTGATCGAAAAAATCCACAAAGGCTCGTTCGGTTATCGCGTTAACGTGAAAATCCCCAAGATCGCCGGCGGCTACGGCCACCCGATCGAAGGCTCCGCCAAAGTCGGGCAAAAATGGACTTACAAGGGTAAGAAGCACAGCTACATCAACGCGCGTTGCGAAACTGGCCACTTCGTCGTCCACGGCGCCTTCAGCTTCAAAGGCGGTCCGGAAGACTCGCCCGAACAGGCGGCGGAGGCGAAGAGCATCCTCAACGCCAGCTTCCTGCTGCCCTGCAAGGTGCGTAAGTAGGAGAGCCTGCGGGGATGAGGGGACACCGACGTAGCAATCTCCTCATCCTCGGCCTGCTTGCCGTGGCGGCGCTTGCCCTGGCCGCCACGGTCGTCTCCGCCCGCCGCGACAACGACACGGTCAAACTCCAGGTCGGCGACCTGCTGATCAACGGCCGCGGTGGGTTCCGGCCGGAAACGCTGCCGAAGCGCCACGACGCGCCGATCAAGATCTACGGCGGCGGCAAGGTCTCGACGATCTCCGGCGAACTGCCGCCGATCCTGGAAACGATCACCTTCGAATTCGACAAGCACGGCCACGTCGACACGACGGGGCTCGAAGTCTGCACCGCCGCGAAACTGCAGGCGACCACCGTGCCCGCCGCCCGCCGCACCTGCCCGAACGCGATCGTCGGCAAGGGGTTCGGCACCGCAACCGTCGCCTTCCCCGAACAGAAGCCGTTCCCGGTTTCCTCGCCGATCACGATCTTCAACGGCCCCAAGGTGCACGGCTTCGACTCGGTCCTCGCCCACGCCTACACGACGGTGCCGGTGGCGACCACGTTCATCGTCCCCGTCGTGATCGAAAAAATCCACAAAGGCGTCTACGGCTATCGGGTCAAAGCCAAAATCCCGAAGATCGCCGGCGGCTATGGCCACCCAGCTTCGGGCCACATCACGGTTGACCGCAAATGGACCTTCAAGGGCAAGAAGCACAGCTACGTCAACGCTCGTTGTGAAACCGGCCGCCTGCAGGCCCGGGGGGAATTCCTCTTCAAGGACGGGACCTTCCTCACCGGCACCTTCTTCCGGCCCTGCAAAGTCCTGCCGGGCAGCGGCTAGCCCAACTTCGCCCGCAGGCGTCGCCACAGTGAGGGTGGCCGCGGCTGCGTTCGTCGCCACTCTTCCTCGGTCGGCAGGTTGCCCGCCTGGCGTTCGCGCATCACGCACCTGGTGTGGGCGTGGCGACGCTGGCTGCGGTCGTCCTCGGGGGCAATCAGGACGTGCTCGCTGAGGGCCGGCAGGTGCTTGCCGCAGATCGGGCAGCGGTAGGTCGCTGGCTTCATGTTCTGGGCGCGGCGCATCGACCACCAGCGGACCGGCGGGCGCTCGGCGGCCTGCCTGCCGGCCATCGGCTCAGGTGCCGGCGTGGAGCTGCGGGGTGACGGTGCCGCCGCGCTGGTGCTCGGTCTTGCTGACCACGTCGAAGAAGACGTCGTTGCGGCCGCGCCGCATCTTGCGCGGGAAGTAGCGGCGGGCACGGCGATGCGCTGCGGTCATCGCCCGGAAGGTGCGCTCGTGGGCGGCGCTCCACCGAATGCCGAAGATTTCCCGCACTCGTGGCGGCAGCGTGCCCTTGATGATGTGATTCTGGGCGACGATGTTGCCTCGCGCTGCGCGCGGCACCGGCTGCTCGAAGGCGACCAGGGGCGCCATCTCGAGCCCGTGTGCGGTCGCCTGTAGGTCGGGTGAGGAGAGGCGCTCCTCCCACCAGGCGCGGAACTCGCGGTAGCTGCCCGGGACCTCGCTGGCGGGCAGGCCGAAGAGCTCGCCGAAGCGGACGTAGTCCTGCCAGAGGTCCTCGCGCTCGCCCTCGCTGAGCGGCCGCACCATCGTCTCGTACATTGCCCGGCCCGAGTCGGCGATCACCGCCAGCGTCCACAGCATCAGCTCCGGATCGAAGGCCGAGTAGGCGGCGCCGGCGGGGTGGATGCCAGCGGCTTCGGGCAGCGTGCCCTTGACTCGCTCGTGCAGCCGCTGCACCACTGCCAGTGCCTTGTCGGCTTCCTCGCGGGTGCCGAGCAGGATCGTCTCCTGGATCTTCGCCGTGCGGGCGAGGCGCTGAAAGGGCCGGTTGGCCGAGCGCGTGCTCATCATCGTGCCGGTGTAGGTGAGGGGCTCCAGGGCGCCGATCAGCAGGGCGCGCTGGCCGTAGAGCAGGCCGACCGAGCGCTCGCCGTGAACCATCCGCGCGATCGAGCGGCCGGGGGGGAAGTAGTGCGAGTCGGGGTCTGTGAAGGGCGCCATCTCTGCCGATGATGCTAGCTCGGCTCCGGCGCCTCCGAGGAAAGCGCGGCCACGGCGCGATCGAGCATCCCTGAGCGCGAGGGAGCGTGCAGCTCGTGGGCGGCGAAGATCTCGTCGAGGTCCTCGCGGGTAAGGGTCTCGCGCTCGAGCGCGTTGGCGGCGAGGTTGTCGAGGCATTCGCGGTTGCTTGCCAGCAGAGCGCGGGCGCGGCGGTGCGCTTCGCGGGCAAGGACCATCGCCGCCCGGTCGACGTCGCGGCGGGTCTGGTCGGAGACCGCGTAGTCGCCGGTCGGCAGCGCGATCGGCGGCGCCCCATCAGCGTCGATCGAGACACCCATGCCGAATTCCGCCGCCATCTGCTTGCAGACGGCGTGCACCCGGGCGAGGTCGTCGACGGCCCCCGAGTAGGAGTTGTTGAAAACCTCTTCCTCGGCGGCGCGGCCGCCGAGCAGGGTGACGACCTCGTCGATCAGCTCATCGCGCGACTTCAGGTAGGTGTCCTCCTCGGGTGAGTGGCCGACGAAGCCGAGCGCCGGCCCGCGCGGCACGATGCTGAGGATCTCCGGTGGGTCGAGGCCGAGCAGCCGGCGGCAGAGCGCGTGGCCGGCCTCGTGGTAGGCGACGATACGGCGCTCCTTCTGGTTCAGTCGCCGCGCCTGCTGGGAGCCGACCGACTGGCGCAGCAGCGCCTCGTCGAGGTCCTCGCGCGCGGTCGCCTTGCGCTCGGCGCGACCGGCGATGATCGCCGCCTCGTTGAGCGCGTTGGCGAGCTGGGCGCCGGTCATCCCGGTCGTCTTGCGGGCGACGTCGGTGAGGTCGAGGTCATCGGCCAGGGGCTTGCCCTTCGCGTGGGCGCGCAGGATCGCCTCGCGGCCGTCGCGGTCCGGTGGCGAAACCAGCACCTGACGGTCAAAGCGGCCCGGGCGCAGCAGCGCGCGGTCGAGCTTGTCGACGTGGTTGGAGGCGGCGATGACGATCACCGTGCCGGGATCGCGCTCGAATCCGTCGAGCTCGACCAGCAGCTGATTGAGCGCCTGCTCGCGCTCACTAGAGCCACCATCGCCGCCTCCACCACTGCGCGCTCCACCGACGGCATCGAGCTCGTCGATGAAGATCACGGCGCGTCCTGACTTGCGCGCCTCCTTAAACAGCCGCCGGATGCGGGCGGCACCCCTCCCAACGAACATCTCAACGAAGCTCGAGCCCGAGGCGGCGAAGAAGTCGACGCCGGCCTGCGCGGCAACGGCGCGCGCCAGCATCGTCTTGCCGGTCCCGGGAGGACCGAAGAGAAGCACGCCGCGCGGCGGCTGGGCGCCCAGCGCGGCGAAGCGCTTGGGGTCGCGCAGCCACTCTGCCACGTCCATCAGCTCGTCCTTGGCCGCGTCGACGCCCTGCACGTCGTCCCAGAGCACCGGCGCGGTCTTGCTCGCCTTCACCGTCTCCGGCTTGGTCGTGCCCATCGTCGTCCGCATCAGGCGGAAGAAGACGAAGAGCAGCATCGCCATGAAGACGACGCCGAAGACCGGGTACCAGTCGAAGGCGAATTCCTGGATCTGGTTGGTGGTTAGTGCGAACGTCACGCGATTGCCTTGCGATCGAAAAAGGAGTGAATCCTCAGAACTAACGATTGAGTGTGGGCACAAAGCGCACGCGCTCCAATCGCATATGTGTCCAGGTCGTGCCTGGGAGCTAAAGGTCGGCGCCGGTTAAAGCTCGCGGGGAGCGACGACGCCGCTCTGCATGGCGCGCTCGACCAGGGCGACGCGCTTGCGGTTCTGCGGCAGGTCCTCGAGCTCGAGCTTCTCGAACAGGGCTCGCATGTGGGTCTTTACTGCGTCGACGCTGAGGTGGAGCTCCTCCGCGATCGCTTGGTTGGTGGGAGGCGTGGCAAAGGCGGCGCCGTCCTTGAAAGGGCGGCAGAGAGCGAGCAGGACGCGGCGCTGGCCGGGTGAGATCGTCGCCGCGGCCGGGACCTCGGTAGCGACGACGGTCGCTTCCGGGGTGGACTCGCCGGGGCGGCGGAAGAGCACGGTGGTGCGGCCGAAGCGCAGCGTGTCGCCGTCGCGCAGGTGCTTGCGGCCGTGCACGCGCTCGGTGCCGACGAAGGAGCCATTGCGCGAGAGGCCGTCGTCGAGCAGCGTGCACTCGCCGGCCACCACCTCGATCTGGGCGTGCAGGGCGGAGACCTCCTCGTCCCAGTCGATCCGCAGCCCGGCTGCCTCGCCGCGGCCGACCCAGAGCTCGACCGTCCCCTCCTCGATCACGACGATCCGCTGCTCGCCCTCACCGTCGCGCAGCACGAGAAAGGGGCGCCCACCTCGTTCGGCCTCGATCTGCGCCTTCAGCTCGGCGGCGCTGGTCTGTCGCGGCTCGGGGCTCACGCCGCTGATCCTAGGCCCGGAGGGTGGCGAGGAGGGCCGCGCGATGCATTTGCCCACGGATTCGGTGGCAAATGCATCGCGCGGCGGCACCAGGGGTGAGCGAGTCCAGCCCTGGGGGGTCTGGGAGGGACGGCGGATGCGGGCGAAGCTGAGACCACGAAGCGGTCAACCCGCCAACTCAGACCCAAGGAGACTCAAATGACCCGCAATCGCATCGCCCAGAAGATCGCCCGCCGCACCGGCCTCATCGCCGCTTTCGCCTGTCTCGCCCTGGCCGTCGTCCCGGCTGCCGGACAGGCCAAGGCGCCGGTTCGCTTCGGCGCCCTGCTCAACTCGAAGGTCCAGCCGTCGAACTCGCTGCCGGGCCTCACCTGCAACGGGCCCGAAACTGCGCTCGAACCCTGCACGATGGTCCTCAACGACGCCTACGGCCGACCCAACGGCGGCGAGATCGCGCCGAAGACCGGCACGATCAAGAAGATCCGGCTGATCGCCGGCGGACCGGGCAGCTTCCGCCTGATGGCGGTGAAGAAGATCAACGGCACCGACGCGCTCGCCAAGCGCTACGGCCAGCGGATCAGCTATCGCGGCCAGATGGAATCGGCCGAAGAAGAAGGCGACTACAACGTCGAGTCCTTCCCGGTCGACATGAAGATCAAGAAGGGCGAGCAGCTGGCCCTGCGCGGCAGCATCACCTCGATGATCCGCTGCTCATCGGGCGGCCCCAACACCCTGATCTACACCCCGCCGCTCTTCCTCGGCGGTTACTTCACCCCGGCCAGCAACACCGACGGCTGCTGGTTGCTGATGGAAGCGGTGATCAAGTAACACCGATCTCCCCTGGCGCACGAGGCCCGCTTCGGCGGGCCTCGCTGCGTTCAGCCTCGCTCGACCTGCGATCCGCCGACGATCGCCTCGGTTCCGTCGTCGTCGAAGACGATCCAGGCCTTGTTGCCGCCGTCGTAGTCGGGCGCCCAGAGCTTCATTGTCGCCGGGCGCCCCCAGACGGTCACCGCCTCCTCGCCGGTCTCGTCCTCGCCGCGCCAGATCCGCACGAAGGGGTTGCCCTCTCGCTCCGCGCCGATCGTGGTCGGCTCGCGGTGGCCGGGGTGGACGGTGGTTCCGGGCGACAGCTCCATGAGCTTCATCACCGAGGCCTTTAGGTCCGCGAAGCCACTGGCACCGGGCGCCATCGTGCCGCCGACCGTGCCCTTGAAGAGGACGTCGGCGGTGAAGAGGTCGGTGCCGTTGACGAGGAGGGCGACGTGGCCGGCGGCGTGGCCCGGGGTGGAGATCGCTTCGATATGCAGGTCACCGGTGCTGAGCGTCTCGCCGTCGGCGATTGTCTCCGCGACCTCGTCCTCGATTTCGGCCAGGGCCTCGGCGTGGGCGACCATCGGCACGCCGCCGAGCTGCTCCTGCGCCGCGGCGAGGCCGGCGATGTGATCGCCGTGGGGGTGGGTGATCAGGATGTGAGTAATCTCGATTCCGTCCTGCTCTGCCCGCTCGAGCAGGGGCCCGAGCTCGTTGTTGCCGTCGATCAGCACTCCCTTGCCACCCGCTTCGTCAGCGACGAGGTAGGCGTTGGACAGCCACTGCGGGTTCTCGGTCCTCTCGATGATCAACTGCGTCTCCTTCCGGGAGCTGATTACGCACGGCTAGGTGGTGCGGGAACTCTCCCAGACTTAACTCACCGGCGGAATCAGCCCGCGACCGGGACCGCGCTGCCCTCGAGCAAGGTCGCGGCGATCAGCTCGGGGTCGTCCCAAGTTGGCGTGTGGCCGATCTCGGGCAGGGCGAGGTAGCGAGCGCCGGCTGGCCGGCGCTCGGGACGCGGCGGGCCGACCAGGCGATCGAGCTCCCCCCAGGCCAGGGTCACCGGAATCTCCGGGTAGCCCGCCGGGTCGAAGATGTGGGTGCGCATCGCCCGGTTGGCGCCGTCATAGCCGTTGGCGTCGATCCAGCCCAGCACCAGCTTGCGTCCCTCCCTGGCGGGGACGCGATTGGGATGGGCGGCGAAAGTGGCGAGCATGCGTTCGCGCAGGCCGCGGTTGTGCAGCGCCAGGGCGACCAGCGGGCGCAGCCGTCGCGCCCAGAGCCGGCTGTTGACCCGGCGCTCGCCGATCGGTGCCCGCCAGAGCCCGGCGGGGGAGATCGCCGTCACCGAAGAGGCCCAGCCCGCCCGTCCCATCTCCAGCGCGACCCAGCCGCCGAGTGAGTTGCCGGCGACGTGGGGTCGCTCGACTCCCAGCTTGAGGCAGCGCTCGTGCACTGCCGCGGCAAGGTTGGCGGCGCTCGGCTCGACCTGCGCAGCCAGCGGCGGCTCGGCGCCAAAGCCCGGCAGGTCGAGCGCCAGCGGCGTCCGCTCGGCCTCGAGCAGGTCGATCACAGGCGTCCAGATCTCCTTCGAGCCGCCGAGGCCGTGGAGCAGCAACAGCGGTTCGCGGCGGTCCTCGCTCACTGCCACCCAGGCTTGGCCAGCAGCAGCTGCACGTCGCTGATCCGGCGCTCGCGGAAGCCCGCCTCCGAGGAGCAGAGGTAGAACTCCCAGAGGCGGCGGAAGCGCTCGTCGTAGCCGCGAGCGCGCAGCCGCTCCCAGGTCTCGAGGAAGCGCCGGCGCCAGCTGGCGAGGGTAGGTGGGTAGTGCGCAGTGATGTCCGCCATCCATACCTCACGCATGTCGGTGACGCGCGCCAGGCAGTCGGCGATCAGCTTGTTCGAGGGCAGGCAGCCGCCGGGAAAAACGTAGGTATTGGCGAAACTGCGCGCCGCCTTCTCGGCCTCATAGAGGCGGTCGTCGATCGTGATCGCCTGCAGCAACATCAGGCCCTTGGAACTGAGCAGCTCGCTGCAGCGGCGGAAGTACTCGTCGAAGTGGCGCCAGCCAACCGCCTCGATCATCTCCACCGAGACCAGCCGGTCATAGCGCCCCCGCAAGTCGCGGTAGTCCTTCATCAAGACCTCGACCCGGTCGCCGAGGCCTGCCTCGTGCACCCGGCGCCTGGCCAGCTCGTGCTGGGCGGGGGAGATCGTCGTCGTCGTTACCCGGCAGCCGCGCTCGCGGGCGGCGTGGATCGCCAGCCCGCCCCAGCCGCTGCCGATCTCCAGCAGGTGGTTCTGCGGCCCGAGTCGCAGCTCGTCGCAGATCCGCTCCAGCTTTGCCAGCTGCGCTTCCTCGAGGCTGGCGCCCTCCTTTGGAAAGTAGGCGCAGGAGTAGAGCATGCGCTCGTCGAGGAAGGAGGCGAAGAGCTCGTTGCCGAGGTCGTAGTGGGCAGCGATCTGCTGGCGCGCTCGGGCGCGGGTGTTGTCGGGGACGAGGCCGCGGACCCGGTGGGCCCAGCCGCGCGGCCTGGCGACGGCGCCGCGCACACCGCCGGTCTCGCCCAGCTCGCGGGCGGCGATGCGGATCAGCGCGACGAGGTCGTCGGTCTCCCAGAGGCCGTCGACGTAGGTCTCGCCGAGGCCGACGCTGCCGCGCAGGGCGCCGCGCCAGGCGGCCGGATCGTGGACCGCGATTCTCGCCCGCAGCTCGGCGCCGGCCGGGCCGAAGCTGTGCTCGCGGCCGGCTTCGACGAGGTCGATGCGGCCGTTGCGCATACGGCGCAGCACTTGCGAGACGGCGGTGCGGGCGAGCTGGTCCCTCATGGCGAGAGAAACCCCCTCGGTTTCCTCCCCTCGGGATGAGGGAAGTAGCGCGCGCCCTTCAACTTCAGGCGCAGCGATTGGGCGTAGATCTTGGCGACGGTCTGCAGCGACATCGCCGGGTAGCGGGCCAGCATCCCGGCCAGGCGGGCGCGGCTGAGCTCGTGGCGGCGCAGCGCAAGCGTCGCGTCGAAGGCCTTCGGCTGCCGAGGTGCAACGTTTTGTGGCTCTCCAGGGGCCGCAAGGCGTTGCACCGGCCGCGACTCGATGTGGACGCTGAGCCGCTCGCCGGGTTCGCCGGCGCGGAAGGCGTAGGTCTGGTCCATCCCCATCAGCGGGGAGACGTGGAGGGTCTTGTCGAGCTCGTCGGCAAGCACGGTCCCGCGGTGCGATCCGCGCGCCAGGACATACGGGTGGCGCTCGCCCCAGGGGATGTTGTTGACGTCGGCCACGATTGCATCTACCCGCTCCGCGCCCTGCTCGAAGCAGTAGTAGAAGCTGACCGGGTTGAAGACGTGGCCGAGGTAGCGCAGGTTGGCGAGCAGGCGCACGGGACCGGCCGGGCGATTGCCGGTCTCGGCCTCGACCGCGTCGCGGGCGCACTCGGCCAGCGGCCGCTCGGGGTCGCCCATGTAGTCGGAGCGCCGAAAGTGGGCGGGCGCCGGGCGGCGAGCGGAGAAGAGCGGGAAGGGGTCGAGTACGCCGGGCAGCTCGTCGAGGTCGAGGTACATGAGGAAGAGCTGGTAGCGGAAGGAGTGCTCGATCGGCTCGAAGCGCCGATGCCGCACCCACCCCTCATAGACGGCGGAGGCGCTCATGCGGCACCCACCATCTGCGCCCTTAACGGCGAAGTCAGCAGGTGGGTGGAGGCGAGGCTCTCGCAAGCCCGGATCGCGCTGAGCACGCCGTCCTCGTGGAAGCCCCAACCCCAGTAGGCGCCGCAGTAGTGGGTGCGGCGCACGCCGCTGATCTCGGCGTGCTGGGCCTGGGCAGCGACACCCGCGGCGGTGTAGACGGGGTGCTCGTAGCTGAAGCGGCGCAGCACCTGCGCCGGGTCGATCGCCTCGGCGCGGTTGAGCGTGAGCAGGAACTCGCGGTCGGCCCGCAGGCGCTGCAGGTTGTTCATCCAGTAGGTGACGGTGGTCCGGTCGCTGGCCGGCTCGGCGAGGTGGAAGTTCCAGCTCGCCCAGGCGCTGCGGCGGCGCGGCAGCAGCGAGGTGTCGGTGTGGAGGACGGCCTCGTTGCGCTGGTACGGAATCGCACCGAGGATCTCGCGCTCGGCCTCACTCGGGTCGGCGAGCATCGCCAGCGCCTGGTCGGAGTGGGCGGCGATCACGACCTGGTCGAACTCCTCGCTCTCGCAGCCGTCGGCGGCGATCCGCACGCCCTCCGCGAGCCGCTCGATGCTGCGCACCGGCGCCCGCAGGCGGATGCGGTCGCGCCAGGGAGCGGTGATCGCCTCGACGTAGCTGCGTGAGCCGCCCGCCACGGTGCGCCAGCGCGGCCGGTCGCGCAGGCTGAACATGCCGTGGTTGTCGAAGAACTCGGCCATGAAGCTGGCCGGGAAGCTCCACATCTGCTCCGGGTCGGCCGACCAGACGGCGGAGGCCTGGGGCACGATCAGGCGCTCGATGAAGTGCCGCGAGAAGCTCTGCTGCTCCAGCCACTGGCCCAGCGAGGGCGCGGTGCCGTTCATCCCAATCAGGGCCTGGGCCTCGCGGTTGAAGCGGCGCCAGTCGCGCAGCATGCCGAGGAAGGCGGGGCTGAGCAGGTGGGCCTTGCGGGCGAAGATGCCGCGCGGCGTGCCCGAGTACTCGAACTCGCCGCGCCCGTCGGAGACTGAGAAGCCCATGTGCGAGGGCTGGCTGGGGACCTCGAGCTGCTCCAGCAGCCGTTCGAAGTTGGGGTAGTTGCGGTCGTTGAAGACGATGAAGCCGGTGTCGATCCAGTGGCTCTCGCCGCCGCTCTCGACCTCGACCGTGTGCGAGTGGCCACCGACCCGCGCCCCCGCCTCGTAGACGGTGATCTCGTGCTCGGGGTGGAGGAGGTGCCCGGCAACGAGTCCCGAGACGCCGGTTCCGACGATCGCAATCTTCATCGCCTATGCCTACGCGGCCGAGCGACGATTGGATGAATCCGCTCGCCTTTGTCGAGGTGCAACGTTTGAAGCCCCAGTAGAGGAACAAAACGTTGCACCTGTCTCAGCCGTAGGGCCTGTAGATCATCCGCTGGCCGAGCAGGCCGGTGACGGTGGCAAAGCCGTAGCCGCGGGCGCGCAGGGTGTCGATGATCTGCGGCAGCGCTGCCAGGGTCTCGTCGCGAGGGCCGCCGCCGTCGTGCATGAGGATGATCGAGCCGGGCTGGGCGGCGTCGACAACTCGGCTGTAGATCGCGCCGGTGCCGGGCGTCGACCAGTCGGCCGGGTCGACGTCCCAGGTGATCGTGCGCAGCCCGTCCTCGGCGGCGGCGCCGATCACCGCAGAATCGACCGCGCCGCCCGGTGGGCGGAAGAGGCAGGGACGGAAGTGGGTGATCGACTCGGCCAGCGTCGTCGCCGGGGCGACGGCGCCGTAGCCAGGGAATTCGGTGTGGTGCATCGTGTGGTTGCCGATCTCATCGCCTTCGCGGAGGATCTGGCGCATCGTTTCGGGGTAGCGCGACATTTCCTGGCCGATCTCGAAGAAGGTTGCGGCGACGTGCTTTTCGCGCAGCACCTGGAGGAAGCGCGGCGTGTATTCGCTCGGACCGTCGTCGAAGGTGAGGGCGACGACGTTGCGCCCGCGCGGGCCGTTGGTGTCGAGCCCGGCGCTGCCGCCGCTGCAGCCGACCGGACGCACCGGCCGCAAGCGGAAGAGGCGGGCGCCGCTGGTGGGCAGGCTCGCTTCGCAGGCGCCCCGGCGCTTGGCGCGGCAGCCGCCCGCGCGGACGACGACGCGCCAGCGGTAGCGCTGTGGAGCGAGGCCGGCGTCGGCGGGGAGCAGAGCGAGGACGAGCTTGTCGGGCTGGGGACGCTTGAGCCGCGCCGGGACCGTTTCCTTGGCGGTCACTTCGCCGGCCGCGTTGAGCAGCTCGAGCCCGACGCGCTTCGTGGCCTTGCTGGCGCCGCCGATGCAGAGCCGCCGTTCGCCCGCACCGCTGGTCCGCAGCTCGAGGCAGAGCGAGGAGGAGCCGCTGCCCACCGGTAGTCGGCTGAGCCCGGCGAGCGCCTCTGGCTTTGAGGTCCGCAGGCTGAAGATCAGCCGTCGCCCGGCTTGGGAAAGACGAGCCCGCACCGGCGCGGGTGCCGCCGCGGCCGCGAGCCCGGGCGCGCCGACCGTCGCCAGCGAGGCGCTGATCAGGGCGCCGGTGCACAGGATCTTGCGGGAGGGGGAGATGGCTTCGATCCAGCTGACTAACTCAAAGGATGTGTCCCATACTAGGCGCCGCGTGTTCGCCGATCGACAATTTGCAAGCGCCCAAACAGCTGTGCTTAGTTTCGGTACGTCAATGGTATGGCGGTTTCTTTGCCCGCAGCGAAATCGCCGCTACCGTGTTCCCAGTTGACGTGAAGACCAGCTCTTCTGCGGCGCCAGGGTTCCGCCCAGTGCTCTTCGCGATCACCGTCCTCGCAATGTCGCTCCTCGCGTACATGCCAACCCCTGCCTGCGCAATTCCGGGTGGAGCCGGTGAAGCCGCCGTCCCCGCGACCGAAACTGCCGCCGGCACACCGTTCGACCGCCAGGGCATGTGGGTCTGGTACATCGACCACTCCGAGGGCGGCAACCTCAGCCGCATCGTCGCCCGTGCCAAGCAGGCAGGCATCGGCACGCTCTACATCAAGTCGGGCGACGCCGGCAGCTACTGGAGCCAGTTCAGCTCCGGCCTGGTCGGAGCCCTCCACGCCAGCGGGCTCGATGTCTGCGCCTGGCAGTTCGTCTACGGGGAGAGCCCGGTGGCCGAGGCCAAGATTGGCGCCGCCGCGGTGCGTCGCGGAGCTGACTGCCTGGTAATCGACGCCGAGGCAGAGTACGAAGGCCACTACGCCTCCGCCGAACGCTACATCCGCGCTCTGCGCGCCCGCATCGGTGCCGAATTCCCCCTCTCGCTGGCCGGCTTTCCCTACGTCGACTACCACCCGGCCTTCCCCTACTCGGTCTTCTTCGGACCGGAAGGGGCGACCTTTAACCAGCCGCAGATGTACTGGAAGGCGATCGGCACCTCAGTGCGCGCCGTCTACGAGCACACCTACCTCTGCAACCGGCTCTGGGGCCACCCGATCTACCCGATCGGGCAGACCTACGACAACCCCGGTGCCGGTCAGGTCCTGCGCTTCCGCCGCTTCGCCGCCAGCTACGGCCTGGCGCCGAGCTGGTGGGACTGGCAGGAGACCAACACCGCCGGCTGGGGCGCGCTGGGCTCGACCGCGAACGAACCGCTGGTTGGCTACCGGCCGATCGCCGAACACCCGCTGCTCAAGCGCGGCAGTCGCGGCGACCTCGTCGTCTGGGCGCAGGAGCATTTGGTTGGCGCGGGGCAGACGCAGCTCCCCGTCACCGGCGTCTTCGGCAAGCAGACCTACTCGGCGGTGCGCTCCTTCCAGGTCGCCAATGGCCTGCCGGCCGACGGCGCGATCGGCACCACCACCTGGTCCTCGCTGCTCAACGCCGAACCGGCGCGGCCACGCTGGGCGGCGCGACCGGCGCGGGGCCGCACGGGCAGCGCCGGTCGCGTACTGCCTGCTCGTCGTCCTATCTCCGCCACGCTTCCCGCCCACGCTTACGAGATAAGGCCCGGTCCCGCTCCGTGAGCGGGCGCCCGGCGGGGGCGCTTGCGGGCATAGCCATGATCTTGCTTCTCCTGGCGGCCCCGGGAGGGGCCGTCGCCGAGCGTCCCAATCTGGGCGTCGCGCTCGAGGTGCCGTCACCGGTGGTACCGATGCACGACGTCGTGTTGGGCGAGCCAGGCGCTGCGGCGGCGCGGATATCGGCATCCGCGTCGTCGCAGCGCTACTCGATCGAGGACGGCAGCGGGGCGACGATCGCCGTCTCGGTGACCGAAGCCTGTGCGCAGGAGTGCGACGTCACCGACCTGCAGCAGGTCGCCGATTTCATCGGCACCCTGATCCACGGAGCCGAGGTCAGCCTGCTCACGGTCCAGCTCGACAGCGAATTCCAGCTCGGCTTCGACTGCGGCTTCGGTGCCGAGGCCTGCTACTTCAGCGGCGAAAACAAGATCGTCATCGGCGGCTACGAGGAAGCCGATGGCGACGGCGCGAGCTTCGACTTCGTGCTCGCCCACGAGTACGGCCACCACATCGCCCAGCACCGCGAGATGCCGCCGCCCTTCGGCAGCGCGATCGATTGGGGCCCGGAGCGCTGGGCCAGCGTCGAGGGCGTCTGCCGCGGCCAGCGCAGCGGTCGCCTTTACCCGGGCGACGAGGGCACCCACTACTTCGAGGACCCGGGCGAGGCCTTCGCCGAGGCCTTTGCCCACTACCGCTTCCCCAACCTCCCGGTCCCCTGGCGCTACAGCCCCGCGCTGAAGCCAAACGAGGCCGCCTTCAGGGCGATCCGAGAAGACACCCTTGAGCCCTGGCAGGGGCGGACCAGCTTGACGCTGTCCGGGCACGTTCCAGCCAGGGGGGAGGGCGCAGCCGTCGAGTCCCTGCGCACACCGCTCGACGGATTGGTCAGCCTGCGCCCAAGCAGTCTGTCCAGGCACGGCTACGAACTGGCCCTTCGTAGCCGTGCCGGCAGGCTCCTGCGCAGCTCCCGCAACGGCCTCGACCCGTCCCACCAGCTCGATTACACCGTCTGCGGCCAGCACCACCTCCGCCTCGTCATCACCTCAAAAAGCCCCCACGGAGGAGCCTTCCACCTCCAAATCCAGCGACCCTGAGATAATGACCGCCGGGCGCTAGTCTGCCCTGCCTTCCGGGGGCGTAGCTCAGCTGGTTAGAGCGCTGGCCTGTCACGCCAGAGGTCGCGGGTTCGAGTCCCGTCGCTCCCGTACAGGCAGTAATCACGACGCCGCTGCCTACGCAATAGGTTGCTCCGGCATATTCCGTTGCCCAACGTGAGCGGATAAAAAGAATGGTGTGCAGAGGCTCACCCACGGTCTGGACGGGTTTAATCGTCTCTCCCTCCAGCAGGGAGCTGCGGCGCTCATGCTCTGGCCCGGCAATGCCGACCGGCACGCGGCGCTGCAAGAGCTGGTCGCGGCGCTCGCAATGGCACCTGACCGGGTGGCCGGGCGGGACATCAAGGCAAGCGACTGGACGGGTTGGCTGGCAGGCGCTGAGGCGAATGCCCTGCAGGGAATCAACCCGGACGGCATCCACGACGCGCCGCTGGCGGTCGAAGGCGCCCTCCTGGGTCAGAGGCGAGCCTTGCTGGGGGGGTGGTTGGCGCACCCGGTCATCCAGTACCAGCTCTGGATGGAATCCCTGCACGGGATTGCGGATCCTGACCTGGAGGCAGCGTTGCTGCTCCTCCTGGCTGCCAGCTCGATCTGCGACCTGGTCGTCAGAAAGGCGGACCTGGGCGCCACCCAGTGGCCTCACCACGAGGGGCCAGGCGCACCAGTCAAAGCGCCGCCGGAGGAGGAGTACATGCGTCTGCGAGATGCCCTGCACGTCACCGCCGACGCCGACGCGATCCGCCTCCTCGAGCCGCTTCGACGCAGCGGCGGAGCTTGGCAGCCGCTGCTCGCCACCTCTGACTCTTCGCTGCTAATCGCCAATCCATGGCAGCTCAGCCTCGCGGCGCTGGTCCATGCAGTCGCCCGGGGGGCTCGCTCCGCGCGCTTTCCGGAGGTTCTCGAGCGGCTTAGGCGGGCGATGTTGAAAGTGTCGATCGGGGCCGCGAAGGAAATGGGTTGGACGATCTGCGACGTCGAAGAGCACCGTCTCGTCGCTCGCGCCGACCGCGATTGCCTGGTGGTGATCGGCGTTGATGCGGTCGACATTGATCCGGAGCAGTTCGTCGCGGAAGCGGTAAGCGACAGCGGCGAGGTCGAAACGCGCTGGCAGGAGCTCGCCGACCACGCCCGCTCTATCGGCGCAAGCCACTCGCTCCTCGCCCTCGTCGCCGACGGGCGCGCAATCGCGATCGATCCTAATCATCCGTGCCTGCGGCCCGATCTCGAACCTGATTCCTGGCTCGTTGGCATCGGCGAACTGCAGGTGATCGGCGAGGCGCATCGCCAAGATCCCCTTGCCCTGCCGGCGGCCCTGGGGTCGATCCCGCGACCACCCTGGCCCGAGAACTGCACCCTCCTCGATGCCCTTGGCGTGACCGCGCAGATCGAGGAGCGGGGACTTGCCGAGGAGCCGCCCTCCGACGGCGCTGAGCACATGCTGCAGCGGGCGCGGATCAAGGCGATGCGGCATCCGGCGGTCTTGCACGATCTCTCCGCCTGGGCGGAAGTCAGTCGCTGGGAGGGGGCGGGATCGGCATCTCTCTTTCGGTCTAGCGAGTCGGAGGAGTTCGCCCTGCTCGCCCGTGCGAGCGGTCGCTTCGTCTGGGTCAGCTGCGCGAGCGTGTTCGAGCGGCGCTTCGACCTCCTTCCTTGCGTCGCTACTGCACTCACCTTCTGGATCGAGCGCCTCTGCAAAGCCGGGCTCTTGCTGGGCTCCTCCCAGCAGGGGAACGTAGTCATCCACTTCCGCCTCGAACTCGATCGGCGGCCTGGCCCCCAGCTGGCCTTCAGTTCGGTCAAAGCAGGAATGCGAATGATCCTCGGCCCTGGGTTCGTCGACTCCTTCTGCCGTGGCGACAACGAGTCGGACCGGACCCTCGCCGCCGCGGTCATCGCCTGGGCCGAGCAGGTGGGAGATCCTCCTCCCGAGGCACTGCTCGACGAGCTGCTGCCGCCGGGACGTGGGACCTTCGCGATCTGGCCGGACCCAGAGGTCGAAGCCAACCCACCGCTGCTCGAGTCCCCACCACCGGTCGAACCACGCGCCCGACAGGAGGTGGAGCTCGGCCTGGCGGCCAGCCGGGTCGACTCCGCGGAAGTGGTGGTCGCGTCCGATGAGCTGCTCGAGCCCGTTCTCGAGGATCTCTCCCGGACGCTCGAAGCAGGCATCCAGGCGAAGCTCGACTCGCTGCACCCAGACAGCCTGCGAGAGCTGGTCGCCATGCACGAGCGCGCTTGCTTCCAGGGCGAGAGCGAAGCAATCCTCCTCCCTGCTCTCGGCGCGTGGCGGGCCGCCGAAGGAGTTCCCCTCGCCGAGGAGGAGGATGCCCAGCGTGAGCTGGTCTTCCGGATCCTGATCGAGCGTGCCGCCGCCTCTCCTCCCGCAGGCGCGTTGCCGCTCGGCCTACGCGTCCTCAACTGGCTGCGGGCGGCGACCGAGCTGCAACTGCAGTTGCGCAGCTCCCTCGAGGCGGTCCAATATGAGGAAGCCGGCGGCCAGGTGGTCGTCGCCCAGATGTTGGGTGTCCGGGTCAATCTTGGCGGCGAGCTGCCGGAGGCGAGCACGGCGATGTTCGAGGAGGTGCTGGCAGCTGGTCCGGATCGTATGGCTGCCAAGTATCAGGAGTGGTGGACCGGTGAACCCGGTGTCGATCCCGACCCGGTGCTTGACGTTCCGATCGAACTCGAGGGGAGCTGGAAGGAGCTCGACTCGGCCATGGGCGAGGAGTGGGGGGTTGGGTTCGAGCAACTGGTCCGACTCCTGCGCGCGCTAGCCGACATCGCTGGCGAAGGACCGGATTGCGTGGGGTTGGCGACAGCGCCCGATCTGCAGCGGGATCTGTCGAGGCGAGTGGCGGTGCCCGTAGAGGTCGCGGCTGCCGCGATCGACCGTCTCACCCTCAGGCCTTGCGCGGAGTTCGACACCTTCCACGAGGCTCACCAGCCGGGCCGGGCGAACCGCGAGCGCTCTTACCTGCGGCTGCCGTTGGTGTTGCTGCCCGGCGGTGAGCTGGCTTGGTCAAGCTTGCACTGCGTGCGAGCCGGACGCTATCTCGATGACCTGATCCGAAGTGGACGGCTGGGGGGCGACGGGCGTCTCCGCAAGCCCGTGATCTGGATCTCCCAGCAGCTCGACGAAGAGTTCGAGGACGAGGTCCTCAGCGAGGTGGTTCGTTTCGGCTGGCGTGGCAAGGCGCGGGTTACGAGCTTGGACGGAAAGCAATTGGAGCGGGCTCCGGGGCAGACGATCGGGGACCTCGACGTGCTCGCCTGGGACGAGGGACGCCGAGAGGTGTGGCTCCTCGATGCGAAGCGATTGTTCCCGGGCGTGCAGCCTGGGCCGATGTTGCGCGAGGGCGGCGTCTTCGAAGAGCACGTCGTCCGGCACGAAGAGCGCCTGCGCTGGGTGCGGGACCACCTCGCTGAGCTGGCCCGCGAGATCGACATCGAGGACGTCGGCGATTGGAAAATAGGCGCGGCGCTGGTGCTGGATCGGCCGATGGTCGGTGCGCGGCTGCGCGAGCTTGCGATTCCGATCTGGACCCACTGGGGTCTCCGTGAACAGCTGGGCGTCGCGGGGACGAACTAGGAGGCGAGACCCTGTGAAGGGTCCAAGGCTTGAGTCTGCGCTCAGGTGCGCAGCCCGTCAAGCGCAACCCCGAGGATGCGGTCGATTTGCTCGGCGTCGGCGGTGCGGATTGCGGCGATGCCGCTGACCATCTTGGTGACGTCGGCGATGTCGGCGTCGGGGCGGACTACGCCGGCGTCTTGGGCTCGTTTGAGTAGGGGCTCCCCGGCTCCGTAGATCGCGCCGCCGCAGGCGGTGAAGACCTCAGAGTCGCGGTCGATGTAGGCAAGCAAGTCCTCGGCCAGGGCGCGCTTGGTGGCGGCGAAGCCGACGAACTCGTGCAGCCAGCCACTCAGCGCCTCCCAGGGGGGAAGGTCTTCGTAGCTCTCGACGGCGCGGCAGATGCCCTCGACTCCCTCTAGGTAGACGGCTTCGAGCAGGTCCTGGCGGGTGGGGAAGTGACGGTAAAGGGTGCCGATGCCGACATCCGCTCGGCGGGCGACCTCCTCGAGGGTGGCCGAGGTGCCCTGCTCGGCGAACGCCTCGCGGGCGGCGTTGACCAGCTTGTCGTAGTTGCGGCGCGCGTCGGCCCGCTTCGGTCGCGGCGCGAGGGTGGGGACGTCGGCTGCGCTCATGGCTCTTCTCTAAATCTTGCAGATTGGGGTTGACAAAGCGGAGGCACCCTCCGTATAGTGCTCGTACGAACCGGAGGAACCCTCCGAATTACCCGGAGGCCTCCTCCACTTTAGCACCGCTCCTCTCCCCCGAAAGGGCTATTTGATGACGTCCAAGTCCCCTGCTCCCAATCCCAACTTCGTTCTCGCGATCATCCTCGGCTGCTACCTGATGATCATCCTCGACGTCTCCGTCGTGATCACCGCCCTGCCCAACGTCCATAGGGATCTCGGCTTCTCCGACTCGGGCCTCTCCTGGGTCCAGAACGCCTACGCCCTCACCTTCGGCGGCCTGCTCCTGCTCGGCGCCCGCGCGGGCGACCTGCTCGGACGCCGCCGCGTCTTTGTCGCCGGTATCGCCCTCTTCACCTTCGCCTCGATGCTCGGCGGCCTCGCCCAGTCGCCGGCCTGGCTGCTCGGTGCTCGAGCTCTTCAGGGAGTCGGCGCCGCGATCGCCGCCCCCTCGACCCTCGCCCTGCTCACGGTCAGCTTCCCGGAGGGCCGCGAGCGCACCCGGGCCGTCGCCTATTACAGCGCCGTCGCCGGAGCCGGCGGCAGCGTCGGCCTCGTCCTCGGCGGCGTGCTCACCACCTGGGCGTCCTGGCGCTGGGGGCTCTTCATCAACGTGCCGATCGGCATGGCGCTGATCTGGCTGGCGCCCCGTCACCTTCCTGAGACCGAGCGGCAGACGGGCCACTTCGACCTCGCCGGCGCCGCTGCCTCGACGCTCGGCATGACCGCGCTCGTCTACGGGCTCGTGCGCGCCGCCGACGTCAGCTGGGGAGATCCAGTGGAGCTGCTCTCCTTCGTTGCCGCCGCTGTTCTGCTCTCCGCCTTCATCGTCAACGAGCGCCGGGCCGAGCACCCGATCACGCCGCTGCGCCTGTTCTCCAGCCGCGTTCGCTCCGGCGCCTACGGCGCCCGCATGCTGGCGGTGGGGGCGATGTTCGGAATGTTCTTCTTCCTCACCCAGTTCATGCAGGGCGCCGAGGGCTACAGCGCCCTCACCGCGGGCCTCGCCTTCCTGCCGATGACGCTCTCGCTGTTCGCGATGGTGCAGGCGGTCCCCCGGATCACCGCCCGGTTCGGCGAGCAGCGCCTGCTGGCCGGCGGCCTGCTGCTGGCGCTGATCGGGATGACCTGGCTCAGCCGCATCTCGGTCGGCGCCGACTACGTAACCCAGATGGCGATGCCGATGGTCCTGCTCGGGATCGGCATGGGCTCCGCCTTCACGCCCCTGACCACGGCCGGGATCCACGGCGTCGCCGACCGCGATGCCGGCGCCGCCTCCGGCCTGGTCAACACCGCCCACCAGCTGGGTGGCACGCTTGGGATCGGGATCCTGATCACGGTGTTCACCGCGGCCGGCAACGGCGCGGCGAACCAGCTGGCCGAAGGCGTGCCGGCGGCGCTGACCGCCTCGGCGATCCTGATCGCGCTGGCGCTGACCGTGGTGGTGATGACGATGCGGCCGCAGGCCGAGCCCGCAGTGGGCATCGCCGAGCCGGAGGCAGCGGCCTGAGGTGGGTCGGCAAGCGAGGCGGCGGTTGGAGGGCTGCCGCCTCGCTTGGCGAAGAGGGACGGCTGACCAGCCGTTCGACTACGAGAGAGAGCGATGAAACATCTAAGCGGCGGTGACCGCGCGGCGCTGCAGGCGCTGGTGCCCCTCGCCGGAGCGCTTGGGGTCGGAACGATCTTCGCGCTCTTCTTCGGCGGGCGACGGAAGTCGGGATTCGCGGTCTTCGAACTATTTGCGATCGTCGCGGTACTGACGGCGGTTGGGTCGACGGCTTATTTCGCGATCGCTTTGCTGCATCAGGACGAAGCGATATCCAGTCAGGACCTGACCCAGACGGCAATGCCGCTGCTGGTGGCGGTCTTCCTACTCGTCTTCGTCAGTGCTTTCGCGCGGATGCCGGCAACGGGGCTGCGAATCTTCACGCTGTTCCCGCTTGCGCTTTTCGGCGCTGTCATCGCTGCTCTATTGGCGAGTTCGACCTGGTCAGCCGACCCTGCGAGCGCCAGTCTCGTTGCCCTGATCATGCTCGGCGTCGGTGCTCTCGTCGGCGTCCTCGCTTGGCTGGTCGATCGCTTGGACATCGGCTGGGATCGTCGTTGGGAACATCAACGCTTGACCCGGCTCTACGCGGCGGGATATTTGCCGGCTGACAGGACGGCTCGCTTCGTTCTGCCGCGTCAGGAGGCGGCCTCAGATCTCCTTGAGCTGCCCTGCTGGGTGAGGAAAGGTCAGGTCTACCTCGACATTCCCGGCTGGTTGCTCCTGCGGCGTCAGGCGGCCGATCGGTGGCGGTCTTTTGCCATTGGCAACGGACGTCCGCCAACCGGCTCGAAGATTCTCGTCCATGTCAAAGTCGGCTTTCGCATTCCGGTTCTGCGCGATCGAGCCGTCGTGCGGGTCTCCGTCCTTGAGCCGGCTCGGGGCGGGAAGACCCAGATGCGGGAGGTCCGCGCCAACGAGGACGGCGTCTTCGACGTCACCGACCTCAAGATCGTCTAGGCGCCCAGCGCCGCGTCAGTCGCGCGGCGCGTAGCGGTTGTGGATCATCAGCACGTTGCCGTCAGGGTCGGCGAAGGGGACCATGTGGCAGACGCCGCTGTCCATCGTCTCGGCGAGGAACTCGACGCCCTTTGACTCGAGCTCGGCGCGGGTCGCTTCGACGTCCTCGACGTGGAAGGCGATCGGGTGAGTGTTGGGGACGAACTCGCGGCCGACCGCGGCGGCGTCGAGGAGCTGCAGGGTGAGGCTGCCGGTCTCCACCTCGCCGCCGGGGATTTTCCCGTAGTCGGCCGATTGCTCGAGGCCGAGGGTCTGACTGTAGAACTCGACGGCGGCTGGGTAGTCGGTGACGAAAACGGTGGCGAAGTCGACGCCGGTGATCGCGGTGGGGCCTGGCATAGCTTTCTCCTAGCTGGTATTCAGGGCAGGTGGTCTTGGGAGACGATACGAAGGTGGTGCTGCTGGCGGCGGCGCTGATGTTCCTCTGGGCGCTGCTGCTAGGGGTACTGAAGTTTCGCCAGATGGATGCCTCCGAGGAGGGGCTGGCGCATCCCTACACCGATATCGCCCACCGAGCGGCGCTGCTCTACAGCTTTGCCCTGCTGCTGATCGCGACCTTCGTCGAGCTCAGCGGCTGGGGAGTGCTGGTCAACCTGCTTGCCGCCGGGGCGCTGGCCTTCTACTTCTACGCCGCCGTCTTCGGCTACATGGTGCACGGAATCAAGCGCGACACCGACAACCAGTTCCGCCGGCCGGTGCGTGGGCTTGAGGCCTTCATGGCGACGTTGATCGTCGCCGAGATCGGCGGCTGGCTGGTCCTGATCGCCGGCTTCCTCGACGCCCAGATCTTCTGAGCCCGACGGCCGCAGGCAGGGCCGGCGCGTGCTCAGCCCGAGACGACACAGTCCTTGGCGTCGGTCATCTTCAACGGTTCCGTATTTGGAAACGCTTCAAGCAGCGCGTCGGCGATCAGGCGGCCGCGCGCCGCGTAGCCTTCGGAGGTGAAGTGGATCCCGTCGGGGATGAACCATTTGTCCTGCACATCGGCGGCCCAGTTGTAGATGCGCATGTTGGGGTAGTGATCGCAGGCTTCGCGCAGCGCTTTGTCCCAACTCACCATGTTCGGGGCCGCGTAAGGGCCGCTCGGAACCAGAGACTTGACGTTGACCCACATCACCGGGTCATCGCCGATCGTCGACATCATGCTTTCGATCCGGTCGCCGTAAGTGAACTTTGAGCCGACAGCGACGTCGGCCGCCTCGTTGGTTCCCATCGCGATCACCCAGCAGCCTTTGAAGCCTTCATTCTTCCACGCTTCTGCCACTTCCTGGGCGTTTGGTTCGCCTTCGAAATTCTCGTAGATCGAGCGCGCGCCCGCCACCTCGAGGTGCGCCGTGGTCGCGCCGACGCGCGCGTACTGGGCCGCGATTAGCTCGTTGATGGGCAAATATTCTTCGGAGACCAGGCCCTCGGAGGTGGAGTCGCCGATGTGGACGACGCCTTCGCACGAGGTCGCCAGCGGCTGACGTCTGACGTTCCTGGCGGTGATCGTCTTGGCCACGTTGGCCGAGCCGATCGCGGGCGAGTTAGAGGCGCCCACCCCGGCCAGGCCGGCGATCGCCGCGAGGACGACGATGCCCGCCGCCGCGATGCCCACCCAGCCCTCCCGCGACACCCGCACCCGCCGCAGCTCTCCCGCTTTCCAGCGCTTCCAGAGCCGGCCCAGCGCGCCATGGCGGACCGGGTTCTCGACGTAGCGCCAGGAGAGCTCGGCCACGGCCATGATCGCCGCCACTTGAAGGATCGCCCGCAGCAGGTTGGGGCCGTGCACACCCTGCGGCGAGGTGAGGACGATGATCGGCAGGGTCCAGAGATAGATCCCGTAGGAGCGTTCGCCGATCCACTGCATCGGCTTGCAGCCGACGATCGGGCCCAGGCGCGAAGCCGGATGGGCGAAGGCGGCGACCGAGAGCGCCGTGCCCACCGCCAGCAGCGCGAAGCCGCCGCGGTAGAGGAAGGGCGAGAACTCGTTCGAGCGCCAGAACATCAGCCCGATCACGATCAGGCCGGCGAGCCCGGCGGCGTCGATCGTCCGCCGCGCCTGCGGCGTCACCTTGCCAGTGAGGCGGCGGCTGGGCCAGACCATCGCCAGCGCCGCGCCGACCAGCAGCTCCAGCGCCCGGGTGTCGGTGCCGTAGTAGACCCGCGAGGGATCGAGCGAGGGGTGGTAGAGGACCGCCATCAGGATCCCCGAGCAGAGCGCTGCGAGCAGGGCGACGGCGGCCAGCCGCGGCCGCGGTCCGGCCTTACGCCGCGCTTCCGGCACGAAGTGGAGCGCCGCCATCAGCAGGAACGGCCAGACGATGTAGAACTGCTCCTCGACCGAGAGCGACCAGAGGTGGTTGAGCGGCGAGGGCGGCGCGAAGCGGGCGAAGTAGGAGACGTCGTGGAGGATCAGCCACCAGTTGTTGAAGTAGCCGACGGCGCTGAGCACGGCGACGCGGAAGTCGCTCGGCTGGTGCGGACCGATCACCGTCACCCAGGCCGTCACCACGATCAGCATCAGGAAGAGCGCTGGCAGCAGACGGCGGGCACGCGCCAGCCAGAAGGACTTGAGCCTGATCCCGCCGCGGTTGACCTGGTTGAGCAGGATGTCGGTGATCAGGTAGCCGCTCAGGGTGAAGAAGACGCCAACGCCGAGCAGTCCGCCTTCGGCCCAGCCGAATTTGAGGTGGTAGAGGACGACGCCGAGCACCGCGATCGCGCGCAGACCGTCGAGGCCCGGCATGTAGCGCTGGCCGCGCCTTACCGGTTCAGGCATCGTTGGCCAGGGAGATCGGGAAGAGCCGCAGCGCCCTGCCGATGATCGAGTCGAGCAGCTCGGCCTCGCGCCGGGCCAGCTTGCGCGCCGGCGGCAGGTCGGGACCGGACTCGAGCGCCGGCTTGGCGACCGGCGCCGTGGCGATTCCGAGGCAGGTCTTGATCCCCTGCGCGATCAGGCGCGCGCGCAGTTCGGCCCCGGCCGCGATCGGGTGCAGGTCGTCAGCCTGCATCAGCTCGGGGTGGGTTTCCTCCGCGGTCGCCCAGTCGGGCACCTGCGTCCCCGGCCGCGAGGCGGCGAATTCCTCGACCACCCTGTTCTTGCCGGCGCTGTCGATGCCGTTCACGCTAAGGCCGTGGATGGTCGGCACGACCATGCAGCGGTCGCCGATCTCCGCCGCCACCTTGCGCAGGTTGCCGGCGAGGATCTCGGGATAGGCGGGATTGTCGTTGGTGCCGGCGTCGAAGACGACCACCGACTGCGACGGGTCATAGCTTTCCTGGAAAAGGTCAAAGATCTGGAAGCTGTTGGAGCCACCGACCGCGTTGACGGTCAGCGGCACGCCCGGTAGGTACTGCTTCAGATAGGGCGAGGTCAGTTCCTCGAGGCTGTCGCCGACGACCAGCACACCACCGCTACCACTCGCCTGCGCCGAGGGAGCGGTCAGGGCGAGCGCAAGCATCGCCGCCAGGGTCGCGAGCTTGCGCAAACTCGGCATCCAGCGAATTTCTACACTACGCCGATGCGGCTCAGCTCGGCGGCGACAGTCGGCATCCTGCTGGGCCTGGCGCTGATGTTGAGTGCCTGTGGCGAGGACGGGACAACGGCGGCCGAAAAGCCGGCGAGCGCTTCCCGCACGGCGTCGGCCCCACCATCACGGCCCGCGACCGGCCGCGACTCCTGCCGCCGGCTGCGCCCCTTCGTCGGCTCGATCGCGCGGCTGCGCGACGACCTTGCCCGCGGCCTCAGCTACGACGACTACCTGGGCGAGGTGCAGAGTGTGCGCTCGGCCTACGCGCGCATCAACGCCGACAAGCTGAGCGCGGGCTGTCTGCTCGCCAGCGGCGGCCCGGCTGAGCGCGCCCTCAACCTCTACATCGACGCGACCAACACCTGGGGAGACTGCCTGGCAACGGTGTCGTGCAACACGCGTACTGTGGAACCGAAGCTGCAGCGCAAGTGGGCGCTCGCCGCCCACCAAGTCACAATTGCCCAGCAGGGACTGCGCCGCGCCTAGCCGGCGGCGCGGGCGATGTAGATGGCCTTGGTGTGTGTGGGCTCCAGCGGCTGGCTGGGGATGCCATCGAGACCGTGACCGAAGACATCGAGGCACTCAAGCCCCGCTTGCGCCAGCGCCGCCTGCACCTCGGCTTCGGGGAAGTGGCGTTGGCGGTGGGTGAGTACCTCGCCGGGCGCGACTTCCATCTCTGACTCGCAGATCGAGCCCGGCGGCACCTCGGCGGAGGCCAGGCCCCGCCAGATCAGCTGCCGTCCCTCGCGCTCGACCACCGTGGTTTCGGCGAAGAAGGTGCGGTACGCCTGCAGCTCGTTGACGTCGAAGAGCAACAAGCCGGTGGGCGCGAGGTTGGCCCGCATCCCAGCCAGCGCTCGTGCCAGTTCCTCGGGGCTGAGTAGGTAATTGATCGCATCGTCCAGCGCCCAGACCAGGTCGAACTCGCCGAAATCAGGCAGCTCGAGCATGTCGGCGACCGCGAGCTGCACTTTCTCGCCGGCCTTCTCCCGGGCGAGCTCCAGCATCGCCGGCGAGATGTCACAGCCGGTGACCTGCCAGCCCTGGGCCAGCATCGGCATAAAGCTCGTGCCGGTCCCGCAGCCGACGTCGAGCAGGCGCTTGCCGGTCAGGCCGTAGCGCTCCAGCACCTTGACCAGGTCGGCGATCCAGGCCTCACTTTCGTAGTGACCGGTGAAGTCGTCGTACACCGGTGCCATCGCCTCGTAGGTGCGTTGTGCCCAATTCCCGCCCGTCTCCCCCGAGATCGCTACTGACATGGAATTAAGACCAGGGTTCTGATCTAAAAAGTTTCATCAATAAAATTCACCCGTTTGGTTTTAGAAGTAGTACGGTCGAGCAATCAACGTTTCGATCATTCAAGAATCAGATCAGGGTGATGGTTGGGAGTGGGATGAGGCGCACCGTTTTTGCCTGCGGATGGCCTATCACTACGCCAGCAATCCCAACGAGGCGGAAGACATCGCCCAGGATGCGCTGCTCCGCGCCTGGCGCCGGCGCTCAACCCTTCGCGACGGCGCTAGGCGCAAGGAGTGGCTGGGGACGATCGTTCGCAACGAGGCCTTCCGTCAACACTCGCGGGTGCGCCCCGACCCGGTCGATACTGCCGAGGACTGGGAAGGGGCCGAGGACGAGCAGATCCTCTCCACGGTCGAGCGCGCCGACCTGCACGCGGCGCTCAAGCGCCTCAGCGAGCGCGACCGCAAGCTGATCAAACTGCGCTACGAAGAGGACCTAACCCAGGAGGCGATCGCGCGCCGCCTTGGCGTCCCCGACGGCACGGTCAAGGTCCGCCTCCACCGCTTGCGCCACAGGCTGCGCAAAGAGATGGGTCGCCCGGCCGCGGGCGCAGCTTCCTAGACGTTTAGCTCGTCGCGGCGACGCGGCGCATCTCCTCGGCCGCGGCGCGGGGGCCGATGTAGGGGACGAGCATCGCGAAGAGCAGGTCGGGCAGCATCGCCGGCAGCTGCGCCGCCCGCCCGGCGAGCAGCTCGTCGAAGATCAGCCCCGAGACGGCCCCCGCCGACATCAGCGAGATGTTCTCGGGCAGCTCGCGGCCGTCGGAGAGCTCGCGGCCGCCCTCGAGGTACTGGGTGAAGCGGGCGACCGCCTCCCAGTGCAGCTGGCGCGCGTCGGCGCCGGCGGCGGCGACCTCGACCACCGCGGTGCGGGCGAGCTCAGGATCGAGGGCAAAAAGTTTGACGATCGTCGCCAGGCCGTTCTCGACTCGCTGCAGCCACGACTGGGCGCCGTCGCATTCGGCGACGACCATCGTGAACACCTGCTCCACAAGCATTTCGTATGAGGCGAGGAAGCACTCGTGCTTGTCCTCGAAGTGTTTGTAGAAGGTCGTGCGAGAAGTGCCGGCCTCCTCGATCACGTCCGCCACCGAAGTCTCTTTGTAGCCCTTGCTGCCGACCACGCGGATCATGGCCGCCAAGATGAGGTCCCGCCGCGATTCGGATGCCATCAGCCCGTCCCAGGTAGGTTGAAAACTCCGGAGTACCTTCATCATAGCGGCTCGGTGTACGTAAGCGTTTATCTAATTTTCTCCGCCCACCTCCCGGGTAGCCGCAGCAGGACCGATATAGGGCATCAGCGTCGCAAATAGCACCTCTGAAAGCAAACTCGGCAGATACTCCGCGCGTCCCTCAATCACCTCGTCGGAGATCAGACCGGCGACGGCGCCGATCGCCATCCGCGAGGTGTTGGCGGGCAGGTTGCGCCCGCCCGGCGCGAAGTCGCGCCCCTCGTCGAAGAAGGGCGTGAGGCGCTGCAGCGCGGTGCGGTAGCGGCGCTGCGCGGCGGGTCCGGCGGCGCCGACTTCGACCAGGGCCATGCGGGCGATTGCGGGCTCTTCGGCAAGCGCCTCGAGCAGGGCCGCCAGCCCGGCCCGGGCGCGGTTAGGCCAGCCCTCCTCGCCCTCATAGGCCGCCGTAACCCGGCGCACCAGGACATCGATGACGCCGTCATAAGCGGCGAGGAAGCAGCCCTCCTTGTCCTCGAACATGCCGTAAAAGGTCGTGCGCGAGATCCCCGCCTCGCGGGTCAGGTCGGCGACCGTCGTCGCCGCGTAGCCCTTCGCGGAGACGACTCGGATCGCTGCTTCCAGCAGGCGCTCGCGCTGCGAGCGCGCGATCACCTCAGGGGGGAGGCGGTGGCGTCCGCGCGGTGGCCGCCACCGCTCCCGTTTCTGCCCCCCGGCCGCCGCCACGTGGTCAGCCGTCGGCGGGAGCTGCGGTCCTCTCGGCCTCGCGCGCCTGCCGCAGCGCCTCCTCCTGGCCGAGGTAGGGAACCGTGGTGATGTAGACGATGTCCGGCAGCAGCTCGCGCAGGCGGGCCGTGTTGCCGGCGAGGATCTGGCCGACGATCAGCGACTCCGCCGCCGAGATCGCGGCGCGGCCGGCACTCGAGGGGATTGCCGCTTCCTCGACCGGGTCGTCGCGCCCGCGTTCGAGCAGCGACTGCAGAACGCGCTTGCCGGAGGCGTAGAGCTGGAAGGCGCGCTCGCCCGAGGAGGGCGCCTCGACCAGGGCCATGCGGGCGAAGCTGGGCCGGCTGGCGAGCAGGTCGAGGAAGGCGGCGGCAGCGTCGCGGACCATCGTCGCCCAGGGCTTGTCGGGCGAGTAGACGGCGACGATGCGGCCCATCGCGTCGGCAAGGGCTACCTCCATCGAGGCATGGAAGCAGTCCTCCTTGTCCTTGAAGAGCTCGTAGAAGGTGGCGCGGGAGACGCCGGCGCCCTCGCAGACGTCGGCGATCGTGGTCGCTCCGTAGCCTTTCTTGGCGCAGCTGCGGGCCATCGCGTTGAGCAGGCGTTCGCGCTGGGAGTGCTCGACGAGGGGCTCGGCAAGCTCCTCGATGCCGGCCGGCAGGCGCTCCTGCTCAATCACGGCGCCGAGGTCGCCAGCCGGCTCTGGAGCTGGGTTTCCGGTGTTTGAGGAGGTGGGGGACACGTCGATCTCGGGGGTAGACAACCGTGTTTAGGTAAACGCGATTGTACACCCCGAAGGCGCTCTGTGGACGTTCGGGTACCGATTTAACAAAGCCGGAAACCGCTGGGAACGAGGGTGGAATCCGCGAGCGCCGACTGTACAAGCGGCGTGCGTGCGGGGGCGAACTTCAGACCCCTGTACAAGCGAGTTTTGGCCGCGCCGGAGGACCATTGAGGCATGGAGACCGCTCCTCGTCAGATCGTCGCTTTCGGGGGTGGGGGGTTCTCGATGGAGTCGGGCAACCCCCTGCTCGACGAGTACGTGCTCGGCCTCTGCCGGCGTGAGCGACCCAAGGTCTGCTTCTTGCCCTCGGCCAGCGGCGACGCCGATCACTACGTCGTCCGCTTCTACCGCGCCTTCCCCGCCGAGCGCTGCGAGGCCAGCCACATCTCGCTCTTCCGCCGTGAGCAGGGGCCCGAGGACCTGCGCACCCACCTGCTGTCTCAAGACCTGATTTACGTGGGGGGAGGCAGTGTGGTCAGCCTGCTCGGCGTCTGGCGCGCGCACGGGATCGACCAGATCCTGCGCGAAGCCTGGGAGGCCGGCGTCGTCCTCTGCGGCCTCTCCGCTGGCTCGCTCTGCTGGTTCGAGGAAGCGGTCACCGGCTTCCACGGCGCCCCGCAGCGGGTCGAGGGCCTTGGGCTCTTGCCGTTCAGCAACTGCGTCCACTACGAGCCGACCTCCGAACGGCGCCTCGCCTACCACGCGATGCTGCGCGCAGGGATGCGCCCGGGCTACGCCGCCGAGGACAGCGCCGGCCTGCACTTCATCGGCTGCGAGTTGAGCCGGGTGGTCGCCTCGCGGCCCGCGGCCCGCGGCTACCGGCTCGACGCGGCGGGCGACCGGGTGATCGAGATGCGGTTGGCGACTACCTATCTCGGTGACGCGCCGCCAGTCACCCGGCTCCCCGGTGCCACGTCGTCGTCACTTTCAGCGACGTCGGCGGCTTAGCGCCCGATGGTCTCCCGCATTCTCACCCTCGGTGGTCACGACTTCACCTCGCGCCCGCCCGACCGGGCGGTCAGCGAGCTGATGCTGCGGCTGGCTACGGAGCGCGCCGGAAAGCGGCCGAAGATCTGCATCCTGCCGACCGCCAGCGGCGACACCTCCGAGCAGATCGGCCGTTTCTACGCCGCCTTCGGCGAGCGCCCCTGCGAGCCCTCCGACCTCTCGCTCTTCCGCCTCGGCCGCCGGCCGATGGCGCTGCGCGACCACCTGCTCTCGCAGGACCTGATCTACGTCGGTGGCGGCAGCATGGTCAACCTGCTGGCGGTCTGGGAGGCGCATGACCTCAGCGCCATCCTCAGCCTTGCCTGGCGCCAGGGCATCGTCCTCGCCGGCCAGAGCGCCGGGGCGATGTGCTGGTTTGAGTCCGGCATCACCAAGTCCTCTGGCAAACCGGAGATCGAGGCCGGCCTCGGCCTGCTCCACGGCAGCCTCTGCGTCCACTACAACAACGAGCCCGAGCGTCGCGCCGCCTACCTCGAGGCGGTCAGCAACGGAATGCCCAGCGGCTACGGACTAGACGACTACGCCGGCCTGCTCTGGGAAGGCGAGGGCCCGCCGTCGGCGGTGACGGCTCGCCGCGGCGCCCGCGCCTACCGGGTCACGTCAAGTGACACCGGCGTGGTGGAGTCGCCGCTTCCCGCCCGCTTCCTTCCCGCCCCAGCTCCAGCGGCGCTACGCGAGGACATCGCCGAGTTCCGTCGGATCAAATCGATGCGCAAACGCGCTGGCTGGTTGGGCTAACCCGCCGACCCACCCGCCATTGGCGGAGCGGTTGGATCGCCGCTCTCTTCGCCAAGACTCTCTCGCGCAATGTAGTCCTCGGCTAGCAGCAGGTTGTCCTTCGAGCGCTCGACCACGTTGAGCAGATCGCCCATCAGCGCGACCTCCTCCACCTGCTCCTTTACGAACCACTGGAGGAACTGCTCGGCGCGGTAGTCCTTCAGCTCTCGCGCGAGCTCGAAGAGGGCGAAGATCTCGTCGCTGACCCGCTTCTCCTGCTCGAGCGCCATTCGCACCGGGGCGCTGCCGTCGGCGAAGCTTGTCTCCTGCGACTTGATGTCGGGGATATGGATCGCCTCGCCGACGTCAAGCAGGTACTGGATCATCATCATTGCGTGCTCGCGCTCCTCGAGCGCCTGGCGGTAGAAGAAGGCGGCGAGGCGGGGCAGCGTTTCGGCGTCGTAATAGACGGCGGCCGCTACGTACTGTTGCGAGGCGGCGAACTCGTTAGCGACCTGCGCATTAAGCGCGTCAGCGAATCGTTTCTCGGCCATCTCTTCTCCTTGCTCGGCGGGGCGGGTTGCCGCAACGTAACCGAAACGGGAAATTTGGCTGGCCGAAGCGGCGCTGAGGCCGCCCTAAGTCAGCCTTCCCAGCGGAAGCCGGTCGCCGAGAGACGTGGGTCGAGTGGGCTGGTTGGTAGTTCCGGCGGTGGCTCGGCTTCGTTGTAGGGCCGAGGCGCCGTGTCGTTGGGGGTGTCGGGATGGAAGAGCGAGGCGAGGACCTGGATCTGTCCGCGGCCGACGCCGAGCTCCCACTGGCCGCCACCGTAGGCGCCGATGCCGCGCTCGGCGCAGTAGTCGTAGGTGGCGCAGAGCGCCTCCAGGCTGCCGACGCGCGAGGGCTTGATGTTGACCATCTTCGGCTCCCAGGGCAGTGCCTCAATGTCGGCGATCGAGTGGATCGGCGCGTCCCAGGTGAGGCGGTCGCGGACCGGCTCGAGAATTGGCCGGGTCTCGTCGTTGACGTCGGGGTCCTCGATCCAGGCCTCGGGGAAGGCCTCGAAGAGCTTGGCGTAGAGCTCGGGGTCGGTTTCGACGTCAACGGGGGTGCCCTTGTAGAAGCCCTTGAGGTCGAGTGAGTCGACCGCGCCGGTCTTGACCAGCGCGGCGATCAGCTCGTCGGTCCAGTCGTTGGTCGGGTCGAGCTTGAAGCGCAGGGTGGGGTAGCGGTCGAGCTTGGCCTGAAGCGTGTCGATCGTCGAGGGCTCGCCCTCGCCCGGCGAGAGCCGCATCGAGGCGACGAAGTTGACCGGCCGCGGCTCCCGACCCAGGACCTCGGCGAGGCCTTTGCCCGCTTGACGCAGGGCCAGGTCGAGCGCTGCCGACTCGAAGGCCCAGCGGCGGTAGAGGCGTGAGACATCCCGCTGCGGCTCGGCCGGGAAGGTGTCGAGGTCGCCCATCAGTTCACAGAACTCGCCGAGGGTGGGGTAGCCCGTCAAGTCCAGCGTCGGGCCCGCGTCCTGCAAGGCGATGTGGTCGACCGGGTCGTAGGTGACGTCCTCGCCCAGTCCGTCCTCGCCGCTCCCCCACAGGTGGATCACCGTGCTTAGGCGTTCGAAGCCTGGGATCTGGAACTCCAGGGGTTGCAGCTCGTAGCCCTCGATCTCCAGCGACAGGTCGGCGAGGGCATCGAAGGTCGACATGGCGGGAGTGTATGAGGGAGCGCGGGTGGGGTCTCCAAAACGCGCGGCAGGAGCCGCGCTTGAGTGTTTTGGAGACCCCACCCGCGCTCCCTGACAGACTCGGCCCTGTGAAGCACGATGCTCACGGTTACTGGCTTGAGGAGGCTCCGGAGGTCGAGGTTGCGCCGAAGCTTGTGGGGAACCGAGAGGCCGATGTCGTCGTCGTTGGCGGGGGCTACACCGGTATGTGGACGGCGTGGCACATTAAGCAGCTGGAGCCAGATGCCTCCGTGGTGTTGCTCGAGGCGGATCGGTGTGGATACGGGCCTAGTGGCCGTAACGGTGGGTTCTGCAACTTGATGTGGTTCTCGCTGCCGAACATGCGGCAGCGCTGGGGGGACGCCGAGGCGCTGAAGGTGGCTCGGGCGGCGGAAGAGGCTGCTGTTGGGATAGGAGAGTTCTGTGAGGGGGAGGGGGTCGACGCCTGGTATCGGCATGGGGGGTACATGCAGGTGTCGACGGCCGAGGCGCATGACCATGTCTGGGGGGAGGCTGTGGCGGCTTGCTGGGAGCTCGGCGTTGACGATGCGTTCGAGGCGCTGTCGCCAGATGAGGTGGCGGAGCGTTGTGCTTCGCCGGTGTTTCGGGGCGGGGTCTTCTATCCACGCGCTGCGACCGTGCAGCCGGCGCGGTTGGCATTCGGGTTGCACGAGCGGTTGCGTGGGCTTGGGGTCGAGATCTGTGAGCACTCGCCGGTGCGGTGGCTCGATGGCTCCTGGACCGGGGTGGAGGCGCACACTGCCGCCGGCGTGGTGCGAGCCCGGAGTGCCGTGCTGGCCATTGGGTCGGCGGCAAAGGCGGCGGGTGGGCCCTTCCAGGGCCGCCTCTCGGTCGCCTCGTCTCACATCGTTCTCACCGAGCCGGTGCCGGAGTTGCTGGAGGAGGTCGGCTGGACCGGTGGCGAGTGCATCACCGACAGCCGCGCCCTGATCAATTACTTCCGCACCACCCCCGACGGCCGCATCGCCTTCGGCTGGGGTGGCGGCCACATCGCGATGGGCGCCCGCGTCCACGGTCGCTCCGAGCTCGACCCCGAGGTGATCGCCCAAACCGCGGCCCACCTCTGGGAGTACTTCCCGGGCCTCGAGGGCAAGTCAATAACCCACGCCTGGGGCGGCCCGATCGACGCCTCCCCGACCCACCTCCCCCTGGTCCTCCCCCTCCAAGGCAACCGCGCCTTCGCCGCGGCCGGTTACACCGGCAACGGGGTAGGCCCCTCCCACATGGTCGGCCGTACCCTCGCTTCCCTAGCCCTTGACCGCCGCGACGCCCATTCGCGCTTGGCTTTTGTCGACCCCGCACCCCCCCGGGTCCCACCGGAGCCTTTCCACTGGCTAGGAGGGGAGGCCATCCGGGCCGGCATCCAACGCAAGGAGCAAGCAGAGCTAAATGACCGGAGGTCCGATCCGATTTCGTCCTTGCTTGCGCGAATCCCCGAGCTGATCGGCTTCCACATCGGCAGGTAGGGCCCGCCTCCTCAGGGTGCGAGGAGCCGTAGGCCCGAGACCTGATCGAAAGCACTGTCGCCGCTCGCGATCACCGTGCATCCCGCGGTGAGCGCGTGCGCGGCGTGAAAGGCGTCCCGGGGGGACAGGCCGGGGCGTGACATCAGGGACTTTGCCCTGGCAATCACAGAGTGCTCGGTCGGCTGCAACTCGAGCGAGAGGGAGTCCACCGCCCTCCACATCGTTGCCAGCCGCCGCCGCATCGCCTGCATGACCGCGCGGGCGTCGGCGCGGTAAGTCGAGAGGGGATCGCTGTCCCCGTCGTCGCGCAGCCAGGCGAGGATCAGGCGGTAGGCGAGCTCGTCGATCACGAGGGCACTGATCACCCCATCACCGTCCATCTCACTCAGCACCCGTGTCCGCCAGGCCTCGACCGGACCCAGGGTTCCGCCTCGTCTGGAGCGCAGGTGGGCGTAGACGAAGTTCGTGTCCAGGTAGCAGCGACTCACGACGAACGCAGGGCCCGCTCCATGCCCGGATCGATCTGCTCGGGCCAGGCGCCGGCGAGAACGCCATCGAGCTCACCAGCCCTTGCCTCACCAGCTGCCCCCGCAGTCCTCTCCCAAGCGCCGGTGGAGTCTGGATCTATCTCCCACAGCGAACCCGGTCCGACGCCGAGGGCCCGCGACAGACGCGCGATCGTCTTTAGGTCAACCCGTGTCGCCCGTCCGGCGAAGATGTTGCGAACGGTCTTCTGGTCCAGCCCGGTCTCCTCGGCGAGCTGCCGCACGCCCCAGCCATGCTGAGCGGCCAGCTCCTCGACCCTCCAGGCGATTTTGGACATTGGAATATCTTACCGAAAAAGGAAGATGCTCCCGATCCCGAGCGAGTTAGCGCTTGGCGGGGACCACCAGCACCGGCCGCTCCGCCAAATGCAGCAACTTGTTGGGCGTCGACCCAAGGATCATCCCCTTGAGCGGCGGATCCCCGTAGCTGCCCACAACGATCATCCGCGCATCCCGTTTCTCGGCCACGTCGACGAGCGCTTCCGAGCCCTTCTTGGCGACCAGCTCGACCTCGACCGTCGTACCTGCCGCCTCGGCCTGGTGCTTTGCCTCGCTCAAGACCTTTTCACCGCGCTCGGCGATCGCATCCTCGTGTTCGACGATCTCGCCGCCCCAGAGTCCCGGAGGCGAGTAGCCGAAGACGACCACGACCTCGTCGCCAAGGGACTCCGCTGTCCGCAGTCCCTCGTCGAGCGCCGCTCGACTGCAATCCGAGCCGTCGTAACCGACCACTATCTGGCTCATCTCAGTCTCCTTTCCCGTCGCCGGCGGCAATCGGCACCGGCTCCAGCGTCGCTTCGCCCTCGAGGAATCCGGCCGGCGCCACCTCGGGCCTGCGCTTGAAGAAGCTCGGCACCTTGCGCCACTGCACAAACATCAGCAGCACCCCGAGCACGAGGAAGAAGACGGCGATCACGAGCGGCGGTCCGATTCCGAACCACGAGTTGCCCGATTCAGAGTTGGCCGGGTCGGAGAGTTCGATTCCGTTCTTGATCAGCAGGTAGAAGAGGATCAGGCCGCCGAGGAACGGGCCCAATCCGACGAAGAAGAAGTTCTTGATGCTGCGGAAGATCTCCCGCCGGTAATAGATCGTGCAGGCGAAGCCGGTCAGCCCGATGTAGAAGGAGATCATCAGGCCCAGGGCGGCCAGGGAGTCGAAGAGGATGTCTTCGCTGACCAGGGTCAGGCCGACGTACCAGACGATCGAGGCGACACCCATCAGCACGGTCGAGATGTGGGGGGTGAGGAAGCGGGGATGGACCTTGCCGAGGCTCTTCGGCATCGCGTTGGCGCGCGCCATCGAGAGCGTCGTTCGCGCCGTCGGCAGGATCGTCGTCTGGGTCGAGGCCGCCGCCGAAGAGAGCACGGCGATGATCAGGATCTTGTCCAGTGGCGAGCCGAAGACCTCGGTGCCCAGCGAGCTGAGCACGTCTTCCTGGTTTTCGACAAGCTGGTCGACGCCGGCATATGCCTGCGCCGCGACGGCCACCACGAGATAGACGCCGAGCAGGATCAGGGTGCTGACCACCGTGGCCCTGCCGGGCGCCTCATCCGAGTTTTCGGTCTCCTCGTTGACGGTCGCGGTCGTGTCCCAACCCCAATAGATGAAGACCGCGAGCAGCATCCCGGCGGAGATCTCGCTGGGGCTGAGGCTGAACGGGTTGATCCAGGAGAGGCTGGGATGGATCGCCGCCGCGCCGGCGCTGCCGGCGTAGACCTTGATCAGGGCGACGATGGCGAAGGCGGCGAGGGTGACGATCTCGGCCGCCAGTAGGCCGACCTGGGTGCGGGCAGAGAGCTCGATCCCAATCACGACGATCGCGGTCATGATCGCGATCCAGGCCACGCCGACCGCGGTCACCGCGGCGGTCGATTCAGCCGCCGCGGTCCAGCTGAAGAGTTCGAAGGTGTAGAGGCCGGCGATCTGGGCCAGGTTGGCCATCACGATCACGTCGGCGACGACGATCGTCCAGCCGGCGATCCAGCCCAGCTGCGGGCCCATCGCCTTGGTCACCCAGGAGAAGCTGGTGCCGCAATCCGGGTCGGCCTTGTTCATGTAGTAATAGCCGGCGGCGACGAGAAACATCGGCACGAAACTGATCAGCAGAATGGCTGGCGACTGCAGGGCCACGGCGGCGGCGATAAAGCCGAGCGTGGCGGCGAGGCTGTAGCCCGGCGCGGTCGAGGCGACGCCGATGACGACGCTGGAAACGAAGCCAATCGCGTTCTTCTTCAGACCCTTGTCGCCGCTGCTCGGGACCGGCGCGGTGCGCGCTTCGGACGAGGGGACCGCAGAGCTCTCCATTCCGTCTCCTTCCGTCGATCCGCCGCTCACTGTGCGCGACGACCGCTTCAAGGTAGGACCGTCGGCCGATTTGCACAAGTTGCAGATGTCCCAAATGTCCCGCAAGTACTTGTACGCTTTGTACAGGTCATTTGCTAGGACTCTCCCAAGCGAACATTGCAAGTGCGCTATACCAGTTCTAGCGTTATCCAGATCGTCGAAGCATGAGAGGAGACTGACATGGCCGTTGTGTCGCGACCGGGCGCCACGCCGGATTCGGCAGCGGACTCAGGCCTGCAGGAGATGGCGCGTCGCCACCTCTGGATGCACTTCTCGCGGATGGGCTCCTACAGCGCCGACCACGAGATCCCGATCATCGAGCGCGCCGATGGCTGTTATGTCTATGACGACCACGGCAAGCGCTACCTCGACGGCCTCTCCGGCCTCTTCTGCGTTAACGCCGGCCACGGCCGCACCGAGATCGGCGAAGCGGCCGCCCGCCAAGTCGAGGAGCTCGACTTCTACACGCTGTGGAGCTACGCCCACCCGCGCGCGATCGAACTCGCCACCCGCCTCGCCGGGCTCGCCCCCGGCGACCTCAACCGCGTCTTCTTCACCTCCGGTGGCTCGGAGTCGGTCGAGTCGGCGCTGAAGCTCGCGCGCAACTACCACCGGGCGCTCGGCAAGGGCCAGAAGCACAAGGTGATCGCCCGCGAGATCGCCTACCACGGCACCTCGCTCGGCGCCCTCTCCGCCACCGGCATCACCGAGCTGCGCTCGCAGTTCGAGCCGCTCACCCCCGGCGGCTGCCACGTGCCCAACACCAACCTCTACCGCTGGCCCGAGGACCGCCACCCGCTCTGGGCGGCGACCGCGATCGAGGAGCGGATCCAGTTCGAGGGGCCGGACACGGTCGCCGCCGTGATCCTCGAGCCGGTGCAGAACGCCGGCGGCTGCTTCGTCCCGCCCGAGGGCTACTTCGAGCGCGTGCGCGAGATCTGCGATCGCTACGACGTGCTGATGATCTCCGACGAGGTGATCTGCGCCTGGGGCCGGCTCGGCCACTACTTCGGCTGCGAACGCTTCGGTTACGTGCCGGACATCATCACCGTGGCCAAGGGTCTCACCTCCGCCTACGCTCCGATGGGGGCGCTGATCGCCTCCGACGCCGTCGCCGCGCCGTTCATGGAGGGCGACGCCTCCTTCTCCCACGGCTTCACCTTTGCCGGCCACCCGCTCGCCTCGGCGATGGCGATGGCCAACCTCGACATCTTCGAGCGCGAGGATCTCTGCGGCCACGTGCTGGCCAAGGAGGGCGAGTTCCGCCAGATGCTGGAGACGCTGCGCGAGCTGCCGATCGTCGGCGACGTGCGCGGCGCCGGCTACTTCCACGCGATCGAGCTGGTTAAGGACCGTGAGACGAAAGAGAGCTTCGACGACGAGGAGTCCGAGTACCTGCTGCGCGGCTTCCTCTCCGGTGAGCTCTACAAGCGCGGACTGATCTGCCGCGCCGACGATCGCGGTGACCCGGTGATCCAGCTGGCGCCGCCATTGATCGCCGACACCGAGCAGTTCGAAGAGATCCATGACGTCCTGCACGGGGTGCTGACCGAGGCCTGGGAGCGGGTCCAGAAATAGGCGGTCGCGTGCTCACCGTCCAAAGCCTGCTTGACGAACTCGACCTCGAGCTGGTGGCGGGGGCGCGTGCGGCCGCGGCGCCGGTGCGCTGGGTCCACATCTCCGAGCTCGAGGACCCGACCCCGTGGCTCTCCGGCGGCGAGCTGATGCTGACCACCGGGATCCCGCTGGGCAGCGCCGCCAAGCAGCGGGCCTTCGTCAAACTGCTTGCCGACCACAACCTCGCCGGGCTCGGTTTTGGCACCGGCTTCAACCACGACTCGCTGCCCAAAGCGCTGGTCGAGGAGGCGGAAAAACGCGACTTCCCGCTCTTTGAGGTCCCCTACTCGACACCCTTCATCGCGATCACCGAGAAGGCCTTCGCCCGTCTGGTCAACGAGCAGTACGAGGTGCTGCAGCGCGGCATCGCCGTGCAGCGGCGGCTCGAGCGGCTGGTCCTCGAAGAGCGCGGCCTGGAGGAGATCGTGGCGACGATCGCCTCGGCGGTTGGCGGCACGGTGGCGATCCTCGGCGGCCGCGGCGAGCGCCTAGCTGGGCGCGGCTTCCGCCGCGAGCTCTCCTCTGAGGCGGTCAACGCGATCCGCGAGGAAGCGCTGCGACACACCGCCGATGGGCATCCCTTCGTGCCCTCGCATCCCGCTGTGGCGGGCCGGGCTCTAGCCCACCCGGTGATCTCCCCGGGTGGGGGCCCGCCCCAGGCCTGGGTCGTGATCGTGCGCGACTCGGGCGGCCTGGGCGATTTCGAGCGCTTGATCCTGCAGCAGGCCGTGGCCGTGGTGGCGCTGGAGCTGATGCGGCGCCGCGTCGCCCGCGAGACCGAGCGCCGGCTCGCCGGCGACGTCCTCGCCGGGGCGCTGGGCGGGCGGCTCGAGCCCTCCGAGCTGCGCCGCCGGCTCGAGCCATTCGGGATCGGCGACGAGGCGGCGGTCCTGGTCTTCGACCTCGACGACCCCGCCGCGGCCGAGGCGACCCTGGAGCGGGCGCTCGCCGCCGACGCTTGCCCGGCCGTCGTCGCGCCGCACGCGAGCGGACGCCGCGAGCTGCTCTGCGCGGTCGTCGACGCCGCCGACCGCGACCCGGTCGACCTCGCCGCCGATGCCCGCAAGGCCCTGATCAAAGACCGCGGCGCGGTGCGCGCCGCGGCGAGCCGGCCGGCGCCACCGGAGAATCTGCGCCACTCCTTCCACGAGGCCCGCTGTGCGCTGGAGGCAACGGCACTCAACAACGGCGCCGCACCGGAGGTGGCATCCTGGCGCGACCTCGGCGCCTTCACCCTGTTGCTCTCGATCCAGGACGACGAGGCGCTGAAGCTCTACTGCGACAGCGTGCTGGGGCCGATCGAGGGCGGTGACGAGGAGTACGGCGGCGAGCTGCTGCGCTCGCTCGAGGCCTTCATCGAGCAGAACGGCCAGTGGGAGAAAGCCGCCAAACAGGTCTACTGCCACCGCCACACGCTGCGCTACCGGATGCGCAAAGTCGAAGAGCTGACCGGCCGCGACCTCTCGCGCGCCCATGACCGGATCGAGTTCTGGCTGGCAATCCGCGCCCGGGAGCTAGTCACGTGAAGATCGGCGTTCCGGCCGAGATTAAGCCCGACGAGTACCGCGTCGCGGTGACGCCGGCTGGCGTGCGTGAGTTGGTCGAACACGGCCACGAGGTGCTGATCGAGGCCGGGGCGGGCGAGGGCAGCGCGATCAGCGACGCCGACTTTGAGGCCCAGGGTGCCCGCACCGTCGCCGACGCGGCGGCGGTCTTCGCCGAGGCGGAGATGGTGATCAAGGTGAAGGAGCCGCAGGCGGTCGAGGTCGAGATGCTGCGCCCGGGCCAGCTGCTTTTCACTTACCTGCACTTGGCGCCCGACCCCGAGCTGACCCGGGGCCTCTGCGCCTCCGGGGCCACCTGCATTGCCTACGAGACGGTCGAGGACGCGCACGGGCACCTGCCACTGCTGGCGCCGATGAGTGAGATCGCCGGCAAGATCGCCACCCAGGCAGGCGCCTTCATGCTCGAGAAGCCGCTCGGCGGCCGCGGAATCTTGCTCGGTGGAGTGCCTGGCGTCGCCGCCGCCAACGTGATGGTGATTGGCGGCGGCGTCGTCGGCATGAACGCCGCCTTCGTCGCGATCGGGATGGGCGCCGACGTCTTCGTCTTCGACAAGTCGATCGATCGGCTGCGTGAGCTCGACACCGACTTCGCCGGCGCCTGCTCGACCGTTTACTCGACCACGCTGGCGGTGGAGGAGATGCTGCCCCGCGCCGACCTGGTGATCGGTGCCGTCCTCGTCCACGGTGCCCGCGCACCCTACGTCGTGCGCCGCGAGCAGCTGGCGCTGATGAAGCCCGGTGCGGTGTTGGTCGACGTCGCGATCGACCAGGGCGGCTGCTTTGAGACCTCGCACCCCACCACCCATCGCGACCCCACCTTCGAGGTCGACGGGATCACCCATTACTGCGTCGCCAACATGCCGGGCGCGGTGCCGATCACCTCGACCCACGCGCTCACCAACGCGACCCTGCCCTACGCGATCGCGCTCGCCGACGAGGGTGTCACCGGGGCAATCCGCCGCGACCCAGGGCTGCGGCCCGGCGTCAACGTGGCCGGCGGCGTGGTCACACACCCGGCGGTTGCCGAGGGCGTCGGCGTTGATTGCGTGCCCGTCGAGCAGGCGCTCGAACTCGAACCTGAAACCACAAAGACCTGAGAAGGAGAGGAGTCGATGAGCACCTACGCGGTCGTCAACCCCGCCACCGGCGAGAAGGTCAAAGAGTACGAGGAGATAAGTGACGCCGACCTCGACGCCGCGATCGCGAGGGCCGACGCCGCCTACAGGAGCTGGACCCCTGCCAGCAGCGTCGCCGAACGGGCGGAGCTGATCCGCAAGGTCAGCGAGCTGCACGGCGAGCGGCGCGAGGAGCTGGCCCGGATCATCGTTGGCGAGATGGGCAAGCCGATCGAGCAGGCGCTCGGCGAGGTCGACTTCGTGGTCGAGATCTACGCCTACTACGCCGACAACGCCGAGGAGCTGATGGCGGATGAGCCGATCACCCTGCTCGGCGGCGAGGGCACGGCGGTGGTCCGCCGCAGCGCCTTCGGTGTCCTGCTCGGGATCATGCCCTGGAACTTTCCCTATTACCAAGTGGCCCGTTTCGCCGGCCCGAACCTGGTGATCGGCAACCCGATCCTGCTCAAGCACGCCCCGCAGTGCCCGGAATCGTCCGCGGCGATGCAGCAGATCTTCGACGACGCCGGCTTCCCGGAGGGGGCCTTCCAGAACATCTACGCCAGCAACGAGCAGATCGAGCGGGTCATCGCTGACCCTCGGGTGCACGGCGTCTCGGTCACCGGCTCCGAGCGGGCCGGCGCGGCGGTCGCCGAGATCGCCGGCCGCAACCTGAAGAAGGTTGTGCTCGAGCTGGGCGGCTCGGATCCGTTCATCCTGCTCGGCTCCGACGACCTCGAGGCGACGGCGGCGGAGGCCGCGGAAGCGCGGCTCGACAACACCGGTCAGTCCTGCAATGCGGCCAAGCGGTTCATCGTCGTCGACGAGCTCTACGACGAGTTCCTGGAGAAGTTCAAGGCCGCCCTGACCGCCTCGGCGCCGGGGGACCCCGCCTCCGAGGACACCGCCGTCGGCCCCCTCTCCTCCGAGGCCGCCGCCGACCGGCTCGAGGACCAAGTCAAGCGGGCCGTCGACGCCGGTGCTGAGATCGTCGCCGGCGGCAAGCGCGAGCGCAACTTCTTCGAGCCGACGATCCTCACCGGGATCGAGCCGGGCGCCGAGGCCTCTCAAGAAGAGTTCTTTGGCCCGGTCGCCCAGGTCTACCGAGTCGGCTCCGAGGACGAGGCGGTCGAGCTCGCCAACCAGACGCCGTTCGGACTCGGCTCCTACGTGCAGACGACCGATGCGGAGCAGGGCGAGCGCGTCGCCGACAGGATCGAAGCGGGGATGGTCTACGTCAACCTGGTTGGGGCCGATAGTCCCGAGCTGCCCTTCGGCGGCTTCAAGCGCTCGGGCTTCGGCCGCGAGCTGGGTCGCTACGGCGCCGACGAGTTCGTCAACAAGAAGCTGATCCGCAGCGCCTGAACGAGTGGCCGAGAGCCCGAATAGGGTTTAGTCGCGATGAGGAAGCTTTTCCTACCGCTGATTCTCGCCTTCCTGCTCGTATCTTCCCTAGCGGCGGCCGTGCCGGCGGCCGAAGAAGAAGTCGAAGAAGCGCGCTGTCACGGGCGGCGGGCGAAGATCGTCGGCACTGCCGGCGATGACGTTCTGCAGGGAACCCCCGGGCGCGATGTGATCTGGGGCGGCGAGGGCGACGACACGATCCTCGGCAGCCTCGGCAACGACCTGCTCTGTGGCGGGCCCGGGTCAGACCTGATCCACGGCGGCCGCGGCAACGACATCGCCGACGGCGGCGCCGGCGATGACGACCGCGTGATCGGCGACCTCGGCGACGACAAGTTGACCGGCGGCCCCGGCAACGGCGACGAAGTGGCCGGCAGCCTCGGCATCGACACCCTCAACGGCGGTCCCGGAAACTTCGACCTCGTCCACGGCGATTACGGCTATGACCGTATGGACGGCGGCCCCGGCAAGGGCGACATCGCCTCCTTCGCGACGGACGTCGGGTCCGGCCGCGACGGCGGCGTCAAGGTGAATCTAGCCAGACACAAAGCCAGGGGCGACGGGCACGACCGCCTCTTTCGTTTCGAGAGCCTCGAAGGCTCGGCCTTCGAGGACATCCTCGTCGGCAACGGCCAGGCCAATGTGATCGACGGCGGTGCGGGCGACGACGTGCTGCGGGGCGGCGGGGGGCCCGACCACCTCCTCGGTGGCCAGGGCAACGACCGCTGCAACGGCGCCAAGGGGAAGACGATCTCCTGCGGGCGGGAAGCGAAGCTGAAAGCCTCGGCCTACGCCGAAATCGATCCGGTCTCAGGTGGCGGGGGAGGGCTGGAGCTCCTCGGCGGCGGTGGCGCCGACCACTTCGTCGTCGCCTTCGACGAAGCCACCTCGACCTTTGGCATCACCGCGAGGAAGGGCATCGCCGTCGGCGGCGGCTGCGCCCGGGTCAGCGCCGTGCAGATCACCTGCTCGGCTGAAGGCCCGGCCCGTTGGGTGATGGCGGACCTCGGTCCCGGCAACGACAGCCTCAGCGTCGAAGGCTCGCTGGCCGGCGCCCAGAACGTGCGCCTGGCGGGCGGCCTCGGCAACGACACGATCCGCGGCGGCGCCGAGGACGACCTGATCGAGGCCGGCTTCGGTGCCGACAAGCTCTACGGCGGCGGTGGCGCCGACGGCCTGATCGGCAGTCGCCCGGGCCCGACCTACCTCTACGGCGGGGCCGATGGCGACCTGCTCGCGGCCGGGGGCGGCTGCGCCGGGGGAGCGTTGGTCGGCGGTCCCGGCCGCGACGATGCCTCCTTCGCCGAGACGCCTGCCCACCCCGGGGTCTTGCACGTCTCCTTTCCTGCCCACGCCGCCTGGATCGACGCGGTTCCCCATTGCGACAAGGTCCACCTCTCGCCGACTGACGAGGACATGGAGGGCTCCTTCGACTGGGACGTCCTCGTCGGCGACGGTCGTGCCAACGCGATCCTCGGCCAACCCGGCGCCGACCGCTTCTACGGGGGCGGCGGCGAAGACGTGATCGACGCCCGCGACGGCACCAAGGACTTCTCGATCCAGTGCGGCCGCGGCACCGTCGCCCGGCGGACCGGCGTCGTCCACGGCACCCCGGCCGGCCGGGCGCTGACCGACCCCTTTGACCCGAGCACGACCCTCTGCGAGATCACCAAACACGGCCGCCCGGTCGACGGTCTCGGCGCCGCCGACGAAAGGCCGGGCGATCCAGCCGACCGTACGGGCTAGCGGCCGCGGCCGTCGCCGTTGGCGACCGTGCAGGCCTGCTCGGCGCCGATGAAGGGCGCCAGGGTGATGTAGGCGGCGAGGGGCGCGACCTCCTGCATGTTCTCGGCGCCGCCGCCTTTGATCTGGTCGTAGATCATCGAGTAGATCGCGCCGCCGATCGCCTCGGCGGCGATCGGGCTGACGTCGGGTTTGATCTCAAAGCCCGGGATCAGCAGGCCCTCCATCGTCTTCATCACCTCGTCGCGCTGTTCCAGCGCGCGTCGCCCGGCGGCGTAGACGTCGACGGCGCCGAGGGTCGTGTACTCGGGCTCGGCGGCGCAGAAGGCAAACATCGCGCCGAAGGCGCCGCGGACCGCGTTGGGCCAGTCGGGGGCGCGGCGGAAGGCGGGTAGCGTCGTCGCCAGCATCTGCGAGGAGCCGCTGTCGACGGCGGCCAGCATCGCCTCCTCCTTGTCGGCGAAGTTGGCGTAGAAGGTCGAGAGCGAGATCGAGGCGCGGGCAGCGATGTCGCCAATCGTCATCGCCGGGTATCCCTTCTCGGCGACGACTGCGGCGAGCGCGCGGAGGATCCGTTCGGCGGGGTCGTAGCCGTTGGCGGGGCCACCGTTTTGGGCCGCGCGGCCACGCGGCCGGCGCAACGGCTCGGGCGGTGGCTCGTAGGCGGCGAACCAGTCCCACATCTGCGGGATCAGCTCGAGCAGCTCCTCCTCCTGATGGCGGTAGAGGCGACTGTGGATCACCTTGCGCACGCCGCCGACCATCGCCCGCACGATCTCCGGCGGCATGCCCTGGCGGCCGGGGACCTGCTCGAGGGTGGCGGAGAGGAAGGCCTGGACGCCGTCGGTGGTGCGGTCGATCTCTTCGATCGCGCGGGGGCCCGCGGCGTAGATCTCGACCAAGCACATCCGCGCTGCTGCGGCCTGTTCGACGATCAGGTTGATGAAGGCGTCGAAGGCTTGGCGGGCGCGCAGTTCATCCGGCGGCGGGCCGCCATCGGCAAAAATCGCGCCGACCGTCGGCCCGACGAAGGCGTGCAAGGCGGCGAGCAGGCACTCTTCCTTGTCCTTGAAGTGTGCGTAGAAGGCGCTGCGCGAGACCCCGGAGAGCTCGAGCAGGTCCTCGACCCGGGTCGCCTCGTAGCCCTTCTCGGCGACGACCGCCACAAGCGCGGCGAAGAGGCGCTCCTGTTGATTGCGGGCGACCTCCTCGGGCGGCAGCCGCCGCCCCGGCTGGAGCTTGCGATCGTGCAGCGTGCCTGCGTCCCCCCACGGCGTCGTCACCATCGCGACCGGACCATAACTGGCCATCTAGCTGCCTCCGTGGATACTCGAATCTCTCAGAGCGCTTGATGGTACGCATGATTCTTTGTCATCGCAACCATATAAGCGGTTTTTCGGAGAAAAAACATATTGGGACTTGATTTTTTTGTAGGGCTGTGTTTTTATGTGGATGGCCCAAAGATGCCGCAGCGGCACCAGCCGGATCCCTGCCGGCGACCCCCCTGCCGTCGGTCCCTTCCGACGGCGACCAGCAAACATTGACCCGGGCTTGACGCCTCCCTCGTCAGCCCGGGTCGTTTGTTCTGGCCCTCAGGGCCGCAGTTCGGTGAAGCCCGCCGCCGCAAAGTCCCCGTCGAAGGCGAGCGCCTCCCTTATGCCCTTGGCCCGCATGAAGGCGAAGCTGGTGCCGTCGACAAATGAGTACTCGCGCTCGTCATGCTGACGGAGCCAGAGGAGCGCCTCCGCTTCCATCTGCTCGGACACTCCGCTGACGCTGACGTGACCACTGGGGTCGTCGAGGTTGTCAAGCATCTCGACTGCCTTGCCGTGCCAAGCCTTTCGCCTGATCCATGTCCACGCCTCTCCCCGCACGTGGTTGGTGGTGACTACGCGCCTTCCCGCTATCTGGCGGGAGAGTCGAATCGCCGCCTCGTGATGGTTGTCCTGTCTGATCAGCCCGGCGACCAGAAAGGAGGTGTCGGCAAAAATCAAGGGTCCGGATTTGACGGGCCGTATACGACGTCGTCGACGGTCATGCTGCTGTCGGGATCGCCCTCGACGGTCCCGAACATCTTGAACAGCGGATCCTCCTCGATTGGTGGCAATGGCCGTATCTCCTCCCGCACACAACGTCTGATCACCTCCGCCTTCGAGAGCCCCTCTTCTTCGGCGCGTCTCTCCACCGCCAAATCCAGCTCGGGCTCAATCGATATCTGCAGTCGCTTCATGCGGGCCAAGTTACATCACCTCCATCGATGTAATGTAACGCAGGAGCGCCGAAAGTGTGCCAATTCGCAGTCATCTAGGCTTCAGGCATGGCCCGGACCCCGAGCGAGGACGAGGCCGTCGCGATCGCGACGGCGATCGAGCGGTTTCGCGCGGAGACGGCGCCGGCACCCAGCACCGAGGAGGACGCCATTGGCCCGTGGCAGCGGGCAGCGCTGCTTGAAGGAGTCAGCGCCAAGGGCACTGTCGAGGACTCGCAAGGAGGAGAGAGATGGCTGTGGTGAAGATCATCGAGCTGGTCGGAAGCTCCAAAACCTCAACCGACGACGCTGCGCGCCAGGCGCTCAGCCAGGCGCAGGGTACGTTGCGCAATATCCGGGCGGTCGACATCGTCTCGACCGGGATCCGTGGCGAGAACCTGGACGAGTACCGGGCTCACGTGCGCGTTGCCTTCTTGATCGAGGGGACGGATATCGACTAACCCAGTGGGGAAGGGGTCGGATGCCCCTCCCCAAAACGAGCGGCTGGCGCCGCTCTTGAGTGTTTTGGGGAGGGGCATCCGACCCCTTGCTCAAAGCGTTGGCTAGATTCCGTGGCATGAGCGATGAGACACGAGAAGTCACCCGGGACGAGGCCCAGAAGCTGGTTGGGGATGGGGCGCAGCTGGTTGACGTGCGAGCTGATCATGAGTGGGAGGCCGGCCATATCGAGGGCGCAAAGCACCTGCCTTTGGCTGAGCTCGCCGAGCGGACTGGCGAGATCGACAAGGATCGGACGGTCGTTCTCTATTGCCGCGGTGGCAATCGGTCGACGATGGCGGCGGATGCTTTGGCTGATGCCGGCTACGACGCGGTGAAGTTGAGCGAGGGGATCGTTGGTTGGTCTGAGGCCGGGCTGCCACTGGCTCCGGAGGGCGGAGTTGTGGCTGAGTCGGGGGAGGCCGCGTCGATTCTTCATGCGCGTAAGAAGCTGCCTCCAGAGCTGACCAAGCCTTAAATACCCTAATCCCTGTCAGGTTTTGCTATTTTCCTCCTGTGGAGGTAGCCGTCGACCAGCAGAAGGAGCAGCGGGGCAAGGGCCGCACCGGGACTCTGGAGAACCCGGAGACCTACCGCAACGTCCCCGGCCACATCATCCCGATCATCGAGCGCGAGTTCGACGATTTCGAAAACGAAGCTGAGACCTTCCTCGCCGGCCAGATCCCCGAGGACGAGTTCATCGGCTTCCGCCTCAAGCAGGGTGTCTACGGTCAGCGCCAGCCCGACGTGCAGATGGTCCGGGTCAAGCTTCCCTTCGGCGGCGTCACCCCGCAGCAGATGGAGGCCTTCGCCAGCGTGGTCGAGCAGTACGCGCCGCTGAACAAGGGCCACATCACGACGCGGCAGAACATTCAGATCCACCACATCCCGCTGCGCGATATGGAGTCGCTGCTGCGCGAGATTGCCGAGGCCGACCTCTCCTCGCGCGAGGGTTGCGGCAACACGGTGCGCAACGTCACCGGCGATCCCTGGGCCGGCGTTGCGCCCGACGAGATCTTCGACCCCACCCCTTACGCCGGCGCTTACGCCCGCTACTTCGTCCGCCACCCGACGACGCAACTGATGCCGCGCAAGATCAAGACGGCGTTCAGCGGTTCCGATGAGGACCGCGCGATCACCGGCATCCACGACATCGCCTTCCTCTCGCGCGAACGCGACGGGGTCAAGGGCTTCGAGGTCCGGGTCGGCGGCGGCACCTCGATCATGGCTCGGGTCGCGCCGACGCTCTACGACTTCGTCGAGGCCGACAACGGCGACTACCTCAAGGTCTCCGAGGCCGTGCTGCGCATCTTCGATCGCCAGGAGTGGCTGCGAGCCAACCGCGCCCGCGCCCGGATCAAGGTCCTGATCGACAAGATCGGCATCGACGCCTTTCGCGAGCAGGTCGACGCCGAGCTCGAGGGTGACTGGGTCGATGAGCGCAACTTCGACGCCGAGCTGGTCGAGCGGCTGCGCTTCGAGGACGACGAGCAGGCCAACGCGCCGAAGGTGCCGCCGACAGCCGCCTCGCCCAACGGCGACCGCTCGCAGTTCGATCGCTTCGTCGAAGGCAACGTCCAGGCGCAGCGCCAGGAGGGCTTCTCGGCGGTCGAGGTGAAGATCGAGCGCGGCGACCTCACCCCGGAGCAATTCCGCGGGCTGGCCGCGATCATGCGCGAGTTCACCGGCGGCTACGCGCGCAGCACCGTGCAGCAGAACTTGGTCCTGCGCTGGGTCCGCGACGAGGCGCTCTACGATCTCTGGCAGCGACTCGGCGAGCTCGGCCTCGACGAGGCCGGCGCCGATGAGATCACCGACGTCGTCAGCTGCCCTGGTACAGACAGCTGCAAGATGGGCATCACCAGCTCGATGGGGCTCAACCGGGCGATCAAGGAGCGTCTCCAGGCGATGGAGATCACTGACGATCTGACCCGCAAGATCCACATCAAGATGAGCGGCTGCCCGAACGGCTGCAGCCAGCATCACATCGCCAACATCGGCTTCTACGGTGCCTCGTTGAAAGTTGGCGAGCGTCAGATCCCCGCTTACATTCCGCATATCGGCGGCCGCTACGAGGGCGGCGAGGTCGTCTTCGGCACGCGGCTGAAGTCGCGCCTGCCCGCCAAGCGCGTGCCCGAGGCGGTCGAGCGCTGGGTCCGCATGTACGAGGCAGAGCGCTCCGGCGAGAGCGAGAAGTTCAACCACTTCGCGGAGCGGATCGGCGCCCAGCGCTTCGAAGCTGAGGTCAAGGAGCTGACGATGCCGGCCGAGTTCAGCCTCGAGACCATGCAGCAGTTCATCGACTGGAACCGGTCCAGCCCCTACAAGGTCGAGAGGGGCGAGGGCGAGTGCGCGATATGAACCCAGTCGCTGCCCCAGCCGCCATCTCCGACCCGGAGGCGATCGCTGCCGAGCTCGAGGACCGCTCGGCCGAGCAGACGATCGAGTGGATGTTCGAGACCTTTGGCGAGAGCCACTACATCGCCTGCTCGTTCCAGAAAACCAGCTCGGTGACCGCCCACCTGGCGACCAAGGTCAACCCGAACGCCCGCTTCTTCTACCTCGACACCGACGTGCTCTTTCCGGAGACGTATGAGACGCGCGACCGCCTCGCCGAGTCACTGGGGATCGAGTTCGACCGGTACCACAACCTGACTCTTGAGGAGCAAGCCGCCCAGCACGGCGACGAGCTCTGGAACCGCGACCCCGACGCCTGCTGCGGATTGCGCAAGGTCGAGCCAATGCGCAGGGCGCTTTCTTCCGTAGACTGCTGGCTCGCCGGCGTCCGCCGTGAGGACTCAGCCAGCCGCGCCAACACTGCGAAGTTCGGCTGGGACAAGCGCTTTGAGCTCTGGAAGCTCAACCCGCTCGCGGACTGGACCGAACGCGATGTCTGGAACTACATCCATGAGCACGACCTCCCGTACAACCCGCTCCACGATCAGGGCTACCCCTCGATCGGTTGCACGCACTGCACCAAGCCGGTCGGTGTCGGCGGCTCGTCCCGCGATGGCCGCTGGGCGGGTCTCGAAAAGACCGAGTGCGGGATCAACTAGCGGCGCCACGCGCCTGAAATAACCCCCCTTTTCGTATCCCTTCCCCGACCGATTGGTGAGATTTAACGCATGAGCGAGACGATGACTGAGCTTTCCCTGACACTTGACGAGCGCCACACCGCCGATTTCGAGATGATCGGCAACGGTGGCTTCGCGCCGCTGACCGGCTTCCAGGGCTCTGCCGACTGGGAGCGCGTCTGTTCTGAGATGCGCACGACCGACGGCGACTACTGGCCGATCCCGATCACCCTGGCCAGCGAGCTCGAGTGCGAGGTCGGCGACACGATCGCTCTCGCAAGCGATGAAGGCAAGCCGCTGGGCCGGCTCAAGGTTGAGGAGATCTGGGAGCGCGACGTCAAGCGCGAGGCCGAGCAGGTCTACGGCACCACCGATGAGAACCATCCGGGTGTCGCCGCGATCTACGAGGAGGGCAACCGGATGCTCGCCGGCGCGATCGAGGTCGACGCGCTGCCCGACCACGAGGAGGCCTTCATGCGCCGCTACAAGACGGCGGCAGAGCACAAGGCCGACTTCGAGGCGCGCGGCTGGAAGAAGATCGTCGCCTTCCAGACCCGCAACCCGATCCACCGCGCCCACGAGTACCTGACCAAGGCGGCGCTGGAGACCTGCGACGGGCTCTTCATCCACCCGCTGATCGGCAAGACCAAGGCTGGCGACATCCCCGCCGACGTGCGAATGCGCTGCTACGAGGTGCTGATGGAGAACTACTACCCGAACGATCGGGTGGTGCTGGGCGTGAAGCCGGCGAAGATGCACTACGCCGGCCCTCGCGAGGCGGTCCTGCACGCGATCGTCCGCCGCAATTACGGCGCCACTCACTTCATCGTCGGCCGCGACCACGCCGGTGCCGGTGACTATTACGGCACCTACGACGCGCAGAAGATCTTCGACACGATCGACATCGACGAGCTCGGCATCGAGCCGCTGATGTTCGAGCACACCTTCTGGTGCAACGAGTGCGAGGGGCTGGCTTCCAACAAGACCTGTCCGCATGACCAAGAGGCGCGCCTGTTCCTCTCCGGAACCAAGGTCCGCGAGATGCTCGGCAACGGCGAAAGGCCGCCGCACGAGTTCTCGCGTGACGAGGTCGCCGACATCCTGATCGACGCTTACAAGGAGGACTGACGAGCATGGCTGGCGAGAAGGGCTTCACCCTCTGGTTCACCGGACTCTCCGGTGCCGGCAAGACGACCATTTCCGGGCTGCTCGAGACCGAGTTGCGTGCGCGCGGCTCGAAGCTCGAGATCCTCGACGGCGACATCGTGCGCGAAAACCTCTCCAAGGGTCTCGGCTTCTCCAAGGAGGACCGCGACATCAACATCCGCCGCATCGCCTTCGTCGCTGACCTGCTCAGCCGCAACGGCGTGCCGGTGATCACCGCGGCGATCTCCCCCTACGCCGAGATCCGCGACGAGGCGCACGAGCTGATGGGCGACCGCTTCATCGAGGTCTACGTCAAGGCGTCGGTCGACACCTGTGCCGAGCGCGACGTCAAGGGGCTCTACGCCAAGGCGTTCTCGGGCGAGATCAAGGAATTCACCGGCGTCTCCGATCCTTACGAGATCCCCGAGAACCCGGCTTGGGTCTGCGATACCGAGAACGAGACGCCTGAGGAGTCGGCGCAGAAGCTGCTCGATTACCTCGAGTCGCGGGAGCTGATTCCGGCGGCTGCGGTTACCGCCTAGCTAGAAGGGACGGGAGGGGCGGCGACCCCTCCCAAAACGCGCGGCAGGAGCCGCGCTTGAGTGTTTTGGGAGGGGCCACCGCCCCTCCCTTGCTCGTTCTGGGCCGGGAACCGCAGCCGCCGGGATCCCGCGGCTCGAGGTACTCGCTGAGCTGCTAGTTCCGGGAGCGAGTCGGTGTTGTTCTACCGCCTGGGAGGGACCTGGGGGTCGGCTAGGCCGTAGGTGTTGTAGTCGCCGAATTTGGCGAAGGTCTTGTGGGTGGGGCCGTGGTAGTCGGAGGAGGCGGTGGGGATTAGGTTCAGCTCGTCGCAGAGGTGGAGGAGGTGTTCGGTCTGCTCTTGGGTGTGGGGGGGATAGAAGGCCTCTACGCCGTCGGGTTTTAGGGAGCGGATTAGGTCCTCTACCTCGTCTGGGTCCTCGATGTCCCAGTAGGGGTGGGCGATCACTGCGGTGCCGCCGGCCTCGTGGATCAGGGCGATCGCCTGCTCGGCGGTCGGCCAGCGGCGGGGGACGAAGGCCTTGGCGCCGGGCACCAGGTACTCCTCGAAGAACGGCCCCAGGTCTCCGGTGGCTCCGGCGGCGCGAGCGATATGCGGGCGGCCGATCGAGAGTGCGTCGCCGGCCTCCTTGATCGCGTCCTCGAGCTTGATTTCAAAGCCCCATTTGCGCAGCCGTTCGATGATCTCCTCGGCCCGGTTGACCCGTTCCTTCTGCGCCCGTTCGCAGACCGGCTTGATCGTCGTCAGGTCGACCCAATACCCGCAGATGTGCAGATCTTCCGCGTACTCGTGCACGCAGGACATCTCGATCGCCGGCACCAGCTCAATGCCAAATCCCTTCGCAGCCTCGGCAGCCTCCTCGACTCCAGCGACGGCATCGTGGTCCGTCAGCGCCAGCGTGGTCACCCCAGCCTCCCAGGCTTGCGCCACCACTTCTCCTGGCGCTAGTTGCCCGTCCGAGACGGTCGAATGACTCTGAAGCTCGATCAACACGAGGTCGGAGAAGCTATTGCACAGGACGGCATCGCGGCGGCGCACCACCGCCCCGCTGCTGATTAGACTGCGCCGCCGTGTTCCAGAAAGTCTTGATTGCCAACCGCGGCGAGATCGCGATTCGTGTGGCCCGCACGCTCAAGGAGATGGGCATCGGCTCGGTCGCCGTCTACTCGGAGATCGACCGCGACGCGCCGCACGTGCGCGCGGCCGACGAGGCATTCCTGATCGGCCCGGCGGTGCCGGCGGAAAGCTACCTCAACATCGCCAAGATCATCGAGACCGCCAAGGAAGCGGGCGCCGAAGGAATTCACCCCGGCTACGGCTTCCTTGCCGAGAACGCCGAGATGGCTCGTGCTTGCGATGAGGCCGGGATCACCTGGATCGGCCCGCCACCGGAGGCGATCGAAGCGATGGGCTCGAAGACCAAGGCGCGCGAGATCATGGAGCAGGCCGGGGTGCCGATCGTCCCCGGCTCGACCGAGGTCGCCAAGGACATCGACGCTGCCCGCAAGCAGGCCGAGGAAGCCGGCTACCCGGTCGCCTGCAAGGCCGCCGGCGGCGGTGGCGGCAAGGGCTTCCGCGTCGCGATGACTCCGGACGATCTGCAGGAGGCCTTCGAGGGCTCCGCCCGAGAAGGCGAGAAGTTCTTTTCCGACGACCGCGTCTACATCGAGCGCTACCTCGAGGACCCGCGCCACGTCGAGGTCCAGGTGCTCGCCGACAGCCATGGCAACGTGATCCACCTCGGCGAGCGCGACTGCTCGATTCAGCGCCGCCACCAGAAGGTGATCGAGGAGGCCCCGGGCCCGCACGTCGACGAGGAGATGCGCGAGCGGATCGGCAAGATCGCCACCGACGCCGCAGCCGCGGTCGGCTATCGCGGTGCCGGCACGATCGAGGGCATGCAGGTCGGCGATGAGTACTTCTTCCTTGAGATGAACACCCGCGTGCAGGTCGAGCACTGCGTGACCGAGATGGTCACCGGCATCGACATCGTCCGCGAGCAGATCCTGGTTGCCGCCGGCGAGCCGCTCTCGATCGCCCAGGACGACGTCAAGCTGAGCGGCTGGTCGATTGAGTGCCGGATCAACGCCGAGGCAGCGCACAAGAAGTTCGCCCCCGCGCCGGGCCCGATCGGCGACTCCTACCGCGAGCCCTCCGGCCCCGGCGTCCGCGTCGACTCCGGCGTCGAGGGCGGCTCCGAGGTGACGCCGATGTACGACCCGATGGTCGCCAAGCTGATCGTCTGGGACGTCGATCGCGAGAAGGCGACCCGGCGCATGCTGCGGGCGCTGGGCGAATACGACTCCGGTGGACTGACCACGCTGATCCCCTTCCACGAAGCGATCCTCGCCACCGAGCAATGGGCCAAGGGCGAGACCTGTCGTGACCTGATGGAGGACGCCGACTGGCTCAAGTCGACCGCTCCGGCCGACGCGAAGCCACCGGAGTCCGCCGAGGATGGCGACCAGATCGTCAGCCGCGACTACAAGGTCGAGGTCTCGGGCAAGCTCTTCGAGGTCAAGGTGATTGGCGAGGCCGCGGCGGGTGCCGCCGTGGCCCCGGCCGCGGGTGGCAAGAAGCCACCGAAACGCGAGCGCAAATCCGGCGGAGGCGGTGGTGCCTCGAGCGAATCACTGGCCTCGCCGCTGCAGGGCACCGTCTTCAAAGTCGCGGTCGAGAAAGGCGCCGACGTCGCCGAGGGTGACCTGATCTGCGTGATCGAGGCGATGAAGATGGAGAACGAGATCGTCGCCCACCGCGCCGGCAAGGTCGAGGAGCTCAAGATCGCCGAGGGCGACTCGGTCTCCAGCGGCGACGTGCTCGCCGTGATCAAGTAGCGCCCGCGACGGCGGCGAAGCTCAGCGTTTCTGCTGCTGTTTCTTCGCTTCCTGCTGTTCTTTGTTCTGCTTTTGTTTTTCGCGCCGTTCCGCCTTGATCGCGCGGATCACCTCTTGCCGTTCGCGCCGAGTCAGGGGGATTTCGGCGGCTTCTTCGCGGCAGCCGCGGCCGCTGCAGTCCTCGAGCCGTTCCGTCAGTTCGCGATGGAGGAAGTTGCGCACCGGGAAGTAGTTTGGGATGCGGACGAGGTTGTTGAGCTCGTAGGGGTCTTTTTCGAGGTCGTAGAGCTCCTTCTCGCCGTCCGGCCAGGCGATGTACTTGTAGGGGCCGAGGCGGATTCCCTCGTAATCCTTGGGTGGCGCCAGTAGCGAGGCACCGGCTTCGCCGCCGGGGCGGGCAGCGGTTCCGCTCCGGCTGGGGGCAGCGCCCTGGCGCGTGAAACGGCTTTGGTCGCCCGGTTCGGCGATCGCGCCGGCTTCGTTGACGTCGTCGGTTTCGACGAAGGACTCGAAGAGGTAGGGCCGCAAGGTGCGCAGTTCGGGATCTTTGAAGAAGGGGGTCATCGAGCGTCCATCGACACTCTTGTCGGGCGTGACCCCGGCCAGTTCGAGGATCGTCGGGGCGACGTCGATGTTGCCGACGATCTCCCCCGATTCGGTGCCGGCTTTGATGTGCGGGCCGCGAATCAGGAAGGGCAGGTGCGTCGATGGCTCGTAGGCGAGGAACTTGCCGCCAAGCAAGCGGTGCTCGCCGTAAAAGAAGCCGTTGTCCGAGGTGAAGATGACGTAGGTGTTGCGCAACCGGTGTAGCGAGCCCAGCGTGTCGATCAGCAGTTTCACCCCGTCGTCGATCGAGCGCAGCGACTCGAGCGCCTTGTCGTAGTAGACGCGGTAGGTGTGGATTTCGCTGAGGCCGAGGTAGGGGGCTTCTTTGATGAAGCTCGGCTTGTCGGTGACGTTGCCCTCGTCGAAGCCCTGGCCGCGATTGTGGGGCAGCGGCGCGCCCTTGAACCAGTCGTAGTGGCGCGGCGCCGGCTCCGGGCCGGCAGGCTTGCGGAAGTCGCCGTGCGGAGCGGTGTAGTCGAGCTGCAGGTAGAAGGGCTGTTCGGGCGAGGTGGCACGCAGTTCCTGGGTGGCCAGGTTGGTCAGCATGTCGGTCTCGTAGAAGCACGGCTGCCCGTTGAGCGGCGCAAAGGGGCAGCCGATGTCATCGCGGGTGATGTATTCGCGCGGTTCCCAGGTGCCCGAGTCCCCGTAGGGGCCTTCGACCACGCCGTTGTTGTTGAGTTTGTAGCCGTAGTAGTAGTGGTCGGTGTCGGACTTCAGCACCGTGTGCCAGGAGCTCCAGCCCGGCGGCACTTCGCTCCCATTTGAATACGGTTCGTCGCCGTAGCCGTTGAGGAACTTGCCGACGTGGATCGTGCGGTAGCCGGCGCCCTGCAGCCAGGTGGCGATGTTGTGGGTGTAGGCGCCGCGGAAGGAGAAGCCAAAGTAGCCGCCATTGGGCTGGATGTTGCCCTTGACGCCGTTGTTGTGGGCGTAGCGGCCAGTCATCAGGCTGACCCGCGAAGGGCAGCAGAGGGGGTAGGAGACGTAGTAGCGGTTGAAGGTCTCGCCGCGCTTGGCGATCAGGTTGAGCGTGTTCGGCATCGCCTGCAGCCTCGGCTGGCCGAAGGCGGCGTAGAGCTGATCGAGGGTCTGGTCGTCGGTCTGGATGACGACGAAGCTGGGTTTTTCCGGCGTCGCAGCGGCGGCGCTGGAGCGAAAGCCGGCGGTGGCAAGCAGGCAGAGCAGCATCAGCATGCCCGCCGCGATCACGGCGAGCCGAATGCCCTGTCCTGCCCTGCTTTGTTCAGATCGATGCATGGAAATCGCGGTCGCGCAGGCGACCTACCCGGTCGAAACAACTACGCGCGCTGAAGTTGCGAAACGCTAGAGATCGCTCAGGACGCGCCGAGCTTTTTGGCTGCGTCGCGGAAAGTCTTGACGGTGGCGCTTGGCGCCTTGCGACCTTCGAGTTTCTCGCCGTGGCGGTTGACCCAGATCACCGGCACGTTCATTTTCAGCAGCGGCGCGACATCGTTGGTGTAGTTGCAGCCGATGTGCAGCCAGCCTTTCTTGCCGCCGATCCGTCGTGCCGCCTCTTTGAAGTGGACGGGGTCGGGCTTGTAGCTGCGCACCTGCTGCGCGGTGACCACGAGGTCGAGTTCGGTGCGCAGGTGGCGGCGCGAGATGCCGAGCAGTTTGTCGTCGATGTTGGAGACGATGCCGATCTCGTAGCGTTTGCCGAGTCGATCCATCGCCGCGTTGGACTCGCGGAAGGGCAGCCAGTAGGCAACGCTGTCGGGCAGGAATTGGGCCCGTGAGGGCTCGATCTCCCAGCCCAACTCGCCGGCGACTTTGACGATTGTGCGGCGCAGCACCTCGGCATAGAGCTCGTAGGAGCCAGCCATGATTTCCGCCTGGACCTCCATGAAGCGGGCGAGGAAGGGCTCCTCTTCAAAGCTGAAGCCGTCTTTCTGCGCCTCTTTCTTGCAGGCATCGATGATGCCTTTCTCCCAGTCGATCAGGGTGCCGTAACAGTCGGTGGTGACCCATTTGACGGTTTTGAGACTGGGGAGGGGCATGGCGGCGGCGCATTATGTCAGTAGCCCGCAAGGCAGGCGGCGCGCCACTTGAAGTCGGCCACCTCGAAGGTCGGATAGGCTGCCGCCCGCGCCGCAGGGGCGCACCTCTCATTCATGGACCTTCTCGAGTATCAGGGCAAGCAGCTTTTCGCCAAGCACGGCGTCGCCGTGCCGAGCGGCGAGGTCGCTGCCAATGTCGATGACGCCGTCGCCGCGGCGGGGCGGATCGGCTATCCCTGCGCGATCAAGGCGCAGGTGCTGATCGGCGGTCGCGGCAAGGCCGGCGGGATCAAGATCGCCAAGGACGCCGGGGAGGCGCGCGCCTACGCCGACGCGATCCTCGGCATGGACATCGTCGGCCCGCACGGCGAGGGCCCCTTCCGCGTCGACCAGGTCTGGGTCGAGGGCGGCTCCGACATCGCCTCCGAGTACTACGCCTCGGTGATCCTCGACCGCGGTGAGAAGAAGCTGCTGGCGATGGTCTCGGCCAAGGGCGGGATGGACATCGAGGCGGTCGCCGCCGAGGACCCCGACGCGCTGGTGCGGCGCCACATCGACCCGACTCGGCCGTTTGACGCTGCCGCGGCGCGGCAGATCATTGACGCCGCCGGGCTCGACGAGGACGTTCGCGACCAGGCCGCCGAGGTGCTGGTGAAGCTGGCCGAGGTGGCGAGCTCCGAGGATGCCAGCCTGATCGAGGTCAACCCGCTGATCGTTACCAACGACCGCGAGGTCGTCGCGCTCGACGCCAAGGTGACGATTGACGGCAACGCGCTCTTCCGCCACCAGGACCTGGCCGAGATCGCCGATACCGCCGAGGACCCGCAGGAGGCGATGGCGAAGGAGAAGGGCCTCACCTACGTCAAGCTCGACGGCAACGTCGGCATCCTCGCCAACGGCGCCGGGCTCTGCATGTCGACGCTGGACGTCGTCGCCCAGGCGGGCGGCGCCCCGGCCAACTTCCTCGACGCCGGCGGCGGCTCCAAGGCGGAGGCGATCGTCGACGCGCTGACCGTGATCACTTCCGACGAGAAGGTCACGGCGATCCTCTTCAACATCTTCGGCGGCATCACCCGCTGCGACGAGATCGCCAACGGCATCGTCACCGCCTCAAAGCAGCTGGACTTGAAGCTGCCATTGGTCGTGCGACTCGACGGCACCAACTCCGAGGAGGGGCTGAAGATCCTCGCCGAGGCCAACCTGCCCAACCTGAACCAGGAGACGACGATGCTCGGCGCTGCCCGCCGCGTGGTCGAGCTCGCGGGAGGCAACGGCTGATGTCGATCATCGTCGGCAAGCAGACCAAGCTGGTCGTTTCCGGCCTGACCGGCCGCGAGGGCTCCTTCCACGGCCTGCGCAATCGCGCCTACGGCACTGACCTCGTTGCCGGCGTGACGCCCGGCAAGGGTGGCCAGGACGTCGAGGGCGTGCCGGTCTTCGACACGATCTCCGAATCGGTCGAGCAGGCCGGCGCCAACACCTCGATGATCTTCGTGCCGGCGCGCTTCGCCGCGCCGGCGATCGACGAGGCGATCGAGTCCGGGGTCGAGACGGTGATCGCGATCACCGAGGGGATCCCGGTGCTCGACATGCTCAACACCTACTGGAAGGCCAAGGAGGCCGGCGTGAGGTTGCTCGGCCCCAACTGCCCCGGCGCGCTCTCGCCGGGCAAGGCCAACGTCGGCATCATCCCGGCCCAGTTCTTCGATCCCGGCCCGATCGGCGTCGTCTCCAAGTCGGGCACGCTGACCTACCAGATCGGCAACGAGCTGAAGCAGGCCGGCACCGGCAACTCCTCGATCGTGGGCATCGGCGGCGATCCGATCATCGGCTCCGACTTCATCGACATCCTCACCCTGTACGAGGCCGACCCCGAGACCGAGCTGATCGTGATGGTCGGCGAGATCGGCGGCGACGCCGAGGAGCGCGCAGCCGAGTTCATCGCCGCAGAGATCTCCAAGCCCGTGGTCGCCTACATCGCCGGCTTCACCGCCCCGCCCGGCAAGCAGATGGGCCACGCCGGGGCGATCATCTCCGGCTCCTCGGGCACCGCCCAGGCGAAGAAGGACGCGCTCGAAGCCAAGGGCGTGCGGGTCGGCGAAAGCCCGACCGAGACGGCCAAGATCGCCGTCGAAGTCCTGCGCGGCCTTTAGGGTTCGTGCAGATGGAAGTGGAGGCGCGGCCCGTGCGGCTGACGATCGCTGACGATCTGCAACGGGGACGGGGGAGCGTGTTCTTCCGGCTCTGGTTTGCGCTGCCGTTTCTGCTCTGGCTCGTCATCTGGGGGCTGGCGGCGTTCTTCGTCGCGATCGCGAACTGGTTCGCGACCCTGTTCAAGGGGACCTCGCCGCGCTCGCTCCATGGCTTTCTCGCCCGCTACGTCCGCTTCGCGGTTCACGTCTATGCCTTCCTCTACCTGGCCGCCGATCCCTTGCCCAGCTTTGGCGGCAAGCCGGGCTATCCGATTGACGTCGAGATCGATCCGCCGCTGCGGCAGAACCGCTGGAAGGTCGGCTTCCGCCTCGTGCTCGCAGTCCCCGCGCTCTTTCTCCTCACGGCTTTCTTGGGCTCGGCCGGCAGCTTCAACCCGAACTCGGGCACGGAAAGCAGCGGCATCGGGCTGGTCATCGCGGCTGCGTTCCTCGGCTGGTTCTTCGCCCTCTTCCGGAGCCGGATGCCGCGCGGTCTGCGCGACTTGGTCGCCTACGGCCTTTCCTACACGGCTCAGGCTTGGGCTTACATGACGCTGCTGACCGACCGCTATCCCTCCAGCGATCCACTCACCGCGATCGGCCCGCTGCCGGCTCGGGAGGATCCGATCCGGCTCGAATCCAGCGACGACTTGCGGCGCAACCGGCTCACGGTCTTCTTCCGGCTGCTGCTGGTGATTCCGCACCTGATCTGGCTTGCGCTCTGGGGCATCGTCGCCCTGTTCGCTGCCATCGGCAACTGGTTCGCGACGCTCTTCACCGGCACCTCGCCTGCCGGATTGCACCGCTTTCTCGCCTCCTATCTGCGCTACCAGCTGCACGTGGGGGCCTACCTGTACCTGGTCGGCAATCCCTTCCCGGGCTTCACTGGTGAGCGCGGCAGCTATCCGATCGAACTCCGCGTCGCCGATCGCCTTCCGCAGAATCGTTGGATCGTTGGCTTCAGGCTGGTGCTGGCGCTGCCGGCCGTGCTCCTTGCCGCCGCCTTCGGATCGTTCCTCTTCACCGTCGCCATCCTCGGTTGGTTCGCCTCGCTGTTCACGGGGACGATGCCGCTCGGTCTGCGCAACGCCGGCGCCCTGGGGTTGCGCTACACGGCGCAGACCTACGGCTACTTCTTCTTGCTGACCGACGCCTACCCATACAGCGGCCCGAACGTCGCCCCGCCGCCGCTGACCGCCGACCCCAACATCGCATTTCCGCCACGAGGCGCTTGAGGCGGCTGGCCTCCCGCCTCGCCCGTCCATCGACACTGGCCCTGCTGGCCGGCGCCGCGCTCTGGCTCTGGGCGGCGCAGGCGCTCTGGCATGCCACCGCTTCGGTTCCGCAGGGCCCCGACCTCTCGCCGGATCGATTCTTCAGCTCCTCCTTTCTCGATCGCAGCGCCTCCTACGAACGCTTCCTGGCGATCGACGGCCTGCTGGCGATCGCGGTCCTGCTTGGGGTCCTCGCGCTCTACGCGCGCCGCGGGCACCGGCTGATGCGCGAGTCGGCGGCGGGCCGGGTCGGCACGGGGATGCTGCTCGGCATGCTCGGCTTCGCCGTCGTCTGGCTGGCCGAGCTTCCCTTCGGGCTGGCGGCGGTCTGGTGGCAACGCGATCACGGCGTCTCCCACCAGGGCTACCTCGAGTGGGCCCTCGAAAGCTTTCTCGGGCTCGGCGGTACCTTCCTCTTCGTCGCCGCGGCGCTGGCGATCGCGATGGGGCTGGCGGGGCCGCTGCAGCGCTGGTGGTGGGTTGCCGCAGTGCCGGCCTTCGTCGGCCTGGCGTTGCTTTTCGCCTTTGTCAGTCCCTACCTGGTTCCCGATACTTCGTCGCTGCGCGATCCACAGCTCGCCGAAGCGCGGGCGCTCGAGCGCCGGGAGGGAGTCGAGGGAACCCGGTTCAAGGTCGAGGACGTCGATCGCTTCACCACCGCGCCCAACGCCGAGGCGACCGGCCTCGGCCCGACCCGGACGGTGATCGTCTGGAACACGCTGCTGAGCGACGACTTCAGCCGCGCCGAGGTCCGCGCCGTGCTCGGTCACGAGATCGCTCACATCGCGCACGACGATCCGCTCAAGCAGGTCGGCTGGCTGGCGCTCTTCCTGGTCCCCGCAGCGGGCCTGGTTGAGCTGCTCACCCGTCGCCGCGGTGGCATGGCTCGGCCCGAGGCCGTGCCCGTCGCGCTGCTCGTCCTCGTCGCTTTTCAGCTGCTGGCAACGCCGATGTTCAACTTGGTCACGCGCCGAGCCGAGGCCTCGGCGGATTGGTCATCGCTGGAAGCGACCCATGAACCGGCGGTTGCCCGGGCGATGTTCCGCCGGCTCAGCACGACGAGCCGCGGCTCCCCCGATCCGCCGGGCTGGACGGCGCTTCTCTACGGCAGCCACCCGACGATCATGCAGCGGATCGAGATGACCTACGCCTGGGAACGGGCGCACAGGCCCTGATCTCGCCGGCCCTCGCCGCGGCTTGGGCGTTGCTAGGCTCGCTCTCACATGGCCGGCGAGACGATTTCGTTTGCGAGAGGGGCGCCCAGCGCCGACATCCTGCCGCGCGACGCGGTGCGGGACGCGGCGTCGGTGGCGCTTGCCGAGGACTGGGAAAAGGCTCTCTCCTACGGCACCGGGATCGGCCATCCGGGGCTCTGCGAGTGGGTCGCGCAGCGGCACGGGGGACTCGACGGCGGTCAGGTGATGGTCGCCAACGGCTCGCTGGAGGCCGGCTGGATGCTCTTCGAGCACCTGCTCGAGCCGGGAGACCGGGTGGTGGTCGAGCAGCCGACCTACGACCGCACGCTGCTGATGCTGCAGCGGCTCGGGGTCGAGCTGGTGCCGGTCTCACTCGAGGATGACGGGCTCGACATCGCCGCCTTCGAAGCGGCCTTGGCGCAGGGTCCGATCAAGCTCGCCCACGTCATCCCCAACTTCCACAACCCGGCCGGCTGCACGCTCTCGGCGGAGAAGCGGGTGCGGTTGGTCGAGCTCGCCGCCGAGCACGACTTCTGGATCTTCGAGGACGACCCCTACCGCGAGCTGCCCTTCGAGGGCAAGGGGCTGGAGACGATGCTCGAGATCGACAAGGCGGACAAGGTCGTCCACGCCTCTTCCTTCTCCAAGACGGTCAGCCCGGGCGTGCGGGTCGGCTACCTCGCCGGGCCCGCGACGGAGATCGCCAAGCTCGCCAAGCGGGCCAACGAGACCTACATCTCGCCCAACATGCTGGCCGAGGCCGTCGTGCTCGAGCTCTGCCGCTCGGGCGGGCTCGACCGCAACATCGAGTTCGTCAAGGGCGCTCTGCAGGCGCGCCGCGACGCCCTGGTCGAGGCGCTGAACGAGCAGATCCCCGAGGCCGAGTTCGTCGTCCCCGGCGGCGGCTACTTCCTCTGGCTCGACCTCGCCGAGGGCACCGACACCAGCGCTCTGCTGGCCGAGGCCAAGGGTGAGGGCGTCGCCTTCGTCGCTGGCCCCGACTTCATGATCGACGGCGGCACCAACAGTCTGCGCCTCTCCTTCGCCAGCGTGCCGCCCGAGCGGATCGGCGAGGGCGTCGCCCGCATCGCCCGCGCGCTCGACCGCATTCGCGCTGGCTCGCCCGCCTGAGCGGGCTGCCCTTCTCGCATCGATCGCTCGTCCGCCACCGGCGTCGGCTGATCCAGCCGCGCCCACTCCCCGTAGGTGGGGTTGATGACCTACCCGCGACCGAGGAGGAAGCATGGCTGTGGCTAACAAACCGAGCGCGCTGGAGCGCGTCACCAGCGACCCGGTGTCGCGGCGCAAGCTGCTCGCCGTTACCGGCGGCTCGACCGCGCTGGCGGCCTTTCTCGCCGCCTGCGGCAGCGACAGCAGCAGCACGACCACGACGATGGCCGGCAGCGGCGGCGGCAAGACCGGCACCGAGCAGTTCGGCAAGGGCGACGTCGGCATCCTCAACTACGCGCTGACCCTCGAGTACCTCGAGACCGCCTTCTACGCGGACGTGGTCAAGAGCGGGCTCTTCAAGGGCTCCGACCTGGAGACGATCCGCAAGTTCGGCAGTGAGGAGGCCGAACACGTGACCGCGCTGACCGGCTTCGTCAAGCAGATGGGCGGCAAGCCCGCGCCCAAGCCGAAGACCAAATTCCCGCTGAAGAGTGCCAAATCGGTGCTCGAACTAGCGGCGACGGTCGAGAACCTCGGCGCCGCCGCCTATCTCGGCCAGGCGCCCAACATCAAGGGCGCCTCGGTGCTCGCCGCGGCGCTCTCGATCCACAGCGTCGAGGGCCGCCACGCGGCGGCGCTCAACACCCTGCTGGGCGAATCGATCACCCCTGACGGGGCGTTCGCCAAACCCGCCGGCGCCGACGAAGTCCTCAAGTCGGTCGAACCCTTCATCGTCGGCTGAGCCGGCGCAAAGCGCGAAAGGAGAATCAGATGAGCGACCAGATCCTGGCCCAGCCCGAGCTCGCCGCGGTGCATATTGACACCGACAGCGAAGACATCTCCCGCAGCGAGGTGATCCTCAAGGGAGCGCTGGCGGCCGGTGCCGTCTACGGCGCGCTCGCGGTCGGCCCCTTCGTCGGCCGGGCGCTGGCGATGGCCGAAAGCGGCGACGTCGGCATCCTCAACTTTGCACTCACGCTCGAGTACCTCGAGTCGACCTTCTACGAAGAAGCCAAGACTCGGGCCAAGGCGAGCGGCGACCTCAAGAGCCTGATCGAGCTGGTCGGGCGCGACGAGGAAGAACACGTCGGGGCACTGACCGAAACGATCAAGAAGCTCGGTGGCAAGCCGGTGGCGGAGCCGAAATTCGACTTTCCCTACAGCGGCACCTCCGGTTTCCTCAAGCTAGCCCAGACGTTCGAGGACACGGGAGTGAGCGCCTACAACGGCGCCGCGCCCCAGATCAAGGCCGCCGAAGTGCTGGAAGCGGCCGGCTCGATCGTCCAGGTCGAGGCCCGTCACGCGGCCGCGATCCGGCTGCAGAACAAAGAAGAACCGGCGCCGGAAGCGTTCGACCCGGCTCTGACCGAAGCTAAGGTGCTGAAGGCGGTCGAACCCTTCATCGCCTAGACGACCCCCCGCCGAGACGGTCGAAGGAGCATTGAAGATGCGCGCGAGCAAAGCAGAGCGCCTCGCCGACGAGGAGCTGATGCCGCTGATCGGGGAGAAGAACCCCGATGCCTTCGAGGTCTTTTACGACCGCCACGGCGGCGTCGCCTACTCGCTCGCCTACAGGATCGTGGGTGAGCGGGGGGCGGCCGAAGACGTGACCCAGGAGGCCTTCATCTCGATTTGGCGCAGCGGCGCCCGCTACGACGCGGCGCGCGGCAGCGTCCGCACCTGGATGCTCGGCATCGTCCGCAACCGGGCGATCGACTTCCTCCGCAGCAAGGCCGGACGGGCGCCGAAGCTCGACTTCGACGACGACTCGATCCTCGAGCACCGCCCAGCCGCGGAGCTGACCGATTCCGAGGCGCTGCGGCGGGAGACCGCGGAGGAGGTGCGCGGGGCCCTCGACGAGCTGCCCGGCGAGCAGGCGAAGGTGATCCAGCTGGCCTACTTCGGCGGCTTCAGTCACTCGGAGATCGCCGGCATGCTCGGCGTGCCACTCGGCACGGTCAAGGGAAGAATGCGACTTGGATTGGAGAAGATCCGCGGTGAGCTGGCGGAGGGACTGACATGAGCGAGCACGGACACGAGCGCCGCAGCGATGAGATCGCTGCCTTCCTGCTGGGCGCTTTGGAGCCCGGCGAGGCGGCGGAGCTGGAACGCCACCTGGCTGGCTGCGAAGAGTGCCGGACCGAGCTCGAGTGGCTGCGCCCGGCGGTGCAGCTGCTGCCCGAGTCGGTGGAGCGGGTCGAGGCGCCGCCGGAGCTGCGTGAGAGCTTGATGACCCAGGTGCGCGCAGAGGCCAAGACGGAGGCCGAGGCCGCTGCGCACGCGCCTCGTCGCGAGCGCGGGCTGCTGCGCGGTTGGGTTCTGCGGCCGGCCACCGGCCTCGCCGTGCTCGCTCTGGTCGTAGCGGCGGTTGGCGCTTTCGCGATTGCTGGCGGAGGCTCGAGCGGGGGCAAGACGACCACGACCTTCACCGGTCACTCGCCGGGCGTCACCGCCGAGATGGTGAGCAGTGGCGGCTCCGGGACCCTGCACCTAGCCAACCTCCACCAGCTGCCGAGCGACAAGGTCCTGCAGGCCTGGGTCGAACGCGACGGGCGCGTCGTCTCGGCCAAGACCCTCTTCGTCCCCAACCAGGATGGCACCGCCTCGGCGACGATCGACGACATGGAAGGCGTCAAGACGGTGATGGTCACGGCCGAGCCGCGCGGCGGCAGCGTGCAGCCGACGAGCCCGCCGATCGTCAGCGTTTCGATTCCGCAGTAAGCAGGAGCGGCGGCTCGGCTCAGCGGCCGTAGCGGTCCGAGGAGAGCACGAGCTGCTCTGGGATCGTCGCCCGCGGCGGCGGTGCCGGGTCGGCGCGGACCGAGACGGTCTCGGCGACGCTGCGTGAGACCTGGTGCGTGCCCTCACTGGAGGCGATCGTGACGCCCTCCTCGCCGGAGCTCTGCACGCTGCCCTCGAGGCCGGGGTAGAAGCCCGCGTCCTTGAGGTAGTGGAGCAGCTCCTCGGCCTCGTTCTCGAAACGCAGCACGTGGACTTTGGCGCCCGGCTCGACGTCGGAGAGCAGGGCGCCCTGCTCGCGGATGCCCTCGACGATCGGGTGGCCGTGGGGACAGGTGGTGGCGTCGCCGATCGCGGCGCGCATGCGCTCCTCCAGCACGGGCGACATCGCGTGCTCGATCCGCTCAGCCTCCTCGTGCACCTCGTCCCAGGGGATGCCGAGCACGTCGGTGAGAAAGCGCTCGATCATGCGGTGGCGGCGGACGATATGGCTGGCGTGCTCGCGGCCCGACACGGTGAATTCCAGCGACTTGTCGGGCTTGCGCTCGACGTAGCCGTCGTCGGTGAGGCGGCCGATCATCTCGTGTACGGTCGGCGGCGAGAGCTGCATCGCGCGGGCGATGTTGGCCCCGGTCATCGGTAGCCCGGCCTCCTCGAGCCAGAACATGATCTCCAGGTACTCCTGCTCGGCGACTGTCGCTTGCTCCATCGTCCCGATACTAGTAGAGCCTCAACGGCGCTCGATCAGGGTTGAGACGACCGCCTCGTAGAAGCCGTCGCCCATCGCCCCCTCGGTGACCGTGGCGTTGTCCCAGGCGCCCAACGCGGCGCGCAGGCCGGGGTCGCGCTCGGGCCCGTTGGCGACGACGAAGAAGCGGCCGACCGCGGCGGCGACCTCGAGGTCCTCGACCGAGTCACCGACGGCGATGCAGTCGGCCGGGTCGTAGCCCCGGGCGCGGGCGTGGGCGGCTACGGCGCCAGCCTTGCTGACCAGCTTGGGGACCAGGTGGTAGGCGTGGGTGGGTCCCTCGACGGCCGGCATCTCGCGGCCGATCGCGCCGTTGTCGAGCAGGCGCAGATCCTGGTGGCCTTCGGCCTCGAGCAGCTGGTTGGCCTCGGCGACGTCGACCTTGCCGCGGAAGAGGTGGGAGAGGACGCGGCCGTGGTGCCAGGGGGCGTGGTACTCGAGCCTCCCCTCGAAGTGGGCGAAGAGCACCCTGGGGATACCGCGGGCCTCGATCTTCTCGTAGACGGTGCCGTCCTCATCGGGGACGAGATCGCCGGTCAGCACGGTGGTCTCGCCCTCGATCGCGAAGGCGCAGCCGGCCTCATAGATGTAGGAGGTCTGGCCCATCAAACGGGCGGCCTCGTGGACCTGGGGCTCGCGGCGGCCGGACATGATCACGACCTCGACCCCGGCCCGGTGGCAAGCCTCCAACCCGCGCGACTGGGCAAGCGAGAAGCCGCCCTCGGCGTCGCGGAAGAGCGAGCTGCCCTTGCCGAGCAGGGTGCCGTCGAGGTCGGTGTAGACGCAGTTCAGTGCCATCGGTGGGTCGCTACGGTAGCCGGATGAGCTGGCGCCTCGCCGATCGCAGCCTCGACCTGACCCTGCCGCTGGCCGCCGGGATCGTCAACGTCACCGCCGACTCGATGTTCGAGGGGGCGCGCAGCGGCACGCCGGAGCAGGCGATCGCCGACGGGCTGGCGTTGGTCGAGGCCGGTTTCGACATGCTCGACGTGGGGGCAGTGGCGGCGAAAAGCGGGCCGCCGATTCCGCCCGAGGTCGAGGCGGCGGCGCTGGTGCCGGCGATCGAAGGGCTGGCGGGAGCGGGCGTGCCGATCTCGGCCGACACCTACTCGGTTGAGGTGGCGCGTGCTGCGCTCGAGGCCGGCGCGACCGCGGTCAACGACATCTCCGGTGGCTCGGAGGAGATGTTCGAGCTGGTTGCTGAGCGCGGCTGCGGCTACGTGCTGATGCACATCGAGGGCCCGCCGCGGGTCGACCGGCCAGCGCCCGAGTACGGCGACGTGGTCGGGCACCTGGTCGAGTGGTTCGGGGGGAGAGTCGAGCTCGCTCGCGGCCTTGGCGTCGCCGAGGAGCAGATCGCGATCGACCCCGGACTCGACTTCGACTTGACCACCGAGCAGGACCTGGAGATCCTGCGCCGCCTGCCCGAGCTCGGCGCGCTCGGTATGCCGCTCTACATCTCGCTCTCGCGCAAGGACTTCATCGGCGCCGTAGTTGCCGGGTCGTGGGAGGCGCGGCTGCCGGCGGGCGAGCGCGAGTGGGGCACGGTCGCCGCGGTCGCCCTCGCGGTGCGCGGCGGCGCCGATGTCCTGCGCATCCACGACCGCAGCTCGCTGCAGGCAACAAAGATTGCTGGCGCGATCCGCGGGTCGTCAGGCAAGGACGCAGGGAGCCCGAATAGCAGCGCTATTCGGGCGACTGAGGACGCCGCATGACGGCGCGCGGGTCCGCCAGCCTGCTGGAGGCGCCTTGGTCGATCGCGCTCGACCCAGCGCGCCGCGATGGTCGCATCGTCGCCGAGAGCGGCGAAGAGGAGCGGGGGGCGCAGGAGGTGGCGCTGCCACGCTCGCTCGACCCCGGTTTCGTCGAGGCGCTGAAGCGCAGCGGGGTCGAGCGGCTCTACTCTCACCAGCGCGAAGCGCTGGTGACGGCCGCCGACTCGAACCTGGTGATCACCAGCGGCACCGCCTCGGGCAAGAGCCTCGCCTTCAACCTGCCGGTGCTCGACGGGATCGCCCGCGACCCGAAGCGCCGCGCGCTCTACCTCTACCCGACCAAGGCGCTGGCCCAGGACCAGGCGCGCAAGCTGGCGGGGCTGCGGCCGCCGGGGCTGCGCGAGGCGATCTACGACGGCGACACGCCGAAGGAAGAGCGGCCGGCGATCCGCCGCCGCAACAACCTCGTCCTCACCAACCCGGACATGCTGCACGTCGGCATCCTGCCCCACCACAAGAGCTGGGGCGACTTCCTCGCCAACCTTGAGTGGGTCGTGGTCGACGAGGCCCACACCTACCGCGGCGTCTTCGGCTCCCACGTCGCCAACGTTCTGCGCCGGCTGCGCCGGGTGGCGCGCGCCTACGGCTCCGAGCCGCGCTTCCTGCTCGCCTCGGCGACGATCGCCAACCCGGTCGAGCTGGCCGAAGAGCTGGTCGGCACCCCCTTCGAGCTGATTGACGACGACGGCGCGCCGCGGGCCGGGCGCGAGATCGCGATGTGGAACCCGCCGCTGATCGACAAGGCGACCGGGACGCGGCGCTCGCCGCTCTCCGAGGCCGCCGACCTGCTCGCCGAGCTGGTCTCCCACGGCGTGCGGACGATCTGCTTCCTGAAGAGCCGGCGCGGGATCGAGCTGATCCAGCGCTTCGCCCGCGAATCGCTGGAGGCCCGCGGCAAGCCGGAGCTGGCAGCCCGGATCGCGCCCTACCGCGGCGGCTACACGCCGCAGCAGCGGCGCGAGATCGAGGCGCGGCTCGCCGCCGGAGAGCTGCTCGCGGTAGTCGCCACCGATGCGCTCGAGCTCGGCATCGACATCGGCGAGCTAGACGCGGCGATCTGCGTCACCTTCCCCGGCACCGTCGCCAGCCTGCGCCAGATGTGGGGGCGGGCGGGGCGCCGGCGCCGCGGCCTCGCCGTCTACGTCGCCGGCCAGGACGCGCTCGACCAGTTCTTCTGTCGCCACCCCGACGAGTTCATCGGCCGCCCGGTCGAGGCGGCGATCCTCGACCACGCCAGCGAGCAGATCGCTGGCCGGCACATGGTCGCGGCGGCCTACGAGCTGCCGCTGAGCGAGGCGGACGCCGAGGTCTTCGGGCTCGAGTGGCGCGAGCGGGCGCAGCGGCTGATGGCAGCCGGCGAGCTGCGCCAAGCGGGCGGGCGGATCATGCCGCGCAGCAGCGAGTTCGTCGCCGCCAAGGTGCCGCTGCGCTCGGCCTCGCCCGACTCGGTCGCGGTGATCGAGCGCGAGTCGGGCGAGATGCTCGGCCTGGTCGAGTCCGAGCGCGCCTTCACCACGATCCACCCGGGGGCGATCTACCTCCACCTCGGCCGCTCCTATGAGGTCGAGCAGCTCGACGTGCAGGGGCGGCGGGCGATCGTCTCGCGCTTTGACGGCGACTGGTACACGCGGCCGAAGAAGGAGACCGAGATCTACATCGAGCGGGTGCGCGAGCACCGGTCGACCTCGGGGGTCGAGCTGCACTTCGGCGAGGTATCGGTGACCGAGCAGGTGATCGCCTACCAGCGGGTCTCGATCTCCGAGCAGGAGCCCTTCGACGTCGTCTCGCTGGAGCTGCCCGAGCAGCAGTTCGCCACCCAGGCACTCTGGTACGTGCTGCCCGACGGGCTCAGCGGCGCGCTGCCGCCCGACGTTCTGCTCGGCGCCCTGCACGCGACCGAGCACGGCCAGATCGCAGTGCTGCCGCTGATCGCGATGTGTGACCGCTGGGACATCGGCGGCCTCTCGACCAACGTCCACTTCCAGACCGGCCGCTCGACGATCTTCATCTACGACGGCCACCCAGGCGGCGTCGGGATCACCCTGCGCGGCTACGAGCAGTTCGAGCGCCTGCTCGGCGACGCCGAGCGGCTGATCGGCGAGTGCCCCTGCGAGTCCGGCTGCCCCTCCTGCGTGCAGAGCCCCAAGTGCGGCAACCTCAACGAACCCCTTCACAAGGAGGGGGCGTTGGAGCTGATGAGGACCATGAAGGGGGCGCAGTGACGCGCGCACGGCAGGTGGCCGTCATCGGCCCTGCGGGCGCTGAGCTGGGGTCCGAGGCGGCGATGCTCGGTGAGGAGGTCGGGCGGTTGCTGGCCGAGGCGGGGGTGATGCTGGTTTGCGGCGGGATGGGTGGGACGATGGCGGCGGCGTGTCGCGGGGCGAGAGAGGCTGGCGGCGACGCGATCGGCATCGTGCCGGGGCACGAGGTGGGCGAAGCGAACGAGTTCTGTACGCACGTGGTCGCGACCGGTATCGGCCACGCCCGCAACCTCGCGGTCGTCTCCTCCGGCGAGGTCGTGATCGCGATCGGCGGTGAGTGGGGGACGCTCTCGGAGATCGGCTTCGCGCGGGCGATCGGCCGCAGCGTGATCGCTCTGCGCAGCTGGGAGCTCAATGGACGCGAGCGGATGGCCGGGGCGCCGGGCGTGATGCCTGCGGAGTCGGCTCCCGAGGCAGTCGATCTGGCGCTCGAAGCGCTGTAGTCGCCAACCCTCCGGGGGGTGCCGGTTTTACGGATCTCACAGAGCGCGAACGCGTTTCACTTCGGTCCAGGCCAGAGCTGGCGCAGGGCGAGGATCGCGAAGGCGTGCGACCAGGCCAGGGGCGTGGTCGAGGTGGGGATGCCGGTCTGGGCATCGACGCGCTCGGGCAGCATGCCGGCTGGTGTCGCCGCGCGGCGCAGCTCGGCCATTAGGTGGAGCGCGGCGCGGCGCTCGCCGAGCGCGGCGAGGCTCCAGGCTGTCCAGGCCGTGGGCGCTGTCCAGGGGTCGATGCCACCATCCCAGTCCTCGGAGGGGACGATGCCGAAGCGGTCGCTGGTCGCGGCGAGCCGTAACAGCGTGCGACGTATGAGCGGGTAGAGCGCCGGGTGGGGGAAGGGACGCACCGCCCAGGCAGCGGCCGAGTCGAGCCCGGACGACGGGTCGCCGGCGCGGCGGGCGAGCTCTCCCGACGGCGTCTCGAAGAGCGTTTGCACATGCGGCGCGCCCGAGGCGATCGCGTTGGCGAGAAAATCGCCGCCGCCGTTCTCCTGGTAGTCGTCCAGCCCTCGCCACGGCCGCTTTACCGGCGCGCTTGGGAGGCCCGCCGCGCCGGCGGCCGCCGCGATCCAGCCCGCCGCGTCGCCCTGGGCGGCGCGCCCGTCGACCGGGGCGCCGTCGCTTTGGAACCGCGCCGCCGCGCCAAGATCGAGTCCACCCAGGAAGCCGACAATGCGCCTCGCCTCACCCCGATACCCCGCCGCTGCAAGCGCGATCGCAACCGTGCTCGCGTCACGAGGCCAGACGTAGCTCCAGCCCTCGCGGGCGCCGGCCTCCACCGCCCCCGTGCGCTCGTCGGTGAGCGCGTGGAGGACCAGCAGCGACCGCCGGTACATCCGGCGCGCCCAGGCCGGCGCGCCGGCGCCGAGCGGTCGGGCGGCCGCGAGCCAGTTGGGATTGGCACGAACGGCTTCGGGCTCGCCCAGCGAGTGGACCGTCACGGTCCGTGCCGTGCCGAACGTCGCGACCCTCCGCAGCGCGTTGCTCTCTGGCAGGTAGCGCTGCCGCACCGAGTCGGCCCGCGAGCCGCCAGAAGCAAGCGCCGCCCCAAGGGCGAGCAAGGCCACCACGACGATCGCTGCCCGCAGCGCTTTCATCGACCCCAATGCAAGCAGCCTCCTCGCCGCCCGGTCGCTAGCCTTCGCCCAGCAAGCTTCGGCTTCGCGCTCCCAGGCGAGGTAGCTCAGTTGGTAGAGCACACGACTGAAAATCGTGGTGTCGTGGGTTCGATTCCCACCCTCGCCATCAACTTTTCCCTGCAATTGAGCAATTTAAGTCTGCTCCGCGCAAGTTCCTACTCCACAACGCTGGTACCTCGCCGGGGCGAACCTCGGCGGAACTGATCGAGGACTAGCCTCCCTGGGCGCCTAACAAGCAGACGGCACAGATCGTCCGGGCTGAGATCGGCGTTCCGCGGAAAGCCGGCGAGGGTGCCCTTGCGTGAGTAGCGCCGCCCGTGTCTGTTGTCTGCTCAGGTTACGCGGCGAGCCGAGCGGGTTGCTGATTTGACTTGCGGAGACCCTCGGTGGCCTCCGTGAGGGCTTTTTGTGTTCGGCGAATCTCAAGGCCAAGCTCTTCTTGATCGGCAGTCCTCCTCTCCAGATCGGCCGGGTCGGAGGGGGCATCAACAGCCAAAGCGCTGAGCGCGCGCTGAAGCTCCTCAAGGCGTTGCCCTAGGCGTCTTGGCGCTTCTTGGTCGAGTTCGTAAATACCGGCCTTGGTCGTCGTCTTGACCACTGGCGAACGAGCAATCTGGTTGAGGAAGACGGCGTCTGGACGCTTGCCGGCGACGTCGTAGCCGGCATCGCGAAGTAGGTTGAACCACTCTCGATAATGGATCGGAGCTTCGGCGCGCTCTGAGTCCACAAGCACGCGGACAGCTATCCGCCGTATTGCGCTTCCAGTCAGAGCCTGTCCCTCGTCCGCTGGTCGCGCCCCCGGTCGCTCAACGAGCTGTACGCCTCGGTCACCGATCAAGGCCTGAAGTGAGTCGATTCTCTCGTCGAGCTCGTGCGTCTCGGTTTCCAGCGATTCGAGCTCTTCACGCACGCACTTTGCCTTGGCAGCAACCTTCGTCCGCTGCCGAACCAGGCGGTCGCGCTCGGTTGATGCCGCTCGTCGGAATCGGATTGAGGTCGTTGGGGTCGTCATGTGCGCCAATCAAATCGTTAGTCGACCGCCTGTCAACATTGCGGCCCTGTGGGCAAGCCTGTGGATTCAGGTCTGCCTGTGGATACAAGTCGTCTGGGACGTTGATTCATTGCCGAATGGCCCAATCTGTCTCAGATGGCCTTGTGGAAAAGCGCCTAAATCACCGCAAAATGCTTGTGGATTGCGCCTCAAAGCCCAGTTTGCGGAGTTGAGATGCATCGGGTTCTGTCCGCGGCTCAGACGATCCTGTCTGTCTCAAATCAATCCGAGACAGCCTAGGAGGAACCCTGTGGACACCTCAACTGCATTGATCCAGTCAGACACGATCGCCGATATCCCGCTCCAGGACCCGTTCCAGATGGACCCTGACGACCACTCCGGGACGCCGGTTGCCCTGATCGAGCTCGCTCGCAGAGGCGGGCGCCTTGAGTTTCTTGATGAGGTCGCCTGCGCGGACGTTCTGGTCGAGTTCCCCATGGGTTCGATACCGGAGCGCCAGACCGGCGCGTCCCGATTCGTCCGTCTGCGAGCAGGCGGCTATGCGCTTGTCCGATGAGCCGGAGCCCAGCCCAGCGGGAACCCCTCGCCGCTTGAGTCGGCGGCTCGTGGTTGGCTGATTGAGCGTCCGCACCGTCATAGACTCACGCCGGGTGGCCCGCAAGCGCGACATCAAGCAGTTCAGGCAAGCCTGCAAAGAGGTCGGGCTAACGCCTCGGGAACGTTATGAAGCAAGCGAGGCACTTCATGCCACGAAGGAAGGCTTGGGCACCCAAGAGCACATGAGCTATGGCGAACTGCTCATTTGGCTGCGACAATGGAGGCAGCGCTAATGGCAACTGTCGTCGCACTAGATGCTTCTCCCGTAAATGTCCTGCGCTCGATGCGCGGATCAATTGTCGATGCCAAAAAGGCCTATCCCGACGTGCTTCACGTTGAGATCCGCGATTCTGCTGGCGAGTTGTGGCGACTTGCGACCCAGGATGCCGAGTGGTCTCCGGCGGATCCTCCCGAGCTGGTAGGTCAGGCGATTGAGGATGCGGAGATTGATGAGAGCTCGGGCGAGTTGCGCTGCAAGCTTTCCAACGGCTCTGTTCTAGACGTGCGTCCTGGTGGCTCGCACGGGGCGGATGACGACCCTCCGAATTGGGAGCTGATCACCCCGGGCGGTGTCCTCCTCGAGTTCGGACCTGGAGTTCGTTGGCAGATCAGCGGTGCCGACGACCCCGCTTCATCTCGTCGCTGATCGCCCCAGGGCTGGGGTAATTAGGCTCAAAACGGTCTACTAGTCTGAACGTAAGATCGCCCTGATTCTCCTTGCTAGGGCGATATTCGGTCAGTGCGGAGCCGGCCCGGACACACGACTGAAAATCGTGGTGTCGTGGGTTCGATTCCCACCCTCGCCATCGCACGGCGTGCTTGGGGCAATACGTCTCGTTCAGGCAGCGGAACGTGACTTTGACTCCGTCTCTTGGGGGAGCGCCACGAGCACCGAGCACTGGGCGCGGTGGAGGACTCGCTCGCTGACGCTGCCAAGTGCCTTAGCGCCACCCAGCCCGCGGCGGCCGATCGCGATCATCGAAGCGCGATATCCCCTGGCCTCGTCGCAGATGCGGTCGGCCACGTGGCCTGAGTCCTCGGCGATCTTGGGGGAGCTGCCCGTAACCAGTTCGATCAGAGCTCGCTGCTTCAGAACTTCTCGATACCGCTCTGCGCGCCTCCCGTCGGGTACGTAGACCAGGCGCAGCGCAGAGCCTCGCGCCTTGGCCAGTCGGGTTGCCACCCGGGCCGGCGCCAGCGAGCCGTCTGAGCCATCAGTGGCAAGCAGAACGCTCTGCGGGAAGTTGTCGGCGTCGACTGTGCGCCTGGCGATGAGCAGCGGAACTTCGGCGTGCTGAGCCAGCTGAGTGGCGGTGCGGCCGAGCGTCAGCCCGCCGGGGCGCGAGCAGCCGCGGCAGCCGGCGACGAGCAGATCGTGCCCGGCAGCCTCGGTGAGCAAGAGATCACTCGCTTCGACCCCGCGCAAGAGGGAGACGCTGGGCTCGACCTCGCCGCCGCGGGCGATTGCCACCGCTTCGTCAAGGACGGCGCGGGCGTGCATCTCGCTCAGGTCCGCGCGGGCGGAGTGCCTACTCCCGACCTCATGGTGCACAGAAACGAAGCGGAGCTTGGCCCCCGGTTCGCACAGGCAGACAGCCTGGTGGATCGCCGCCCGGCTACTGCGGCCGCCGTCCACCGCGCAGAGGACATTGGCGAAGGTAGGCAGCGCTCGCGGGGAGCTGGTCCGCTCGGTAACGCTCGGATCAGACACCGCCATCACGCTAGGAACAGACGGCTTGAACATCATCGGTACAAAGCCGACGCCTCCGTGCGGTTTGTTACGGATAGGTTGGCGGGACATGGCTGAGATCGAGATCAAGCCGGTGGGGCGGGTCGAGTCGCCGCTCACCGAGCGTGCGCAGGCGCCGAAGCAGGGCGACGAGGGAGCGCCCGAGGCGTGGATCGTCTTCGAGCCGGACCTGGTCGACGCTCTGCAGGGGATTGAGCCCGGCGACGAGGTCCTCGTCCTCACCTGGCTCGACCGCGGCGATCGCGACGTTCTCCAGACGCGCCCACGCGACGATCCGGCCAACCCGCTTCAGGGCGTCTTCAACACCCGCTCGCCGGACCGGCCCAACCCGATCGGGCTGCACCCGGTCACGGTGGTGGCGATCGAGTGGTCCCGAATGCTGGTCAGCGAGCTCGAGGCGCTCGACGGGACGCCGGTGATCGACGTCAAGCCGGTGATCTAGAGCCGTCCCAGCAGCAAGAGGATCAACAGCACGATCGCGATCAGGCCGATGACGCCGCCGGCGACGGCGACCTTGAGCAGGACGAGCACGATCGCGACCAGGATCAGCAGTCCGATTATCGCTCCAACCATTTGATCTCCCTCCGAGTCCCAAGAACAGGTTGCAGCTAGAACGTCGACGCGTCCTGTCTGTCAGCCGTCACCTTGCTAGGCGCTGACAACTCGCCCGGGCAGCCGTTTCAGCGAAGGAGCAAAGGTCCTTACCCTTGAGGAGATGGCAGTCGATGGCCCCAGCGACAAATGAGCAGTCTGCTTTCCGACGAGCGCCTGGTGCGGCGGGCAGTCGAGGGCGAGGAGCGCGCCTTCGCGACGATCTTCGACCGCTACCACCAGCCGCTCTACCGCTACTGCGCGGCGATCGTCGGCGACCCCCAGGACGCTCAGGACGCGCTGCAGAACACGATGCTCAAGGTGCTGCGGGCGCTGCCGGGCGAGGGGCGGGAGATCAGGCTGAAGGCGTGGCTCTACCGGATCGCCCACAACGAGTCGATCGACCTGCTGCGCCGCCGCCGCGACACCCGCGAGCTCGGCGCCGAGCTGGCCGCGCCGGGCCCGCCACTGGCCGAGGAGCTGAGCGCGCGGGAGCGCCTGCGCCAGCTGCTCTTCGACCTCGACGAGCTGCCCGAGCGCCAGCGTGGCGCGCTGGTGATGCGCGAGCTTGCCGGCCTCGACTTCGACGGGATCGCGACTGCGCTCGGCACCTCTCCCGCGGTTGCGCGCCAGACCCTCTACGAGGCTCGCCTCAGCCTGCACCAGATGGATGAGGGACGGGAGATGGACTGCGCGGTCGTGACTAAGGCGCTCTCCGACGGCGATGGTCGCGTCACCCGTCGCCGCGACGTCCGCGCTCACCTGCGCGACTGCGGCGAGTGCCGCCGCTTCCGCGCCGAGATCGAGGGTCGGGAGCAGGACTTCGCCTCGCTGGCGCCGCTGCCGGCCGCTGCCGCGGCGGGGTTGCTGCAGGGTCTGCTCGGCGGTGGGGCCGCCGGGGGCGGGAGCGGTGCCGCCGCCGGCGCCGCGGTTGCGGGAGGCGCGGCCAAGACGCTTGGCTCCTCGGCGGCGTTGAAAAGTGCCGCCGCCGTTCTTGCCATCGCCGCGATCGGCACCGGCGCGGCCGAGCGCGGCGGCTTGATCGACCTCGGCCTCCCTGGTCACGGCAGCTCGCAATCGCGGCACTCATCGGCGCCGCGGTCACCCGCCACCACTGCGCCGGCAGACGCGGGAGCTGCCCACGAGCCCGCCTCCCAACCGCCGAACTCAGCCAGCACCGCGCCGGCCGTAGAGGGGCAGCGTGGCGGCTCGCCGAGCGGCCTGTCCAAGGCCAGCCCGGCGGCTGGGAGCCAGGAGACGAACGCTCCCGAAGCGAACACGCCGTCACCAGCCGCCCAGGGCAACGCCGCCGATCACCCTCACGGCAAAGGGCACGAAAAGCAGCTCTCCGCCGCCGCAGCACACGGGCAGGAAACCGCTGCGGCCCACAAAGACGCCAACCATGGCGCCTCGGCGGAAAAGCACGGCAAGCCGGCCGCGAAGCCAGCCCATCCCGAACACCCCGCCCACCCGAGCAACGGTCCGGAAAAGGGATCGCCCCGCGATTCTGCCGCCAGCGAAGGGCGGGCCCCGCAAGCTGCGCCTGCGGGCGAAGAAGCCGCGACGCCACCTGGGGCTGGCAAGAAACCCGAAGGTGCCGGCCCGGGATAGACCTGACGGGACCGACCGCCTCCCGTTCCTGCAGGTGAAGGGCGCCCGGACGGGCGCCACCAAGACAGGAGGCACGATGAAGCTTCAGACGAAGGTCGCGGCGACGCTCGCGGCGCTGGTTCTTGCGGTGGTCCCGGCCACGGTGGTGGCAAATCCGCCCGCCGGGCACGGCCAGGGCCACGGCAACGGGAATGGACCCGAATACAACCCTGCTCCGGAAAAACCCGAAACGCCGGGAACCGGTGCGAGCATGCCCGAAAAGGCCAAGGCCTATGGGGTCTACTGCAAAGGTCAGAGCAAGAAGCACGTCGACGGCGAAAAAGGGACCCCCTTCAGCCAGTGCGTGAACGCGATGGCGAAGGCCGCCAACAATGAAAAGGTCACCCCCGGCAAAGCCTGCAAGGGGATGAGCAAGAAGCACGTCAAAGGCGAGAAGGGAACCGCGTTCTCACGCTGCGTCAATGGCGTCGCCAAGCTGAGGAAAGACCAGCAGGTCTGAGCCCGGGCCGTCCTAAGCCGCGGTGCTCGCGCCACCGAAGTGGCGGCGCAGTCGCCTATGGCGGTGACGGAAGAACCAGGCGATGATGGGGCGCAGGGGCCGCCCCGGCAGGCCGAGCCGCGGCTGCCAGCTGACCCGATCGGTGATCAGGCAGCCGCCGGCGGCCGGCTCGAGGGTGCGTTCGTGTTCCCAGGTTCGCTGGGTCAGCATCTTCGAGCGCTCGAGGAAGCCTCGCCCGGGCTCGAGCCGGGCGAGGCAGACCTCGTCGTAGTCGAAGGGCAGCAGGCCGAAGAGGAGGATCCAGCTGCGGCCGATCGGCACGCCGATCTCAACGCTCTCGGGGTCGAGCCGCTCGACCCCACGAGGCAGAGTCATGCGCAGGTAGGGCCGCATCTCGTCATTGATGCCCTCAGGGGTCATCACTCGGTCCCAGACCGCGGTGGGCGAGGCGTTGAGGCGGGAGGAGACGGAGATCTCGGCGCTAGCTGCGGGGCGTGCCTTGCTCATCTGCCGAGGAAGCTTCAACTAGCCGTCGGACCGCGCGGCGCCCGCTAGGGTCGAAGCGATGAAGACAGCGGTCATCACCGGGGCTTCCAGCGGCATCGGCGCCGCAACGGCGCGGGCCCTTGCCGGCGAGGCCTACCGCACGATTCTCGGCGCCCGCCGCCTCGACCGCCTAGAGGCGCTGGCGGTCGAGATCGGCGGCGAGGCGATCGCCCTCGACGTCACCGACCCGGCCTCGGTCGAGTCCTTTGCCGCCTCGGTCGGTGCATGCGACGTCCTGGTCAACAACGCCGGTGGCGCCCTCGGCCTCGACTCGATCGCGGAGGCCGATGAAGAGAAGTGGCTGACGATGTACGAGTCGAACGTGATGGGGCAGATGCGGATGACGCGGGCGCTGCTGCCGAAGCTGATCGAGTCCGGCGACGGCCACGTGGTCGGCGTCACCAGCATCGCCGCGACCGAGCCTTACATCGGCGGCGCCGGCTACAACGCCGCCAAGCACGCCCAGCGAGCGATGCTGCGGGTTTTGCGCCAGGAGTTGCTGGGCCAGCCGGTCCGGGTCACCGAGGTCGCCCCCGGCATGGTCGAGACCGAGTTCTCCTTGGTCCGCTTCGGCGGCGACGAGGACGCGGCAAGGCGCGTCTACGAGGGCATGCAGCCGCTCAGCGCCGAGGACGTCGCCGAGTGCATCCGCTGGGCGCTCGTCCAGCCGCCCCACGTCAACATCGACGAGATCGTCGTCCGCCCCCGCGACCAAGCAACGGCGACCAGCGTCCACCGGCGCTAACTCGGCTCAGGTCGAAGCGGGCTCGGCGAGGTAGCCATCGGGCTCCTCGACCACGGTGTTGACCAGCTCGCCGACCCGCTCGATCTCGACCCGCACGGTGTCGCCGACGTGCAGCAGGTACTCGCGGAACGGCTGGCGGCCGAGGCCGACGCCGGCAGGGGTGCCGGTGGCGATCACGTCGCCGGGCTCGAGGGTGAAGGCTTCGGAGAGGTGGGAGACCTGCTGGAAGCAGTCGAAGACCATCTCGGCGGTGCTGGCGTCCTGGCGCAGGTCGTCGTTGACGTAGCAGCGCACGCGCAGGTCCTGGGGGTCGCCGACCTCCTCGGGGGTGACCAGCCAGGGGCCAAGCGGTCCGTGCGTGTCGAAGGACTTGCCGATCGTCATCGTCTGCGCCCGTCCCTGCCAGTCGCGCACGCTGAGGTCGTTGGCGCAGGTGTAGCCGGCGATCACCTCGTGGGCGCGCTCGACCGGCACGTGGCGGCAGCGCTTGCCGATCACCAGCGCCAGCTCGGCCTCGTAGTCGAGCAGGGTCGAGACCTTCGGCATGTGCACCTCGGCCCCGGGCCCGGTGACGCTGGTCACCTGCTTGTTGAAGAAGACGGGGACTTCCGGCGCCTCCATCCCCATCTCGGCGATGTGGTCGGCGTAGTTGAGCGCGATCGCCAGGTACTTGCGGGGTGAGGCGGGGGAGAGCAGGCGCGTCTCGGCGAGCGACCGCCGCGGCGCTCCGGCCGTTAGTGCCTCGAGTCCATCACGACCGATCTCAGCGATGGCCGCCGCGGGTTCGGAGGGAGCGTCAGCAGCCGAGAGGTCGACGATCTCGTCGCCCTCGACTATCCCTAGCGCGGCGCCCTGCGAACCGGCAAATCGAGCGAGCCTCATCCTCAGGACTCTCCCACAGAGCTCAGTCGTCGAGCTCGGCGATCAGCTCGACCACGCGGCGCTCGATCTCCTCGCGGGTGCGGCGGACCTCCTCGAGCGGCCGCCCCTTCGGGTCCTCGAGTTCCCAGTCGAGGTAGCGCACGCCGGGGACGAAGGGGCATTTGTCGCCGCAGCCCATCGTCACCACGACGTCGGCCCACTCGGCGTCGGCGTCGGTCAGCTTGCGTGGCGTGCGGTCGGCGACGAAGATGCCGACCTCGTTCATCGCCTCGACCACCTCGGGGTGGACGCGCTCATCCGGTTCGGTCCCGGCCGAGCGCGCCTCGTGGTGGCCCGCCGCGGCGCGGCTGAAGAGTGCCTCACTCATCTGCGAGCGGCCGGCGTTGTGCAGGCAGACGAAGAGGACGCGCGCCATCAGGCCTCCTCGGTCGCGGGCGCATCGGAGGCGCCGCGGACCAGCTGGTAGGCGAGGGCGCCGATTGCGGCACCGGCGATCGGGGCGGCGATGTAGATCCAGAGGTCGTGCAGTTCAGCGGAGACGAGGGCGGGGCCGATCGAGCGGGCGGGGTTCATCGAGGCGCCGGTGATCGGGCCGCCGAAGAGGGCGTCGAGGCCGACCGCGCCGCCGATCGCGATCGCCGCTCCCGCGCCGACCGCGCGGGTGTCGGTGGCGACGGCCATGATCGTGAACATCAGCAGCGCGGTCAGCGCCGCCTCGTAGACGAAGGCGCTGCCGTCGCCGACCGAGGGCAGCGTCGTCCCCAGTGCCGCCGGCTGGCTGGGCCAGACCGCGAGCAGCAGCAGCGCCGCGGCGATCGCGCCGAGCAGCTGGGCGCCGATGTAGGCGAGCGCCTCGCGGCGAGGGAAGTGGCGGGTGAGGGTGAAGGCGAGGGTGACGGCCGGGTTGAGGTGGGCGCCGGAGAGGTGGCCGGTGGCGTAGACCATCGCCATGATTACCAGGCCGAAGACGAGCGAGACGCCGACCGCGCCGAGCGAGTCAGGGTGGACCGTGTTGGTGACGATCGCGCCGCAGCCGGCGAAGACGAGGGCGAAGGCGCCGAGTGCCTCGGCGGCGGCGCGCCGGGCGAGGTCGGGACGGTCGCTCACGCCGCGAAGACCTCGCGCACGGCATCGAGCGCGCCCGGCACGAGGCTGAAGTAGCTGTAGGTGCCGCGCGTCTCGCGCGCGACCACGCCGGCCTCGAGCAGCAGCTTGAGGTGGTAGCTGACCGTGCCCTGGGAGAGGCCGAGCAGGGGCTGGATCTCGCAGACACAGACCGCCTCGCCACCGGCCCCCAGCAGCAAGTTGACGATCCGCAGCCGATGGCGGTCGGCGAGCGCCTTCAGCACCGCCTCGAGCTCGATTGCGCGTGGCTCCGAGAGCGAGGACCCCGCCAGTGGGGTGCAGCAGGAGATCACGGGGAGCTCGGCGACGGCCACGGCTGAGACCCTAGCAATTCATTGAGAATCTTCAATGAATTGCTCCCCGAGGAAGTGCTACGGTGTGACGCACATGGCTAAGTCAGTCGGTGTCAGGGAACTGCGCCAGAACTTGAGTAGGTATTTGCGCCTCGTCAAAGCAGGAGAGTCCCTTACGGTGACCGAGCGGGGTCGCAAGGTCGCGAGGGTCGTGCCCCTAGCTGGAAACGAGTTTCACGAGATGCTTGCGGAACTCCATGGGGTCACCATTCCCCGCGGTGAGCGCAAGCTGTCAGAGACGCTCAAACGTTTGGATGCGGAAGGGCGCTTGCCACCAGCTGCACCCGCTGGCACGACAGACGCTTTCTTGGACGAGAGTCGTCGCGACTTGGACTAGCTCCATGCGTGCGGTTTACGTCGACACCAGCGCCCTGGGCCGCGTACTGCTTAACGAGCCCGATCGCTCAGCCATCCAGCTCGCTCTCGAGGATGTAGATGAGCTCGTCTCGAGTCGCCTTCTCTGGGTGGAGCTAGGCCGCCTGGCACGGCGCAGAGACGCGGATTCTGTCGCTCGCGGAGAACCCCGCGAATTCATCGTCCTGGCACAGGAGTTGCTGCAGGGAATCGCCGCGATCCCGCTCGAAGATGAGCTCCTCGGCCCGGATGACATGCTCGGACAGGCTGAACGTATCCCTCCGTATTCAGTGGCAACCTTGGATGCGATCCACCTTGGGACGGCGGTTTGGCTGGCAGAGCACAAACTGCTTGACACGATGATGACTTACGACAATCGTCTCGCCGAGGGCGCGCGCGAGCATGGACTGACCGTGCTCGCACCCAAATAGCGTCGCTATTCTGTCCTCCTGAGCGATGGGGCTCGCTCCTTCATAAGCGCGGTTTTCGTTCCGCTGACGGTCCCTACCAACGTCCATCGACGCTGATAGGAGACCCCGATGCGCCCCACCTCGTTTGATCTTCGCCGCCCCGCAGCGATCTACCTCGGCGGTGTGCTCGGCGCCCTCGCCCGCGTCGGCCTCGCCCAGGCGACCCCACACGCTCCCGGTGGCTGGCCCTGGGGCACCCTGGTGGTCAACATGGTCGGCGCGCTGGCGCTCGGCTACTTCTTCGCTCGCCTCAGCGACCACCCGGAGGACAGCCTCGCCCACCCCTTTCTCACCACGGGTATCTGCGGCACCCTGACCACCTTCTCGACCCTGCAGCTGGAGCTGTTCGAAATGGTCGACGGCGGGCACCTAGGTCGGGCCCTCGCCTATCTCGGCATCACCCTGGCGGCCGGGTTTCTTTGCGTCCGCGCCGGGATCGCGCTCGAGCGCCGCCCGCGATCGGACCGCGAACATGAGGTCGTCCCATGAGCGCGGCGGGTTGGGTTGCCGTCGCCCTGCTCGGCGGCGCGGCGGCCACGGCGCGCTTCTTGATCGACTCAGCCTTCGCCGCCCGCAGCGACCACCCGTTCCCCCTCGGCGTGTTGGCGATCAACCTCGCCGGCACACTGGTGCTCGGCCTCGTCGCCGGGGCCGCGCTCGAAGGCGAGGCGCTGGTGATCGTCGCCGGTGGCGGCATCGGCTCCTTCACCACTTTCTCCACCTGGATGCTCGATTCGCACCGCCTCGCCGACGCCGGTCACACACACCTCGTCTGGCTCAACCTCGGTCTCTCGCTGGTGGTCGGCTTCGCCGCGATCGCCACCGGGCACTGGCTCGGCTCGGTGCTCTGAGTTCCGTCCGCGCTGATTGCATTACCCCTGCAAAGTGGGGAGAAAGTGTGACGTCACATGAGCGTCCGGAGGCGTCACTACTTTGGATTACAGATGGAACAGCAAGCCCTCACCGACACACTGATCGTGACCAGGGTGCCGCTCGCTGAGCTGCAGGATGGGCAGCGGGTCGGCTGCGTCTACGCGGTCCGCCAGCGCGAGCTGCGGCGCAAGAAAAACGGTGAGCCCTGGTTGCGCCTCGTCGTCGGCGATGCCAGCGGCAGCGCCGAGGCGATCGCCTGGGAGGAGGCGGAGGAGCTCTACGCGCTCGCCGCTCCCGGCACGCCCCTCCACGTTGCCGGTGTCTTCGAGATGAGCGAGCGCTGGGGGGCGAAGATCAAGCTCAGCGGCCTGCGCGAGGCAACGCCCGAGGAGTACAGGGAGGAGGACCTCGCGGTCGAGTCCGAGGTCTCCTTCGAGCTCTTGGAAAGCGGCCTGCGCGAGCTGCTGGCGACGATTCAGGATCGCCAACTGCGCTACCTGCTCGAACGCTTCTTCGGCGAGGACTCCGAGAACTGGGCCCGCTTCCGCGACGCCCCCGCGGCCAAGACCTACCACCAGGCCTACCGCCACGGCCTGCTCGAGCACACGGTCTCCGTCGCCCAGGCAGTCAGCGCCGCCGCCGCCTACTTTCCCGGAATCGATCGCGATGTAGCCGTCACTGGGGCCCTGCTCCACGACATCGGTAAGACCGAGGCCTACAACGAGGACCCGCTGGCGATCGACCTCACCGATGCCGGCCGGTTGCAGGGCGAGATTCCGCTCGGCTACTACAAGGTGCGCCGTGAGATCGAGGACATCCCCAGCTTCGACCCCGCCCTCGCCCAGGCGGTCCTGCACATCATCCTCGCCCACCACGGCTCGCTCGAACACGGCTCCCCCGTCGTCCCCGCCACCCGCGAGGCCGTCCTCGTCCACATGATCGACAACCTCGGCGGCCGCCTCGGCAGCTTCGACCGCCTCGAGCGCCAGCTCCCCGCCGGTGAGGCCTGGTCGGGCTTCGACCGGGCGCTATCCGGCTCCGCCTACTTCGGCCAGCGCGCCGCTTAGTCGCTCAGAAGCGCCGCGTACAGCGTTCGATCCGGTGAGCGTTGCCCTCGGCCCGCTGGATGCAGTGGACTAGCTTTTTGCGCTGACCGCCGGGGCTTGCCCCCTCGAACGTGCGGTGGACCTCGCGTTTGATCTCGGTGCTGACGCCGTCCAGTGACTTGCCGATCCGGTCGAGGCCGGTCGAGTGGATCGCGTCCGTGGTCGTCTTCAGCACCGGCTTGATGATCAGCAGATAGAGCAGCAAAAGCATGCCGGCGAAGACCGCAAGCCGGATAATGCCCGAAGTTACGTTGCCGAAGAGGTTGCGCAGCAGGTCCACGAGACGGGCCGCACACTATCCTGCGGGCCGTGGCAAAGGACACCGAGAAGCTGATCCGTCAGCTCTCGCTGATCTCGTTCCTGATGGCTCAGGGGAGGCCGGTTTCGGCGCTCGAGATCAAGCGCGAGGTTGAGGGCTATAGCGACATGAACGACGACGCCTTCGCGCGGCGCTTCTACGCGGACCGGGCCGAGCTCGAGAGCCTCGGGATCGAGCTCGGGGTCGAGAAGCCGGGGGAGGGGTTTTTCGAGGCCGAGCTCTACTCGCTGCCACCGGAGAACTTCTACCTCGACGCGATCAAGTTCCACGACGACGAGCTGGCGGCGATGAGCACGGCGCTGATGCTGCTCTCCGAAGGAGAATTCGCCTACGCCGAGCCGCTGCGCTTGGCCCTGCAGCAGGTCGCCTGGGGTCATCCCAACCCACTCAAGGAGGGCGAGCGGGCACCGGTCGAGATGGCGATGACCGCCTCGGCCGGGGGTCGCGACCTCTCCCAGCGCCTCTCCAAGATCGAGACCGCGATCTCGCGGCGCAAGACCGTTGAGTTCACCTATTACACGATGGAGCGCGACGAGACCGAGAAGCGCAAGGTCGACCCCTACCACCTGGTCTTCCGCGGCGGCCAGTTCTACCTGATCGGCCACGCCCACGAGCGCGATGCCGTGCGGGTCTTCCGCCTCTCCCGAATCCAGGGCAAGGTCGGCTACGCCTCCAAGGCCGAGCACGATTTCTCGCCGCCGGAGAACTTCGATCGCCGCGACTACGGTCAGCGCGCCGACTGGCAGCTGGGGGAGATCCGCGGCCGGGCGCAGATCTTCGTCCGCGACCGCATCGCCTGGCTGATCGAGCGCGACTTCGGCGCCTACGGCGAGCTGCGCCCGGCAAAGAAGGCCGATGGCGCCCCCGGCAAAGGCTCAGTCTTCGAGACCGACTATGCCTCGCCCCGTGAGCTAATCGCCTGGGTGCTGCGCTGGCGCCAGAACGCCGAGGTGCTGGGGCCCGATGAGCTGCGGGCGGAGGCCGAGAGCCGGCTCGGCTTGCTGCACGAGCGCCACGACAACGGCTTTCAGCCGGCCGAGATCGTCGACCGCCCGCTGCGCGAGGCGCCCCGCCGCGCTCGTTCCAACGGCCGCGGCGAGGCGGCGATCCGGCCCGAGCGCTTCGCCCGCTTGGTCACCCTCGCCGGCCTGCTGATCGAATCGGCAAAAGGCGAGGAGCGGCTGCGCCTCAGCGAGCTCTGTCAGCGGCTTGAACTGAGCGACGAAGAGCTGCGCGAGGACATCGACCTGCTTAACGTCGTCAACTTCGGCGGCGGCACCTACGTGCTCTACGCCGAAATCCAGGGCGACGAGATCGAGGTCGACTCCGAGCCCTACGGCGACAATTTCGCCCGCCCGGCGCGCCTGCTGCCGCTGGAGGCAAAGGCCCTGGTCGCGGCGATCGACCTCTTCGGCGACCACCTGCCTCAGGGCGGCCTGCAGAGCGCCCGCACCAAGATCATCACTGCGCTCGGCCACGACCCCTCCGAGGAGGGTCTGGAGATTGCCTCGAGCAGCGGGGGCGACGCCGAGGTCGCCCGAGTCGTCAATGAGGCGATCGGCAGCAGCCGGGTGCTCGACCTCGACTACTACAAGGAGAACGAGGACACGTTCACCAAACGCTCGGTCGAGCCCTACCGCCTGGAGAACGGCAAAGAGGGCTGGTACGTCGAGTGCTACGACCTGACCAAAGACGGCGTCCGCCACTTCAAGCTCGACCGGATCAGGGAGGCAACTCTGTCCAAGCAGACCTTCGAGCCGCGGCCCGAGGTAGAGGAGCTGGCCGGGGTCGAGGGCTGGATGACCCACGGCGAGGTGCCGACCGCCCACGTCGCCCGCGTCTGGGTCTCGCCCGAGCGGGCGCGCTGGCTGCGCGAGGAGCGCACCGTGGTCGAGGAGCTGGCCGACGGCGCCGTCGTCGTCGAGCTGCCTTACGCGGGGACGTCCTGGCTGGTGCGCGAGATCCTCCGCGGCGCCGGCGACCTTGTCGTGCTCGAGCCCGAGGAGGCCCGCGAGGCGATCGCCAAAGAGGTCGCGGCGAGCGCCGCGTAGCCAGGGGCTGGCGTGACCCACGCGCCTGGGCACGCGGAGATTCTCAGGGTCGTTGCACCCAATCCGGGGCCGATGACTCTGGAGGGGACGAACACCTATCTCTATCGGTCGCGGCCCTGTGTGGTGATCGATCCGGGGCCTGACGACGAGAAGCACTTGACCGCTGTGCGCGCAGCCGCTGAGGATCGTGGCGGCATCGGTCTCATCCTGCTCACCCACGGCCACGGCGATCACTCCGAAGGAGCGGAGCGGCTCGCCGCCGGCGCCGCTTCGGCGGACAGCGCGCCCAGTGTCCTCCTGCCCGGCGACGGTGAGGAGCACTTCGGCCTACGCGCTGTCGCGACCCCCGGCCACGCTCCCGACCACGTCTGCCTGATGACGGCCGACGGGGTCTGCTTCAGCGGCGACCTCGTGCTCGGTGCCGGCTCGACCTTCGTCCCGCCCGACGGCGGCTCACTCGCCGCCTACATGGACTCGCTGCGCCGCATGCAGGCCGAGCCGATCGAGCTGATCTGCCCCGGTCACGGACCCTGGATCACCGATCCGGCGGCGAAGCTGGCCGAGTACGTCGAGCACCGCGAGATGCGCGAGCGCCGCCTGCTCGCCGCCCTCGAGCGCGGCGAGCGCTCCCGCGACGCCCTGCTCGATGAGGCCTGGAGCGACGTCCCCTCAGAGCTGCGCGAGGCAGCGGCCATGGTCATGGACGCGCACCTCGACAAGCTTGATGCGGAAGGGCGCCTGCCGGGCGACTTCTCTTGAGGCGCTACCGGCCAGCTGAGTAGCGCGCAAGCGCGACTCCGGCAGGGAAGAAGTAGCGCGGGTTATTGAAGATCCCGCTGACGAGAAACCGGCCCCGTCCATCGGGGAGAATCTGATTTGCTCCCGCTCCCGCTCTGCGATGGAAGCCAGTGACAACCGAGCCATTGCGGCCAAAATCTCTATCGACCTTGCCGCCTTCGATCAGGCGCATAACCAGGAAGCGGGAGGGTCGCTCCAGCCCCCGTCGTGCAACCCCGGCAAGCAGGGGTCGGCCGTGCCCGTCGACTCCGAGAGCCGAGATTTCTGCGTTGCTCGGCAGGCGGAAGCTCGCATGGCCCTTGTGGCCGAAGGTTGGATCGGTTGTGCCGTTCGGCTTCAGGCGCAGTACCAGGTTGTGAATTCGGCGCCCCTCAAAATAGGTGTCGTGGGCTAGAAGCAGAATCCGCCCCCGGGAGTCGACTGTGCTCGATTCGGACCAGAATGCTGCGATCTGAGCTCGTCCTTCCAATCCGAAGCTCTGGTCGGCCTGCCCATTGGTCTTCAGCGCGACGACCTCGGTTTCTTCGACTGCACCATGGCCGCATTGGTCGTTGATCAATCCCGCGTAGATCACTCGGCTGAAGCGATCGATCATCGGTTTTTCCACCTCGATCACAGTTGGGTTAAGCGAGATGCCGTTTATGCCGAAGCCTGGGTCGGGGGCCCCCTTGAGGGAGAGGCGAACGACGTAGCCACTGGTGAGGTCCCGAGTGCCCGAGTAGCAGCTGGCGACTTTGGTCACCACTGCGCCCGTGATCAGTGGTCGGTTCTTCGCATCGACGGCGATTCCGCTCACGAGGATGGAGGGCGCTTCGTAACCGAAGTCGACGCCGGAATACGTCCTGCCCACTGGCGCAGGGAGACCGAAGCTTGTTTTCAGCATGCCGTTTACAGCGAAGCTGCGGTCAGGTTGGCCGCTCGGGAGGAAGCGCCACACCGTGGCCCAGGCTCGTGGCGGTCCAGGGAAATATTGGGGACCGGGCATGCCCTGCGATTGCCAGGTCGTACCGGCGACCAGCAGTCGCCCGCGGCTGTCGAAGACGATCGAGGCGAGCTGAAAATGAAGTTCGTCGGCAAGCGCCAAGGGCAATTGTCCGCCGTGTCCGAAGCGAGGATTGAGCGTTCCATTGGCACTGAGCTCGATCACGGTTCTTCCGCGCGCAACGGCAATATCCCCACTGGGAGAGATGGCTGTCGCCGAGCCCGATCGACGCCCACGGCCATAAGGAAGCGTCGCGCGTTCGGGGTGAGGCATGATCGCCGAGGTCCGGCCGCCTCGCCCGAAAGCGGCATCGAGTCTTCCCGCGCTCGCCGTGGCAGACGGTTTAGCCGCAGTCCTGGTTGGAAAGGCAGCGCTTTGAGCGGCTACGGCGAGACAGGCGGTAAGTGCGACGCCAAGGGTCCACACACAATTGAGTCGCCGGCTTGGCGAATGCATCTGTCACTCCCCTTTGATAGACGCTTAATTGATTGCCGGAAAACTCCGAGACCGAAATTGTTGCGGTGCGAGACTTCCTGGTCAGCTGGCCAGGTGATACACACATTGGATGAGTTCGAGCAGGGTGGGGGGTGCTATACGGGTGGGGCTAGTTGCCGGAGTGGCCGGCACCGGGCTTGCTGCTGTCACGACTGCCGCTGCCTGGCACTGGCTGGCCCGGCGGCCGCTGCCCAAGCAGAAGGGGACGATCTCGCTCGCTGGGCTGGATCGGCCGGTCAGCATCGAGCGCGACCGCTGGGGCGTACCCCACATCGCCGCCGACAACGCCCGCGATCTCTGGTTCGCCGAGGGTTTCTGCCACGGCCAGGACCGGCTCTGGCAGATGGACTTCTACCGGCGCGTCGTCTCGGGGCGGGTCGCCGAGATGGCCGGGCCCGAGGGCCTGCCGATCGATCGGCTGATGCTGACGCTCGGAATTCGCCGCACGGCCGAACGCGAGGAAGAGGTCCTCGATCCCGAGCTGCGTGCCCTGCTCGAGCGCTTCTGCGAGGGCGTTAACGCGGCAGCCGCCGACGCCAAGGCAATGCCCTTCGAGATGCAGCTGCTGCGGCTTAAGTGGAAACCGTGGCGGCCGGTCGACATCCTCAGCCTCGGCAAGCTGCTCGCCTTCGGCCTCTCGACCAACTGGGAGCGCGAGCTGCTGCGGGCGGACATGGAGCGTGCCCTCGGCCCGGAGCTGGCAGCGAAGCTGGACCCCGCCTATCCCACCGACAACCCGATCGTCACCCAGGAAGCCTGGTCCGGCCACGGTCTGGCGATGGTCGAGCAGATCGACGCCGTGCGCCGCTCGATCGGCCTCGCCGCCGAGGCCAGCGGCTCGAACAACTGGGCGGTCTCGGGCAAGCTCAGCGCCAGCGGCTCGCCGGTGATCGCCGGCGACCCGCACCTGCCGCAGAGCATGCCGGGCATCTGGTACCAGGTCGGCCTCACGCTGGATGACCGCTTCGTTCGCGGCGCCTCGCTCCCGGGCATGCCCGGCGTCTACATGGGCCAGAACAACGACGTCTGCTGGACCTTCACCAACGTGATGGCCGATGTCGAGGACCTCTTCATCGAGCGGCTCGACGGCGATCGCTACCTGTTCGAAGACGAGTGGCGCCCGCTCGAGCTGGTGCGGGAGGAGATCCCGGTCAAGGGCCGCGACGCGCCCGAGGTCCTGGACGTGCGGATCACCCATCACGGGCCGATCGTCAACGAGTCGCTCGGCGCTGACGCGGCGGAGCCGCTGGCGCTGCGCTGGCAGACGCTCGACCAGCCGACCGCCTTCGCCGGAATGTTCGAGCTGCACGAGATCACCTCCGGACCGGAGCTGATCGAGAAGCTCGCCGCGCACAGCTCGCCCGCCTCGAACCTGATCTGGGCCGACCGCCACGGCTCGATCGGCTACAAGCTGATCGGCCGCCTGCCGCTGCGCAAGGGCGGCTGTCCCGACCTACCGAAGCCGGGCTGGAGCGGCGAGTTCGAGTGGGAGGGGACGATCCCCTACGAGGAGCTGCCGGAGACGATCGATCCCGAGAGCGGCTTCCTCGTCACCGCCAACAACCGCATCGTCGGCGACGATTACCCGCACCACATCACCAGCGAGTGGCTCGACGGCTTCCGCGCGGCGCGAATCGAGCAGCTGCTGCGGGCCAGCGACGAGCACGACATCGAGAGCTTCGAGTCGATGCAGTCCGACAATCTCTCGCTGCCGGGGATCGAGGCGGCGCGTCGGCTGGGGCGCCTGACGCCGGCCGGCCAGCGCGAGCTGAGCGCGATCGAGCGGCTGCGCAGCTGGGACGGGCGGCTCGACCCGGACTCGATCGCCGGCACTATCTACCAGGCCTTCCTGCTGCGCTTGGCGCGCGAGGTTGCCCGCGCCGCGATCGGCGACCGCGACCTCTCCGAGCGCTGGCTCGACCGCGCCGACAACGGCTTCACCCCGCACGTGACCTCGCCCTGGCGCTGGCACTCGCACCTGATGAAGCTTTGGGAGGAAGGCGACGAGGAGCTGATCGGCCGGCCCTGGGACGAGCTCGTGCTGGAGGCGCTGCGCGGTGCCCTCGATGACCTCAGCGATCGCTTCGGACCCGACGCCGCCGGCTGGCGCTGGGGGCAGGTGCACGAGATGGAGTTCCCGCACCCGCTCGGCGAGGCCAACCCGCTGCTGCGGCGCCTGCTCAACCGCCGCGTCCGCGCCGGCGGGGCCCAAGAGACGGTGAGCCAGATCGCCTACGACCCCAACGACCCTTACAAAGCCGTCTGGGCGCCGAGCTGGCGCATGGTCGCCGAACCGACCGCCCCTGAGCGCTCGCGCTGGCAGATGTTCACCGGGCAGTCAGGCCACCCCGCCAGCCGCCACTATGACGACCTGCAGACCGACTGGCTGCACGGCCGCACCCAGCCGATGGCCGGCGAGGGGCCCTGGCGCAAGCTAAATCTCGTCCCGGGCTGATCGGCGACCGAAACGATTGAAGGCTGCAATGGTTGGACGGGTATGCGCTTGCTTCGTCCAGCCGTCGCGGCCCTCGTGCTGCTCGGCCTCCTCGCCGCGCCGGCGGCCGCGCGCACCGTCCACTTCGGCGGTCGCGCCGTCGACGTGCCGCGCGGCTGGCCCGTGCTGCGGCTGGCTGAGCATCCCCACGCCTGCGTCAGGCTCGATCGCCGCGCCGTCTACCTGGGGACGCCCGGCGCCAACCAGCGCTGCCCCTCGAACGCGATCGGCCGCCAACGCGCGATCCTGATCGAACCGCGCTCGGCAACGCGCGCCCGCGCCGCTGCCAGTGCCGCCGCCGCTCCGGCTCCGGGCCCCGTCTCCTCGCCCGAAGCCTTCACCGGCCTCGGCTTCGACGCCTGCGCGGCGCCCTCCTCGCGGACGATGGCCGCTTGGGCGGCCTCGCCCTACCGCGGCATCGGCGTCTACATCGGTGGCTCCAACCGGGGCTGCTCACAGCCAAACCTGACGGCGAAGTGGGTGGAAGAACAGGTCGCAGCCGGTTGGCACCTGATCCCGACCTACGTCGGCCTGCAGGCGCCGACCAGCGCTTGCAGCAGCTGCGCCAAGCTGAGCTCGAGCAAAGCGGCCCAACAGGGCGTCGAAGCCGCCAGCGACGCGGTCGAAGAGGCAATCGCGATCGGCATGGGCCCGGGCAGCCCGATCTACTTCGACATGGAGGCCTACACAAGGACGACGAGCGCCAGCGCGGCGACGCTGACCTTCCTCTCCTCCTGGACCAGCCAGCTGCACACGCTCGGCTACGTCTCCGGCGTCTACAGCTCCAGCTCCTCCGGCATCGCCGACCTCGCGCGGGCGATCGGTAGCAGCTACACGCTGCCCGACCACATCTGGACCGCCAACTGGAACGGCCAGCAGAACACGCTCGATCCCTATCTGCCCTCGACCGCCTGGCCCTCGCACCAGCGCATCCACCAGTACCGCGGCGGCCACGACGAGAGCTACGGCCTAATGACGATCAACATCGACAACGACTACATCGACGGCGCCACGGTCGGCGCTTCGATCGCGGCGCCCGAACTGCCGCCGCTGACGGTCAAGCACGTCAAGCCCGAAGGCGGAGCGGTGCGCGTCTGGATCCGCTGCGGCTGGCCCGAAGGCGAAAGCTGCCCCGGTCAGATCATCCTCCGTACCCACGCGCGGGTGCCGCTGCGAGCCCGGCGGGGTGCGCCGAGCAAGGTAGTGCGCGTCAACGTAAGCCACCGTACCTTCAGCCTCGCCGGCGGCAAGTCCCACATCTTCCGCGTCGCCCTCAACGAGCGCGGGACGCCGCTGCTGCGCCTGCGCGGCGAGCTCAAGGCGCAGCTTCTCGTCGCCATCCCGGACGCCCGCGCCACCCGCGCGGTCCGGCTCAGGCTGGCTCGCTAGCGGCGCCGAGCCACTCCTCGCTGGAGGCGCCCGCGAGGGACTGGATCAGCTCCACCGTCGGGGCGGGCGCCTTATGCGGGGAGCCTGAATCGAAAGGGGGCTGCGGGTCGTACTCGATGCCGAGCTGGATCGTCTGGGCCACCTCCGGCCCGACCTCCTGGGCAACCAGGTGGAAGGCCATGTCGATGCCGGCCGAGACCCCGGCTGCCGTGATCGTCTTGCCGTCCTCGACGTAGCGGCTGCCGACGGGCTCGGCACCGTACTCGCGCAACTGCTCGAGGAAGGGCCAGTAGGTGGTCGCCCGCTTGCCCTCGAGCAGGCCGGCGGCACCGAGGACGAGGGCGCCGGTGCAAACCGAGGTCGTCCACTTGCTGCCGGCATCGATCCGGCGCAGCCAGGAAAGGACGTTCTCATCATCTAGCAGCGGCCGGTTGCCCTTGCCGCCAGGGACCAGGACGATGTCAGCGGACTCGATCTCGTCGATCGAGTAGTCCGCGTTGAGGCCGAGCGCCCCGCAGTCGGTGCGCAGGGGCCCCTTTGCGGGCCCGACGAACTTCACCTCCCAGCCGGGGACGGAGCGCAGGACCTCGTAGGGGCCGATCGCGTCGAGGGCGGTCAGTTTCTCGAAGATCAGGATGGCTATTTGCATGACGCCAGAATCTCGCGCCCGCCCGCCGGCGTCGAGTGGCAGGAATGCCAATATCCGCTAGATTTCTGCCATGCATCGTGTCGTCGCTCTCTGTCTCGACGGCGTCGTCGCCTTTGACCTGGCGGCACCGGCGCAGGCTTTCTCCTCCGCGATCGCTCGCGGAGGACGGCCCCACTACGAGTTCCTGACCTGTTCGGTCGATGGCGCCGCGCTGACCTCGACCACGGGTTTCGGGGTGGTCCCTCAGGGTGACCTGGGGCTGCTGAGCAGCGCCGATACGGTCGTCGTACCGGCTTACTTCGACGTCTTCGCGCCGCCGCCGATGAAGGCGCTCGAGGCCTTGCGCGGGGCCGCCGAGCGCGGCTCTCGGGTGATCTCGGTCTGCAGCGGCGCCTTCGCCCTCGCCCACGCAGGCCTGCTCGACGGGCGCCGGGCGACTACGCACTGGGGCTTCGCCGACGAGCTGGCAGCCCGCTTTCCCGCCGTCGAGGTCGACGCGGCGGCGCTCTACGTCGACGAGGGGGCGGTGATGACCTCGGCGGGGCTGAGCGCCGGCATCGACCTCTGTCTGCACGTGATCCGCGCCGACTGCGGCGCCGCCGTCGGCGAGCGCGCCGCCCGACACATGGTTGCCGCGCCGCATCGCGAGGGTGGTCAGGCGCAGTTCATCGAGCGGCCACCGGCCGCGGTGCACGCGGTTGGCTCGCTGGAGGAAACCCGGCGCTGGGCGGTCGAGCGCCTGCACGAGCCACTCGACGTCGCCGCGATGGCGCGCCACGCGAGCGTCAGCCCCCGCACCTTCGCCCGTCGCTTTCGCGAGGAGACCGGGACGACGCCGCTGCAGTGGCTGCTCAACCAGCGCGTGCAGGAGGCGCGGCGACTGCTCGAGGAGACCGACCTGCCGATCGACGCGGTCGCCTGGCAGGTCGGCTTCGGCACCGCCGCCTCGCTGCGCGACCACTTCCGCCGGGTAACCGCAACCACCCCCAGCGGCTACCGCAGGTCTTTCCGACCGCTTGTCGCCTGAGCGCCACCTGGGTTAGCCGCGCCGAACAACTGGCTAGGCACAAGTTTGGCGGTAACCCTCATCCCTACACTGCTGCCAATGGAGGCGGCCAGGGGTTTTATTTCGGAGTCAGCCGCGGTGGCAGAGCCGCAGGCCGTGGGGGTCGCGGAGCGCAACTGCCCTGTCTGCGGCAGTCACGGGCTCGAAATCCCGCGCTACCGCAAGGTCGGTTTGGCGCGTTGCGAGGATTGCGGCCTCGTCTTCCACAGCCGCACTCCGGCAGACGCGCGCGATGCCTACGTCAACGGCGAGTACGTGGCCAGGCACGTCGATTACGTGGAAGAGGAACGCGCGGCGAAGCACATCGCCGAGCGGCGGGCGAGCTGGCTGTTGGGGTTCACCGCCCCGGGAACGCTCTTGGAGCTGGGCTCTGGCCGCGGCTTCTTCCTCGACGCGACTCGCCGCCGCGGTTTCGAGCCACTCGGCATCGAGCCCTCGCCGGACCTCGCCGGGCGCGCCGGCGATGATTTCGGGGTCGAGGTAAAGCAGGGCTTCCTCGACGAAGTCGACCTTTCCGGCCGGCGCTTCGCGAGCGTCTGCATGTTCCACGTCCTCGAGCACGTCGAGGAGCCGGTCGCGTTGCTCCGCCAACTGGGCGAGCAACTGGTCGAGCCCGGGTTGATCGTGCTCGAGGTGCCCAACATCGCCAGCGCGATGGCCCGACGCCGGGCCGAGGGATGGGGCGCCGTGCAGCCCGACAACCTGCACATAGCCCAGTTCACGCCCTCCACCCTGCGCAGGGTGGTCGAGCGTGCGGGCTTCGAGACGGTCGCCATCGACACGATCTCCCCCTGGCACTACATCCCGCCGGCCGAACGTTGGCGCCACCGGGCGTTGCTTGGCTACGCCTACCGTGCCGCCACCCTTCGCACGCTAAAAGTGACGCACGAGAGCGGCTTCGACCATCTGCGCTTGGTTGCCCGACGGCCTACTTAGCCGCTTTTTTAGCGTTTTCGACCGCTTCTCTGATGATCGTGGCGCGGTCGAGCACGTAGGCGTCGTCGGCGATCTTCCACTGCCCGTTTTCGCGGACCAGGGTGAAGGCCTGCGGAGTGTCGCTGGTGGTGAAGCGCGAGGCGCCGACCGGTTGGCGCGTCTGGACCTGCGTATAGAGCGTCGCGGTGCCGGCGTCGCGCCGGCTGTCTTCTACCTTCGGCTGGGAGCGGATCGAGTCGCCCGAAACGAGCAGCAGGTTGTGCCTGGTCCGGGGGTCGGCTTCGCGCTGGCGGCGAAGTGGGGCTGCCAGGCCGCTGAGGTAGCCGTCGAGGTTGTTGTACTGGATGTCCATCCACCACTGCAACAGGGCTTTTTCGGGCGACCCGAGCTTTTGTTCATCGATCTTGGCGAGCGTCACCAAGTCGTTGGCCGCACTCGGGGTCCCCGGCGGGGGCGGGTCTCCGCCGCCGCAGCCGGCGATCGCGAAAAGGGCGAGGGCGGCGGCGACGGCAACTGCGCAAAGTCGTCTCAGCACCGGCGTCATGCTATTCGAGAGCGCAGGCGTCGCACCGGTTCGCGCAGGAGGGGGCGGGCGGGGCCAATCGCGGCTACGGCGATCCCCACGCCAACCAGGGCGATGAGGGTGTTGGCGGTCATCGTGCCGAGGGCGCGAGTGAGCAGGGCGAAAACGCTGGTGTAGAGGACGGCGTAGAGGATCACGCTCAGTGGCTCGCGCCTGAACAGCAGCGTCATCGACCAGCCCATCAGCGCGCCGATCAACAGCGAGCCGAGGGCAACGCCGGGCATGCCGAAGTTCCAGTACATCTCGCCCTGCATCGTGATCGGCGTGCCCGCGGTGGCGCCCGGATAGAGGTATTCGGCGACGAGGTTGTCGAGCGGCTGCGGCTTGCCCGGCCAGAGCGCTCGCGGCGCCAGCGCCGCCGGGATCTGCAGCAGGCTGCTGCCGTCGAGGCGGGAGATCGAGGAGGGGACGATTCCCTGCATCGCGACGAAGTCGTCGAAGACGCTGAGATCGGCGGTCTGGAAGGCGGGAACCGGGGTCTCGAAGGTGCGGCTGACGGCGGTGCCCAAATCGGTCGAGGCGGCGTTGGTGCGGACGATCGCCGTGAACTCGAGCCCGGCGGCGAGGAGCAGCGCGACCGCGACCGTGATCGCCACGCTGCGGGCGCGTGGCGCCCGCAGCCGCAGGTAGATCACCGCGGCGGCCAGCAGGCCGAAGGCGATGAAGCCACGCGAGCCCAGGGCCAGCGTGCAGGCGGCGGCGAGCGGGGCGCTGACGATCAGCACCCGCTTCGCCCCGTGGTTGGGCTCCTCGCTGCGCAAGATCGCGGCGAAGGCGTAGAGCGCAGTGCCGATCAGCATCCAGATCCCGAGCTGGCCGTAGAAGCCCGAGCCCTGGTTTGTGTGCAGCGAGCCGGCCGAGTGGATCAGCGCTGCCGGGCCGCCCTGGCGCATGAAGAGCGCACCGGCCAGCATCGCTCCGAAACCGATCACGAGCCACGGCGCCCAGCGCCGCATCGGCAACGGCTCGAGCCGCGGTGGGCTCTCGCTGATGGCTCGCAGCCGGCGCAGGCCGAAGAGAAAGCCGATCGACCAGGTGGCGCAGCCAACCCCGGCGATCGCGACCGTGCGGCTGAGGTCACCGATGTCGTAGCCGAGCTGGATCATCGGCGTGATCGCTTCGCCCGGGTAGAAGTAGAGCTCGATCGGGCGCAGGACGAAGAGGGGCAGCCAGGTCGCGGCGGCCATCGCCAACGGCGAGGCGAGCAGCCAGCGCCAGCTCGAGAGCCGCCGCAGGGCAGCCAGGGCGGCGATCGCGATCGTGGTCGCGATCAAGCAGACCATCGCGACCAGGACACCCACCCCGTTACCGGAGATCGTGCCTTCGGCGACGAGCCAGAAGGGCACCGCGCAGAGTACGAGCACGAGTTGGGGCAACTGCTTGCTCACGCGGCTGCAGCCGCGGGTCGCCAACGGTTGCTCAGCAGCCAGCGCACCTCCACCACCCGCAGCAGGTTTGCGACCACGGTCGAGATCGCCGCCGCGAGGGCGAGCGCCATGACGCCGATGCCGGGCTCCAGCAACAGCGCTATCGCGATCAGCACGGCAGTGCTGGCGAGCTGATTGCAGAGCTCCCAGCGCGCATGATCGCCGAGGATCAGCGCCTCGGCGACCGCTCCGGTGGCGGCGTCGAGCAGGCGGGCGGCGATCAGGGCGATCAAGAGTTCTCCGTAATCTCGGTAGGCAGGGTCGATCAAACCGAGCAAGATCCCGGCGGCAAGCGCACCGACGATGGCAAGCGGGATCGTAGCGCCGGCCCCGACGCCAGCCGATTTCCAAATCAAGCCGCGCAGGCGGGTGTAGTCACGCTGGGCCAGGGCGGTGGCGATCATCGGCGTGATCACCGCCACCACCGAGGTGAAGAGCCAGGAGAAGATCGCGGCGACCCTGATCGCCGCGTAGAGGGCGCCGACCTCGGTTGCCGCCACGCTCAGCGCCCCGGCGATCCAAACCGGCAGCACGAGGTTGACTTCGGCCAGCGCCATCAGCAACCCGGTCGAGACGGCATCGCGGTCGATCGGCCCGAGTGGCCGCCCGATCAGGGCGACCCTGACGCGGTTCCAGCCGATCGCCCGGGCGCCGAGCGCGGCGGCAACGAGGCCGGAGGCGGCCAGGGCCAGCGAGGAAGCGAGCCCCAGCACGAGCCAGGAGCCGCTGATCGCGTGGGCGATCGGCACCGCGCAGCTCGCCAGCGCGATCCCGATCGGGCCGCCGATCCAACCCGAGAGGCCGGCGTGGCCGAAGCCGCGCACGAGCGCGCTGACCAGGTAGACGACGGCCCAGCCAAGCGCGCCGAGAACGACCAGCGGGACGGCGAGGAGCGCTTCGGCGGCGTCGGTATGAGGCAGCACCAGGAGCGCCAGCGGCAGGCTGAGCACGGTGACGATCGGCAGCGAGTAGCGGGCGATCCGCCGGTAGCCGCTGAGCGCGTCGATCGTGCCGAGCTGCGCGGCGGCCGCGTGCTTGGGCAGCAGCTGGTCGAAGCCGAAGCGGACGCCGACCGAGCCGGCCCAGACCACCGTCCAGAGGACGAAGAACTTCGACGCCTCGAGGTCGCCGTAGAGGCGGCCGATGAGCGCCAGCTGCACCAGCACCAGCGCCGCGTTGACCCCCCGCGAGGCAAGGAACGAGGATGCCCCGCCGATGTGGCCGCGCCAGGAGGTGATCAACGCCCCCAGGTGTCGCGCCCGACGGCGATGATCAGGGTGTGCGCGGGTGCATCGAGTCCATGCCGGCGCGCAGGGCGGCAGCGTTGAGCGACCCGTCGGGGGCGGCCACGGCCCGGTAGGAGAAGGCGACGCCGCCGAAGCCGAGGCGGAAGGTCCGTTCGCCGGCGGGGTTGAACTCGGTGACCAGCGAGCGGCCACCCCAGCTCATCAACCAGGAGCCGTCGGCGGAGCGTCGCGCCGAGCCGCAGCAGAAGCTCCCGGGGGCTTCGGGGTCGGTCACCTGTTCGACCAGGGTCGCCGTGTGCGTCGCTTCATCGATTTCGTAGCGCACCACGCGCGGCGGGCTCGGCAGGTTGGTGTTGTTGTCATGGATCGTGATCGTGCCGTCGGGCTGCAGGCGCACGTCGTGCTGGCCTCCCAGCGGGTAGGCCCCCTGCGGATCGTTGGCCACGGTCAGGCTCTTCGGCGTCCAGGTGCCGCCAAGCTTCCAGATCACGTTGCCGGTTGCCTTGTCGATCTTGTAGACGGCGTCTGTGTGGCGGAGAGAGATCAGGATCGCGTCGTCGCCGACCGGCTCGACCGCATTCATGTGGACGATGTCGCGCGGATTGCCTTTGAGCGCCGTGGGCCACCAGCGGCCGGTCTCGGCGAGGCCGATGTGGCTAGCGCTGTTCCAGGTCCAGACGGCTTCGCCCGCCGGGTTGATCTCCTGGACTTCGGCGTCGATCACCGTGTCGTCGGCACCGCCGCCGAAAGCGGTGAGGTCGACATGTTCGCGCGGCTGGTAGGAGGTCACCAGATAGTCGCCATTCGGCTCTGGCTGAAGCTCGTGGATATCGGTGCTGCCTTCGACGGCGCTGACCGTGCGAACGACCGTTCCGTCGAGTTCCCGGATTTGGTACCCGTCCGCACCCCCGAACTGTCCCCACCAGGTGATTCGCGTCGGCTCCCCTGCTTCGCTGATGAACTTGGCGTCGATCGGTCCGGGATTGGATCCCTGCCACCAGACCGGCACGCCATGAGCATCGAAGACGATGACGTAGCCGCTGCCCCCAGCCCCGATGGCGGGGTCTACCGCGTAGAACTGGTGGTCGGCCGGCCGCAGCCCTTCGTATTCCCAGGCCGGGAAGTCGGCCGGCAGGCAGCGAACGTGGTAGTCGCCCGTCGCCGTGCCGTCACTGAGGCTGAAGCTGAACTCCTGGTTTTCGGCCAGCGGCACCGAGGCGGTGAAGGCGCCGGTCTGGGTCCCCCCGCCGTCGACCGAGATCGTGCTGCCCTGGGCGAGGCGGCCGCCCACTTCCAAGGGCGAGCCGGTGCACTTGACGGTGTAGTCGGGCACGCTCGGGTCGAAGGCGGGGGAGAGACCGCCCTGGTCGGTTGAGACATCGCTGACGCAGGAGACCGCGACCGCGACCGTTGCCGTAGAGCCGCCGCCCAGCGTGTAGGTGAAGCTGTCGGGCGCTTCGCCGTCATTGCAGTAGCCGGGATTTGGCTGGTAGCTGACGTCGAGACCTTCGCTGCCCACCGCGGCGGTGCCGTTGGCGGGCTGGGTGACAGAGGCGACGAGCTTCGGACCGCCGTCGACATCTGTGTCGTTGGCGCGGACCGGCAGCGAGCCGGCCCCGGCGCCCTCCTCGACTTCGCCCTGGTCGGCGACCGCCTGAGGAGGGTCGTCGACGCCGCTGACGCTGACCGTCACCTTGGCGCCGGCGATGCCGCCGTGACTGTCGGCGACGGAGTATCGAAAGCTGTCTTGGGCGCTCTGGCCCGGGGCCAGCGAGTCGAAGTGACCGGCGGGATCGAACCTGAGCGTGGCGCCGCCGTCGGCGATCTTGACGCTGCCGATCGTTCCCGAGGTATCGAGTGAGCTGAAGGAGAGCGAGTCGCCGTCTTCATCGCTGGCCAGCTCGGCGACGGCGATCGATTTGGGGCTGTCCTCATCGGTGGCGGCGCTGAGGTCTTTGGCCAGGGGCGCCCGGTTTGCCCGCGTCGTTTCGGGGCTTTTGCCTTTCTCGCAGCCGGCCAGCTTGTTCGAGCCGCCGTCGCCGAGGCAGCGGTCGCGCCCCTTGCCGCCCTCGATGCGATCGTCACCGGCATTGCCATGGAGGAGGTCGGCGCCGGCTCCGCCGAGGATGCGGTCGTCGCCGCCGCCACCCGAGACGACGTCGGCGCCGGCGCCGGCGCAGATCAGGTCGTTGCCGCCACCGCCCTCGATGCGATCGTCGCCGCTCGAGCCAACGATCACGTCGCGCCGCGAGCTGCCGTTCAGCTCCTTGCCGGGAACGGCGATCAAGGTCGCCGTTCGGCCGAGGCAAGATTGGGCACCGCGGTGGGCGCCGCCCTTGAGGACCCCCGTCGCCGCGAGGGCCGTTGCGGGCAACAGGGCGAGCAGGGCGACGAGCAGGAACCAGCTCCGGGTGGCCCCGCCGAAAAATCCCCTTGCCTTCGCTTGTAGATGCCCCATTTGCCTGCCGATCGCGGGCCTCACCGCCGCAAAATCGGAACGGGCATCGTAGTGGCTGTGGGGGCCGTAGAGTCACCTCCGTGAGCCGACGGGATCAGATCACGCTGAGCGAGGCCGAGCTGGGCGAGCTGCTCGAAGCCGAGCGGATTGCTGTCGTCACCAGCCTCGGTCCCCGCGGCTGGCCACACTCGATGCCGCTTTGGTTCGTGCCGCGCGGGGGCGAGGTCTGGATCTGGACCTATGCCAAATCACAGAAGGTCCGCAACCTCGAACGGGATCCGCGGGCGACCGTGCTGATCGAGACCGGGCACGAGTACGGCGACCTGCGCGGAGCGATGATCGAGGCCGAAGCCGAGATCCACCGCGACTTCGAGACCGTGCTCGGCTTTGCCGAGGAGCTGACCTTGCGCTACGCCGAGGGAATCTCCTCGATCGAGGGAGATGCCAAGGCGGCGCTCGAGGCGCAGGCGCCGAAGCGGGTCGCGATCCACTTCAAGCCGGTCCGCACCGCCAGCTGGGACCACCGCAAGCTGGGTGGGACGTATTGACCGTTAACAAGTCTGCGCTACCAACGTCGGCAGCGCGTGTTAGGAAGTGACCTGCATTCGCACCGTTGCCCCTCCCGCACCGAGTTGAGATCCCTCAAGACCACCGCCCCCCTGCTGGCGCTAGTCGTCGCCCTGCTCGTCCCTGCCGCCGCGCAGGCGCTGCCGAGCGGCTTCTTCGGCATCGCGCCGCAGACGGTGCTGACCGACCGGGACGCCTCCTACATGAAGGCGGGCGGCATCGGCGCCGTGCGCTGGCCGATCAACTGGGCGGTTGTGCAGCCGACGGCGAAGGGCGGATATGACTGGAGCGAAGTCGACACGGCGGTCGCGGCAGCCTCGCGCAAGGGCCTGAAATTCCTCCCCTTCCTCTATGGAACCCCACGCTGGATCGCCAGGAAGCCGACGACGCTTCCGGTCGACAGCGGCCGGGCGCGCAAGGCCTGGCTCGCCTTCGTCGATGCCGCGGTCAAACGCTATGGGCCCGGCGGCGAATTCTGGAACCTGCATGCACCGGGTCAGGCCACGGTCAACTACGTGCCGGCCGTTCCTAGGCCGCAGCCCGTGCGCACCTGGCAGGTCTGGAACGAGGCCAACTTCTTCTACTTCGCCTACCCGGTCTCACCCAGCCGCTACGCGAAGCTGCTCAAGCTCACCTACACGGAGATCAAGGCCGACGACCCGCTGGCCCAAGTCATCCTCTCCGGCCTCTTCGGCGCTCCCGACCAGCAGGGCAAGCGCGGCATGGACGCCTCGAAGTTCCTCGCCGCCCTCTACCGCGTGCCGGGCATCAAGAGCTACTTTGACGGCGTCGCCATGCACCCGTACGCCTTCCACGTCGAAGACCTCGAAGAACTGGTCACCGAAATGCGCGAAGTGATCGTCGAAAATCACGACCCCAGCGCCGGCCTTTACCTGACCGAGATGGGATGGGGATCGCAGAACGACCCCCAGGTGGTCGCCTTCGAGCAGGGCATCCAGGGCCAGGCGCGCGAACTGCGCAAGGCCTATGCCTTCCTGATCGCCAACCGCCGGCGCCTCAACATCAAGGGCACCTACTGGTACTCGTGGAAGGACAACCCCGAATACACGGCTTGCTCCTTCTGCGACTCGGTCGGCCTCTTCAAAGCCGGCAAGAACTTCCGCCCCAAGCCCGCCTGGCGCGCCTTCATCGCGCTCAGCGGCGGGCGAGCTCGACCCTAGCTACATCTAGGAGAGCGGGGGGATGCCCTCCTCGGGCACCTGGCACAAGCCGAGCCCCCAGCCGCCCTGCTCCCAGTCGTCGACCAGCTCCTTGGTGACCGGCATCCTCTCCTTCAGCTCCTGCCAGAACCGCGGTACCCCGCCGACCATCTCCTCGTCGCCGGGGACGATGTCGTGGAAAGCGATCCAACCGCCAGGACGGACCAAGCCGCCATACAGCTCGAAATCGCGACGGACCCCCTCATAGCGGTGGTCGCCGTCGATCAGGGCGAAGTCCACCGGTCCATCGCTGAACCACTCGGCCACCTGGTCACGCGTCCCCGCGTCGTGGGAATCTCCGCGCACCGCCTTGAATCGTTGGCCCGGAAGCGGCATCGCCCTCAGCACGGGAAGCCAGTCGGATTGGTAGCCGGAGCCGAAGGGCCCTCCTGGCAGGTCGACCGTGAGCAGCTCGGCATCGGCGGCCGCCACCCGGCTGAGCAGGAAGAGTGTCCCTCCCTGCGCCGTGCCGATCTCGAGCACCGAGCGGGGAGGGTCGGCCTGGAGAAGCTCGAGCAGCCCTTCGATCTCCGACGTGACCTGAATCGGCCGCAGGCCGACCCGACCCACCTCGAAGCCGAAGATGAAGTCGAGGCTCTCCGGGATGCTCCGCGCTCGTCTCCCGTCCCGTTTCATCTTCCGCGCGGCCCGGAGCGTGTCCCGCGTCAGCGCCGCTCGGGCCGCGGCCCTCTCGACCGTGCCCCGCAACCCCTTGTCCCGCAGGGAGTCGGCTACCCGCCGCAACACCGGATCCGTCTGGCCCGCCGCTCCCCGCGGGGCCTGTGCTCCGTCACTCACGGGGCCGAAAGTATCGAACTTCCGCCACTACCCGCTGCGCCCGGCTCGCCAGGTCCCGCGCGGTCGCTTGCTGGGCGTGCCGTCGCGCCGGTAGTCGCCGCGGCTGAGATGGTGCTCGAGGAAGACGTAGAGGACGATGAAGAGGTAGCGGCTGCCCATCTCATTCAGCCGCAGCTTCGAGACGCCCGCCTTGCGGTTGGTCCAGGAGATCGGCACGATCCCGTAGCTGTAGCCGCGCACGACGGCCTTCAGCGGCAGCTCGACAGTGAGGTTGAAGTGGTGGGAGAGGAAGGGCTGGACATTTTCGATCACCTCCCGCCGGTAGGCCTTGAAGGCGTTGGTCGTGTCGTTGTAGCCATGGCGGAAGAGGAGGCGGATGCCGAAGTTGACGATCCGGTTCATGATCAGCTTCGAGCGCGGGTAGTCGAGAACGGTTGCGCCGTGGACAAAACGCGAGCCGAAAGCGCACTCGTAGCCCTCTTCGAGCAGGCGCTGGTAAGAGACGATGTCCTCGGGGCTGTCGGAGCCGTCGGCCATGACGATTGCCACCGCGTCCCCCTCGAAGGCTTCGAGACCGGCTCGCACGGCGAAGCCGAAGCCGTTTTCGTAGGGCGAGGGTAGGCAGCGAACCTGCGGATGCTCGGCGGCGATCCGCTCGACCACGGCCGCGGTGCCGTCGGTGCTGGAGTCATCGACGACTATCACCTCATGGTCGATGTCCTCGTCGGTGAGCGTCGAGACGATGCCCTCGACCGTCTCGGTGATGGTCTCCTCCTCGTTGTAGGCGGGGATGACCAGCGAGAGCTTCATGCCGGAGTCGAGGCCCAGCGTTCCGTGTTCGCCTCGTAGATCTCGCGCAGGATCGTCTCCAGGTCACGCCGCGGCCGCCAGCCCCCGTAGCGAGAGCCGAACTCGTCGAGGTCGCTGATCCACCAGCGGTGGTCGCCGACCCTTGCCTGGTCGCTCATCTCCCAGTTCAGCTCGCGCTCGGCGATCCGCTCGCAGAGCGCGATCGCCTCCAGCATCGAGCAGGCGTTCTCCCGCCCGCCGCCGATGTTGTAAACCGCGGCCGCGCTCGGGCTCTCGTGGAAGAGCATGAAGGCGTCGACGAGGTCGGCCGCGTGCACGTTGTCGCGCACCTGCTTGCCGTCATAGCCGAAGACGGTGTAGGGGTCGCCGGTGACCGTGCACTTCATCAGGTAGGCGAGAAAGCCATGCAGCTGGGCGCCGGCATGGTTGGGACCGGTGAGGCAGCCGCCGCGGAAGCAAACCGTGGGCATGTCGAAGTAACGGCCGTACTCCTGGACCAGCAGGTCCGCGGCCGCCTTCGAGGCGCCGAAGAGCGAGTGCAGGGTGGAGTCGATCGACATCGTCGTGTCGATGCCGCCGAACCACTCGTGGTCCGCCGACAGCTCGAGCCGCGTCTCCTGCTCTTCGAGCGGCAGGTAGTTCGGCCGGTCGCCGTAGACCTTGTTGGTCGAGGTGAAGATGAAGGTCGCCTCGGGGCAGTGCGTGCGGGTCGCCTCGAGCAAGTTGAGCGTGCCGTTGGCGTTGATGCCGAAGTCGGCCTGCGGGTCGCTGGCGGCCCAGTCGTGCGAGGGCTGCGCGGCGGTGTGGACGACCAGCTCGATCTCCTTGCCGCTCTCGGCGAAGACGCGATCGATTCCCTCGGCGTCGCGGATGTCGAGGACAGCGGTGCGGAAGGTCTCGAGCTCGCGGTTGAGCCGCTCCGTCACCGACGCCGTCGACGCCGAGGGCCCGAAGAGAACCGCGCGGGTGTCGTTCTCGATCCCGATCACGTCGTAACCGGCCTCGACCAGGCGGGCCGCCGACTCGGAGCCGATCAGGCCCCCGGATCCTGTGACTATCGCCTTCGGCATAAGTTCTGTCTGCCCCTTTCGACTATCGCTCGAAACCCAGCGCCGTCCGCAGCGAGTCCTCGTGCGCGGCCGACCACTCAAGCAGGTCGGCGAGCACGTCCCGGGGTCCACGGCGAGGGCGCCACGAGGTTAGAGAATGCAGGTGCGAGCAGTCGCTGAGATAGACAGGCACGTCGCCGGGCCGGGTCTCGGGCTCGACCCCGATCGGCACCTCGTTGCCGGTCAGCTCACGGCAGATCGCGGTCGTCTCCAACAGCGAGAGGCTGCACTCGCGGCCACCGCCGACGTTGGCAGTGACGCCGCTCCAGCGCTCCGGATCGCCGAGCTGCTCGTCGACGAGGTCGGTCAGGTCGTCGATGTGAAGCAGGTCACGCACCTGCTTGCCGCAGCCGCCGTAGCCGATGTAGGAGAGCGGGCGGCCGAAGCGGTGGCTGAGCAGCCACCAGGAGAAGACGCCCTGGTCGACCTTGCCCATCTGCCAGGGCCCGGCGATCACGCCGCAGCGGTTGGTCACCGCGCACAGCCCGAAGGCGTCGGCGTACTCCTCGATCAGCAGCTCGGCGGAGAGCTTGGTCGCGCCGTAGAGCGTGCGGGCGCCGGCCAGCGGAAAGTCCTCGGCGATGCCCGCCGGCCCGGCGCCGGTGACCGGTTGCGAGGCGCTCAGCTCAAAGCGGGTCTCCGCCTCCTCCAGCTCCAGCTCGAGCTGTGGCGCGACGGGGTAGACCCGGCTGGTCGAGAGGAAGACGACGAAGGCCTCCTGCGCCCGCGCCAGCTCGAGGCAGTTGAAGGCGCCGATCAGGTTGGTCTGGACCGAGTAGGAGGGGTCGCCGAAGCCGGCCAGGACGGAGGGCTCGGCCGAACACTCGACCATCGCGTCGAACGGGCCGGCGGCCTTCAGGTCGGCGGGCTCGCGCACGTCGCCGTGGATGAACTCGACCCCGGCCTCACGCAGCCGCGGCAGGTTCAGCTCAGAGCCGCGTCGCATCAGGTTGTCGAGCGCGACGATCTCCCAGTCGGGATGGCGCTCGGCCAGCGAGAAGACGAGGTTGCCCCCGACGAAGCCGGCCCCACCTGTGATCAGAACCCGCATCTGCCTCGCGGAGGCTATTGAGCCGGGCCGACAGCGGTCCGTCGAGTGCTGCTGCATAGAATCGCGCCCGTGCGCCGCGCCTACCTCTCCCTTGCGCGCGTCGATCCGCGCCGGCTGGGAATAATTGCCTTCGCAGCCGCGGCCCTAGCGTCGATCGCCTATGTGCTTTGGCTCGGCCGCGGCGAGACGTTCATCGTCGACGAGTGGTCATACCTCCTGCAGGGCCACCAGTCTTCGCTGAAAGCGCTGCTGGAACCGCACAACGGTCACCTCATCGTCTTCCCGATCCTGGTGCTGAAGCTGATGTACGGGGTGTTTGGGATCTCCTCGCACCTGCCCTACCAGCTCCTCGCTGTGCTGCTCAACGTGCTGATCGCGGCGCTCCTGTACGTGTTCGCCCGGCGCAGCGTCGGTCCCCTGATCGCCCTGCTGCCCGCGGTCCTCATGCTCTTCTACGGCGCCGGCTGGGATGCGTTCGTGACCGGTTACCAGCTCCCCAACCTGGTCTCTGTCGCCGCGGGTCTGATCGCCCTCCTTTGCATCCGCAAAGAGGACCTGCGGGGCGACGTCCTCGCCTGCCTCGCGCTGCTGCTCTCGCTCGCCTCGTTCTCGGTGGGCATCGCGTTCGCCGCGGGCGTCGCGGTGGCCTTGCTGTTGCGGCGCCGCGAGGCGGCGACTAGGCGGGCCTGGGTCTTGCTGATCCCCGCCGCTCTCTACGCGGCCTGGTTCATCTGGGCAATGCAGTTCAGCGAGTCCCAGGTGATGGCCCACAACGTCGGCTCGCTGCTCGCGGGAATCTTCGATCAGCTAGCCGCGATCTTCACGGGCATGACCGGCCTGGGGGCGGCGCCGGGCAGCGACAACCTCACGGCGCCGGTGGGCGCCCTGCCCTCGTGGGGCCCCACGCTCGTGGTCTTGGCGCTGGTCGGAGTCGCGTTCGCCCTCCGGCACAGGGGACCATCACGCTCGTTCTTCGCCGCGCTGGCGACCCTCTGCGTCTATTTGGTCACGATCGCGCTGGCACTCAATGTGGGCGAAAGCCGGGTACCCGACGCCAGCCGCTACGTCTACATGGGGACGGTCCTCACCCTGCTCGTCCTGATCGAGGCGGTCAACGGGATGAAGCCGAACCGGGCCTGGGCGATTGGCCTAACCACCGCGCTCTTCTTCTCCCTGCTCGCCAACGGCGCGCTGATGGGCGTGGGCGGCAAAGTGGTCCGGCTCGAGTCGGCAACGAACCGGGCCCAGCTTGGGGCGCTGGAAATCGCGCGGAACGACGTCGCAAACGATTTCACCGTCGAGGCGGGGGGGCTGAGCACTCTGTCGAACCCCGACATGCTGTTCGACGCCGGCACCTATTTCGACGTCACGAAGTCATACGGGTCACCCGCGTACACGGAAGCAGCGCTCGAGGGCGCTCCCGAGCAGGCCCGTGAGGCGGCCGACCAACTGCTTTCGCGCGCCTTGCCGATCTCGGTGCGGCCCGGCTTCCGACCCGCTGGAAAAGGCTCGATCGCTGTCATCGAAGGCACCGAATACCAGCGTCGCCCTGGCGGCTGCGTGGCGATCGTTCCCGCGACAGCCACCGCGGCCCAGGTCGTGGTCGAGGTGCCAAGCGGCGGCTTGAGCTACAAAGCCGCGGCGGCGGACCAGCCGGAACTGAAGCTGAGGCGCTTCGGGGAAGGGTTCGCCGTCGTGCCGGAGCTTCCAGCCGGCTCCGCCCAGGTGGTGATACCCACGGACCGGTCGGATCGCCTATGGCAGGCCGAACTGGTCACCGGGTCCAGGCTCGAGCTCTGCCCGTAGGCCGACTCCGGTGCCCGGGAGCGCTCAGGCCCGATGCCGCCGCCGCCGCAGGGCAAGCGCCTCGCGCGCCGAGATCTCCAGCAGGCCGTCGTCCGGGATGGCACGTGGCGCCACGCCACGCCCGGCTCGCCAGCCGCGCAGCCGCGCCCGAGCGCCCTGCGCCGTGCGCTGGAAGACGACCTGTCCGGCGCAGATCGCGCCCTCGAGCGCGATCGCCCTGGCCAGCAGGCGCGGTCGCTTACCAAAGCCGTAGGCGCGCAGCAGGTAGCCGCGACTCCAGCCGGTCATCGCGTACTTGCGGCCGGTGTTGGCGCCGAGCGTTTCCGAGTAGGCGTGAATTCCCCTCGCGCTGGGCGCCAGGCGGCAGCTGAAGCCGGCCAGTCGCATCCGCAGCGCCAGGTCCAGGTCCTCGTAGTAGAGGAAGATTCCCTCGTCGAAGCCGCCGACCTGCTCGAAAGCGCTGCGCCTGTACAGCGCCGCGCCGCCGGTCGGCCCGAGCGGATCGCCGGCGGACTCGAGCGCCTCGACCGGTTCCCCGTTGAGGTAGTCGAAGCCGAGCAGGGTGCGGTCGGCGACGACGCCGGCCGAGTCGATTCGGCCTGGGTCGGCTTCGCTGAGCAGCACCCCGGCGACCATGCCCACCTCGGGGGAGGCCAGCGCCCCGGTCAGGCCGGCGATGAACCCGGGTTCGGCCGAGACGTCGTCGTTGAAGAAGACGATCGGATCACCGGGTACTTCGCGCACGGCCCGGTTGAGGGCGGCGCCGAAGCCGAGGTTGATCCCGAAGGCGACCGACTGGGCCCAGGGAAAACGAGTGCGCACAAGCTCCTCGCCGAGGCCCTCGCTGCTGTTGTCGACGACGACGACCCGCGGCCTCGGCTCCTGTCGCTCCAGCGTCTCCAGCGTCTGCGCGAGCCGCTCGCCGGCGCGCAGGGTGGGTATGTAGACGGTCGTCTCCATCATGGTCCTACGCGGCGGCATTGGCGCCTCGTAGCAACATCGGTCGGATCAGCTGGAAGAACGAGCGCATCTCGGCGCGACAGAAGATCAGCTGGAGCGGGAGCCACACTACGGCGACCGTAGCGAGCGCGACCACCAGCCCGAACGCGTCGTCGGCGACGCCGGCCAACTGAGCAACCAGCACGGCGAGCCCCGAGATCAGCGACATCTTGAGGACGACGAGCAGGGAGCGCCTGATCGTGGGGTGCGTACGGATCGCCAGGACCACCATCGCGCTCAGGTTCGCGACCGTGAGCGCGAGTCCGATCCCGGTCTCGCCCAGGGACGCGGTAAGCGCGATCGCGAGGGAGCAGGCGAGCAGAGCTTCGAGGCCTACGGCGGCGACGACGGACCCGACCGCGCCCTCGGCGAACGCGTAGCCGATCATCGTTGCGTTGGCGCTGGCGGCGACCATCATCCCGAGCGAGCCGGCGAGGACGACGTCGGAGGTCGGCATCCAGGCGTCTCCAAGCACGACCCCGATCAGCGGTTGCACCGCACCGGCAACGAGCGCCAGTGGTAGGCCGGCGATGATGGTCGTGTAGAGGGCGGCTTTCGCGGCCCGGCCCGGGCGCAGGCCCGGGCTGCGCGAGAGCGCCGGGAAGGAGACGCGCGAGACGGCGCCCGTGAGCGCGATCGGGAACGAGAAGAGGCGCTTGGCCATCGCGTAGAAACCGGCAGTTGCCGAGCCCCCGACAGCGGTCAGGGCGGTCACGAAGCCGACTTCCTGCATCACGTTGATCGCCTGGACGAGCGTGATCTGCGCCCCGAACCTGAGCATCGGACGCAGCGGGTCCAGCCGCAGCCTCGGCCGGCGGGCGAACGGCTGCAGGGCCCAGGCGGCGATCATGCTCGCCAGCGCGCCGACGGGCACCGCGCCGGCGAGGCTGAATGCGCCGAGGCCGGCGAGCGCGCCGACCAGGGCGAAGGCGTTGAAGGTGAGGGTGTCGGCCGCCTCGACCAGGGCGACCCGGCCAAAGCGGAGGTTGCGCTCCATCAACGCCGTCGGTACCCCCCGCGCGGAGTAAAACGGCATCGCCACGCCCGCGACGGCGACCACCCTGAGGGCTTCGCTGTCGACGCCCAGCGCCGGCATCAGCGCGAACGCCACCGTGAAGAGCGTTCCCGAGACCAGCAGCGAGGTGGACAGCATCGCTCCGGCCACGGCTGCCTGCTGCTCAGCGGAGGGCTCGGCATCCTGGCCGATCAACGCCGCTGGCATGCCCAGCTCCGCCAGCCGCTGCCCGGCCAGCTGGATCGACAAGGCCAGCGCGAACATGCCGTAATCGGCGGGGGTCAGCAGCCTGGCAAGGACGACGGTAACGCCGGCTGTCAGCAGCTGCAGGCCGAGCGTGCGGCCAACCAGCAGGCCGACTCCACGCGCCGCCGAAACCCCAAGGGGGGCGGGCTCGGGCGGCTCGGCGGCCTCGAAGCCGTAGCCGAGGTCCCCACCTACGTCTCCGCGCTCGGGGCGGAGGCGGTCGTCGTCGCTCACCGGATTTGCGCGCTTGGATTGCGAATCATCGCTAGGTCTGGCCTTGCCTCCAGGCGATAGCGTCTGGCAGCGATGGCTCTGAACAAGGCATTGAAGCAAGGGACGATGGAACAGGAGGCCAGCCCGGCGGCTGATCTCACCCCGCCGGCTCCGCGGCTGCGCGCCTGGGTCGTCGCGCTCGCGGTGCTGATCGCCTACATCGCGCTCGTCACCGACGACACCTACCTCGGCCCCATTCCGCTCAAGCTGTTCCTCGTCGCCGGGGTGATCGTCACCTGGTGGCTTCAGGTCGGGCGCAAGCGGGCGCTTCGCGAGTACGAGTTCGCGCTGCCGGTGCTGCTCTTCGCGATCGGCATCCCGGTCGTCTGGGCCCTGATCGGGGCCGCGCAATCGGTCGGAGGCGACCCGGCCGGCCTCCACGGGCTGACCTGGACGATGCAGGAGGCCAGCCGCTTCACTTACCTGCTGCTCTATTTCCCGCTCCTCGACGCCCGCCGGATCTACGGCGGTCGTGGCGTCGACGTCTGGCTTTTCCCGGTGCTGGCTCTCTGCGGGGTCACCGTCCTGCTCTTCCTCTCCCACTACCTGTTCGGAGAACCGGGGAACACCCCCAGCTTCCTCATCTTCAAGGGCGTCTTCGGCAGCAATCCGGGCGGCTTCCGGGTCTTCATCGGCAACCAGGTCCTCTTCGTCGTCGCGACCGCGTTGCTGCTGGCGGAGGTTGCCTCGCAGGGACCCTCGCGCAAGAGGACCGGCGGGCTGGCGCTGCTGATCGGCTGCACCTACCTCTCGCACACGCGCGGCATCTGGCTCGGCATGTCGATCGTCTGCGCGGGCATTCTGCTGACTGTGCTCTGGTGGGAAGTCGATGCGCAGCGGCGGCGGTTGATCATCCGCGCCGCCTCGGCTGCCGCCCTGCTCGCGGTCGTGGTCGGCATCGGCATGCTTTTCGGCGCCGTGCCCCACCCGTCTTTCCTCGGCGACACCTCCGCCGGCCTGCGCGAACAGCAGGCGCCCAAGCTCTGGGATGCCTTCAAGCAGAACCCGGTGTTCGGCGACGGCCTGGGGGCGGTAGTGCGCCCGCGCTTCGTACGGGACCCGGCCGCGCCCTGGTCCTACGAGCTGACCTATCTGCAGCTGCTCTTCCAAACAGGGGTGCTGGGCTTGCTTGCGGTCCTGGCCTTGCCGCTGGCGGCGATTCGCCGCGGATTGAGGAACGCCTCCACCAGTGAGCTGCGAGCCCTCCCGCTCGCGGGCGCGATGGCGATCCTCGGCATCCTGGTCGCCAGCGCCACCAACCCCTACCTGCTTGCCAGCTACGGCATGCTCTGCGTCGCGATCGGCCTCTCGCTGGTCGCCCGCGCCGACCCGGTCGCCCCTGATTCGCTCAGGGAAGCAGCACTGGCACGAGGCGCAGGTGGCGGTGCCGGATCTCCGTCATGAGCACGGCGCCGCCGTGCCTATCCAACTGAAAGACGAAGCGCCGGGTCAGGCCGGCTCGTTCCGGCAGTTCGGTGCCGGTGTGGAGCGTGAACCGGTGGAACCCGGAGCGGCCCGAGAGGACGTGCACCTCGGTCTGGCCGGTACCGGTTTGCCCTCCCCTGGTGACCAGCACGAGGCTCGGCTTGGGCGGGCGCCTGACCCCCACGCTCACCCACCAGTCGCGCCGGGAGAGCTGCTTTGAGATCGACCTCTTGATCGAGGTCTCGAAGGCGAGCTTCTCGAAGTCCGACTCGCCCGAGTAGATCCTTATCGACCAGCGAAGGGGGCTCAGCGGGTGGCGCCGGTTGATGTCTCGGTCGATCACGAAGAGGTCGGGAAGGGCCCCGGACCAGCGCGCGATGGAGAAGTCGCGACGGTCGCTCCTCTGGGGTGGGACCGGGACCCTAGACTCGAGCAGCAGCCGCTCGGTTCGCAGCGAGGTGACGCGCAGCAGGGGCGAGCGGCGCGGCGAGGAGAGGGCGAAGAGCGCCGGCCCCGCGCCCGGCCAGACTTCGACGTCGAATGGTGCGCCCTCGATCGCTCGCAGTGTCTTGCGCAGGCTGGGGGTGAGGACTTTGTCTTCCACTCCGCGGCGGCTGTGCGCCGGGGGCAGCTGCGTTCCGACGATTCGAGTCGCGTCGTCGCGGCGGCTGAGGATCCAGAGGTTTGCCGGGCTGGTCGGGTTGGTGCTGGTCACCACCATCGACCCTGGCGCCACCGTGACCCCGACGAGCCGCTTTGACGACAGCGTCCCCAGATATTGGGGAGACACCCTCCTCGGCAGTAGCGTCAAGTCGAACAGCGCCAGCGCCCAGACAATCAGCGAGACCGCCAACACGGTGCCCCGGCGAGAGCCCAGCCTCATCAGGGCAGCGGCACCGGCACGAGGCTGAGCTGCCCGTCCTCGTTCCTAACCATGTAGATGGTGCCGCCGCGCCGTTCCGACTCGAAGATGAAGCGCCGGTGCAAACCGAGGTGATCCTTGAGTTCCGTGCCCGACTCGAGCGTGAAGCGACGGTACCCGGCGTGTCCCGAGAGGACGTGCACCTCGGTCTGGCCGGTGCCCGTTTCCCCCTTGGTGATCAGCACCACGCTCGCTTTTGGCTGCCGCCGGTTGCCGACTTCTATCCAAAAGTCACCTTGGGAAAATTGCCTGGAGCGCAGTTTTTTCATTGTGAACTCAAAGGCGAGCTTCTTGAAGCCGGACTCGCCCGAGTAGATCCTGATCTTCCACGGGCGATGGCTTGGCGGGTGGTCGCGGTTGACGTCGCGGTCGATCACGAAGAGGTCTGGTCGTGGTCCGGACCAGTGGCCGACGAAGAATTCCCTGCGGTCGCTCATCTGGGGTGGGACCGGCACCCTCGATTCGAGCAGGGTCCGCTTGGTCTTCAGCGAGATCAGCCGCAACGCCGGCGATCGGCGGGGGGAGGAGACGACGAAGAGCGCCGGCCCGGCGCCGGGCCAATCTTCGACGTCGACCGGGCGCCCGGCTGGGCTTGGCAGCGTCGTGCGCACGCTTGCGGTGAGGATCTTGTCCCGCGCCCCACGGCGCTTGTGCACGATGGGCAGCGGCACCCCGACGACCTGCGTGGTGGCGCCGTGGCGGCTGAGAATCCAGAGGCTCGAGGGGACCGTGGCGTCAGTGCTGGTCATCAGCATCGAGGTCGGCGAGACCGTGACGCCGATGAGCCGCTTCGTCGGCAGCGTTCCGAGGTATTGCCCGGTCACTCTCGGCAGCAGGGTCAGGTCGAACAGGGCCAAGGCCCAGACGATCAGGCAGACCGCCAGCACGGCGCCCTTGCGCCCATGGAACGCGGCCCGGAGGCGGTTCACGTCAGCTCCCGGGTGCCTCGGGGCGAGGGCTCGGCGTCATCGGGGCCGTCGCCCTGAGGCGCTTCGAGATGCCGAACAACAGCGGCGCGAAGGTCGAGAGCTTCCGATGGTGCTTGTCGATGTACCGCTCGACCGAGACGAGCCGCATCGCGCGCAGCAGCGGGCGCTCGATCTGGACGAAGGAGCTCGCGCCGGCGTGCCCGACCTTCGCCGATCCCACCACGAGGTTGCGATAGCCCTGGTCGTGCAGCCGCTTGGCCAGGTCCACGTCCTCGTACCAGAGGAAGAAGCCATCGTCGAAGCCTTGCATCGAGTCCCAGGTGTCGCGCCGCATCACGAAGCAGGCGCCGGACGGCTGGCCAACGGCCTTGATCTCCCCGGGCGCGGGAGGCGGGACGGGACCACGGGAGAAGGTGCCGGCGAAGATGCGCCCCGCCATCGTCACCCCGCTTGGCAGCCGCGAGTGGTAGCGGTCGGTTTTGCCGCCAAAGGCAGGGCCGACCATCCCGACCCGCGCTTCCCCCTGGGCGACCGCCGCAAGTGTCGCCAGCGCCTCGGGCTCGGGGAGGACGTCGGCGTTGCTCACGCAGACCAGCTCCGCAGTGCCATCACGAAGGGCCAGGTTGGCCGCCCGCCCGTAACCGAGGTTCTCCTCGTGCAGCACGAGGCGCACTCCCTCCGGACGGCCTTCCTCGAGCAGGCGGCGCTGCTCGGGCTGTGAGGCGTTGTCGGCCACGGTCACCCGCGCCTCGACGGAATCGGACCGCAGGTAGGCCTCGGCGGCTTCGATCGCGGCCTCGGCCGTGTTCCAGTTGACGATGACGACGTCGATCGGGGTGCGGGCGGTTCCCGGGCTCATGCGACCGCGACGATAGCCTTCCCGGTCCCGTGCAGGCTTCCTCGACCGACCGGTAGCTCGTGCCCGCGCCCAGGTTCTCAATCGTCTGCTCCATCTCCGATCCGCCGCCTCCGATGCTCGGCGAAATGCTCGCCTCGGTGCAGACGCAGGACTTCGCCGGCTGGGAGCTCTGCCTCTCTGCGGACGACCCCAGCCCGCAGGTTCGCGAGGCGCTGGATCGGGCCGCGGAGCAGGATTCGCGCATTCAGGTCCGCTATGGCGAGGGTGCCGGCACGGCGAAGGCGTCGGAAATGGCGACGGGAGACTTCGTCGCCCTGCTCGGCGACCGCGACCGCCTGCACCGCCGCGCCCTGGCGTCTGTCGAGGAGGTCCTTCAGGCGACGCCGGACGCAGACTTCATCTACACCGACGAGGACGAGATCGGCGCCGCGGGCCGCCAATCGGGCGCCCTGTTCAAGCCCGACTGGTCGCCGGAGCGGCTGCGGGCCGAGCTGTACACCGGCCGGCTCGCCTTGCTGCGGCGCTCTCTGCTCGAGGAGGTGGGTGGCTTTGACCCGGTGCTCGGCCACGCGGCGGAGTGGGACCTCGCGCTCAGGGTCAGCGAGCGGGCGCGCCACATCCTGCACGTCCCCAGGCTCCTCTATCACCGGCGGGCGGGCGAGGCGATTGCCGATCCGACGGAGGGTGAGGACAGTGCGCGTGCGGTGCAGGCCCACTGCGACCGCATCGGGCTGCCGGCCCAGGTCGAGGTCGATCCAAAGCGCGCGGGTGGGTGCCGGCTGCGCCCGGCGCTGGTCGAGAAGCCGTTGGTGAGCATCGTCGTCCCGACCTGTGGCCAGAGCCGCGTGGTCCGCGGCGAGGACACCGTCCTCGTGCTCCATTGCCTGAAGAGCATCCTGGCGACCTCCACCTACCCCGACTACGAGGTCGTCTGCGTCGCCGACGACACGACCGATTCCGCGATGTTGGAAGAGCTGCGGGCGCTGGGCGGCGAGCGGTTGCGCGTTGTCGCCTACGACCAGCCGTTCAACTTCTCCGCCAAGATCAACTTGGGTGCGCAGCACAGCAGCGGCGAGCACCTGCTCTTCCTCAACGACGACATGGAGGTGCTCACGCCCGACTGGATCGAGCGCTTGGTCATGTACTCCGGCTTCGCCGGGATCGGCGCGGTTGGTGCGCAGCTTCGCTGGGAGGACGAGCGGGTCCAGCACGCGGGCGTCGTCTTGGAGAAGGGTCTGCCGGGGCACATCTACCGGGGGGCCGGGGGGGAGCTTGGGGGCTACCTGCGGAACGTGCTGGTGACGCAGAACTACCTCGCGGTCACCGGCGCCTGCCTGATGACGCCGCGCGATGTCTTCGACACGGTCGGTGGCCTGCCGGTCGAGATGCCGGTCAACTACAACGACATCTACTACTGCCTGGCGGTGAGGGAGCAGGGCATGCGCGTCGTCTACGACGCCGACACGGTCCTCTACCACTTCGAGTCCTCGAGCCGGGACACCAAGGTCAACGACTGGGAGAAGGCGATGCTGCTGGAGCGCTGGCACTCGCTGGTCGGCGCCGACCCCTATTCCAATCCCAGCCTCCGCTACGGCGAGCCCAGGCCGGGGCTGCTGCGCCGTGGCGCGCGCTTCGCCAGGGCCCGTCTCTCTCGCTAGACAGATAGCCTCCCGCACGGTGGAAGACCTCAAAGGCCTGATCCTCTCCGGCGGGGCCGGGACGCGGCTGCGCCCGATCACCCACACATCGGCGAAGCAGCTGGTGCCGGTCGCCAACAAGCCCGTGCTCTTCTACGGGATCGAGGCGCTGGTCGACGCCGGCGTCACCGAGATCGGCATCATCATCGCCCCGGAGACCGGCGACGAGATCCGCGAGGCGGCCGGCGACGGCTCCGCCTTCGGCGCCGAGATCACCTACATCGTCCAGGACAAGCCCGCCGGCCTCGCCCACGCCGTGTTGACCGCGGAGGAGTTCATCGGCGGCTCGCCCTTCGTCATGTACCTCGGCGACAACCTGCTTGCCGACGGCCTGCGCGGCCTCGTCTCGACCTTCCGCGCCGAGGAACCCGACGCCCTGATCCTGCTCACGCCGGTCGACGACCCGCAGTCCTACGGAGTCGCCGAGCTGGACGGGGAGCGGATCGTGCGCCTGATCGAGAAGCCCAAAGACCCGCCATCGAACCTTGCCCTGGTCGGCGTCTACCTTTTTGCGCAGCCGATCTTCGATGCGGCTCGCGCCCTGGAGCCCTCCTGGCGTGGCGAGCTGGAGATCACCGAGGCGATCCAGAGCCTGATCGAGCAGGGCAAGACGGTGAAGTCGGAGGTGGTCAGCGGCTGGTGGAAGGACACCGGCCAGCTCGCCGACATGCTCGAGGCCAACCGGCTCGTGCTCGAGGAGATCCAAACCAGGGTCGAGGGCGAGGTCGACGAGGACTCGCGCGTCGAGGGCCGGGTCGTGATCGAGCCCGGCGCGGTGCTGGTGAACTCCGTCGTTCGCGGCCCGGCCGTGATCGGCGCCGGCGCCCGCATCGAGGACGCCTACGTCGGCCCGTACTCCTCGATCGGCGACGGCGTGCAGGTGCGCCGCTCCGAAGTCGAGCACTCGATCATCCTCGCCGGCTCGATCGTCGAGGACCTCGGCACCCGCATGGAGGCCAGCCTGCTTGGTCGCGAAGTCAAGCTGACCCGCAGCGACGGCATGCCGAGGACGCTGCAGATGCTGGTCGGCGACAAGTCTGAGATCAAACTCGTCTAAGTGAACGGCGGGACGCTTCTCGTCATCGCCGTAGTGCAGCTAGTCCTGACGGCCGCTCCCGGAGTCGCGGCGGCCCTCCTCAGCGTCAAGCGCGGTGTCCGTAGCGTGCCGGTGCTCCTCGGCATCGGGCTGGCGGGCAGCGGCGTGGCCGCGATGCTGACCTTTTGGGTCTACTACTACGTCCCGCACGCGGGGGGCCTCTGCGCCTACGCGGTCCTGTTCGGCTCGATCACCCTCGCGATATGGGCTTGGCCCGCGGTCTCGGGGCACCGGGACCTGCTGCGCAAGCTCTCGGTTCCGCTCGGCCTCTGGGGGCTCGCCTCCATCTTCATCATCTTCTTCGGCTTCCTGCACGGCCATATCGAAGACATCCAGGTGCCCCAGTACCGGTTCTCCACCCAGCCGAGCCTTTTCGCCAGCGACAACCTCATCCCCTGGTTCTTCTCGGATTGGATGTTCAAGGGCGGCCATGGCACGCCCCCGATCTTCGAACCGGGTTGGATGCTGAGCGACCGACCGCCGCTTCAGATCGGCTATGTGCTGACCCAGCGCGTCTTCGGCTGGGACGAACGGATGACGCACTACGAGGTGATCGGGGTGGTCCTGCAGCAGTTCTGGGTGATCGGGATGTGGGCGCTGCTGATCGCTGCCCGCGTAACTCGCCGGACACGCGCGTTGGCCATGGTCGCCCTGCTCGTCAGCGACGTTGTCCTGATGAACAGCTTCTTCGTCTGGCCGAAGCTGCTGGGCGCCTCGTTGGTTCTCACCGCCTTGGCGCTCGTCGTCGTTCCGGGTCAGTCGACGCTGCGCAGCCATCCGTTGACGGTCGTGCTGCTTGGAACGCTGGCCGGATTGGCCTTTCTCTCGCACGGGACCAGCGTCTTCGGCTTGATCCCCCTCGCTGCCATCGCTCTCTGGAAGGGTTTGCCGAGCTGGCGCTGGCTCGCAGCCGGGGCCGCCGCGTTTTGCATCCTGGTTTTGCCGTGGATCGCCTTTCAGCACTTCGAGGATCCGCCCGGGAATCGGCTGCTGAAGTGGCAGCTTGCCGGTATGCCGGATCCAGCTGACAAACGCGGCACCGTCGAGACCCTCCTGGACGAATACGGGAAGGCGGGTGTCGGCGGGACCGCCGAGAACAAGCTGCAGAACTTCCTGACCATGGTCGGTGGAAATGCCGTGGAAAGGCCCCCGGAAGAAGGGCAGCCCTTTGGGGATGTGGGAGCGGAGTTCTCGGACGCATACAGCGCGATCACAAAGGGCAACCTCGCCGAAGCGGACTCGAAGATACGAGAGGTCAGGTACTGGCATCTGCTTTGGACTCTCGGCCTCCTGATCTTCGCCCTGCCCGTGATCGCCGTCGGCCGGATGCGAGGACATTCGCGCGACGGCCCCGATTGGCGCTTCGCGCGCTTTTGCCTCTTGGTATGCGGAATCGGAGCGCTGGCATGGGGCTTGTTGTTGTTTGGCAACGAAGCCGGCAGGACGATCGTGATCGGGGGATCGATGGCGCTTCCGCTCTTGGCGATGGCCGGCGTCGTCGCCGGCCTGCATGCCACCTACCCCCGCCTGGTCAACTGGTTCGTCGGTGCCAACGTCATCACCGTCCTGATCCTCTACCTGCCGAAGCTCGCGCCGGTCACCGACAACCACATCTCAGGATTCGCCGCGATCACCGCTATCGCCGGCCTGGCCGGGTTCATCAAGCTCGCCTTCTCCAGGCGCTCCGCCGATATAGCCTGTCCGCCCTGATGAAGATCCTCGTCACAGGCGCCGGCGGAATGCTCGGCCGCGACGTCGTCCTCGCCGCCGGCAACGCCGGCCACGATGTCGTCGGCTTCGGCCACACCGAGCTCGACATCACGGATCCGGAGGTTCTCGGCGCGAAGTTCGAGCTCGAGCGGCCCGACGTGGTGATCAACTGCGCCGCCTGGACCGACGTCGACGGGGCGGAGGAGTCTGAGCAGGCAGCGCTGGAGGTCAACGGCACCGCCGCCGGCAACGTCGCCAAGGCCGCCGGCGAAGTCGGCGCCAGCGTCGTCTACGTCTCCAGCGACTACGTCTTCGACGGCAGCAAGGGAGCGCCCTACGTCGAAACCGATCAGACCGCGCCGCTCTCGGCCTACGGGCGCACCAAGCTTGCCGGCGAGGAAGCTACGGCGGCGGCCAACAAGCGCCACTTCGTCGTCCGCTCCTCCTGGCTCTTCGGCATCGGCGGCTCCAACTTCGTCGAGACGATGCTACGCCTCGCCTCGACCCAGAACGAGGTCCTGGTCGTGCGCGATCAGGTCGGCTCGCCCACCTACACCTGGCACCTCGCCTACGGGATCGTCCGCCTGATCGAGGGGGTCGAGTTCGGCATCCACCACATGGCTGCCGAGGGCGCCTGTTCCTGGTACGACTTCGCCCGCGAGATCTTCGACCAGGCCAAAGTCGAGTGCCTGGTCCTGTCGGGCACGACCGAGATGCTCGGTCGTCCGGCTCCTCGTCCGGCCTACTCAGCGCTGACCAGCCAGCGCGAACACGCGATCGAGTTGCCGTCCTGGCGCGACGGGCTCGCCGCTTACCTGTCACAGCGCGCCGCTGAGGAGGCAGTCGCATGAAGCTGCTCGTAACCGGCGCCGCCGGTTTCATCGGTTCCACCTACGTGCGCCTTGCCGGCGCCGAGCACGAGGTGCGGGTGCTCGACAAGCTCACCTACGCCGGCCGGCCCGAGAACCTGCCCGAGGGCACGGAGCTGATCGAGGGCGCGATCGAGGACCCCAAGGTCGTCCGCGAGGCGATGGAGGGCTGCGACGCAGTCGTCAACTTCGCGGCCGAGTCCCACGTCGACCGCTCGATCGACGACCAGGACGCCTTCGCCCGCACCCACGTGATCGGCACCGGCACCCTGCTCGACGCCGCCCGCGAGCTCGGCATCGGCCGCTACCTGCAGGTCTCCACCGACGAGGTCTACGGCTCGATCGAGTCGGGCTCGTTCACCGAGACCTCGCCGCTCGACCCCTCCTCGCCCTACTCGGCGACTAAGGCGGCCGGCGACCTGCTGGTCACCGCCCACGTCCACACCTACGGCATCGACGCCTCGATAGTGCGTGGCTCCAACAACTACGGCCCCCGCCAGTACCCGGAGAAGCTGATCCCGCTGATCACGCTCAACGCCCTGCACGGCGACTCGCTGCCGGTCTACGGCGACGGCAAGCAGGTCCGCAACTGGCTCTACGTCGAGGACTTCTGCAGCGGCATCCACACGGTGCTGGGCAAGGGCAAGGCCGGCGAGGCCTACAACGTCGGCGGCCCCGACGAGTGCGAGAACATCGAGGTGATCAAGCGGGTGATCGAGCTGACCGGCAAAGACGAGTCGCTGATCGAGTACGTCGCCGACCGCCCCGGCCACGACCGCCGCTACTCGCTCTCCTCGGCCAAGCTGAAGGAGCAGCTGGGCTGGGAGGCCAAGGTCCACTTCGCCGAGGGGCTGGAGAAGACCGTCGCCTGGTACCGCGACAACGAGGACTGGTGGGGACCGATCCGCTCCGGCGAGTACCGCGAGTACTACGAAAAGCAGTACGGCAAGGCTCTCAGCTGATGCTGGAGCGTCTGCCGACCAAGCTCGAGGGGGTCGTCCTGCTCGGGCCGACCGTCCACGGCGACGAGCGCGGCTTCATGGTCGAGACCTACCGCCGCGACCTCTGGGCCGAGCACGGGGTCGAGGTCGAGTTCGTCCAGCACAACCACTCGCGCTCCTCCAAGGGCACCCTGCGCGGCCTGCACTTCCAGACCGAGCCGGGCCAGGCCAAGCTGGTCCGCTGCCCGCGCGGCAGGATCTTCGACGTCGCCGTCGACCTGCGCCGCGGCTCGCCCACCTACGGCCAGTGGGAGGGCTACGAGCTCGACGACGAGGCCCATCGCCAGCTCTTCATCCCGGTCGGCTTCGGCCACGGCTTCGCCGTGCTCAGCGACGTCGCCGACGTCACCTACCTCTGCTCGAGCACCTACGACCCGGCGACCGAGTCGGGCATCGCCTGGGACGATCCCGGCGTCGGGGTCGAGTGGCCGGTTGACGATCCGCTGCTCTCCGAGCGCGACAAGACCGCACCGACGCTCGCCGAAGTCGGCGAGACGCTGCCCTTCTAGCGCCCGCGCGCGGCAGTGATGCCGAGGCTGACCGCGAGCTTGGCCCCGATCCCGGCGTAGACCGCGGCGTTGACCAGGGGGTTGTGCTCCTCGGCGTCGAAGCGGCGGTAGAAGCGGCCCATGCCACGGTGGAAGGCGATCTCCTGTTTGGGCGCCCGCCGCTTGCCGCTGGAGCCGCCCTTGACGTGCAGGGCAACGCCGGCCGGCTCGTAGAAGACCTTCCAGCCGGCTTGCCAGAAGCGCCGGCACCAGTCGAGGTCCTCCATGTAGAGCCAGTAGCCCTCGTCGAGCAGGCCGACCTCGCGCACCGCCTCGGCGCGGCAGAGCATGAAGGCGCCGTTGACGGCGTCGACCTCGCCCGGGTCGTCGTCGCCGAGGTGGGTCGCCCGGTACTGGCTCAGCGACTCGCCGGCGTCGCTGCCGCGGCCGATCCCGGTGAAGTGGGCGAGGGCGCTGAGCGGGGTGGGGAAGGAGCGCTTGCAGGCGTGGTCCAGCTCACCCGATTCGGTCACCAGCTTGCAGCCGACCATGCCGATCCGCTCGTCCGAGTACAGCCGCGCCAGCGAGGCGTCGAGGGTGCCGGCGTAGACCTCGGTGTCGGGGTTGAGCAGCAGCACCGCTTTCGCCTCGTCCTCGCGCAGGACGACGTTGTTGGCGGCCGAGAAGCCGATGTTCTCGCGCCGCAGCAGCCGCACCTCGGGAAACTCGCGCTCGACCATGTCCGGCGTCGCGTCGGGGCTGCCGCTGTCGACCACGGTCACCCGCATGGTCCCGCTCGCCGGATGCTCGCGCAGCGAGCGCAGGCAGCGGCGCAGCAGTTCTTCGGCGCCGTGGCTGACGATGACGATCTCGAGATCGAGCGGGGCGGACATGGCTGGGATTCTCTAGTAGGCGCCTTCACCGCGGACGATCGCCCGTGGCGTGCGCAAGAGGATCGCCAGATCGCCGGCGACCGAGAGGTTGTCGAGGTAGTCGCGCTCCATCGCCAGTCGCTCCTCGAAGGTGAGGTCGCCGCGCCCGTAGACCTGCATCGGCCCGGTCAGGCCCGGCTTGACCGCGAGGCGGGCGCGCTGGCGCTCGTCGTAGAGGGCGACGACGGCCTCCTCCTCCGGCCGCGGCCCGACCAGCGACATGTCGCCGCGCAGGACGTTGATCAGCTGCGGCAGCTCGTCGAGGCTGGTTCGGCGCAGCAATTTGCCGGCGCGGGTGATCCGGGGGTCGTCGACGATCTTGAAGGCCGGCTCATCGAGTTTCTCGAGGTCGACCAGTTCAGCCAGTCGCTCCTCGGCGTCGGTGACCATGGTGCGGAACTTCAGCATCGTGAACGGCTCGCCCGCCTTGCCGGCGCGCTTCTGGCGGAAGAAGACCGGGGTGCCGGAGTCGACCACGATCCACAGCGAGATCGCCGCCAGTAGCGGTGAGAGCAGGGTCAGCATCAGACCCGAGATGAGCAGGTCGAGCCCCCGCTTCAGTGCCAGGGTCGAGCGCGGCGGGTCGGAGAAGCGGAAGTCGAGCACCGGCAGCTCGGCTAGGCGGTTGAGCTCGATCCCCGGCCCGAGCAGCCCGTAGTGCTTGGGCAGGAAGGTGAGGCCGAGCCCGGCGCTCTTGCACTCCTCGATCAGGTGCTCGACGTCGCGCTCGCCCATCTCCTGCTCGGCGACGACGACGCGCTCGACGTTGTGCGCCCGGGCCACCCGCGAGATCTCTTCGATCGAGCCCAGCCTCGGCAGCGAGGCCTGCCGGTCCTTGTCGCGGGGGGCGGAGAGGTAGCCGACCAGCTGCAGGCGCGCCTCCGGGTGGGTGGCGATCCGCCGGGCGACCACGTCGACCAGGTTGGCGGGCCCGATCACGATGCCGATCGCGACCCCGGTCAACCGCTGCCAGACGAAGCGCAGGACCGCGCGGGAGACGAAGCAGGCGAGCACGGCGCCGATGCCGACGATGATCGCGCTCTTCGCCGACAGCGCGCCGCCGGGGCTCAGCCAGAGCAGGCCGTCGAGCACGATCGTGCCGAGGGCGCTGGCCGAGATCAGCGAGGGCAGCTCGTCGAGGGTGCTGTGGCGGATGCGCCGGTGATCGTTGTCGTAGAGCCCGTGCAGCTTCAGCACCAGCAGCCAGGCCGGGGTGAAGAGCACGGCCCAGAAGAGCTTGGCCACGTCGGTGGTCGAGGTGAGGGCGGTGGCGGCGCAAAGGGCGGCGAAGATCGCGACCCAGTCGCCGGCGGCGAGCAGGCGCCGCAGCATCGCCCCGCGCCGGCGCGAGCCGCTGGGACCGGTCAGCCCGAGCCGGTTCGCCATCTCGGTCTGGGCGGGGGTCGACCCTTGCGCCGCCGCCATCGACTCCGTCGGTCCGTCGGCCATGTCGCGAGTCTTGGCGCTCATCAGCAGGTCCATTCCCCGCGCAGGCATTCCGCCACCGGGTTCATTTCGCGCGCCTTTTCGAGGTCCGCCAGGGCGGCCTTGGAGTCGCCCGCCTCGTGCTCGACCCGGGAACGCAGGTAGTACCACTGCCAGTTGCGGTCCTCGCGTTCGATCGCGTGGCTGAAGTGCACGATCGCGGCCGGGTAGTTCCCCTGGCGCTCGGTCAGCAGGCCGAGCTGGACGTAGGGAGAGGCGGCCCAGGGCTCGATCGAGCGGGCTGTTTCGGCGTGGTCGATGGCCGCTCCAAGGTCTTCGGAGGCGGCGGCGGCCTGGCTCGAGTTGATCTCGCGTTCGACCAGCAGCGGTCCAACCAGCAACACCGCCGATACCCAGGCCAGCACCACCGCGGTGACGGTAAGCCCGAAGCGGCGGCCCTCCTGCCGCGATTGATCGCGGCGTGGATCGGAGGCGAGCTGGGCGCAGCGCCCGGCGACGACCACCCCGGCGGCGAGGAAGAAGATCGCCCCCAGGCCGGCGATCTCCCAGAACCAGTCGAAGGCGGCGCCGACGGCGAAGGCCAGCATCGCGGCAAGTAGCGCCGCGTAGCGCTCTCGCTGGGGGTAGGGCGCGGCGCGCCAGGCGGCAAAGGCGCACCAGAGCAGGGTCCCGATCAGCGCCAGCACAAGCACGCCACCGACCGCGCCCAGCTCCGCGAACGCCTCCAGATAAACGGAGTGGGCGTCGTGGACCGGCAGTTCGATCGAACGCAGCTGCTCCCAGGAGAACTGGTAGGTGCCGGCGCCGTGGCCGAGGACGGGCTTTTCGCCAAACGCTTCGATCGCGACCTTGTAGAAGTCGTGCCGCCCGGCCCCGGAGAAGTCGGAGAAGTGTTCCTGGGGGTTTTTCGGGAACTGGATGTCCTGGCTCGAGAAGCGGTCCCAGGCCCGCCCGCCGACCGCGACCACCGCGCCGATCGCCAGCACCACGCCCAGCAACGCGGTCCCCTTGAGCACCCGGGGGTTGCGGGAGATCGCCACCGCCCGGCCGCTGAGGGCGCCCTCGCGGCGCTCCTCCCAGCGCAGCGCCGCGTAGAGCAGCAGCGAGACGGCGATGCCGGCGAGCAGGATCAGCGCCACGGTGGCGCCCTGGTCGATCGTCGCCTGCTTGGCGAGGTTGTCGGCGAGGCTTTGGCGCGCTTGCACGGCCAGCACCGCCGGCAGCGCCCCCAGAACCCCAATCGCCAGCGTGACGAGCAGCCAGAGCCGGTCGCGCGAGAGCGCGATCAGACAACCCGAGGCGACGATCAGGGCAAGCAGGCCGCCGCGCGAGTAGGTGAAGTAGAGGGCGAGGAGCGCCGCCGGGATCAGCGCCATCGAGAGCCAGCGCAAGACCGTCCAGGCCGCCTGGCGGCTGGTCCAGAGCAACAGCGAGACACCAATTCCGAACATCGCCCCGTTGGCATTCCAGTAACCGAGCGGGTAACGCAGCCGTGGCCCGGTGCCGAGCGAATCTGCAACATTCAATACATGGGGCAGGAGGCGACTGCCCAGCCCTAGTACAACAACAAAAGCCACGGCAATCGCCAGACCTTCAGCGAAACGTTGGCGCCTTTCGTCGGTTTGGGCGATTAGGAACGCGGCAAGGAAGAACCCGAGGTAGACCGCGACGCGGCCCGCCTCGATAACGCTCAGCTCAATCGACCCCGACCAGAGAGATGAGAGTGCACACAAAAGCGACAGACAGACGATCAGTCCGCCTGCCCAGTACAGCGGTCGCTCCGGCTTCACCGCCGAGCCCGCGCCGAACACCAGCAGGGCAACCACGATCAGCCATACGGCCAGACCGGCTATGTGACGCCCGCTCACATCGAAGCCCCCTCCAGCCAGGGCCAGCCCGCCAATCAGCGCAACCGGCGCAAGCAACGCCGCCGTTTGGTCTAGTCTTCCGCGCGATGAACGTCGGGATGCGCCATCGCCCGGCCCCAAGTTCGGGCCGCTTCGCCTTTCTGCTGGTGTCAGTGATTGCTCTGGCATTGGCTTGTTTCCCCGTGCTCGCTCACGCCGAAGACTCGAGTGGCGTGCAGTACTCGGACGCTATCCCGAAGGCCGAAGGCGAAAACCCGCCGACGCACCACCATCAACAAACCCCGGCGAAGTCCTCGAGTACCGATAACGGTGGCGGGACGACGCCGTCCCACTCCTCGAACCCGGAAGGCTCGAAGGAAGCTGGTGGGTCTGGTGAAGGAGAATCATCTTCAAAGGGAGGTAACGTGGCGGCCGTCAAGCACGATGGCGGCGGCACCGGGCAGGGTAACTCAGGCGCCAGCGCCAACGGGGGTGCCAAGAAGGCGGTGCATTCGGGCAGCCAGAAGGCGTCGCCGGCAACTCAGTCGCAGGCCGACGATGGCGGGTCCTCGCCGCTGGTCCCGATCTTGATCGCGATCGCCGCACTCGCCGCGATCTCGGTGGCGGTCGTGATGATCAGGCAGCGGCGCGAGCGCCGCGGGCCAACCGCAACAGCCTCCCCCGAGGCGAACTGACCATGGTCAAGCAGCGGAAGCGCCCACTTGGGCAGGTCCGTGCCTGGATCGCGGCACTCGCCGTGTCTGCGCTCGGCTTGGCAGCCATGGCGCCGGCAGCGGTAGCGCTCCCCGGCGATTTCTGGGGTGTCTCGCCGCAGGCAACGCCGAACGCCGAACAGTTCCAGCGCCTGCGCAACGGCGGGGTCGACAGCGTGCGGATCCCGATTCCGTGGAGCTCGATACAGCCGACCGGGCCCGCCGATGCCAACTTCGCCAACGTCGACACGCTCGTTTCGGGTGCCGCCGCGGCGGGACTCAACGTGTTGCCCTTCGTCTACGACGCCCCACCTTGGGCGGTCACTCCGGCTCGTGTCCCTGGCAGCACTGCCAGCGCACCCAAGACGCTCCCCGTCAAGACCGGGGCGCAGCGCACCGCTTGGGCCAACTTCCTCAAGCTGGTCGTCGGTCGCTATGGCCCCGGGGGAGCCTTCTGGGCCGCCAACCCCGGACTGCCGGAAGACGCGATTCGGACCTGGCAGATCTGGAACGAGGAGAACTTCAAGTACTTCGTCGTCCGGCCCAGCCCGTCGGACTACGGCAAGCTGGTCAACGTCTCCTACACAGCGATCAAAAGCGTGGACCCGGCCGCCAAGCTGATCCTCGGTGGGATGTTTGCCCGGCCCAAGGAGGCCGAATACAAGCGCAAGCCGGCGCAGGCCTACTTCGCCACCGATTTCCTCGATCAGCTCTACACCTCGACGCCGGGCATCAAGAAGAAGTTCGTCGGTGTCGCCCTGCACCCGTACACGACCAAGTACCAGCAGCTGACGCCGGACATCGAAGAATTCCGCACCGTGCTCAAAGCCAACCACGATCCCGGCAAGAAGCTCTGGATCACCGAGATCGGTTGGAGCTCGGAACCGCACTCCGCGGGCGATTCGTTCGCCAAAGGCCCGGCGGGCCAGGCGACGCAGCTGAAGGGTGCGTTCAAGCTCTTCAAGGCCAAGGCGGCGAAATGGAAGCTGCAGCGGATCTACTGGTTCTCGGTCGACGACCAGCCGGGCGGCTGCAACTTCTGCGGCGGCTCGGGCCTCTTCGGCAGCGGCTTCCTACCGAAGAAGTCGTGGTTCGAATACGTCAAGTTCGCCGGCGGGACCCCCTGATTCGTCGCCCGATCTAGCCGCCGCGTAAGATCGGTGGGTTGGCCGCCGGTGCGAAACAGAGTGTGGGGCCTGACCCCCTGAAGCCGTTCAGCGCCCCCGTCAGGCGCTGGTTCGAGGCGTCGTTCGAGGGTCCGACGCCGGCGCAGGCCGGCGGTTGGGAGGCGATCTCGAGCGGCGCCAACACCCTGATCTGCGCCCCGACCGGCTCGGGTAAGACGCTTGCCAGCTTCCTCTGGGGCATTGACAAGCTCTCGCGAGAGACCGATCGCGGCGATGGCGTCCGCCTCGTCTACGTCTCGCCGCTGAAGGCGCTCTCCTACGACATCGAGCGCAACCTGCGCGCTCCCCTGCGCGGCATCGGCGCCGACATCTCGGTCGGCCTGCGCACCGGCGACACACCGCAGAAAGAGCGGCGGGCGATGCAGAAAAACCCGCCCGACATCCTGATCACCACGCCCGAGTCGCTCTACCTGATGCTCTCCTCGGCGGTTCGGGAGATCTTCTTCAGCACTGAGGCGGTGATCGTCGACGAGATTCATGCTGTGGCCCAATCCAAGCGGGGGTCGCACCTGGCGCTGTCGTTGGAGCGATTGGAGCATCTGGTGAAGACGCAGGCGGATCGGCCCGCGGGTCCTGTCACCGCAGGGGACCCCCCACCCCTTCCGGTCGCTAAAGCGTCCTCAGGGGTGGGCCCCCCTACGGTGCCACCCGCGGGAGATGCGCCTGGGCTTCAGCGGATTGGTCTCTCGGCAACGCAGCGCCCGCTGGAGCGGATCGCTCAGTTCTTGGTGGGCCCCAAGCGCGAGTGCAAGATCGTGGATGCCGGGATCGCCAAGGAGCTGGACCTCGAGATCGTGGTTCCTGTGGAGGACATGGCGGAACCGGGAGCACCCGCCTTCCCCAACGAGGACGGCAATCCAACGGATGGTGAGCCCCTAGCTCACGTCCGCTCGATCTGGCCGGCGATCTACCCGGAGCTGCTGAAACTCGTCCAGGAACACACCTCAACCATCATCTTCGTCAACAACCGCCGCGCCTCAGAGCGCTTGGCCAAGCGCCTGAACGAGCTGCACGCTGACGAACCCGAGCAGGAGCTCCCGGCCACCGAGCAAGCCGGAAATGCGTCTCTGCCGGGGGGTGGCCCAGTAGGGGGGCCCGCCGCCGAGGAAGCTTTAGCTACCGGAGGCGGTGGGGGGTCCCCTGCTGGGACAGGACCCGCCGGCCCAGACGCCATCGAGGAAATTGCTAGGGCTCACCACGGCTCCCTGAGTCACGAGGAGCGCACGATCGTCGAGGAGTTGTTGAAGTCAGGGCAACTTCCGTGCCTCGTCGCGACGTCGTCCCTGGAGCTTGGAATTGACATGGGGGCAGTGGACCTGGTGATCCAGGTCGAGTCGCCGAAGTCGGTCAGCCGCGGCCTGCAGCGGGTCGGCCGCGCCGGTCACTCGCTGGGCGAGGTCTCGCGCGGCCGCATCTTCCCCAAGTTCCGCGCCGACCTGCTCGAGTGCGCGGTCGTCGCCAAGCGCATGCGCGAAGGCGCGATCGAGGAGACGGTGATCCCGCAGAACCCGCTCGACGTGCTCGCCCAGCAGCTGGTCGCGATGGCAGCTCTCGACGAGTGGGAGATCGACGAGGTCGAGCGCCTCGTCACATCCTCCGAGCCCTTCCATGACCTCTCCCGGGAGCAGCTCGAGAACGTGCTCGACATGCTCGATGGCCGCTATCCCTCCGACCGCTTCGCCGAGCTGCGCCCGCGGATCGTCTGGGACCGGGCCGAGGGCACCATGCACGGCCGCAAAGGCGCCCGCTCGCTGGTCGTCACCAACGCCGGCACGATCCCCGACCGCGGCCTCTACGGCGTCCACCTGCCCGACGGCCGCCGGGTCGGCGAGCTCGATGAGGAGATGGTCTACGAGGCCCGGCCCGGCCAAACCTTCCTGCTCGGCGCCACCACTTGGCGGATCGAGGACATCACACGCGACCGCGTCATCGTCACCCCGGCCCCGGGAGTGCCCGGCGCCGTGCCTTTCTGGAAGGGCGACGGGATCGGCCGTCCGGCCGAGCTGGGCAAGGCGATCGGCGCCTTCGCCCGCGAGGCGGTTTCGCGCGAGCCGAAGGAGCTGGCGAAGGAGTACGACCTCGACCGCCGCGCCGCCGAGAACCTGGTCGCCTACCTGCGCGAGCAGCAGACCGCGACCCGGGTCGTCCCCTCCGACGAGACGATCGTGGTCGAGCGCTTCCGCGACGAGATCGGCGATTGGCGCCTCTGCGTGCTCTCGCCCTACGGCGGCCGCGTTCACGCTGCCTGGGGCCTGGCGCTCGCTGCCAAGATCCGCTCCGAGCGCGAACTCGAGGCGGACGCGATCTGGTCCGACGAAGGCATCGTCATCCACCTGCCCGACGCCGACGAGCCGCCGCCCGCCGACCTGGTCCTGATCGAGCCCGACGAGGTCGAAGAGCTGATCGTCGGCGAGCTCTCCGGCTCGGCCCTCTTCGGCTCCCACTTCCGCGAGAACGCCGCCCGCTCGCTGCTGCTCCCGCGCGCTTACCCCGGCAAGCGCACGCCGCTCTGGCAGCAGCGGCTGAAGTCGCAGAGCCTGCTTGAAGTGGCCCGTGACTTCCCCCGCTTCCCGGTCGTGCTGGAGACCTACCGCGAGGTGCTGCGCGACGTCCTCGACCTGCCCGCGCTGGACGAGCTCCTGCGCGATCTGCACTCGCGCAAGCTCAGCCTGGTCGAGGTCGAGACCGCGACCGCCTCGCCCTTCGCCTCCTCGCTGCTCTTCGACTACGTCGCCGCCTATATGTATGAGGGGGATACGCCGAACGCCGAGCGGCGGGCGGCGGCGCTGGCGCTGGACCGCGACCTGCTGCGCGAGCTGCTCGGTCAGGAGGAGCTGCGCGAGCTGCTCGACCCCGAGGCGCTGGAGGACGTCGAGGCCCAGCTCCAGCACCGGACCGAGGCAGGGCAGGCGGGCGATCGCGACGCCCTGCAGCAGGTGCTGCGCAACGTCGGCGACCTCACCGCCGCCGAGTGCGAGGAGCGGGTCAGTGAGGGTTACTCGGCCGCCTCGATGCTGGCGAAGCTGGTCGATGAGCGCCGCGCGGCGCTGGTGCGGATCAACGGCGAGGAGCGCTACATCGCCGCCGAGGACGCCGGTGTCTTCCGCGACGCCCTCGGGGTGCCGCCGCCCGCCGGTCTGCCGGAGACCTTCCTCGAGCAGCACCCCGATCCGCTCGCCACCCTGGTGCGCCGCTACGCCCGCACCCACGGCCCCTTCCCGACCGTCCAGCTCGCCTCGCGCTACGGGGTCGACCCGATGCCGGCGCTGCGCGAGATGGAGCGCGCCGGCACCCTCGTCCGCGGCGAGCTGCTGCCGGGCGGCAGCGAACGCGAGTGGTGCGATTCCGACGTGCTGCGCCGCGTGCGCCGCGCCAGCCTCGCCCACCTGCGCCGCGAAGTCGAGCCCGCCGGCCGCGACCGCTTCGCTCGCTTCCTGCCGAGCTGGCAGAACGTCGATGCCCACCGCGCCGCCGGCGCCGGGCCGGATCGCCTGCGCGAGGCGCTGGTGCCGCTGCAGGGCGTCACCCTGACGCCGAAAGTCTGGGAGGAGGACGTCCTGCCGCGCCGGCTCGGCGCCTACTCGCCGACCTGGCTCGACGAACTCTGCACCAGCGGCGAGGTGGTCTGGATTGGGGCCGGTGCCCGCGGCCGCAGCGACGGCCGCATCGCCCTCTACTTTCGCGACGACGTCCGCCTCGCCGGGCCGCCGCCGGCCAACCTCAAGCTCGAGAAACCGGAAGGCGAGGTCCACGAGGCGATCCGCGAGCGCCTCAGCGCCGGTCCCGACTTCTGGCTCGACCTGCTCGCCGACCTCGCCCATCCGCCCGAGGAGCTGCACGCCGCGCTCTGGGACCTCGCCTGGGCGGGAGAGGTCACCAACGACGCCTTCTCACCCCTGCGGGCGCCACGCCGCCGCGCCACGCCACCAACCGAGCAGCGCGGACGCCGCTTCGCCCGCCGCCGCGCCGCCGGCGCCGCCGTGCAGGGGCGCTGGTCGCTGACCGCGCCACTCTTCGCCAACGCGCCCGCCGCCGGCCCGCGCCTGCGCGCCCAGGCCGAGCTGATGCTCGAGCGCTACGGCATCGTCACCCGCGAGACCGTGCTCGCCGAGGGCATTCCCGGCGGCTTCTCCAGCCTCTACGCCGAGCTCGGCAACCTCGAGCTGCTCGGTACCGCCCGCCGCGGCTACTTCGTCGAGGGCCTCGGTGGCGCCCAGTTCGCCCTGCCCGGGGCAGTCGAGCGCCTGCGCTCGCTGCCCTACGAGGACGGTTCCTTCAAGCTTCTCGCCGCCACCGATCCCGCCAACCCCTACGGCGCCTCGCTGCCCTGGCCGAAGCCGGCAACCGGCCGCCGCCCCGCCCGCACCCCCGGCGCCCACGTCCTCACCCGCGACGGCGCGCCGCTGATCTACATCGAGCGCGGCGGCCGCGGTCTGGTCCGCCTGATCGAGCTGAGCCCGGCTGAGCTGACCGCAGCAGTCCACGCCCTTGCCGCCGAGGTCAGTGCCGGCCGCCTGCCGAAGCTGGCACTGGAGAAACTCGACGGCGACCCGGTAATCGGCTCCGGTCAAGAGGACGTTTTGCTCGAGGCCGGCTTCAGCCGCGGCCCCCGCAAGCTCACCCTCGCTGCCCGCTGAGCGGGCCCGGTGCAACGTCTTCTCCGTCCATCGGGTGGAAAAAACGCTGCACCAGGGATAATCAAGGGCGATGGCAGATCGTGAGGAGGGGTCGGGGCCGGTCGCACTGCTGCGCAGCGTGCCGCTCTTCGCCGATCTCGAGGAGGGGGAGCTGGAGCGCTTCTCGCGGGTGGCGGTCGCCCGTTCCTTCCCCGCCGGCACGCGTGTCTTCCACGAGGGCGACCACTCCGACGCCTGTTACATCGTCCGCGACGGCAACTTCCGGGTCACCCGCGAGCACTCCGACGGGCGGGCGATCACGCTGGCGAGCCTCGGGCCCGGCGACATCTTCGGCGAGCTGGCGATGCTCGACGGCGAGGTGCGCTCGGCCAGCGTCGAAGCGCTCAGCGATGGCGAGCTGCTCGCCCTGCCAGCCGGCGAGGTGCGGGCGCTGCTCGCCCGCCACCCCGAGATCACGGTGAAGCTGATCGCCGCCCTGGTGCGGCGCCTGCGCACCGCCAACGAGCGGATCTCGCGTCAGTCCTTCCAGACCGTGCCCAGCCGCGTTGCCGGCGTGCTCTCCCAGCTGGTTGCCGAGGAGTCACCGCGCGAGCGTGAGGGAGGCGAGGTGACGATCCGCATGAACCAGGCCGACCTGGCCCAACTCGCCGGCACCTCGCGCGAGAGCGTCAGTCGCTTTCTCGCCGACCTCGAGCGCGCCGGAGTCGTGCGCCCAGGCCGCGGCCGGGTCACCGTGCTGGCGCCGGAGAAGCTGCACAACTACATCTTCTGAGACTCGCTCAGCAGCTGATCGGTTTGGGGTCCGACGGATCCTTGCTGGCGTCGTCGTTCCCCGGGCCGCAATCGATCGATTTGTCGTGCTGACCGTCGATCGCTTCGATCGAGTCGTTGCCGCCCTTGCCGATGAAGGTGTCGGCGCCGGTGTGGCCGAAGAGGCTGTTGGCGCCGTTGTCGCCAATCAGCACGTCGGGACCGTTGGATCCCTCGAGGTCCTCGTTGTCTCCAAGGATGTGATCGGGCGTCGCGCAACCCGGGGGCCCGCCGGTCCCGCTGAGTTCGACGTGCATGCTCGCGTCTGAGCGCCCGTAGGAGACGGTGTCCTCGCCGGGGCCACCGCTGTAGGTATGGCCTTGGCAGACAGCTACGGATGAGACGAGCAGGTCGTTGCCGTGCCCGCCGCTCAGTTGATCGGCCCCTGGGTCGGCGTAGAGGACATCGCTGCCGTCATTGCCGATCAGGGTGTCGTTGCCGCTATCGGGACTGTTGTAGTTCTCGCCTGCTTCCAGCACGTCGTCGCCACCACCACCGCTGAGCGTGTCGGAGCCGGCGTTGCCGTTGACGCGAACCTTGACGCTCGCCGGAACGCTCTGGCCGATGTCGACCGAGTCGTCACCGGCGCCGCCGGTGATCACCACCAGCCCAGTTGCGGTGGTCGTCGGACAGGTGACGGAGGTGCTCGCGGTATCTGCCTGGCAGCCTTCTCCGGCGACCATCGGGCCGTCGTTGGTGACCGTCCAGCCGCCGTTGAAATAGACGACGATGTGGTTGGCGTTGGCATCGCCCTGGACGATCAGGCTGCTGCCGTCGAGTCCCTGGTTGAGGATCACGAAGGTGCCGCTGGCCGGAGGGCTTGCTTCGGGGCCGCACGAATGCTCGGTGGCGAAACCGTCGCACTCGTCGCTGCCTGCGCCGCCGAATGCTTCATCCGGTCCGCCCATGCCATCCAGGTCATCGTTGCCAACGCCGCCGTCGAGGCGGTTGACTTCGCCGTCGCCGACGATGTCGTCGCCCTGCGGCGAGCCGACCACGTCCTCGAAGTCCTGCAGGGAGTCGTGCCCGTCACCTTTTGAGCGGCCGGAGGAGAGATCAACGGTGACGCTGCCGCGGGTTGCGCTGGCGTAGGAGACGATGTCGTTCGCGCCGGCGCCGCCGTCCAAAGTGTCTTCGCCGCTGTCGCCGCGGACGATGTCGCCGTCCCCGGGTCCTCCGTCGGCCTGATCGCTTCCCGCGCCGCCGTAGACGAAGTCGCTGCCGCCACCACCTTCGAGCTTGAGGTCGTCGCCGGGACCGCCTTCGATGTGGTCGGTGCCGGGACCGCCGTCGATCTCGTCATTGCCCTTGTCGCCAAAGAGCATGTCGTCGCCACTGCCGCCTTCCTCGTTGTCACTGCCCTTTTCGCCGTTGGCGTAGTCGTCGCCGGCACCGCCGATCAGCGTGTCGGGCCCTTTCTGGCCGAGCAGCTTGTCGTCACCGCTGCCGCCGAGCAGGCTGTCCTTGCCCTTGGCCCCGACAAGGTCGTCGTCGCCCGCTCCCCCATCGAGGTGGTCGGAGCCCGTGTCACCGGAAAGCTTGTCGTCGCCGCCTTCGCCGTAGAGGGCATCGAAGCCGCGGCCGCCGAAGATCTTGTCGTCGCCAGGGCCGCCACAGATCGTGTCGTTGCCGTTCGGCCCGCCGCTGATCCGGTCGTTGCCGCCGCCGCCGTAGATCACGTCGCTGGCCCCTTTGCCGACGATCACGTCGTTGCCTGGAGTGCCGACGATCGTCGCGTGCTTGCCGTCGCAAGTGGCCGCGCCGGCGGCACTAGTGCAGGCGAGAAAGAGGAGTGCTACCCCGAGGATGGATACGAACATTGAACGGGGAAGACCCCTGTTTGCGGATTGGCTCATAGCTTCCACATCGACCGTTTTGCGGCGGGCTACACCTTTGAAAGACGAACGTTCAAAATTAAGTAGGCCGTTCGTCCACCCCTTCAACCCAAGGCAATGGCGAGGATCACGCCGAGCGCCAGCCCCAGGCTTGGCTCGGTCAGATACGCTCGCTCCCCGATGCGGGGCGGTATCTACGTACTCAACTTCTACTCGCCGGTCTTTGTCGACCAGCTCAAGCGCGGCCGCAAGACCGCGACGATCCGGCTTGGTGACAAGAGCAACAAGTACGAGCGAGGCCAGGTCGTCTGGATCACGGTTGGTTTCCGCCACAGCCCGCGCGAGAAGATCTTCACCGCGGTGATCGACGATGTCGAGGTGAAGCGGATCTCTGAGCTCTCGCCGCGCGACATCGAGCACGACAACCCGGAGTTCCGCCGGCTCGAGGAGGAGATCAAGTTCCTCGAACAGATCTACGGCCGTCCGGTCGCGCCCGATGAATCGGTCACGGTGATCCGCTTCTCGCAGATCGTCGAGCCCCCCGGCGCCCATTTCGGCAACGGCGAGACGCCGCATCACAACTGAGCCGCCAGCCTGGTCCGTATCTAGATCCGGTGGCTGAGTACAGATTCCTCACGACCTGGCTGCTGGAGTCGCCGCGCGAGCCGGTCTGGGAGGCGATCTACGATCAGGCGCGCTGGCCGCAGTGGTGGCGCGGGGTGGAGGAGGCGGAGGAACTTCGGACGGGGAACGAGGCCGGGATCGGCACCGTCGGGCGCATGGTCTGGAAGAGCCTGTTGCCTTACAGGGTCGGGTTCGAGATAACCACGACCCGGGTCGAGCGCCCGCACCTGCTCGAGGCCGACGCGGTAGGGGAGTTGAGTGGAGTCGGCCGCTGGCGTCTTTACGAGCAGGAGGGCGTTACCGCCGTCCTCTACGAGTGGAATGTCTCCACCAGCAAGGCATGGATGAATCTGCTCGCACCGATCGCGCGCCCGGTCTTCGAGTGGAATCACGACTGGGTGATGGCCCGCGGCGGCGAGGGAATCGCCGCTCTACTGGGCTGTCGCCTGCTCGCCAGCGGCTGAGTTGCCGCCGAACGCTCTGCCTCGCTATCTTTCTGAGCCTTGGCACTCTCACCGTGAGAGTGCCAAGAAGTTCCGATCTTTATTTCCCAGCCCCTACTGATCCATGATGGAGGTATACGGATGAAGCTGAAGCCCCTCGGGGACCGGCTGATCGTGAAGCCGATTGAGGAGGAGGAAACGACTGCCAGCGGCATCGTTCTCCCCGACACGGCGAAGGAGAAGCCCCAGAAGGGCAAGGTCGTCGCCGTCGGCGATGGCGCGATCAACGAGGACGGCACTCGTCGCCCGCTCGACGTGAGCGAGGGCGATGAGGTCCTTTATTCCAAATACGGCGGCACCGAGGTCACCGTCGAGGACGACGAGCTGCTCGTGCTGCGCGAGTCAGACGTCCTCGCCAAGCTCGGTTAACCCACCGCCCAACCAGGTCTTAGAAGAACCAAGGAGGACTGAAAACACATGGCTCATAAGGAGCTGAAGTTCAGCGAGGAAGCACGGGGGGCCCTGCAGGCCGGCGTCGATGCTGTTGCCGACGCGGTCAAGGTCACCCTCGGGCCGAAGGGCCGTTACGTCGTGCTCGACAAAAAGTTCGGCGCGCCGACGATCACCAACGACGGCGTCACCATTGCCCGCGAGGTCGAGGTCGAGGACGTCTTCGAGAACCAGGGCGCCCAGCTCGTCCGCGAGGTCGCCACGGCGACCAACGACGTTGCCGGTGACGGCACCACGACGGCGACCCTGCTGGCCCAGATCATCGTTCGCCAGGGCCTCAAGAACGTCGCCGCCGGCGCCAACCCGCTGGCCCTGCGCCGCGGCATCGAGACCGCGGTCGAAAACGTGGTCGAGACCCTGCGTGAGAAGCAGTCCAAGGAGGTCGCCGGCAAGGAGCAGATCGCCCGTGTCGCCGCCATCTCCGCCGGTGACGATGAGATCGGCAACGTGATTGCCGACGCAATCGAGAAGGTTGGCAAGGACGGCGTCGTCAACGTCGAGGAAGGCCAGACCTTCGGCATGGAGCTGGAGTTCACCGAGGGGATGCAGTTCGACAAGGGCTACATCTCGCCGTACATGGTCACCGACCAGGACCGCATGGAGGCGGTGCTGGAGGACCCCTACATCCTCATCGCCAACCAGAAAATCGGCTCCGTGCGGGACATCCTGCCGGTGCTCGAGCAGGTGATGCAGGGTGGCAAGCCGCTGCTGATCATCGCCGAGGACGTCGAGGGCGAGTGCCTCGCGACCCTGGTGGTCAACAAGCTGCGCGGCACCTTCACCGGCGTCGCGGTCAAGGCCCCCGGCTTCGGCGACCGTCGTAAGCGGATGCTCGAGGACATCGCGATCCTCACCGGTGGCGAGGTGATCACCGAGGAGATGGGTCTCAAACTCGAGAACACCCAGCTCACCCAGCTCGGTAAAGCCCGCCGCGTCGTCATCTCCAAGGACACGACGACGATCATCGACGGCAACGGCGAGGCCGATGACATCAAGGGCCGGATCGGCCAGATCAAAAACGAGGTCGAAAACACCGACTCCGATTTCGATCGCGAGAAGCTCCAGGAGCGTCTCGCCAAGCTGGCCGGCGGTGTCGCCGTAGTCAAGGTCGGCGCTGCCACCGAGACCGAGATGAAGGAGAAGAAGCACCGCGTCGAGGACGCGCTGCAGGCGACCCGCGCCGCACTCGAGGAGGGTGTCGTGCCGGGTGGTGGCGTCGCGCTGCTGAACGCCCAGGCCAGCCTCGACCCGGACACGATCTCCTCCGATCCCGATGAGGCGACCGGAGCACGGATCGTCCACCGGGCGCTCGAGGAGCCGGTCCGCCAGATCGCCGAGAACTCCGGCGAGGAGGGCTCGGTCGTGGTCAACAAGGTCCGTGAGCTGAAGGCCGGCGAAGGCCTCAACGCGGCCACCGGCGAGTACGGCGACCTGATCGCCGCCGGCGTGATCGACCCGACCAAGGTGACTCGCTCGGCGCTGGAGAACGCGGCCTCAATCGCCAAGAACATCCTCGTCACCGAGGCGATCATCGCCGAGCCGCCCGAGGAAGGCGGCGCCGGTGGCGGCATGCCGGGTGGCATGCCCGATATGGGCGGCATGATGTAGGACGCCCTCGGGCGTATCCTCGCTCAACAGGCGAGTGGCTTTTCGAGAGGCCCGGCAATTGCCGGGCCTCTCGCCTTCTAGGGCGTCTTTGCAGTTTTGGGTGGAGGCGGCGGCAGCGGCGGGAACAGGCTGGCGTTGTATTCGGCGTACTGGAGGAAGGTTTCGCGGCGTAGCTTCAGCCGCAGCGTGTTGGTCGTGCGTGGGTAGAGGCGCAGGTCGTAGGTGTTGGTCCCCGGACCGAAGCCGGCGTAATAGACGAACATGCGCACGCGTGGGTGCTTGACGGTCCAGGAGATCAGCTGTTTGACGAAGCGCGGTTCGTCTTTGCCCGAGACCGCCCACTCGGTGATCGCCAGCGGCTTGCCTTTCCACTGCTTGCCGGCATAGAAGCGCTTGAGGTCTTCCCAGACCGGATATTGGGAGTAGAAGTCGGTGCCGGCCCAGTCGACCCAGCGGGCGCCGGGCCAGAAGTTGCCAGGGAAGTTGCCCTTCACCCGCGGCGAGCCGCCCGGCAGCGGGCTCCAGATGATGCTCACCGGTGCCGCCGCCAGTTCGGTCGGGTTAGGCCCCTTGGTGCGGTTGAGCGGCGGCAGGCCGATTTCGGCCAGCGTCGCGTTGAGCCCTTCCAGCGTCTGCCCCCCGCGTACGATCGCGGCGATGCGGCGGAAGGCCTGTTTGTACCAGTAGGCGGTGTGTTCGCCGCCCTTCTGGGTGCCGTCGCAGTTGATCGCCGACCAGGCGTTGAGGCAGCGGTTGGGCTCGCCCAGGGGCCGCAGGTAGGCGGGCAGCCCGCGTTTGGCAAAGAAGTCGTTGAGCTGTAGCAGGTAGTCGTCACCCGCCCCGAGCGCGATCTGCTCCGGCGTGATCAGCTCGCCCAGGTTCTGATCGTCCATCGTCGAGATCGCCAAGACCGGCCGCGTGCCGGTTTCGCGCCAGCGTTCGTAGGCCTGGTTGAGGCTGTTGCCCCAGGGGTGGAAGGTCTCCAGCAGCGCCGGATGCTTGGCGAGCAGTTCGGTGAATTCGTTGAACTGCTGCGTCGTGCCCTGATCGCTGACGCCGAAGAGGATGTCGGGCTTGGGTGGGACCAGGGTCAGCGCCTGCGCGGGCGCGGCGCCGATCGCGCCGATCGCCAGGGCCAGTACCGCCGCTTGTCTAATCCTCCTCCAGTACATCGCCCATCCTTCTTGGCTCGACTCCGAGCTCCTCCGCATCGGCCGTGCCGCGCTCGCTGGTCATCGAGACCTCCATCAGCTCGGCCTCCTCCCAGGTTGCAAACACCGCCTCGCCGAAAAGGGAGCGCATCGCGATCAGGCCCGAGCGGACGATCGGCAGGGGCATGTGGACAAGGGGTCGCGGACGGCCGGCGATCTGGCTGACCAGGTCTGACATCTGGTCGTAGTCGAGGGTCTCGGGCCCAGCTAGCTCGTAGCGCGGGCGCCCGTCCCGCTCGAGGGCGGCAACGACGCAGCGGGCGGCGTCGTTTGCCCAGATCGGCTCGAAGCGGGCCCGGCCCTCGCCGGAGACCGGCAGCACGGGCAGGAAGGAGAAGCGGCGCAGCAGCGTGATCCAGGGGTCGGAGCGGTCATAGACGATCGAGGGGGCGAAGATCGTGGTCTGCAGCGAGGAGGAGGCGATCGCCTGCTCGGCCAGCCACTTGGCGCGGAAGAAGCGCGTGCGCTGGGCCTCCGACGCGTTGAGCGCACTGAAGAAGACGAAGCGCTTGACGCCGCTGCGCTCGGCCGCGCGCAGCAGCCGCACCGTCGCCAGGCCGTTCAGCTCCTCGATCCGGTGCGGGGGTTGGTCGCGGATCGTCGCCGCCAGATGGACCACGGTGTCGACGCCGCGCAGCGCCTGGCGCACCAGGTAGGGGTCCGACATCTCGCCGAGGTCGCCGAGGGCAATCTGCACGTCGACCCGGCGCGGGCCCAGTCGCCGCGGCTCGCGCACCAGGCAGCGCACGTCATAACCGCGCTCGAGCAGCAGCGGCAGCAGCCGCGATCCAACGCTTCCGGTTGCCCCTGTCAGCAGCAGCATCGCCGAGCGATGCTAGTGGTGGTGCTTCTTTGGCTTCGGCTTGGGGCCGAGCGTGATGTTGACCTTGCCGCTGCTTGGGGCAGAACCGGCGCCCGGCGAGGAGGACTTGACCACCAGCGGCGGCAGTCGGGGGCCCTTCTTGGCCTTCGGCTTGGTCACGGTGCCCAGCGTGCAGTGGGCGGCCGAGAGCTTGGCCTTCGCCTGGGCGAAGCTCACGCCGGCCAGGGTCGGCACCTTGCAAGTCGGCTTCGGCAGGGCGATGACCGCGGGCGGACTTGCCGCGCGGATTGCCGCTTCCGTTTTTTCCACCGTTCCGGACGGCAGTTCTTTGGAGGTCGGCGTGATCTCGGTGTAGGAGATGGACCCCGAACACGGCGATTGGTTCAGCGCCGCGTCGGTCGCCGTCGCCGAGAAGTTGGTGGTGGAGTTGTCGGAAACGCTGACCGTGATCCCCGGTGAGCCAAGGGCGGCGCTGCTGCCCGTTGCGATCGGTCCGCCGGAGCACGTCGTGCCGCTGTAGATCCGGACGGTCGTCCCCGCCTCGGCGTTACCGCGGATCTCGGGGCTGTTGTCGTTCGCTGGCGAGGCGGGCACGGTGGATTGGAGCTGGGGTGCGGCCGGCGGTTCTTTGTCGGAGCCTGATTCGCCCGTGAGGACTTCCATCGCCTTGGCGATGTCAAGTCGTCCGCCGCTCGTCGTCTCGCCGGTCAGTGATGGGATCACGTCGACCCCGGCCAGAAGGGCATCGTGCACTTCGGTCACGGTCGCCGCCGGCCTCAGCGAGAAGAGCAGCCCGGCGGCGCCGGTCACGTGCGGCGCCGCCATCGAGGTGCCCTCGAGGAATTCGTATCCGGGAAGGGTAGAGAGCGGCGCGTAACAGGTGAGCTTTAGGTTGTCGAACCAGATCCCGTTTGCCGCCGTGGGCGAAGGGCCGGCGGTGTAGCCGAACCTGATCTTGACCGAGTGGCCGCCCAGCCCACTGATCGGCGCGGTGTTGAACGGCGCCATTTCCGAGCCGCTCGTATTCGAAGAGCTCGTGTTGGTGAACACGGACACGCCATCGCTGAGGACCGCGTAAGAGAAGCTCGACCCGGTGTCGGCGCTGCGGAACCGCAGCCCGCTGAGCGTGCAGGCCCCAGAGCCTGCCGGGACGGAGATCCCGTTGGTGAGCGTCGACTGATGGGCTGAGCCTGGGGCCGGCGTCGCACCAGGCGAGTCGTTCATCCCGAACGAGGTCAACGGCCCATCGCCGACAGCGGCACGGCCCATCCCCGTCCCCCCGGTTGCTTCCCACCTCGAGGAGAAGTCATTCGTCTCGAAGTCGTCGATGAGCGTCGGGGTTATGACGGGAAAGGTGCTCAGTGTCTCGGTGCCCGGCGCCCCGAGGTCGACCGAGGAGGCTCCCCAATCGGAGAAGGTGGCCAGCTGATCCGCTTGGTCGGTGGCGGCGACGCAGATCACGTTGTCGACCGCACTTTTGCCTTCGGCGAGGGGGTCGTAGTTGCAGGGGTAATGCGGTTCGAAGTCGTTGTCTTCGCCGTCGTTGCCGGCTGAGATCACGAACAGCGTCTGCGGATTGGCCGCGATCGCGTCGCGCTCGGGGGTGTTGAACGTCGTTCCTCCGAGCGACATGTTGGCTGCCCTCGCGCCCATCGCGCCCGCGTAGTTGATCGCTGCGATCTGGGAGGAGAAAGGGCAGCGGGTTTCATCTTTGTTTACAGCGGAGTTGGCGCAGACTCGCAGCGGCATGATCCGCACGTTCTGGGCGACGCCGGTGATCCCGACGCCGTTATCGCCAGCTGCGCCCATCGTCCCGGCGGTGTGCACTCCGTGTCCGCCCGAGATCAGGTTGTCGTCGGTCGGGTCGCCGTCAGTGGATGGCGCGTCGGCGCTGGCCCCGACGAAGTCGTAGCCGTGGACGTCGTCGACGAAGCCGTTGCTGTCGTCGTCGATGCTGTTGCCGGCGATCTCACCGGGATTGGTCCAGGCAACCGGGCCGAGGTCGGGGGAGTCGAAGCGATAGCCGGAGTCGAGGTCGGCGATAACCGTCGAGGGCGACCCGGTCGTGCGGTCCCAGGCGAGTGGGGCGTTGACGTCGGCTCCGGCGATGGCGCCGGAGAAGCCGTCGATCCCACCACCGCCGTTGCTAAGCCCCCAGAGCTCTCCGAACAACGGATCGTTTGGCACCGAGTCCAGGGAGCTGTAGCCATCGCGCGAGGCGACCCGCACGGCTGGGTCGCTGCGCAGCGCTCCGAGAGCGTCACCGGCGCTCTGGCCTGGAGCGACTTCGAGCAGCTGGAACAGCGGGTCGCCCAGCGGTCTCAGCGAGGTCACGTCGGCGCTCTGGCGCGCCGCAACCCGGTCGCTGCGGCTTGCGCCGGGTGCCCACTCGACGATGACGCGGTTGGGCGAGAAGGCCGTGACCGCCGTAGGGGTCGCGGCGTCAAGCGGTCGAGTCTCGCCGCCGTCGGCACAGGCGGACGGCGCGGCAAGCAGCAGCGCGAGCAGGGCGCAGGCGATTAGGAGCCCGGGACGAGGCACGCAGCCACGATATCCAGGCTCGCGAGCGAGTCGAACCCTGCCCACCGAATTTCGCCCGCCGCCACGCTGCGACGCCATATCCCTAAAATGTGCGTCCGCGCATTGGTGGGGGCCACGAGCCTCCGGCGGCACCCGGAAACGACGACCCAGGAGATAAGCCTCGAATGACCTACGTCATCGCCGAGCCTTGCATCGGCCAGAAGGACAACTCGTGTGTCGAGGTCTGTCCCGTCGACTGCATCCACCCGACGCCGGACGAGCCCGACTACGACTCGGTTGAGATGCTCTACATCGATCCGGACGAGTGCATCGATTGCGACGCCTGCGTCGAGGCCTGCCCGGTGGACGCCTGCTTCGCCGAGGACCAGCTTCCGGCAGAGTGGGCGAAGTACGCCGAGATCAACGCCAATTACTACAAGAGCAAGGCCAGCGCCTAGTAGCGCCCCCCGGCTCGATTGCTGTTGTTTAGGCACTTACTGTGTACCTAAACAACGACGGCCGATCTAACACCATTTGGTGTACAGGTTTGTAGCCGTTCTGCACCAAAACCGACGTGGGTGTTGTCACCCATGTCCACTCTCAACATAGTGCACCATTCTTTAGCTCTAACATCGTTAGTGCGTCGGGTGACCCGCTAGGTCGTCAGCATGAGGCTTCCTAGCATCGGGGACTCGATGCTTGCTCGATGGACTGGGAGGGCGGCGCTGTACTGGCCGCCCTCCTAGCTGTCACTCGTGGCCAGGCGCTCGCCCGGCGGCCGACCGGAGCGGCTGCGCTCGAAGCTCATCGCCGCGACCACGGTCGAGGTCCCGTCCTGATTGTTCTCGAGCAGGCGGGTGGCGCTTTTCGCCTCGATCTCCTCGACCCGTGCGTAGGAAGCAGCCATCTCGTCGGCCACTTCACGCCGTCCCTGCTCGTCAAGATTGACCGAGCGCCAACTCATCCAGATGTCCTCGTCGGAGTCCATCTTGCCGGTGCGCAGCGCGGCAAGGCCCTCGGCCATGATCGCTTGCAGGATCAGAGCGGCGAACTCACGTTTTGTCTCCGCTGGCAGTTGGCGCGCTTCCTCGTCGCTGATAAACGGGCGTGCGATCGCCCGGTAGAAGTGCTCGGTCGCGCCGCGCCGCTGCTCGGTGCCGACAAATTCGATGCAGCCGGAGTCGAACAGTTCTTTGACGTGATGGCCGACCTTGCTGACGCCCTCACCGATGATCTTGGCGATTTCATTGGGGCTTGCCGTGCCTTCGTTGAGGATCGCGAGGGCGTCGATCCTGATCCGGTGGCCGACGGCGTAGGCCACCGCCTCGTCGATGCTTCTCCTCTGCCCCTTTGCGGTCGTCGCCAAGGCTGATCCTCCAGTCAAGAGCTATCTCATTGGTAAGGCTGGCCGGAGGATAAGCAAGTTTCCCTGATTGGAGGCATTGACACTCAGTCATGCCTCAATACTTAATTTTTTCTTAGTATTGCCCTCGAATCCCGGTCAGACGGGGAGGAGATGGGAAGGGAGGTGAGCGGGATGAGGATCACCACGGTGAGCGCGGTGCTGCCAAGCGTGCACGTCTTCAAGCACAACTAAGCGTTAGCTACTGGACTACGGGAAGCGGCGTACCGCTGACCGGCGGCGGTTCCGCTGCCGCCGGAGTCGCCTGCAAGACCGGCAGCTCCTGGGGCGTGGCCGCGATTATGCCTCGCGCGGCCTGACGAATTGCCTGCGACGCGGGAGAGTCGGGCTCTGCCGTCACCAACGGCGAGCCACTGTCGGCGTGCTCGCGCAGGGGCTCTGAAAGAGGCACCTTGCCGAGCAGGGGAATGTCGAGTTCGTCGGCAAGCAGCTGCCCGCCGCCCTCGCCGAAAATGGTGAAGCGCTCGCCATCTGGCGTCGTGAAGCCGGACATGTTCTCGATTACGCCGAGCAGCTCGAGATCGAACTTCGCTGCCATGTCGGCGCCCCGTTTGGCCACGCTCTGCGCCGCGGGCTGGGGCGTGGTGACGATCACGAACTTCGCCTGCGGCAGCAGCTGGGCCAGGGTCATCGAGACGTCGCCGGTTCCCGGCGGCAGGTCGAGCAGCAGGTACTCCAGCTCGCCCCAGGCGACGTCCTCGAGGAACTGCTGGATCGCCTTATGCAGCATTGGGCCGCGCCAGACGACAGCTGAGTTCTCCTCGACGAAGAAGCCAATCGACATCACCTTGACGCCGCCGGGGGACTCGAGGGGCAGGATTTTGCGCTCACCGTTGACCTCGGGCTTGTTGTTGACCCCGAGCATGCGCGGCATCGAGTAGCCGTAGACGTCGCAGTCGAGCGCTCCGGACGGGTGTCCTTCGGCCGTCAGGGCCGCAGCCAGGTTGGCGGTCATCGTCGACTTGCCGACCCCGCCCTTGCCGGAGGCGACGCAGATCACGTTTTTTACCTGGGCGAGGGCACCGGCGGGCAGCTTGCCGCGGCCGAGCGTCTGCTGCAGTGACGATTTCTCCTCATCGGAGAGCACGTCGAAGCCGACCGCGACCTCGGTCACTCCGTCCAGCTCGGAGACCTGCTTGGCGACGGCCTGTTCGAAGTGGGAGCGGATCGGGCAGCCCGCTGTGGTCAGCGAGACGACGACCTCGACCCGGCCGCCATCGCGAACCTCGATCGAGCGCACCATTCCCAGCTCGACGATTGAGCGGCGCAGCTCGGGGTCGATTACGGCTCGTAGCTTCTCGGTTATCTGATCCTGCGTCGGAAGTGACATTGGAGCCATTCTCGCAAAGGCGCCGAGGCGGCAGCCCTCGGGGTCCGCCGGGGGGAGAGAACTCACCACCGCCGGCTTAGGCCCCGCACATGCCGTCGAGCGAAGGAGGGGTTATGTCGGGCACGCGGGGTGGCCTTGGCCGCATCGTCGCAATGGGGATCGCGCTGGCGCTGGCCTTGCTACTGCTGGTCGCCAAGGAGGCGACCGCGGGCAAGTACTCGGTCGCCCAGTGTGGTTGGTATGTCGGCGCCGACGCGAACTGGGCTGACAGCACCGGGGGTGCGAAGTTCCGGCCCGATGGCTGGTGCGTGCCGCCGGCCGGTCAGGATCCCTTCGACGGGGCGCACCTGAAGAGCTTCACTCGCGATGGCCAGTCGACGGTTTCGGGGACGCGTTACGCCCGCTGGCGCTGGGACGCCCCGGCCGGGACCGGGATCGCGCAGGTGCGGGGAACCTGGTGGCACGCGTTGCACGACGGCATCGAGCAGCGGCTCGGCATGGCCAACTGGGGCGGCGGCTTCGATGTCTTCGCCGCGGCTGGCGGGACCGACACCACGCCCCGCGAGTTCGTTGCCGGCTTCAATCCGGCCCAACCCGCCTTCGAGGACCGTTTGCTCTGCGCCAAGGCTGAAAGCAAGTGGTGCAGCCTCGAACCAGGCTCGTGGTCGGCGATCCGCGCGCTGACGATCACGGTCCAGGACGACCAGCCGCCGGCAGCGGGGATTGGTGGCGAAATCACCACAGGCGGATGGCGCCGCGGTGTCCAGAACGTCGCCTTCGCGGGCAGCGATGTTGGCGGTGGCGTTCGCTTCGGCGAAACCGCGGTCGATGGTGGCCGGGTGAACCTGACCGAGTACGGCTGCGCCAAGGTCTCGATCGGCGGCGAATGGCGCGCGACCCAGATGCGGCCCTGCAGCCTCGGAGTATCTGGCGGTGCGCCGATCGACACCACGCGCTTCAGCGACGGCCCGCACAGCATCCATCACTGCGTAACCGACTTTGCCGCCAACCTGTCCTGCACGGCTGACCAAACGTTCCTGGTCGACAACAACCCCCCGGCACATCCTCGCGATCTCACCCTCGCCGGCGGCGATGCCTGGCGGCGCGGAAACGACTTCGACCTCTCCTGGATCAATCCCGGCCAGGCCCCCGCGAGCCCGATCGGCGGCGCCTCGTGGCGCATCACCGGACCGGCCGGTTACGACACTGGCGCGAAGTTCGTGGCCGGCCACGAGCTAGGTGCCTTGCAGAACCTCTTCGTGCCCCGCGCCGGCGTCTACGCCGTCAACGTCTGGCTGCGCGATGAGGCGGGCAATGAATCTGCATCCTCGGCGGCATCGCTGCCGCTGCGGTTCGACGACGTGCCCCCAGGCGTCGCCTTCGAGCCGGCAGCCGCCGGGGATGCAGCCGCGACCCAGATCCAGGCCGAAATCAACGATGCGCATTCCGGCCCGGCAAGCGGCGAGATCCATTACCGCCGTCTCGACAGCCAGCAGTGGACGGAGCTGCCGGCGAAATTTCAGCGCGGAGCGTCGGCTGAAAAGGCCGAGCTGCTGGCGCGGCTGCCGAGCGATCTCGGCCCGGGCACCTACGTCTTCCGGGCTGACGCCGCCGATGCCGCGGGAAACAAGGCGAGCTCGACCCGCCGCAGCGATGGCACAGAGATGACAGTGCGCAAGGTCGCCGGCGAACCGATCACGGCGCTCAAGCGGGCCGAGCCGGTGCGGGGCAAGGCGCGCATCTTCGCCCGCCTTCACTGGCGCGGGCGCAGCGGCACCGAGCTGACGGTGCCGTTCAGGACAGCGGCGATGCTGAGTGGCCGCCTCGTCGATGACGATGGTGCGGGGCTTTCCGGCCGCGCCTTGCGCGTCACCGCTCGCCCCTCGCGCGGCGCACTCGGCCGGGCGCGGGTCGAGGCCCTGCAGACAGGCTCCCACGGCGACTTTCAGCTTCAGCTGCCGGCCGGCACCTCACGCCGGATAGCGGTGGTCTTCCCCGGTGATACGCACCTGGGTCCGGCCGAGCGGAGCCCGCTAACGCTGCGGGTGCGCAGCGGTGTCGAGCTGACGGCGTCCTCCTCGCAGCTGCGAACTGGCGAATCGGTGCGCTTCAGTGGTCGCGTACGCAGCCTCGGTGCCCCCCTGCCTCGGCGCGGGAAGCTGGTCTCGATTCAGTACTTCGAGCAGGCTTCGCGGCGCTGGCGCCCGGTGCTGGTAACGCGCACCGGCCACGACGGCCATTTTCACGCCCGCTATCGCTTCCGCTATATCAGCGGCGCGGCGCGGATCCGGTTCCGCGCGGCGGTGCTGGCCGAAGAGCGCTGGCCCTACGCGCCCGGTGCCTCGCGTCCGCTTGTTCTTCGCGTAACCGGGTAGGGTGATGCCCGATGTCGCAGGCAACCCTTCACACCAGCGCCGGGGCGATCGTGCTCGAGCTGCATGACGAGGACGCGCCGAAGACGGTCGAGAACTTCCGCAAACTCTCTGCCGAGAAGTTCTACGACGAACTGGTCTTCCACCGGGTGATCCCGGACTTCATGATCCAGGGCGGCTGCCCTGAGGGAACCGGTACCGGCGGTCCCGGCTACCAGTTCGAGGACGAGTTCAACGATCACAAGGTCGAGCGGGGCGCGCTGGCGATGGCCAACGCCGGTCCCAACACCAACGGCTCCCAGTTCTTCATCGTCACGACGCCTTCGGCGCCTTGGCTCGACGGCAAGCACACCGTCTTCGGCCGCGTCGTCGATGGTATGGACGTGGTTGACGCGATCGAGGCATCTCCGACCGACGCCTCGGACCGTCCGCTCGAGGCGCAGATGATCGAGCGCGTCGAGCTCTCCGAGTAACTAGGGAACCGGCGGCGGGTCAGCTGCCGGCTCACTGCCGTTCCGTTTCTCGTGCCGCCGGCGGATCGCCTCGCCCGGCCGCCAGAGGCTGACCAGGCCCGCGACCAGGGTAACGAGGAAGATCTGGCCGATCATCATCTCGAGGCCGGAGATCATGCGGCCTGGCTGCCCACCGGGGACGAGGTTTCCGTAGCCGGTCGTGGTCAGCGTCGTGTAGCTGAAGAAAAGGAAGTCAGAGCTCGCGGGATGCGCATGGCCTTCGAAGAACGGGCCGCCCTGGACCCGGTCGATCACGCCATATAGGAAGGTGAAGAGGATGCCCAGCACGGCGTAGACGCTGAGCGCGCCGAGGATCGTGCGCGAGCCCACCTCGGGCGCCATCACGACGCGGCGCAGGACCGCCCCCATTGCGAGCGCCAACAGGGAGACCTGGATCAAGGTCGCGAGGTTGAGCCAGTCGTGATTGCCGGAGGCCGCCCCGACGGCCGCCAAGGCGATTGTCAGCGCCGAGAGCAGCAGGGCGATGCGCACGAGCTGGGCTTTCGCGTGCGAGCTGGTTAGCGCCACGACCGAGGTCGCGCTAGTGGCCACGGTTAGTAGGACGGCGGTCCAGTCACGGTTCTCGAGCAGCGAGGCCAGCACGTAGGTGATCAGAACCAGGACGAAGACGAGGCCGAAGGCGTCGCTTACGCGCTCAGCGCGCTGCAGCCATCGTTCACGCCTGCGCGCCCGGCGCGAAGCTGTCTCCATCCCCGCACGTTCGGCTGGGCCGCGAGGTTTCCTGCCCGGCGCGGCCTCTTGATAGACCTCTGCCCGTGGCGCAAGACACTTGGACCGCGGTCGACGAGTACGTGACCGGCCTGCTGGCCCCGCCCGACGAGGCGCTGGACGCGGCGGTGCGTGCAGGAGAAGCGGCGGGACTTCCCCAGATCCAGGTCTCACCCCCACAAGGCAAGCTCCTCCACCTCTTGGCGAAGATGATCGGGGCACGGTCGATCCTCGAGTTCGGCACCCTGGCCGGCTACAGCACGGTCTGGCTGGCCCGGGCGCTGCCGGCGGACGGTCGCCTGATCACGCTCGAGGCCAACCCGGAGTACGCAGAGGTTGCGGCAGCGAGCATCGCCGCGGCCGGTCTGGCCGAGGTCGTCGAAGTGAGGGTCGGGCCGGCGCTGGATCAGCTCCCGCAACTCGAGGCTGATGCGGTGGGCCCGTTCGACCTCACCTTCATCGACGCCGACAAGGTGCACACGCCCGACTACTTCGCCTGGGCGCTCGAGCACTCGCGCTCGGGGAGCCTGATCATCGCCGACAACGTCATCCGCGACGGCCGCCTCGCCGACCTCTCCGACGATGACCCGGCAATCGCCGCGCAGCGCCGCTTCCACGAGCAGCTTGCCGCCGAGTCGCGAGTCGAGGCGACGACGATCCAGACGGTCGGCGCCAAGGGCTATGACGGCTTCAGCCTCGTTCGCGTGCTCTGAACGCGCAGAGGTACGGTTCATAGCTGCGATGGCAGGAGCGACATGTCCCTATTGCGGCGGCAGCCAGCTTCGTCAGATCACGCCAGGCGAATTCGAATGCGTAACGCCGCACCCCGCCGGTCTGGTTCCTCCCGGGCCAAGCGGCTTCGCACCGATGCGGCCATGCACTCACCGCTTTCAGGTTGCAACCACGCTCAGGACCGCGCCTTGCTCATGCGGGCGAGAATCCATCGGGAAGTGCAATGACTGCGGAGAGTTTCTCTGTGGGCTGCACGGGACGGGAAGCGGTGAATTTCTCTGCGCTGCTTGCCAGCAGGCTCGGCAGGAGCAGGGATACGCGCTGGAGGCCCAAGAAGAACACGATCGGCAGATTGGCCTGATCGATTTCCGAGGACTGGTCAGTCAAGCGACCGAACTACGACAAGCAGCGGGAGGGGAAGTGCCGGCTCTGCCTGCCGCAAAAATCCCCTTCGGCCATATCTGGGAGCGAGTCACGCAGGCCATCCTCGCGCGCAACCCGTCAGCGGACATCAGGGTGGTTGACGATCTCAGGGCCGCGGAGCTGCCCGAGAGATGGCCGAAGCGAGGTGGCGAAAGAAAAAGGAGACGCGTCGAGACAAAGTGGAATGAAGCTGCTGACAAATTGGCCGTACCGGCCTGGGACATGGAAGCCAGCTTCAGTAAGGGGAGTGGGGTGGCCGATACTTACAGCCGCCAGAAAACCCCGTTGTATTTTGGTAGCAACGGTGTGCTGTACGTAGGGTCTGGCAGCACCACGCCCAATGGCACCCATACCGGCGGATCGACTTTCCACACTCAGGACTCAGTTCCGGAGGTCTGGCACGAGAAGTGGGGAGCCTGGGGAACTATCGACAACCGCCATGAGGTCGCGACCGGATTCGCGCAGCTTGTCGTGAAGCACTCGTTGACGATCGACTTATAAGTGGAGGGGAGCGATTCGAACCCTCGAGACGCCCGTTAGACGCCGGCCGGTTTTCAAGATCGAGGAGAGTGCGGAGAGTCGGCTTGCTCAAGCGGTTCGCCGGTTTCGTGCCATCGGCTGTGCCACCGTCGTTGAGCAGTTGGTCAACGCCTTCGAATAGAACAAATGTCTTATAAACAATAGATATCCCTTGACCCAGCTAGGCGCGCAGGCTATGGATACGGGCAACCGAAACAGCTAGGGGAGCTGGGCGCATGATGCAGCGAGGGTGGATCGCCGAAGGACGGAGAGGTGTCTCGGCAGGGCCTGCATGGGCACGGCGAGCGGCTGCTTGCATGGCTCTGGTCGCCATCAGCTTGAGCGCCGCGCTTCTGCCATCCGTTGCGTCCGCGGCGGAATGCACCGACACTTGGCTCGGCTCGGCTCCTGGTTCGTGGGAAGCAGCCGAAAGCTGGTCAGCCGAACACGCCCCGACTGTCTCGGACGTCGCGTGCATCCCGAGCGGAAAGGTGGTCGAAGTCTCGACCGGCGCCCACGAAGTCAAAGTCCTGCAGGGCGAAGGCGAGCTACACATGCTCTCCGGCTCCCTTGCGATACACGGAGCCGAATCGTCGAACATCGGCACCTTGCATCTGTCCGGTGGCGCTCTGAAGAGCTCGGCTCAGCTGTCGGTGACCAAAACGCTCACCGCGGACGGCGGCTCGACCGAATCGGAAGGCGAAATCGTGATCGGCGTCGAAGCCGAAGGACGCGCCGAACCGGTCGAAGGCGAAGGACCGGGCTTGAGGGTCGCCCAGAAAAGCTCGCTCGCAGTCAAGGGCAGCCTCGTGGTCGCCGGCGCTGAAGGCAAGCTCAATGTGATCGAAGCGGCCCAGCTTGAAGTAGACAACGGCGGCTCGCTCACGGTCGGTGGGCCTGAAGGCCAGCTCACCGTCAAGGAATCGGCCGCCTTCGTCAACTCGGCTTCGGTCGCTACCAATGGCCCCTCGGGACAGACCAACCTGGTCGAACACGCGTCGCTCTTCAACGAAGGCTCCTATGTCCTGACCGCGCCCGAAGGCGGCTTGGTAGCGACGGGAAATGCCCTGATCGAAAACACAAGCAGCCTGAAGATGGAAGGCTCGGAAGGCGAAATCCGTCTGGAAGAAACCACGCTCGTCAATACGAAAGCGCTGCGAATAGAAGCCGCGAAAGGCCGCCTGCGTGGATCAAAAGAAGCCAGGGTCGAAAACTCCGGCACGCTTGCGATCAACGGAGAGGAAGAAGGCAATGGCCTGGTCCAAGGCAGCGGAGCGGTCTCGAGGCTGATCAACACCGGCACGGTGCGCAAGGACGAAGGCGAAGCAATGGCATTCGTCGAGTTCAAGACCGACAACGAGGATCTGGTCAAGTCCGAATCCGGGACGCTGACCTTCACTGGAGGCGGAAACTCAGGCCTAGAAAGCAAAGACAAATGGGTCGCCGAAGGCTTCGAAACCGGTATCGACTTCGTGGAAGACGCGTTCACGCTCGGCGAACACTCCGAGATGAGGGGCGATGTCGTTCTCTGGGGCGAAGCGAGCGCCAAAGGCCACCAGCTCGATGGCGAAGAAGCTCAGGTCATGGTTCTCGGTAGAAGCGACTTCGAAATAACGGGCGCCAAAGAAAAATCGAGCTTTGAAGGACTTTCCATGTCCTCCGGCCACATCAACGTGATCAAAAACAGCCTACTCTCGGCCCAAGAAACTTTCGTCGAAGGCGGCCGCCTTGAATTCGGTTCTGACAGTGAAATCTTTCTCGAAGATCACTTTCAGACCGATGGCAGGACAAACCTCGACCCTGGCGCGACGCTCGAAGCCGGCGGCGTGTTTCTCGAAGGCGATAGCCGGTTCGCCCTCAAGGCGAACACCGACTTCGAATTCGAAGACTATTTCCAGGAAGGTCAGACCGCCGCGAGTCTCGAATCCGGCGGCTCGCTCACCGGCAACGACATATTCGTCATTGGTGGCACTCTGGAATTGCGGAAAGGCACCGAAAATTCGTCCGGCCAGCTATTCCAGGAAGGCGGCACGACCCACCTGGGTAAAGACGCGAGCCTCAACAGCAACGAAGTCTACGTCGAAGGCGGAAAGCTGGAAACCGGCGCGAACAGCACGTACTCAGTGCAGGAATTCTTCATTAATCATGGCACTGCCAATATCGGCAAAGAAGCCGCCCTCGAATCGGATCGCGCGTTTTTGGAGCGAGGCGTCCTCAAGGGAGAGGGCACGCTTTTGACTAAAGGCATGTACTGGGAAGAAACAGTAATGAAGGGTGATGGCCTGACCTCCGTTACGGAATTCGGTATTCAGAATGGAAGTAGCTGCGCTCTGCTTGAGCATCGATCTCTTCTTCTTCTGGGTACTTACTCGATAAGAGACGAATCGACCCTGATGATGTCCAATGGCGCCCATCTCATCAATGATGGTCCGCTGGAAGCCAACTCCGAAAATGGTGAATGCGGACCACAGGTAAGAGTCGACGAATCGAGTACGAGCGCGCCAAAAATCATAAATCGAGGCGCTTTCTACAAGGCGGCCGGGACGGGCACGACTACGGTAACCGTACCCTTCGAAAATCAAGGCAGGGTAGGACAAATCTCCGGAACGCTGAAGATCACCAATCGTCTCGGCGTCCCGGCCAGTCAGCGGTTTGGACAGCGGTGCAATTGCGGCGATCCGGTGGAAACGGCGAGCGGAGATCTGACCGAGGCTCAAACCGATATAGACATCGGCGGTCGGGGCGTCGGGCTGTCTTTGTCGCGCGCGTACAGCACCCAAGCAGCCGCTTCGGCGTCCTCGCCTGGCATCTTTGGCTATGGCTGGTCCTACTCATTTGGCGATCGCCTCGTCTTCGAAGAAGAAGAAGTCGAAATCGCCGGAGATGAAGAAGGCGAAGTCGTAGAAGAAGAAGCGAACGAAGAAGAAGAAGTGGCGGAAGAAGAGGCCGAAGAAAAAGAAGAATTGGAAGAAGTGGAAGGCGAACCCGAAGAAGAATCAGAAGAAGAAGAAGAAGCAGAAGGCGGCGAACCCAAATTCGTCCTCGTGAAACGGATCGTTGTCGAACGCGCGAATGGCAGCACCGTGCCGTTCACCGAAGACGCCGAAGGTAACTTGGCAGCGCCGGAATGGAGCCAGGACTCGCTAGTCGGAAACCCCGAAGTCGGCTACACCTACACCAGCCCGGACCAGATCAAACGCCACTTTGCCCCCGGCGGTGCGCTGCAGAGCGTCACCGATCGCAACGGCAACGAAACGACCCTCGCCTACGATGAAGCGGGTCAGCTGGAAGCGATCACTGACCCCGTGAGGCGCCAAATTAAGCTCGCCTACGACGAAGAAGGTTTTGTCGAAAGCGCCGAAGACCCGATGGGTCATCTCGTTAAATACACCTATGAAGGCGGCGACCTCGCCAGCGTAACGATGCCAGGAGAAAAATCCCCTCGATGGCAATTTAAATACGACGGCTCGCACCGGATGACCAGTGTGATCGACGGCCGAGGTGGAGAAACGGCGAACGGCTACGACGAAGAGAACCGGGTGATCTTGCAGACTGACCCGGCAAAACGGACGCTTGCCTTCGAATACGAAGGCTTCCACACGCGAATTACCAACCTCGCCACTGGATCGGTCACCGACCAGTGGTTCAACAGCGACAACGAGCCCACCACGGTGACCGACGGCTACGGCAGTAAAGAAGCAAGCACCGAAGCCCTTGCCTATGACGAAGCGGGCCACCTACTGAGCCGCACTGACGGCAACGGTCACACCACCACCTACACCTACAACTCCCAGGGCGACCGCACGAGCGCTACCGACGCCGACGAAAACGAGACAAAATGGGAATACAACGAAACCCACGATCTGGTCTCCGAAACCACCCCCAACGGCGAGACGACGACGATATCGCGGGACAGTCACGGCAACCCGGAAACGATCTGGCGACCGGCGCCCGGCAAAACGACGCAGATGACCAGCTTTGCCTATGACTCCCAGGGGCAGCGGGAAAGCATGATCGACCCGCTCAGCCACACCTGGCACTACGAATACGACAGCCAGGGCGACCTCAGCGACGAAACCGACCCCGAAGGGGACAAGCGCACCTGGGAATACGACGAAGACTCCAAGCTGATCTCGACGGTAAGCCCACGCGGAAACGAGGAAGGTGCCGAACCAGGCAAATTCCGGACTAGCTACGAACGCGATCCGCAGGGTCGTCCGTTCAAGGTGACCGATCCGCTAGGTCATACAACCGAATACGCCTACGACGGCAACGGCGATGTCGAAGCCGAAACCGACGGCAACGGGCACACGACGACGTACGTTTATGACGCCGACAACGAGCCGGTCGAAGTCGAAGCGCCCAACGGCGACCTGACGAAAACCGAATACGACGGAGCCGGGGAGGTAGTCGCGCAGATTGACGGCAACGGCCATGCGACCGAATACGTGCGCAACGCTCTCGAGCAGCCGATCGAAATCATCGATCCGCTCAAACGCACGACCACGCAGGAATATGACGCAGCCGGCAACCTGATCGCCAAGGCCGATCCGGAAAACCGGACCACCACCTACGTCTACGATCCCGCCAACCGTCTCGAAAAGATCAGCTACTCGGACGAAACCACCCCGACCGTCGAATTCTCCTACGACAAAGACGGCAACCTGATCGAAATGAGCGACGGGACGGGCGAAAGCAGCTACGAATACGACCAGCTCGATCGCCTCGTCCACGCTGAAGATGGCCACGGCAACACCGTCGCCTACGAATACAACCTGGCCAACCTGCAGACCGCGATCACCTACCCCAACGGTGAAGCTGTGACCCAGGCCTTCGACAAAGCCGGGCGGATGAACAGCGTCACCGACTGGCTGGGGAACACGACCAGCTTCGCCTACGACGCCAACTCGAATCTCGCAACGACCACTTTCCCGGAAGGCACCGGCAACCTCGACGAATACGCCTTCGACCGCGCCGACGGTATGAGCGGAGTCCAGATGAAGGAGGGCTCCGAAACGCTGGCATCGCTCGGCTACTCTCGTGACAAAATCGGCGGAGTCGAAGGCATGACGGGCAAAGGACTTCCCGGCGCCGAAGAAGAAGCTTTCTCCTATGACGAAAACGACCGCCTCACCGAAGCCGGCTCTGAAAGCTTCGAATACGACCCCGCTAACAACCTGACGAAAGCTCCAGGTACGACGAACACCTACGACGCCGCGGGCGAGCTGGAAAAATCCACGGACGCCACCTACGCCTACGACGAAGAGGGCGAGCGCGCCAAAACGACCCCGTTGGCGGATGGCCCGCCCGTCTACGACCTTTCCTTCGGCAGCGAAGGCTCGGGCGCCGGCAAACTCTCTGCCCCTGGTGGCACGGCCGCCGACTCCGAAGGCAACGTTTGGGTCGCCGACACCGGCAACGACCGAGTCCAGGAGTTCAACGCCAAAGGCGAATACCTGGGCCAGTTCGGAACCAAAGGCACAGAAAACGGTCAGCTCTCCGCACCACGTAGCCTCGCTGTCGATCCCGAAGGCAACGTTTGGGTCGCTGACACCGGCAACGACCGGGTGGAGCAATTCAGCCCCGAAGGCAAATTCATCGCCAAATTCGGCTCAGAAGGTTCAGGCGCAGCCCAGCTCGACGAACCCCACGGCCTCGCTGTCGATCCCGAAGGCAACGTTTGGGTCGCTGACACCGGCAACGACCGGGTGGAGCAATTCAGCCCCGAAGGCAAATTCATCGCCAAATTCGGCTCAGAAGGTTCAGGCGCAGGCCAGCTCGACGAACCCCACGGCCTCACCGCCGACTCCGAAGGCAACGTTTGGGTCGCCGACACCGGCAACGACCGAGTCCAGGAGTTCAACGCCAAAGGCGAATACCTGGGCCAGTTCGGAACCAAAGGCACAGAAAACGGCCAGCTCGACGAACCCCACGGCCTCACCGCCGACTCCGAAGGCAACGTTTGGGTCGCCGACACCGGCAACGACCGAGTCCAGGAGTTCAACGCCAAAGGCGAATACCTGGGCCAGTTCGGAACCAAAGGCACGGAAAACGGTCAGCTCTCCGCACCACGTAGCCTCGCTGTCGATCCCGAAGGCAACGTTTGGGTCGCCGACACCGGCAACGACCGGGTGCAGGAATGGCTGGGCGTAACTCCACCGACGAGCTACGCCTACGACCAAGCCGAAAACCTGATAGCCGTCAAACGCTTGGCTAACGGAATCCTAGGTGTCGACGAAAGCTACACCTACAATGGCACCGGTCTTCGGCTCACCCAGACAGTTTCGGGAGCCACCAGCCGGTTGGTCTGGAACACGTCCGTCAGCCTCCCACTCTTGCTTGACGACGAACAGAACAGCTACCTCTATGGGCCTAGTGGCCTGCCGGTCGAGCAGATCTCCTCCGGAGGGACTCCGACCTATTACCACCACGACCAGCTAGGCAGCACGAGACTGTTGACAAGCAGTGGCGGAAAAATAACCGGCATGTTCAGCTACAGTCCCTACGGGCGCTTGACTGGCCGAATCGGTTCCCAAACTACGCAGCTCGGCTACGCTGGCCAGTACGCCAACAAGGAGAGCGGTCTGATCTACCTACGGGCTCGTGCCTACGATCCGGTTACGGCGCAGTTCTTGACGAGCGACCCAATGAAGCCACTGACTCGCGAGCCATATGCGTACGCCTTCGATAATCCGGTAAACCGGACCGATCCGACTGGTCGCTTCGGATCTACTGCCGCGGGTTGTGCTATCGGGGAGGTCGCGGACCCCGCTGGCGGATGCATAGCGGGGGCGGCTGCCGCGACTGCTGCGACGGTTGCAGCGGCGGCTGCAGGTGCGGCAATCGGCTCTTTGACGGGGGACGAAGAAATTCTAGGTAACCTGACGATCTCAAAAGGCCTCGCCGCCCGGTTTGCAGAAGCTAATGATGAAGCCTCGGAATCCGAATCCGACACTGAAGAAGAATGCGATATCTCCTTTGGACATGGCGATCGTCATTTGAAGGACTCCGGCCTGTCACCAGAAGAAGTCGAGTCAGCGATAGAAGACCAAGTGAAGCAGGGAATTGGCAATGCCGATGTAGAGGGTCCGTTTAGAGGCACGTTGCGTGTCGGCGACACTGAAATTGAATACCGGGGCTATGGTCGCAACGGCCAGATCCATATCGGAACCTACTATCCGGTTCGCTGATCATGAATCTTCCCGAGGATCTTGTACAGCATGTTGAGCCAAGGCCACTGACGGGCGACGAGCAGCAACTGATTGATCAGCTGCTGCAGGAGCCATTCGCAGGACGTGATGAGTTGAGGGCGCAACTAGCTGAGGCTCGAGTTATTGCGAGTGGTAAACGCGATACGCGCACTCTCGTGTTCGGCTCGCCACCTCCGAATATCCCTAGCGCGAGCACCGATTCTCGCGTTCCCGTGGATGCCGTTATAACTGATGAGGATGGCACCGATATAGAAGTATTGCTTCATGTTATAGACGGTTTCGCTCGCGAGCTGGAGATCTATCGTGTCGATGGAGCACCCATCATTCGGGACTCGCTGGATGCCCAAGTGAAGCTCGTCAATTGGAGGCCCGTGACGGCTAACGATGATCGCGGTTGATGAGATGCATCTACTAAGGATGGTCAAGGCCGTCGCCGGGGATTTGGATGGATGGTCAAGGTAAACGAAGTCGAAACGCTAGAGATCGATGCAATGCTTAGGGAACTTCAGGAGCGGGTCGACGTCCCTAGTTCGGTCGTTCGGAAGCTATGCGATGACTTGCAAGTGGAGCCAGTAGTTATTTGTGGAGTCGGTCAGCACGCGGATGCGATAACTACTCCTACTCTCTTCTTTCCAGTGGATTTTCTGCACTGGCTAGCCGATATGGGTGCGTCCCTTGAAGTTGATGTGATCCTTTAGCGCTGATGGTAGAGCGGGCCGCTCTGCGATTGGAGTTTTCAAGGTCACGGTGGGGGTGCTGGAATTGGCTTGTTCAAGCGGTTTGAGGGTGTCGTGCCGCCGGCTATGCCACCGCGTAGTTCAAAGGCTCGCCGGAGAACTAGTTAGTTAACCCCCGATTGGTTCGGCTCCGGGACCTCCGAATCGAGGTGGTAAAGCACCTCCATATGCATCGAATCGATAAAGATTCCGGCGCCCTCACCCTCGGCCAGCCTCTGCGTGACCTCCTCGTAGAGCGGTGTCGTCCAGAGGCTCAGCGCCTCAGGCCGCTCTTCCAGATAGCGATACCGGCGATATCCCAAAGTGACTCCATCAGGCGGGCGGTGATGTAGACGAGGCTCATCGAATAGTCGGGCCGAATCCAGTTTGTGCTCCGGTGCCATCGCCGCTCGCCGTCTGGGTTGGGCCGCAGACTGAGGTACTCGATCGCTGGGCCCTCGGCCTTGAGTACCTCGCCCTTGTCGAGCTGGGTCGCCACGTCGCCGGGTCGAACTGCCAAGCCGTGCTTAGTGCGTTGTAGACGTTGGCGTCGGCGAACTGTTTGGCGAAGTGGACGAGGAAGGCCTCGATGTTATCCAGGCCCTTGTTCCACTCTTCCTCCTCGGGCGTCGGTGTCAGCTTGGCGAAATCGGTCCCAAAGAACACTTGGGCGACCCGTTCGCGGCGTTCCTCGCGCGGAAGATCCTTGAGGAACCGGTCTTTAATCAAAACCTTGAACTTGCCCGGGGTCCGAACTCGTGCCATTTCGAGCCAGGGGCACGGCTCCAGGGCTCATGACACAGATAGAGGCGGAGAAGGGTCTCGCTTGCATGGTGAAGCAAGGCCTCGCTGTCGGCGATGACGAACCTTTCCCGGGCCTCCTGCGCCTGCTCATCGTCACCGCCATCCTCCTCGGGCTTCTCCTGGTATGTAAGGCCCTTATATGAGACCCCCTGCTGGGCGATCTCCATAAGCTGATCGCTGGCACCAGCCGCCAGCATCAGTAGGTGGTTGCGATAGTTGAAGTACTCCCAGGGCTTCGTCGCGTAGAAAGCCTGGTTGAGTTCCGGAAACTGCTCCGGTGCCAGGAGATGGTCGGGATTCAGCTTGTCCGTCGACATGCATCGACGATCTCCCGAGTTAAGGTCGTCCTATTGGCCTCGCGGCGGTGCTTAGTTGGTCTTGCGGGCGTCGGGCGGGAACGTGCTCACCAGCCGGAACGTAGTGCTCCAATTCGGCAGGGTGCTCAAGTGCGAAGGCAACGCCCTCTTCGGCCAGCTTGACGACCTCGGCGTAGGAGTCGCCAGCGGCGGACCAGCCCTCTACGTCGGGGGACTCGGCCCACCAGCCGTCGGCTTCGTGGTGGTAGATGACGCGCACGGTCTTCATTGATCCTCCAAGTCAGAGTAGCTTCCGTGCCTCGTCTTCGGCAAGCCCAATGTCTCTGACGAGAACCTTGCGGACGAGGCCGGAGGGCACCGTTGCCCTGTCGTGGAACGCGAAGGTCAAGGGCGGTCGGCCAGGTGCTTCCATTCGGCGATGTGAGCCAGACTGGCGCGACACGCGGTAGTTCAGCGGGTCGCGTTCGAGGACGGCGAGCAAGCGTTTGGCCTTCATCGTCGGGAATTGACCCCATGCTGCCGACCTAAGCCTCGTCGTCCTAAATCTCTCTGGTCACGGTGATCGAGGCGTGGCCCATGAAGGAGGAGAGCGCCGTCGCATTTACGCCGGCAGCAATGGAAAGAGGCGTGGGTGTGGCGTGCCTGATGGAGGTGCAGGCGGTCGCGGATGCCAGGCTGCTGGGCCAGCCGCCGACCAAGCCCTCGCAGCCGCGCGGATCGAGCCGCCCTCCTGCGTCGTTCGACGTAGCGCTATCGAGCCACCAGGCTCATCACGGCGGTCAGTACTGCCGAGACCAGCTATCCGTTCTGGCCCCTTTGTTTTCAGCGCGAAATAGCCCACCAGCAAGAGGCCGACGAGGATCTGGACTTCCCGCAGGACCGCGGCGAATTGCTCCACGGTTCCGACGCTACGGAAGCGCGACGTTGACCCCTCTGGCATCGGTGTCTGTCGCTTCGGCTTTCTAGGCCCAATTCGACATCAGGCTCCTCGGAAAGCCTGCCTAGTGATGTCGCTGTACTTGTCGGTCTTCGAGATGCACTTTCAGCCAATCCCGTGCCACCCTGTGCCACCGTCGCAACCGGATTCAGCCGGAGACAACCGGACTCTGATGCGTCCTCGCGGAACCTCCGCAAACCCCTCTAGTAAGCCAGATCTGACCCTAAAGCGGAGGGGGAGGGATTCGAACCCTCGAGACACCTTTCGATGTCTGCCGGTTTTCAAGACCGGTGCATTCAACCGCTCTGCCACCCCTCCGGGGAGTAGGCGATCCGTTGATGCTAGACGCGACGGCCCACGACCGGGATCGCTCTAGATGATTGTATTGTCTGCAATGCGTCGATTGCTCATACTTGCCTCGGCGATGGTCTTCTTCGACGTCGTCTTCTTCTCGGCTATCGCGCCGCTGCTTCCGGACTACGTCGCGGATCTCGGCTTGAGTAAGGCGCAGGCCGGGATGCTCTCCGCCGCTTACGCGGCGGGTACCCTCGTCTTCTCCCTGCCGGCGGGCTTGGTGGCAGCTGGCTTCGGGCCGCGGCGGACCGTGATCTCGGGGCTATTCCTGCTCGGAATCGCCAGCGTCGCCTTCGGCTTTGCCCATCAGTTCCTGCTCCTCGACGCAGCGCGCTTTGCACAGGGCGCCGCGGGTGCGCTGATTTGGTCCGGCGCGCTGACCTGGCTGGTCAGCGCTGCGCCGCCGGAGAAGCGCGGTTCGATCATCGGCACCGCCCTGGGCACGGCGGTCGCCGGGGCGCTTTTCGGGCCCGCGCTTGGCGCGCTGGCGGCAACGGTGGGGACCGAGTGGGTCTTCAGCGGGGTCCTCTTTGTCGCCCTCGCCCTCGCTGCCTTCGCTGCTCGCCTGCCGGAGGCGGAGGCGCCCGAACGCCAGGATCTGCACGAGGTCGCGGAGACGATCCTCACCAGGCCGATCTTGCTCGCAACTGCCTTCGTCGCCATCCCTTCGGTGATGTTCGGGGCGGTCGAGGTGCTTGTTCCTCTGCAGATCGCCGACCTCGGAGGCGGCCACGCGCTGATTGCGGCTGGCTTCATCGCCGGCGCCGCCTTGGAGGCGGTCCTTGCCCCGCTGGCCGGCAGCTACTCAGATCGAGCGGGGCGCCGCGGTCCCTTCATGCTCGGGCTCAGCATCTGCGCGGTGGCGATGGCGGCAGTGGCGATCGGCGAGGCGATGGGTGTCGTGATGGCCGGCTTGATCCTCACTTCCCTCGGCGGCGGCATCTGCTTCACCCCGGCCCTGACCATGCTCTCCGAGGTTGCCGAGTCCAGTCGCCTACACCAGGGCTTCGCTGCGGGCCTCTCGAACATGGCCTGGGCGGCGGGTCAGGTGATCGGCGGCCTCGCCGGCGGCGCCGCGGCCAGCGTCGCCGGCAACGCTGTTCCGAGCGTGGCGATCATCGCTCTCCTGGTCGGAACGGTCTTCTACTCGTTCCGCGTGCTGGCGCCGCCGACGGTCAGAACAGTCGAGGGCTGACGGACTAGGCTCTCGGAGCATGTCTTCGGTGTCGAGGCGGGGCGGCCCGTGAGTACCTGGCGCAACTGGGCCGGTGATCAAGCCTGTGCTCCAGTTGAGCGCGTGCGCCCGGCCGACCGCGAGGAGCTGAGCCGGGCGGTTGTCGCGGCGGCGGGGGCGGGGCGCAAGATCAGCGTGCCCGGCAGCGGTCACTCGTTCACCGAGACGGCGATGACGGACGGCACGATGATCGACGCCGGCGCGCTCAGCGGTGTGCTCGACGCCGATCGCTCCTCGCGCCTGGTCAAGGTGGGTGCGGGCACGGTGCTCGCCGACCTCAACCAGCGGCTGCACGAGCTCGGTTTGGCGATGGAGAACCTAGGCGACATCGATCGCCAGACCGTTGCCGGCGCGATCTCGACCGGCACCCACGGCACCGGGGCCAAGCTGCGCAACATCTCCTCGCAGGTGGTGGCGATGGAGCTGGTCCTTGCTGACGGTTCGGTTCGCGAGCTGACCGCGGAGGGCGATGCCGATTTGCTGCGCGCGGCGCGCGTGAGCATCGGCGCACTCGGGGTGATCAGCTCGGTGACCCTGCGCTGCGTCCCGGCTTTCACCCTGCACCGGGTCGACAGCCCTGCCCCGCGCGAGGAGGTCTTCGAGAGCTTCCAGGAGCGTGCCGACGCACACGAGCACTTCGAGCTCTTCACCTTTCCCTACGCTGACTCGGCGCTCATTCTCGAACGCAACCGCAGCGAGGGGCCGCCGCGCCCGCGCAGCCGGGCCGCCACCTTCCTCAACGACGTCGTGCTCGAGAACTGGGCGCTGGAGGCGGTATCCGCCGCGGGCAAGGCGATGCCGCGGGCGATTCCCTCGCTCTCGCGCTTTGCCGCCTGGCTTGCCTCGGGAAGCACGTCGACCGACCGCAGTGACCGGATCTTCGCCAACGAGCGCCGTGTCCGCTTCACCGAGATGGAGTACGGGGTCCCCCGCGAGCACGGGCCCGAGGCGGCGCGGCGGGTGATCGAGTGGATTCGCTCCAACCGCTACCCGGTCTTCTTCCCGATCGAGATGCGGGTGACCGCCGGTGACGACGCGCTGCTGAGCCCTTCGCATGAGCGCGACACCGCCTACATCGCCGTGCACCAGTACCGCGGCATGGAGTGGCGCCCCTACTTCGAAGCGGTCGAGGCGATCATGAACGAGTACGGCGGCCGTCCCCACTGGGGCAAGCGCCACTTCCAGACCGCGGCGACGCTGGCCGAGCGCTATCCGCGCTGGGCCGAGTTCCAAGCCGCACGCGAGCAGCTGGACCCGGGCCACGCCTTCACCAACGAGTACGCCGAGCGCGTCCTCGGTCCCTAGAGGAAGGTTCGTCCCTCGCCGCGATAGGTGGGGACGACGTCGACGATCTCCTCGCCCTCGACCAGGTGCAGAACGTCGAAGCGCTCGCAGAGCTCACCGGCCTTGGCGTGTCGCATGTAGACGCGGTCGCCGACTTGTAGGTCGCGGGCGGGGGTGCCGCTGAGCGGGGTCTGTACCTCGCCGGCGCCCTCCTCGGGGTCGAGCTCGAGCCCGGGGGGAAGCCAAGGGGAGGGAACGCGCGAGGCGTCGCCGCTGCCGGAGGCGAGGTAGCCGCCGCCCAGCGCGGTCGCGACTTCCGGGCTGGGCTTGCGCACGATCGGCAAGGCGTAGCCGGCGGCCGGGGTGAGGCTGAAGCGGCTGTAGGCATCGAAGAGTGTGGGGGCGTAGAAGCCCGAGCCGGCAGCGATCTCGGTGACCGAGTCCTCGGCCCCGGTCAGCTCGAGGCTGCCGGTGCCGCCGCCGTTGACGATCGGCAGCTCGGCGAACTCCCGGATCGCGGCGACGACCGCGGCGCGGCGCTCGGCAAGCTCGGCGGCGGAGCGGCGCTGCATCGAGCGGATCGCGGCGCCGCGCAGCCGCCGCCCCGGCGGCTTGTCGCCGACGCCGGCGATCTGTCCCTCGTAAGCCATCAGCGCCGCCAGCTCCAGCTGCGGGCGTCGCTCGATCTCGCGCGCCAGCGCCACCGCCTGCTCGACCGTGTGCACCGGCGAGCGCTTCGGCCCGACCTTGATCCGCCCACCCGCCGCCCACCAGCCGGCGTCGAGCTCGATGCAGACCCGCACCGGAGAGGCTCCCGCCCCCAGCACCGACTCGATCGCGTCGAGGTGCTCGATGCAGTCGACCATCACGATCGGGGCGCCGCCCGGGTTGGCGACCGAGCGCAGGGCCAGTTCCTCAAGCGCGCCGGTGTCGGCGGTCGGGTAGGCGAGCAGCAGGTTCTCGAAGCCCAGCTCGGCCAGCCAGAGCGTCTCCGGCAGGGTGAAGGTCATCAGCCCGGCGTAGCGCTCGCTGCGGGCGAGGACCCGCTCGATCAGCGCCCGGCAGCGCAGCGACTTGCTCGCCACCCGGATCGGCTTCGCGCCCGCCCGGGCCAGCATCGCGTCGCTGTTGGACCACATCGCGTTGAGGTCGACGAAGGCAAACGGAGCCTCGACCTCGGCGAAGATCGTCTCGAATTGATCGTGCGAGCGGCCGGACACGCTCACGAGACTAACCGCGCCGTATCCCGTGAGTTCCTACAATCGAGCCGAATGCCCGGAGAGGTGGCCGAGTGGCTGAAGGCACTCGCCTGCTAAGCGAGTAGGGGGCGCAAGCTCTCTCGAGGGTTCGAATCCCTCCCTCTCCGCTCCGATGGGAGCATCGGGGACGGGGCATGACCCCTTCTTTGGGGACTATAGGTCTCATGGATGCTTGCGTCATCCATGGTCGTACGCGGGTCCGAGGGCAGCACCCCGACCCACGCCGACGCCCCGTCCCCAGTCGCAATTTATATCTGCTCGGCGGCGGAACCGCTTGGAGGAACTCGTCTTTACGAAAAAACTCGCGCAGAAGACTGCTTTTTTCCGGGCGTCAGTTCCGACCGCGCAGGACGACGCGGCCGCCGCGCGCGGGGATCATCGTCACGTTGCGATGCAGGGCGCGCTCGGGCTCTGGCTCGGCGGCCTCTAGGTCGAGGCGGCGGGCGGTCGCCTCGAGCACGACGCGCATCTCGGCCATCGCCAGGGCGGCGCCGAGGCAGCGGCGGATGCCGCCGCCGAAGGGGATCCACTCGTAAGTGCCGGGTTTGCGGCCGAGCCAGCGCTCGGGGCGGAACTCGAACGGTTCGGGGTAGAGGTCCTCGCGGTGGTGGACGAGCAGGATGCTCATCCCGATCGGCGTATCGGCCGAGACGCCGTAGGGGCCGAGCTGCCAGGGGACCGTCACCCGGCGGCCGATGAAGGGCACGACCGGGCGCGAGCGCATGCTCTCGATGATCGTCGCCTCGACCTGCTCCTCGGCGTCACCGCCGTTGCGGGTCGCCTCGCGAAGCGCCTCGTGCGCGTCGGGGTTGCGGACCAGACGCTCCCAGGTCCAGGAAAGGGTGTTGGCGGTGGTCTCGTGGCCGGCGAGGACCAGGGTGAGCAGCTCGTCGCGGACTTCTTTGTCATCCATCGCCTCGCCCTCCTCGGTGCGCGCCTGCAGCAGCAGCGAGAGGATGTCGCGGCGCTCCCCGAGGTGCTCGTCGGCGCGGCGTGCCTTGATCACGGCGTAGGTCGGCCGGTCGAGGATCGCAACGCCGAGCTTGATCACCCCGGATGCGTCTTCGCGGCCGATGCTGAGGAGTTCTCCGGCCTGGCCGACTGGCGAGGTGGACGCATTGACCAAGCGCTTGACCGTGACTCGCATCCGGTCCTCGGGAGTGCCCCGCTCGGGCTTGCCCTCGATGCCGAAGATCCCGGCCATGATCACGTCGAGGGTGATCGCCTGCATGCGGGGCGCCAGCGCGAACGGCTGGTTCAACGGCCAGCGATCGAGCTCCCGTTCCGTGGCCGCGACGATCATCTCCGTGTAGCGCTCGATCGCCTCGCCGTGGAAGGGCGGCAGCAGCAGCTTGCGCTGGCGCATGTGGCGGGCGCCGAGCGAGGTGAGGACCGAGCCGGTGCCGAGGATCGGCCGCAGCGGCGACTCGCCGGTCAGCGAGGGCGCCAGCTCCGGCTTGGCGGTAAAGAGGGAGCGGACGTGATCGGGGTGGCTGGTGACGACGGGCCCGCCCGGCATCGCGGTCCGCATGCGGAAGGTCTCGCCGATCCGGCGTCGGGCGCCGAAGACGTACTCGATCTGGCGCATGCTGAAGCGCAGCATCTGCGAGCTGCGCGGCAGCGGCACGACCGGGGGCTTGCCGAGCTTCTCCAGCTCAGCCGGCTCGATCGGTCCGGCGGGGGATGGCGGTGCGGTACCGACGAGGTCCGGAAAGGCCGGCTCGTCGGCGCCGGCGGGACGCTCGGCGACAGTGCTCACGACACCGGATTGTCACAGAGATCGATGTCACATTGGTAATTCACAGGGTGCGATCCATCACTCTCTACAGTCAATGGGAATGCACCACGGCAGGCGAACGAAGATCATCGCGACGGTAGGGCCGGCGAGTTGGGAGCCGGACACGCTGGTGCGCCTGATCGAGGCCGGCGCCGACGTCTTCCGGCTCAACTTCTCCCACGCCGATCGCGACCGGCACGCGCGCACGGTCGAGGCAATCCGGGCGGCGGCCGAGCGGGTCGGCGAAGAGGTTGCCGTGCTCGGCGACCTGCCGGGGCCGAAGCTGCGGATCGGCGAGCTGCGCGACGACGTCGCCGAGCTCGAGACCGGCATGCACGTGAAGCTGACGCCGCAGGACGTCGAGGGCGACAGGGAGACGATCCCGGTCACCTGGCCGGGCGTGACGTCGCTGGCGCAGGACGAACCCGTCTACCTCGCCGACGGCTCGATTCGCCTGCGCGTGCGCGGGCCCGAAGACGGCGGCGTCGACTGCGAGGTCGAGGTCGGCGGCACGCTCTCCTCGCACAAGGGCATGAACGTGCCGGGCATCGAGACCCCGGCCGCGACCACGGTAGACCTGGGTTGGGTCGAGTTCGCGGTTGAACAGGGGATCGACCTGCTGGCGGTCTCCTTCGTCTCGACCGCGGCCGACCTCGAGCCCGTCTATGAGCGGCTGCGCGGTCTCGACTCCGACATCCCGCTGATCGCCAAGATCGAGAAGCAGCAGGCGGCCGAGAACGCCGAGGAGATCGTCGCGGCGGCGACGGGGGGAGTGATGGTGGCGCGCGGGGACCTCGGGATCGAGCTGCCGCTCGCGCACGTGCCGGTAGTGCAGAAGAGGCTGATTCGCGGCGCCGGGCGGCGCTCCAAGCCGGCGATAACGGCGACGCAGATGCTGGCCTCGATGGTGATCGCGCGCCGGCCGACCCGGGCCGAGGTGACCGACGTCGCCAACGCGATCTACGACGGCACCGACGCGGTGATGCTCTCCGAGGAGACCGCGGTCGGCCAGCACCCGGTCGAGGCGGTGCGGGTGATGGACCAGATCGCCCGCGCCACCGAGCCCGACCTTCCCTATGGAGAGTGGCTCTTCGGCCGCACCGACCAGGCGACCCAGGACGTCGCCGACTCGGTTGCGCAAGGGGCGGTCGGTGCGGTCTACCGGCTCGGGCTGGCGGCGCTGGTGGTACCGACCAGCAGCGGTCGCACGGCGCGGCTCGTCTCCGCCCATCGGCCCAACGTGCCGGTTCTGGCGGTCTCGCCGCGGATCGAGACCGTGCGGCGATTGAAGCTGCTCTTCGGGGTCACCGCCGTGCTCAACGAGCACGAGAGCGACGTGCGCGGTCTGTTGCAGGACTGCGCCGTGCTGGCGGCCAAACACGGCATCGCTGCTTCCGGCGACCTGATCGCGATCACCGCTGGGTTGCCCGAGCAGGAGCTGGGGACGAACCTCTTCGAGGTCCACCGCGTGCCCTGAGGGCACGCGAAGTCGCATAGGGTTTTCGCATGGCGATTCGATTGGAGTACGACGAGGGCCTGGCAGTGGCGACTCTCGACAGCCCGCCGCTCAATCTCTTCGATCGCGAGATGTTCGAGGCTCTCCAGGAGACGATCGCCGCGGTCGAGGGCGACCTGCCGCGGGCGCTGCTCTTTCGCGCCGAGGGCCGCGCGGTCTCGGGCGGTGTCAACGTCGCCGAGTTCGACGGTTTGACGCCAGAGCGCGCTAGGGCGCTCTGGGATGAACTGATCGGGGCGGTCGAACGGGTGGAAGCGCTGCCGCTCCCCGTCGTCTTTGCCGCCCACGCGCTTACGTTGACCGCGGCCTTCGAGCTGGCGCTGGGCTGCGACCTGATCCTCGCCGCGCGCTCGGCCAAGTTCGGCCTAGTCGAGAAAGTGGTCGGGCTGACGCCCTCGATGGGCGGCACGCAACGGCTGGCCGAGCGGGCCGGCAGCGGCCGAGCGCGCGAGTTTGTGATGACCGGCGAGCTCTTCGGCGCCGAGCAGCTGGAGGGCTGGGGTGTCGTCAACCGGGTCTTCGAGGACGAGGGCTTCGACGAGAAGGCGCGCGCTTTCGCCGCCGAGCTGGCGGCCGGCCCGACCAAGGCGCACGCGATGACGAAGCTGGTCCTGCGCCGCTTCCGCGAGGGCGGCATTCCCGCCGCTGACGAGGCGATTCGCACCGAGGCCGGTGAGCTCTTCGCCAGCGAGGACCTGCAGCGCGCGGTCAAGACCTTCCTCGAGCATGGTGGCCCTGGCCACGCCAGCTTCGAAGGTCGCTGAACGGGGTAGGGTCCGCCGATGATCGACTACGACGCAATCGCACAGGGGATGAGCCAAGCCGTCCCTTTCGCCAAATTTCTTGGGATTGAGGTAACGAAGGTCGCGCCGGGAGAGGCCGTCGCTGTTCTGCCCGAGCGCCCCGAGCTGAAGAATCACGTCGGCTCCCAGCACGCCGGCGCCCTCTTCACCGCCGCCGAGACGGCCTCGGGCGCCGCCTTCGTCGGTGCTTTCGCCGAGCGCATGGGAGACGTGACGCCGCTGGCACGCGGCGCCGAGATCTCCTACGAAAGGATCGCCAACGGCCCGATCGAGGCCCACGCGACGCTGGGTGTTCCCGCCGAGGAGGCCCTAGCCACCCTCGACTCCGATGGCAAGGTCGTCTTTCCCTGCCAGATCGAGCTGAAGGACGCCGAGGGTCAGCGAGTAGCCACCGCCACAGTCGAGTGGCACGTGCGGCTGAACAAGCCCAGCGAGCCGCAAGCCGCCTAACCACTCCCCCGAATCCCTAGAATCGCCCCTCCGGGCCACCCGGCCCAACCCTGCGCCAGTAGCTCAGTTGGATAGAGCGTCGGTCTACGAAACCGAAGGTCACAGGTTCGAATCCTGTCTGGCGCGTTCCTCGCTGTTTGTTAGGCGATTCGGACTCATTCATCGAGGTGGTTGAGCGCATCACCTGGTGGTCTGGGTCCTGTTGTCTGCAGTCGTGAATGACTTGGACGACAACGGGTACCTGATCAGACTGTTCGTCTAAAGAAAGGTTCTCCGTGATCGGAGCGCTGCTACTAGGCCTTATTGCTGGCGCCCTGGGTCGGGCGCTTGTTCCCAACGACGTTTTCGAGGGGATGCACGGTCCGCGCTCGTGGCTCGTCTCGATCGTGCTCGGCCTTGTCGGCGCACTCGTCGGATGGGCGATCTTTACCGCCGGCCTCGGCATCGGCGACAAGGACAAGTTCGACCTTGGCGGTCTGCTGAGCGCGCTGATCGGTGTCGTCCTCATCCTGGTGATCGCCGGATTCATCGGTCGCCGCAGTGGTCGGCCCAGACCGACCGGGAGATAGCACCGTCGCGGACGAGGCCACGTCAAGGCAGCCGCCCCGGTCAAAACGGGTATCCCGACTTCTCTCGCGTTACCCGGCTAGGCTGGCCGCATGGCGGTCAAGCTCTATCGCTGCTCAGCTGAGTGGTTCAAGCTCGACGCCCACCCCTGCTGGAAAGTGCAGAAGGCGCTTGACGAGCAGGGGGTCGAGTACGAGGTGGTGACCGGTCCGCTGCGGCCCGGCAAGCGCGACGAGCTCGAGCGGCTCTCGGGGCAACGGAAGTACCCGGCGATCGAGTTCGGGGATGGCCGCGTCTATCGCGAGGAATCAAAGGACATGGCGGCGCGGATCCGCGCCGGAAAGCTCTTCGACTCTTAGTCAATGTCCCGGCTCAAGCTCCAGATCTCGGTCTCGCTCGACGGCTTCGTCGCTGGTCCCAATCCGAGCGAGGAACACCCGTTGGGCGAACGAGGCGAGGAGTTGCACGAGTGGGTGCTCAAGCTCGCCGCCTGGCGCAAGCCGCACGGTCGTGAGGGGGGCGAGGTCAACGCCAGCACTTCCATCTTCGAGGAGGCGGTCGCCAACGTCGGCGCGACGATCATGGGGCGCGGCATGTTTGGTGGCGGCCCCGGCCCTTGGGACGATGACCCGTGGCAAGGCTGGTGGGGGGAGGAGCCGCCCTTTCACCAACCCGTATTCGTCTTGACCAACCACGAGCGCGAGCCACTTGCGCTCGAGGGCACAACCTTTACCTTCGTCACCGATGGCATCGAGACTGCGCTTGCCCAAGCCAAGGAGGCGGCGGGCGGCAAGGACGTGGCGATCGGCGGCGGCGCGGCGACAGTCCAGCAGTATCTGGCCGCGGGGCTGGTCGACGAGATGCTGCTCAACGTCGTTCCAGTTCTACTTGGGAACGGCACCCGTCTGCTCGAGAACCTCGGCGACGTCGCGGAGATCGGTCTGGAGCAGGTGCGGGTGGTCGAGGCGCCCGGCGTCGCGCACCTCCTCTACCGCACCATCTAGACCTCGATCCAGGTCCCCTTCGGGCCGAGGTTGCGCACCGGTGAGCCGTTGACCTGACTCTCGCAGCCCCATGACTCGTGGATGTGCCCGCAGACCGCCAAGCGCGGCGACTTCTCTTCAATCGCCCGCAGCAGGGTTGGGCTGCCGAAGTGATCACCGGAGCCGTTGGTGTCGCAGTGGCCTTGGGGTGGGGAGTGGAGGACGAGTACGGCGCCGCCGGGACAGGGCTCGAGCATCGAGCGGGCAGCATCATCGTCGAGGTCGAAGCTCCACTCCCAGGGGGTGATTGGGATGCCGGCGCCCAGGCCGAAGAACTCGGCTCCGTCGATCTCCGTGCCGCTGCCGTGTAGAACGGTTGCGGCGCTCCAGCCTGAGGCGGCCTCGCGCAGCGCCTGCTCGGTCTCGTTGTTGCCGGGGACCAGCACGGTAGGCGTCTCGATTGCCACCAGCGCGTCGATCGTCTCCCCGAGGCCCTCGTGCATCGAGGCGAAGTCGCCGGCGCCAATCACCACGTCGGCCTCGGCCGACATCGCGACCAGCTCGGCCGCCTGGTCGAGGTCGCGGTGGAGGTCGCTGAAGGCGAGCAGCTTCACTGGCCGAAATCTAGCTGGCGGCGCTGGGGGCCGCTGGCGTGTGTAACATCGAGTGCAGACGAAAAGTTTCAGATTTATGACATTCAGCGCGCAACGGTTGGGGCCGACCGAGGCACACTGGAGGTATGGAGACGATGACGAGAGACAACTGGACAGATGCGCGGCTTGACGATCTCAGCCATCGCATGGATCAGAGCTTCCAACAGGTTCGCACCGACATGGATCAGGGCTTTGACCGGGTCGATTCGGACATCCGAGAACTACGCAGCGAGATGACCTCGCGATTCGATTCCCTTCAGCGGACGCTCATCTTGGCGGCGGCGGGCGTGATCGCCTCCCTGATCGGTCTGATCGCAACGCAGCTCTGAGGCGCTCAGGCCTCGGCAGTCGCCGCCCGCCGCGGCAGCCGCTCGCGCCAGGGCTTCGCCGGCTCTTCCTCGGCTCGAATCCCCAGATCGAAGTAGAGCAACGTACGGCCGAGCGCCACGTAGGGGACGAGCAGGGCGAAGACGACCGAGCCGATCACGTTGATCCAGAGCAGTGAGAAGTTGGTGAAGATCAAGGTGAAGCCGAGCACCGGGCCGGCGGCGATGCTGAGCAGCCAGAAGAAGCCGAGGGCGCGGACGGTGTGCCACCAGCGGCCGCGTACTCGCTCGGAGCTGGCACGGAAGGCGCCGCGGATGCCCTTGTCGCCGATCAGGATCTCCTGCTGGACGAACTGCCAGCAGACGAACTTGTAGATCGCAACGGGGATGCCGATCACGGTGATGAAGAGGGCCAGGGCGCCCAGGTAGGGCAGCAGCGAGCCGACTGCCACGCGCCAGAAGCGGCGCAGCACGCCGCGCCAAGAGTCGAGGAAGTTCGTCTCGCCGGTTTCGACCAGCAGGCGCACGGCGAAGATCACCACGGCGGCCACGAGCGCACCGGCGATCGGCTGCCCGAGCGATTCGATCGTGTCGGCCAAAGCGAGGTGGGCGCCGGCGCGGCCGGTGGCGCTGTCGACGCCGCGCTGGCCGGCGATTAGGGCGGCGAGGCCGCGCACCGCGCCGACCAGCACCAGCGCGCTCAGCCCGATCGGCACCATCGTCCGCCAGTGCCGACCGTAGAGCTGGCGAGCCGCTCGCACGATCTGGCCAAACGCGCGACGGCGCCGCAGCTCGGTCAGGTCGACCGGGCCCCACCCCGTCACGCCGACGAAAAGGATCAGCAGCAGGGCCGGAATCGCGATCATCGCGATCGCCGCCGGCCGCGAGCGCGACTCGAGGTTGATCACGTCGGAGACCGTGGAGACGGCACCGCAGAAGGCGCCGCTGACGGCCGGTCCGGCGAAGGAGCCGCCGGGCACCCGGGGGCTGGTCGAGCGCTGCTTTTCCATCCAGGTGAACGGTTCGAGCCACTGCTTCTTGGTCAGCGGACCGGTCGGCCCGTTGTTGAAGCCGGCCTCCTTCTCCCCCCAGTGGCCGAAGTAGGTGAGCCACTTGAACCGGCCCTGCGTGGTCGGGAAGGTCGGTATCGCGACCGGGTGGACCCGCACTTCACGCAGTGGTTCGCTGGTGTTGTCGCAGCCGACGCCGGAGCCGTTCGAACCGTTCTGGACGTAGACGGTCGAGTCGTAGAAGGTTGCGTGCGAGCCGGCGGCCGGGTAGACGACCGGGTGCGTCCCTTCCTTGTCTACCTTTGAGTCTTCCCAATCGGCTCGCTCTCCGCCGGCGTGCTGGAAGAGGATCATTTCGCTCGGGCCTGCGGCCAGCGCCTGTCGCGCGGTATTCGCTTCGAAGGCGATCTGCATTCCCTCCCAGTCGCCCTCGTGCAGGTCGTTGAACTGGTTGAAGTACCAGAAGAACCAGTACTGGACGACGAGGCCGGGGTGTCCGACCTGGCGGGCGATGTGGGCGTAGGTGGTCGGCGGCGCCTTGCCTTCCCCCACCAACTTGGCGAAGTCGCGGGCGTAGATGCAGGTGTCGCCGAGCGGATCGCCGTGCAGGTCGAGGTGGAAGGGGTCGCCGAGCCCGGCGATGTCGGCCGCGGTGGGCGCGCGCTTGACCGTCTCTTCCTTGCCGCTTTCTTCGACCCGCTTGAGCTCGACCGAGGGATTGCCGAGCACGGTCGAGACGCTCGTCGGCTCGTACTGCTCCGCCGAGGTTTCGCAGGGTGGGTCCTGCTCTTCGCGCAGCATCGTGATCGGCGTGTAGGCGTCGATCAGGCGCTGGGCCGGGATGGTCGCTGTGGCTGTCGTCGATTGGCACAGCAGCGCCACCACGACGAGCAACGGGACGAGACGAAGAGCCCGGGCAGTCATGACCAGCAACGTATGGCAGACCCGGAGGAGGTGCAACGCGTTGCGGCTCGCTCGGAGCCGTAAGACGTTTCACCTCCTGGGGCGGGGGCGTACTAGGACGCCGGCTCTGTTTCCGCCACCTGCTCTTCGACCTTGCCGGGCTGCATCGTTGTCACGGCGACGACGAAGGCGAGTGCCATCACCCCGGCCATCGCGTAGAAGACCGTCTGCGTGGCCAGCGCGAAGTCGTGGGGGATGTTGTCGACCACCTTGGCGAGCGCGCCGCTGACGTGCGCGGGCGCTTCGCCGGCGCCGCTGCCCTGGCTGATCGTGTCGGCGATTTCGTCGGCGGCTGCCTTCGGTAGGCCGTGGGTGCTCGCCGTCGACTCGAGGTTCGCCTTGTTCTGCAGGATCAGGACCGTGCCGAGCACCGCCATGCCGAGGCTGGAGCCGAAGTTGCGCACGGTCTGCGTGATCCCCGTGGCCTCGCCGTAGCGGCTGGCCGGCACCCGGTTGAGCGCGTCGGTGTTGGCCGGGCTGAGCACCAGGCCGACCCCGGCTCCGGCGAGGACGATGTAGTACCACTGCGAGCTAACCGAGAGGTCGGGCAGGGAGTGGGCCCAGAGAGCGAAGCCGGCGGTAGCCACCGCGCAGCCCAGCACCACCGGGGCGCGGGCCCCTGCTTTGTCGAGCATGCGCCCGCCCCACTGCGAGGCGGTGGCGAAGCCGGCGAAGAAGATCAGCAGGTAGAGGCCGGTTTCCGAGGCGCTTTCGCCGAGCGAGATCTGCGCGTACATGCTGGCGAAGAAGAAGAGCGGGATGAAGGGGATCATCAGCAGGAAGAGGATCGCGTTGTCAGCCGCGAAGGCGCGGTCGGCGAAGATCCGCACCTGGATCAGCGGGTTCTCGATCCGCAGCTGGTAGAGGACGAAGGCGACGAGGATCGCGATGCCGGCGGCGATGCAGATCCAGGTAATCGGGTTGCCCCAGCCCCAGACGCTCGACTGCTGCAGGCCCAGCACGGCCAGGCCCATGCCGCCGCAGACGAGCGCAGCGCCGCGGTAGTCGAGCGGCGCCGGGTGCTTGGTGTTCTCCGGCTTGGCGATCGCGGTGAGGACGAGGGCGATGATCGCCACCGGAATGTTGACCCAGAAGATCGTCCGCCAGCTGATTTCGACCAGGTAGCCACCGGCGAGCGGGCCGATCGAGGTGAGGCCGCCGGTGATCGCGAAGAAGATCGCCAGGGCGCGGCCGCGCTCGTGTACCGGGAAGGCGCCGAGCACGATCGCCAGCGCCGCCGGGAACATGATCGCCGCGCCGGCGCCCTGGATCACGCGGAAGGTGATGATCCAGGCCTCGTCGAGGCTGCCGGTCGGGGTTGCGCCGCAGAGTGCCGAGGCGGTGGCGAAGACGATCACGCCGAGCACGACCATGCTGCGGTGGCCGGCGATGTCGGCGATGCGGCCGCCGAAGGCGAAGAGCGCCGAGAGCGAGAGCAGGTAGCCATTGACGATCCACTGCACCCCGGTCGAGGAGAGCGAGAGATCGTCCTGCAGGCTGGGCACGGCGATCGCGACGATCGTCATATCGATGAAGGTCATCGAGACGGCGAAGATCATCGCCGCCAGGACGAGGTTCTTGTTGGTGTGGCCGCTGGTCTCCATGCTCGACCGGTTTGCCAGGAGGCCGCCAAATCCTCCCTGTTCGATAGTCTCGCGGCGCTGATGCCGGACGTATTTTGGATCGGAGTTGTTCTCGCTGGCGCGATCTTTCTGATCAGCGTCATCTCCTCGATGCGCTCGCGCACGACCAGCGTCGCCACCGGCGCCGCGATGGGCGTCTACCTCGGCATCATGCTGGCCTTCCCGCTGCTCGCCATCGGCCTCGCCAGCAGCTAGCTTCGGAGCGCCCGCGTAGGCGCTGCCGCAGCGGGTAGTTGAGCAGCTGTACGCCCGCGACAGCAAAGGAAGCCGAGCAGATGGCCGAGTTGACGATTCCCAGCCTCACCCTGCACGACGGCGTTGAGATCCCACAGCTCGGGTTCGGCGTCTTCCAGGTCCCGCCCGAGGACACCCAGGAAGTCGTCGAGCAGGCGCTCGACGCCGGCTACCGCCACATCGACACCGCCGCCGCCTACCGCAACGAGAAAGGCGTTGGCGCGGCAATCGCCGCCTCGGGGCTCGCCCGCGAGGATCTCTTCGTCACCACCAAGCTTTGGAACTCCGAGCAGGGCTTCGAGACGACGCTGGGGGCCTTCGACGCCAGCCTCGGTCGGCTCGGCTTCGAGTACGTCGACCTCTACCTGATCCACTGGCCGGCGCCAAGCGAGGACCGCTTCGTCGATACCTGGCGCGCCTTCGAACGTATCCACGGGGAGGGACGGGCACGGACGATCGGGGTCTCCAACTTTCGGGTCGAGGATCTTGAGCGACTCGAGGCGGAGACCGAGACGCGGCCGACCGTCAACCAAATCGAGCTCCACCCGCGCCTGCAGCAGACCGAGTTGCGCGCCTGGCACGCCGACCACGGGATCGTCACCGAGGCCTGGAGTCCGCTCGCTCAGGGCGAGCTGCTCGACGACGAGACGATCGCCGCGATCGCCGATCGGCACGGCAAGACGCCGGCCCAGGCGATCCTGCGCTGGCACCTGCAGCTGGGCAACGTCGTCTTCCCCAAGTCGGTGACGCCAGAGCGGATCCGCGAGAACATCGCACTCTTCGACTTCGAGCTGAGCGACGCCGAGATGGCCGAATTCGAGAGACTCGACCGCGGTGAGCGCATCGGTCCAGACCCCGGAACGTTCGTCTCGCCGTAGCGCCCTGGTCAACGCGGTCGCCGCGACCGCCTTTCTGGTCGGCGGTTCGCTCTTCGCCCTCGGCGCGGCTCTGGCCCAGGCCGGCGTCAACCCGACCGCCTGCGCGACGATCTACCTCGTCGGCGGCGTCTTCTTCAGCACCGGCGGCTACGCCTCAGTCGTCCAAGTTCGCGCTGAGCCGCGCCTGCAACGGACGAGCGCCGTCGTCCTCTTCGCCGGCACGCTCGTCTTCGCGATCAACCTCGTCGACTCGTTCATCCAGGAACTCACCCCGGCCGCGTTCGATCGCCTCGTCTGGTCACCCGACATGGTTGGCTGCGCGCTCTTCCTCATCTCCGGGCACCTGGCGATGGCCGGGATTGCCGGCGGCTTCTGGCGCGTCTGGCACCGCCGAGACCTCGGCTGGTGGATCATCGCCGTCAACCAGCTCGGCTCGGTCCTCTTCATGGTCTCCGCCGTCGCTTCCTTCGTGCGCCCCTCTTCGGGCGACATGGTGGCGACCGGCATCGCCAACTGGGGCACCGTGACCGGTGCCCTCTGCTTCGCGATCGCCGGCCTGATGCAGGAGTTCGAGCACCCGCTCGGCCCGCGCCGGCGGCGCGATCAGCCCTCGGCCGCCTGAGGGCGGCGCAGGCGCTGGCGGCCCTCACCGTAGAGGCGGGTCTCGTAGGCGATCAATACCCAGATCAGCACGTTGACGAAGGCCAGCGCCACCAGGGCCGAGACCTCGGTTGCCACCGGGACCAGGATCAGCAGGACGATCGCCAGCAGCAGGCGGCGGCGGTTGACGGTGTGGATATGGCGGTAGCGAAAGCCGACGTGGCCGAGCAGGTAGATGGCGAGGCCACCGAGCAGGGCGAAGGCCGGGACGGTGTGGAGGTGGGCGCTGGTGTGGCCGATCGTCAGCTTCAGGCCGAGGGCGACGAGGACGATGCCGGCGACCATCACCAGGTGCAGGTAGGAGTAGGAATCGCGGGCCATCTCGTTCTGCACCCGGCCGACCTCGGCTTCGGCCAGGCGTTTGCCGGAGACGATCGCGACAACGTCGAAGTAGATCCACCACATCGCCGCGGTCAGCGCCACACCGAGCACGGCGGCGGTGCCAATTGCCAGGGTCAGCTCGTGCGAAGCGCCGACGCCGATCGCGACGATCGACTCACCGAGGGCGATGATCACGATCAGGCCGTGGCGCTCGGCGAAGTGCGCCGGCATCAGCTTCCATCCTTCCGAGCCGAAGAAGTACGGCCCGGCCATGTCGAGGAAGAGGGCCAGGGCCCAGAGGGCGCCCTGGGCAAGGCCGTCGAAGAGCGAGGCGAGGGCAAGCAGCGTGACCGCGACCAGCGTGCTGCCGGCCAGTCCCAGGACCGAGTGGCGCAGCGCGTCGTCCTCGGGGCTGGCGAGCATGAAGAGGGCGATCTGGGCACTGCGCACCACGCCGTAGATCAGGGCGAAGGCGAGGCCGAGCTCGCCGAACGCCTCGGGCACGCAGAGCGAGACCAGCAGCAGCGCCGCCATCGCCCCGAACATGACCAGGCGCACCGCCCCCTCCTCGGGGTCGATCACGCTGGTCAACCAGGAGTAGCCGGTCCAGGCCCACCAGAGCATCCCGAGCACGAGCAATCCCTGGGCGATCCCCGACCAGGTCGGGTGGTGCGACATCAGCGCCGTGCACTGGGTGATCGCCAGCACGAAGACGAGGTCGAAGAAAAGCTCGAGCGGGGTTACCCGCTCGCCGTCGCGCAGCGTCGCGCCGAACCTCGACCCTCCTGTCTCTTCGCTGGCGGCCATCGCCGCCATCTTCTCAAGCAGCCGTAGCCGGCTGGGTGTCTTCGGCGTTGTAGCGCTCGAGCAGCTTCTCCTCTTCGTCCCGCTTGGGGAAGGCGAAGAAGACGAGCGCGGCGCCGATCAGGATGGCGACGATGCCGGCCGTGTAAGCCCAGGCGTCGCCCTGCAGGAAGGAGGTCTTGGCGGCGGCGATGATCTGTTGGCTGTGTGCCGGGTACTGACCGGCAAGGTCGGCGGCGCTGGAGAAGGACTTGGTCAGCTCTCCTTCGACGTTTTCGCTGACCTTGGCGGATTCCCCGGAGGAGGCGATCGCGGCGCTGGCGGCCGCCGCGTAGCCAGCGGTGAGCAGGGCGCCGAAAATCGATTGCATGATCGCGCCGCCGAGGTCGCGCTGCAGATCGGCAGTGCCCGAGGCCATGCCGGCGCGCTTGACCGGCACCGAGCCGGTCAGCGAGTGCGAGGCCGGCGTGCCGGCAAAGCCGACGCCGATGCCGATGAAGGCGTAGCCGAGGCCGACCTTCCAGTATTCGATGTTGTCTTTCCAGAGCAGCAGCATGGTGAGGAAGCCGAGCAGGCAGAAGACGTAGCCGATCAGCAGGGTGAAGCGGGCGCCGCGGGCCTCGACCAATTTCGCCGAACGCGGCGCGACGATCACCATCAGGATCGCCGCCGGCAGGATTGCCAGGCCCGAGTCGAAGGTCGAGTAGTCGAGCACGTTCTGGAGGAACTGCTGGCCGATGAACATCGCCCCCATTAGCGAGCCGAAGACGATGATCCCGGCGCAGGCGGCGACCCAGAAGACCCGCCGCTTCGCCACCTCGAGGTCATACAGAGGCGAGCGGGCGCGGCGCTGGCGCAGCACGAAGGCACCTGTTGCGGCCAGGGCGACGATGCCGAGGCCGATCGCCAGCGCGCCCTTGCCGGGGACCGGCGCCAGGTTGATGCCGAGGACCAGGGCGGCCACCAGCAGGATCGAGAGCACGCCGCCGAGGTTGTCGACGGGTTCCGTGGTCTCGTTGACGTGGGCGGGAACGTAGCGCCAGGCGAGGAAGAGCGCCAGCGCGGCCAGCGGCACGGTGACGAGGAAGACCGAGCCCCAATCGAAGTGCTCGAGCAGGCCGCCGGAGATCAGCGGGCCGAGGGAGGCGATCGCGCCGCCGATCGCCGACCAGAGCGCGATCGAGCGGGTGCGCTCGTTGCCCGACCAGAGCGCCGTGATCAGCGCCAGGGTGGTGGGGAAGGCCATGCCGGCGGCGACGCCGCCGATCACGCGGGCGACGAAGAGGACGCCGATCGAGGGGGCGAAGCCGGCCAGCAGCGAGGCCGGAATTGAGATGCCCATGCCCAGGAGCAGCATCCGCTTGCGCCCGTAGTGGTCGCCGAGCGCGCCGAGGTAGAGCACCGAGGTCGCCAGCCCGAGCGAGTAACCGACCGCGACCAGGTTGAGCGTCGTCTGACCGGCGTTGAAGTCCTTGCCGATGTCTGGCAGGGCGACGTTGGCGACGGCGAGGTTGAGGTTCGCCACCGCGGCGACGAGGATCAGCGCGCCGAGGACCAGGCCGGCGCGCTTGGGGCTGCTCGATTCCATCTGGCAGGGAACCTATCCGCATGACGGCGGTCACGCTCGCGGTCGGCTTCTACTGAGAGGATGGGCCGGATGGCTGAGGAGCGCAAACGCCCCGAGGCGCCGCGCAGCGAGAAGGTTCTGCCGGGTATCTGGCGACTGCGCCTTGCCCTGCCCTGGCCGGGCGTACCGCACGGCAACGTCTGGGCGATCGAGGCCGACGGCGGCATCGTCCTCTTCGACACCGGCATCGGCGGCAAGGGCCGGATGCGCCAGTTCGACCTCGCCCTCGCCGGGGCCGGCTTCGGCCTCGAGGACGTGAAGCTGCTCGTCTGCACCCACTCCCACACCGACCACTACGGGCTGGCGGCACCGATCGTCGAGGGCGCCGGCTGCGAGCTCTGGATGCACCCCCGCTGGGAGCACGTGCGCCTGCTCGCCGACGACCCGGCGGCGGCGCTCGAGCAGCGGCTCGAGGTGGCGCGCCAGAGCGGCGTCCCGGTCGCCGGGCTCGAACGCTACCGCGAGCGCAGCGACAACAGCGACAACGGGATCGACGCGATCGTCGAGCCCGACCGCGACCTCCTACCCGGGGTCGAGGTGGAGACCGACCTCGGCACCTGGCAGATCTACGAGACGCCTGGCCACGCGCCCTCGCACGTCGTCCTGCACCAGCCCGAGCGCAGGCTGATGATCTCCGGCGACCACCTGCTCGGCCGCACCGTGCTCTTCTTCGATCACGGCCACAGCCCCGACCCGATCGGCGAGTTCCTCGGCAGCCTCGACCGAGTCGAGCCGCTCGAGGTCGAACTCTGCCTGCCCGGCCATGGGCGGCCCTTCCGCGATCCCAAAGCCAAGATCGCCGAGGCCCGGCGGCAGGTCGCCGAGCTGCTGGAGAAGACCCGCGAAGCGCTCGGCGAGGGGGAGAGGACCGCGTTCGAGGTAGTCGCCGAGATCGTCGGCGCCGACAACGTCAACACCCCGGTCAGCGCCTGGGTCCTGCAGATCGTTCTCTCCTGCCTCGACCACATGGTGATCGAGGGCGAGGTGGCCAAGGTCGAGGGGACCGACCCGCAGAGATGGAAGCTGGGCTGAGGGCCACCCGGCCCTCCCGATAGCCTTCTCCGCCGTGGCCAGCTTCACTTTCACGCGCGAGATCGCCGCGCCGCCGGAGACGGTGTTCGCGGTGCTCACCGATCATCGGAAGTACGCGGAGCTGACGCCGCTGCGCAAGTCGGAGCTGGAGCGTGAGGGCGAGCCCGCGCCGAACGGGCTCGGCGCGATCCGCAAGCTGACCGCGGTGGGGCCACCGTTGCGCGAGGAGGTCATCGCCTACGAGCCGGACGAGCGCTTCTCCTACAAGCTGCTCTCCGGCCTGCCGGTGCGCGATCACGTTGGCACGGTTGAACTGACTCTCGGCGGCAGCGGCACCAAGATGGTCTACGCGGTACGTACCAACCCAACCGTTCCCGTGGTCGGTCCGGTCATCGTCGCCGTGGTCAAGCAGGCGGTCAAGGGACTTGTCGACGGCATCGTCAAGGAGTCCGAGCGACGCGCCGCGGCGGGGGGTTGAGCGGCGCCGCCAAAACACTCCTCGCCGGTCTGTGGGCGCAGGCGGAGCACCTCTGGAAGCAGCACCGGCGTCTCGCAGTTGGCCTGATTGTGAGCGGAGTGATCGTTGTCTTCGGCGCCGGCGTGCTCGCCTATGAGCTGGTCAAGCGGCCCGCCGACGTGCACAACGAAAACGCCACCTTCGTGCCGCAGAAGCCGGCCAAGCCGGAGCCGAAGGCAAAGACGGTCAACTGGCCGATGTACGGGCTCAACCCGGCTCGCACCCGTTACTTGCCGGCGACCGGGATCAAGCCCCCCTTCCGCAAGCTCTGGCGCTATACCGAGCGGCCGCTGCTCGAGTTCCCGCCGATCTACGTCGCCGGCAAGCTCTACTTCGTCAACAACAACGGCACCGCCTACGCGCTCGACGCCGACCGCGGCAAGGTGCTCTGGGAACGCAGCCTCGGTCGCCTCAACGCCTCCTCGCCCGCCTACTCCAAGCATCGCCTCTACATCGTCAACCTCGTCCCCGGCCACATCGTCAAGCTCGACGCCAAGACCGGCAAGATCATCTGGAAGCACTCGCTGCCGGGCCGCGCCGAGTCCTCGCCGGTGGTGATTGGCCGCACCGTCTACTTCGGTTGTGAGGACGGCAACCTCTACGCGCTCAGCACGATCAGCGGCAACGTGCGCTGGGCGACACAGCTCGGCGGCCCGGTCAAGTCCGCCCCCGCCTATTACGGCGGCACCCTTTACGTCGGTGACTACGGCGGTTACATGAACGCGGTCGATGCCAAGACCGGCAAGCTCAAGTGGCAGAGCGGTTCGCTGGGCCAGGGCTTCGGCACCTCGGGCCAGTTCTACTCGACCCCGGCCGTCGCCTTCGGCCGCGTCTACGCCGGTAACAACGACGACCGCGTCTACAGCTTCGATCTCAAGGACGGGACGCTGGCCTGGAGCTACTCGACCGGCGGTTACGCCTACTCGGGCCCGACCGTCTCGACCACTCGCCACAGCCCGCCGACCGTCTATATCGGCTCCTTCGACGGCAATATCTACGCGCTCGACGCCAAGGACGGCAGCCTGCGCTGGAGCCACTCGGCCGGTGGCCAGGTGGTTGGCTCGCTCTCGGCGATCGGCGACATCGTCTACGTCGCCGAGTTCACCAACAACACGACCAGCGGCTTCATGATGAAGAGCGGCCGCAAGGTCTTCAGCTACCCCCGTGGCACCTACTCGCCGGTGGTCTCCGACGGCCGCCGCATCTACCTAACCGGCTACTCGAGCATCACCGCTCTGCAGCCGTACAAGTACAAAGCGGCGGTTGGGCCGGCCACTGCCGCGCCGGCAGGCAAGCCGCCTAAGGCGCAAGGCCGCCCGGCGGGGGCGGCGGCGCAAGCGGCGGGTTCGGGGCAAAAGCGGGGAACACCGGATGGTGGAGGGCGTCGCTGAGGGCGGTCAGGCTGGACGGGTAGTTCTGGATCCGGTAGGAGCTGGTTGAGCCGAAGTCCTGGTAGTAGATGAGCATCTTGCAGCGCTTGTGCCCGCGCACCCAGCCCAACAGGCGGTCCATGTAGCCGGGGTCATCGGCGCCGGTTGAGATGCCGAACTCGGGGATTGCGAAGGGCTTGTTCGAGAAGCGGTTGTAGAGGCCGGTTAGCGCCTTCCAGTCCTGGGCGTCGGAGTAGAAGTCGGTGCCGACCCAGTCGACGTACTTATCGCCCGGGTAGAAGTATTTGGGCCGGTTCTGGGGGACGGTCGGCGAGCCGGCGGGCAGGGTGCTCCAGAGCACGGCGACGGGCGCCCGCGGGAGGCCACCGCCGCCGGCGCGCAGCGGCGGCAGGCCGGTTTCGCCCAGGCGGGCGTTGATCTTGGCGCGGCTGCCACCGCCGTGGACGACGATGAAGATGCGGCGGAAGGCGAGGCGGTACCAGCGTGGCTTGTGGGCGACGTCGCGCAGCTTGCCGGCGCAGTCGTAGGAGGAGTAGATGTTGAGGCAGCGGTTCGGCTCGCCCAGGGGCCTGATGTAGGCGGGCATCTTCTTCTCCCAGAACAGCCGGTTGAGCCGGACCAGGTATTCGTCGCCGTAGCCCTGGGCGATCGAGCGCGGGCTGATCAGCTCGTGCCCGTCGCCCGCATCGGCGGTGGTCAGGTGCAGGACCGGCCGCGCCCGTGCAGCCTGCCAACGTTCGATCGAGTCGGGGAATTCGGCACCCCAGCTGCGGAAGCTCTCGATCAGCGCCGGGTGCTTGTGCAGGTCGGCGGAGAAGTGCCCGAAGTCGGCCGGGTCGCCGGTGTCGCTGACGCCGAAGAAGATCTTCTTGCCCTTGGGCAGCAGCGTTCCGGCCTGCGCCGCGGCGGGCAGGGCAGCGCAGAGCGCGGCGAGGAGCGCCAGCACGAGGACGCGTTTGGAGATGCGGCAATTCATCCAGGGAACTTCAATCCGGGTTGGCCGACCACCTTGCGACAACAACGCCGCCGGCGTCGAGTTGCCCCGCCTACTGGGCGACGAGTTGCAGCACTTCGTCGGCGTACTTGGCGACGAAGCTCGGTCCCACACCGCTGATCTCGGCCAGGCCGGCCTCGTCGGAGGGACGGCTGGCAGCGATCGCCGCCAGCGTCTTGTTGTGGGCGACGGTGTAGGCGGGCTTGCCGGCCGCGGCCTTCAACCGCCAGGCCTTCAGCTCCTCGAAGAGCGGCGCGTCGGCCTCGGCCAGCTCGGCCGGTGGCGCCTTCGGCTTGGCCGTGCGGCGGACCACGATTGTCTCCGGGTCCGGCAGCCAGCCGGCGTCGTCGCATATGTCGCAGCAGCGACCGAGCGGCCGGCCGGCCGTGCTGTCGCCGAAGTGGTCGAGGATGCTGCGGCGCCGACAGCGGTCGCCGTAGATGAAGGACTTGATCGTGCGGTAGTCGCGCCAGCCGCGCTCGCGGGCGATCGTCAGCTCGGGGTCGCGCTGCTCGATGAAGCGCACCAGGCGGCCGAGGTCTGCCTTCATCGCCAGCAGCACCGCCTTCGCCGGCTGTCCGTCGCGCCCACCGCGTCCGGCCTCCTGGTAGTAGGCCTCGAGGCTGGTCGGGATCGCCATGTGCCAGACCGAGCGCACGTCGGCCTTGTCGACGCCCATGCCGAAGGCGTTGGTGGCGACGATCACTTCGGCGTCGCCTTCCATGAAGCGGCGCTGGGTCGAGGTGCGGGCCTCGGACTCCATGCCGGCGTGGTAGGCGAGCGCCCGCAGGCCGGAGTCGCGCAGCGCCTGGGCGACCTCGTCGGTGTCGCGGCGGGTGCCGCAGTAGACGATCGCCGGCCGGTTCGCAGGGTCGGCGAGCCCGCCTTCAAGCAGGGCCAGCCGCCGCGCCTTCGACCCCTTGCCCTCCAGGCGCACGACGTCAAAGGAGAGGTTGGGTCGGTCGAAGCCGGAGCGCACCTGCAGCGGCTGCTTGAGGCCGAAGCGGGCGACGATCTCCGCCGCCACGGCCTTGGTCGCCGTCGCCGTGCAGGCCATCACCGGCGGGCGCCCGAGCCGCTCGGCGATCTCGGGTAGGCGCAGGTAGTCGGGACGGAAGTCGTGCCCCCATTCGGAGACGCAGTGAGCCTCATCAACGGCGAGCAGGTCGATCCGACGTTGCGCCAGGGCATCGAGGAAGACGGGTGAGGCGAAGCGCTCCGGCGAGCAGTAGACGATCCGGGCCGTGCCGTCCCGCACCTGGTCGAGCGCGTTGCGGGCGCCCTCCGGGCTCATCGCCGAGGAGATCATCGCCACCGGGTGGCCGGCCGCGGTCAGCCGCCGCCACTGGTCCTGCATCAGCGCTATCAGCGGGCTGACCACGATCGTCAGGTCCTCGCTCGCCAGTCCCGGCAGCTGGTAGCAGAGGCTCTTGCCGCCGCCGGTCGGCATCACGATCAGCGAGTCGCGTCCCTCGAGCCCGGCCTCTACCGCCTCCTTCTGTCCGGGCCGCCAGCTCTCGAAGCCAAGCGCTTCGAGCAGCTGGTCGGCCCTGTTCTCGGTGGCGACGGTCACGCAGAGCAGGCTATGGGTCTCAGCCGACGATCTGGGCGGGGACCTGTGACAACTCCTCGGCGAGAGCGTCGATTTCCTGTGCCAACTTGCGCGTGTCCGCCTTGGTCAGCTCGGTGTAGGGGACGAATCCGTCGCCGCGCCGGTAGGGCTTCAGCGATCCATACACGTCTTCGAAGCTCGCTTCGATTTCCTTCGCGAGCTTCGGGTCCTTCTTGCTGAGCAGCGGCTCGACCGCTTCGAAGGCCGCCTCGGCACCTTCGACGTTGGCCTCGAAGTCGACCAGGTCGATGTGCGAGTAGCGCTCCTCCTCGCCGGTGATCTTCGAGGCCGAGACCTCGCCGAGCAGCTCGTTGGCGCCGTTGGCGATCTGCACCGCCTGCAGTTCGACGTTCTTCACCTTCTGCTCGAGCTCTTCGACGTCGGCGAGCAGCTGTTCGGCGACCGGGGCCATGCCCTTGGCAGTGTCTTCTTCCCAGAGCGCCTTCTCGATCCGGTGGAAGCCGCCGAATTCACTGGCTGGCACGTCGTTTTCACGCGCGTCGATGCGGGGGTCGAGGCCGCCGAAGGACTCGGCCACCGGCTCGATCCGCTCGTAGGGAATGCGGGCCGCGGCGTAGAGCGACTTGGCCTCTTCGACTTCTCCCGCTTCGACCGCGGCGACGAAAGGAGCGGTTGCGGCGACCAACTCGGTCGTGTTCTGCTCGAGGTACTTGCGGTAGTCGGCGACCGCCGCTTCGGTTTCGGGGTTGGTCTGCGCCTGCGCCCCGCCGGTCACTGTGAGCGTCCCGTCTTCTTCTTCCCCACCGTTGCAGCGCAGCGTGTATTCGCCCTTCTCCAGGGTCAGCGAGAAGCTGCCGTAGAGCCCGTCGGAGAGGTTCTCGACCTCGCCCAGGATCGTTTCGCCGTCGAGCACCTCGAGCTCGGTGACGCTGGAGGAGCCGGCATTTTCCACTTCGAAGTTGATCGCTCCCGCCGGGGCCTCCGCGTTGTGTGGGTCACAGCCGGCGTCGGTCAGCTTGAAGCTCATCTTCTTGGCGCCAGCGGGCCCGTCGTCGCTGGAGCCGCAGCCCGCGGCGAGCAGCGCGGCCAGGCCGACGGCCAGTGCGGCCAGCGAGAGGCGGACGGGGAATCGATTCATCGGTGAGGCTCCTGTTTGGAATTGAACGAGAAAGTTAGGGCACCCTAACAAAGACCGACACATTTAGTCGGAATAGCTCAGCCGAGCAGCGTTTCGCCGACGTAACCGCCCTGGCGGGCGCCGGGCGGAACCGCGAAGAGGGCACTGCCGACGTGCTTGATGTACTCGTTGAGCGCGTCGTTGGAGCCCAGGCGCTGCTGGATCGGGACGAACTGCTTGCGCGGGTCGCGCTGGAAGCAGATGAAGAAGAGCCCGGCTTCGAGCTCGCCGAGGCTCTCATCGACGCCGTCGGTGAAGGAGTAGCCGCGACGCAGGATTCGTTCGCCGTCATTGGCAGAGGCGGAGGCGAGGCGGACGTGGGCGTCGACCGGGATCACCGGCTTCCCGCCCTTTTCGGCCTCGAGGTCGAGCGGGTCAAACTCTTCTTGAGCGCCGAGCGGAGCGCCGCGGTACTTGTCGCGGCCGATCGTCTGCTCCTGGTCTTCCAGGGCAGAGCGGTCCCAGACCTCGAGCAGCATGCGGATGCGGCGGCTGACCAGATAGCTGCCGCCGCGCATCCAGGCCGGTCCTTCGCCGCCGACCCAGACGTAGCGGTCCATCGCCGCCTTGTCCTCGGCCTTGATATTGGCGGTGCCGTCCTTGAAGCCCATCAGGTTGCGCGGGGTCTCCTGGTTGCGGCTGGTGCTGGCGGTGCGGCCGAAGCCGAGCTGTGACCAGCGCATCACCACGGTGCCGCGACCGATTCGGGCCAGGTTGCGGATCGCGTGGAAGGCGACTTGCGGATCGTCGGAGCAGGCCTGCACGCAGATGTCGCCGCCGCTTTCGAGCTCACTCAGCTCGTCGGCGGGCAGTGGCGGGATCGGCGCCAGCGCGGCGGGACGCGAGCTTTTCAGCCCCAGCTCACGCCGTTCGAAGAGGCTCGGCCCGAAGCCGAAGGTCACGGTCAGCCGCGAGGGCAACAGGCCGACCGTCTCGCCGGTGTCGTCGGGCGGCGCCAGCTCGACTCCGTTGGCGCCGCCGATCATCTGCCCCGCGGTCATTTCGGCTGCCGCCGCCGACCATTCCTGCATCAGTTCGCGCAGCGCCGCCCGGCTCGGGTCGACCAGGTCGAAGGCGGCGAAGTGGAGACGGTCCTGGGCGGGGGTGTCGATCCCAGCTTGGTGCTCGCCATAGAAGGGGACCGAGCCGGTGCCGTCGCTCGCCTGCGCGTCGTCGCTGCCGACGAGGTATCCGGCGGCGCCGCCGAGGCCGATGCCGGCGGCGCCGACGCCCGCCGCGCCCAGCAGTCGCCGCCGTGTTAGCTCGGTCATCGCCAGGCGGGGTGCGGTCTCATGCCGGGCTCTGGGCCGGCGCGCCCTGGCGCCCCTCGACCCGGCTGCGCCGGCGCGGGCGGAAGCGGTCCGGCCAGATGACGTAGAGCCCCATCGGCACCGCGTAGAGGCCGTAGGCCAGAACCTCGATCACGGTTGGGCTCGGCTGCAGGCCCAGCATTCCGGTCAGCAGCGAGCCCGAGACCGTTCCCGGCTGCACCAGCCAGGTCAGGTCAAGGGCCTGTCCCTGCAGGCCGTTGATCCAGCCCGCCTCGTGAGCCGTGTGCATCGCCGTCGCCAGCAACCCGGCGGCGACGAAGACCAGGACCAGCCCGGTGACGCGGAAGAAGCGGGTGAGGTTGATCCGCACGCCGCCGCGGTAGAGGCCGAGGCCGATCGCCACGGCCGCGAGGAGGCCGAGCATCGCGCCGGTGCCGGCGGCGGCGGTGTCGGTCGCGTCCTGGAAGGCGGCGAGCAGGAAGACCGAGGTCTCGAAGCCCTCACGCAGGACGGCGAGGAAGGCCATGCCGACCAGCGCCATGGTCGAGCCGGCGGCGAGCGCCGAGGCCGCCTCGCCCTCGAGGGTGGCCTTGATTTCGCGCGCGTGGCGGCGCATCCAGATGATCATGTAGGAGATCGTCGAGACCGCGATCAGGCCGATCACCGTCTCCAGCCCCTCTTGCTCGCGCTGCGGCAGCTGCTGGCCGACGACGTCGAGTGCGATGGCGACGCCGGCGCAGAGGACGATCGCGATGCCGACCCCGATCCACATCTGGCGGATCGCGTCGCCGCGGCCCTCCTTGACCAGGAAGGCGGCGATGATGCCGACGATTAGCGCGGCCTCGACGCCCTCTCGCAGAGTGATGACGAAGGTGGGGATCATGTGGTTGAGTCGTCAGGGTGCGCCTGGTTAGGCGCCCCTAATTAGGGGTCCCAAACCTAGCACGGCGGTCGGGATTGCGTCCTGGCTAACTGCTAGTTGGCAGCCAGGGCTCGTGCCACTGGGTGATGCCGCGGGTCAGCTTCTCCGCCTCGGGCGGTCCCCAGGTGCCCGGCTCGTACTGATGCACCGGCCCCGGTTCGTCGAGCAGGGGTTGCACGATTCGCCAGGTCTCCTCGACGGTGTCCTGGCGGGTGAAGAGCTGGTGGTCGCCGGCGATCGCGTCGCCGAGCAGCCGCTCGTAGGGCTCGGGCTCCTCGCCGGGGACCTTTTCGAAGAGCACCTCCATGTCGGCCGGCTCGAAGGCCTCCTCGCCCGCTTTCTTGGCGAAGAGGCGCATGCGAGCGCCGGGCGTGGGCTCGATCCGCACCGTCATCTGGTTCGGTTCCGGCCGCTTGCCGGCGCCGACGCCGAGCGGCGGCGGGCGCTTGAAGACGACGGTTACCTCGCTCGACTTCGCCGGCATGCACTTGCCGGCGCGGATGAAGAAGGGCACGCCGTGCCAGCGCCAGTTGTCGACCGCTAGCTCGACCGCGGCAAAGGTCTCGGTGGTGGAATCGGGGGCGACGTCCTTGACGTCGAGGAAGCCCTTGTACTGGCCGCGCACGTAGCGCTCGGGGTCGGCGGTCCGCGTCGCCTTGAAGAATTCGAGCTTCTTGTCGCGGACCGAGTCGTGGTGATTGCCGGTCGGCGGGCCCATGCCGACCAGGGCCAGCACCTGCAGGGCGTGGTTTTGGATCACGTCGCGCATCGTCCCGACCGCGTCGTAGAAGCGACCGCGATCGTCGACGCCGAAGTCCTCGGCGATCGTCATCTGCACGTGGGAGACGTGCTGGCGGTTCCAGATCGGCTCCAGGGTGGCGTTGGCAAAGCGCAGGTAGGTGATGTCCATCACCGGCTCCTTGCCGAGGTAATGGTCGATGCGCAGGATCTGCTTCTCGTCGAGCACTTCGCAGAGGTCGGCGTTGAGCGCTCGGGCTGAGGCGAGGTCGTGCCCGAAGGGCTTCTCGATCACGACGTGGGCGTTCTCGGTGAGGCCGGCGTCGCCGAGGCCGTGGACGACGGTGGCGAAGAGCGAGGGAGGGATCTCGAGGTAGAAGACGGGGCGCTCGGCATCGCCGATCGCCGCCGCGACCCGCTTGAAGGTGGCGGCATCGGCGTAGTCCCCCTGCACGTAGGAGAGGCGCTTGGCGAGGCGGGAGAAGACATCCTCATCGGGGCTGTCGACAGTTGCGGCGATCGACTCGCGGGCGTGCTCGCGCAGCTTCTCGTCGTCCCACTCGTCGATCGCGACGCCGACGATCGGGCAGTTGAGCTTGCCGCGCGCCTCGAGCCGGTAGAGCGCCCGGAAGGTCATCTTCTTCGCCAGGTCGCCGCTGATCCCGAAGATCGTCAGCACGTCGGCGTCGGCATCGCCGTGTTTGGCGTCGGTCCTGGTCATTCGTCCGCCAGGCTACCCGTTGGTCGCTCGGTGCCACACACACGACGCCCGCTCACATAGGGTTATGCCCATGGAGCTGGGAATGGTCGGACTCGGCCGCATGGGCGCCAACATGGCGCGGCGGCTGATGCGCGACGGTCATCGTCTCGTCGTCTTCGACGTCAACCCCGACGCGGTCTCTGAGCTGGCCGGGGAGGGTGCCGAGGGCGCCTCTTCGCTCGAGGACCTGGCCGCGAAGCTGAGCGCGCCGCGCTCGGTCTGGGTGATGGTGCCGGCCGGCGAGATCACCGAGAAGACGGTCGCCGACGTCGCCGCCGTTCTCGACTCCGGCGACGCGATCATCGACGGTGGCAACTCCTATTACCGCGACGACATCCGTCGCGCCGAGATGCTGAGCAAGAGCGGGATCGACTTCGTCGACTGCGGCACCAGCGGCGGCGTCTTCGGGCTGGACCGCGGTTACTGCTTGATGATCGGCGGCCCCGATGGCGCCGTGCAGCGACTTGACTCGGTCTTCGCCTCGCTGGCGCCGGGCGTCGAGTCGGCCGAGCGGACGCCCGGGCGCAGCGGCGACCCGGGCCCGGCCGAGAACGGCTACCTGCACTGCGGCCCCAACGGTGCCGGGCACTTCGTGAAGATGGTCCACAACGGGATCGAGTACGGCGTGATGGCCGCTTACGCCGAGGGCCTCAACATCCTCAAGAACGCCAATGCAGGCAAGGTCCAGCGCGAGGCCGATGCGGAGACGGCGCCGCTGGAGCAGCCCGAGTACTACCAGTACGACCTCGACCTGCCCGAGGTGACCGAGGTCTGGCGCCGCGGCAGCGTGATCGGCTCCTGGCTGCTCGACCTGACCGCCGCCTCGATGCAGGAATCGGCCGACCTCTCCGAGTTCGAGGGTCGCGTCTCCGATTCCGGCGAGGGCCGCTGGACCTCGATCGCCGCGATCGACGAGGGCGTGCCGGCGCCGGTGCTGACCACCGCTCTCTACGAGCGCTTCGCCTCGCGTGGGCTGGACGACTTCGCCGACAAGGTGCTTTCGGCGATGCGCAAGCAGTTCGGCGGCCACGACGAGAAGTCTTCCTAGGCAGGGCACGTGCCGATCGATCTCGAGGTCTGCGCCGACGAAAAGGCGGCGGCGCGCCGTGCCGCCGAGGTAATCGCGGCGATCGGCGCAGCCGCGGTCGCCGAACGCAACACCTTCTCGCTGGCGATGAGCGGCGGTCGCAGCCCCTGGGCGATGCTGGCGATCCTCGGCGAAGAAGAGCAGATGCCGTGGGATGAGGCCGAGTTGTTCCAGGTCGACGAGCGGATCGCCTCACCGGGCAGCGAGGACCGCAACCTCACCCACATGGTGCTCGGGCTCTCGATGGACCACCAGGCGATGCTGCGGCCGATGCCGGTCACTCAGCGCGACCTCGAGGGCGCCGCCCACGACTACGAAAACACGCTTCCCGATCCGCTCGACTGCGTCCACCTCGGTCTCGGTCCGGACGGCCACACCGCCTCGCTGGTCCCTGGCGATCCAGTGCTTGAGGTCAGCGACCGCCGCGTCGCCTTGACCGAGACCGCCTACCAGGGCCATCACCGCATGACCCTCACCTACCCGGCGCTCGACTCGGCCCGCCAGATCGTCTGGCTCATCACCGGCCCGGACAAGGTCGATGCTCTCTCGAAGCTGATGGCCGGCGACACCTCGATCCCGGCCGGCCGGGTTGAGAACCCGAATATGACTGTGGTCGCCGACGCTGCTGCCGCGCCGTAGTAAGCGCGACGGCTCATCGCTACTTGTCTGGGGTGGTTCTGAGGGCCCTGAGTCGTTTCACCCGGTGGTCAGAGTCGCCCACCATTCGAACGAGCCATTTTTCGATTTTGTCCAGATCGAGGTTGTCCCCGGCGATCAGCATCTGTTCGATGTCGATCCAGTCCTTTTGACGGTCGAACATCGCCTTGCAGACCGCGAGGTGCTCTGGGCTGAGAATCGAGATGGTGACCTCGCCGAAGGGGACCCGCCGGGATTCTCTGCGCATCTCGTCGTGTATCGGGTCGTAGGCGAAGAAGAGATCGACGGCATTGTCTCCCCACCAGAGCCGGCATTGCCCGTCTCGTTCGAGCGCCGACGGATCGAGGCGGTCAGCGCCGACCCCGATCTCGGTGAGAGCCTCGACCACATCCCGCCAGCGCTCGGTCGGAACGAAGACGTTGATGTCGATGTCGATTGTCGCGCGGGGGTCGGCGTAGTAGGCGAGCGCCAGCGCTCCCCCTAGGGCATGCGGAACCTTGGCGTCCGTAAGCGATTCGTGTATGACGATCACCTTCTCGGGGAGGCTCGGTTGCTCCTCGAGTTGGTTTGTTTGCTGTGCGTCGGTCACCTGTCGCTTCCGCCTGTCGAGTTGAGCCGGGGAAATGTCAGGGGCTTATCCCGGCGCCCTCCCGAGGGCAGCGCGTCGGCAAGCAAAAGCAGGTCGAAGAGGGCACGGCCCCGGTCGGCCGGGGTTGCTGCCATCCATAGGGCTACGGCTCTCGCCGCCTCGCCGGCGGGAGAGGCGGCGGCATCCTCGCGGTATCCCTTTTGCAGCATTTCGAGCAGGATCTGGCGCAAGGTCGGGTCGAGTCGGTTCCCTCGAGCCAGCTCTGCGATCAACTCTCGGGCCGCCTGCTCGACGGGTTCTCGTGCGACGGGTGCGCCCGCGCGCCTGGCGGCGCGGCGCAATTCCTCGGCGCTGGCAGGCCTAACAGCTTTTTCCCTCGCCTTCTCGATTACCTCGTCAGTCAGCTCTCGAAATGAGACAAGGGTTCGGCTACGCGGACCCTTGTCGGTATTGTTCGACTCCCGTATCTCGTAGCTGCCTTTGCGGCTGGAGACGATGTAAGCCATAGTGGTACAACTGTACCACTATGGCTTAGTCCCGCTCCTAAGCAGTTTCCAGCGAGACCGAGTGGTTGGCGACGATCATGCCGTCGGGGTCCCACTGGCGCTTGACGTCTGCCAGGCGGGCGCAGACGTCGGCGGGCAGGATCGCGTCGGCGTCGCAGGGGCGCTCGGTGAAGTTGTAGTAGGAGCCCTCACCGGCCCAGGGCTGCATCGTCTGCTCAATCTTCTGCAGGTGCTGGGGGATCGCCTCGCCCAGCTCCGGTGTCATCGGCATGCCGACGCTGTACATGACGAAGTCGGTCTCGAGGTGGGTGAGGGCGCCGCCGTCAGGATCGGGGCGGCCGAGCGCGCCGCCGAGGTGTCGCAGCTCGCTGAGCAGCAGCGGCGAGCCCGAACCTGGTCCGGCGAGGCTGGCAAAGGCCTCGATCGCCTCGTCGGGAAGCTCGCGGATCGTCATTCCCTCGCCGAGGCCGGGCACCGGGTTCTCCGGGTCCATGTGGATGCGGCAGAGGCCCTCGACCGGCATCCAGGTCCAGGTGTCCATGATCGTCTCGCCGAGCTCGCGCAGCGGCGCGACGATCTCTTCGCCCGCCTCCTGGCTGCCGATGCAGGCGCCGTCGATCGTCAGCAGCGGCCGGCCGCGGATCGGCTCGGGCACGTCGGGGATCGGCGGCGGGGTGACGAAGCGGACCACCGAGGTGACGTCGTCGGAGACGCCAGCGGCCCAGTCGCGGTAGGCGCGCACCGCCTCGGCGCCGAGCTCGGCCGGGAAGACGAGGGCGCCGGCGTATATCTCGGCAATCGGGATCAGGCGAACCTGCAGCGCGGTGACGATCGCGTAGCCGCCGCCACCGCCGCGCAGCGCCCAGAACAGGTCGGGCTCGTTTTCGGCATCGACCGTGCGCGCCTCGCCGTCGGCGGTGACCAGCTCGATCGCCTGCACGCGGTTGCAGGCGAAGCCGTAGCGGCGGCCGAGCCAGCTGAGGCCGCCGCCGAGGGTGAAGCCGGTGACGCCGACGTCCGGCGAGGACCCCGGCATCGAGCAGAGGCCATGGGCCTGGGCGGCGCCGCTGAGCTCGGCGACGAGGACGCCGGCCTCGACCCGGGCGATCTGTGCATCGGGATCGACCTCGATCCCGCGCATACGCTCGGTCTTGATCAGGATCGTGCCCTCGAGCGAGCCCGCCAGGCCAAAGGCTCCGTGTCCGGTCCCTTGGCCGGCGACCTTGAGGTCGTTCTCCGCCGCGAAGCGGATTGTCTTGGCGACGTCATCGGCGCTCTCGGCGAAGGCAACCGCTTCGGGGCGCTGGTCGGCGGCCAGGTTCCAGGCTTGGCGCGCCTCGTCCCAGTCGGGATCGTTCGGGGTTGCGACGCGGCCGGCGATCGCCAGCCCGGTGAAATCACTCATTGGTCTCCTCGGATTAGCTCAGGGACAAGCTCTTGACGGCGCCCTCGGCCCCCACCAGCACCGCGCTCACCATATCCGGCGGAAAGAGACCGTGGGCGGCGACGCCCGGGTCGGCCTCGAGGCGGGCCGCGAGGTCTGCCGGATCGCCAATCGCGCCGCCGTAATCGGCGATCAGGCCGTCGTCGGGGCTGGGGGGGACGTCGCGCAGGGCCACCGTGGAGCCAAGCCGCTCGAGGGTCGAGGCAATGCCGAAGGCGAAGAGCTCGAGCGGCACCGGCGCGCTCAGCGCCTCGACCGGCTTGCTCGAGTCGGCGATGACGATGAAGCGCTCGGCGGCCGCGGCGACGATCTTCTCGCGCAGGTGGGCGCCACCGCCGCCCTTGACTAGCCAGCCGTCGGGCGTCACCTGGTCGGTGCCGTCGATCGCGATGTCGAGCCGCCGCAGCTGGCTGAACTCCTCGACCGGGATGCCCAGCCCGCGGGCCTGCTCTTCGGTGGCGACCGAGGTGGCGACACAGCGGATGCCGCTGACGCCGCGCGCCGCGATCGCCGGCAGCAGGTGGGCGACGGTCGACCCGGTCCCCAGTCCCACCGTCATCCCGTCCTCGACCAGCTCCGCCGCCGCCTCGGCGGCGATGCGCTTCTCGGCGTCGGCGTCGGTCACCGGGCGGGACTCTATGCTCGCGACGAGATGGACGCGCGAATCTGGCTCACGGGCGAGGGTGGCGAGCCCCGTTCGGTGGCGCTCTCCGGCGAGCGCACCGTCGTCGGCCGCAATCCGGATGCGGAGATCCGGATCGACGACGAGGCCGTCTCTTGGAACCACCTCGAGATCGAGAACCGCGGCGGCGTGCTGATGGCGACCGATCTCGACAGCCGCAACGGCACCGCGCTCAACGGCGAGCCGCTCGACCGGCCACGCCGCCTGCGCGATGGCGACACCCTGATCGTTGGCGGCCACCGGCTCGAAGTCTCCGACCCCATTCCCGGCCGGGCGGGGGGCACCGTTGCGGCCAGAGGCCCCGGCGTCGCGCTCAACGAAGAGGAGCGGGCGACCGCCGCCGCGCTGGTCGCGCCCTACCGCAGTGAGGGCGCCTTTGCCGGTCGCCCCGCCACCCGCGCCGAGATCGCCGAGGCCCTGCACGTCAGCGAGCGCACCGCCCAGCGCCGCCTCGACGCTCTCGCCGCCAAGCTCGAGGTGCCGGCCGGGTCGGGGCGCGAGCGCCCCCGGCTGATCGCCGCCCGGGTGATCGAGCTCGGCCTCGACCGCTGACAATGGCGGCACCGGAGGCCGTTCCAAACTCCTGCGCCGGGCCCTTCGGCGCCTTTTACGACTTCTACATCGAGCGCCCGCGGCTGGTGAGCGTCATCGGCCGTGCGGTTTGGGGAATCGACGCCTCGGTCCTCTACGAGAGCATGGCGCCGATATCCCAGGTTCCGGTCGGCGCGACGATCGCCGACGTGCCTTGCGGCGGCGGCGTCGCCTTTCGCGCCCTGAGCCCTGAGCAGGATGTTCGCTACCTGGCCATGGACCTCTCGCCGAAGATGCTGAAGCGGGCGAAGCGGCGTGCCCGGAGGAGGGCGCTGAAGCAGGTCGAGCTGCTTGTCGCCGACATGACCGAGCTTCCCCTTGCTGACGGGGAGGTCGACCTCTTTCTCTCCTACAGCGGCCTGCACATGGTCCCCGATCCGCGGCTGGCCGTCGCCGAGATCGCCCGCTGCCTCAAGCCCGGCGGTCGGCTGATCGGGACGTCGTTCTTCTCCGATGGCAGCCGGCGGACCCGCGCCATCTTCAGGGCCGGCGGTCGCAGCGGGCACCCCATGCCCCCGAGCCGCGCGGACCTGCTCGCCTGGCTGGAGGCGGCCGGTTTCGAGGACCCGACGATCGGTCCGCAGGCCGGTTTCGCCGTCTTCGAAGGCCGCAAGCCGACGAGTTAAGGCCCGGCCCGGGCCGGGCCAAGTGTGGCCCGCTCGGTGACGCGGGCGGCGTTTTCACGCACGCCTTGGGAGCGGAGCATCGGTCGTGCAATTCGCAACCGACCCGAAAAGGGGAGTCCAATGCTCAACCGTTCGATCAAGTTCACGCTCACCGTCCTCGCCCTGGCCCTGTTGCCGGTAGCGAGCGCCGCCGCCGCCGGGCATTCCGGTGCCGTCGTCTTCTCGCGGGTGATCACCAACGTCGAAGAAACCAAAAGCGGCAAAGTCGAAAAAACCGAAGGTGGTCTCTACGCCGCTAAAGAAGGCCACCTCAACCAGCTGACCGAAGACCCGACCGACAGCGAACCGGATTTCTCCGCCGACGGGCGCAAGATCGCCTTCGTTCGCGCCGGTGACATCTGGGCGATGCGGGCCGACGGCACCGGCCAGCACAAGCTGACCTCCGGCACGGAGATCGACAGCCGGCCGCAGTTCGACCCGAAAGGCCAGTACGTCGTCTTCACCCGCGCGGCCACCGAAGGCGGTTCGCGTGACCTCTACCGGGTAAATCTCGGTGGCAGCGCCCGTCCGCTCGTCACCAGCGCCGGCGATGAGCACGAAGCCTCGTTCTCGCCCGACGGCAAGACGATCGTCTTCGTCCGCAGCGTCGCCGAGGCCGGGGGTGGCTCCGCCGACGACATCTACTCGGTGCGCCCGTCCGGCGCCGGCCTGGCGCGCCTCAGCAAGACCGGCCACATCGACGAGTTCTCGCCCCGCTACTTCAAGGGCGGCATCGTCTTCAGCCGTGGCCAGAGCGGGGAAGGTCCCGGTGCCTACGCCGACATCTTCACGATGCGCAAGAACGGCACCAAGGTGAAGGTGCTGGTCGCCGGCGCCGGCTCCTCCTTCGTCGAAGATGTCGCCCCGGCGGCGGGGACGGTGCTCTTCCGCCGCGACCAAGGACTCTGGGTGAAGAAAATCGGCCCCGGCGCCGCCCACAAGCTGAGCGAGGTCGCTGACAATTCCTCGACCGACTCTGTCTTCTCCTCCGACGGTCGCAAGGTGGCCGCGTTCATCGCCACCGACGAAGCCGAGACCCTCTCGGCGATCGACGTCGCCAGCCGCCGCAGCTCGCAGCTCGCTGAAGGCTTCGCGCTGGAAAGCGGTTCGACCGCGACGACGATCGGCTCGGTAATCACCTGGCAGCCGGTGCGGCGCTGAGCCCCAATCCGGTTTTCCCGGGGGGCTCCGCATGGACTCCCCCCGGCTCCAGCTCGAAGGGCCCGCTCCTCACGGGGCGGGCCCTTCGTCGTTTTGCGGCTGTATAACCGCCGGGTGGGAGAACCCTCTATCGGCTCGACTGTCGGCGGCTACCGGATCGACTCGCTGATCGCCCGCGGCGGCATGGGCGTCGTTTACCGGGCGACGCAGCTGGCCCTGGAGCGGCCGGTGGCGCTCAAGGTGATTGCCCGCCAGCTCGCCGATGACGAGAAATTCCGCCGCCGCTTTCTCAGCGAGTCGCGGCTCGCCGCCCGCCTCGAGCATCCCGCCGTGGTGCCGGTTTACGACGCCCGCGAGGACGACGGCGAGCTGATCGTCGCGATGCGCCTGATCGAAGGCGGCGACCTGCGCAAGCTGATCGACCGCGAGGGGCCGCTCGAGCCCGAGCGCGCCGTCCACCTGCTCGGCCAGGTCGCCGAAGCGCTTGACGCCGCCCACGCCGCCGGCATCGTCCATCGCGACGTCAAGCCGCACAACGTTCTGATCGAAGGCGAGCGGGCCTACCTCTCGGACTTCGGCCTGGCCAAGGCCTACGCCGAGACCGGTCCCGGCAGCGGCGCCTCGATCGTCGGCACGGTCGAGTACATGGCACCGGAGCAGTGGCGCGGTGAGCGGGTCGGGCCGGCGGCCGACGTCTACGCGCTCGGCTGCGTGCTCTATGAGGCGCTGACCGGGATCGTCCCCTACGCCCGCAAGGAAACCGACACGGAGCCGGAGCTTCCGCGCGGGATCGAGGCCGTGATCGAAAAGGCCGTCTCGAAAGACCCGGCCGAGCGCTACGCCAGTGCCGCGGAGCTGATCGCGGCGGCTCGTGACTGCCAGGGAGCGACACCGGCGGCGACGCTGGTCCTCTCGGAGCGTGACGAGCAGCCAACGGTGAGAATCGGCGACGAGCCGTCGCGCCGCCGGGGCCGGCTGAGCACCCGGGCGAAGCAATGGATTGGGGCGGGGGTAGCCGCCCTGGCCGGAATCGTTGCCGTGCTCCTGCTCGTGCTCGGCGGCGACGGGGTCACGGTCTCGGAGCCGATCGCGGTCGGCAAGCCACCGCTGCGTCTCGCCGTAGGTCCGAGGACCGTCTGGGTGACGAGCGCCGCCGAAGGCACCCTCACGGGAGTCGATCCCCAAACCCGAGCAGTGGTCTCGAAACTGCGGGTTGGCAAGGGCGTCTCCGGTGTAACGATCGGCGCCGGCTCGGTCTGGGTCTCGAATCCCCGCACTGGCACGGTCCTGCGTCTCGACACGGACGGCAAGGTGACCGCGCGCCTGCACCTCGGCGGCAGCCCCGGCGCGATCGTCTCCGGCGGGGGGCGGATCTGGGTTGCCGATGAGGACGGTGCGGGCGTCACCGTGATCGACGGGCCGAAGGCGCGGGTAATCAGGCGTGACCTCGCGCCCCACGCGGCGCCGCTGCGGCTCGCCGTCGGCGCCGGCGGCCTCTGGGCCAGCAGTGCCAGCACCGGTACGGTGCGCCGGATTGACCTCGGCACCCTGGCCGTCGGCCCGCCGATCCTCGCCGGCCGCGGCCCCGCCGGCGTCACCGTCGGCCACGGCCTGGTCTGGGTAGCGAACAGCCGCTCCGCAACCGTCACCCGCGTCGACCCCTCGACCCACTCAATCCTCGGCGACCCAATCCCGGTCGGCGAACAGCCCGGCGGCATCGACGCCGGCACCGAAGCCGTCTGGGTAGCCAGCGCGGCTGACAACTCTGTAGTTCGCCTCGACCTCACCAGCGGCGACCCAATCGGCAGCCCGATTGGCGTGGGACCCAAACCTGGCGCTGTGGTCGTTGGCCCCGAAGCCGTTTGGGTAGCCAACAACGGCGACGGCACGCTCACCCGCATCGAACCCTGAAAGCTCTCCCGGGACTCGGGTCGACGCACTGCAGATCGGAACGCTTTTGACGTATCGCTCCGTGGTTGGGGCCGAGGGATGCATCCGGGGGAGGGTCTGCGGGAACTCCCGGCCGAAGGCCGGCCCGCAGACCCTCCCCCGGATGCCTCTCCCCGTCACTGCCGTCTCATAGGATCGATACGTGACCCGAGACCTCGACCAGCTCTGCATCAACACGATCCGCACGCTGTCGATCGACGCGATCCAGAAGGCCAACTCGGGCCACCCGGGCACACCGATGGCTCTCGCCCCGGTCGCCTACACGCTCTGGCAGCGCTTCCTGCGCTTCGACCCCGCCGACCCGATCTGGCCCGGCCGCGACCGCTTCGTGCTCTCCGCCGGGCACGCCTCGATGCTGCTCTACTCGCTGCTCCACCTGGCCGGGGTGAAGGCGGTCGACCCCGACTACGAGGTCGTCGGCGACCCCGCCGTCTCGCTCAAAGACATCGAGAGCTTCCGCCAGCTCGACTCGCGCGCTCCTGGCCACCCCGAGTACCGCTGGACTTCCGGGGTCGAGACGACCACCGGCCCGCTCGGCCAGGGCATCGCCACCTCGATCGGCATGGCGATCGCCGGCAAGTGGCAGGGCGCCCGCTACAGCCGGCCCGGCTACGAGCTCTTTGACTTCGACGTCTACGCGATCGCCGGCGACGGCTGCTTCATGGAGGGGGTCTCCAGCGAGGCCGCCTCGGTTGCCGGCCACCTCAAGCTCGACAACCTCTGCTGGATCTACGACAACAACCACATCACGATCGACGGCAAAACCCACCTCGCCTACGACGACGACGTCGCCGCCCGCTTCATGGGTTACGGCTGGAACGTCACCCGGGTGGGGGACGCCAATGACACCGAGCTGATCGCCACCGCCTTCGAGGAGTTCAAGGGAGAGGAGGGGCGGCCGACGCTGATCATCGTCGACAGTCACATCGGCTACGGCTCGCCGCACAAGGTCGACACCTCCGCCGCCCACGGCGAGCCGCTCGGCGAGGAGGAGGTGCGCGAGACCAAGCGCGCCTACGGCTGGCCAGAGGACGCCCAGTTCCTCGTTCCCGACGGCGTGCGCGAGCACTTCGCCGCCGGGATCGGCCGGCGCGGCGCCGAGCTCAGTGCCGCCTGGAAGGAGCTGCTCGGCTCCTACGCAAAAGAGAACGCCGACCTCGCGGCCGAGATCGAGGCCCAGCAGGGACGCGAGCTGCCCGCCGGTTGGGACGCCGAGATCCCCAGCTTCGATCCCGACGAGAAGGGGATCGCCACGCGGAAGGCCTCGCAGCAGGTCGAGAACGCGATCGGCGCGCGCCTGCCCTGGTTGCTCGCCGGCTCCGCGGACCTCACCGACTCGACCTCGGTACGGCTCAGCTTCGACGGTGCCGCGGACTTCGAGCCCGGCGCCTATGACGGTCGCCAGCTCCACTTCGGCATCCGCGAGCACGAGTCGGCGGCGATCTGCAACGGCCTCTCGCTCTCCAAGCTGCGGCCGCTCTGGTCGACCTACCTCACCTTCTCCGACTACGCCCGGCCGGCGATCCGGCTCTCGGCGCTGATGGAGCTGCCGGTGATCCACGTCTTCACTCACGACTCGATCGGCCTGGGCGAGGACGGCCCGACCCATCAGCCGGTCGAGCAGCTTGCCTCGCTGCGCGCGATCCCCGGCCTCGACGTGATCCGGCCCGCCGACGCCAACGAGGTCGCCGAGGCCTGGCGGGCGGCGATCGACCGCCACCATCAGCCCGTGGCGCTGGTGCTGACCCGCCAGAACGTGCCCGTCTTCGACCGCTCCAAATACGCCTCGGCCGAGGGCCTGCGCCGCGGCGCCTACGTGCTGGCGGATTCCACTCCCATCGCCGACGGAGTCGGCGATGGGGCGCCGCAGGTGATCCTGATCGCCACCGGCAGCGAGGTCGCGCTGGCCCTCTCTGCCCACGAGGAGCTGCTCGCCGAGGGGATCCGCTCGCGGGTGGTCAGCATGCCCTGCTGCGAGCTCTTCGACCGCCAGGACCCTGAGTACCGCGCCAAAGTGCTGCCGCCGAACGTGACGGCGCGCGTATCGATCGAGGAGGCCTCGACGCTGGGCTGGGATCGCTACGTTGGTTTTGACGGCGTCAAGATCGGGATGCACACCTTCGGCACCTCGGCGCCGCTGAAAGACGTTCAAACCAAGTTCGGCTTCACCCCCGAGAAGGTGGCCGAAGCCGCAAAGGAGCTGCTCTGATGAAGCCGACCGCGAAGCTGCACGACATAGGCCAGAGCCTCTGGCTCGACAACATCACCCGCACGATGCTGGCCGACGGCACCTTGCAGGGCTACATCGAGGAGCTCTCGGTGACGGGTCTCACCTCGAATCCGACGATCTTCGACAAGGCGATCTCCGGCGGCGACGCCTATGACGAGCAGATCGCCGAGCTGAGTGACAGCGCCATCACCGAGAACGGGATCGGCGCGACCCCCAGTGAGCGGATCTTCTTCGAGCTGGCCCTCGCCGACCTGCGCGACGCGACCGATCTCTTCAAAGGCGTGCACGAGCGCACCAGCGGCCTCGACGGCTACTGCTCGCTCGAGGTCTCGCCGCTGATCGCCGACGACGCCGAGGCGACGATAGAGGAGGCCGCCGCCCTGCACGCCAAGGGGGAGCGCGACAACCTCTTCATCAAGATTCCCGGCACCGAGGCCGGTCTGACGGCGATCGAGGAGTCGATCTTCGCCGGCATCCCGATCAACGTCACGCTGCTCTTCGACGACAAGCAGTACCTGGCCGCCGCCGACGCCTACATGAAGGGAATCGAACGGCGGATCGAGGCCGGGCTCAGCGCCGATGTGACCTCGGTCGCCTCGATCTTCATGAGCCGCTGGGACGTCGCTGTCTCCGAGGAAGTCGGGGAGGAGCTACGCAACCGCCTCGGGCTGGCGATCGGCTTCCAGGCTTACCGCGCCTACCGCGAGCTGCTCGACTCAGACCGCGTGCAGCGGCTGATGAACGAGGGCGCCCGGCCGCAGCGTCTGCTCTGGGCGAGCACCGGCACCAAGGACCCCAATGCCTCCGACACCCTCTACATCGAGGGCTTCGCCTCGCCCTTCACCGTCAACACGATGCCCGAGCCGACCCTGCACGCCTTCGCCGATCACGGCAAGCTCGGCGAGCTGGTGCCGGCGGACGGCGGCGATTGCGATCAGGTGCTGGCGCAATTCGGCGATGTCGGCATCGACGTCGGCGCGCTGGCCAAGCGGCTGCAGGAGGAGGGCAAGGATGCCTTCGCGAAGTCGTGGGACGAGATGCTGAAGACGATCGAGTCGCAGGCCGGGGCTCGGGCGTGAGCGAGTCGCCGGCGCTGCGCCAGCGGCCTGCCTGGCAATCGCTCGAGCAGCACTTCGCCCAGATCGAGGGCGAGCATCTGCGCGACCTCTTCGCCGCCGACCCGACTCGTGGTGAGCGGCTGATCGCCGACGGCGCCGGCCTCCACCTTGACTTCTCCAAGAACCGCATCAGCGAAGAGACGCTGCTGCTGCTTGGACAGCTGGCCAAGGAGTGCGGGGTCGAGGAGCGCCGCGAAGCGATGTTCGCCGGCGAGCACATCAACGTCTCCGAGGACCGCGCCGTCCTCCACGTGGCGCTGCGCATGCCGCGCGGGCGCTCGCTGATCGTCGACGGGGTCGACGTGGTCAAGCAGGTGCACGAGACGCTCGACCGCATGGCCGCCTTCGTCGAGCGCGTTCACTCGGGCGCGTGGACCGGCCACACCGGCAAGCCGATCCGCAACGTCGTCAACGTCGGCATCGGCGGCTCCGACCTCGGCCCAGTGATGGCTTACGAGGCGCTGCGCCACTACTCGCGCCGCGCAATCTCCTTCCGTTTCGTCTCCAACGTCGACGGCACTGATTTCGCCGAGTCGACCCGCGACCTCGATCCCGAGGAGACGCTCTTCGTCATCTCCTCGAAGACCTTCACCACGCTGGAGACGATGACCAACGCCCGCACCGCCCGCGAGTGGTCGCTGGCCGGACTCGGCGGCGACGAGTCCGCCGTGGCCAAGCACTTCGTCGCCGTCTCGACCAATGCCGAGGAGGTCTCCAAGTTCGGCATCGACACCGACAACATGTTCGGCTTCTGGGAGTGGGTGGGGGGCCGCTACTCGATGGACTCGGCGATCGGGCTCTCGACCATGCTGGCGATCGGCCCGGCCCGTTTCGAGGAGATGCTGGCGGGATTCCACGCCATGGACGAGCACTTCCGCACCGCGCCGCTGGCGTCGAACCTGCCGGCGCTGATGGGCCTGCTCAGCGTCTGGTACTCCGATTTCTTCGGTGCCCAGACCTGCGGCGTCTTCCCCTACGACCAGTACCTGCACCGCTTTCCCGCCTACCTGCAGCAGCTGACGATGGAGTCCAACGGCAAGCACGTGACCCTGGATGGCGCCCACGTGGACTACGACACCGGAGCGATCTTCTGGGGCGAGCCGGGGACCAACGGCCAGCACTCTTTCTACCAGCTGATCCACCAGGGCACGCGCCTGATTCCCTGCGACTTCATCGGCTTCTTCCATTCGAATAATCCGCTGGGCAACCACCACGACCTGCTGATGTCCAACGTCTTCGCCCAGAGCGAGGCGCTCGCCTTCGGCAAGACGGCCGAGCAGGTGCGCGAAGAGGGCACGCCCGAGGAGGTCGTCCCGCACCGAGTGATGGAGGGCAACCGCCCCTCCAACACGATCCTCGCCGAGCGGCTCGACCCGCACACGCTCGGCACCCTGGTCGCCCTCTACGAGCACAGCGTCTTCACCCAGGGCACGATCTGGGGCATCGACTCCTTCGACCAGTGGGGGGTCGAGCTGGGCAAGGCGCTGGCGGTGGCGATCATTCCCGAGCTGCAGGCCGACGAGGAGCCGAAGCTGCGCCACGACAGCTCGACCAACGCGCTGATCCGGCGCTACCGCAGCGCCCGCCGCGGGGAGTAGGCTCGCCACATGCCTTCGCTTGACGCGCTCCCGTTGGCGGCGTCGGCATCGAACCTGCTCGCCGCCCGCGAGCAGATGGCCTTCACCCTCGCCTTTCACATCGTCCTCTCCTGCCTCGGAGTGGCCCTGCCGGCGATGATCCTGATCGCCAACTACGTCGGCCTCAAACGCGGCGACGAGGCGGCGATGGAGCTTGCCCGCCGCTGGTCGAAGGCGATGGCGGTCACCTTCGCCGTCGGCGCCGTCACCGGCACCGTGCTGAGCTTCGAGTTCGGCCTGCTCTGGCCGCACTTCATGGACCGCTTCGGCGCCGCCTTCGGCATCGCCTTCGCGATCGAGGGGCTCTTCTTCTTCACCGAGGCGATCTTCCTGGCGATCTACATCTACGGCTGGAAGCGGCTCAGCGGCTGGGCCCACTGGTGGTCGGGGGTGCCGATGGTGATCACCGGAATCGGCGGCGCCTTCTCGGTGGTCGCCGCCAACGCCTGGATGAACCAGCCGCAGGGCTTCACCCTGGATGCCGCCGGCAAAGTTGTCGACACCGCCCCGCTGAAGATCCTCTTCAACCCGGCGACCGGCTACGAGGTCCCGCACATGATCCTCGCTGCCTACATGGTGGTCGGCTTTCTCCTCGCCTCGATCTACGCGGTCGGGATGTTGAAGGGGCGGCGCGACCGCCTGCACCGGCTCGGCCTGCTGATCCCGCTGACGATCGCCTGCATCGCGACGCCGATCCAGCTCTTCGTCGGCGACACCGCGGCGCGCGAAGTCGCCGACCACCAGCCGGCCAAGTTCGCCGGCATGGAGTGCATCCAGAAGACCGGCAGCCACCAGACCGAGTACGTCGGCGGCATCTGCACCAGCGACGGGGTTAAGGGCGCGATCCCGATCCCCGACCTCGACTCTTTCCTGGTCGGCTTCAGCGCCGACACCAAGGTCACCGGCCTCGCCGACATCCCGGTCGACCAACGGCCGCCCGCCAACACCATGTTGCACCTCGCCTTCGACGGCATGGTCGGGATCGGCAGCGCGCTGCTGCTGCTCGGCGCCTGGCTCGCCTTCGCCTGGTGGCGCCGCCGCGACCTCCCACAGACGCCCTGGTTCTTGCGTGCGGTGGCGATCTCCGGCGCCGGCGCGATCCTCGCCCTCTGGATGGGCTGGATCGTCACCGAGGTCGGCCGCCAGCCCTGGATCGTGCAGGGCTACATGCGCACCTCCGAAGCGGTCACCGACGCCAAGGGGATCTGGTTCAGCTTCGCTCTTGTCCTCTTGCTCTACGCGGCGATCGGGACGATCGCGATCCTGGTCCTGCGCGGCATGTCGCGGCGCTGGCGCGAGGGCGGGGCCGAACCCGAGGTCGACACGCCCTACGCCCCGCCGGCGGCGAGTGGGGAGGCCGGGGCGTGACCCGCGCCGACGTCTGCGCCGGGATCCTCTGGGTCGGCGCGACCTTCTACGCACTCTTCGGCGGCGCCGATTTCGGCGCCGGCTTCTGGGACCTGATCGCCGGTGGGGCCGAGCGCGGCGAGCGACCGCGGGCGCTGGTCCAGCGCTCGCTGACCCCTGTCTGGGAGGCCAACCACGTCTGGTTGATCTTCATCCTCGTCGTGCTGTGGACCGCCTTTCCGCCGGCCTTCAGCGCCGTGATGACGACGCTCTACGTGCCGATCGCCCTGGCCGCGGTCGGCATCGTCTTGCGCGGCTCCGGCTTCGCCTTCCGCAAGTCGATCGTCCGCCTCTCCGGCCGCCGCGCCGCCGGCGCCACCTTCGCGATCTCTTCACTGCTGACCCCGTTCTTCATGGGCGCGGTGGTCGGCGCGGTCGCTTCCGGCAACGTCCCTGCCGCGGGCAACGGCGCCCCATTCTCGAGCTGGCTGGAGCCGCTGCCGCTCTTGACCGGGGCGATGTTCGTCGCCAGCGGCGCCTACCTCTCCGCCGTCTTCCTGATCGGCGACGCCCGCCGCGCCGGGGACGAGGAGCTCGCCGGCTACTTCGCCCGCCGCGCCCTCGCCGCTGCGGCGGTCGCCGGGGTCGCAGCTGCCTTCGGCTTGATCGAGCTGCACGCCGAAGCCCGCTACATCTTCGACCGCCTCATCCACCAGGGCCTGCCGCTGGTGATCCTTTCGGCTATCTGCGGAGTCGGCGTCTTCGCCCTGCTCCTCGCCGCCGTGCGTGGCCGCGCCGCCCGCTCGCAATACCTGCGCCCGCTCGCCGGCGGCGCCGTGATCGCGGTGATCTGGGGCTGGGGCGTCGCTCAGTTCCCCTACCTGCTGCCGACCTCGCTGAAGATCACCGAAGCGGCGGCGCCGCCCGACACCCTGGCCAGCGTGATCATCGTCTTCATCGTCGCCGCGATCCTCGTACTGCCCGCCCTCGGCCTGCTCTACTGGCTCTCGCAGAAGGAACTGCTCGGTGAGTGAGCCCGGCGCGGTGCGCGCCGTGCTCTTCGACATCGACGGCACGATTCTCGTCACCGGCGGCGCCGGCGGGGTCGCCTGGCAGCGCGCCTTCGAGGAGCTGCACGGGGTCGAGGCGAACGTCGCCGAACACACCGACGCCGGCATGACCGACCCCGAGATCGCGGCGATCATCTTCCGCGAGGTGATCGGCCGCGAGGGCTCGCAGGAAGAGCGCTCGAAAGCGATCGGTAGCTACCTCAAGCACCTGCCGGACGCGGTCGCCGAGTCAGCTGGCTACCGGGTGATGCCGGGGATCGAGCAGCTGCTGCGGCGCCTGATCGAGGACGGCGTCCTGCTCGGCCTGGTCACCGGCAACATCGAGGCCGCCGCCCACATCAAGCTCGCCCGCGCTCGCCTCAATCGATTTTTCAGCTTCGGTGGCTATGGCTCGGACTCGGCCGATCGAACCGAGGTGACCAAGGCGGCCCTGTCCCGCGGCGGCCTCGTCTCCGGCGGGACGCTGGCCGACGGGGCCTGTATCGCGGTCGGCGATACCCCGCGCGACGTCGTCGCCGGCCACGGTGCGGGCATCGAGGTGGTGGGCGTCGCCACCGGCAGTTACGGCGTCGAGCAGCTGCGCGAGGCAGGCGCCGACTATGCACTCTCCTCAGTGGTCGGCGGTTTCCCGCTCTAGTAGGCTGGACGACGGTCCCAGGCAGTTGAAGTAAGCCGTTGTCGACGTCGCGCAGGGGAAGGCTTGACACTTCACGCCCGCAGGGCACTGGGACCAATGCTGTTCATCTTGGGGCTACTCCTCGTTTGGGGATCGCCTCCGGCTGCCTCTGCTGCTGAATTCGGCATCGGTGATTTCTCGGTGCGGATGCTGGACGCCGAAGGCAACCCAGAGAATCGCGCCGGGGCCCACCCCGACCGCCTCCAGATCGACTTCGCGTTTGAAACTGAAGGCAGCGGAACCTCCGTCAAGGACCTGGCGATTGACATGCCCCCCGGTTTCGTGGGCGACACCTCCGCCGTGCCGGCCTGTCCCCGTCAGGCCCACGAAGAAGGCGAGGAATGTCTCTCGGAAAGTCAGGTCGGGATCGTCCGTTTCGGCTCCAGTGGCGAACTGCCGATCTTCCTGCTCGAACCGGAACCGGGCCAGGTGGCTGCCTTCACTTCCAAAGTCGGGTTCTCGCTTCCCTTCCAGTTGAAGCTGCGGCCGGAAGATTTCGGCACCACGATCGAGGCCGATGACCTCGCCGAAGGAGCGCCGAGCGAGGAGCAGGTCGAACTTTGGGGTTTCCCCGCGGATCATCAGGAATCCCCTGCCGCGCCGCGCCGCCCGTTTCTCACGGCGCCGCCCAAGTGCGGGCCCCTCACCTTCACTCTGCGCGCGCGCTCGCGCGCCGAAGGCGCAGCCTGGCTCAGCGCGGGCGCCGAAGTCGGCCCGTTGGTCGGCTGTGAGGGACTGCGCTTCGACCCCCAGCTGAGTCTGCAGCTGAGCAATCCCGTCGCCGACTCGCCGACTGGTGTGCGGATGGCGATGAGCATGCCCGAAGCTGAAGGCGAACTGGCGAACGCCCAGATGAAGGACGTCACGGTTGAGCTGCCCCCCGGCCTAACCGTGTCGCCGGGACGGACGGGCGGGCTGGCGATCTGCAGCGACGCCCAGTTTGGCCTCGGCAGCGAAAGCACGCCGAGCTGTCCCCCGGCCTCGAAGGTGGGAACCGTCCAGCTCACCTCGGCGATGCTTTCTGAACCCTTGGCCGGCACGATCTATCTCGGCGAGCCGCAGGGTGAAGAACGCTTTCGCTTCTTCATCGTCGCGCCCGGTTTCGGGATCAACCTCAAGTTTGTCACCGGCCTGCAGCCGGATTCGGCGACCGGGCGCCTGGCCACAACTCTCCACGATCTGCCGCTGGTCGCGATCAGCCAGATCGCGATGAACCTGAACGGCGGCTCTACCGGCCTCCTCGCTTCGCCGCTTGCCTGCGGGCCGGCGCAGGGCGAAGCGAGCTTTGTCCCCTTCGGGGGCGGTCCCAACGTTGCCGCGACCTCGACGGTGGCGATCGCCAGCGCCCTGCCGGGGCTGACCTGTCCCGGACCGTTGCCTTTTAGCCCGCGACTGCTGATCTCGGCCACCAGCCAGAGGGCCGGCGCTCCCAGCGCAATCTCCACCACCCTTCGCCGCCAGGGTGGGGAAGCGCTGCCGTCTCGGTTCACCCTCACCCTCCCCGCTGGGCTCAGCGCATCCCTGGGGTCGATTCAGACCTGCCCCGACTCAGAGGCCGCCGCCGCCAGCTGCCCGCCTGCCAGCCGCCTTGGCTCGGTACAGCTCGAGGTCGGCTCGGGGCCGGTGCCGGCGGTGCTCTCAGGGGGCACCTACCTCGCCGGCCCGTATCGCCACGCGCCCTTCAGCATGGTGGTGGCGATCCCGGCCACGCTCGGGCCGTTCAACCTCGGCACCGTGGTGTTTCGGGCGGCGATGCAGATCGATGGCGGCAGCGGTCGCGTCACCATTGCCTCCGACGCACTGCCAAGCGTCGTCGATGGGGTGCCGATCCGCCTGCAGGCGCTCTCGCTCTCCTTCGATCGCTCCGGGTTCGTCCGCAACCCGACGTCTTGCGAGCCGCACGCGCTGGACGGATCACTCGAATCCAGCGAAGGCGCCACCGCGACTCTGAGCAGCCCCTATCGGGTCAGCGGCTGCAAGCGCCTCGGCTTCAAGCCGCGCCTGCGAGTGGCCCTATCCACCGGCCGGCCGCACCGGAACGAGCAGGTCGGCCTGCGGGTGTCGGCTCACTTCCGTCACGCCGATGCGTCCTTGCGCTCTCTGTTCGTCTCGATGCCGCCGGCCCTGAAGTTGAACATCGGCAAGCTGAAGGAAATCTGCTCGCGCCCTGATGCCCGGCGCAATCTCTGTCCGCCGGGGGCGAAGGTCGGGACCGCTCGAGCACATACGCCGCTGTTCGGGAAAAAGGCGCTGACGGGGACGATCTACGTCGTCCAGCCCCGCGACGACGGTGAACCGGACATCTGGGTGGCACTCTCCGGCGACGGGGTCAAGCTCGCCATCCACGGCGCGACCGCGAACGAACACGGTCGCTTTGCCACGAGGTTGGCCGGCCTGCCCGACGTACCGATGTCCGATCTCACCATGCGGCTCGGTTCGCCCGGCAACAGCCTGCTCTCGCTCAACGCCAACCCGTGCGTCGGCGACCGCAGGCACCGGCTCGAGGCCGAGCTTCGCGTCGGCGGGCAAAACGGGGCCAGGCGCAGCTCACAAGTCGCAATTGGCGGCGGTGCAAACTGCGGATTGCCCGGCCGGAAATGAGCTCTCAGCCCAGGCAATCACGCCGCTCCCGCTTGCTGCTTGGTATCGCTGGCGTGACGACGAGGCACTCGCGGCTCGTCGTCGGCATCTGGATCGTGCTCGTCGGGATCCTCGCCTTCGTCGGCCGTGACCTCGAGCACGAACTCGTCAACCACCCGTTCTTCGTCAAGGGCACCCCCAGCGAGCGCGCCCACGAAATCGCCCTCAGCGAGTTCGGCAGCGACTACACGCTGGTGGTGATGCTGCGCGGGCCACACGCCCGGGTCGAGCGCCAGGCCCGGCAGCTGGCCGGGCATCTGGAAGCGATGCCGCGCATGCTGGTGGTCACACCCTGGTCCGGCGGGGGATCGATCGACGGTCTCAGCCCGTCGCCGGAAGTCGTCACCCTGATCGTCCGGGTCGAAGCAACTGAAGCGGAAGGGGAATCCGTCGTCCTGCCGCCCGTGCGGCGCGCCGTTGACGCCAGGGTCCACGAACCGGTCCACGCCAGCATCGCTGGGCTGCCCGTCATCCTGGACTCGCTGCAGAAGTCAGGCAACGAAGCGGCCAAGGTGGGGGAGCTGATCGCGGTGCCGGTGCTGCTCCTCGTCCTGCTGCTCGTCTTCCGCTCCGTGATTGCCGCGGTGATGCCGGTCGTGATCGGCGGGGCCGTCGTGGCGGCTACCCGTGGGCTGTTCGCAATCGTCAATCACTTCCTCACCCTCGACCTCTTCGCGATCAGCGTGGTCGGGATGATGGGTTTGGCCCTCGGCGTCGACTACTCGCTGTTGGTTGTCTCGCGTTTTCGCGAGGAGCGCCGCAAAAGCGAAGGTGACGTTGGAGAAGCGGCGCGGATCACGCTGCTGGCGACTGCCCGCTCGGTCATCCCCGCAGGTTGCGGTCTCGTCCTGGCGATGCTCGTCGCGATGGTGCTGCTGCAGGGCTCGGTCCTCCGCTCGGCCGCGATCGCGGTGATCGCGGCGACGCTGCTCAGTGTGATTTCGGCAATCTGCGTCGTGCCGGCGCTGCTCACTTTGCTCGGCGATAACCTCGATCGCTGGGCGCTGCCGATGCGCCGAACGGGCGAGGTCGCGCGGCTGCGCTGGGCGCGCCGCATCGCCCAGCGCCCGGGTGCGGTCATTGCCATCGTTCTCGCTCTTCTGCTGCTCTCTGGCTGGGCCTTTGGCATCGACACGGGTGTCGCCAGCACTGCCTTCCTGCCGCCGGGCGACGCCGGGCGCCAGCAGCAGGAAGAAGTCGAAGAAACGCTTGGCTCCGGCTGGACAGCGCCGATGGAAGTCGTCGTCAACGGTCGCGGCCATCCGGTTACCTCGAGCGAGCGGTTGCGGGCGCTGGCCGACTTCCAGCACCACGTGGAACAGGATCCGGGCGTGGTGACGATGGCGGGCTTCAGTGCGATCGCACGCAGCGCTGAGCGTTCCGGCCGGATCGAAACCGAACTGGCCAAGCGGGAACGCGGAATCAAACGCCTTGCGGTGGGGATCGGCAAAGCGCACAAGGGCGCCCTGCTCAATACCAGGGGGCTGCAAGAGGCGGCCGCCGGCTCCGGCAAGCTCGAAGCCGGGCTCGGCGCCGCGCACGGCGGTGCGGGGGTGCTGGCCGGGGCGCTGCAGAAGGTTGGCCAGGGCTCGCGGCAGCTCAGCCAGGGCCTGGGCCGGGTAGGCGAAGGGAGTGGCAAGGTGGCGCAGGGCACCGCCAAGGCGAGCGACGGCGCCGGCAAGCTCAGTGATGCGCTGAGCAAGGCGGGGGAACGGACCGGAGAACTATCTGGCAGTACCCGCCTGCTCGAAAACGCGATGCACACGGGAGAAGACCGTCTGCAAGAAGTCCGCCCGCCGTTGCGGGGGGCTGAAGAGCGCCTCACCGCCGCCTGGCAGGCGCTGCAACGAATGTCGACCGGGCGCAGCGACCCCGAATACGCCGCCGCCCTGGCCGCGGTCGAAGAAGCCAGCCTGCGCCTAACGGGCAGGGACATTCGCAACGGCGAAATCGCCAACCCTGCCTTCGAAGGCGTCGGCGCCGGGATCGAAAGAGGGGAAGGCCAATTCGGGGTCGGTCTCTATCTCTCCTCGCGCCTCGACAAGCAGGGCCAGGAAGCGAGCAAGGGGATCGAAAAGCTCGCCGCCGGCGCCAACAAGCTCGATCGCGGTTTGCAGCGCCTGGCGAAGGGTAGCGACCAGGTCTCGGCAGGGGTCGATGCGCTCGATCGCGGCAGCGGCCGGCTGCCGCCCGCTCTGCAGCGGCTGGGCGCGGGGGCGGAACATCTCTCGGGTGGGCTCGGCCTGCTCGAAAACGGGGCCGGACAGCTCGCCGGCGGGCTCGGCCAGGGGGCACGGAAGTCGAAGTTGCTAGGCGGCGGTCTCGGCAAGATCGAATCCGCCCTGGAAGGGCAGGGCGGCGAATCGAGCTTCGCCCAGATACAGCGCAAGTCGCCGGGCATCTTCCACTCCGCCTACTTCGTCCTCGCCGGCCTCGATGGGAGCCCGCCGCGCCGCCGTTCCCAGCTCGGCTCGCTGATCAACCTCGACCGCGGCGGCATGGACGCTCGCATGCTGGTGGTGCCGCGCGATGCCCCCAACACCGACGCGGCCCTGCAGACCAAGGACCGGCTCGAAGCCGACGCCGCTGGTCTCGCTCGCAGGACCGGCACCGAAGTGGTCGTCGGCGGCGCCGCGCCGAGCAATATAGCCACCAACGAAGCCGTCCACGATCAGTTGCCGCTGCTGCGCCTGTTGCTCTCGCTGGTCACCATCGCCGTCTTGATCCCGGTGCTGCGCTCGCTGACGATCCCGTTCCTGGCTGCCCTGATCAACCTGGTCACGATTAGCGCCAGCTTCGGGATCCTTGCCCTGCTCTTCGACGGCTCCCTGCTCGGGGGACCCGGATACATCGATGCCACAGCGTTCCCGTCGATCGTCATGGTGTTGTTTGGACTGGCAATCGACTACGAGGTGTTCGTCTTCGCCCGCATCCGCGAGGAATACGTGCGCACGGGCTCGACTCGCGCCGCGGTCAGTGGCGGCCTGGATCGCACCGCCCACGTCGTCACCGGCGCCGCGATGATCATGATCTCCGTCTTCCTCGCCTTCTCCGTCTCGGAGTTCTTCACGATCCGCAACCTCGGCGTCGCCCTGGCGGTCGGGGTCGCCCTGGATGCCTTCGTCGTGCGACTGATCGTCGTGCCGGCGATGATGGTCCGGCTGGACAAGTGGTGCTGGTGGATGCCTGCCTGGCTCGATCGCCTATTGCCTGGCGGGCGCCCCGCCCCGGGCTCCGATCAAGCCAGCGAGCAGCGCGCCTGATAGATCGAGGTGAAGCCCGAGAGGAAGCCGTTGCGCGCGGCGCGCAGGTAGAGGCGCCAGACGCGCACCCGTTCGGGCCCGGCGAGGCGGATCGCCTCGTCAAGGTTGTCGTCGAGGTTCCGCGCCCAGTGGCGCAGGGTCTCGGCGTAGTCGGGGGCGAAGTCCTCGACGTGGTGGGTGACGAAGCCGGCCCGTTCGAGCGCCATCAGATTGCGGGAGAGGTGCAGGGGAGCGGCGTCGGGGAAGACGTAGCGCTCGGAGAAGGCGCCCGCCTCGGAGTCGGTGTGGCGCAGCCGGGTGATGCCGTGGTTGAGCAGGCGCCCGCCTGGCTCCAGCAGGCCGGCGAGGGTCTGGGCGTAGAGGTCGATCTGCGAGGCGCCGACGTGCTCGACCATGCCGATGCTGGCGATCGCGTCGAAGCGCTCGCCGCTGCGGGCGAGGTCGCGGTAGTCCATGACGCGGATCTCGACCCGGTCGGAGACTCCCGCCGCCTCCGCTCGTTCGCGAGCCTTTTCGGCCTGCGGGGCGGAGAGGGTGATGCCGACGACGCTGGCGCCGCGCTTGGTTGCCGCCCAGAGCGGGAAGCCGCCCCAGCCGCAGCCGACGTCGAGCACGCGGTCGCCCTCCTTCAGGGCCAGCTTGCGGGCGACCGTCTCCAGCTTCTCTTCCTGGGCCTCCTTCAAGGTGCTCGCCCCGTGGGAGAAGATCGCGCAGCTGTAGACCATGGTCTCGCCGAGGAAGAGCTCGAAGAACTCGTTTGAGACGTCGTAGTGATGGCGCACCGCGCGGGCGTCGCGCTCCTTGCTGTGGCGCTTGCCGCTGGGCCGCAACTCGGCCCGTGGTCGCGGCGGCGGCTTGGTGATGCCGGCGGCGCGCACCGCGCCCAGCAGTAGAGCGCGCTTGTCGGCGCCCTCGAGGCTGGGCGGATCCCAGCTGTCGAGCAGAGCAATCACCGCGTCCATGTCGTCGACCTCGATCTCGCCGCTGACGTAGGCGCGGCCGAGCCCAAGCTGGCCGGGGGCGCGCAGGACGTGGGCGGCGGCGCGCGGCGAGCGGATGTAGAAGGTCGGTCCGCTGCCGTTGCTGGCGGGCAACTGAGTGCCGTCCCAGAACTCGACCTTGAACGGCCGCTCGGGGATGCGCGCTTCGATCTCTCGACGCAGTGGTGCGGTGCTGGAGAAGGCCAAGGCGCGTGACTTTACCTTTCCCCGGGCCTCAGTCCGTATGATCGCCACTCCGAATGGAAAGCAGCGGCGTTCTTCCCTCAGATATTCAGCCGGTCGCCAACGAGACCCGCGACCGCATCATCACCGGCCTGGTGACGCTGATCCCCTTCATCGCGATCGGTCTCGCGGCCTGGCAGGTCTGGGGTAGCGCCCTGCACTGGAGCGACGTTTTCCTCTTCTGCGGCATGTACTTCCTCACCGGGATGGGGATCACGGTCGGCTTCCACCGCCACCTCACCCACCGCAGCTTCAAGGCGAAAACCTGGCTGCACGGTCTGCTGGCGATTCTCGGCTCGGCCGCGATCGAGGGCCCGGTGATCTCCTGGGTCGCCGACCACCGCAAGCACCACGCCTTCTCCGACGAAGAGGGGGACCCGCACAGCCCCCACGTCGATCACGGCCACGGCTGGTCCGGGGCGATGCGCGGCCTCTTCCACGCCCACATGGGCTGGCTCTTCATCCACACCCAGCGCGGCAACAAGGAGCGCTTCGCCCCCGACCTGATCAAGGACCCGGTGATCAACTGGGTCGACCGCACCTTCATCTACTGGGCGATCGGCGGCCTGCTCCTGCCCTTCGCGCTCGGCTGGATCATTGGCGGCACCGTCTTCGCCGCCCTCACCGGCCTGCTCTGGGGCGGCCTCGTCCGCGTCTTCGTCCTGCACCACTTCACCTACAGCATCAACTCGCTCTGCCACGTCTTCGGCAACCGCGACTTCGAGACCACCGACGAGTCGCGCAACTTGGCGCTGATCGCGATCCCGACCTTCGGCGAGGCCTGGCACAACAACCACCATGCCTTCCCCACCTCCGCCACCCACGGCCTCGGCCGCTGGCAGCTCGACCCCTCGGCGATCGTGATCGACTCGCTGGAGAAGCTCGGGCTCGTTTGGGACGTCGTCCGCGTCTCCCCCGAGCGCATGGCCTCTAAGACCGCCTGACCGCCTTAGGGGGCTTCGGTGGATTCGTACCAGTCGATCCACGCGCCACAGGCCTGGCTCAAAGGCACGATTCGGTGCGGCTTGGCCGGCACGGCCACCAACTCGCCAAGAGTCGCTTCGCCCGAGTAGCCGGCTAGCCGCTGCAGCGTGCTCGGGTCGGCCGCGCTGATTGTGAAATGGATCGGCTGGCCCTGGCTGCGGACCTCACCTGCTGGCCAGAACTGGCCCTCGTTGGCGAGGCTGATCGTGTTCGGCCGCTGCCCGTCGAGTGCAGCCGGCAGGTTCTGTTCGAAGCCGGGCGCGCTCAGAGTCAGGTCGAAGGGGGAGAAGTACTGGATCGAGAGGCGCCAGCGGCCGCTGGGCAGGCGCAGCGTCTGCGAGGCGCTTTGACCGGCTTCGAGTTCCGCCGCGGGGCTCCAGCGACCCTTGCCGCCGAGTACGGCGTCCGGGAAGAGCGATGCGCGGCCGCCGGCGGCGGTGAGGATGCGGATCTCCGGTGAGGCGCAGTTGGCGAAGGCGGCCGGTTCGGTTCCCTCGAGCAGCACGTGGCGATGCTCGGGTGGCGTGCCGGTGCGCCTCCAGAGGATGTAAGAGGGAGTGGCGGCGACCCGCCTGAAGCCCGCCGGCGCTTCGCTATTCCAGGCGGCGCGGCCGGTGATCACGTAGGGGAAGCGCTCGAGGGTGCCGCGCGAGAAGGAGTCGAAGTCGATCGGGCTGTAGGCGTCGCCGGTGTCGAACGGCTTTTCCGGGCTGGGGGAGACGTCGGCGTCGGGGAACTCGACCAACGGCACGTGCGTGTCGGCGCCCATCAGCTCGTAGGCGGCGTAGCGGTCCTGGCCGGCGTAGAGCACCGGTTCGCCGCGCACGATCGGGATGAAGGCCTGCAGCTCCGAGCCGTGGCCGGGAGGCCCGATCGGCGCGTCGCGCAGAACCAGCAGGCTCGAGTAGACGGCACCACCGACGAAGGCAACGGCGACCACAGCCCAGGCCACTCGCATCGTTCCGCGCCGCCCGGCCTCGAAGAGCAGCGGGCGGATCGCGATCAGCATCGCCAACGGCGCCGCGATCATCAGCGCCTTTGCCTGTGAGTACTCGCCGCTGCTCGCCAGCGAGGCGATGTAAAGCACCGTGCAGCCGGCTAGCGCCACCGGCACGGCGAAGTTGCGCCGGCGCAGCCACCAGGTACCGCCGAGCAGGATCGCGGCCGCGGCGATCACCGTCGCCAGTCCGGTCAGCTGGGCGCCGCCGGCAGCGTTGAGCCGGTAGTTGGACGCCGGCCAGACCCCAAACACCTCTAGCGGCGAGACTGGCCCGTAGGTATTGGTGCCGGCGACGCGGTTGAAGCCGTGGATGAAGGCAAAGGGGCCGACGACGGTGAGCACGGCGAGGATGCCGAGCACGGCGACGATCAGCAGTGTTGCCGGTTGGCGCAGGGTGCTCAGCCACGATCGCGGCGCCAGCGCCCGGCGCAGCGGGGCGAAGGTGAGCGCCCAGATCGCAAAGATCACCACCGGCCAGGCGAGCCCGGCGAAGCTGTAGGAGAAGAAGATCCCGGTCGCCAGGGCGAGGCCGAGGATCGCGGTGCCGAAGGCGGGAGCGCTCGCCTCGCCTCGCTCGTGCTCACGCTCGAGCCGGTGCAGGAGGAGGGCGAAGGCGAGGACGAAGAGCGCCTCGCCGGTCTCCTTGAAGGCACCCTGGGCGAAGTAGGAGGCGCCGAGGTAGGGGATCGCGACGAGGACGGCGGCGAGCACCCGGCGCGCCGGGCCGAGGTCATCGAGTGCGGCGAGGGTGACGAGCGCGGTGAGGATGCCGATCGCGAAGATCTCGCCGACGAAGGCCTGGCCCAGGCCGATGCCCGGCAGGGCGGCGATGCCCGCGGCCAGCGCGTGCGGTCCCAGCGGGTAGCCGGCTTCCGGTGCCGGGCCGAGGCCGCTGCGCAACCACTCGGCCCAGGCCAGGTGCAGGCCGAGGTCGTTATTGAAACCGACGCCGATGATCCCCCAGCGGCCGCTGACCGCGAACGGGATCGAGAAGGCGAGCGCGATGAGGAGCGCGACCGGCCAGCCCTCGCGCAGCAGGGAGGCGCCGCCGGCGTGGCGTGGCCGCGACCAGAGCAGCGCGCCGGCGGCGATGACCAGGAGGACGAGGCCGATCGTCGCGCTGGTCGCGTGCCCGGGCGCGCGGGCGAGGAACCCGGTCACCGTCAGCACGGCGCCGAAGCCGACCGCGGGAGCCAGCCAGCGCCGCGACTCGTTCCCGCCGGTAAGGCCGAGGATCGCGTGTCCAACCAGGATCGAGGCGGCGCAGATCAGCGCCGCCGAGGCGTAGGTCCCGATCATCAGGGGCGGAAACTATGGCAGCGAGGGGCGCGGGCGCCGCCTCGCTCAGTACTTCTCAGCCGCCCGTTCCAGCGCGGGGCGCAGATTGTCGCCCCGAAGCGGCTCGTTGTGGCCGGTGCCGACGACCTTCGGCTCGAGTGCCGCCAGCTTGCGAACCGACTCCTTCGCCTTGGCGTGATCCCAGGCCCAGGCGGGGTGTGGCACGCTCGCCTCTCCGGCGGGCAATGGCTTCCCCATCTTGGTCGAGTCGATCAGGTAGATCGTGTCGCTGACCAGCACCACGCGGTCGCTCTCGCGCCAAAGGCCAATCTGGCCTGGGGCGTGACCGGGGAAATGGATCGCCCGGAACCCCGCCACCTCGTCGCCCTCCGCCACGGTGCCGGCGATCTTCACCGCGCCGCCATCCCAGCGCCGCAGCAGCAGCGGGTAGAGCCAGCGCGCCGGCGCCGGCAGCGCCGAGATCTCCATGTAAGGGGCGATTGCGGCATCGCTCTCGGCGTCGGCGACCTCGTCGGGATGGCAGAAGACCGGGACGCCCATCGAGGGGGCGGTGCCGCGATGGTCGGCGTGGGCGTGACCGAGCACGACTCGCTTCAACCCACCGAGCTGGATGGCGGCGGCGCGCGCCTGCTTCACCATCGCCTTGGTGCCGGCGTCGAACTGCACGACGCCGTCCCCGTCCTCGAGGAAGTAGATGTTCATCGCCTTGCGGGTATCCCCGCGCAGCAGCCAGACCCCATCGGCGACCTTCTCCATGATGAGATCAGCCTAATGCCAGTTCTATGGAAAGCCGGAATGGCGGTGCTGTTGATCTGCCTGCTCGCCTCGATGGGGATCGCGATCTACCGCCTGACGACGACGCCGACGGAAATCCTCGGCGATCGCTTTCACGGCCTGCCTGTTCGCGCCCACGGCTCCCGTTAGTATCGGCCCCGTTCAGCTGACCGAGCAGAGGAGGCGGCGTGTTCACTCGCATCGTGGTTGGAACCGATGGGTCGGAGACGGCCGCCGAGGCGGTCCGCCAGGCCGTCGATCTGGCGAAGCTCGCCGGTGCCCAGCTCAGCATCGTCAGCGCCTACGCGCCGATTTCGAAGCGGCAGGTCGAGGGCGAGAAGGAAGGTGCGCCGGCTGACGTGCAGTACGAGATCGGCCCGCGTGAGGACGTCAACCTGGTCCTCGACGCCGCCGCAGCGGCGGCCCGCAAGGAGGGCATCGAGGTGCAGACGCACCCGGTCGAAGGCGATCCCGCCGAGGGCATCCTCAACGTCGCCGAAGAGACCAAAGCCGACCTGATCGTGGTCGGCAACAAGGGCATGACTGGGGCGCGGCGCTTCCTGCTCGGCAGCGTTCCCAACAACGTCTCTCACCACGCGCCCTGCAGCGTGATCATCGTCCGCACCACCTAGGACCCTCAGTTGCCGCGGGTCGCCTTGGCTTGGCCTCTCGGTTCGGTCGCCAGGGCGGCGTCGATCAGGCCGGCGCCCTCGCGGGTTGTCGGCTGGCCGATGCTGCGCGCGGTGCGGCGCAGGCGCTTCGTCACGGCGGCGACCCGGCTGGGGGTGCGTTTGTGTTCGACCGTGCCGCTGGCCAGCACCATCGCGGCCACGCCGGCGACGTGCGCGGCTGACATCGAGGTGCCGACGTAGCTGCTCGGCTCGCCGAAGCGGCGCGTGCTGCCGGCCTTCAGGGTCACCTGGTAGATCGAGCTCGAGGAGATCGAGGCGCAGCCGCTGAGCGGCAGGCCGCCGCCGGGGGCGAGGACGTCGACGTCGCGGCCGGCCAGCGAGTAGGAGCCCAGGCAGCCGCCCTCGGTGCTGCCGCCGACACCGATCGTGTGTGGACTGGTCGCCGGCGGCGCGACGCAGGCCTCAGAGCCGAGGTTGCCCACCGAGGCAACCGTGATCACGCCGTGGCGGTAGGCCTGCCGCAGCGCTTCGTCAACCCCGGGCACTTCGCGGCCGCAGCCGAAGTTGAAGCTCATGTTGATCACGTCGGCGCCGTTGGCGACGGCGAAGCGGATGCCCTTGGCGATCTGATCGGCTCGGCCGCGGCCCGCGGCGTCGAGCACCCGCACCGGCATCAGCTTTGCCCGGTAAGCAAGGCCGGTGAGGCCGATTCCGTTGTTGGTCTTCTCGGCGATCGTGCCGGCGACGTGGGTGCCGTGGCCGTTTTCGTCGAGCGGCAGGCGATCGCCGTCGACGAAGTCGTGGCCTTTGACGAACTGCCCGGCGGCGAAATCTGGGCTGCGGCGGAAGCGCCTGCCCATCGAGCGGTAGGCGATCCCGGTGTCCAGCACGGCGACGGTCACGCCGGCGGCGCCGGGATGGCCCGCTGCCACCAGGTTTTCCCAGGCGCCGACGGCGTCGATGCCGCCGGGGGAGACCGGCAGCAGCGGCGTCGGCAGGCCCTCCCAGGGCAGGAAGTTCCACTGCTTTGAGACCCAGCTGCCGGGTGGCCCCGGGGGTCCGCTGAGCGGCCCGGGGTCGTTGGGAACCGTCGGTTCTTCTTCCTCGCTCGCCGAGGCGGTGGCGATGTAGTCGGGGGCGGCGTAGGCGACTTTGGGATTGGATTGCAGCGCGGCCGCCGCCTCGCCGACGCTGGTTTGCCGCGGCAGGACGATGGTCTGCGCTCGCTGGGCTCCCGTCAACTTGACGACCAACCTATGCGGAACGAAGCCGTGTGCGGCCGAGACGCCGACCGCGGCCCGGCCCGGTGCCGGGGCGAGCATCAGAGCCGCGAGCAGGGTCGCGGCGGCGATCGGGAAGCGTCGGTTCATCTTTGCGTTGGGCCCTGGATCCCTGCGATCGCGCGGGCCCCTCCCTAACACCGGCCCGCCGACGAAGTTGTAGTCCCACATACTCCCCCATGTATGCAGGACGACGCGGCAAATCAGCTCGCCGAGCGGATGATGGAGTTGGCGGTCGAGCGCGCTCGGGAGGCGGAGCGCCACGGCGACGTGCCGATCGGCGCCGTGATCGCGCGCGAGGGGGAGGTGCTCGCCGCGACCGGCAACGAGCGCGAGCTGCGCGCCGACCCCACCGCCCACGCCGAGATCCTCGCGATCCGCGCCGCCGCCGAGGCCCTCGGCGGCTGGCGCCTGCCCGGCACGACCCTCTACGTGACGCTCGAGCCTTGCGCGATGTGCGCCGGCGCGATCGTCCTCGCCCGTATCCCAGACGTCGTCTTCGGCGCCCCCGATCCCAAGGCCGGCGCTGCCGGCAGCGTCCTCGACGTCCTCGCCGAGCCGGCGCTCAATCACCGGCCGGAGGTCACGGGCGGAGTGCGCGAAGCGGAGTGCGCCGCCTTGCTGCGCGAGTTTTTCGCGGCCAAGCGCTGAGTCTCGATCCAGACAGAGAGATCGTTGCGGCCAGGCCTTAGGTGTGGACGATGCCAGCTCCCGCCGTACTCCCCAGTGCTACACCGTCAGCCCCCGGTGTTACACTCAGGTCAATGCCCACCAGCAAGCCTCGCTACATGCTCACCGACACGGGCGAACTGAGCGACCTGCTTGACGCCGCTCAGCGTCAATGGCCCGAGCTCACCGACCGCAAGGCGCTACTGCTGCGGCTGGCCGAGGCCGGCGCAGAGGCAATTGCCACCCAGACTGCAAAACAGCGAACCGCGGTCGAGGAGACGGCTGGCGTGCTCACTGGCCTCTACGAGCTGGGAGAACTCGAGCGCCTGCGCGAGGACTGGCCCGAGTGATCGTCCTCGACGCGAGCGTTCTGATTGGCCATCTGGATGCTCGCAATCCGCATCACGAACGAGCGCGAGAGCTACTCACAGCGCACGCCGGCAGCGAGTTCGGCGCCAGCTCGATCAGCCTCGCCGAGACCCTGGTCGGGCCGGCACGATCCGGCAAGCTGGAGCTCGCGCGCGACGCTCTCGGCCGGCTCGCCGTCGCAGAGCTTGCCTTCGGCATGGACGCTTCGACCCGGCTGGCGACGCTTCGCGCGGGAACCGGCCTCAAGCTTCCAGATTGCTGTGTCCTGCTCGTGGCGCAGGACCACGAGGGCGTCCTTGCCAGCTTCGACAAGGATCTCGCCCGAGGTGCTCGAGAGCTCGGACTCGCCGTCGCCTGAAGCGGGGCTGATGAGGCGGTATGCCGCGTAACGGCTACGTCAGCCGTTGGTTTCTTTGCGCTCAGCGGCGAGACGCTCCATCGCCTGGTTGTAGCCGGCGGTGGCCTTCTTTTCCGCCCACTCCTCAACGGGAATTGACTTCAGCTCGACATCGTTGTGTTCAGCATCAATCGCGTCCAGGGCTTCCCCTGCAGCATCGGGACTTGGTGGTGGGTGGCTCGCAAACGACCAATATCGGTTGCGGACCACGCGAAATGCGGTGGCCGCCTGTCGATTGTCGTCAGCCCTTTGCGGGAGATCAAATCCTCGCTCGACAACGGCGAGCAGCGCCCCGAGCAGGCCAATCACACCGGCAACGATCGCCCAGGCGTCGCCGGCGGCGCCAAGGAGCGCTGAGCCAGCGATTGCGCTCGCCGTGCCTATTGCCAGAGCGGTCGCGGTGCCAGCGGCTCGGTAGCGACGGTAGATGTATTCGTGGCCGACCGAGCGCCAGTGGCAACCGGTTCCCCTGCTGCGGGCCGTACCGATCAGGTCCTCGATCTGCGATCCATCCGCAGGCAGGGCACCACCATTGCTCATGATTTACGGAGCATATGCAGCCGATAGCAATTTCAACAGGAGGTCTTCATCCTTGTTTCAGCGGAGAGGGTGGGATTCGAACCCACGAGGCGGGTTAACCCCGCCCACGCGATTTCCAATCGCGCTCCTTAAGCCACTCGGACACCTCTCCGTGGTCGCCCAAGGGTATTGCTTTGCCGCCCGTGAGCGACTAGGCGACCGCGGTCTGCGGCACTGCTTGCGGGGGCGCTGGCAGCGGCAGCACGATCTCCTCGCCTCCCCCTGGGCGCAACGCCGGCCGGTGGCCACGCAGGCGCTCGTGGTTGCAGACCACATAGCACCACTCCATCAGCCGCATCCGCGATGCTGAGTCGATTTCGGTGATCGTCGCGCCGACCAGGTGGCGGCCCTCGGCCTCGCGGCAGGAGCGCACCTCGACCTGGGCCGCGACCTCGTGCGAGTCGCCGGCGGCGTCTTCGAGCTGAAGCAGGATCGCTGGCTTGGCGCCGACCGCGAGCGGCGCATCGAGGACGAGGCCGACCCCGGCGGCGCTGGCGTCGATCAGGCGGCCGCTTACGTGGCCCTCCTCGGAGTAGCACTGGGCTTCGGCGTCACCCTCGAAGCGGTAGACGAGGCGGCGCTGCTGACGCTTGCCGACGGCGAAGAGGGTGCGCAGGATGCGCCGCATCTCGACCAGGCCGAGCAGCGGCACGATCACGGAAGCGATTCCGGGCAGGTCGGGCAGCGGCCCGACCCCGGCGAGGTCGAGCAGCCGCAGCACGGTGCCGGCGCCGACCACGATCGCGCAGAGGATCACCAGGCGCAGCTTGCGCACCGACTCGAATCCTCCACCGCCGGTGCCCTGCTTCGGCGTCACCTTGAAGGCGGTGTGGCCGGGCCGGAAGATGCAGCGCAGGGCGCGGGTGTAGATCTCCATCGTCAGCAGCTCGTAGTGGGCGGTCTCGCCGATTTTCATGTAGCCGCGGGCAAGGGCCGAACCGGCACCGAGGTTGAGCGTCACGTAGGGCAGCCAGAGGGCGGCCAGCGCCACCACGCTGATCTTCATCGGCAACTCGCCGGTCCACATCACCAGCCCCAGTGTCGCCATCAGCAGCAGCCGCATCGGCGGCGCCAGGTAGGCAAAGAGGCTGGCGAAGTAGGAGAGCCGCTGCAGCGGTTTGAGCTCGGAGGCGCGCAGGGGGGACTCGGGCAGGGTGAAGACGGCGAGGTTGCCGCGGGCCCAGCGGTCGCGCTGCAACAGGTAGCCGTCGAGGTCGTGCGGGGCAAGCCCCTGGACCAGGACCTCGTCGTGGTAGCGGCTCTTCCAGCCGTGGCGCTGCATGCGGATCGTCGTGTGGAAGTCCTCGGCGATCGTCTCGGTGGCGACGCCGCCAATCTCGAGCAGCGCCCCGCGGTGGATCAGCGCCGCCGAGCCGCACCAGTAGGCGGCGCCGTGACGGTCCTTGCCGGGGCAGACGACGCGGTAAAAGAGCGACTGCTCGTGGCGGCCGACGACGTAGTGCTGGACCGAGTCGTGGTTGAAGAAGTCGTGCGGGCTCTGCACCAGGGCCATGCGCTCGTCGTCGAAGTAGCCGACCATCGCGTCGAGCGCGTCGGGCATCGGCACGTGGTCGGCGTCGAGCATCAGCACCAGCTCGCCCTCGGTGCGCGTGAGCGCCGCGTTGATGTTGCCCGCCTTGGCGTGCGAGTTGTCCGGGCGGGTCAGGTACTCGGCGCCGGCGAGCCTGGCGAGCTCCGCCATCTCCGGCCGTTTGCCATCGTCGAGCAGGTAAGTGGTGTGGGGATAGGTGAGCGCGCGACAGCCGGCCAGAGTGGCCGAGACCACCTCGATCGGCTCGTCATAGGTGCAGACGTAGACGTCGACCGAGCGCCCCGGCGTTGCCGGCGGGCGCACCGCCGGCGGTCGCGACCAGGAGAACCAGGCCAGTGTGCCCAGCGCCCAGAGCCCGTAGATCTCGGTCAGCAGCAGCATCCCGTAGGCGACCGGGCTGGCGCCCTGGCTGCTCCAGCCGATCCGCCAGATCAGGTAGCCGACGCCCCAGAGCAGGGCGACGATCGCCAGCGAGCGCAGCAGCAGCGGGTGGCGATCGAAGAAGCTCCCAAGTCGGGTCTGGGCGGTGCTTTCCACGCGGCTGCATCGACGCAAACCCGCTGGTTCTTGAGTCCCGAGTGCCGGCCCGCAGACCATCGATGCCGCCCGACCGTAAAATCAGCCCCTGACTGAGTCCCGGAGGGGTGCCGGAGTGGTTGAACGGGGCAGTCTCGAAAACTGTTGGCGTCGCAAGGCGCTCGTGGGTTCGAATCCCACCCCCTCCGCTTTCCTCGCCTCTCTCTAGACGCCGTATCTGCCGCCGAGGTCATTTCTCGGCGCGCTGAATCGTGCTCCCAGAGCCAATACAGGCTCATACCACTCTCGTTCCTTGACAAAGCCAAACTCGTCTGTTTATCTTTGCGCTGTCGTTTAGGAACCCGAGTGTCAGCTATGGGAACCAGCTCGTTTGAGCAGCGACACCACAGGGACATAACCGAGCCTCGAGGAAGCCGCTAAGGGAAGCGGCGGGCAGAGGGGCTCACGGGACAAGGAGAGAGCTACGTGACTCGCCACGCGAAGGCATCGTCCGCGGGATCGATCTCAGGCCGGGGAGCCAGCCGCGGCTTGTTCGTTCTCTGCCTCTCCATTGCGGCGCTGCTGGCGCTCTGCGTCTCGTCCGCCCTCGCCGCCCAGACCCATCCTTACGCCGGCACTTCGTTCGGCCCCGACGGGGTGGGGGGCACGGAAAGCTTCGGCCACGTGCAGTCGCTCGCAGTCGACCCCGCCAACGGCGACACCTACGTCTATGACGGCGGCGCCGGCAAGGTCTACAAGTTCGACTCCGCCGGAGCGCCGCTGAGCTTCTCGGCGACCGGGACCAACGCGATCAGTGGCGTCGGCGGTGGAACAGGCGCCCCCGAATACGAGATCGCCCTCGCGCCGGCGGGCTCACCCGGCGGCACCGCCGGTGATATCTACGTCGCCAACAACGGCCAGGCGATCCACGTCTACTCGGCTGCCGGCGCCGAACTGGGCGAACCACTCCCACAGGGCGGGGAGACCTGCGGTGTCGCCACCGATCCCTCCGGCAACTTCTACGCCGGGGTCTTCTCGAAGACGATCAACAAGTTCACTCCTTCGGCGAATCCGCCTCTCGGAACCGACAAAAGCGGAACCGGCATCGTCGAACACGGCATCTGCAACGTCGCAGCCGACGGGCTCGGCAACATCTACGCGGCCAACTTCACCGCCGCCGGCCTCTACAAGCTGGAAGGGATCGGCGACACCACTCCGGCCCTGATCGATACCGGGGCAAACACGATGGCGATCGCGCCCGGCAGCAACGACCTCTACGCCGACCACCGCAACGAAGTCCTCCAGTACGACTCTTCAGGCACTCCGATTGGCAGCTTCGGCAACGGCGACATCTCCGAATCGGCAGGAATTGCGGTCAATTCCGGCGCCAGCAAGATCTACGTCGGCACCCCGACCAAGGTCAAGGTCTTCGGCCCCGCGACCACCGTGCCCGACGCGATCACCGAAGGCGCCGATGCGATCAGCAAGACCTCGGCGACGCTGCACGGCACGGCCGGCGCCGCCGGCGGCCCCGACGCCACCTGCGTCTTTCAGTACACGAGCGCTTCCGCATATGGCGAACACGGCTTCGAAGGGGCAACTGAAGCGCCCTGCAACCCCGCCGGGCCCTTCAGCGGCAGCGCCACTACCCCCGTCAGCGCCGGCGCAACCGGGCTCAGCGGTGAAACCGAATACCGCTTCCGCCTCGTAGCGAGCAGCTCTGCCGGCTCCAACGCCGGCCCGGTCCACACCTTCCAGACGCCAGGCGCGGTCAACGTCCTGACCGATCCGGCCACCAACATCACAGACTCCGCCGCGACGCTCAACGGCACGGTCAACCCCGAAGGTATCGAGCTCCAGGAATGCGCCTTCGAATACCGAAGTGGCTCCGGATCCTTCAGCAAAGCGCCCTGCGCCGAGAGCCCGGCAGCGATCGGCTCAGGCAACGCTCCGGTCCCGGTCCATCTCGACCTGAGCGGATTGACCGGCGGCACCGAATATCAGTTCCACCTGGTCGGCAAGAACGAACTCGGGGCCGACCAAGGCGTCGACAGATCCTTCAAGGCCAAGGGCCCCTCGCTCGGCTCGGTCTCGGTCAGCGGTCTGAGCGAAACCGCCGCCACCTTCCACGCCAAGATCAACCCCAACGGCGTCGACACCAGCTACGTCTTCGAATACGTCACCCAGGCCACCTTCGAACAGAACGGCTTTGCCGGGGCGGCGAGCGTCCCGGCCGGCGGGGAAGACATCGGCGCGGGCAGCGGCTACGTCGAAGTCAGCGCCACCGCCGAAGGCCTCGAGCCGAGGAGCGCCTACCGCTTCCGGGTCGTCGCCACCAGCGCCGACGTGGCTACCCGCGGCACCGCAATGGCTTTCGCGACCTACGGCGCCGCTCCGGTGTTCGGCTCCTGTCCCAACGGTCGCTTCCGCACCGGCCCCTCGGCCAAGCTGCCCGACTGCCGCGCCTATGAGCAGGTGACGCCGAACGACAAGTACGGCTCAGACGCCTATGGCGGTCCGCTCAGCGTTCAAGCTGCCAGTAAGGGCGACGGGATCACCTCCTACACCTTCGGCGGCTTCCCCGGCAGTGAAGGCTTCCAATACGCCAACGTCTTCCTCTCCAGCTTCGGTGGCGGTGAGTGGTCGACCGCTGGGCTCAACACACCACCGAGCTACGGTGACTCGTCCGAAGTCTTGGCCTGGACCCCCGATCTCCGCCTCAGCTTCGCCGAAACCCATGACTTCACAGAAGGAGCTGGCTACAAGCTGGTGATGCGCGACAGCGCCGATGGCTCGCGCGCCATTCTGATCCCGCAGAGTGCGGGGTTCGGAGGAGGTTTCACCCTCGGCGGCGCATTCGACGACGACTCGAAGGTCGTCTTCGAAGCCAACGGTGCCGTTCCGGTGACCTCAGGCCCAGTCCCCACCTCCACCAAAGGCAACGTCTACCTCTACGACCGCGACAGCGGTGAGCTCACCCTTGCCGGGCTGCTTCCGGACTCGGCTTGCGCCACCCCGCCCTGCGTTCCTGCCAAAGGGAGCAAGCTTCCGAATTTCGGCGGCTACGTCCAAGACGGGCACGTGGTTTCCCCGAACGGCGATATCTACTTCACCGAACCTGCCACCGGCCAGCTCTACCTGCGCCGCGATGCCGCTGGCCCGGGCGCCACGACCGTGCAGGCCTCCGCGTCGCACAAGACCATCGGCGGCGGCCCGGGAGGCGTCGCCACCAATTCGCCGCAGCCACCGACCTTCCAGGGTGCGACCCCTGACGGCTCGAAGGCTTTCTTCACCAGCCCCGAGGAGCTGACCAATGACGCCACAACCGGGCCAGAACCGCTCCTTCCGACGCCGGCGATCGGCCGCGCCAACATCGACGGCAGCGGCGCGCAGCCGAACTTCATCCCGACGACGGCGAGATGGACCGCCGTCGACTCGGGCCACGTCTACTGGAGCAATACGGCCGCCGGCACGATCGGCCGCGCGGAAGTCGACGGCAACAACCCCGAACCGAGCTTCATCGCCGGCCTCGAAAATCCGGAAGGGCTCGCCGTCGACTCAGGTCACATCTACTGGGCCGAAGCCGGCGACCGCGCAGAAGGCCACGGGACGATCGGCCGCGCGACGCTTGGGGGCGCCGGCGTCGAAAAGGAATTCATCGCCGGCGCCGGCGATCCGCACGGCGTCGCGGTCAGCTCCGAATACGTCTACTGGACCAACGGCGCCAGCACCGACATCGGCCGCGCCACGATCGCGGGAGCGAGCCCCGAACAGTCCTTCATCGAACGCGGCGAAGGCGAACACCCCTGGGGGGTCGGCGTCAACGCGACCAACCTCTACTGGATCGACCAGGAAGGGGGCGTCGCCTACATCATCGAGATGGACGTCGGCGGCGGTGGCGAAAGCTACGAAGAAGCTGGCACAGAAGCGCGTGGCATCGCGATCGATTCCAACCACATCTACTGGAGTGATGGGGGCAACGGCAGGATCGGCCGCCGCGAACTCGACCTCAGCAATAGCAACGGCGAATTCATTGCCAACCTCGAAGGCGTCTACGGCGTGGCGGTCGACGCCGGGCATATCTACTGGGCGGCAAGTCCTTCCCCCAAAGCCCCCCCGGCGAGTCCCGGCAATGACCTTTACCGCTTTGGCGCAACCAGCGCCGAACTCATCGATCTGGCCCCGGACAGCACGGATCCCAATGGTGCCGAAGTCGCGGGTGTGCTCGGCTACTCAAACGACGGCTCCAGTGTCTACTTCGCTGCCAACGGCGACCTTGACGGCAGCGGCCCGGCCCAGTCGGGCAATTGCGTTACAAGGGTCGGATCCAACTTCAGCTTCTCGGGATCCTGCTCGGTCTACCTTTGGCAGGAGGACGGGAGTGGCAGCTGCGCGACCGGTGGCGGCTGCATCAGCTTCGTTACTCCAGTCGACCTTCAGGAACCAGGCCAAACTATCTCTGATGGTTTCAATTGGGCTGGTGGCGGCGAAGAATACCCGAAGGTATCCCGCGTCAGCGCCAATGGTCGCATCCTCGTCTTCCGTTCGCAGCTCAAGCTGACGGACTACGACAACACCCCCCCCGACGGATCTTGCGGCCAAGGAAATGGAGCCGCTCGCCCCTGCCCGGAGTTCTACCGCTACGACGCCAAAAGCGGCCAGATCACCTGCGTCACCTGCAACCCGACTGGCGCGCCCCCTAGCGGCCGTGCCCCGGACTTGAAGAACCCCGACATGTTCCACGCCCCAACGACCCACGCCTTCTCCACCTTCCAGAGCTTCCTCAGCCGCAACCTCTCCGCCGACGGCAATCGCTTCTTCTTCCAGAGCACCGACAAGCTCGTCCCCGCCGACGTCAACGGTGAAGCGAAGTGCGATGAACAAGAAATAGCCAAGCTCGGCGCCGGCCCGTCCTGCCGCGACGTCTACGAGTGGGAGGCCCCCGGTACGCCCGGTGGTAGCTGCACCACCACCTCCGGCTCCTACAGCCCGGCCAACGGCGGCTGCATCTACCTGCTCTCGACCGGGACCGGGATCTACCCCTCCTACCTGGCAGACGTCTCCGAATCGGGTGACACCGCCTTCATCTTCAGCCGCCAGAAACTGGTTCCCTCCGACGAAGACAACCAGGAGGACATCTACGCGGTCAAAGTCGACGGCGGCCTGCTCTCCCAGAACACGCCGCGCCCGGCGAACTGCGAAGGCGATGCCTGCCGCGGTGCCTCGAGCCAACCCTCCAACGCTCCTGGTGCGGGTTCGGCCGTCTTCGAAGGCCCCGGCAACCCGAAGCAGAGCACCAACAAGACGCGCTGTCCGAAGGGCAAGAAGACCGTCCACACCAAGGGCAAGACCCGCTGCGTGGCCAAGAAGCACAAGAAGAAGGCCCACAAGCACAAGAGCAAGGCCCACAAGCACAAGAGCAAGGCCCACAAGCACAAGAGCAAGGCCCACAAGCGAGCTGCCAACACCAACCGGAGGGCGAGTCGATGAACGCCGTCACCAAGAAGATCACGATCGCCCTGCTGGCCCTCTGCGCCCTTCTGGTTCCCGTCTCTCAGGCGAGCGCCGAAGCAGCGCCGGCCTGGCGCTTCGACATCTATTCGGTCCCGACCAACCTCGAACCGGGGGCCACCTATTCGACCGCTGGGTTTATCCCCCAGTATTTCTTGTCCGCCACCAACGTCGGCACTGCGCCGACCACAGGCCCGATCACGATCACCGACACGCTGCCGCCTGGCTTGACGTTGAGAGCGGCGGAAGCGCTTAACGGTGAAGGAGACCCCCCTGGAATTTGCACAGAAGAAGCTCCGGCGGTCACCTGTGAATTCCCCGCCCCAATCCAACCCGGGCAGCACCGGTCCATCAGTATCGGCTTCGACGTCGACGGGACCGGCACGATCCTGCACGAGGGCGACACGGTTGTCGACCAAGCGATCCTCTCGGGCGGCGGCGCGACCGCCGCGGTTGCCGAAAACACGACCGAAGTCTCCTCGACGCCCGCCCCCTTCGATTTCCTGCAGGGCATTCCGGGCTTCGCCATGACTCCCTACGCCGAGGACGGCACGGCCGAAACGCAGGCCGGCGGCCACCCGCACGTGCTCTCGGTCAATCTCAACTTCGCCTCGCTGCGCCGCGGTGGACTCATCGCCGGCGCCGATGGCGGCGTGCGCGACATCTACACCTACCTGCCGAAGGGGCTGATCATCAACCCGACCGCGACGCCGCGGCGCTGCGGTGAGGTGGAAATGGAGGCCTACTCCTGCCCGGCCAACACCCAGATCGGGATAGCCAACGTCCTCACCTCGATCATCGGGCCGGGGATCGGGGCGGAACCCGTCTACAACATGGAACCCGCGCCAGGTAAAGCGTCGAACTTCGGCTTCGTCGTCATCTTCTACCCCGTCCACATCGAGGGAGGGGTGCGCCCGGGCAGCTATACCGAGATGGCGGAAACCAAGGGGATCCCCAACTTGCAGTCAAAGCCGTTGCTGGGGACGCAGCTGCTGCTCTGGGGCGACCCGAGCGCACCGAGCTTCGACTACGCGCGGATAAGCAGCTTCGGCGATTGCGAACACTCGCCCTGCCCGGTCCCCGAGCAGGACACGGCGGCGCTGAGCATGCCGACCTCCTGCGCGGAAACGCCGAGCGGGGAATCCGAAGCCTTCTCCTATGAACACCCCAACGGTCCACCGGCCAGACGCGCCGATGTGATGCGCGATTCCAGCGGCAACGAAATCGGCACCACCGGCTGCTCCGGGGTGGAATTCAAGCCGACTATCAAGGCGAGGCCAACGACCAACGTCGCGGATTCGCCAAGCGGGTTGGAAGTCGACCTGGAAGTGCCGCAGACCAGCTCTTTGAGCCAGCGCGCTACCGCGAACCTGCGAAAGGCCGAAGTCACCCTGCCCGAAGGGCTGGTCGTCAACCCCTCCGGCGCCAACGGCCTCAGCGGCTGTTCTTCTGCGCAGATCGGGATCGACGACGAAACCGCGGTGCCGAACGGCAACGCACCGGCCTGTCCCGCCTCCTCGCGGATCGGCTCGATCGAAGTCGAATCGGCATTGGTCGACCACCCGTTGCCGGGCTCGGTCTACGCCGCGACGCCGCACGACAACCCGTTCAATTCATTGCTCGCGATCTACGCGGTGATCGAAGACCCGCAGGCGGGGATCCTGGTCAAGCTACCGGGCAAGGTCGAAGCCGACCCCAACACCGGGCGCCTGGTCACCACCTTCGATAACAATCCCCAGCTGCCGTTCAGCCACTTCAAGCTGAGCTTCTTCGGTGGCGCCCACGGCGTGCTTCGCACCCCGGCGACCTGTGGCAACTACTCGACGACATCGTCTCTCACTCCTTGGTCGGCACCTGACTCAGGGCCGCCGGCGACAGCCAAAGACGACTACTCGATCTCCGCTCCGCCGAGTGGTGGGGGCTGTGGCGCCTCGCTGGCCAACAACCCGAGCCTCGACGCAGGTGTGGTCAGCCCGGTAGCGGCCAAGTACTCGCCCTTCGTGCTTCACCTGCGACGGGCAGACGGCACCCAGCAGATCTCCTCTTTCACCACCAAGCTGCCTCCTGGCCTGACCGGCAAGCTGGCGGGAGTAGCGCAGTGCTCTGATGCGGCGCTTGCTGCGGCAGCAGGTAAGACGGGAGTCCAAGAGCAGGCAAGCCCGTCATGTCCTGCCGCTTCCCACGTGGGATCGGTAGTCGCAGGAGCAGGAGCCGGCCCCTCTCCCTACTACGCCCACGGCGATGCCTACCTGGCGGGTCCCTATAAGGGAGCGCCGCTCTCGATGGCGGTAATCACCCCAGCAGTCGCAGGTCCCTATGACCTCGGCACGATCGTGGTCAGAGCAGCGCTGCACGTAGATGGCGCCACCGGGCAGATCACCGCGGTCTCCGATCCGATCCCCTCGATCCTGCAAGGCATCCCACTCGATGTGCGCTCGATCGACCTGCAGCTCGATCGGCCCAACTTCACTCTCACCGGCACAAGCTGTGATCCAAGCGCCTTTGAAGGATCAGCGCTCTCGACCCTGGGCCAGATCGCACCGCTCACATCTCGCTACCAGCTCGGCGAGTGCCAGGGCCTTGCCTTCAAGCCGAAGCTAGGCATCCGCCTCTTTGGCGGCACCAAGCGCGGTGGGCACCCAGCTCTTCGGGGAACCGTGACGATGCCGCCCGGCGGTGCCAACATCTCCCAAGCCTCTGTGGCGCTCCCCCATTCGGAGTTCCTCGATCAGTCCCACATCGGCACGGTCTGCACCAGGGTGCAGTTCGCCGAAGGCGACGGCAACGGCTCCAATTGTCCAGCCGCCTCGATCTATGGCACCGCAACAGCAACCAGCCCCCTGGTTGATTACACCCTGCAAGGCAACGCCTATCTCAGGAGCTCCAACAACAAGCTGCCCGACCTGGTCGTCGCCCTGCACGGCCCACCCTCCCAGCCGATCGCAGTAGATGCGGTAGGAAGGATCGACTCCGTCAACGGCGGCATCCGCACCACCTTCGAAGGGGTCCCAGACCTACCGGTCTCTTCCTTCGTGCTGAGCATGCAAGGCGGCAAGAAGGGGCTGCTGCAGAACTCGACCAACATCTGCAAGGCCACCAACAAGGCCACCGCCCTGATCGCCGGACAAAACGGCAAGGGCGTGGAACTGCGGCCTGAACTGA